>Ga0160495_100015_pt1 | contig 398051 bp, 366 predicted proteins | sample DID4MG_4_FD_108251 | JGI IMG/M metagenome (GOLD analysis project Ga0160495, IMG submission 108251) | Enriched soil microbial communities from UW Madison campus, WI, USA - DID2933_E24_FP4 MG | ecosystem: Environmental > Terrestrial > Soil > Unclassified | place: USA: Madison, Wisconsin...
AATTAATGTCCCACACTATATAATTGCCAGAAATAAATATTTATTTAATGACAGCCGGGCTGATTTAGAGTGGCTCCTTGTTAATGACCAAGATTTTTTGATGGACTTGGTTAATTCATTAGGATATGATAGTGAACCTAAAATTAATAAATTACTATTAGAAGATTTTTATCAAATGTTTAATGAATCACAACCATCCGAAAGTCAAAAAATTGGAACGCTCATTTTTACAAAAGATTTAAATAATAATTTTTGTATAAGACAAGGATTAGTAGACTACGTGAGAAATAATACAAAAGTAGACGATAATAGGTTTGTATATGCTTTAAGTTACTACAGTTTCGCTTTATATGAAAAAAGACTTAGTGATAAATTTGGAAGTGACAGTCCTTTTAAAATGTTTAATGCTGTTGAGAAAGCTCATATTGTTTCTGTTATTGCTAGTATAGAAGTACCAGCTATTCAAAAATATAAACCAGAAAACCCAGAGTTATGGAATAATGCGGTATCAGCACTCTATAATCTTCTTGTAGCACATCCTGAAATAGAAGATATTATAATAAAAAATAATTATTTCGGAATCAAAAATATGAAACAGGTTTTAGATGATACGTTAAGTGAAATCCATGTAAATGATATTAAACGAGGAGTAGAATAATCAATTATGATTTATTATTGCTTTGTGCATTTACATTTTTTTTAAGCTGTAAAGACAAAGAAAAACATACAAAGATTGTTCTTAACCAAAAAAATGATACATTAAATATCGATCTAACAGAAATAAAAAATTTAACACAGTTTCAAAAAAATGCTAATTATATTGATTATAGACGAGATAATCCATATCAACCTACAGAAAACATCTTCTTGTCATTATACCATTTATAGAGCAGGGCTCAGGAAAAGTATAGAGAAACATTAAAAGGTATAATTCCAAGAATAGTTAAAACGTTTTAGCAAAATAGATATGGCAAAAAAAATAATTATTGCGGTTTTATTCATTTTTAATTTATCATGTTTAGGAAAGGATGAACAGAATAGGATTAAAAATAAGAATATAGATGCTAAAAAAGAAATAGTTAAAAAAGGTATCAATGATTCAATAAGTTTAAAAGATGATTGTTCAAAAAAAATTATTGATTTAATTAAGAGTTCAAATATTAAAAATCCTTTCAAGGATAATTTGCAAATCGAAATTATAAATAATAATGGAGTTAATATGAGACTTCGGTTGTTTGATAAAGATGATAAATTAGAAAATACTGTTGGTTGGATTATTTTTGATGCTGAGAATATGAGACTTTTAGATATTACTAATGATCCAGAAAATCCAATCAAATTAAAATTTGAAGAGAAAATATGGAACGAAATAATTAAATGTTCATTCAATAATAATTTAAGCTATTGTTTTGATCAGACTAATAATAAGAAAAAGGAGAATTGTATAACAATTTATCAAGATATAGAAACTATTGAAAAATGTATTTTTAAAAATGCTAGTCTTGAATCTATTTATGATAATTTAATTTTAAATGAAACTGTTAATGGTTATAAGTATTTGTGTAAAATTATTCCAAAATCTAATAAAGTTATTGAAGTAAATAGAGATGGTATAATAAATATTGAATATAAAATTGTTAGTATAGATAACATGCAATTATTAATTAATTATGAGGGAGGAGTAACTAAAATAGCTTTACAAAAAGTAAATAACAGCGTCAAACAAGTAACTACTTATAGTTCAGATTAAAAAGAAAGTCTTGAAATATAAAAGTTTAAATATTATCAAAAAATATACCTTAGTATTGTTCTGTGTATTTACATTTTTTAAGCTGTAAAGAAAAAGAAATAATGGTGATAATAATCAAAAAAGTCCGGTATAAATATACCGGACTTTTTTATTTTGAAAAGTTTGTTTTTAAATTAAGATTCTGCTAAGGGATTTCTCTGTGCTCTTATAATAAAGAAAAGCCCAATGATTATAAAAGGAATACTTAACCATTGTCCGGTTGAGAAATAACCTAATTCCTGTTCGATTCCGCCTTGGCTTTCTTTTACAAATTCTACAATAAAACGAACAACAAATAAAAGAACTAAAAACAACCCGAATAAATAGCCTGATTTAAGTCTTGCGTTGGTTTTCCAATACAAGAAAAACAAGATAGCAAAAACAAAAATGTAACAGAATGATTCATACAATTGAGTTGGGTGTTTTGCAGGAACCTGAGCTAGTAAATCAGCAAATTTAGGATCTGTTGCTATGGCTGTGTAGGCATCTTTTGGGTTTGCAATTTGAGTCGCATTTACAGCTTCTGCTTTGCTGAATTGGTCGTGTAAAAAACGAATTCCAAAAGCAGATGTTGTTTCGTGTCCAATAATTTCAGAGTTCATAAAGTTTCCTAAACGAACAAAAATAGCACCGCTGGCAACCGGAATTACAACACGGTCTAAAATCCATAGTAACGGACGTTTTAAGATCATTTTGCTGTAGAAATACATCGCAAGGATAATCGCTATTGCCGCACCGTGACTCGCCAGACCCTGGAATCCTGTAAATTCGAATTTAGGTTCAAATTTAAACGGTAAGAAAATTTCAAGTAAATGATTTCTGAAATATTCCCAGTCATAAAATAAAACATGTCCTAAACGAGCTCCAATTAACGTTGCTAAAACAGTCCAAACAAAAAGAGAATCTAATTTGTCTATGGGTTCATGTTCGCGTTCGAAAATCTTTTTCATTAGGTACCATCCTAAACCAAAAGCAATTACGAACATTAAACTGTAATAACGAATCATAAAAAATCCTAAATCTATTCCTTCTGAAGGATTCCAAACGATATTTAAAGGCTGTGTCATATAGTGTAATGTTTTTATTATGTTTTGTAAAAATAGATATTAAATGCCGGTCAAATCTTTATAAAAAGTTAATGTTTGTGTGAACATTTCTTTTCGGGAACCGGATCGTATCCCGTTCTTCCCCAAGGATGACAGCTTAAAATTCTTTTGATTCCCAAATACCCTCCATAAAATAATCCGTGCATTTGCAAGGCCTGGATCATATATGTCGAACACGTAGGCTCAAATCGGCACGAAGCAGGCGTAAAAGGCGATATCGCAGTTTGATAAAACCGTACTAATAAAACAAAAGGCGTAATTACTTTCATGATTTATTAGAGTTTAAGTTTTAAATAGAAAAGCTCGTTCCTTCTTTACCGTCTTTCAGCTGAATTCCAAGCCCAATTAACTGATCGCGAATCTGGTCAGAAAGGGCAAAATTCTTATCAGCTCTTGCCTGATTTCTCATTCCAATCAGCATGTTTACAACACCTTCTAATTTATCGTTATTACCGTCGGCAGCTTTCTCATCGCTTAAACCTAAAACGTCAAAAACAAATGCATTTAAAGCTGTCGAAAATGATTTTAAATCTTCGGCAGAAATGGTTTCTTTTCCTTCTTTAAGTAAGTTAATATAACGAACAGCTTCAAATAATTGAGCAATTAAAATAGGCGTATTAAAATCATCATTCATGGCATCATAACAAGCTTGTTTCCATGCTGTAAAATCAATAGAGCTTGAAGCGCCAGCGTTTAAGGAAGGCAGAGCATCAAGAGCTTCCATTAATCTTTTATATCCTTTTTCTGCAGCTGTTATGGCATCATCAGAAAAATCTAAAATACTTCTGTAATGTGCCTGTAACATAAAGAATCTAGTTACAGATGCGGAAAAAGCTTTGCTTAAAACCGTATTGTTACCGCTTAGAATTTCTCCCGGTAAAATATTATTTCCGGTAGATTTTGCCATTTTCTTACCGTTTAAGGTAAGCATATTGGCGTGCATCCAATAATTTACTGGCGATTGTCCTGTGCAGGCTTCATTTTGTGCGATTTCACATTCGTGGTGCGGGAATTTTAAATCCATTCCACCGCCGTGAATATCAAAATGATTTCCTAAATATTTGGTACTCATTGCAGTACATTCAAGATGCCATCCCGGAAAACCATCGCTCCAAGGTGAAGGCCATCTCATGATATGTTCTGGTTCTGCTCTTTTCCAAAGGGCAAAATCCTGCGGATTTCTTTTATCTGACTGACCATCAAGATCACGTGTGTTGGCAAGCATATCTTCGATATTTCTGCCGCTTAAAACACCGTAATTGTTAGTTTCGTTATATTTCACAACATCAAAATAAACAGATCCGTTGGCAACATAACCAATTCCGGTATCAATGATTTTTTTGATGATTTCGATCTGTTCAATAATATGTCCCGTTGCAGTAGGCTCAATGCTTGGCGGTAAAAAATTAAAAGCTTTTAAAATATCATGAAAATCAACAGTATATCGCTGTACAACTTCCATAGGTTCTAATTGCTCTAAACGCGCCTTTTTAGCAATTTTATCTTCACCTTCATCAACATCATCCACAATATGACCAACATCGGTAATATTACGAACATACCGAACTTTGTAATCAAGATGTAAAAAGTATCTGAAAATTACGTCAAAAGACATAAAAGTTCTCACATTCCCTAAGTGAACATTACTATATACGGTAGGTCCACAAACATACATTCCAACGTTTCCTTCATGGATTGGTTTGAAATCTTCTTTTTCGCCAGACAGCGAATTGTATATTTTTAAGGGCTGACTTGTATATAAAGGCATATTTTTAACGTTTATAGTTTGTTGTTTATCGTTTATTGTTTTTGGTTTGCGCTTATTGTTATTTGAATTTGAGTCCTTTTATTTCGCAATTATTTAAGTAATTCATCATAGCTCCAATTTTGTTCTTAACGAGTTCAGCCATTTCATTTAATTTCAAATGCTGTTCTTCGTTAATCAGTTTTTTATCGAAAGCTCTGTATGATTGTGATTTTACCTCTCCTGCAGAACCTTTTGCAATACTAAGAAAATTAATAAATTCTCTGTTACCATTTCTTTCAAAGCCTTCGGCAATATTATCCATAATAGAACCTGAACTTCTGTCAATTTGATCCCTTAAAGAATAATTAGTCTTCAAATTTGTATTTTGAATAAGAAATTCAATCTGCTGACATATTAATCGAGCCAGTCGCCAAATTTCCAGATCTTCAAATTTTTGGATTTTTGCCATCAGAACAATAAACTATTAACAAAAAACAATAAACTTTTAGAACTGAGTATCTAATTTAATATAGTCTAAGAATTCTCTCTTTGTTTGTGGATCTTTGAATTTTCCTCCGAATTCAGACGTTACGGTACTGCTTTCGATATCTTTAATTCCGCGAGAGTTTACGCAAAGGTGTTTAGCGTCAATAACACACGCAACATCTTCAGTTCCTAAAGCTTTTTGAAGTTCCTGAACAATCTGCATCGTTAAACGCTCCTGAACCTGAGGTCTTTTTGCATAGTATTCAACAATACGGTTCATTTTTGATAAACCAATAACTCTTCCGCTTGAAATGTAAGCCACATGAGCGCGTCCGATAATTGGAAGTAAATGATGCTCGCAGGTAGAATAAACCGTAATGTTTTTTTCTACAAGCATTTCGCCGTATTTATAATTGTTGTCGAAAGTAGAAGCTTTTGGCTGTTTTGCAGGGTTTAAACCACCAAAAATTTCTTTTACAAACATTTTAGCTACTCGGTTTGGAGTACCTTTTATGCTGTCATCTGTTAAATCCATTCCAAGAGTCTGCAGAATGTTTTCAACATCTTTTTTAATTTTTTCTATTTTTTCTTCATCAGTAATATCAAAAGCATCTTCTCTTAAAGGGTTTTTTGCATTACTGCTGAAATGACTGTCACCTATTTCGTCTAAAAAATCTTCGTTATTTATCATTAAAAACTACTATTATAATGGGTATATCTTTTTAAGGCGGTAAAGATAATTAATAAATGGGAAACCTTTTCTATGGTTTTTATTATTTCATCGATCCTTTTTGGATATAATTTAAAATTGGTCCAAAAACAAAAGACAATAACGTAAATGTTATTGTCTTTTGAAAGTTTAAGTTTAGTTTGTTTTATCTATTGTTGTAAACCAGTAAAGCCTCTTTTAGGATATTTACTGCCGTAATTAGATCTTTTTTGTTTAAAACATAAGCAATTCGAACCTGATTCAATCCCATTCCCGGAGTCGAATAAAATCCTTTTGCAGGAGCAATCATAACTGTTTCACCGTTTAGATTGTAACTTTCTAAAAGCCATTGTGCAAAATCATCAGAATCTTCAATTGGCAATTGAGCAATACAGTAAAAAGCACCTTTTGGCTTTGTTACAATAACACCTTCAATTTTATTTAATTCTGTGATTAAAGTATTGCGGCGTTCTTTATATTCTCCAATTACTTCGTCAAAATAACTTTGCGGAGTGTCTATTGCAGCTTCACACGCAATCTGCTCAATTGTTGGCGGACTTAAACGCGCCTGAGCAAATTTCATAACAGTTGCAAGAACTTCTTTATTTTTAGTTATCAAACATCCAATTCTAGCGCCGCACATACTATAGCGTTTAGAAACAGAATCGACCATGATCACGTTTTGCTGAACATCTTCTAAATTCATTACAGAAAAATGCACATCATCGCCATCGTACAAAAATTCGCGGTAAACTTCGTCGGCAATTAAGTATAAATCGTGTTTTTTAATTAATGCCGCTAATTGCTTAATTTCTGCTTCAGAATATAAATATCCCGTTGGATTTCCGGGATTACAAATTAAAATCGCTTTTGTTTTAGGAGTAATTAATTTCTCTACTTCTTCAATACTTGGCAGTGCAAAAGCGGTTTCAATGGTAGAAACAAGAGGCACTACGGTTGCACTTGTAGAAGAAGCAAACGCATGATAATTAGCATAAAAAGGTTCCGGGATAATGATTTCATCTCCGGGATCTGTAATTGTGGCCAGCGCAAATAGTAAGGCTTCAGATCCACCAGTAGTTACAATGATGTCTTCTGTGTTAACGTTTACATTTTGGCGCTGGTAAAAATGAGCTAATTTTTTTCTATAGCTTTCATATCCGGCAGACGGACTGTATTCTATAATACTCAAATCAATATTTTTTACCGCCTCGATGGCCACTTCCGGTGTCTTGATATCCGGTTGACCAATGTTTAAGTGATACACCTTGTGTCCTTTTTTCTTTGCTAAATCTGCAAAAGGAGCCAGCTTGCGTATCGGTGATTCAGGCATGTTTTTGCCCTTAAGTGAAATTGTTGGCATGAGTATAAATTATTGAAGTGCAAATTTGCATTTTTTTTTCGAATTTAACGTAAACAATACGGGTACTTGCAAAAATGTAACAATAATAAATATATTTACTAATTTTATAATAAAATATTGCCAATGAAAAAATATATCGTCCTGTTTTTTGGCTTATTGCTGCCTTTTTGCTTAAAAGCCCAAGATAGTTTCATTATTCAAAACAATAAAAATAAGGCTGTAATCCCTTTTAAATTGATTAATAACCTCATTTTTATTCCAATAAAAGTCAACGGAATCGAACTGAATTTTCTATTAGATTCTGGTGTCGAGGAAACTATTTTGTTTAGTATGGACGAAATGAAGGAGGTTAAATTTAATAATGTCGAAAAAATTAGACTTAGAGGACTGGGCTCTGAAAATGAAATCGAAGGATTAAAATCTACCAAAAATACATTTGAAACCCACGGATTAAAATCAGAAAATCATACGCTGTTTGTAATTCTGGATCAGAGTTTCAATCTTTCATCTCATATAGGTATTCCGGTAAATGGCATTATTGGTTATAAATTTTTCAAAAATAATTTAATTGAAGTGAATTATGAAAAACGAAAAATTACAGTTCACGCAGATAATGAAGCGATTAAAAAGAAACTTAATAAGAGGTTTAAATCGATTCCTATTACCATCGAAAAATCGAAACCTTATATTTTTACAAGCGCAATTGTTGACAGTTTAGATGTTAAAGCCAAACTGCTTATTGATATTGGTAACAGCGATGCGTTCTGGATTTTTGAAAACAACAAAATAAAACTTCCAAAAAAGAATTTTCCTGATTTTTTAGGAAAAGGTTTCAGCGGTGATATTGAAGGGCATCGTGCCAGAATAAAAATGTTTTCTATTGATGAATTTGATTTTAAAAAACCTATTGTAGCATTTCCGGATTCATCGTCAATTCGCAATGTAAAAATGGTTCCGGATCGTATTGGTTCTGTTGGAGGAGAAGTTTTAAAGCGATTTACCATTGTATTAGATTATAAAGATCAAAAGCTGTATTTAAGAAAGAACCATAAATTTTCTGAACCTTTTACCTATAATAAAAGCGGTATTACAATTCAGCATAACGGTTTGCAATGGGTTCAGGAAACGGTTCATTTAGAAACCGTAAAAGTAGCCGGATCTTTGAGCGAGGCCGAAATGGCTGCTAATAATAATACCAGCGGAGGCAATTTTAGATACAAGTTTTCATTAAAACCTATTTACGAAATCGTGAATATCAGAAAAGGTTCTGCTGCAGAAAAAGCAGGTCTGCAAAAGGGCGATATTATCGTGCGAATTAATAGCGAAAGTCCGTATAAGTATTCTTTACAACAAATTAACCAGCTTTTAAAATCTGAAGATGATACTTGGATAACCCTCGAAGTAGAAAGAAACAGCCTTATTTTAAAATTCAAATTTAGACTGGAAGATGAATTGTAGTTTTTAATTATGAATCTTCTTTGGAGAAAAATATTCTACAGGCTCTATATCGATGATATTTTCAAAATTAATAAGAAAATTAAGTTTTTTTAGAAAGTAAACACATATTTTATTATGTTTATCGAAAATAATAATTTATGGTCAAAAACTACGCTAATTTCTTACAATATTTATTGTTTTTTATTTTTTTAACGGTTTTCTCTCCAAAAATTTATTCGCAATGTGCTGGTACTGATGGAGCTGTGACAATTTGTGATGTCGAAGATATTTCAAATAGATCAGTTTCTCTGTTTTCATATTTAGGAGGAAGCCCTGTGCCCGGCGGTACGTGGTCTGGTGATGATAGTTCAAGAGGATTGAGTACTTCAACAGGTATTTTAAACGCACAAGCTATTAGAGCCGGCGGAACCTATCAGTATACATATACGGCTCCCGCTGTGGCAGGCTGCGCCACTAATACTGCAAAAGTTTTAGTTACAATTGGTGCATTTGAAGGTTATCCTGCTCCGTATGCAACAAAATGCAGTGATGAAAACACATACAATTTATTTTCTGCATTTAATAGTACAGTAATAAGTCCGCATACAAACGGAATATGGAGAGATAATTCAGGTACAATTGTAAATTCTGTAATTTCTATAACCAATATGAATGGTAACTATCAGTATAGTTACACGGTGCCTCCAGTTCTGGGATGCGATACAGCACCTTTAACAACGACAATAACACTTACCGTTATCAGAGCTCCGCAATCCGGAACAGCCAGCGATTTAACATTATGCGGGACCACTGATTTAGATGGTTATACAGCTTTAGATTTAACCACAAGATTATCAGGTCAGGATCCTAACGGATCATGGAGCGGTATTGGCATAACTTCACCGTCAAATCCGGTTATCAATCTTAAACAAATTTTTGCTGTTTATGGTCCAGGAACGTACATTTATAATTATAAAGTTCTGTCTGATAATAACAACTGTCCTGATAAAACGACACCTATAATTATTACACTCGAAAAAAGATTAGATTTTACAGGAGCAAAAATTGAAGTCGAAAAAGATATCTGCGAAAATGAAATAAGAACGGCCACATATTCAGCGACAATTACACAAGGATTAGAAGCTATTCCAGATGCCGAATATTGGGTTACCTTTAATGTTTCAGGACCAAATGGCGGAACAGAAACAATCCGTGCCTCTTTTGTAAACGGAAAATTGACTTTTCCAATAGATTCTTCTTATTTCAGACAGGTTGGGATTTTTAATGTCACCATAACAAATATTGCGGCCGTAAACAGCAAAGGAGCCTGTCGAAATATTATAAACAATTTAAACACAAATTTACAAATACACACACTGCCTTATTTAGATGGAGCTGTTTTAACGCCTGAACCAACCTGTCAAAATAAAAATGCATTGGTACAGCTTACAAACGCCCTGCGTCTGGCAGATGGAAATTATAATATACGTTATAATGTAACGGGCAGTAATACCGCTTTAGGACAAACTGCTAATATTACAGTTGCAGGCGGAACTTCAAGTTTTATAATTCCCGCAGGATTAAATGTAAACAGCGGTATATCAAGTATTACCATTACTAATATTACCAATACAGTAACCGGTTGTACAAACACTGCAACTATAAGAGGAGATTTAATTATTAATCCTCTTCCTAATACTTCGCAGTTAAGCGTTGCAGTTAATGATTATTGTTTAAAAAGTCCGGTAACGGCAACAATTTCAGGGTTAGGAACTTTGACAGATGTAACAGTTTCATATATGCTGCAGGATAGTAATTTGAGTACTCTGGAAACAGCAGTTTTAACGGTTTCTAACGGAAAAGCAGATTTTATAATACCTGCTGATTTACTTTTAAACACCGGTTCGACTATAATATCGCTTATGAATTTGAAAAATAATATAACCAGCTGCGATATTGACTTAACCAACGTAATCGATACTTTTACAATTAACCCAATTCCGGTGAAACCAACCGTTAGCCCGCTGTCATTTTGTAAAGTTGATGAAGCTGCTGTTGCCAATTTAGTTCCAAATGGAAATCAATACAAATGGTACAGTTCAGAAACTGCAGCAGAACCTCTGGCCGTTACGGTTATTTTAGAATCCGGAAACTATTACGTTAGAGAAACTTCGGCAGCAGGCTGTACATCTGAGCCCGCATTGGTTGTGGTTACGGTAAACGATTCTCAGGCTCCGGTGTTAAATTCTGACGGACAAAATTTCTGTGGACTTACCAGCCCAACTATTGCAGATTTATCAAATAATACCAATATTTCATCGACTGTAGTCTGGTATGATGCTCCTGAAAATGGAAATCTGTTATCGGCTTCAACACCGTTGACTGAGCAAGGAAGATATTATGGATTTAATTTTCCAGCTTCAGGATGTTTTTCTTCAGAATATATCGAAGTTACTGTCGCATTAACGGACTGCGACGATGTGCCGCATGACTTTTTTATTCCAGATGGATTTTCACCAAACGGAGACGGTGTAAACGATTCGTTTGTAATTAAGGATATTGAATTTTTATACCCAAATTATACGCTTGAAATATATAATAGATATGGAAACGGAATGTATAAAGGAGATAACAATAAACCCGCTTGGGACGGAATGAATTACGAAAAAAGCGGTATTGCCGGCGGAGTAGCGCCAAATGGAGTTTATTTTTATGTACTGCATTTTAATAAAGACAACAAACCGCCCAAACAAGGCCGTCTTTATTTAAACCGATAATTCTGTTTTTATATTCTCAAAATATAGTCTTCAAATGAAAAAAATACTACTCATTATAAATTTCCTCTTTTACTTATCAGTTTCTGCACAACAGGATCCCGAATACACGCATTATATGTATAATATGAGCGTAGTAAACCCTGCATACGCAACGGGAGTTCCGGCAATGATGAATTTTGGTGCCTTGTACAGAACACAATGGGTTGGTGCGGTTGGAGCTCCTAAAACATTTACTTTTTTCGGACATACTGCCATTACAGATAAAGTAGAAGCCGGTTTATCATTTATTTCAGATGATATTGGCGACGGTGCAAAAAAGGAAAATAACATTTATGCCGATTTTGCATATGTTTTAAATTTAGGAGGCAGAAACAAACTTTCGCTTGGACTTAAAGCCGGTTTGTCAACCATGCAGACTAATTTTAACGGATTTCGTTTTACAGATCCACAGACTGATTTTGCTTTTTCAGAAAACATAAATGCCACAAAACCCAATATTGGAGTAGGAGCCTATTATTTTAGAGATAATCTGTATGTAGGATTATCGGCTCCTAATTTATTGAAATCAAAATACATTGAAGAAAAATCAGGAATAAACGCTTTTGGAGCCGAAGAAATCCATGCTTTTTTAACCGCAGGATATGTTTTTCAGGTAAATGATATGTGGAAGGTTAAACCCGCATTTATGTCAAAATTTGTAAAAGGCGCTCCAATAACTTTAGATCTTACGGCAAATGTTTTATATAATGAAAAATTTGAATTTGGCGCTGCATACAGAATAGACGATTCTGTAAGTACTTTATTTAATATCAATGTTACGCCTTCACTCAGAGTAGGTTATGCATACGATTATACGCTTACTAATTTTGGTCAGTTCAACTCAGGAACACACGAAATTATGCTGCTCTTTGATCTCGATTTATTAGGAAAAGGGTTTGATAAATCTCCAAGATTCTTCTAAAATGAAAAATATGAAAAAACTACTCGTTATTATATTCGTATTTTCAATACAGTTTATAAATGCTCAGGATCAGGAATTGATAAGAGCAAAGAAATTTTTTGACAGAACTTATTATAGTCAAGCCGTTATTTTGTATCAAAAACTGGCAGACGAAAGACCTTCGCAGGAAGTAATAAAAAATCTTGCCGATTCTTATTTTTATACAAACGATCTCGTAAAAGCACAACGATATTACCGTTTACTGGTTAAAAATTACAATAGTAATTTAGACCGTGAATACTATTTTAGATATGCTCAAACCTTAAAAGCAACAAATAGTTACGACGATGCCAACGAAGCTTTAAAAGAATATTACGCAAAATCATCAAACACAGAAGATCTTGCCAATTTTGAAAAAGATCTTAAAACCTTAGAAAATGTAACGGCAATTGGCAAACGTTTCGAAATTAAAAATCTGGCTCTTAATACTCCAAATTCTGAATTTGGTGCAGTTGAATACAATGGAAATTTAGTGTTTGCAGGTGTTAAATTAAAACCCGGATTATTTGACAAAAAGTTCAAATGGGATAATGCAGCGTATTTAAATTTAGTAACGGTTCCATTAAAAAACATTAATTCTGCCGATTCTATTGTACATTATTTTGCTAAAGAATTAAAAACCGGAATGCACGAATCAAATGCTGTTTTTACAAAAGACGGCAAAACGATGTATTTCACCCGAAATAATTCTAAAAACGGAACGAAAAAAAGAGACGATAAAAAAGTTTCAAATCTTCAGATTTTTAAAGCCGAATTAGTTGAAGGAAAATGGACTAATATTACTTCGCTTCCGTTCAATAGTCCGAATTATTCAGTAGAACATCCTGCTTTAAGTGCCGATGAAAAAGTATTATATTTTGCATCAGATATGCCAGGAAGTTTCGGTTCATTTGATATTTATTCCGTCAATATAAATAAAGGTGCATTTGATACGCCAAAAAATCTTGGTCCGTTGGTAAATACTGATAAAAGAGAACAATTTCCTTTTGTTTCTGCAGATAATAAACTTTATTTTTCTTCAAACGGACATTTGGGTTATGGTTCTCTGGATATTTTTGTTTCCGAAATAAACGGAAACGAATACTCAAAACCGGTTAATGTTGGTCTGCCTGTAAATTCAAATTTAGACGATTTTGCCTTTAATATGAATGTCGATACAAAAGAAGGATATTTTGCATCAAACAGAGAAGGAGGAAAGGGCAATGACGATATCTATCAGTTTAAAGAAATCAAAGATTTAATTGTTGAAGACTGTAAACAATTTATTGCCGGAATTATTACCGATATTGATACCAAACTGGCGCTGGAAAATGCAACCGTAATTTTACAGGATTCAGATAATAAAACCCTGAACACTATTATTACTTCTGCAGATGGAAAATTTAGTTTTACGGTTGCCTGCGAAGCTTCTTATAAAGTTTCGGCTTCTAAAGAAAAATACATAAACGAGTCTGTTACGCTTACTTTAGACAAAACCCGAGATGCTGTAAATGATGCTTCATTAGCATTAAAATCTTTAGAAGTTATCAAATTAGAAGAAAAAGAAAAAGCCGAAAAGAAAAGACAACAGCAAATTATTATTGAAGAAGAAACTAAAAAGAAAACCGAACTTGCTGCTATAGAATTAAAAAAGAAAGAGAAAAAAGCCAAAGAAGCTGAAATCGCAGCGGCCGAAGTTAAAAAGAATGAAAGAGTTAAGGAGATTTTAGAGAAAGAAAAAGATGTTTTAAGAGATAAAGACCGCTTAATAATAAAAACAGATCCTATTTATTTTGATTATGATTTGTGGTATATTCGAAAAGAGTCCAAAATTATTTTAGGCAGAGTGGTTGAGTTGATGAGAAAATATCCGGGAATGGTAATTGAAATTGGATCACACACAGATTCAAGAGGAAGTGTAAGATACAATGCCGATTTATCTCAAAAAAGAGCCAATTCAACCAGAGAGTTTATAATTCAGTCCGGAATAGATGCCAAAAGAGTTTCTGCAAAAGGTTACGGAGAATCAGTGCCTGTTATAAAATGTAAAACTGATGATGCCTGCTCAGAAGAAGAACACGAATTAAACCGAAGATCTGAGTTTGTAATTAAAAATCTATAAACCATGTTGTAATGCGCTATAAACCCGAAGGCCTTAAAAACCTGTCGGGTTTTATTATTTTCAAGCCAATATTTTGTAAAATGCTTTTGGTTGATTTCTTTTTTATTTAATTTTATAGAATAACCATGAAATAAAATATTAAAATATGAAAAATCTAGTTTTACCTTGTCTGCTTGTAATTGGGCTTGCTTTTCAAAGCTGTAAAAATGAAGAAAAACAAAAAGAAGATGCGGCCGCAAAAGCAGATGCTGAGACAGTTGTAAGCACAGAATGTTATCAGTCTGTTTATGAAAAAGATACTCTCGCTTTAAAATTAAACACTTTAAAAAACGGAAAACTAAATGGTAATATGATTATGAAAGTAGCTCCATCTACAATTAGAACCGGCGAAGTGGCGGGCGAATTTCATGGTGACACTTTGTTTGTAGACTACACTTTTAAAGATAATGTAAATAAGGATAAAACGTTTAAAAACCCAATGGCATTTTTAAAACGAGACAAACAGCTTATTTTAGGAAACGGAACGATGCAGACTACAATGGGCGTTACTTATTTGGTAAAAGATAAACCAATCGATTTTGAACGTGTAAAATATAAATTCGACGCAGCAGAATGTGCTGATAAAAAATAATTACAATCTGAATCACAATAAAAAAGCCGTTTCTTAAGAAACGGCTTTTACTATTTTTAGATTTATTTTTTTATAAAACTTCACCTTTAATTTTAAGGGCAACTCGTCCGTCAGGATAATTGACAGCGTTGGTTTCAACCGTAATCGTTTTACGAATAGGACCGCTGGCCATATTGTATTTTACATCGATTTTTCCTTTTTTGCCAGGCATAACAGCCGCAGCAGGTTTAGTAACAATAATTGAACTCAAAGTCGATTCGGCACCAGTAATTAACAGCGGTGCATCGCCAGTGTTTGTGAATTCAAAGGAACGTAGTCCACTGTCACTTTTAGAAATTTTTCCATAATCAATCGTATTGTCCGGGGCTGCAAATTCAATCTTTGGGCCATTTTGTGCATAACCTATTGCACTAAACAATACGACAGCAATAAAAGAGGCAACATTTTTCATTTTGAAATTGTTTTATTAATTGTAAGTAAATATACATTGTTTTAATTAACACACAAATTATTAATTCGTTTTTTATAGTGTACTTAATTATTTACTTTTGCTGTTAATTATAATTACAAAAATTGAACCAATTTTTTTAAACAAATAAACGATTAAACATATATAAATGACAATTCCAGCACAATTTGACGCGAAGACGATTGAAAACAAATGGTATGAGTATTGGATGAAAAACAACTATTTTCATTCAGAACCTGATCATAGAACGCCATATACTATTGTAATTCCTCCTCCAAACGTCACTGGTGTCTTGCATATGGGGCACATGCTGAATAATACAATTCAGGATGTTTTAATTCGTAGAGCACGTTTAAAAGGATTCAACGCTTGCTGGGTTCCGGGAACAGATCACGCATCTATTGCAACTGAGGCAAAAGTTGTGGCGAAATTAAAAGCGGAAGGAATCAATAAAAACGATTTAACCCGTGAAGAATTCCTGAAACACGCTTGGGAATGGACGGATAAATACGGTGGAACAATCTTAGAACAGCTTAAAAAATTAGGTGCTTCCTGCGATTGGGAACGTACAAAATTTACGATGGATCCAGATATGTCTGCTTCTGTAATTAAGTCGTTTGTTGATTTATACAACAAAGGATTAATTTACCGTGGTTATAGAATGGTAAACTGGGATCCGGAAGCAAAAACTACTTTATCTGATGAAGAAGTAATTTACGAAGAACAACAAGGAAAACTATTTTTCTTAAAATATAAAATCGAAGGTTCAGAAGATTTCCTGACTATCGCTACAACACGTCCTGAAACTATTTTCGGAGATACTGCCATCTGTATCAATCCTAATGATGAGCGTTTTACACATTTGAAAGGTAAAAAAGCGATCGTTCCTATTTGTGGAAGAGTAATTCCGATTATCGAAGACGAATATGTAGATGTAGAATTCGGAACAGGATGTTTGAAAGTGACGCCTGCGCACGATATGAACGATAAAACTTTGGGTGAAAAACACAATCTTGAAATCGTTGATATTTTTAATGAAGATGCAACTTTAAACAGCTTCGGATTGCACTATCAGGGAAAAGACCGTTTTGTGGTTCGTACTGAAATTGCAAAAGAACTGGAAGAAATTGGAGCTTTGGCTAAAACAGAAATCCACTTAAATAAAGTAGGAACTTCTGAAAGAACTAAAGCCGTAATCGAACCAAGATTATCAGACCAATGGTTCTTGAAAATGGAAGAATTGGTAAAACCAGCTATAAAATCAGTTTTAGAAACTGGAGATATTAAATTACATCCAAAACGTTTCGAAAATACGTACGCGCATTGGTTAAACAACATTCGCGATTGGAATATTTCTCGTCAATTATGGTGGGGACAACAAATTCCGGCGTATTATTACGGAGACGGAAAAGAAGATTTCGTAGTTGCAGAAAATATCGAAGATGCACTAAAATTAGCACAAGAAGCGACAAACAATAAACAATTAACAATAAACGACCTTAAACAAGATGTTGATGCATTAGATACATGGTTTTCTTCTTGGTTATGGCCAATGTCTGTTTTTGGCGGGATTATGGATCCAGAAAGTCCAGATTATAAATATTATTATCCAACAAACGACTTAGTAACAGGTCCGGATATCTTATTTTTCTGGGTTGCAAGAATGATTATCGCTGGTTACGAATACGCAGGCGAAAAACCATTTACAAATGTATATTTGACAGGTTTAGTTCGTGACAAACAACGTCGTAAAATGTCTAAATCATTAGGGAATTCTCCTGATCCTTTAGATTTGATCGATGCATTTGGTGCAGATGGTGTTCGTGTAGGATTGCTTTTAAGTGCTTCTGCCGGAAACGATATTATGTTTGATGAAGAATTGTGTAATCAAGGAAAAGCGTTCTCAAACAAAATTTGGAATGCCTTTAAATTGATAAAAGGCTGGGAAGTTTCAGATGCAATTCCACAGCCAGAATCATCAAAAGTAGCGATCGAATGGTACGAAGCGAAGTTACAGCAGACTTTAGTTGATATTGAAGATAATTTTGAGAAATACAGAATTTCAGATTCATTAATGGCAATTTACAAATTGGTTTGGGATGATTTCTGTTCTTGGTTCCTAGAAATGATTAAACCGGCTTACCAACAGCCAATTGACAGCGTAACTTTCGCGAAAGCGATCGAAATGTTAGAAAACAACTTGAAACTGCTTCACCCATTTATGCCTTTCTTAACAGAGGAAATTTGGCAGTTAATTGCAGAAAGAACGCCTGAGGAAGCTTTAATTGTTTCAACCTGGCCGGAAGTAAAATCTTTTGATGCTAAATTGATTTCTGATTTCGAAAATTCAATTGAGGTAATTTCTGGAATTAGAACTATTAGAAAAGATAAAAACATTCCGTTTAAAGATGCAATCGAATTAAAAGGAATCAACAGTGAAAATGTTTCTACTTATTTTGATTCAATTATCACGAAATTAGGAAACGTTTCTGCTTTCGATTATGTTTCTGAAAAAGTAGACGGTGCATTGTCTTTCCGTGTAAAATCAAATGAATATTTTATTCCGATTACTGGAAATATCGATGTTGAAGCTGAAATTGCAAAACTGACAGAAGAATTGAATTACACTAAAGGATTCTTGAAATCGGTTGAAGCAAAACTTTCAAACGAGAAATTCGTAAACGGAGCTCCGGAAAAAGTATTAAATCTTGAAAAACAAAAACAAGCCGATGCTTTAGCAAAAATTGCTACAATCGAGCAGAGTTTGGCTGGTTTGAAGTAAGAAATCAAACTTAGTTTATATTAAAAACAAACCCGACAGTTTTTTGAAAGCTGTCGGGTTTTATATTTCGTAAAATTTATCTTTTATATAGAAAACGGTATCTATAAATTGTAGTATTCCATTTTCTGTAAGTACATTTTCATCATGCAGATCTTCCAGAATTATTCCTAAATCTGGATTGAAGTAATCATTGTTTTTGGTGTTTTGAAAACCATTTGCAGCCATAAATTTTTTTACAACTTCCAAATCAGTTTTTTCGGTTGCTTTAACAAATGGCTGTTCAACGACAGCATATAAAACATCTTCATTTTGGTAAAAGCCAAGTAAATCGTATGCAGTATCTGGAAAAAAGAAATTGTTTAATAAAAGATTATTGAAATAATCAATCCATGAAGTGTAATAAATTGCATCATTTAATTTAAGAACGGTCTTTCCATCCTTTAAATAAACTTTTTGCTCGGCTCCTTCAGAAACATAACTTTCCGGATTAACATCTAAAACCCAAAGATTATTTTTGTTGGCAAACCTAGTTAAGGCTTCTGCTTCTTGTTTTTTGAAGTGCTTGAATTCTTTAGCCATTTCACTTGAGCCTTGGCTTCTTCTAAGGTAACGGGTTGCTGCTTGGATAATTGTTCCATGCTTAACTTCGCTCTTTCCTGAAATGATAAGTTGTAATTCATGTTTCATTTTTCTAAAATGTAAAAGTAATACATTTTAGCAAATTTAAAAATAATTGTAAGTTTTGTACTATTTTTTATTCTTGCTCAAAACTAAAAACAAAGGATAAGAAACCACAGCAATTGCAACAATAATAAGAAAACTGATAGGATCGCTATAAATGAATCCCGCAAGTAATGCGATGGAGAATATAATAGCGATTATAGTTGACCACGGATACCAAAAAGAATGATATGGTCTTGGTAAATTAGGTTCTTTGATTCGTAATTTTAAAAGAGAATAATAAGCCAGTCCCCAGACAATTATAGAGATAAAAGCGGCAAATGAAAATAATACTTCAAAAGAACCAATGCAGATTAAAAATAAACTAAAAAACGACGAAACCAAAAGTGCTGTAATTGGCGTTCCGCCTTTATTTACCTGAGTTCCCTGTTTGATAAAAAATCCATCACGACTTAATCCGTAAAGAATTCTTGGCGGAATCATCATAAAAGCATTCAAAATACTGATTAAAGAAAAAATCGAAATCACCGTTACTATTTTAGCTCCGTTTTCTCCAAAAAGAATCTTGGCAACATCGGCAGCAGCCAAATTAGATTTTGCTAATGTTTCAATGGGCAGAACATGAAAAAATGCTGCATTTACCAGAATATAAATCGCCACTACAAGTAGAACGCCGCTGTATAAAGACTTTGGGATATTTTTGCCCGGATCATCATTTTCTTCGGCAAAAAAACAAACGGCATTCCATCCGTTATATGTTCCAATTATAAGCTGTAATGATTTAAAAAAGCTAAAAATAAGTCCAATTTGAAAGATTGAATTATCGGTTTTTATTGCAGGTACTTCAACGCCTGTATACATGAAACACGCAATTACTAAAGCTACAAAACAAATTACTTTGAGGAAACTGGTAATTTGCTGAATTACGCTTCCGTTTTTGACACCGCTTAAGTGCAGTAAAACAAATGCAATAAGTAAAGCAATAGAAATTACGGTAGAATAACTGCTGAGTTCCGGAAATAAGATAATCGTATATTCACTGATTACAATGCAATAAAATGCAGGCGGAATGGCATTAACAATATAGTCGTACCAGCCGGAAAGAAATCCGGCATAATCGCCCAAAGCTCTTTTGATGTAATTATAAGATCCACCGGCTTTTGGCAGCATTGTCGCTAATTCTGAATATGAATTGGCACCAAGTAAAACATACAAACCTCCAAAAAGCCAAGATGCCAGAATAAGCCAGTAATTATGCAGCATTTCTGCTATTGTGCCTGGTGTTCTTAAAATTCCAACACCAATTGTACCGCCTATTAAAACGGCAATATTAAAACTTAAACCTAAACTTTTTCTTAATTGGTTTTTTGGGGAATCTGACATAGATTGAATTGGATTTTGCGGACATTAATTTTCGCGACAAAAGTAATTATATTTCGAGTACTTCGCTTTCTGGAAACAAAAAACCTCATTTAAAAATAAATGAGGTTTTTTAGATTCTGTGTTTCAAGAATCGGGAATTCAAAGTCTAATTCAAATTTTAGAATTTATAACGCAAGCTTGTCATAACCTGACGCGGCGCGATTGGGTTTACACTATAGTTTTCGTGAACAGTATAATTTAATTCGTTTGTAATGTTTGATAATTTGCAAAGAATAGAGAATTTTCTCCACGTATATCCAGCTGAAGCATCGATTGTTGTATATCCTTTTATTGGAATTTCTCTATGGTAAATACCATCAGGATATTTAGTTAAATCAGTGCTGTATTGATCATTCCATCCGCCTAAACGGTCGCCAATGTAATTTCCAATTGCTCCAACAGACAATCCTTTTAAGAATCCTTCCTGAACGGTATAATAAAAACTTAAGTTTGCTGTATTTGCAGGAGTTCTAACAAGACGGTCGCCTTGTATAAAACTTCCGTTTAAGCCAGATGTTTTGGTATAACGCATATCATTGTTGCTGTAACCTGCTATAATACTAAGTCCTTCAACAGGTCTTGCGGTAACGTCAACTTCAACTCCTTTGCTTTTAGTTTCTCCGCTTAAAACTTTTACGTTTGTATCTGTATTTGGGCTTCCATCAGCTTTAAATTCAGCTGTTTGAGCCAGATTACTGTTTGTGATTTGATAAACCGTAACGTTTGTACTTAATAATCCTTTTAAGAAATCAGTTTTAATACCCGCTTCGTATTGATCAATAATAGAAGGTTCGATTGGTTTTAAATCAGCCGTAGTTCCTGTGTTTGGTGTAAAAGAGGTAGAATAGCTTCCAAATATAGAAACATCTTGCCTTGGCTGATATATTAATCCAAATTTAGGAGAAAAGGCATTGTCTAATTTTTTAGCACCAACTGCAGCTACAGCATCTTCAGGTCTTACCGTTTGTACACCGCCAGTATAAGTTTCTTTGTAAGTAGTAACTTCGGCTTCCTGCCATGACCAGCGTACACCCGCTAATACTTTAAATTTTTCTGTAACCGAAATCAAATCCTGAAAATAGACACCAAAACGGTTGGTTTCTGTTTTCGCAATTTGAGTTGCTCTGGCATTTGGAATATCATTTTTTTGTGTTGATGGATCAAAGTTGAAAAGATTGATGGTATCATAATTAGCAGGATTAAATGCAAAAGTATATGCTGTTGCAAATGAGTTTTCCCAGTCTGCACCAGTAAAGATTTGATGTTTTACAGATCCTGTATTAAAATTTCCCTGAAGACTTAATTGATCACCTAGTATTTGTTCCAGGTTTTCATTTTGAACCAAAGGCCTCGTCCAGTCTCCATTGTCTTTTACTGAAGATAACTGTGCTGTAGATTTTGACGCCCTGTCGTAAGATTGGAAAGAACTATTGAAATTAAGTTTCCAGTTTTTATTAAAATCGTGATTTAATAATACAGATGCACTGGCAGATTTTGTATTACCATTTGACCAAAGTGATCCGTAAAAAGTATTACGAGGCAAATCAAGAATTTTTGTGCCTATAATTCCGGTTCCAAAATCTGGTGTCCAATCTGCACTTAAATAATCTCCCTGTACAGTAATTTGTGTTTTTGGATTAATGATAAAAAGCAACGATGGATTTACGTAAACGCGCTCGTTTTTTACAACATCTCTAAAGCTTTCTGAGTTTTCGTAAGAACCATTAATTCTAAATGCGATTGATTTACTAAGACCTCCATAGAAATCAAATGCTGGTTTGTAATAAGCATAGCTTCCTATTTGCATAGAGATTTCTCCGCCGGTTTTAAATTGAGGAGTTTTGGTTACTAAATTTACAATTCCTCCTGGCGCAACATTTCCAAATAATAGGGCAGAGCCGCCTTTTAAGAATTCTACTTTATCTAAACCCGAAACATCTGGAATTGATCCTGCATTATAGCGAAATCCGTTTTTAAACATATTATTGGCGGACATATCGTAACCTCTCGAAAAGAAAGATTCCTGTGCGCCGCCACGTGCAGAACCTACATAAACACCATTGGCATTTTTAAGAACTTCGCTTAATCTAATGGCTTGCTGCTGTTCGATAACTTCAGAACCAATAACCTGTATAGATTGTGGATTATCCATTGGCTTTAATCCAGAGCGAACTGCTGTTACTGGTTTTGGTTCTTTGGTTTTAGTAACGACAACTTCGTTTAATATTTCTCCTTTTTTGTTCTTTACAGTATCGGTAACAGAAGCTCCTGAATATTCATTTGAATAACTTTGGCCGTAAGAAGCAAAACTTAATAATCCTAAGACAAATAGTAAATTATATTTCATGGTATTTATTTAGATTCAATAAAAATTATTGACTGCAAATATAAATACACACTTTTGTTTGCAGGAAATTATAAGGACACTTTCTTGCTTAAACTATTATTAGTTTTGTCTTAAGATTTGCTTAAGAATTAGGTTTTGAATTTTATTTTTTAGTAAAAAGCTGTAAAACAAAAAACCTTGCTCAAAAAGCAAGGTTTTATTGAAAGATAAATTCTAAAAAACAGTTCAAAAATTATTTAACTGTAATTAAGTATGTAGCCATTTTCCAGATTTCATCGTATTTTTTACCGTTGTGATCGCCAGAAGCTTTTTCAGTATAAGCAAATTCTACCATATAATTTCCTGACCAGATTGGTGTAAAAGAAACTTCTCCTTTATCATTAGACCATAATTCTTTTTCCCATCCGTTTGGAGCGATAACTTTAATTTTTTGAGATTTTGCCACAGCACCTTCATATAAAGCAGCAATATTAATTACGGTGTTTTTTTTCAAAACGTCTGCATTTTCAGTAAAAACGCTGATTTTGTTATTGTTTGCAGATGCTGTATTTCCTGATGCTTTGTTGCCAACAACTACTGTTGCGCTCGAGTTGTAGTCTAAAACCATAGTTCCGTAAACATCTTTTACTTTGTGGTGCATTGCAATTGTGTAAACTCCTTCTTCATCTGGAGTAAAGAAAGCCTGATATTTATTATCTAAAGCTTTTGCAGTAAGTTTTGTTTCTTTTTTTGATGGAGAAATCAATACCAAAGAAAAATCTTTTAAATCAGAGAACCATTTATCTGCTTTAGTAATATCATTATCTGAGAATTCTCCAAAGTAAATAGAAATTTCCTGAACTTTTCCTTTTGTTCCCACAGCTTTAGTTTCAATCCAAAGTGCGTGGGCAAAAAGCTGAGGTGCAGTAAAAAGCATTAAAAAAGCAAATGTTATTAATTTGAAAGTTTTTGATTTCATGATATATGATTTAAATTATTAGATGATATTTTTACAAACATACGTCTTATTTAGAATAATTAAAAATAAAACAATAGAAAAAGCCCCGAAAATCATTCAATTTTAAATGATTTTCGGGGCTTTGTAATTATTTTAAACCTATTTAGAATTTATAAGTAAAACTCGCAGCAACGTTTCTTGGTTTCTGCGGAATTACTGTGGCCCAGCCTCCATTATAATAATCTTTGTTTGTAATGTTATTTACATTTAAGCTTACGCGGAATTTGTTTCCATTGTAAAAAACAGACCCATTGATAACTGTATAAGCCGGAAGAACAAATTTTCCGGTAACATCGTTGTCTAAAACAGCGTTATCGCTTGCATAATTTCCTCCAAAACCAAGACCGAAGTTTTCCAGTGTGCCTTCTGTAAATTTATAAGTTGCCCAAAGGTTTACCAGATTTTTTGGACCAGCCCAGTAAGGTCTTTTCCCTTCTTCTAACGACGCGTTATTGATGTCTCCTTTTGTAATTTTACTTTGATTGTAGCTGTATCCGGCAATAATGCTGAAATTTTTCGATACGGCAGCATTCAAATCAAATTCAAATCCCTGGCTTCTTGATTCACCGCCTTGCGAGCTGTACATTGGATTGCTGACAACTAAATTAGCAACATTAATATCGTAGTAACTTGCCGTAGCAGTTACTTTATCTGAAAATAAATCAGCTTTAATACCAGCTTCTAATTGATTAGCATGTTCTGGTTCAAAAGTTTTAGTTCCAATTACAATTCCGTTTCCGTCATAAACCAATCCCGGTGCAATATTTCTAAAACCGTTCATGTAATTTGCAAAAACAGATAATTGATCCTGAATTGGCTGATAAACTACTCCAAATTTTGGAGAAAGCGCTGTTTGATTATAATTGTCCGTATCTTTTTTGATATTTCCTTCATTATCAAAATAATCTATCCTTAAACTTGCCATTACTAACAAAGCAGGCGTAATGTTTAAAACATCTGAAACATACGCACTGTAAGCAGCATCTTTAGAATTGTAGTCCGGACCTGGCGCAGAAGCTAATAATTTATCTGCCGAAGTCTGGCTTAGGTTATAAGGATTTGCTGGATCTTTTTGTCTTACTTCACCTTGAGCTGTAACGTTATAAAGGTTTGCGTAACCTGAACCGCCAAACATTAAATTTCTTTCAAAATAATCTAAACCAGCCACTAAACGGTTTCTCATTTTTCCAATTTTGAAATCTCCAATAAAGTTCTGCTGAATATCAGTTGCAGCCGTTTGAGAATTTTCTTTTGTTATCCAAAAAGCAAAATCTCTATTTCCGTCTTCATTGTCTGAGATATAAGAATAATATCCTTTTGATTTAGTTGAAGTTCTTGAAAGGATGGTTTGTGACGTCCATTGATCAGAAATCTTATAATTCATCTGAGCCTGCAGATTGAACCTCGGATTTTTCATTGGTAAATCGTTGCTGTAAAAAGACAATTTTGTATTGTAATTTAAATCGTTTAAATCAGCATACTGAAGTTTTGAGTACTGGCCTAAAAATAATATAGGTGATGCTGCTTTTTCTTCAGCCATAAATTCGGTATTAATCAGGAAAGACAATTTCTCATTTACTTTATAAGAAAGGGAAGGAGCAACAAAAATTGAAGTTCTATACCCAGCGTCCTGAAAACTGTTTTCTGTCTGGTAAGCTGCATTAATTCTAAAGGCTGCATTGTTATTATCGTCAAGAGGTGTATTGATATCTGCAGTAACTCTGTTTAAACCAAAGCTTCCCGCTATGTATGAAACTTCACCGCCAAAACCGCTGTAAGGTTTTTTAGTAACCGTATTAATAAGTCCGCCGTAGCTTACTAAACTGCTTCCAAATAAAGTTCCAGAAGGCCCTTTGATCACTTCGATACGTTCGATATTGGCTGGATCTAAGCTCCCTCTTGTTAATCCAGGCAGTCCGTTTACAACATTGGCCTGAACTTCAAAACCACGTAATGAAAAAAATGAACCTCCGTCACCGCCACGACCTGTAGACTGCCATAATTTCTGGATTCCAGGAACATTTTTTAAAGCATCATCATAATTTGTAATTACCTGTTCTTTCATTAATTCAGATGAAACAATATTGTAAACCTGAGGATTCTCAACGTTTTTTAGAGGCATTTTTGATACAAAACTGCTTTGTTTTGGAAATGCCTTTCCTCTTGAATTGGTAACAATAATTTCTTTTAACTGTTTATTGGAAACTTTCAGCTGTAAGTTTAATGCTGCTGTTTCACCTGTAGAAACGGTAACATCTTGTTCCAGAGTTTCGTAACCTGCTAATGAAACCTGAACTGTATATGCATTTGGTTTTACTCGGTTGAATTCGAAAGAACCATCTTCTTCAGAAATAGTTCCGTATTTTGAGTTTTTTAGAATGATGTTTACGCCAATTGCAGGTTCACCATCAGACGTTGTAATGTTTCCTTTAATTTTTCCGTTAGTCTGTTGCGCGTTTACAGTGCATGTAAAAATAAAAAGCAGTACTGTTAAATACAAAAAACGCTTCATGCTGCGGTTAAAATAATTCATGTTTTGTTCTTTTTTAATGATTACGGGGGGAGAATATTATTTAGAAGTAAAACAACAAATTTAGAAATTATAATTTTTTTAACAATATTAGAAACCATTTTATATGTATTGGAATTATTTATTTTTTGTTATAAAAAATAGACTTTAAAAACCAAAAAAACATTCGCTGTACGAATGGTTTTACATTAAGAGATTATGCTTTCTTTTTCTTGTTTCTTCCCCACCAAATAAGGAAACCCGTAATAGGTAAACTTACGCAAACGAGGCTGGCAAAAAAGGCTAGTACTTTGCCCGGAAATCCAAGAATACTGCCAACATGCAGATCATAGTTTATAAACCTAAATTTTTCACCGCCGCTTTTGTCTTCATATCTCGTTGTTCTGAGTGTTTTGGCAGTATAGCGGTCAAAATCAATTGCGGTGTCATCAAAACGGCTTTTAAAGCGAATGAAGGCGTTTAAAGTTCCTAATGAATCATTTTCTTTAGGGAGAAATAAATAATAACTTTTTGCAGAAGGATTTGATTTTTTGATAGAAGCAAAAACTTTATCAACCGGCGTTTTTAGAGTATATTGAGTGGTATCTGAAACCAATTTTTCTTTTTTAATTGTTTTTCCGCCGTTAAAAATCCACTGAACACCTTTATCATAAGAATCAAATGCCCAGACTAATCCGGTAAGAGCAATAATTAAAGCAAAAATCATCATATAAAAGCCCAGGATATTATGCAGATCGTAGTTTTTGCGCTTCCATTTTGTGGAGTCTTTCCATCGAAACCAAAAGCGCTGTTTGGCTGCCTGTTTATTTTTTGGCCACCAAAGTATAAGTCCGGTAATTAATGAAATTATGAATATTATGGTTGCTGTTCCGGTAATTGGATCGCCAATTTTACTATTTAAGCAAAGTGTTTGGTGCAGCATACGGACAAAAACAAAAAACTCAAAATTATAATCTTCCTGTTTTTTTACTTCTCCGCTGTAAGGATCTACATAAAGATAAGTGCTTTTATATTGATTCCAGTACCAAAAAGCATCGGGATTTAGTTCTTCAAAAAACCAGATAATTACAGTGCGGTCGTCTTCGTTAATAATACGGCATCCAGACATAGACTGCTTTGGGTTTTTATTGGCCTTTTTTGCAATGTCTATAATCTGGCTTACAGGCAGTTTTTTATTTTTTACCTGATCGACATAATAATAGTCGTGAACTACAGGGCGTAATTCTTCTTCAAAAGCATATAAACAGCCTGTAATGCCCAGAATAACGACAATTAACCCCGAAGCTAAACCCAGCCAAAGGTGAATTTTTAGAATAAGTTTTTTAAAAGTCATAGTGATAACTCTAAAATTATTGCAATTAAAAGCGCCCCAATTCAAAAAATTGAGGCGCCTGTTTAATTGCTTCAGGAATTAAAATTTGATCGTTAAATTAGCCAGTATATTGGTTGGAGCTTGTGATGAACCCCAGAAATCCCAGTATTTTTTATTAGTTAAGTTATTAAATTTCAAACCTAATCTCCATGAAGGTTTTTCGTAATATACCGTTGCATTATAAACAGTATACGATGGCATATAGAAAGTATTATCAGCTGTAAAATAATTTTTATCTACGTAGTTGGCGCCTGCACCAATACCTAAACCTTTTAATTTGTTTTGGAAAGTATAAGTAGTCCAAAAGTTTACTACATTTTCTGGAGCTCCGGTTGCTTTATTTCCGTCAATGTTAGCAGCCTGAGAAGCTCTTACAATTTTGTTGTCATTATAAGCATAACCTGCAACAAGGCTTAATCCTTTAACAGGTGTTGCCATTAATTCAAAATCCAGACCTTTGCTTACTTGTTTAGCATCCTGAAATGTATATCCGTTTAAATCTGTTCTTGTGGCATTATCAATAGTAATATTGTAATAACTTACAGAACCGCTTAATTTTTTATTGAAAGCTTCTGCTTTTACTCCTCCTTCATACTGAACCGCATAAACTGGATCTACAATTAATTGCGTTGCATCTGGCTGAGTTACGGGCTGCATGTTCTGGAAACCATTCATATAATTTCCAAATACCGAAACCTGATCTTTAACCACCTCATATACCAATCCTAATTTTGGAGAAAGCGCTGTCTGGCTGTAACCTTCGACAGTTCCTACTTTTGCACGCTCAAAATTGTCTAAACGTAAACTCAGCATAGCAGAAAATCGGTCTGTAAAATTCACTACATCACAAGCATATACACTAAACGTTTTTTGATCTGCAACCGGCGAAGATGTTAATACAAGTCCGGCATCAACCGCTTTTCTTCTAATTGGTGCAAAAGGAGTCGTAACATCTATATTATCTAATGTAAATGTTGTTCCTCCAGAAAAATTAGAACTGTAAAGTCTGTAATTTACACCCGCAAGAAATTTATGTTTAATGCTTCCTGTAGAAAATTGTCCGTTAAGGTTTTCCTGAATGTTAGTGTAGTTATTATAAATTGGGCCCCAAAGACCAACTCTCCTTGCAACTTGTGTTGGCGAACTCCAAACGGCATAACTTTGGTAGCTGCGTTCTACATCTTCGCCTACAAATGAAAAAACAGTCGTAGATTTCCAATTGTCTGATATTTCATATTCTGCCTGAGCAAAAACTTTTGTTGCAGATGATTTTGCATCGTTATCATCATGAAACATTGATTTTTTGTAATCAATTTTTAAATCATTCGGATTTGTGATTCCGGAAGTTGCTGCGTAAGTATTATAAGTACGTCTTGTATTGTTTACATTATAAAGCTCAGCATCAATATTAAAAGTAAGTTTTTCAGATGCTTTATACGTAAGAGTAGGAGCAAAAAGAAGTGTATTATTAAAACCGTAATCTAAGAAACTTTTTTCTCTGTTAACCGCCATATTTACACGGAATAAAACTGTTTTTTCTTTGTTTAAAGGCGTGTTTACATCGGCAGTAAGTCGGTTTAAATTAAAACTTCCCGTTGTGTATGATACTTCTGCAGCGGTAGTTTCAAAAGGCTTTTTGGTAACCAGGTTAACTACTCCTCCAAAAGAAGAAACAGATGAACCAAATAGAGTTCCAGACGGACCTTTCATGATTTCGATGCGTTCTACATTTCCAAGATCAACAGAAGAACGACCCGAAACTGTTTCCATTCCGTTTCTCGCATTTATCCCTGTAGAAAAACCTCTAAAAATTACTCCCACACCGCCAGAAGGATAACTGATAGAAACCACACCAGGCGAATTTTGTACAGCACTTTTAATATCTACTGCAACTTGTTCCATTAAAAGTTCTTTTTGGATAACACTATAAACCTGAGGATTTTCAAGATTTGTTAAAGGCATTCTGGCAACATAATCTGTTTTTTTAGACAGAATGCTTTTTTTACTGTTTACAACAACTTCTTTTAACTCTTTGTTAGAAACCTTCAATTGTAAATTAACAGAAGCAGTTTCGCTTTCGGCAACAATAATTTCGCTTTCAGAAGTTTCGTATCCTGCTAAAGAAACTTGTAATGTATAACTATTTGGTTTTACTCTGTTGAATTCAAAATTACCGTTTTCATCAGATACGGTCCAGTATTTCGAGTTTTTTAAGATAATGTTGACTCCGGCCGCAAGTTCACCATCTGAAGTTGTGATGGTTCCTTTAATTTTTCCATTTTGCTGTGCCGACATGGCTAAGAACGAAAAGACAAAACTAATTGTCAGTAGAAAACGTGACGTTTTCAAATTAAAATATTTCATTGGTTTAAAAATTGGTTTGTAATTATATCTTTATTTAGAATAAATAAAAACAGTACAAAAGTAAAAATTATTGTTTTTTTAACAAATAATTTTTAAAAATCATCCGTTTTGAGGTGTATATAGTCAAATAAGAAAGAAAATCCTTTACTTTTTGAATGAATAACCGTAAAAAATTAAATGATTTATTAAAGTGTAATACACACAAGAATTCGTTTTAAAAGCTTTATTTTTGCAATCTGAAAAATGATTTCATGATTTTACCTTTCTTTAAAAAGATTCAAAATACACCCAGAGGATATCGTATAGCTAATACTGTCTTCTTTTTCCTTTCTGGATTTGGGTATTCTTCCTGGGTTTCCAGAATTCCACACATACAAGCACAGCTGCATTTATCTGAAGCACAGTTTGGTGCTGTTTTATTTGCTTTTCCAATTGGTTTAATGCTGACTATGCCGTTTACCGGAAAATTATTAAACAAGTACAGCAGCCGTTATATAATGCTTTTAGGAGCCATTATGTTTAATATAGTGCTTTCTCTACCCGGATTGGTCGCTTTTGTGTGGCAGCTGGTTATTGTGCTTTTAATATTTGGGGCTTCTCGTAATATTTTTAATTTGTCGATTAATGCACAATCTCTTGAAGTGCAGAAATTATATCCAAAATCGATTATAACACGTTTTCACGCCGTTTGGAGTATTGCTGTTTTCTCAGGAGCAGGTTTAGGATATGTTATGGTAACGCAGCATATTGCGCCGTCGCACCATTTATTGGGAGTAAGTGTCTTTATGCTGGCACTCACAGCTTGTTTTTACCCAATGAGTATTCACAACGAACCGGTTCCGGTTAAAAAGAAGTTCTTTTCGATGCCGGAAAAAAATCTGGTAAAGTTTGCTTTGATCTGTTTCGTTTCTATGGCCTGCGAAAACACAATGTACGACTGGAGCGGTATTTATTTTGAGAATATATTAAAAGCTTCACCTAAATTAACCAGTGCTGCGTTTGTGTTTTTTGCATCGGCAGTAACTCTTGGACGTATTTTTGGTGATTATGGCGTAATGAAATTTGGAACTAAAAAAATCCTGCTTTACAGCGGTATATTAATTACGCTTGGTTTCGGAATTTGTTTTATTCTGCCGTATGCTTATCCAACTATTTTTGGTTATGTTTTAATTGGTTTTGGCGTTTCGTGTGTTGTGCCGCTGGTATTCAGTATTGCCGGAAGATCTTCAAAATTAAGCAGCGGTTCTGCCTTGACTTCTATATCAACAATTGGTTATCTCGGATTTTTATTGGTACCGCCAATGGTTGGTTTTATCTCAGAATATCTAAGTATGAAATGGGCATTTCTTGTTATGGCAATTTTAGGAATACTGATGATTTTTATGGTGAATAAGATAGGGGAGAATGAGTGATTTTTTTTAAGGTTCTAAGATGCTAAGGTACTGAGGTTCTAAGTTTTTTTTATTATTGAAGATTCTGAAACGCTCAGGCTTTTTATTCTGGAAAATCTCCACCATTTTTAATCCATCCTTCTCTTTTTTTCTTTTTAATCATTATTTCCTCGTTAGAAACACCATATTGGATTTCAAAATATCTCAATCTTTTATTAAACTTTGTTTTTTTAGCAATTAAAAAATTTGGGAATCTGATTTTGTAAAAGTTATAAATTCGAGCAGCTTCATTATACTTATTTATACTTGAATTTAATGAATTGTTTGTTTCAGTCAAGGCAGAATCTATGATTGTAAATTTATTTACTTTGTATTCATTGTATTCCAATTCTTTGGAATATGCTGTTGCATTTATAGATCTGCTTTTTTTTAGATAATATTTTAAACTGTCATTCTGAAAATTTTCTTTAAACAAATATGAATTTCTTTCTTTTAAAAGATTTGCGTAACTATTCCATTTTTGATTGACATCATCGTTTAAGTTTTGTAATTCATTCAAAACTTTATTTTCATAAACCGAATAACCGAAAATGGAAAAGATAACCAGTAAAAGAAAAGTTATTAAACTTCCTTTTAATAATTTCATGTCATAATCCTTTTAATATTTGTAAATAATTACTTCTTCGTCATTACAAACTTCTCAGAACTTGGTTTTCCATTTAAAGTTCCTGAAATTTCAGCAGTTAAAGTATTACCGGCACTTTGTGTATAGGTAATTTTTTGCGGATAATCATGTTTTGGATTTTCAAAAACCAGCTGTTTGTCTGTTTCTGCAGTTGAAGGAAAAGCAACCGCTTTATCTTCGTTTTGTCCTTTTACAGTTGCAAAATAAGTAAGGGTTTCACCTTTTTGAGCCAGAACAATAGTTTCAAAATGAAGGGTATCTTTTCCTTTTATAAAATAAGATGAAGCATTAAAAGTACTATCGTTTAGCTTTTCCCAGTTTTCAGATAAAATACCTTCTGCAGATTTGTTTTCCCAGTTGCCAATAAGCCAGTCAGCCATTTTGATTTTATCTTTTTCAACAGATTCTTTTTTCTGGCAGGATACGACAGCTAATACAAACGCTAAAAGAGTAATTTTCTGAAACATATTTTATAAGATTTTGGTTTTGTAATGGGTACTAAAGTATGAAAAAAATGTTTGCTGCAAATTCATGAATTAATTCGAAAAAAAATAATTCGTGAATTCGTGGCTGAAAAAAATTATATGCTTGCAGTCAAAATCTCATAAACCAATTCCTTCGTTGGTTTTTGATCGCCTAATTTTGTTCGAACATCATCAAAAGTAACTTTAAAGTCACAGCCTGATTTATATTCAGCGCATCCATAAGCAGTTTTGCCTTTTAGAATGGTTCCTTTTTTACATTTCGGACACATTAAAACATCTGATTTTTCTTTTTTATCGGCTTTTTTCTCTGTTTTTTTGGGTTCTAATTTCAGTTTGTAATTTTCTTCAAAACGAATTAAACCTTCAACAGTTCCAGCATCGGTTTTAAAACCTTTTATGTTTACGGTAGAACCTTTTTGTACCAATCGTAAATACTGGCTTTCAGTAATTTTTTTATCATGAAAAACAAAAGGCAGTACAAAATCACAGCCCGATTTATATTCGGTACATCCAAAAGCTGATTTTCCTTTTATAAGGTTTCCTTTCTGACATTTCGGACAGGTTTCTGCCGAAATTCCGGAAACTTTCTTTTTCTCTGCTTTTACAACTGGTTTTTGCACCGATGCAGCGTGTGAAATATTAGCATGTTTTGTTTCACTTCTTACTTCATAAACCAGAGCTTCAACCATGCGTTTCATGTTTTTAATAAATGCAGCGGCCGTGAAAGTACCTTTTTCGATATCTTTCAGCTGTTTTTCCCACGAACCTGTAAGCTCAGCCGATTTTATCAATTCATTCTGAATCGTATCAATTAACTGAATTCCGGTTATGGTTGGTAAAACCTGCTTCTTATTTCGAACAATATACTGACGTTTAAAAAGCGTTTCGATAATATTTGCACGTGTCGACGGACGACCAATTCCGTTTTCTTTCATTAATTCGCGCAAATCTTCGTCGTCGACTTGTTTTCCTGCAGTTTCCATCGCTCGCAGTAAAGTAGCTTCGGTAAAATGATTGGGCGGTTTGGTTTCTTTTTGCAGAAACGATGGTTCATGCGGACCTTTTTCGCCTACAACAAAACTTGGCAGTAAATCCGGTTCTTTTTCTTTGGCGTTTGGATCTTCAAAAACCACGCGGAAACCTTTTTTCAGGATTTCTTTTCCTGTGGTTTTAAAAGTTACGTCGGCTGCTTTACCAATAACAGTGGTATTTGCCACAAGACAATCATCATAAAAAACGGCCAAAAAACGTTTTACAATGATATCATAAACCTGCTGCTGATTGTATGGCAGATTAATTTCGATTCCGGTTGGAATAATAGCGTGGTGATCGGTTACTTTTTTATCGTTGAAAACCTTTGGTGATTTTTTTATTTTTTTTCCTAAAAGCGGTTCTGTTAAATGACTGTAATTCGTCAGTTTTTGCAGAATTCCCGGCACTTTCGGGTAAATATCTCCGGGCAGGAAAGTTGTATCAACTCTAGGATATGTTATGGCTTTCTGCTCATATAATGTCTGTGCAATTTTAAGCGTTTCTTCTGCCGAAAATCCAAATTTTTGATTGCAGTAAACCTGCAAACCTGTTAAATCAAATAGTTTTGGAGCATATTCGTTTCCGTTTTTTTTATCTACCGAAACAATTTCAAAATCACTTTCTTTTACTTTTTCTGCCAGAATTTCTCCATCGGCTTTATTTAAAAAGCGGCCTTCTTCATAACTGAAAAGCGTTTCTCGGTATAAAGTCTGCAATTCCCAATAAGGCTGGGGTTTAAAGTTTTCGATTTCTTTAAATCGGTCAACGACCATGGCGAGAGTTGGTGTCTGCACGCGCCCGATAGACAAAACCTGTTTGTAGCCGCCATGTTTTACGGTGTATAAGCGCGTGGCGTTCATGCCTAAAAGCCAGTCGCCAATAGCTCTCGAAAATCCGGCGTAGAATAAATTATCGTAATTTTCAGATGGTTTTAAATTGTCAAAACCTTCTTTTATGGCTTCAGTGGTTAGTGATGAAATCCACAAGCGTTTTATTTCGCCTTTGTAATGTGCTTCGTTCATAACCCAGCGCTGGATTAATTCTCCTTCCTGTCCGGCATCCCCGCAGTTTATAACCATTTCGGCTTTGTCAAAAAGACTTTTAATGATTTTAAACTGTTTTTGGATTCCGGAATTCTGAACGACTTTGGTTTCGAATTTTTCAGGGAGCATGGGTAGATTGTTCAAATCCCAGCTTTTCCAGTGCGGTTTGTAATCGTTAGGTTCTTTTAAGGTGCATAAATGCCCAAAAGTATAAGTTACGGCATATCCGTTGCCTTCATAATAACCATCGTGTTTGGTATTGGCACCTAAAACTGATGCGATTTCTCGTGCTACACTTGGTTTCTCGGCAATACAGACCTTCATTTTCTCCTTTCTTGATTAATAGGCGAAATTAGGAATTTTATGAGAAAGGGGCAAAGGTTCTTAGGAACAAAGAGGCAAAGGTTTGTATATTTTTAATCTTATGCTCATCAATAAAATATAAAAACCACAAACAATAGCTTGTGGTTTTTTGTATTTATAAATTTAAAAGTAAGGCGATTATTGTTTTGATTTTGATTGTTTTAATTTTAGACGCATATTAAATTGTTTGACAATTTCTTTAACATGTTCGTCTTTGATTTGTGCTCTGTTTAACCCCTCCAGGCTTTGTACATACCCTGTAAAAACATGACTTATAAAAAGAGGAGAGTTATTATTATCATCAGATGTATTATGGCAGGAGAAGCAATTAACAAGATTGCTTACGGTATTGGCATGTATAGAAGATGGTTTTCCAAATCCTACCTGAACATACGTTTCCATAGTAATATTGTAAGCTGCGGTTGAACCTCTGGTTAAGTCTCCGGGAGAAGAATTTGAAAGATTATAACTCAACGAATCTAATAAAGCCGCTTGTGCAGGAGTGTCTTTGTATCCTTCTGTATTAATCCATAATGAGCCATTGTAGAAATAATTGTTCCAGATACCTGTCAGCTGTTTCTTAACACTTTGATTAATAGTACGAATGTTATTAAAGTTTTCTGAGCCATTTTGGCTTGTGTCCATATAAAGCTGTACATTAAAAGAGCCTTTCATTGCTTTTTCAACAGGAACACCGTATTTGTAAACAGAAAAAACATCTGTATAAATTCCATTTTTTGAAGTTATATTTTGAACCGTTGCCGTGCTGTTTTTATTAAAGAACGGATAATCAACTGTACTCGTTACCGGAGCATCGGTTGTTGGTGTAGCCTTAGTCCAATCGTAATCAGGTGCAAGATTTTCATGTTCGAAAGTAGCCCATACAAATTCGGGATGATTTTCTACAATTCCTACGACATGCATTCCTAAAAGTGCAACTTTTGTTTTTACTCCATTTATTACGCCCTGTGTAACAAAATAAGTCGAAGAATCTTTAAGGGCGCTTGCGTCAATCCATGAGGTTTTAAGTTCTAATGCTCCTACAGGAAAAGTGATGTCTTTTACTTTTGAAGGATCACTTTTGGCTATTGGACCATATTTTATCATGGTGTCGTAAAGAAGTTTGTCCATAAATATAGAATAATAGACTGTAGTTTGTTTAGGAACACCCGATGGGTAATTAGGAGTTTGTAAAATATCAACTTTAGAACTTGCCTGAGCAGTATCTGTTAAAACAATTCCGTTGCTTGGGTCTAATTTCTGACCTGCAGCATTTACCTGAATCAAATTAGTCATAAAAAATGGCTGGCCGTTAACTTCATTGGTAAGCCAAAGAAATTTTTGCCATGACCATTGATGAAAGTCACAATTTGTTACCGTTGCATTGTTGGCAAATACGCTTGTTGGTCCTTCATTTGGCGGAGGAGTCTGGCGCGTGTTGTTTACGATCGTAAACCAGTTCGAAGGAGCTAAACACTCAGGAGAAACTGAAGAGTTTTTGTTTACCGTTTTGTAATTATCTTTTACACCCTTTTCGTCCTTTTTGCAGGAACCCAATGAGATTATCAGGATAAAAAATAATACCAGTTTTGTAGTTTTCATAACATGAGGCTTTAGTTAATTTATTAATTATTTCTTTTTGAATGACTGAAAGTAGATAATTAAGAAACTGACTACAAAAAAAATGTCATAAGTCCGTCATATTTGGGTATGAAACTGATAAAGTTTGTATTAGTATAAAGAGCAGCTATCCCGAAGCTTCGGGACTAAGATACTAAGAAGCTAAGTTTTTTATGTTTGTTTTTGGAATCTCATGATTAATAATTACAATAAAATATGTTATTCTAATTATTAATCATCGGGTTTAAATTACTATCCTTATTTCGCAAATCTAATCCTCCTTCGTAAACTGATTTTAGATTCGTTAAATAAAAATGCCAGCCGTTTGAACATCCCAATCGAATATATTTTTTTGAATTATCATCAGTCGGGATATTATGGTGCCGAAGTTCTACTATAGTATAACCATTGCTTTCGCTTAAATTTATATCTACCAGACAAGTTCCTTCAAAAGTAAATTGTAAATGGTCTTTTCCGTTGGCCGAAACGATTTTTCCTTTCATAGAATCAGCGTACAAATACCAAAACCATTCGTAAGTATTGCCTGTCGATGCATTCTGATCTTTGTTGAGCAATTCTTGATTTTCATCAAAAAAAGATACTTTTTCGAGAAACCATTTTTCTAATTCACCTGCTTTTGTCCATGCATTATAAATATCAGAAAGTCTAGCTTTCACAGCTATTTTTTTTGAAAATGAAGTCCAATCGAAGTTTTCCATGATTTTGCTTTTTATTCACATAATAAACTATCAAATTCTACATGAAGCTGTGTAGCTTCCTCTCCAACATTAACCCATTTGTAGTTTTTTAAAATGTAAGCGTTTCCACCGTCTAAAGTTACCCATTCGTCAATTCCTCGCGCGGCATTTCTTAAATCATCTTTAGCAAACATTCCAATTGGAGCGGTATAACTTCTATTTTTTGTTAAAAATTTACAATTACTTTTTTCTGCTTCCAACGATGAAATGTATTTTGCTTTTGTTAAAGTTGGAAGAGTATTATGTACCTGAAGAGGTGACATTGAAGTAGAGCAAGAAGTGAGAAATAAGATCACACTAATAATGTAAAGTTTAAGAAGTTTATTCATTTTTAGATAGATTTAATTTAAACAAATATAAGATATTTCTTGTCACGTAGATCTTTTAGAAAGTGCAGTCAAGGTTTCGATTCTTGTTTCTTGTAAGAATTAAACGTATATTGCAAACCTTAATTTGAATTACTACAATGGTCACTGCAAATTTTTATTTAGTAAATAGTTCTTTAATGTGCTTAATGAGCGCATTATTGTATTTGCATGACGATACTTTCTTAAAAAGCTCAAAAGAGTTTATTCATTTTGCCCTGTCGCAGCTCTAGGCAGGGATTTTACAATTACCAATAGTTCGTTATTAATTTTCAATTTTATTCAGCCAACAATATCGCCGAATGAGATAGAACGCCTCGTATTTAGCGAAGAGTTTTTTATTGTATCTGAATAATATGAAGCAAAGAAGAAAGTCATGTCACAAAATATAATTTTAACAACAGGAACATACGATTTAATTAAAGATCACGTAAGAAGAAAAAAAGTAACACCTCAGGAAGAAGAACTTTTATTGGGCGAATTAAAAAATGCCTCTCCGGTTTTAAGAAAAAATCTTCCGGAAGATATTGTTTCCATAAACCGAAAAGTAACGTACAAAAACCACGTTAATAACGAAGAAAAAACAATTCTTTTGGTTGGTCCCGAAAAAGCAAAAGCCAGTAAAAATAAAGTTTCGGTTCTTTCAGATGAAGGAATTGCTATGATAGGTTACAAAGTTGGCGACGTGGTAGAATGGCCGGCCAAAAAAGGAAATCTAAAATTAGAAATATTAAAAGTAGAAGAGGAAGCTTAATTCATTTCTGTTTTAAATTTAAAAACATCCCGAAAAGAGATTTCTTTAAGGGATGTTTTTTTTTATGAGTTTTCAAACGTCCCTATAGAACGTTGCAGCAAACCGTTAACGAAATGTTCTTATGAAAAAAATAGAAAAATATGCTCCAGAGAAACATTTCACATGTTATCTATAATTAAATTACCTCTTTGTAGAAATCGATGTTCCAGAGGAACATTTCGTTGGTAAAAAAAATGAACACAATGATTTTACGTTTCGTAGGAACGTTTGACAATTTTGGTTATATGAAACAATCCAAGAAAGTCCTTCCGCTTAAAAACAAAACGCGTAAGATAATTGCTTCAAAAAAAGTTCATCGAAAGATTAAAATAATTATATTCGTTCTTCTCAAATTAACCATAACCAATTAATAATGAATATGAAACAAGCACAAAATATTAACGAAGTAATTTTGTTTCTGGATGAAATAATCGAAAAATCAAAAATTGACCAAAGCAATTTAGGATTGTTTGCGATTTTGTATCGCGAAGTTACTGTAAAAGTAAAACAAGGTATTCAGGATGGGGCTTTTCAAAATGGTGAACGAATGGAAAAACTCGATGTTACTTTTGCCAATCGTTACTTAAAAGCGTACTATGAATATCAGGCCAAAGAAAAACCATCTGAATGCTGGGGATTTGCCTTTGAGCAAGCCGATAAATTTTGGCCAATAGTGTTGCAGCATTTATTGCTGGGTATGAACGCCCATATAAATCTTGATTTAGGAATAGCTTCGGCTGAAGTTTGTACGGTAGAAGACATAGCCAATTTACAACATGATTTTGACAAAATAAACTCCATTTTGAGTAGTTTGGTTGGCGGTGTCGAAAAATGCTTAATCAAAATTTGGCCAACGCTTACGTGGATTCTAAAATTTACGGGAAAAATAGATACTTTCTTTATCGATTTCAGTATGGAAACCGCAAGAAACGGAGCCTGGAAATTTGCGAATGAATTTGTGGCCGTTCCCGAAAATGAAAGAGAAGCCTGTGCGCAGTTAAGAGATCAAAGAATAACCGAAATCGCGAGATTAGTTTCAAATCCCGGATATTTTGTGAGTGCTGTTTTTAAATTCATCCGTTTATTTGAAAGAGGTACTATCGCCCAGAAAATAATCGATATGCAGATTATGGAAGAAAAAAATATGGAATGTGTTGCAGCATAATTTAGTTTTTGCTTAAGATTTAAAACATCCCGAAAAGAATTTCTTTAAGGGATGTTTTTTTGTTTTAAAACAAACTATTTGCGGTTTAAAAAACTTCGTGTTTTTCTTGGTATCCTTTATGCTTTACGGTTATTTTTCCGCCTGTGGCACATTGACAAACAGACTCTGTAGTAAGGATTTTATAATCATTAATACGGTCTTTTTCTGTTGTTTTTTGCCATCGAACAGGCGAGGGCGCGCAGCTATAGCGTGTAATACTGCACGAACCAAAATTTGGAATATTGGTTTCTGGCTGTTTGTCGTTTTCTGTGGCAATTAGTTTATCTTCTGCTTTGCAAAAATCCTGACTCGTTACTTTTAACTGACTGGTTTTTGCTCCTTTATCGCAAAGTAAAACCGCTTTTTCGGTTAGTTTTTCGGGCATGATTTAGAGTTTAATTGTTGAGTTTATGGTTTTTTAAACAAATTATATTAAAAGCCTGTGCTTTCTTTTCTACTTTCAAATTCCTCTTCTTCCTGTTTTTTTAATATTTTAAAATATTCATACAGAACATTTTTTGGTTCAATTTCATCCATCTTAAGCGAATACAATGTTTTACCTGTATTTCCATCTATCAAGTAAGAGGTACACACATAAGGGAAATCTTCTCTTATGTCAACTTCATAAAGAGGTATTTTTAACTTTGTCTTTTCTATATATCTGTTTATGCCATAGATTATTTTTGGGTTTTCTATATCCAAATTGTATTCTCCTTTAAATTTTTCAATCATATCGGTTATAGAAAAATTATAGGGCTTTTCATTTTGAATTTCTTTAGTTTTTATGCCGTTATCATCATAGTAAGTTGATGTTCCAATTGACATTGACTTAAAGCGTACCCCAAGAACTTGTATTATTTTAGTTTTAACATCGTATACAGAGATATATTTATAAGGATTGTTGATATTACTTCTAGTTACCTGTATTACTCTATCAGTTGAAATTATACTAATTCTTTCATTTCCTTTTTTTAAATATTTGATTTCAGGTATTTGCATATATGTTAAATCTACTTCCCAGTCTCTATATATATTTAAATCTAAAATTTTCATAGTATCTCTTTTAATCTCGTTAAAAACAGTAGTTTCTTTTTTCTGCTGACTGTTACCATGAAAACAAACTAAAAACAAAAACAGAATAAGTAATAGTTTCATTTTTTCAGAAATATTAAAACTACTCGTCATGTTTTTTAAAGAGATCATGCCAAAAACCTTTGCTTTCTTTTTTTCTTTCATATTCCTTATAGTGCTGTTCTTTAAAAATTTCCCACTCTGCTTTTGTGTAATCTTTGCCTTTGTAGGTATTGAAGTAGGCGTTGTCTTCTTCTTTTTGTTTTTTTATCTTTTCTTGATATTCATGAAGAGGACTTATTTCATCTCCTTCTTTAAGTGTAATACAAAACAATGTCTTACCTGTATTTCCATCTATTAAATAAAAATCAGTATCATTAGTACCGTATTTATTTATACCAATATCATAAATTGGAATATTTAAAAATTGTTTTTCTTCATATCTACATAAATTGAATACAATTTCTGGGTTTTCAATATCTATATTGTAATCATTTTTAAATTTCTCTATTAAATTAGAAACAGAGAATTTATAAGGTATATCTGTGTCTTGTTCTTCAATTAAATCACCTATATCATTATAATATTTCCATTTACCAATTTTTATGTTACAAAATCCAGTGCCAAAAGATTGTATTGTTTTTGTTTTCGCATAGTAATCATATCTATATGCATATTGACTATTAATGTTCCTTTTTATTACCATTATTGTTTTATTTTCAATTTCAATATAAACTCTATCATTTCCTTTCATGAGACAATAATTAGCATCATTAGACATACTGTATTCTGGGTTAAGCTTCCAATCTTTATAAAGATTTATATCAAAAGTTTTCATAGGATCATTTTTAGTTTGTTGAGTTTCTATTTTATTTGTTTTTTGACAGTAATTATTGTTTAGATTCAATAAAAATGATAGTATCAATAAATATTTCATTTATTATTAATATTTGAGTTTATAATTTGCCATTGCCATTTCCAGGAACTTATTCTTGTTCCGGCATAGCTCAAAATGTTTGTTGTTGATTCTTCTTTGAAAGTAAATTTTTGGTTTGAGTATGGAATAATTTTATAATCTTTATGTGTATGGTATATCCCTAGACCGTGTATTATTTCATGAGACAGGGTGGTTTCGTTTCTATTTTCAAAAATGATAACGTTACGAATCCCAACATCTTCCACAAAACCTTTGGTTGTAATATAATCAGGTATAAGCAGTGTATTAAAAATCGTAAAATAGTTTTCTGTCTTGTAGATTTCATTACGTTTATCGTCTAGATATAAATTCTTGATTAACTGAAGCATTTGCTGCGTTTTTATTACTGATTGTTTTATCTTCTTTAATTGATTTTTTTCATCAATATAAATCCCGCCAGGTTTAAATTCAGTAACATTCGATAAGTCAAGAACTGTAGAAGATTCTTCTATCACAGGAATAACCAATGCCTGATGTATCATATTATAGAGATTGTTTTTTTCCCTATCTTTAAACTTTCTTTTTTCAAAACTGAATGGGTCAAGACTTGTTTTAACATTTACCAACACTATTTTTTCTTCCTTCCTTACCGTTTCATCATTTTTAAGAACCATTATTTTTCCTGCCAGTTTTCGCGCCAACAATCTTTCCGAAGCCGTTTTTGCCATACTGCCTTTCGGATAGGCATAAATGCAAATTTCCTTATTGGTGTTTAAATCTTTGAGGCAGGTAATTTTTATTTTTGTGCTGATAGGCTGTAAACCATTGGTTTTGTTTTTCTTATCGAGAACGGTAAGGCTAAGTTCAAACAAGGTTTTATCGTACTCAAATTTAAGCTGGTCTAAATCTGTTTCGATGTCTAATAGTATGTCAAGTTCTGCCTCAAAGCAAGGCTTCTTTTTAGCCAAAGCAAGTTTAGTGGTTACAAATTCTTTAGAAAACAAGGTTAAATAAGGAACAAAATATTCTGCTGGGGCATATTTTGTTTCGTTTGGTAAAGTTTTTCTTTTAATGGGAATAACTTCATATTCGAGTTTCAGCTTTTCGTAGGCTTCTTGAGCTGTTAAATCCTCTTTTCCGTCTTTGTAACCACCTGTTATAATCGATTCGTAATTTTGTTCGTTAAAAAAGTTGTTATCTTTTTCTCTCATCCAGTCAAAACCGTATTCTCCGTTCCAGTTTCCCATTGGTCTAAAATAAACCATTGCCAATGCAATATATTCAGCATTAGAACACTCTACTTTTTTGGCAATATTACTATGGCTTGTGCCTTTGTCTGCACGCATTTTGGCTGTGCCTTTACTATTTATCACCGCTTCCTGATCTGAGTGTATCAATGCTTTTTGTGTGCCGTGCAGTTTGGCAGTTTTTGCTTCAATATCAATTTTATCGCCGCTGTTTATAAGTGCAGAGCCGCTAAACAAGTTCATAAAACCGGATATTTTCTGGCTCATGGTTTTGCTAAAAACATAAATCTGGCTCAACGCATTTAGTATATAATCGTTTGTTATAATTTCTGTACTTTCTGTTGCGTTTATAATGATCTTTTTTACATTGATTTTGAGTACATCGGTATTAATTTCTGCACCTCGGTTTCCGTCCATTTTCAAAAATGTTTTGCTTGCATCTTCAAGCATAATACTGCCTTCTAAATCGTTCATTAGTAAACGGTTGTTACTGCGGGTGTGCAGTGCTTTTATATCATTATTTGCTGTACTGTATCCGCTTTTTTGGGTATCGCTGGTCATGATGCCCAATACAATGGGCAGTTCGGCATTATTGCCCTGAAAATCTACAAAAACAGTATCGCCAATTTCGGGTATAATATGACTTCCTCTGTTGCTGCCGCCGTAGTTTTGCAATAGCGGAATATAGGGTGTTGTTTCGCCTTTTAGTACCTGCCACGGCATTTGTACCTGTACGGCGCTAAGTCCTTCCGGATCTGCGTTTGCGGTTACAACGGCGGTCTGGCTTATACAAAACGGCACTAAATCTGGATTTGTTTGGGGCGAAAAAACAGAACCGCTAAAGTTTATGGCCGTAAAATGATTTTCGTATGTACCGCTGTCATCGCAAATATGGGTAATCTGAGTTACGGTATACGAAGTTTCTAAATGTTTGTCGACACCTTTTATGGTAACGGTGTTGCCAAGTGTTATGCCGGGAACCTCGCTCGAAGCTTTTATTTGAGCCATACGGCTTATAATAGAACGCATTTTATTTTTGGCATATTCTTCTGCTGTACTTTTTGCGTGGCCGCCTGCCGAATTTTGATTGAGCTGAATTAGAGATTCAGTATTAAAAAAAGCATTTGATTTATTGATAAAATTTTGATGATATCCGTCGACTTCCTTGCGGTAGTTTATTGTTTGATCTCTGGTATAACTGCCTTTTCGGTTATCGTTTTCTACAATTGTAAACAAACAAGGCACTAATTTCATCTTGAACTTAAAATCGCTCATATTTATGCCGTACACTAAATGCGGATTTGCGCCAAGACTGCCCTGACTGCCAAAAACAAAAACGCGGCCGTTGTAATAAAACCATTGTCCGTATCGTTTTGCGAGTCGGTTTAAGAATTTAAAATCGCTTTCGTTGTACTGAACCGTATAGGCCAGATTGTCGTGAAAAAACGGCTGAAGATCAAAATCTAAATTGTAACCAGATTTTACTTTGCTCACAATATCCCGAAGCGGCATTTGTTTAAACGAATTGCATTGGGATTCATTTTCGAGCAGTATCGATGTGCTGTGCCCCATTACAATAATTGTTTCTTCGATATCTTCTGTTCGCGATTTTTGAAGTTTTAATTGGGTTACTACACCGTAAAACTGAAAAAGATAATCTTTGGGATCTTTTATAATTAGTAAATCCTCAATGCCGGAAATAGGTTTTATTTCGATACTTACTTTTTCGCCGTATAGTTGCTGCGAAAACGGCATTACGCTGTCGAGTTCGTTTACGAGTAAATCCTGGCGAATTTCTACCGAAAAAGTATGGTGATCATGAATTTTTTGCTCTATTTTTAAATTGCTGAAATTGGTTATTGTCGTTTTACCAATTTTTATAATGCTTTGTACTTGTAGTGACATTGGTTTTGGCTTTTAGTTGGTTCATTTTGATTGTTTTTAAATAATGATAAATGTGACAGCAGAATTTTTAAAAAATAATTTGCATAAAGTAAAACACATCAAGATTTTAAAACATCCTCTAAACGTTTTATTTGTAATGTTTTAAGGTATTTACAAAATAGAGTACAAGTCGTCGAGAAGTTCCATTTCGTCGTCTGGCAGAAGATTTTTTGCCATTTCGAGTAAAAGCGCGGCATCATTTCCAGAATTGTATTCTTCACTTCTAAGAATAGCAATACTGGTTCTAATGAGCGAAGTAATGGTAAGCATTAATTCGGTATAAGTATCTATTTTAAAACGGGCTGTTAGCGAGGTATCGATTGCTTGATCTGGTTCTAATTTGGTGAAATAATGTTTTTTACCAGCGGTTTCTAAAAAATGAGTTAGTTGTGTACGATTTTCTGTCATGGCGTTTAGTTTTAAAAACTTAAAATTGAGGTAAAAATCTTACTTTTGTAAAATTTGGCGCAAGTAAGCCAGAGAAAAGACGATATAAAAATATTTGGGTTTGTAATAAACAAATACAGTTTGTTTTTTACAAAAACCTGTAATTTTTTACAAATTTTAAATATCTTTGATTTATGAGTACAACAGCAAAACCAAAACATATCGGCAGAAACATTAGCCGAATTAGAGAACTAAAAGGCATGAAGCAAGAAGCTTTGGCCATGGCAATTGGTGTTACCCAGCAAACAGTTTCTAATTTTGAAGCAAGTGAAAGTATTGAAGAAGAAAAATTAATTGAAATTGCCAAAGCACTTGAAGTTAGTGTAGAAGCTATCAAGAATTTTTCTGAAGAAAATGTGATTAATTATTTTAATAACATTTACGATCACGGAATTTTCAACAATGGTAATCATTGTTCTTTTAACCCTCTTGATAAAGTTGTAGAACTTTATGAGCGTTTGGTTCAGGCAGAAAAAGATAAGAATGAATATTTAGAGAAATTGTTGGGAGGGAAGTAGAGTTTTCTCTTTTTTATGATATAAAAGGAAATGCGCAAGAGTTTGAAAAAAGACTTTTGCGCATTTTGTTTATGTATTATTTTATAATTGTTTTGAGTTGTAATTTAAAACCTTCAAGTTTAATTAAATAGAATGTAGAAAATAACAAAACCCAGCCAATAAAAGTTAAAAATAAATTGGTTAACGAATTTCCTGTAAATTGTAAATATTGACATAAAAAACCGAAGAATAAAAGCAGGAAAAAATTATATAAAATCGCATTTTTCAAACTCATTTTAATACCGCCGGTTAAAAAATTCCAGCTTACAAGATAATCCGAAATAATAATTTTTGAAGGATTGGATAAATCAATTACCACGTTTTGAGAAAATTCAAGATTTACAGTAATAGTATCATTTTTCAAATTGTATTTATAATCGTATTTATCTAATGTTTCTATAATTTTATTTAGTTCCATATTTTGTATTTGTTTAGTTTCTGATTTCAAAAACTTGTGTTTATTCCTCTAATGGTGTTTGGTATGGAGGAAGTGCTTCGTTAATAAATAACGAACAAATGCCACCTGCAATTATTGACATTGGCCCGCTGTAAACAAACATTAATGCTCCTAATGTATCGCCAACAATAACTTTAGAACCTGGTTTGCCAGCCATTTTCATTACTGTATTTTTAGGATTCCAATACTGATTTGAGCTTTTTAAAACACTTTCAAATACAATCAGCTTATTTTGTTCATCTGCAGTTAATGAGTTTTCTTTTTTTGATAAAGAGTTAGATTTAAAGTTTTCAATTTCAATCATTGATTGGTTATAATTCATATCATTTTCGAGGATTTTATCAACCAGATTTCCTAGTCTTTTCGAAACTTTATCCGAGGTATATAATTGCTCTTTATTTGAATTCCAAAAAGTATCAATGTTAAAGTTTTTAGGATCAACATTTTTAAATGCTAATTTAACATCATGAGTACTTATATTTTTAAACTCATTAGGGTATTTAAGTTTAAGTTCAGCTGTCATTTCGTCAATTATTGTCTCAGCTGTTTTTCCGTCAATTCCATCATACTTTTTGTAGTATAAATCTAGAGCTTCATTATGATAAAAACCATAATCAGTTAAAGGAATTTCAATCTTTTCTTTTGAAGAAGATGAATCTTTAGAATCCTGTTCTTTTGAACAACCCACAAATAAAATATTTGTTGAGATTACCAGCAGTAAAATAAATTTAATTCTTTTCATTATTATTAAGATTAGAGTTAATACAATTTAATTGCTTCGTGTTCAGTTTAAAACATAGAATTTCTAACAGACTTAGTTATTTCTTAAATTAAATTTTCTAATTAAAGAAAAACAAACAAGTCAATTTCTTTGAAGCAAATTGAGAATTAAATTTATTTTGGAGATCCGTTTTTAACACCTAAATGGTATTGGTGTTCACTTTAATAGAATTGCGAAGTTTGGTATGATTATTTTTTCATACAGTTACAAAGTAAGTAAAATATTATGTTTTTTGCTAAAAAATTTGCTTGTATGTTACAAATATGGTTTGTTTTTAACAAATAATATAAGATGCATGTTTGAGGAAAATCATTTCCCCTCTGCTGGCGCGAGCGTCCCGCTCGTGAACACAATCAAAATCAATTTCAATCTGTGTCTTGTGCACGAGCGGGACGCTCGCGCCAGCGGAGGAAGTCTGCCGACTTCGCACAGCGATCAGGAAATAGTTTGTAGAGCGGGTTTAATTTTAGAATTAGTTTTTTTAGGCTATAATTTGTATTTCGTTTGAGAGAGTTTTCTAAATTCCATTTTCCGCCAAAACGTCTTCCAATGATGTCTCGTGCCACCTAATTCCCAATTAATGTCAAATTTTTCATTTTTCCTTAAATAAGGAGGATGTGCTATTTTAGAATGCAACAATGGCGAATTATCTGCAACTGTTTTGAGAAAGTCAGGATCGAGATTGCTTTTGAGAAAGTATCTGATATCAAGGATTGTTTTTCGTTTTTCAGATTTATAAACATAAAGATTGATGTCGTAAATCGAATCGTAAATTTCTTTAAGGTCGGCGATGGCTTCTTCAAAACTTTTTGGAGTTTTATTTTTATTTTGTTTGTTTCTTAAATCGCGCTGTTTAGGAAAAATTTCACTTTCTACATCTGAAATATTAGAAATAATAAACACTACGTTTTTTGAAATAGCATTCCAGCAACAATGATCTGCCAATTGAAACAATAACGTCGTTAGGTTTTTTATTTCTTCTTCGATGTTTTGCATTTAGATTTTGGTTAGGTTCTGTCGTTGTGCGAAGTCTCCCGACTTCGTACCGCAACGACTATTCGTTTCAATTTCAATTAATAAATTATTGAAAAACTCCTGCTGGCGCGAGCGTCCCGCTCGTGAACACAATCAAAATCAATTTCAATCTGTGTCTTGTGCACGAGCGGGACGCTCGCGCCAGCGGGGGAGCAATCCTTGCCCGTAAATTAACTTGCTTCTTTAAAATAAAAAAGCTACAAGATTTTGCAGATTTTTTTCTTGTATTGCATTTAGTTCCTATGGACACGGATTGCAAATCCGCGCTATCGGGTTTTAACTTTTATAAATAATCTTTGAAAAAATATTTTAATATAAAACTTCTGAGACAAATTTTAATTTTTGCTTTTGTTCTTCTATTTGTAATTGTAATTTAAATTGAGCTTTAGTTTGAACAAAGAACCATCCGTCCGTATATTCTGTTTGAATATGATTTTTACAAGCAGGACATATTATATTCACTTGAGATTCTTCTTCTGAAAAAAATAATTTGTTTTCAATAACAATACTTTCAGTTTTACAATTTTTACATCTAATTTCTTTTTTCATTTTTGATTTCTTTATTCTATAAAAATAATCTTTTAATTTCATTTGGCGAACGTTGCTGAAGATAGTTACTGATGCACCAACAGAAACCACACTCACGAGTTATAAATTTACCTTTTAATGAATGTTCGTCTGATACTATTTTATTAATATTGTTTTGTACATTATTAAAAACATGTATTTTGTGGTCACCTTCAGTATAAATTAATTTCGGATCATCTACGATTACTCTTCTTACATAATTAAATAATATTGGGGTTGTGTTATTTCTAATTGTTATCATTTTTCTTTGTCGTTCAATTAAGTCCCATTTTTCCCTTAACTCATCAATGTTTTGGAAATATCGATCTTGCATTGAGGTGTTTGGATTCCAATAAATAGGATTGTTTTTAGTAATCCAAATTTCGAAACTTTCATCTTTTACAAGTTCAGGATCTAATTCATATAAAATTGGACCATAGTGATTTTCTCTTCTAAAATATGAATGTAAATCAGTTGTGTCTAAAAATACATCATCCCAAACACCTAGAACTTTATCAATTTGATCAGAAGATTGTGATGTCTGATATAAATTAGACTTTTCAACTGCCCCTCTTGAAAGTAGTCCACCATTTTCAAAGTATGTAATAGATGTTCCTACAGTGTTAGCATGATATAAGGCTAAAATTTCTTTCTCAGTAAAAAAATCAAATAATTCTGTATTATTAAGTCTCATAAATAAAGCTATTTACCATCAGTTCTTTTATTTTTTAAAATTACTGTTGGTGGCATTGATGCTCTAACGTTATACTCTGTATAACATTCCGGACATTCATATTCTTCTTTCTCATTATGACCAGATTGTTTTGTAATGAATAATACTAATTCTGCACCGCAATTTTCGCAAGTTTGTTCTCTTTTTTCACCAGAAGGAATTGTTGCTGAGTAGTCCATATTTTTTGATTTGTTTATTAGTTAATGGTTAATTTTCATTTTTTAGCCCTTTAAACTTAAAAACATCTGTTAGCTTAAAATACTATTTAATTTCTTTCAACATCATAAGTAATTCAGGAATTTTGTTTACCTGTGTTTCCGTCCAGAAATAATGCTCATAATCAGTAGAACCATTATCTTTTAAATAAATAGAAATTCTTCGAGTACTTCTTTCTATTTTAAAACTGAACGTAATCTCTCTCGAATTAAAAATATAGGTAACTGATTGTTTTTTTTCAGTTTTGTCTTTAAGGTTAGGAATAACATAATGCTCAATAAATAATATAAATTCGTCAACTTCATTTAAGTCAATCCATGAAGATTTAAAATAATTATTGGCTAATGACATGTCTACCTGAACTGATTTTATTTTATCGTTTGACTTCAAATCAATTGCTTCAACAGGAAAAAAAGATATTACTTCTTTTAATCCAGTTACAAATTCAGCTTTTATGTTCCAATCTCTATTTATCTGCGTTATTTCAGCATTCTCAATAAATTTACGAGCTTCGGAATTTTGCTTTTGGGCATAATTTGAACTTATTGTTAGAAGTAAAAATGTAATTAATATTTTGTTGAATTTCATGATAAAAAAAATCTTTTATTGTTTTAAAAGTTTTGCTAAAAGTAACTTCTTCAAATTCCATTGTATTATGGAAAACCATAATTTCATTTAATTTTTAAAAAGCTGAATACTTTTCAAACATAAAACAAACGTCGACTATAATTTTAACAAACAACTAAGTAAAAACACCTGATTTTTTAAAAACACAATAAAAATGTTAAGAAAAAAGTGTTGGAATAACAGTCTAAAAAACATAAAACCAGAAACAATTCACAATCAACAAAAATTTTGTACTTTTGCACTCCAAATAAAAGGGATTATACAATGTTAGATAAACTTCAATATGTAAAGCAGCGTTTTGACGAGATTTCGGATTTGATTATTCAGCCGGATGTTATTGCAGATCAAAAACGTTATGTGCAGCTTAACCAAGAGTATAAAAGTATTAAAGCTCTGGTTGACAAAAGAGAAGAATACATTATAGTTTTAGCAAACATAGACGAGGCTAACGAAATCATTGCAGACGGAAGCGATGCTGAAATGGTAGAAATGGCCAAAATGCAGTTGGATGAAGCTAAAGAGCGTTTACCACAGCTTGAGGAAGAAATCAAATTTATGCTGATTCCTAAAGATCCTGAAGATGCTAAAAATGTTATGGTGGAGATTCGCGCGGGAACGGGTGGAGACGAAGCGAGTATTTTTGCTGGAGATTTGTATAGAATGTACACTAAATATTGCGAAGCACGTGGCTGGAGAGCTTCTGTTGTAGATATGAACGAAGGAACTTCTGGAGGTTTTAAAGAGGTTATTTTTGAGGTTTCGGGAGAAGATGTTTACGGAACTTTAAAATTTGAAGCTGGTGTTCACCGTGTACAACGTGTTCCGCAGACAGAAACTCAGGGTCGTGTACATACATCGGCTGCTACGGTTATGGTTTTACCAGAAGCTGAGGAGTTTGACGTACAAATTGATATGAACGATGTTCGTGTAGATTTCTTCTGTTCGTCTGGACCAGGAGGACAATCTGTAAACACGACTAAATCGGCAGTGCGTTTAACGCACATTCCAACCGGATTAGTGGCGCAGTGTCAGGATCAGAAATCACAGCACAAGAATAAAGATAAAGCTTTGATCGTATTACGTTCTCGTTTATACGAAATGGAATTGGCGAAGAAAGAAGCAGAAGATGCTTCTAAACGTACATCTCAGGTAAGTTCTGGAGACCGTTCGGCTAAAATTCGTACTTACAACTACGCACAAGGCCGTGTAACAGATCACAGAATTGGTCTTACACTTTACGATTTAGGAAACATCATGAATGGTGATATCCAAAAAATCGTTGCCGAACTTCAGTTGGTTAACAACATGGAGAAATTAAAAGAAGCTTCTGAAATGTATTAATTTTTGAGATTCTAAGATTCTGAGATTCTGAGTTTTCTTTGTTTTCAGGTTTTTCTTAGATTTCAATATTAAATTTACTTTATTTCTAAGTTTTTTTTCTTAGAACGATATAAAAATTAAAGCCGAACTTTTGTTCGGCTTTTTTTGTAGAAAAAACATTTCCTATATTAAAATAAAAATGTATTTTCGGCTCGTTTATAAGAAAAATATTAAGTATAATTTAAAACATGCTATTCCCTGGCATGATAAATAGAGTTTATTAACAAAATATATGAAGAAAATTATTTTACTTTTTGTACTGGTCTTAGGTTTAACATCTTGCTCTAATGATTCGCAAGAAGATAATTCGGTGCCAGAAGTTGTTTATGCTGATGTAAAACCAACTCAGTCAAAATACAAAGCTTATTATGGAGCTAAATTAATTAAATCTGCAGGACAGACATCAAAAACGACCGAAGTTGTTTCTGGAACTGAAACCGTAAAACCTGTTTCGGCTATTTTTTATCCCAGAACTCAAACTATTGCTTTCTCAAATATTTTTGATAATAGTACGGTGGAATATAAAGTAACTGCTATTGTTAGAGAAACAGTAAAGACTGTTTACAGCTTTCAAATCAATAATGTTACTTATTCTTGTACTGTATTAGAAAAAACAGATTCAAGTCCCACAAATATTGTGATTAGTTTTTCTGGTGGTTCATATAAGTTTGATGTAACTGAAGCTACTCAAAACAAAATTGCAAAACTGGTTTCAAAAGTAATCTATACAGCAAAGTATGTAAGTGACTTAGATTATGTTACTAAATATACGTATACAGATACATTATTAAAACAATCAATTCGTAACTATAAAGATCAAATTACTCTGCAGCCGTCTGTTTTAACTACTGATTATAAATATGATGGTTCAAAATTAATTGAAAGGATGTCAACGAGAGATGATGGAAGTTTCACTAAAATGACTTATGAATACACAGGTAATCTTATAACTAAAGCGACAAGTGTTTCGAATAATAATCAAATTAGGATATACACTTATGAGTACGATAATCAAGGAAGACTTAGTAAAGCATATAGCAAAACGGGTACAGGCACCAGCTTTTTTGAAATAATAACTTATACTTACGAGAAAAATAAAATAACAAGTATTATTACAGATTCAGCAAAATCGTTCTACGATACAGAGGTTGGCATTTATGAGAGTGATCGTAAACCTTTTCTAATTTCGCAAGATCAAATTTTAAATCCGTATTTATATATTAATTTTACAAATAGCAGTTATACAGATGTCAATGGCAATTATCATCTTTATTGGGATAGAACTTTTGAATACACTAATGATGGTTATTGTATTAAGATGTTAAATGAAAATGATTCAATGACGTATGAATATATAGAAGAATAAAATTTATCAAAAAGAAGCCGGACTTTTAGTTCGGCTTTTTTATTAAAAAAAAATAATGTCTGTAAACGTGGGAGTTTTACGGTTACTTTTTTCAATAATCGTCCTAAATTAAGACCAATACTACAATAGTATTTCTGCAGAGTAGGATTTATAATACTGTTGATAAGTTTTAGATTATCAGTTATTTGCAGTTTTAGTATCTCACAAAAAATAAGTTTTTTATTGGCTTTTTTTGCCTCATATTTGTGTGTCTTAATCAGGAAAAGACAAAATGCTAATCAACCAATTACGACTAAATTATGGAGAGAACTTTACTTTTACTTTGCTTCTTTGGAAGCTTTTTTTATGCGCGATCGCAATCGTATTTCGGATTTCGGGACGATAATTATGCCGGAATTCAGGGCGTTTTATTTAATCCATCGTCGGTTGTAGATTCGAAATATAAGGCCGACGTTACTGTTTTTTCGGCCAGCGGAACGGTACAAAATGATTTATACGGTGTAAATTTTATGGATGCTCTCGACGGCAATTATGATTTGGCTAAAGATGCTACAAAAAATTTTAAGTCCAACAACAGAGGGAATTTTAATATGGATATTATGGGACCTTCGTTTATGCTTAATATTACGCCTTTGCATAGTGTTGGTCTTTATTCGAGAGTGCGCAGTATTACCAATCTGGTAGGAATAAACGGTGAACTTGTTGATGAGGTAAACAAGGATCAGGATGTTTCTAAGAGCTTTTTATTTTCTGGCGGAAACCCAAATGCGGTTACTAATTCATGGGCAGAAATTGGAGCTGCATACGGAACAGTTTTATTAGACCGCGATGATCATTTTATTAAAGGCGGTATTACGGTAAAATATATTATGGCTGGCGTAAACGGATACATTAACGGAAATAATCTAAGCGTTGCTTTTACTAAAAATGATGCTGATCCATCTTTAAGCCAATATACGTCGACAGGAACGCTTAAAACGGCTGCAAGTTATGATTATGAAAACGGAAAAGATCCAAAGTTTGATATGACTTCGGCAGGCGTGGGAGTCGATTTGGGTTTTACGTATGAATACAGAACCAATTGTCATACCTGCATGGGAAACAGATACAAGTTTAAAGCTGCAGCATCGATAACTGATATTGGAAAAATTAATTATAAAAACCTTGTAGAAAATACATATAACTTAACCGGAAGTATTTCTCAAAATGATATTGATGATGCTGATGATATTTTTGAATTCTTTGATGCTAATTATACCAAAACAGCATCGAGAAAAGGAGTAAAGGCAAATCTGCCAACGGCTTTACACATAAATCTAGACTGGAATATAGATCAAAAATTTTACTTAAATCTAAGCACCGATTTTAGTTTAGTCGATGCAAAAAAAATAAACTCAACTTCGATTGCTAATTCGGTTACTTTTACGCCCAGATATGAAACAAGACAGTTTAGTTTTTATATTCCGGTAACGTATATGGAATACAGCGGTACGCAGGTTGGTACTGGTTTTAGAGCTGGTCCGTTGTTTATAGGTTCTGGTTCGCTGATTTCGAATTTGTTTTCAAACAAGTCAAAAGGAAGCAATTTGTATGTAGGTTTGAAATTACCAATTTATCAGAATTACAGATAAAGATTCTAAACTTTTAAGGTTCTAAAAGACTTAAAATACAAATAGAATTATTTTAAAAAACGTGATTGTGAATTTTTTGTATTGATAATCAGTGTCTTGTAGTCTTTGTTGTTTAAATAAAACATACTCTTTTACATGTTAAAATAAAAATGTATTTTCGGCTTGTTTTACAGGGAAATTATTTTCTAAAATTAAAAACATGCGATAACCTGACATGAAAAACGGGTTAATTAAAAAAATATTTAAGTTGAAAAAAATTATTTTACTCTTTGTATTAATGGCAGGATTGGTATCATGTTCTAGTGATTCAGAAGATAATAAAGAACCCGAAGTTACTTATGCTGATGTAAAACCAACTCAGACAAAGTACAAGGCTTATTACGGGCAAAAGTTAGTTAAAACTGGTGGTGTTACTGCTAAAAGTACAGAAACAAGTCCTGGTTCCGAAATAATCAAACCTATTTCGGTTATTTATTATCCCAGAACTTATACGCTGTCTTTTTCTAACATTTTTGATGTTACAACAGTAGAATATCCCGTGTCTGTAATTGCAAATAATCTAGAAAGTATTATTTATACCTTTAATGCTAAGGGTGTAAAAGGTACTTTTAAAATTAATATTAAAGATTTAAAACCAGTAAATGCTGTAGTAACTTTTGAGAATGTAGTTTATACTTTTGATATTACTGTGGCTGAATCAAAAAATCTGGCAAAACTGCTGGTAAAAGATGTTAACACTTCTCCAAATCCGGCCAGCAATTTCAGCAGAGAACATATTTATGTTGATACACTTTTAATTTCTTCTACATACCGTTATAAAGATCCTAATACTTTAGAAGATATAGTTCGTTACACTGAATATTTGTATGACGGGGCAAAATTAAAAGGAAAAAACACGATTGATGAAAACGGAGTTATATTAAGTAAAATGATGTATACTTATACCAATAATTTGATTTCTAAAGCAACTATTACAAAACCAGACGGCGTAACTGTTACTGGAATAACTTTGTATGAATATGATTCTAATAAAAGAATTAGTGCCGTAAAATTTGCAAATTCTCAGATGATTGTCAATCTGGCCCGTTATTATACTTATTCTAAAAATACCATGAATGTTAAATATACAGGTAAAAATGATGAGGTTATAGAAAATGAAGTATGTACGTTTGATGATCAGCGCAAAAATTTCTTTTACTCGCAAGATCAGTATCTGGAACCGTTCTCGTATTTACCAATTACTCATACAGTAAGCACTACAGTTGATGGTCAGGTATATACATATCCTGATACTAGTTATGAATATTCTTCTGACGGCTTATTAATTAAATCTGTAAGTGAAAATGATATAAGAACTCGTGAATACAGAGAAGAATAATTTTTTATTATTTTAAAATTTACAAAAAAAAGAGCCAGTTCTGTAAGTACAGAACTGGCTCTTTTTGGTTTGAGATTTTAACTTAACTGCACAAAAACTTAGTGTCTCAGCAATTTAGCATCTCAATACCTTTATATAAAAAAAGTATTAACTCTTTAACCGTTTATTAAAGTTAAAAACGTATAAACGAGTTAGATACCAAAAAATACTCGTGTGTATTCAAAACATTTATATAGATTAGAGTACATGTATACACCGTTTTTTAATACTATGTGGCTTAGCTTTTCCATAATGTTTAAAATTTGAGTTTAACAATTACTCTCTAGATGATTCGTATATTGATTCTTCCTCTTCATCATCATCTGAAGAATCCTGAGAAGCTTCGTTTGGTTTAGATACCAAATTGGTTACTATAAGCTGTACGATTGAGCCTAAAATGCCTTTAAACATCGAATCGCCTTTCCCTACGATAAACCTTTTGGCAAAATATCCAATTGCAATACTAATGGCTGATTGTGCCATGTGGCTTTTAAAACCAATTGTTTCGTTGATTTCTTCGACCGTATTTCGAATCAGATTAAGAGGTTTTAAATTCTCTTTAATTTCATCGACATGATCTTTAATCGCGCACCATTCAGTATCCTGACGTGCTTCTAAAAATTTTATTCTCTGATTTAACTGATCAATAGTGTAAATAGGCTCCATAATAGTCTTTTTTAAGTTATTAATAATTAAATCAGTTTTTAGTTTCTTCTTTTAGAATGCTCGAAATAATCGAGTTTCCAATAGGAGTTTTTATAAGCTTATGATGTGATTTGTGAATTATAATGGCTACTAGTAAATAAAAGAATGCCATGATAAAAAATCCAAAATAATATTCTCCCAGTTCTTTGCCAATCCATAAACTCAGCCCTACATTAAGAAATAAGGTAAAAAATGCAACAACAATACCGACTGCGATCTTTGATGCCAGTGATGAAACACCATCGGCGACTGAACATACGGTTTTAAGTTTTAATAACTCTAAACTTGTTTTTGTATAGTTTTCAGCTTTTTCATAAAGATTTAAATTCTCGTTTGTTGTTGCATTTGGTTCCATGATAGTGGGTATTTATGGTTTGAAAAAAATCACATGTATTTAGTAGTTCGATTTTACAGTTTTAGCTTCATCTTTAACTGCATTAAAATCATCTTTTACCTGATTGAATTTTGCTTTTCCTTCTTCGATGATTTCTTTACCATTTGAAGAGATTGTGTTTACAATTCCGTCAAATTTTGTTTTTAAGTTATCGCTGTAATCTTTCGATTTATCTTTGATTTTTTTTCTAGTGTTTGAACCTTTGTCCGGAGCAAATAAAACTCCTAATAATGCTCCTGCTGCAGCCGCTGCTGCAAATCCTAAAATTGTGCTAGATGCTTTCATAATATTTGATTTTTAATAGATTAATATAATTATTTAATGTTGATTCGTTTTTTAAATTTCACGGCCTTTGATCAGTCTTAGCAACACCGCGATTATGGCAATTACCAGAAGAATATGAATGATATTCCCAAAACTGTAAACAAAGAAACCAAGTGCCCACAGAATAACAAGTATTACTGCGATTGTATATAATAAGTTTGACATGGTTTTTTATTTAATGGTTCGTAATTCAGTTAGTTCAATTTATACGATAAGTATAAAGATAAGTTGCTGTTTTTTGCATCTGGAACTGTGTAAGTTGTTCCTAAAACAGTTCTTTCTTTTCCAACAGTGGTAAGACCGTAGTTGTAACGTAATCCTATGCTTACTGGAGCAAAATCTACACCTATACCGGCAGCAATACCTGCATCAAATTTGTTTAAATCGTCTCTGTCGATTTCCTGATCAAAATCGATATCTCCTTCTCCAGTTACTTTAGAACTTACCAGGTAAGAAGCATATCCACCGGCATGAATATTAAAGTTTTTAGTAATGTTAACTCTTACTAAAAGAGGAACTTCGATATAATTTAATTTGAATTTAGTCGATCCGCTTGCAAAAGCATTGTTGTATTCAAATTCAGAACCCTTTGTTGTAAATAAGATCTCAGGCTGAATGGCTACGAAATCTGAAATAGGTAATGTTGCATAAACACCAGCATTAAAACCGTATAGAATATTGTTATCGTCTACATCATCACCGCTTCCATAAAGGTTAGACATGTTAAATCCTCCTTTTACACCAAATTCGGTGTTTACATTATTGTCCTGAGCGTGCAGCATTCCAAATGAAGCTGAAATAAAAAGGGTTAAGGCGCATAAAAAATTGGTTTGCATTTTCATAATAAAATAATTTAGTTAGTAATCCGGGCTTTTAAATTTCTCTTTTTTTTAATTGTTTAATTTTTTTGTTTGATTAAGACTTCGGTTTCCCTCAATAAATCAAACTGTTCAGGCAAATACTTCAATACTAATTTTAAAATTATTTTATCGTTGGTTTCTTTCGAAACGTTTTCTAATAATCTAATCTGCTCTTCGAGGCATTTTTTCATAGAATTCAAATAAACTTTGTCAAAATTTGACGAATTTGCGGTAATCAATTCGTAAGTATCTCGTCTGTGTGTTGCATTTATTTCAGATATAATAAGCAGTTTTTTATTTGCTAACTCTGTTACTTCCTGCAAAAGCTGATTTTGATGGCTTTCGATTTTTTTACCTAAAATCACTATTGAATTTTCTGAACTTTTTTGTTGTGCAATTTGACTTTTTGAAATAATGGTTTTTCCAACATTTGCCGTTTCAATAAAAAAGAAGGCGATTGTTTCTTCTTCTTCATTTTTTGTAAAAGCTTCATTTTTTTTGAATGTACTTTCTATCGAATTATTTTTTTTGCATGATGAAACACATAGTATAATCAATAAAAAAAGTACTTTAAAAATTGTCGCTTTCAGTACGGGGTTTGCTTTCATTATTACTTCATAAAGTATTACATTACAAAGATGCTAACGAATACAACGTTTTGCTTTACAGCATAAAAAAGAAACGTTATATAATTCCCATAAAGAATTTATATAACGTTTTAAGGTGTAGTATTTTAAGGCGCTGCCGAAGTTTAATCTGGTAAAAATATGGTAAAAACAGACCCTTTATTAAGTTCGCTGTCGGCCATAATATAACCTTTATGGTTGTCTACGATTTTCTTACAAATTGCAAGGCCAATTCCGGTTCCGGGATAATCAGTTTTTGAGTGCAGACGCTGAAACAAAATAAAGATTGTTTCCTTAAACTGAGGATCAAATCCCATTCCGTTATCAGTAAAAGTTATTTTATGATACTTCTTAATATTCTGATCTAATGTTTCTGGATAATCAGCTGCATTAACTTTTGTGCTTTCGATAGAAATTTCAGGATCAACATCAGGTCTGCTGTATTTTAATGAATTCCCAATCAGGTTAATAAAAAGCTGTTCGATTTGATATGGAATAACAGAAAGCTTTGGCAGTTTTGAAACTTTAATCATAGCTTTCTTTTCTTCAATAAATTCAGTCAATTCAGCCTCTGCATTATCCATCAGTTCATTTAAATTCATCTTAATGAATTCCTTCTTCGTGGTATTTGTTCTTGAAAATAAAAGCAAATCATCAATTAAAACACGCATTCTTTTTGCCGAAACTTCAATTTTTGTAATATAATCCCGGGCACTTTGCGACATAACCGCTTTGTCTGCATCTGAAACTCTCGAAATAAAAGTCTGAATTTTTCTAAGCGGTTCCTGTAAATCGTGACTTGCGACGTGATTAAAAGAAGCCAGTTCTTTATTACTTTTTTCAAGTTCTTTATTACGTTCCTGCAATTCTATATTTAGCAAATGCTCATCAGTAATATCAAAATTAATTCCCAGTAAAATTTTGCTTCCCTGCTGGTCTGTCAATAATTTACCTGTCGATTTAAAATATCTGATTTCGTGATTTGGAAGTAATATTTTGTAGTAAACAAAAGGCAGTTGTTTGTTTTTGATAATTCCGTCTATAGAATTGGCAACAGTTTCTTTATCGTCTGGATGAACAAAATCCAGAAAACTTTCCCTAACCGGAACAAACGCTCCCGGTTCGTGGCCTAGTAATCGATATTGATTGTCTGAATAATCTATTTTATTAGCATCCAGATCCCATTGCCAGGTGCTGAACTTTCCTATCGCTTCAGATTCTGCAATTAATCCGTTTGAAATTAAAAGCTTTTTGTTGAAAATCTTTAAGCGTTGGAAATCTTTACTGATTTGTCTATAGGCCAGTAAAATAAAAAATAGTGCCGTTAAGAATAAAGAAATAGAGAAAAGCGGACTTAACGAGATTTCGTCATCGTAAATTTTAAGTCTGTTTTTGAGATACGTTTTTTCGATGTCGTTCATTTCGTCTACTTTAAAACGAATGTTTTCCATCAGGATTCGTCCTCCAAACATATGATTGTCGAGTTTTCGTTTATCATATGTTTTGGGATCGCTGTATTTTAAACAATTTTCAAAAGAAACAAAACGCTGAATGATGAGTTTAAATAACTTTCGAAGATTTTCCTGCTGCGTTGGGTTGTCAGCAGTTAATTTTTTTAATGTAATAAACGACGTATTTACTTTGTCTCTCGAATAAATATACGGAGTTAAAAAACGTGCGTTTCTGGTAATAATATAACCTCTCTGGCCTGTTTCGGCATCTTTTATTGCCGACATTAATCGTTCGAGCTGAATATTAATCTCGTACGTATGCATAACAATCTTACTTGATTCGTTCAAGTCCTGATTATGTTTGTAAGCAATTGAAGATAGAAATAACAGAATGAAAACTGCGATTACAAAAATAACTCTCAAAGAGTTTGAAGAATTAAAATTTGGTATCCATTTCATTGGTATACTATTATTTTTATTTTAGTCGGAGCAGGAAATTATCACGGTTTAACCCAGAGGTATGATAGTGCCAGTTTACGGTCACGACTTCATTAATTATTTTTTTGAGAGTATTAAAATCACTTGGCTTTTTGATATAAATATTCGCGCCCTGAATAAAAGTATCTTCAATATCTTCTTCAGAAGAAGAAGTAGAGTAGATTGCAATAATTATATTTTTAAGATGCTCTGTTTTTTTGATTTCAATTAAACACTCTTTACCTGTTTTCTTCGGCATATTTAAATCCAGAAATAAAATATCCGGCAGTTTATTGTTAGAGTCTAATAAATAATCCATCAATTGCATCCCGTCGTGAACAAATTCGACGTTGGTTTGTATTTTGATTTCTTCAAAAGCATCCTTAAAAAAAAGACGATCATCTTCATCATCATCAGCCAGTAATATATTTAATGCGTTTTTCTGCATTTTAGTATGGTATTTAGGTTTTTTATTTTAAATTTTCTCTTCGTTTCTTAATTATCCTTTGAAATGCAGACGGGGTTATTCCTGTCGTATTTTTAAATTGTGTGCTTAAATGCGCAACACTCGAATAATTTAGTAAGAATGCGATTTCAGTTAAACTCATTTCGTTTATAATGATCAGCTGTTTCGCTCTTTCAATTTTCTGTAAAATAATAAAATTTTCGATAGAAGAATAGGTTACTTCCGAAAATACATTAGACAAATAACCATAACTGTGATTTAGTTTTTCGGCTAAGAAAACAGAACTTTTATAATTGTTGCTGTCTTCCATAAAAACTAATTCAATTATGGCATCTTTTATTTTTTGTACTAAAACACTTTTCTGATTTTCAACTACTTCAAATCCGCATGGACTTAGATTATTCTTTAAAGTTTCGAGCGCCTCGGCATCAATATTATCATCAATTTCAATTTCTCCAAAACCCAAACTGGTAAAATTTATATTATTTTGTTCCAGATTTTGTTTTAGATAAAGTGAGCAAATGGTATTAATGTCAAACTTTATAAATAGTTTCATTTTATAGAAAATTTTGGTTAAAGATAATTAATTTATTTGTGGTTATAGCGTTTAAAGATTTTAAAATAAATGTTAAACAGAACACAAAATAGTGAACTTTCAAAAAAATACCGTCTAATATTTAGTTACTAGACGGTATTTCCTGATTGAGTCTTAAGGACTACAAATCTGATAGAATCTGATGAAATTCCTCTTTAGTTTTTCCCAGTTTCTGCTGAAGTCTTCCGTACATTTCGTCTTCTTTTCCTTCAGCAAACATTAAATCATCATCTGTCAGTTCAGCATATTTTTGCTTTAGTTTTCCTTTTAACTCATTCCAGTTTCCTTTTATCTCTGTAGTATTCATGATTCGCGTTTTTTGTTTGTATTCATTTTAATGTAGTGTAAAATTGCAGTTTGTTTTTAAATATTGTTTTACATCAATTTTCGAGAACGCTGCATAATTCACATTTTGTTGTTTTTTTTAAACCTGATAGCGTCTTAAAATCCAGGCCATTTTTTCATGCTCCTGCAGTAATCTCGTTACAAAATCAGCAGATCCCGCATCGTTGGTTTCGTTTTCAAAAACCGGAATATAATCTCTAAATTCAGTAACCAATTGTTCATGATTTTCTAAAAGTTCTTCCAGCATGTGTTTTTGCGAAGCATATTCTTTAGGAGATTCCTTAAGAGTCGAGTTGTCGATAAACTCCTTCATGGTGCCAATTGTTTTTTCTCCAAGCTGGCTGATTCTTTCTGCAACTTCATCAATATGAGCTTCCAGAATTCGGTATTGTTCTTCAAATAATTTATGCAGTTCCATAAAACTGTTTCCTGAAATATTCCAGTGAAACTTTCTGGTTTTTACATAAAGTGTCATTTCGTTAGATAAAATCGTGGCTAATATGGCGGAGCTCTTTTTTAAATTTGCGCTTGTTATTCCGATATTTGGAGTCATAATTGTCTGATTTATTGGGTGTAATTCAAAAGTATAAAACAAGCGCTCTGAAATTCTTACATAATTAAGCAAAGATGTTACATCAATTCAATGTTTACGTAACATTTTTATGCTTTGAATATTGTAGTTTTGCCGCCAACTTAAACTCTAAAACCCAAAAATTTAATGAAGAAACTATTACTTATTTTATTCTTTTTAATTACCTCTTTACAAGCCGAAGCACAATCCTATATGGGTTATTTTCATGACAATTATGCAGGAGTTCAGAGTGTACTTTTTAATCCGGCTTCTATTGCCGATTCTCGTTTTAAAACTGATATTAATTTATTCTCTATTAGTGGTTCTGTTCAGAACGATTTATACGGAGTTAAACTTTTTGATGTTTACAAAGACGGATATGATTTTGACACCCAGTCAAAAGTAAGCCCAAAAAATGCTAACAACGGGTTAGTTAATTTTGATATTATGGGACCGTCGTTTATGTTTAACATTGCTCCAAAACATACTATTGCAGTATTTACAAGAGCAAGATCTATTGCCAATGTTAACAAATTAAACGGATATCTTATCGATCAGGTAAAAGACGGTTTAGATAAATCCGACAGTTTTAATTACAACTTAGGAAGTCCAAATGCATCTGCAAACGGATGGGGAGAAGTTGGTATTTCGTATGCCGCGGTTTTATACCAAAACAATCAGCACTTTTTAAAAGGAGGTTTAACAGCTAAATATCTTCAGGGCGGGGCAAACGCTTATGTTCAGGGAAAAGGTGTAAGTGTTGCTTTTGTTGAAAATACAGCAAACCCAAAAGACGGAAGATTAGTTTCTACAGGAGAAATTTCAATAGGAGGAAGCCAGGATTGGGAAAATAATGAAGATTATGATTTTGATGCAGCTTCACGCGGATTTGGTTTTGATTTTGGATTAGTTTACGAATGGAGACCGGATTATGAAAAATATGATCTTAAGAAAGCAAAACCTGCCGATAATAACTTTAGAGATTTAAACAAATACAAATTACGTTTTGGATTATCTGTAACTGATATTGGATCTATTAACTACAAAAATTCTAAAATTGATACTTATAATGTAAACGGGTTTGTAACACAGCAAATGATTGATGATGCCGATGATTTATATGAATTTTTAAACGAGCATTATACAAAAGTTTCTAGCACAAAAGGTGTAAAAACGAATTTGCCGACAGCTATTCACGCTGATGTTGACTGGAATATGTACAATAAATTCTACTTGAATCTTAACGGAGACATCAGTATGGTTTCTGAAAATAAATTAAATTCATACGGAATCGCAGACAGAATTACTTTAACGCCTCGTTACGAAAGCAGATGGTTTAGTTTTTACCTTCCTGTAAGTTATATGGAATACAGCGGTATGCAGGCTGGAGCTGGTTTACGCGCCGGTGTTTTCTTTATTGGTTCCGGATCAATTTTGAGCAATTTAGTTTCTAAAGAATCAAAAGGAGCTGATTTTCATTTAGGGATGAAAATTCCGGTTTACGAAAAACAATTTAAAGATACAGACGGAGACGGTGTAATTGACAAACATGACGCGTGCAGAAAAGTAGCTGGTCCTGTAGAAAATAACGGATGTCCGTGGCCGGATACTGATAAAGACGGTGTTTTTGACAAAGATGATGCTTGTCCTGATGTTGCCGGACCAAAAGAAAACAAAGGATGTCCTTGGAAAGATTCTGACGGTGATACTTTATTAGATAACGTAGATGCATGTCCAGCAGTTGCAGGTCCGGTAGAAAACAAAGGTTGTCCATGGCCGGATACAGACGGAGACGGAATTTTAGATAAAGATGATGCTTGTCCTAATGAAGCAGGATTAGCTGAAAACAAAGGCTGTCCAAGTTTAGATGCTGATAAAGACGGCGTTTTAGATAAAGATGACGATTGTCCGTTAGTATATGGACCAGCAGATAATAAAGGTTGTCCAAAAGTTACTAAAGAAACATTGGCACAATTAAAAATGGAAGCAAAATCAATTTTCTTTACAACCGGAAAAGCAACTTTAAGCGATGCTAAAATGGGAGAAACGTCAGGAAGATTAGATGCTATTAAAGAAATCCTGAAAAATTATCCAAATGCTAAATTTGCAATTAACGGACATACTGATAATGTTGGTAATGCAAAAGTAAATCAGAAATTATCTGAGCAAAGAGCAAAAGTAGTAATGGATCTTTTAATTGAAAAAGGAGTAAATCCTGCTAATTTAACTTCTAAAGGATACGGAGCTACTAAACCGGTTAAATCTAATAAAACAGCTTCTGGAAGAGCAGAAAACAGAAGAACAGAAATTGTTTATTTAGGCAATTTATAATCTGTACATAATATATCATCAAAAGCCACTCTTAATTGAGTGGCTTTTTTTATTTTTGCATACTTTTTAAAAAGAACTATTTCTTTGAAACAGAAGTCCTAAAAAAACAATATGACAACACAACAACTACACGAACAAATTCTTCAAAAAAAATCATTTTTATGCGTTGGTTTAGATCCTGATTTAAACAAAATTCCGCAGCATTTATTAGATACAGAAGATCCTATTTTTGAATTTAATAAAGCCATAATCGATGCAACTCACGATTTGACCGTAGGATATAAACCAAACACTGCTTTTTTTGAAGCATACGGCATGAAAGGATGGATGTCTTTGCAGAAAACAATAAATTATATCAACGAAAATTATCCTGATATTTTTACCATTGCCGATGCTAAACGCGGCGATATTGGAAATACTTCGAGCATGTATGCTAAAGCTTTTTTTGAAGATTTAAATTTTGACAGTGTAACCGTTGCTCCTTACATGGGAAAAGATTCTGTTGAACCTTTTCTGGCTTTCGAAAACAAACATACCATTATGTTAGCTTTAACTTCAAACGAAGGCGCTTTTGATTTCCAGACTTTAAATACAAACGGAACAGAATTATACAAACAAGTTTTAGAAACCTCTAAAACATGGAAAAACAGTCAGAACTTAATGTATGTTGTAGGCGCTACAAAAGCCGAATATTTTGCAGATATAAGAAAAATTGTTCCGGATAGTTTTTTATTAGTTCCGGGAATTGGCGCGCAAGGCGGCAGTTTATCCGAAGTTTGTAAATACGGAATGAACGATAAAATTGGATTATTAGTAAACTCAGCAAGAGCTATTATCTACGCATCTAAAGGAACTGATTTTGCAGAAAAAGCAAGAGAAGAAGCTTTGAAAGTGCAGAAAGAAATGGAAGAGATTATTAATACTAAGTTTTAAAGTACTTTATAAATATATTAACCGCAAAGTTCGCTAAGGTTTTTCGCAAGATTCGCAAAGAAAAAACTTTGCGTTTACAGCGTAAATCTTTGCGGACTTTGCGTTTAAAATACATTCGAGATAAATGAAACAATTTACAGATCAACTTGGTACAAAACATTCATTTGAAAATACTCCAAAACGTATTATTTCGCTCGTGCCTTCACAAACCGAATTATTATATGATTTAGGTTTGGAAGAAAAAATCATCGGAATTACGAAGTTCTGTGTCCATCCGTTTCATTTTAAATCCACTAAAAAGATTGTTGGCGGGACGAAGAAAATTCATTTTGAAAAAATAAAACTCCTTCAGCCGGATATTATCATTTGCAACAAAGAAGAAAACACAGAAGAAATTGTAAAACAACTGCAGGAAATCTGTCCGGTCTGGGTTACGAATATTATTTCTGTTGAAGATAATTTTGAAATGATTTCAGATTTTGGGCAATTATTTAATTGCAGAACTGAAGCTCAAAAATGGAATAACAAATTAACTTTTGCCCTGAATGATTTTAAAAATTATATTCAAGATATAAAAGAAAAAAAAGCAGCTTATTTTATTTGGAAAAATCCATACATGGTTGCGGGAAATGATACTTATATAAATGAATTATTAAAGCTGAATCATTTTAAAAATATCTACGAAGATAAAGGCCGTTATCCTGAAATCGAATTAAAGAAAATGCGTTTAGAAGGCGATCCTGATATTGTTTTTCTTTCTTCTGAACCATATCCTTTTAAAGAAGAAGACGCTTTTGAAATTGGACGTTTTACACATCACGCCAAAACCGTTTTTGTAGACGGTGAAATGTTCTCCTGGCATGGCAGCCGACTTTTAAAAGCTTTTACTTATTTTAAATTGCTTCACGAAAGGCTTAAAAATTAGTTTTAAGTTTTCTTTGTTTCAAGTTTCAGGTTTTTACGTTATGTAATTTAATCATGATGTTGATTTAACCGCAGAGTTCGCGAAGGTTTACGCAAAGTTCGCAAAGTTTAAATAAAGCTTTGCGAACTTTGTGTTTTATAAAGTTTCATAGATAAAAACCTTGCGTTCTTTGCGTTAAAAATTATATTCAAAGTAAAGTAACTTTTTAAACCTGAAACTAAATAAACCAAACTAATACAAAAAAAGAATGCCGGCATCTCGAAGACGCCGGCATTTATTTAACTAACCAAAACCAAAATAATAAATAACCAGTTTATTACATTACAAATGTCCGACATATATCAATCTTATGCTGTTAGAATTTTGTTATTACTTTGTTGACCATAAGTTAAAATATTCACTGAGAAACATAAAATCTGCAAAAAAATAAACTAGACTTTCATAAAAAAAGAATGCCGGCATCTCGAAGATGCCGGCATCATTTAACTAACCAAAACCAAAATAATAAATAACCAGTTTATTACATTACAAATGTCCGACATATATCAATCTTATGCTGTTAAGGTTTTGTTATTACTTTGTTGACCATAAGTTAAGATTTATCAAAACTTGTTTCTGAGCTTTCTGCAGCGTTAAATAATTTTTGGTTATTAAAACATAATAACAATCAATTTTGTTTATGAATATGCTGCGAATAAGTTTGTATATTTGATAAAACATTAAAAATCAGCAATATGGATTCGAACAAAAAATTAACAACCGCTACGGGAACTCCAGTCCCAGACAACCAAAACATTCAAACAGCCGGTCCTCGTGGACCTGTTTTATTACAGGATTTTTGGTTTTTAGAAAAGATGGCTCATTTTGATCGTGAGGTAATTCCGGAACGACGAATGCACGCTAAAGGTTCTGGAGCTTATGGTACATTTACAGTAACACACGATATCACGAAATATACCAGAGCCGATATATTTTCGGAAATTGGTAAAAAAACAGAAATGTTTGCCCGTTTTTCTACTGTTGCCGGAGAAAGAGGCGCTGCTGATGCTGAAAGAGATATTCGAGGTTTTGCTTTGAAGTTTTATACTAATGAAGGAAATTGGGATTTAGTAGGAAATAATACGCCGGTATTCTTTTTTAGAGATCCAATGAAATTTCCTGATTTGAATCATGCCGTAAAACGTGATCCAAAAACCAACTTAAGAAGTGCTGATAATAATTGGGATTTTTGGACATTACTGCCAGAGGCTTTACATCAGGTTACTATTGTAATGAGCGACAGAGGTATTCCAAGTTCATACAGACATATGCACGGATTTGGAAGCCATACATTTAGTTTTATAAACAGACAAAATGAAAGACATTATGTAAAATTTCATTTTGTAACGCAGCAGGGAATTGAAAATCTTTCTGATGAAGAAGCTGCAAAATTAGTAGGGGGCGACCGAGAAAGCCACCAGCGTGATTTATTTGATGCCATTGAAGAAGGAAATTTCCCTAAATGGAAAATGTTTGTTCAAATCATGACTGAAGAACAAGCAGAAAATTACCGTTTCCACCCTTTTGATTTAACTAAAGTTTGGTTAAAAAGTGATTTTCCATTAATTCCGGTTGGAGAATTTGAACTAAACAAAAACCCGGAAAACTATTTTGCCGAAGTAGAGCAGGCGGCATTTAATCCAGCACACGTAGTTCCGGGAATCAGCTTCTCTCCTGATAAAATGCTTCAGGCGCGTTTATTCTCTTACGGAGACGCACACAGATATCGTTTAGGAGTAAACAATTTCCAAATTCCGGTAAACTCATCAAGATGTCCTTATAATACTTTCCACAGAGACGGAGCAATGCGTGTAGATGGAAATAACGGATCTAAAAAACATTATGAACCAAACAGTTTTGGAGAAATGCAGGAACAGCCTGAATTTAAAGAACCCCCATTAAAACTGCATGGTGATGCCTGGGCGCATAATTTTAGAGATGATGATAACGACTATTTCACACAGCCTGGATTATTATTCCGTTTATTAACCGATGAGAAAAAACAATTGTTGTTTAAAAATACAGCGGCACAAGTTGGCGGCGCGCAGAAATTTATTCAGGTTCGTCATATTAGAAACTGCTTTAAAGCAGATCCAGCTTATGGAGCAGGAGTAGCAAATGCACTAGGAATGACAATGGATGAAGTAAATGCTTTTGATGATCCAAGATTGGCGATTACAGCGAGATAAGTTTTTTTAAAGGTTCAAAGTGACATAGTAACAAAGGTTCAAAGTTTGGACTGGAATAATAAAAGTAACCCCGATAAGTTTGTAAAAACTTATCGGGGTTTTATGTTTGAGAAAAGAGATTTAAAGTTATTCAATAAACTTTGTCTCTCTGTTACTTTGGACCTTTGTCACTAAATTAAGAAAAAACCACTGTCTTATTGCTGTAAACCATTGTTTTGCGTTCTGCGTGTAATTTAATGGCTCTTGCTAAAACAATGCGCTCCAGATCTCGTCCTTTCATGATAAAATCTTCAACAGAGTGAATATGAGAAACGCGTGCAATATCCTGCTCAATGATTGGACCCTCATCTAATTCTTCTGTAACATAATGGCTTGTTGCTCCAATAATTTTTACACCACGCTTAAACGCTGAATGATATGGTTTTGCACCCGGAAAGGCTGGTAAAAACGAATGGTGGATATTGATAATTCTGTTTTCGTAAAGTTCAATTAATTTAGGTGTAATAATCTGCATATAACGCGCCAGAACGATAAAATTAATATCGTATTTCTTTAGCAGTTCAATTTGTTTTGCTTCGCCTTCTTCTTTGTTATCTTTGGTAAAAGGCACACAATGAAACGGAATATCAAAACGTTCAGCGATCGATCGCAAATCATTATGATTGCTTATAATAACCGGAATTTCAACGTTTAATTCTTCTGCGCTGTATCGTCCTAAAATATCAAACAAACAGTGATCGTATTTTGATACAAACAAAGCCATTTTTGGTTTTTGTTCCTGATTGTACAAGTCCCATGACATATCAAATTTCGACGCAAGAGTTTTGTCAAAATCCTCTTTGAAACTTTCAAGCGTGATTAGAGAATTTGTAAATTCACATTCTAATCGCATAAAGAAAACATTTTGTTCGACATCAACGTGCTGGTCAATGTAGGTAATGTTTCCTTCAACTTGGGCAATAAATGTAGTCACTGATGCGATAATGTTTTTTTGATCTTTACAGTGAATTAAAATGGTTATTTTTTGCATTTTTGGTTGTTTTTTTATTAGTCAGTCTCTAAGATGCTTAGTATCTCAGCATAGAAACATAGGAAAATTTATTTTCCGTCCTGTATTGCAAAAACACTTTTTAATAAAGGAGTTGTTCTTGCGCTGATATTATTTCGGATTTCTTTTTCTTCAACAGCAATCATTTTAAAAACACCTGATAATGCCTGATTTGTTGTATAATCAGTTAAATCAGGGTTTACTTTTTTAACTAAAGGAATTGTGTTGTATTTTGTAATGATATTTTTCCAAACCACATCGGCACCTACTTTCTCAAAAGAACTTTTAATTACCGGATTAAATTTTCCGTATAAAGCAGTAGTTGTACTTCCTTGTAAATAGCTTGTTGCTGCACTGTCATTTCCTAAAAGAATATTTTTAGCATCTGTAAACGACATATTTTTTACAGCCGAAACAAATATTGGAGTAGCTTCTTTTACAGCATCTTCGGCAGCACGGTTTAGCATTTTGATACCTTCATCGGCAAGAGAGCTAAGACCTACTTTTCTTAAAGTGGCATCAACTTTTTGTAATTCTTCAGGCATTAAAATTTTTACGGCTTCATTTTTATAAAAACCATCAACAGCGGTTAATTTACTTACTTGAACTGTAATTCCTTTATTTAGAGCTTCTTTTAAACCAGCAGCAATATCAACTCCTCCAACTCCCGGAATTTGTGATGAAAGCTGTGGTAATTGATTTAAAATTTGTGGTACCTGTGCACAAGAGGTAAGTGAAAATGTAATGGCTAATAATAAAATCTTTTTCATTAGTGGGGATTTGTTTAAGTTTCAAATGTAGTATTTATTCAAAAATAAAGCCACAATTTTATTTATTGCGAAGTAACATTTTGTTGTAAACTTAACACTAACAAACTTAGTATTTTAAAAACCCATTATTTAAAAAAGGCTAAGGCCAGGACATTCGAATAGTATACTGCCAATATTCTTTAGACGAAATGTAAGTAGGCACGAGTTCTGCTATTCGCTGATTATTAGCATCAAAAAACTGCACGCGGATGATTTTTTCTTTGCTGTCATCTTTCATTTCGATGTTTCCTTCAGCCTCATCAATTAGTTTCTTTTTTTGGAGATATACATCAGGTTTTTCAATAATGTATTCTGTAACAGCTTCGCCGCGTAATCTTAAATTACATCCAATTAAATTACCATTTCTGTCTATAGATTCAATTTTTGTTAGAAAATTATTTTTATAATAGTAAATTTCAAAAGTAATATTACAAGATGCTGTCTGCGGTTTTTTATTTTGAACTCTAAAACGAAGAATTTGTTTTTGTGCATTCGTAAACTCAATGTCTCCATTTCCTTCTGCATCAATATTATTGTGTAAAATTCGGCAGGGTTTTGAAAACTGTTTTATTTTAGCAGCATACTTTTGATAATTTCCAGCTGATTGCGCAAATGAAGAAATGCACAGAAAAAGTCCTGTGAATAAAAAGAAAAAGGATTTCATTAAAAATGGTATTGGTTAAGCTGCTTTTTATTTTTGAAGTAGATCAATTTCTTCTTCTGTATTTTTAATATAAACGGACATTTCGCGGTATTTCCATTTACCTCTTTTATCGGCCACAACAAATAAGGTTCCTGTTCCTTTTGGTCCTTTTATCGGAATTTGAAGATCACAATTTCCAGAATCATTATTGGTGCTGATTTTTCCCGAAATCATTCCATCACTTTCAATAGGACTTCCTAATTTTTCGATCACCAATTTGTTATTTTGTACTGCAAGCATAGATTCTTTAAAAGCATCAGAATCTTTCATCATCGAAGTTATGCCAAAAAATACAGACGCAATAAAAAGTCCAACAAGTACTATAAAGCTAAGGCATCCGGTTGGAACAAACCATTTCCAGTTTCTGTCCCACCAATTTTTTTGAGGCTGATAGTGATTATCCTGCATGAGTAAAAATAAATTGAAGATTTTATAAGTTCCGAAATATACAATTATTCTTCATAATTTAAGATGAAGTCTGGAACTTAATTATATTTCAAAAATTTTATATCAGGATTATAAGAAGGATTATTTCTATTTAAATGTTCCAGAATAGTCTGGGTATAATCTTTTCCACCTTTAATTAAATAATACAATGATTTTATGACATAGACTGGTCCCCACGGAAATGTTTTCCAGCTTACAGTTAAATTTAAAAAGCAATGTTTGAGGGCGTATTTAAAGGTTTTTTCTTCGGGACGGACAAAATATACATTCGAACGTTTAAAATTTTTAAAAATTTTTGAAATAGTATTCGGAAAAATTACAAATCGACCGCCTTGCTGTACTAATACGTTTATTTCAAACATTGTTAGACCTTCTGTATTATTTGCTTTCATGAGTAAAAATTTAAAATAATAAATAATGGTATAATATTTTGCAAAGTTCCAAAAACGGTAACTGTTTTTTTGCTCCTATAAGTTTTAAAAATAATAGATTAAGCTATTTTTTACAGAAAAAAAATCGGAAACCCATTAACTGAGTTTCCGATTAATTTTATTTTATAAAATAAATTAGTTTGCTGCGACAGGCAATTTTTCCTGATTTAATTCAGCATCTTTTTCATAAACATCCTGGAAGAAACCAATTTCTCCGTTTTCATTTACAAGTGAAGTAAAATAAGTAATATAAATTGGTACTTTTTTAGACAATTTAAAACTATTTTCTACTTTACCGGCCATAGCTTTATCTATTTTTGCCTGAGTCCATTCCGGATAATCTGCCAGCATGGCAACGGCTAATTCTTTCGCCATTTTTACATTGATACAGCCGTGGCTGAAAGTTCTTTTTTCGAAATCGAATAAAGTTTTAGATGGTGTATCGTGCATATAAATATCCTCTTTATTAGGGAACATGAATTTTACTAATCCTAAAGAATTTTCAGGACCTGGTTTTTGTCTTACCTGACCATTTATAACTTCCATGTTTTTTTCTGCCAGATAATTAGGATCTGAAGCGATTTTTGATCTTAACTCATTTTGAACAATACTTTGAGGAACTGTCCAGTAAGGGCTAAAAACAATTCGGTCAATTTCTCCGTTAAAAATTGAAGTTTTAGTTAAAGGCGAACCTACAAATACGCTTGATGTCAATACAATTTTTCCGTTTTTTACATAAATCAATTCATAAGAAGGCACATTTACCATTACAAACTCGTCATTATTAACTAATTGAGGCGAAATAGCTCGAATTCTTTCCATGTTCAGCATCAAGGTTTTAACTTTATCTGAAACCGGAATATTCATTTCTTTAATATGTTCTTCCTGCAAAATGTAATTAGGTTTAAAACCATTACGAACTTTATATTTCATAACCCCGTCCATTAATTCACGATCATAAAAATCGCTTTTAGAATCTTGTTTTAAATCGCCTAATAAATATAAACGGGTTCTTACTTGGGCAATAGTACTCGAAACTGCATCCGGACGTAAATCTTTATAAGGCATTTCGGTTACGATAGGTTTCCATTTACTTGATTTTTCAAGTTTTTTGTATTGTTTTAGAGCGGCCTGCAGTTTATAATACTGATCGTATAAGTTTCCGTCGTCTTCTACTTTTGCAGTAGCTTCTTCAATGGTGCTGTAGTTTAGAAAATCTTTCAGCATGGCATCATAAGATAATCTTTTCTTGTCAGCATTACTTTTTTTGGTGTACAATACATATAAAGAACTTAAAAGCATATCAGCATCGGTTCTTGAAAGATTGTTTTCTGATGAAGAATCAAACAATTGATCAATTTCTTTTTGGTAAGGAATTACAAGGTCATTTGTTTTTTTTGCTTTTTCATATAATACAGAGCCAAATTCGTTAACTTCATCTTCGTCAAACCAAATACTGCCAAGTGTTCTGGTTTTGTATAATGACATTACATCTGATTTGTATTTCTTTAAATCAGAATATCTTTTAAAGAAATCATTTGAAATTTTGTCTACATCAGAATCTGTATTATTGTAAACTTTTGTTGCAGCTGGAGTTTTTTTATATAAAGAATTTGTTTTTTCAATTCTGTTAAAAGATGATACAAAAAAACTCAAACTTAAAATTACGGTGAATAAATTAAATGTTTTCATTTTTTAAATTTTTACGTTGTTACTTTTCCATTTACGTTGTCACTTTCTCATTAAAGTTCAGGGTAAAAATTTGGGGCTTTTCTACAATGCTAAATTACTTTAGGGATGCTTAAAACGTGTTTCTTTATTTAATATAGATTTTTCAAAATTGCCATATAGTAGGTTTATATGGTATAAATCAATTAGTTAGTAAAATTGTTACCCTTTTTAATAAAAAAGAAAGGGATTTGCCACACTTTGACAAATCCCTTTTTATATTTGAATAAATATTAAACTATTCAATAATAATAAAATCATTAAGATGATTTTCTACATATTTTTTTACTTCATCTACACCATCTTCATCATAGAATTCCTTATCGAATGCATCAAATTGAGGATATTTTTCGTAAAGTTTTGAAAATAACTTTAAATCAGTTTTATCATCATCTGCTATTTCTTCAGCTAATTTACTACAATCAAGTTTTATTTTTTCTAATATTTTGGCAGTGTTTTTGGCGCCCCATTCAGAAATTGTTTCTATTAATGGTGTTTCAAAAGTGTATGAAAAATAACCGTTCCATAGTAACTGAATAAATCCGCCATTTTGTACCTGATTATATAAAATCATGTAAAAGTGTAAGGTAAGCTGATCTTCTGTAAACATAGACCATTCAGTATTCTTGTCTTTCATTAAATCATAATATTTTGATGTAATAAGTTCTAGATACTCATCAGGATGTTCAATAGATTCCAAAGAATCTTTTTTAATTTTTAAATGTATGTTCATATTATTTCATTTTATTAAAAGTCAAAGATTTATAATAATAATAAGATCCTTAACCATAATACGTTTTTTTACTAATAAAATAAGCCTAAAATCATTATCGTTAGTTGTTAACGAAATCGATTTATTTTTTTTAAAACATAAAACTTTAATTGTAAACAAATATTAAAATATTTTGTAAATTGCTCCCTTAAAATTATCATATTCATAAAATGGAACAACAAATACCATATAATCCTAAAAATAAAGTAAGAATTGTAACAGCAGCTTCACTTTTTGACGGACATGACGCCGCGATCAATATTATGCGTCGTATTATTCAGTCAACAGGAGTAGAAGTGATTCACTTAGGTCATGACCGAAGTGTAGAAGAAGTGGTAAATACCGCCATACAGGAAGATGCTAATGCCATTGCTATGACATCGTACCAAGGCGGACACAATGAATACTTTAAATATATGTATGACTTGCTTAAGGAAAAAGGGGCAGGGCATATTAAGATTTTTGGAGGCGGAGGCGGTGTAATTCTGCCAAGCGAAATTTCAGAATTACACGAATATGGTATTACGAGAATTTATGCTCCAGATGACGGTCGTTCGTTAGGTTTGCAGGGAATGATTAATGATTTGGTTGAAAAATCAGATTTCCCGATTGGAGACAAATTAAACGGAGAAATCGATCATATCGAAAATAAAGTGCCAACAGCAATTGCGCGTTTAATCTCTGCCGCAGAAAATTTCCCTGAAATCGCAAAACCTGTTTTTGATAAAATACACGAAAGCAATACCAATTCTAAAATTCCGGTTTTGGGAATTACAGGAACAGGTGGTGCCGGAAAATCTTCTTTGGTAGATGAATTGGTTCGTCGCTTTTTAATTGATTTCCCAGAAAAAACAATCGGATTAGTTTCTGTCGATCCTTCGAAAAGAAAAACCGGAGGAGCGCTTTTAGGAGACAGAATCCGTATGAATGCGATTAACAATCCGAGAGTTTATATGCGTTCGCTGGCGACACGTCAGTCAAATTTGGCTTTATCTAAATATGTAGCCGAAGCTATTCAGGTTTTAAAAGCCGCAAAATACGATTTGATTATCTTGGAAACTTCAGGAATCGGTCAGTCTGATACCGAAATTATGGATCATTCTGATGTTTCTTTATATGTAATGACGCCGGAATTTGGTGCCGCAACACAATTGGAGAAAATCGACATGCTTGATTTTGCCGATTTAGTAGCTTTAAATAAATTTGACAAGCGCGGCGCTTTAGACGCTCTTCGCGATGTTAAAAAACAATACCAGAGAAATCATAATCTTTGGGACAAAAATCCTGATGAAATGCCGGTTTTCGGAACGATTGCTTCGCAGTTTAACGATCCGGGAATGAATACGCTTTATAAAGCGATTATGGATAAAGTGGCAGAAAAAACGAATTCTGACTTAAAATCGACTTTTGAAATCACGAAAGAAATGAGCGAAAAGATATTTGTGATTCCGCCGGGAAGAACTCGTTATCTTTCTGAAATTGCCGAGAATAACAGAAATTATGATGAAACAGCAATTGCGCAGCAAAAAGTAGCTCAGAAATTATATGGAATTTTTAAAACTATAGAATCAGTTTCTGGAAAAGTTCCTCAAATAAATAAAGCAGGAATCGACGATTCGACTGTTTTATCTGGAGGATTCCAAGAACACGACGAAAATAGAATCTTTTTAAACCTTTTACTTAATCAGTTTGATAAAGTAAAAATGGATTTAGATCCGTACAATTGGGAAATTATCCTGAATTGGGCTGATAAAGTAGCGAAATATAAAAATCCGGTTTACAGTTTTAAGGTTCGTGATAAAGAAATCAAAATCGCGACACATTCTGAGAGTTTATCGCATTTACAAATCCCGAAAATTGCTTTGCCTAAATATGAGGGCTGGGGCGATATTTTGCGTTGGAATTTACAGGAAAATGTTCCTGGAGAATTTCCGTTTGCTTCGGGATTATATCCGTTTAAACGTGAAGGCGAAGATCCGTCGAGAATGTTTGCGGGCGAGGGCGGACCAGAAAGAACCAATAAACGTTTTCATTATGTAAGTGCAGGAATGCCTGCAAAACGTCTTTCAACGGCTTTTGACAGCGTAACTCTTTATGGAAATGATCCAGATTTACGTCCAGATATTTACGGAAAAATTGGAAATGCGGGAGTTTCAATCTGCTGTCTTGACGATGCTAAAAAACTATATTCAGGTTTTGATTTGGTTCATGCTTTAACTTCGGTAAGTATGACCATCAACGGACCTGCGCCAATGCTTTTAGGTTTCTTTATGAATGCCGCAATCGATCAGCAATGTGAGATTTACATTAAAGAAAATGGTTTAGAAAAAGAAGTTGAAGCCAAAATCACCAAATTATACAAAGAGAAAGGAATCGAAAGACCGAAATACCAAGGCGAACTTCCGGCAGGAAACAACGGTTTGGGATTAATGCTTTTGGGCGTTACGGGAGATCAGGTTTTACCTTTAGAAGTGTATAACGAAATAAAAGTAAAAACGTTAGCTCAGGTTCGTGGAACGGTTCAGGCGGATATTTTAAAAGAAGATCAGGCGCAAAATACTTGTATTTTTTCAACCGAATTTGCGCTTCGATTAATGGGAGACGTTCAGGAATATTTTATTACTAAAAACGTTCGAAATTTCTATTCAGTTTCGATTTCAGGATATCATATTGCCGAGGCGGGCGCGAATCCAATTACGCAATTGGCATTTACGCTTTCAAATGGTTTCACTTACGTGGAATATTATTTGAGCCGAGGAATGAACATCAACGATTTTGGACCAAACTTATCGTTTTTCTTCTCAAACGGAGTAGATCCTGAATATTCTGTAATTGGACGTGTGGCACGTAAAATCTGGGCAAAAGCCATGAAACTAAAATACGGAGCCAACGAAAGAGCACAAATGCTTAAATATCACATTCAGACTTCCGGGCGTTCGTTACACGCGCAGGAAATTGATTTCAATGATATTAGAACGACTTTGCAAGCTTTGTATGCGATTTACGATAACTGTAATTCATTGCACACCAACGCGTATGACGAAGCCATTACAACACCAACAGAAGAATCAGTTCGTAGAGCAATGGCGATTCAGCTGATTATTAATAAAGAATTAGGTTTAGCGAAAAACGAAAATCCAATTCAAGGTTCTTTCATCATCGAAGAATTGACAGATTTAGTTGAAGAAGCTGTTTTACAGGAATTCGACCGAATTACAGAAAGAGGCGGAGTTCTTGGCGCAATGGAAACCATGTATCAGCGTTCTAAAATTCAAGAAGAAAGTTTGTATTACGAAACCTTAAAGCACAACGGAGATTTCCCAATTGTGGGTGTAAATACTTTCTTAAGTTCTAAAGGTTCGCCAACGGTAATTCCGGCTGAGGTTATTCGTGCCACAGAAGAAGAAAAACAATACCAAATTACGATGTTGGATAACCTGCATAATTTCCACGAAGCAAAAGTAAACGAGCATTTAAGCCAGTTACAAGAAGCAGCCATTAAAAACGAAAACTTATTCGATTATTTAATGGAAGCTACAAAGGTTTGTTCTTTGGGGCAGATTACTTCGGCGCTGTTTGAAGTTGGTGGGCAGTATAGAAGGAATATGTAAAGTTTTACTTTTTATAGATTTTAAGGAAAACCTCTCATGAAAAATGGGAGGTTTTTTTGTTTCGTTTTATAAAATTTATGTTTTACGGATTTCCTCAATATTATAGAAATTGGAATCTATATATTAGCGAACAATTTTTGCTTAGAGAAAGTAACTAAAAGTAAATTCGTTGAATTAAAAATAATTTTATGGTACCGTATGAAGTAATTGAAAATCAAGATTTTTTACAGGATTTTATTTTTACAATATCTCCAAATTCTTTTCGGAATGTTAGATATAGAGAGGCAAGTATAACATTTACATTTAGTAATTGCTCATTTAAAAAAATTCTAATTGAAAACTTCGCAACAATTAATTTTCCTAATATTACAGTGCAATTTGTAAATTGTTACATAGAAAATTTAGATGTTAAGCAAATTTTATCTGAGAATATATCAATTCTTTTTAATAGTTCTATTTTTTCTGGAACTATTACAAGCTCAAATTTAAAAAGTTGTATTATCAATAATTGTATAATTGAAGATCATATTTTTTTTAAAAATCAGAAATCAATTAATATATCATATACAGAGGAAAATGTTTTTCCTAAAAGATGGAAAATACTTTTAAGTAAATGCAATATTCAATTTTTAGATTTAATTAAAATAAAGCAATCTTATCATATAGAAGATAGTAGGAAAATATTTTTTTTCTCTAATGAAACTAAAAAAGAAAAAAAAGGTATATATAGAAAAGAATACCAAAATGTAGAAGAATTTAAAATTGGATATTTTTTAAAAAAAGAAGAAAAAGAACTATTTGATATTCATCTCTCTATAAAATATAATCAGCAAGAAGAAAATGGAGAGGTAAAACTTATTAATTCCTCGCTGAATTCTTTAACATTATCTGGATATTCTAATAGTAAAATTTCGATTGATAATACGAAAATATCTAATTTGTTTATAAGAGATTTTTCAGCTCAAAAAGAAGTTAATTTTTATAATATATATCCTTTAAAAAATAAAGAAGAAAGCAAAATTGAAATACATAAATCTAATTTAGAGAACATATGGTTTGATAATATTAATTTTAGCGATTACAATATAGTTTCTTTTTTTCGGACGAAATTTGGTAAATCTACTTTTACTTCTTGTAATTTTCCAACTGATAATACAAGTTTTGAAAAATTCAAAACTTTAGAAAATGTGCATTACCCAGATCAAAAATCTGATAATTATTATAAAGATCAGTATGAAATTTTTCTTCAGCTAAAAATTATTTTAGAGTCAACAGGAAATTTTTATGAAGCGCAAAAACTGCAAGCTATCTCTAATGATGCTTTAAAGAAAATTAAACAGATATCTTGTTGGGATAAAGCAATTTTATGGATAAATGGTAAGTCTAATAATCATGGATTATCGATTAAATTACCATTAATATATTTCCTTTCTTTTTCAATAATATTTTACATATTGTATCTCTTAAGTTTGGGGAGGATTTTCAATTGTAATAAAGTTAATTATTCTCTAATCGGATATTATTTTTCCTTTATTGATTTAACACATAGGACAGATTTTTTAGTTGATAAAGATGAATTTAATATAGCTTCTTTAAGTATTGATTTTATTAATAAATTGATATGTGGATTCTTTATTTATCAATTTGTTTCTGCTTTTAGAAAGTATGGGAAAAAATAATTAGGTGATTTACCCCGCTCTCCTAAGTGTTTCGATTGCTGTGCGAAGTCTTCGACTTAGTACCCGCTACAATTATCCACACAGAAAAATAAAGAGAATTGGAATGGAATATTGAAATGGGTACAAAGCCGGACTTTGCACAGCTTAAAATGAATTGAAAATCAAAAAAACATAACTAACTATCAATGAAAACTAGAGTGATTTTTATTTCCTTATTATTTATTTTATTCGGATGTGTAAAAAAACAAAGAAATACATCAGTTAAAAATTTATATGTCCAAGAAATGGAAAGCCAAATTTGGAAGACAAGCAGTATTCTTGGAGACAGCATCGAAGAGCCTGTGGTAAATTTTATAACTGATAATATGCATTTTGGAAAAAAGATAGGATTTTTTACTGACTTTAAAAATAAAAGTTTTACCAGTAAATATGTATCTCATTGTGGTAATGAATATTTTACTAATGTTTACGGTAAATATGAATTTTATGATGAAGATAAAATAATGTTTTCCATAGATTCTATAGTTTATTCTGGAGAGTGGAAAAAACCTGTAAAGTATTTATATGGTAAAGAAATAGATTTCGTAATATCAAAAAATAAAAACAGCATAATATTCACAAGAATATAAATGTAAAGCACAAAGTATCTTATGCAGTTTGTCATTTCGACGTAAGGAGAAATCGCACTGGCATTTCTACCAAGATTGGCGATTTGCTTTGTCGATTCCCGTGTGTGATTTCCCTTCGATAGCGCGAGCGTCACGCTCGTGAACACAAAGTTTATGAAAATAGAATAGCTTTAAAATTCACGAGCGGGACGCTCGCGCCAGCAGACGAAATCGCATTAGTAATTCTGCGAAGATTGGCGATCTGCTTTGTCGAGCTTCGTGTGCGATTTCCCCCCGCTCTTCTAAGTATTTCGATTGCTGTGCGAAGTCTGTAACTTCATACCCACTCCAATTAGCCACACAGAAAATAAAGAGAATTGGAATGGAATATTGAAATGATTACAAAGTCGGAGACTTTGCGAAAGGTAGGTTAATTATGTTTAATTAATCATAAGATTTTTCTTTCTTGATAATTATCAGATTATCTTTGCTTCAATTATTTGGTTTAAATATTTAAAATAGGAAATAGAAATATAAAAGTGTTATTTATATACTTTCAAAATTCACTAAAAGAATATGGCTTTATACGATATATTAATTATAAATATAACATGTCCACATTGCAAAATAAATCAAGAGTTTGAATCAGAGGTTTTTTTTCCTTCGAGTAATCTTTTTACTTATAAACTTGGAGAATTTATTATAAATAATACGAAAAACAAATTAGAAAAGAATTTTGTATCAGAGGGTTATTGTGTTTGTACTGCATGTTCTAAAGATTTTTTTATAACTGTATTTGTAGAAAATGAAGTAATAAAACGAATGGAAATAAATATGAATAAAAAAGGGTATATAAATGATTAATTTATATTATTTACCCCGCTAGCGCGAGCGTCCCGCTCGTGAACACAAAGTTTATGAAAACAGAATAGCTTTAAAATTCACGAGCGGGACGCTCGCGCCAGCAGACGGGAAGCATGTGTAGTGATGAAAATATTTTAAGTTGGCTTCATTTTGTAGTCAACTTAACAAAGTGAGAGTTTTTCAAACCTTGACAAATAATCACGGTTTGAAATATAACTAACCATCAACCTCCCCAACATACCCCAAAAACTCCATTTCATCTAAAGGAAAAAACTGCAAAACAGTTTCGAGAATCAAACTGACATTTATGGCTTGGTTTTTCTTTTTGTCGATGTTGGTCATATCGTGATCGAGGGCGAGAATGCATAACTTTAGCAAATCGGTTATGATGCAGCCGAGTTCAAAATAATTTCCAACCTTAATTTGTATCACATAATCATCTTGATTGTTATTAACGGGTTTTAAGGTTTTAAAATACAAGGCAGTTAATTCTTTTAGGCGATTTAAGTTTTTAGTTTCATTGGTTTCCATAGTATTTCTTTTTTATTGGCATATAATTAATTGATTTACAATTTGGACTTTATAAAAATATTATAAGAAAAATTGTACTTTTGTTTTGCTTCGGCGAAGGAAGAAATTGATTTGTCTGTGTCAAATCATTTTTTGCCGTATTGCACGGTTATAAATATGTTTTTTACATTTCGTCAGTTTTCACACTTAATTATTATCTTTGAATTATGAGCACACTAACAAAACCAAATCATATAGGGCGTAAAATAAGCCGTATTCGTGAACTTCGTGATATGAAACAGGAAGCTTTGGCGCAGGCTTTGGGAACAAACCAACAAGCGGTTTCGGCTATTGAAAACAGCGAAACTATTGATGAAGATAAACTTGTTGCAATTGCAAAAGCGCTTGGTGTAACAGTGGAAGCCATTAAGAATTTTTCTGATGAAGCTGCAATTAATTATTTTAATACTTTTAACGAAAGTCCAAATAATTATTTTGGACTTAATAATTGCACTTTCAATCCATTAGATAAATTAATGGAAACTGTCGATAAAAATGAAAAGCTTTACGAACGTTTGCTTCAGGCCGAAAAAGACAAAATCGAATATTTAGAAAAATTGCTAAACAATAAATAGCAATCTTAAAAAAATATGAAAGCATCCGTTACAGCGCGATGCTTTTCTTTTTTTGTAAAATGGTTTATTTTTAAGATTATGAAAATTCAGGGCTTTTTAGAAAAAATCTACGCATTAAAAAATCTGGATTTAGATAAAAATACTGATTTAGAAAATCTTGTTACTAAAATTTCTCTCAGCGAAAATAAAATTCAATTTAAAATTGAAGACCTTTTTAAAAATCAGGAATTAAACACACCGCTTTTCTTTAAAATTGAGCAGACTCTGGATTTGATTTTTATAAAAGATCAGTTAGAAACCAATGTTTGTTTTGCTAATCACAGCGAAGTAAGACCAGAATTCAAACAAAGTTTCACACTCGTTGATTTATTTCATTATATGTATGCTTTTGCGCATTCATTTAGTTTTAAGGAATCTGGAGAAATTGTTATTTCCGAGGAAAGAGACTTGTTTTGGAAACTTATTGAAACAACTGATAAATAAAAAAGCAGCCCCGTATTACGAAGCTGCTTTTCTAATTTTTGAGGGGGCAAAAAAAGTGGTTTAGCGACGGAATCCTGGACTGTGGTTCACAGATTCGTCTAATTTTACAGTTTTTGCCTTTTTAGCAGCAACTTTAATTTCGTGTTTTGCAACTTTGTCGTTTGCTTTTACTTCAAGAACATAAGTTCCTGCAGGAAAACCTTCAAGACTAATTGTTTTAGAAACTTCTAACTTGTTTGCTGCAGACTCGCCCGCATAAAGTAAATTGTGATTTTCGTCGTAGATAGAAAATGAAGATTGTTCAAACGTGTCTAGTGTAAAGCTTACTACTTTACCGTTTCCGGTTTGAATGTTTAAAATATAATCGCCTTTTCCATCAATGGCGTAAGTAAATACTGTTGCTAAAAAAAAGGCAGCAACTAACCTGGTTTTGGTAAATTTTGTCATGTTTTTTTTAAATTATTATTTCTATTACTTAATGTGGAACGGTCAAAACTACAAATAGAATTTTAATTTTTTAGCAAAAAAACAACCTTTTTTGCGGTTTAAAATGCTGAATTAAAACCATTTCTGTGTTTTGTCTACGCTATGTACGTAAATACGGGACTTGCGGTTTTATCTTTTTTGAAATTTTTTTTAACATAAAAAAAATCACTTTCAGAATTATTAGGAATAATTTTTCAAAAAGTTAAAATGCATTTTTTTTCTTCGATTAAAAGCAAAAAAACAGCTCAATAACCACAAAGAGCTGTTTTTAAAACAATCACGTTTTTAACTTTACTAACTATCTAACCTTATTTATACTTTTATGAGAAGTATAACTTTTTAGCGTACTGCTACGCTTGTGTTTTTTGCAGAAACTCCTGTTTTGTAAACAGATGAAACTGCTTTTACAGATAAAACTGTTTTTGCATCTGTAATGGTAATTTCGTGTCTAACTTTTTTTAGATTATCTTCTGCTTCAAGAAAGTAAGTTCCTTCCGGAAATTCTTCCAGGCTGAAAGTTCTTAATATTCCATCTTTACCCGAAGCAGTTTCAGAGTAAATTAGAGATCCGTCTTTGTCATAAATGGCAAGGTTTGCTTTTTGTACTCTGTTAAGAGCAAAAGAAATAAGCTTTCCGTTTGCTTTTATTACATGAAGATTAAAATCTTCATTGCCATCAATTGCATATGTACTTCCTGTAAAAAGTACTGCACATACTAAACTCAATTTTAAAATCTTTTTCATAACTGTTAGTTTTTAAATTATTAGTTTAATTCTCTGATGTAAAATTAGTTAAGGACTACAAAAAAAATAGCTACTCTGTTTTCTTATTTCTATGCTGTATTCTCATTTACGAAACCGTTATAGGTTAAAATTTGAATTATTTTTATCGTTTTTGTTAATTAGGTTTTTATTTTTCAACGTTTTTGCAAATTTGTAAATTTACCTTTGTCTTACAATTTCGTAATAATAAAGCCAGATAAATAAAGTATGTATTAATAGAGTTTTACCAAAAAGTAAAGCACAAAAAAAACAGCTCAATAACCACAAAGAGCTGTTTCTAAAACTTGCGTTTTTAAACTTTACTAACTATCTAACCTCATTTTTATACTGTATGCGAGTATAAAATTTTTAAACACATTGCTGTGTTATATTGTTTACAGAAAATCTGTTTATTAAAATGCTCCAAGAGCTTTTGTAGATAAAACAGAAGATTCTTTTGTAATTGTAATTTCGTGTCTTGCTTTTTTGAAGTTATCTTCAATTTCAAGGAAATAAGTTCCTGCTGGAAATTCTTCTAAGCTGAATGTTCTTAAAATACCTTCTTTTCCAGAAGCATTTTCAGAATAAATTAAACTTCCGTTTTTGTCGTAAATACTAATGCTTGCTTTTTGAACTTGATTTAGGGCAAAAGTGATCATTTTTCCGTTTGATCTTAAAACGTGTAAGTTAAAAGCATTTCCTCCGTCTATAGCATAAGTACTTAATCCTGATAAAAGTACAGCACATACTAAGCTCAATTTTAAATTCTTTTTCATATTATTTGTTTTTGTATTGTTATGTCTAATTCTCTGATGTAAAATTAGTTAGGATGTATGTGTTTTATATCAACTCTATTTTCCAATTTCTATGCTATATTCTCATTTACGAAACCGTTATAGGTTAAAATTTGAATTATTTCTATCGTTTTCGTTAATTAAGTCGTTATTTTTCAATGTTTTGGCAATATGCGAGCTTTGGGTTTAATGCAAAAAAAAGTTTTAAAAACTACTAGAGATTTGACCGCAAAGATCGCAAGGTTAAAAACGCAAAGTCCGCAAAGTTTAAAATATCAAACTTGCGGACTTTGCGTAATCTTAGCGCCTTTGCGTTTAAGAAAATCTTTATGAGGAAAGTTTAGAGCAAAAAAAAACAGCCCAATAACCACAAAGAGCTGTTTTAAAACTTACGTTTTTAACTTTACTAACTATCTAACCTTAGTTTTATACTTATGAGAAGTATAACTTGTTTAGCGTACTGCTACGCTGGTATTTTTATCAGCAGTAGTTTTATATACTGATGAAATAGCTTTTGAAGATAATGTTGTTACATTATTGTTTACGTTAATTTCGTATCTTACTTTTTTAGCGTTGTCTTGAACTTCTAAAAAGTAAGTTCCGTCAGGAAAATCCTGTAGGCTGAAAGTTCTTAAGATTCCTTCTTTACCTGAAGCATTTTCAGAATAGAATAAAGTACCTTCTTTATCGTATATAGCTAATTTTGCTTTTTGTAATTGGTTAACACCAAATGTGATAACTTTTCCGTTTTGTAATACATGAAGATTAAAGTCCTCATTCCCATCAATCGCATAAGTGCTTAATCCTGCAAAAAGAGCAGCACATACTAAACTTAATTTTACAATCTTTTTCATAGTATTTGTTTTTAAATTTTTATCTCTAAATCTCTGATGTAAAATTACTGCAGCAGGAGAAGTTTTATATCAACTCTATTTTCCAATTTATGTGCTATATTCTCATTTACGAAACCGTTATAGGTTAAAATTTGAATTATTTTAGGTGTTTTTGTTAATTAGACAGTTATTTTTCAAACATTTTAAAATGTTAACTTTTTTTAAAACTTCCATTTTTCTTACATAAATGATGAATGTCTATAAATTAGGTCGATTAAATGCGATATATTAAAAAAATCTTTTATAAAAATATGGGTTGTGTAAAAATGGCCTTGTTTTTGATAATTGAAGAATTAGCTTTTTGAGTTTTTTGATGAAAAAATCTCATTTGCGAAACCGTTGTAGGTTAATTTTTGAATTTTATTAGGTATTTTTGTTAATTTTGTTGTTATTTTTTAAAAAGAATTTATCATGAAGACAATTGCCCCAGCTCTTGAAGTGATAACTAACTCATACGGAAGTTCTTTTACCTACACGAAACACGCCGAAAAGACCAATAGCAAAGCTCATTTATGGCATTATCATCCAGAGATTGAGTTGGTTTATATAAACGGCGGGGCAGGGAAAAGACAAATAGGAAGCCATGTTTCCTATTATACTAATGGTAGTTTGATTCTGATAGGCTCTAATTTACCGCATTGCGGTTTTACGAATGAACAAACGGGAAATGTAAATGAAACAGTCATTCATATTAAACCTGAATTTTTAGGGAATGGCTTTTTAGCAGTACCGGAGATGAAAAAGATTCAAAATATTTTGAGTCAGGCTAAAGGCGGAATTGCTTTTGGCGGAGAAACCAAAAAAGAAATAGGAAAAAAGATCGAGATGATGGAACATCAGCTTCCGTTTGAACGTTTATTGACTCTTTTGAGTATTCTGCATGAATTAGATTCATCTGAAGAATATACAATGCTCAATGCAGACGGTTTTGCCATGGAGCTTCAAACTCAGGATAACGATCGTATGAATGTTGTTTTTAATTTTGTAAAAGATAATTTTCAGCAGTCGATTGCTATAGATGAGGTTTCTAGTCTTGTAAGTATGACAACGCCGTCGTTCTGTCGTTATTTTAAAAAGATTTCGAACAAAACTTTTACAGAGTTTGTAAATGAATACAGACTAGTGCATGCTTCTAAACTTTTGGCCGAAAAACCTATAAGTATAAATGAAGTATGTTACGAAAGCGGTTTTAATAATTTCAGTCACTTTAGCAAATCTTTTAAACAATATACAGGTAAAAGTGCTTCGCAATATCGCCACGAACACAAAATTATTATAAGCTAAAATTTTAATTTTTGTTGAAATCTGTGTTACAGATACTTGTGTTATAATATAAATCCGATTAGCGAAAAGCTGGTCGGATTTTTCATATAGTTTATATTGAAAAAGGTATATTTACATTCCTTTAATCGAAAAAAAACTATCAAAAATGAAAAACATTAAAATTTTAGTATTTGCATTTTTTCTGTGTCTTTCTTCAATGTCGTACGCAGCAAAAGTAGATACTTTACAAATTGCAAGTGCATCTATGGGCAAAACCTATAAGGCGGCTGTGGTTCTTCCGGCTTCTTATGCCAAAAGTAAAACGAAGTTTCCGGTTATGTATTTACTTCACGGTGCTTATGGCCATTTTAGCGATTGGTTAAAAAATACTCCAAACAAAAAATTAGTTCAAAGTTTATCAGATCAATATAACTTAATTATTGTAATGCCGGAAGGTGAAACCTTTAGTTTTTACATTGATAGTCCTGTAAATAAAGAAAGTCAGTTTGAAACATTTATTACTCAGGAAGTTATTCAAAAAGTAGATCAAACCTATAAAACAATCAGCAACAGAACAGGAAGAGTAATTACAGGACTTTCAATGGGCGGACATGGAGCTTTGTATCTTTCTGCCAGACATCCTGATTTATTCTGCGCCGCCGGAAGTATGAGCGGGGCAGTAGATATGGGCACAATGCTTAACAGAGAATCTTCGGCTCAGGTTGTAAAATTAATGCAGCCGGTTTTTGGAGATAAAAGCGGCAGTACCGAAATGTACCAGCAGCATGCTGTAATGGGAATGCTTGATAAAATAAAAGTTAATAAACTTCCATTGGTTATAGATTGCGGAGTTGATGATTTTTTAATAGAACCAAACAGAGAATTGCATCGCCGTTTAGTATATAATAAGGTAGACCACGATTATACAGAAAGACCAGGTGCACATACTTGGGATTATTGGGAAAATTCACTGCCATATCATGTTTTGTTTTTTAATAAAATTCTGCTTAAAAATCAATTAGTTACCAAAAAATAATCAAAAAAGTATAGAATTTTAAACCTTAAGATTTTTTTTGGTTTGATTTTTGAAATACCTTTATAGTACAAACCTTAAAAAAGATAATATTATGAAAAAGATACTTACACTATTTGCTGTTGTTGGATTAATGGCATTTACAAGCTGCGAAGGACCAGAAGGGCCTCCGGGACCAGAAGGGATTCCAGGACCAGCTGCTGACGTTTTTGAAGTGGAAAAAGTGAATTTTAGTGCTACTACTAATTCTGATTTTTATTTTAATTTTAGATCTCGAATCTATTCAGGTGATGTTGTTCTAGTATATAGATATGCAGGATTTTCTCCTAATACTAATTTAGATGTCTGGACAATTCTTCCTGATTCTCATTATTACTCAGACGGAGGATTTTATTTTAGCTATAAATTTGATTTTACTCAAGATGATGTTAGAATTTATACAGAAGGATTGGATTTAGCTGCAAATCCAATACCAGCAGATTTAAGGACTAATCAAATATTTCGTATTGTAGTTATTCCAGGTAATGATCCTATTGTTACTACTGCTAAATCTACAAATAAAGCTGATTATTCAAATTATTATGAAGTTATCAAGAAATATAATATTGATGACAGTAATCCTAAAAAGTTGAATTAATTAAAAAAATTAAATAAAAAAAGGAGATCGCAAGATCTCCTTTTTTTATGAATATATATTTCAAAAAATAATTATTCCTGATCTAAATCCAAATCAGTTAATTCTTTTTCTTTTCCAAATTTAAGTGAAACCAAAATCCCTACTAAAAGAGAAAGGGCGATAAATCCTAAAGAAGCCCATTCTGGAACGTGAATCCAATCGTGTAAAAGCATTTTTAATCCAACAAAAGCTAAAATAGCAACTAAACTGTATTCTAAATAACTGAATTTTGCAAGCATATTTGCAAGGAAGAAATACATGGAACGTAGTCCAAGAATAGCAAAAATATTAGAGCTAAACACAAGGAATGGATCTTTTGTAATGGCTAAAATAGCCGGAACGCTGTCTACGGCAAATAAAACATCCATTACTTCAATAACAATTAAAGCAACAAATAATGGTGTTGCTGCTTTTCTGGCAGTTTTGGTAGAAATAAAGAATTTTTCACCTTCCATTTCAGAAGTAATCGGTATAACTTTTCCTAATGCTTTGTAAACGAAAGAATCCTTTGGGTGAAAGTCTTCTTCTTCGCCGGAAAATAACATTTTGACAGCTGTAAAAATCAGGAAAATACCAAATACATAGGTTGTCCATGCAAATTTATTGATAAGCATTACACCAAAAAATATCATTAAACCTCTAAAGACAATTGCACCTAAAATTCCCCAGAACAAAACGCGGTGCTGGTATTTTTGCGGAATTTTAAAAGAAGCAAAAATAATAGCGATTACAAAAATGTTATCGACACTTAACGATAATTCGATTAAATAACCTGTAATAAACTTCATTGAAGCCACGGCTGGTTTTAAACCATCGGGATTTTCGATATAATCTGTTGTGTAAAGCCAGTAGATTACACCAGAAAAAAGAAATGATAAAGTAACCCAGATCAAAGTCCATTTGCTGGCTTCTTTGGTGCTTATAATATGAGGTGTTTTATTAAATACACCCAAGTCTAAAGCAAGGATAAAAATTACGGCTAACAAAAAGAGAGTCCAGACTATCATGATGATTTTTTTTAATGATATACAAAGATAAGTTTTGGCAGTTAACTTAAAAATTAATTATTGGGAAAGTTCGTTTCAAAATTCCAATGTTTGGTTGCTTTACGTTGAAAATAGATTTAAACGCAAAGAGCGCAGATTTTTTTATTTATGGTAATAAAAAAGCATAAAGTTCGCAGAGCTTTGCGAACTTATTATTTGAGCTTTCTCAATAAAATTCTTTGCGAACTTTGCAGTTAAAATTAAAACAAAAAAAAAGTGCTTTCGATTAAGAAAGCACTTTTAGGATATAATTTAAGCTTTGAATTACAGCGCTGATTTAACAGTTTTGATAATTCTGGCAGCGATTTTGTAAGGATCTCCGTTTGAAGCTGGTCTTCTGTCTTCTAACCAACCTTTCCATCCTTTTTGAACAGTCATTAAAGGAATTCTGATTGAACAACCTCTGTCTGAAACTCCGTAAGAGAAATCATGAATAGAAGCAGTTTCGTGTTTACCAGTTAAACGTTGGTCATTGTAAGCTCCGTAAACCGCGATGTGCTCAGCAGTAACAGGACGGAAAGCTTCACAAATTCTTTCGTAAGTAGCCTGATCACCGCATGTTCTAAGAACTTCGTTAGAGAAGTTAGCGTGCATTCCAGAACCATTCCAGTCAGTATCTCCTAGAGGTTTTGGGTGATATTCAATATAGTAACCATATTTCTCAGTCAAACGATCTAATAAGTAACGAGCAACCCAGATTTCATCTCCGGCTTTTTTAGCTCCTTTAGCGAATAATTGGAACTCCCATTGGCCGCAAGCAACCTCTTGGTTAATTCCTTCAAAGTTGATTCCGGCAGCGATACATAAATCAGCATGCTCTTCAACTAATTTTCTTCCGTGTGTGTTTTTTCCACCTACTGAACAGTAGTACATCCCTTGTGGAGCAGGGTATCCTCCAACTGGGAAACCAAGTGGAAGTTGAGTTTTAGTATCCATGATGAAATACTCTTGTTCGAAACCAAACCAAAAATCATCATTATCATCATCAATTGTAGCTCTACCGTTAGAAGGGTGTGGGGTACCGTCAGCATACATAACTTCAGACATTACCAACCATCCGTTGATACGAGTTGGATCAGGATAAATTGCAACAGGAACTAAAAGACAGTCAGAAGAACCACCTTCAGCTTGTTTAGTTGACGAACCATCAAATGACCAGTTTCCAAGTTCTTCTAATGTTCCTTTGAAGTTTTCATGCTCTTCAACTTTAGTTTTACTTCTAAGATTTTGAGTTGGTTCATATCCATCTAACCAAATGTACTCTAACTTAATTTTAGCCATAATAATATAAATTTATTTTTTTTTGTTTTTTCGCTGGGTCAAATATAGATTTATTTTTTTAGTCCTAAAAATTAGGGGGCTATTTTGTTTTGTGAAGTACTATTTTTTTGAGAAGCGCAATTTTGATAGGGGTATATTTTAAATTAAGTAATTTTTTATGGGGTAAAAATGTAAATTCGTAAAAATATGGGCCTGTTTTTGATTTTTTGGGTTAAGAAATTATGAAAAAATGTTTATTTAATGGATAATATTGCGGTTTTTTGTTATATTTCTTTACAACGATATCATTATTCTTTAAAAAAGCCTTCATATGTTGAAAAATCCTTTTACAAAATTCTCAAATTTAAGTTTCATAAAGGAGTGTTTATTGTTTATATTTGTTCCTCATTTTTTTAATGAAAATTAGTACGAATTTAAAATATACATAACCATGTCAACACTACGTTTCCAAGCTTTACAACAAGCTTCAAACAGAAAGCCGGTGCATTTTGAAGAACTAAACAGAAAATCAAATCTTTTTGGTTCAAATGTGTTTAATGAAAAAGCAATGAAGCAGTATTTAACTTCAGATGCATTTAAAGGAGTAAGAGATGCGATTCAGCATGGAACAAAAATCGACAGAAAACTGGCAGATTATATTGCCATGGGAATGAAAGAATGGGCTCTTGCAAAAGGAGTTACACATTATACACACTGGTTTCAGCCATTAACAGGAACTACGGCCGAAAAACACGACGCTTTTTTTGAAACTTCGTATGACGGAAGTGATCCTGTAGAAAAATTTGGCGGAGCGCAATTAGTACAGCAAGAGCCGGATGCATCAAGTTTTCCTAACGGCGGAATCAGAAATACATTTGAAGCAAGAGGATACACAGCCTGGGACCCAACTTCACCAGCCTTTATATATGGTACAACTTTATGTATTCCAACCGTTTTTATCGCTTATACAGGCGAAGCTTTAGATAATAAAATTCCTTTATTAAGAGCATTATCTGCAATTGATGAAGCGGCAACAGAAGTTTGTAAATATTTTGACAAAAACGTAAAAAAGGTAACCGCAACTTTAGGTTGGGAGCAGGAATACTTCCTGATTGATAAAGCCTTGGCAAATTCACGCCCAGATTTAATGATGACCGGAAGAACCTTATTAGGACATACTTCGGCAAAAGGACAGCAGTTAGATGATCACTATTTTGGATCAATCCCAACTCGTGCTCTTACTTATATGAGAGATTTGGAACAGGAATGTATGTTATTAGGTATTCCTGTAAAAACACGTCATAATGAGGTAGCACCAAATCAGTTTGAATTAGCTCCAATTTTTGAAGAGACAAACTTAGCAGTAGATCACAACTCTTTATTAATGGATGTGATGCAGAGAGTGGCTGAGCGTCATGATTTTAAAGTCTTATTTCACGAAAAACCATTTAAAGGAGTAAACGGATCAGGAAAACACAATAACTGGTCATTGGCAACAGATACTGGAGTTAATTTATTAAGTCCGAGTAAAACGCCAATGAGCAATTTACAGTTTTTGACATTCTTTATTAATACGATAAAAGCTGTAAACGATAACGAAACTTTATTAAGAGCCTCTATCGCAACGGCAAGCAATGACCACAGGTTAGGAGCAAATGAAGCGCCGCCGGCAATTATGTCAGTTTTTATTGGAGCTCAGTTAACAAAAGTTTTATCTGAACTGGAAAGTGTTACAACAGGAAAACTTTCGCCAGAAGAAAAAACAGATCTTAAATTGAACGTTGTTGGTAAAATTCCAGACGTACTATTAGATAATACAGATCGTAACAGAACTTCGCCTTTTGCTTTTACAGGAAATAAATTTGAGTTTAGAGCTGTTGGTTCAAATTCTAACTGTTCAAATGCAATGACAACTCTAAATGCTATTGTGGCAAAACAGTTAATTGACTTTAAAAATGAAGTTGAAAATCTGATTGAAACCAAAGACATGAAAAAAGATGATGCTATTTTCAATGTCTTAAGAGAATACATTAAACAATCTAAAAAGATTCTTTTTGAAGGTGACGGTTACAGTGAAGCCTGGGAAAAAGAAGCTGCAAAAAGAGGTTTAAGCAATTTTAAAACAACGCCGGAAGCTATTAAAGCAAAAGTTTCTAAACAAGCTTTAGATTTATTTGAGCAGTTAGGAATTTTTAATCACGTAGAAGCCGAAGCGCGTTACGAAATCGAGTTGGAAGAATACACGAAGAAAATCCAGATTGAAGGACGTGTTTTAGGAGATATTGCCAGAAATCATGTAATTCCAACGGCGATTCGTTACCAAAATACTTTAATTGAAAACGTAAAAGGTTTAAAAGAAATATTTGGAAAAGAATTTGAAACCATTGCTAAAGAGCAGATTGCTTTGATAAAAGAAATTTCTGGTCATATTGAAGGTATAAATTCTAAAGTTTTGGCTATGACCAACGAAAGAAAAAAAGCCAACCAATTGACTGATGCTCAAAAAATGGCCGAAGCATATTGCAACAAAGTAAAACCTTATTTTGAAGATATTCGTAATCACTGCGATAAATTAGAATTATTAGTAGATGATGAAAGCTGGACTTTGACAAAATATAGAGAATTATTGTTTACTAAATAAATATTTGAAACTATAAATGTTAAAAACCTGTCTTTTTGAGACAGGTTTTTTTTATGATAAAATTAAAATTTGGTGTTTAGAACGGTTATTTTATCAAATTGAAGAGCTTAAATGTAAATAAATTGTAATAACTAAGTAATTTCCTACTTATGTTTTTTGCTGTTTTAGTAGTTCATCGAGATAGTTTTACATTTCATCGAAAAGAGGTTAAGATATTGAAAAATAGATATTTCTAGTTGAATCGTATATGAATAAGTTTTCTAATTTTGGTCAAGAGAAAAGAAAATAACAATCAGATTTTTCTTTTTTAAATGAATATGTAAAGCCCCCAGACTTTCCCCCAAATCAAACCTGCATAATAAGTTGTATTAATAACCAATTAAATATATTTATTATGAAAAAAGTAATTTTAAGCATCTCAGCGATGCTGTTTGTGGGAGTAGCGGCATTCGCTCAGGGTAACACTTCTTCAGTTAACCAGATTGGAAATTCTGATCAGGGTATTGTAAACCAAAACGGACAGACTAACGACTCTAAAATTGACCAACTAGGAGATTCGAACAAATCTGAAGTTTATCAGGGAATTCAGCCGGCAATGTACAATGCAGTAAGCAACAAAGCCGATGTAAAACAAGATGGTAACAACAACGGTGCATTTATTTCTCAAAGCAACCATGACAACCAAGCGTATCAAACACAAAAAGGAAACAGCAATGCTGCTACAATCTGGCAGGATCAAATCGTGAATGCACCAAGTTCAACCGGAGGATTTGATAAAGCCTGGCAGACTCAAACAGGTAACAACAATACAGCTACTGTAGACCAAGGTACAACAGGAAACGAAAAGCCAACAGGAGCTCCTTTTACTGCTGCTCAAATTGGTCATGTTAATGGTGTAACTGTTCCGGTAGGACCTCACAGCAAAAACGAGGCTACACAAACTCAAAAAGGAGACAACAACGTAGCTTATGCCAGCCAGGGTGGTGTTGCCAACAAATCTTGGCAGACACAAACTTCACCTAGCGGTACAACTGCAGCTAACAAAAACGTTTCAAACCACTATCAATATGGTGATGGAAACGAAGCTACATCTGTACAAAACGGTACTAAATTAACTGAAAACACATTACAAATTGGTAACCTAAACAAAGCAACTGTAACTCAAACAGGAGCTGCGCACAGCAGTATTGCTTTCTCTAAAGGAAATTCAAATATGATCAGCGTTACTCAAAGCAACTAAAGCTTAAAATACAAATGTGATAGTCGTAGAACGACTATCACATTTTTTCAATTTAAAATGTATCAAGATGAAAACTTTCATTCTCTATATACTATTATTAATTCTTTATTGTCCGGCATTTTACGGGCAGAATAATAAAGATGAAAATTCAGAATTTAATCATTACAGTTCATCACTTTTTAATTCAAAAGAAACAGCAATGAGTGTGGTTTCGGTTTTAAATAAAAAAGAACAAAATGAATTAAATTCAAAAATTCAGTCTGGAATACAAATTCAGCAGATTGGAGATTTAAATAAAGTAAAAGCCAATTTACAATCAAATGATACTAAAGTTTCTGTAGATCAAAAAGGTAATGTAAACGAACTGCTTTTAGATAAAAAAGCCAAAACCATTACTCAGAATGTTATACAGCAAGGAAACAACAACAAAATTTCTGATTTTACATTAAACACAAATCATAATGTAAATATGGATATGATTCAAAAAGGAAATAATCAGAATATTCAAAATATTGGAACCAATTCCCTTTCAAAAAATATGAAAATTACGCAGACAGGAAATGGAGCTTCAATAATTCTTATTAATAAATAAAGATAAAACATGCGTTTTTTAAACAGACATACTATAACCTTCATTCTTTTTTATACCACGATGACTTTCTACGGACAGGTGCCTCAGGATAAAATCAAGGCTAAAATTGAAATAGAAAAAATTGAAGGAAATGTAAAAATTACCGGCACAGCCGAAAATTTAACCGATGTAATGCGAAGTGCCGCTTACAGATTGTCTGTTATAAAAAATAATAATAAAAGTAATAATCAGTCTAATAATGATCAGGTTGGGATTTTTACCCTGCAGCCAAATGAAATACAAAAATTGTCAACCTCTCAAATAAATCTTCTGGAAGATGATGAAGTAATTGTTCTTCTTTTGTTTTATGATGAAGACAAGCAGATCATCGCAAAAGACCGCGTAGTGCTGGGCGAAGAAAAAAAAAAGAAGATCCCCTAATTCTTCCTGTTGACGGATTTGTTTTGCGTGGCATTATTACCGATGAAACCAAAACTAAAATAGGAAAAGATTTTTATGACAGGTATTATTACAAGTACAATGATATTGGAATCAACGCTGATAAAATAGTTACAATAGGTGAAGAATATAGTTTTGCAAGAAACACAGCCATAACTGTGTCTATTGACAATGAAGTTATATACGAATTTCTGGCAAGACCAGACGACGAATTCTTAGACGCTGTTGCAGAAGAATCTGTAAACGCAACTTTTACCTATTTGAAAGAAAAAGAAAAAGAGCGCAAATATTTCACTCAGTATTAATTTTATTATTAACGCCATGAAATTTATAATAACCCTTGCAGTCTTCCTGCTCATTTCTCCTTATATAAATGCACAGGCTCTTGTTTATAAACCTGTAAATCCTGCATTTGGCGGAGACACTTTTAACTATCAATGGCTTTTGAGCAGTGCCGAAGCTCAAAACAAGCAAAAGGATAAAACAGCCGAAACAAAAGAACAAACAGATCTGGAACGATTTAAAGCCAATTTAAATTCGCAGCTGTTAAGTCAGATTTCAAGTACGCTTTACAAACAGCAGTTTGGTACAGACGGCATTAAAGAAGGATCTTATACTTTCGGAAGCTATTCTGTAGATGTTTATCCATCAGCAGACGGACTTACACTAAATATTTTAGACACCAATACCGGCGAACAAACTCAAGTCATCATCCCAAATCAATAACATGAAATTACATTACTACTTATTTACGTTGTTCGTATTTCTTTTTACGGGCTGTGGCGCTTATTACAATCAGCCAACGGGAGTCGAAAAAGCAGTTTTAGGAGAAAGCACTCCTGCAACATCTTTATTAAAAGATCTGCCAAAACCAAAAGAGCAGGTTGTAGTGGGGGTTTATAAATTCCGTGACCAAACCGGACAATATAAACCACAAGAAAACGGCAGCAGTTTTAGTACAGCCGTAACACAAGGCGCAACTTCAATTTTAATAAAAGCATTAGAAGATTCAAAATGGTTTATTCCAATTGAACGTGAAAATATTGGCAATCTGCTTCAGGAACGAAACCTTATTCGCGCAACAAGACAGGAATATGTAAAAAATGCCAATCCAAACGAACCACAGTTAACTCCTTTATTATACGCTGGAGTTTTGCTTGAAGGCGGCATTGTTTCATATGATTCTAATATTATTACCGGAGGTTTTGGAGCCCGTTATTTTGGAGCCGGAGCATCTGTGAAATACCGTCAGGATCGTGTCACGGTTTATTTGAGAATGATTTCAACATCAAACGGAAAAATTTTAAAATCGGTTTATATTTCCAAAACTATTTTATCACAGGCAATTGATGAAAGTTTGTTCCGATATGTCAATTTTAAAAGACTTTTAGAAGTTGAAACAGGTTATACAACAAACGAACCCGTACATATGGCTGTTACCGAAGCTATAGAAAAAGCGGTCGAATCATTAGTTTTAGAAGGTATTCAGGATAATATCTGGGAAGCCGATGCACCAAAATGGCAAGTCGATAATTTATTAAAAGCATACAAAGAAGAAAATAAAACAGCCGATGTAACCGGACTTTACGGAAGAGTTTTAAAAAATAGACGAAGCAAATTTGCTATAGAAGTTTCCGGCGGTGCAACTTTAATGGACGGCGATTATCGGGATCCGCTTTTAAGACCTTTTGGGCGCGGTGCTTTAAAATGGTTTATTACGCCTTCTTTTAATGTAAGTGGTTCTACAAATGTGGTAAATCTTGCCAATAAAAATCTGCTTGATGTAGGATATATAACGTATGATCTTAATCTCGAATGGGTTTTGCTTCCAAAAGACAGATTTACACCCTATTTATACGGTGGCGGCGGATTTGCAATGAACAGAAAATTTGAAAATACATACGGAAAACTACAGTATGGTGCAGGACTCGAATATTTGGTTTCAGACAGGATTGGACTAAAATTATTTGCCGAGCAGAATATCAATTTTAGTGACAACGTCGATTATATTAAAGCCGGAACCCGAGACGATTACTATTATAAATTTGGTTTTGGACTAACGTATTATTTCGCCAAAAAGAAGAAATAAACAAAAGATATATCTGGCATAAAATGAAATTTAATTTAAAACAATTTAGTAATGAAGTATTTATACAAAATAACAAGTGTACTTTTTTTATTGTTTTTGGTTTCGTGCAGTGAAGAAAAAATAGGAGAATCAGAATATGGAACTGTTACCGGAAAAGTCGTAACAGCCGACACTTTTGAGCCTATGGAAAACGTAAAAATACTATCAAGTCCAACATCGAGTACTGTTTTTACAGATGAAACAGGAAAATTCACAGTATCAAATGTAAAAGTGGGCGAATATTCTTTTCAGGCTCAAAAAGATGGCTATATAGCCAAATTTGAAGCCGTAAGCATAACTGCAAATAATACTTCAGAAATTGTATTCGAACTCAGTAAATCGACAGCCAATAATAAAGCACCAACAGTTCCCGTATTAGTCAGTCCTATTGATAACAGTACAGCTCAGGCCGTTTCACTAGATTTAACATGGACAGCCACAGATCCTGATAATGATGCACTTACTTTTAAGGTTACCTTAAGAAACGACAACAACAGCGACGTTAAAACTTTTGAAAATATAAAAGAGAAAAAACTGTCGCTAACAGACCTGTCTTTTGGAACCAAATATTACTGGCAGGTTGAGGTAAACGACGGTGTAAATACTTCGGTTTTAAGTACGATAAGTGCTTTTACAACCATTGCTTTTCCCACAACAAGATATTTATTTGTAAAAAAAGTAAATGATAATAATGTAATTTTTGCTGCAGATGATGCCGGAAAACAATATCAGTTAACCAGTTCAGATAAAAATTCATGGCGTCCAAGAAGAAACAATCAGGCACAAAAAATCGCTTTTATAGCCACAAACGGCTCACAAAACGATATTTATACCATGAATTTTGACGGAACAGGAATAAAACGAATAACAAGTTCAGTTCCTATTGCAGGTTTTAATTCTGATTATGTTGGCTATTCATGGAATGCTTCAGGAAATGAATTTATCTATCCAAATTTTGATAAATTATACCGAATAAGCAGTGACGGAAGCGGTGTAACCAAAATTTTCCAAACGCCAAACGGCAAATTTATATCAGAATGCGACTGGAGCGCCGACGGAACTAAAATTGCTTTAAAAGTAAATGATGCAAACGGTTATAATGCAGAAATTTATGTTATCGATACTTCGGGAACTATTACAGCTTCTGTTGTTTCGGGACAAACTGGCGCATTGGGCAGTGTGAATTTTTCTGTTACCGGATTAAAATTAATTTACACCAGAGATATTTCCGGATTTGAAAATACAACCTATCGACAACTCGATACCAGAATTTTTGAATACAGTTTTGTTACTTCATCATCTTACCAAGTTGTAACCGAGAAAATTTCAGGAACCAATGATTTAGACGTGCGATATGCTCCAAACGAATCAGAACTTATTTTTACGAATACATCAAACGACGGAATTTCGGCAAAAAATATCATGAAAACCAGTTTTGGTCTTGCCAATTCAAGAGTTGTTCTATTCTCAGGAACTTCAATGCCCGATTGGGAATAATAAAGAAATACCACAATAACCAACATAAATTTAATCGGAGAAAATCGGCGGGATCTAATTCTGCCGATTTTTTTTTGAATCATACCAGCGAATCAATCAAAGAATTAAAAAAAGGGATTATCTTTGCACCACATCAACACAAACTAATTTTCATGAGTTCAGATTCTAGCAAAAGATATGCACAAAGAGGTGTTTCGGCATCAAAAGAAGACGTACATAACGCTATAAAAAATATTGACAAAGGTTTATTTCCGCAGGCATTCTGTAAAATTGTTCCTGATTATTTAACTCAGGACAATGAGCACTGTCTTATTATGCATGCAGACGGAGCGGGTACAAAATCCTCTTTGGCTTACATGTATTGGAAAGAAACCGGAGATCTTTCAGTTTGGAAAGGAATTGCTCAGGATGCTTTAATCATGAATATTGACGACTTATTATGTGTTGGTGCAACCGATAATATTTTACTTTCTTCAACAATTGGAAGAAATAAAAATTTAATTCCTGCCGACGTTATTTCGGCAATCATTAACGGAACGGAAGAATTAATTAATGAATTAAAATCATTTGGTGTAACCATTCATTCAACAGGAGGAGAAACTGCCGATGTTGGAGATGTTGTCCGCACCATTATTGTTGATTCTACGGTAACTGCTCGTATGAAACGTGCCGATGTTGTAGATAATGCAAATATAAAAGCTGGAGACGTAATTGTTGGTCTAGCTTCATTTGGTCAGGCTTCTTATGAAAAAAGCTATAACGGAGGAATGGGAAGTAATGGATTGACTTCTGCCCGTCATGATGTTTTTGGAAAATATCTGGCTAAAAAATATCCAGAAAGTTACGATGCAGCAGTTCCTGAGGAATTAATTTATTCTGGTCAGGTGAATTTAACAGATGAGGTTGAAAATAGTCCGATAAATGCAGGACAGTTAGTACTTTCTCCAACAAGAACTTACGCGCCGATTATTAAGAAAATTTTAGACAAATATACGCCTCAAGATATTCACGGAATGGTACACTGCAGCGGAGGCGCGCAGACAAAAATTCTTCATTTCGTAAAAGATTTACATGTTATAAAAGACAATTTATTTCCGGTTCCGCCATTGTTCAAGTTGATTCAGGAACAATCAAAAACAGATTGGAAAGAAATGTATCAGGTTTTCAACTGCGGTCACCGTATGGAACTTTATGTTCCTGAAAATATCGCACAGGATATCATTGAAATCTCAAAATCATTTAATGTTGATGCACAAATTGTAGGTAGAGTAGAAGCATCAGATTCTAAAAAACTTACTATTACAAGCGAATACGGAACATTTGAATATTAATTTCAGAGTTACAAAGATACAAAGGTTCAAAGCGACATAGGTTTTGATCTTTGTTTGAAAATAATCTAAGAGACACACTCTTGTGTGTCTCTATTTAAATTATCAAATTATGTACGAATTACTTTTTTGGAGATATTTAGAGGAAATTTACCTGAACAATCAGGAAGTTTACGAAGCTCTTCTTGAAAAAGAAGAAGTAGAAGGTCTTGCCGTTCTTCAAACTGATGTAATCGTAAACAGAATTAATTCAGTCTTTTCAGATTGGGAAAGAGTAGACGAAAACAGCTGGAAAAACCCAAAAGGGAAAGGCGCGTTTCAGGTTGTAACAACGCCGCAAAGCATCAAAATTGACTGCTACGGAACAGAAGGCAAAACCATGAATAAACTGGTTGATGTTATGGAAGAATTCAAACTTCCGCTTTATGATCCACAGGTTCCGGAACGTTATGATGAAATGAGTGAATAAGGTTTTTTGTTTCAGGTTTAAAGTTTAAAGTTTAAAGTTTAAAGTTTAAAGTTTAAAGTTTAAAGTTTAAAGTTTGGCGAAATGAGAATCTAATTTTAATTCTGTTTGACCAAAAAACGTGAGCGAAAAGAGCCATCGGCTCGATAAATACTGTAGGGCCGGATTTTAATCCGGTTTTTTTATATAAAATTCCCAAATGAAAAAAGAGCCAGCGGCTCGACCCATTTTTTAATTTTAAATATGATCCGTTCCTATGGAACTTTCGATTTACGATGTTCCTTTTTTCAACGGATTAATCCCGAAGTGTCGGGACATTGATGCAATATTGTCCGTTCCTACGGAACTCTTAATCGTGGTGTTTTCGCTTTCAACGGATTAATCCCGAAGTGTCGGGACGTTGCTACAATATTATCCGTTCCCATGGAACTTTAGATTTACGACGTTCCTTTTTTCAACGGATTAATTCCGAAATGTCGGGACGTTACTGCAATATTATCCGTTCCTATGGAACTTTCAATTGGAATTTGGAATTTAAAAAATTTGGAATTTAATCTTACCCATCTTTCAAAATCAAATTCTGTTCTTTTCTCAATTTAACAACCAATTGATCTACATAGGTTTTAATTTTCTGCGGAAGCATATTCCAATTTTTGTCTTTTTTAAAACTTCTGCAATAATCTAAATCACATTCTACAGCACGAATTACATATTTTTTATTCTTGTAAACCGTTATAATTTTCACACGTCGAGTTTCACCATATTCCGTTTTAGATCCATAAACAATTACAGGATCAATATATCCGTCGCCGTCAATATCTTTTGTACTGCAGTATTTTGTCCAAAACCAAATATTAGTTTCCTTGGGTTCATAATCTTCCAGTAAATCATTGATTCTCCATTTTTCCAGAAAACCGCCATGATCATTCATGACACAAACTGCCTGAATTTTGGTGTTTAAAGTATCTTTTTTAGAAATGTTTTTTTGATTTTCGGCTAAAACCAAACCATATACGCCGCCTTTATCACTAAACTCAAATGCTCTGTAAATAGGAAAATCAGAAACCTGATCAAGTTCTCTTTGCACAATTTGCTCTTTTGAAAGTTTATAGCTTTCAATTTTTTGAGAAAAGGTAAATACGGAGTAAAAGAAGAATAAAAGCAGAATTATTTTTTTCATTTTGGCGTTTATTAGATAATCAAAGATATTCAAATGAAAATTAGTTTAAAATTTAAATTTTTTAAAAGGGTAATTTTATTGTAATTTTCTAAACTTAAAAAACTTAATAAAACCACATGAAAATCCTGCTAAAATCTAATTTTTGTTTTATAATCGGCTTTTTACTGTTTGCTTTTTCAGTAAATGTTAAAGCACAGAAAAAAACAGATAATCTTAAAAATTTAGTTCAGTATGTAGATCCTATGATTGGAACTGCAAAAATGGGACATACATATCCTGGTGCAACTGTTCCTTTTGGAAGTGTGCAGTTAAGTCCGGAAACCGATACGATTGCTTACAGTTTAAACGGAAAATACAATGGAGACGTTTATAAATACTGCGCAGGATATCAATACGAAGACAAAACCATTGTGGGATTCAGCCACACGCATTTCAGCGGAACAGGACATTCTGATTTAGGAGATTTTCTAATAATGCCTACAACCGGAAAACTGCAGTTAAATCCCGGAGTTGCTTCAAAACCACAGTCAGGTTACAGATCGGCGTTTTCGCATTCAACAGAAAAAGCAGAAGCGGCTTATTACAGCGTTCTTTTAGAAGACCATAATATTAAAGCCGAACTTACTGCAACGACAAGAGTAGGAATGCATCAGTATACATTTCCAAAATCAGATGAAGCACATATTATTCTCGATTTAACTTCCGGAATTTACAATTACGATAAAAAAAATGTATGGACTTTTGTTCGTATTGAAAACGATACTTTGATTACAGGTTACAGACAGACAAACGGATGGGCGAGAACGAGAACCGTTTATTTTGCCATGTCATTTAGTAAACCAATAAAAAGCTACGGACAGGCACCTTTAGAAAAAAGTGTTTACAGAGGTTTTTGGGGAAGATTCGACCAAACGAAAAACTTTCCTGAAATGGCAGGACAAAACTTAAAATTGTTTTTTGATTTTGATACTCAGGAAGGCGAAAAAATCAAAATAAAAATGGCTTTATCGCCGGTAAGTTCTGCGGGAGCTTTAGAAAACATGAAAGAAGAAATTCTGGGCTGGGATTTTGAAAAAGTAAAAAAACAGAGTCAGGAAATCTGGAATAAAGAACTAAATAAAATTCAGGTTGAAACCATTCAAAAAGAAGATTTAGTGAATTTTTATACTGCTATGTATCACGCTTTTTTAGGTCCAACAGAATATATGGATCTTGACGGAAATTATAAAGGTCTGGATATGAACGTTCACAAAGCCGAAAATTTTAAAAACTACACTAGTTATTCATTGTGGGATACTTATAGAGCGCTTCATCCTTTATTTAATATTGTACAGCCTTCGAGAAATTCAGATATGATTAGTTCTATGTTGGCGCATTCCGATCAAAGTGTGCATAAAATGCTTCCAATTTGGTCGCATTATGCAAATGAAAACTGGTGTATGATTGGTTATCATTCGGTTTCTGTAATTGCCGATGCCATTGTAAAAGGAAATGGAAATTTTGATGCTCAAAAAGCGCTTCAGGCCTGCGTGAATACAGCAAAAGTGCCTTATTTCGACAGACTGGAATATTATATGAAAAAAGGATATGTTCCTGAAGATAAAAACGGGGCATCGGTTTCTAAAACTTTAGAATATGCTTATGATGACTGGGCGATTGCACAGGCAGCAAAAAAACTTGGAAATACAGCCGTTTACAATGAATTTATAGAAAGATCAAAAAACTATAAAAACGTTTATGATGAAAAAACAGGTTTTATGCGTCCAAAATTAAACGACGGAACATTTAAGAAAGAATTTGATCCGCTTGACACGCATGGACAAGGTTTTATTGAAGGAAATTCATGGAATTATAGTTTATACGTTCCGCAGGATCCAGCAGATATGATAAAAATGATGGGAGGAAACGAAAAGTTTAAAATTCGTTTAGATTCGTTGTTCAATATGCATCTTCCAGATAAATATTTTGAAAACACTGAAGATATTACTAGAGACGGAATCATTGGAAATTACGTTCACGGAAACGAGCCTTCGCATCACGTAGTGTATTTGTACAATTGGACAGATTCTCCTTGGAAAGCGCAAGATAAAATTAGAATGATTTTGAAGAAAATGTACAGAAACGGAGCTGATGGTTTGGGAGGAAATGACGATTTTGGACAAATGAGCGCCTGGTATATTTTTAGCAGTTTAGGATTTTATCCGGTTGCGCCGGGTTCTGACGAATATGCTTTAGGAAGTCCGTTATTGAAAAATGCTGTTCTGAATTTAGAAAACGGAAAAACTTTTGAAGTTGCAACAGTAAATCAATCTGATAAAAACGTATTTGTTTCAAAAGTACTTTTAAACGGAAAAGAACTTTCTAAACCATTTTTAAAGCATTCTGATGTTTTAAATGGAGGAAAAATTACTTTTTACATGAGTTCAAAACCGAACAAAAATTTTGGATCATAGAATCAGCATCATCTTTGTTAAAGTTTAAAACTTTGACAAAGATTGAAGGTTATTTAATTAAAGTCTAATTCATGAAAATTAATCTGGTAAAGTAAAATTTGTGTAATTCGTGAAATTCGTGGCGAAAAAAAAGCGAAATTTGCATTCTAAATAAAGAAAACGAAACATGAAAATAAATTTAAAATCAGGAATTGATAAACTGCTTTTTGGAATGAAGCAGAATGATGTAACAGCCGTTTTAGGGAAACCTGATAAAAACTATAAAGATGAAGATGACAATGTTATTTTTGTTTACAATGCATTAAAAGCAAGATTAACTTTTTATCAGGAGGAAGATTTTAAATTAGGATATATTGTAGCTTCAAGCAGTAATTTAGAAGTTTTTGGATTTAAATTAATTGGAAGAAATATTGCTGATGTTAAAAAGGATTTCGCAGCAAAAGGAATCACAAAATACAATCAGGAAACATTTGATACTTTCGAGAATTATTTTAATGAAGACAATTGGTTCATCCTGCAGACTGAATTTGATGAGGTTGTAAAATTCGAAATAGGAGCAATCATCAACAACAAAGATGAATTTGACTGGAAATTTCCGGTAAAGAAATAAGCGTTAAGCCTAATAAAAAAAACCGACAATCACTTGTCGGTTTTTTTATTAAACGTTGAAAAGATTATCCTTTCAACCATGCATTTTTAAGTTTTTCTTTTGAAGCATCAGTTGCTTTAAAAGTTTCTGTTTCTTCGTATGGTAATTTTACAGTTCCTTTTATTGTTTCTTCTTTACCACCGCGTTTTACTTTTAAAGTAATTGGATCGTTTTCTTTCCAGTTTTCACTTTCGGTAATTAAGTCGTAGATGTTTTCTAAAGAATACGCTTTGTTATTTATCGCTAAAATTTTATCGCCGCCTTTTAAGTTTAGATTTTTGAAAAATCCGTTTGGCTCAATATCAGCACGAACAGTAATTTCTTTTGTCTGCTTATCGATAGTAATATATGGCGTTTGTCCTTTTAAGAAAATAGGAGCCACTTTTTTCTCGCTTGCTTTTGTAACGCCAACTTTTGCTAAATAAACATCATAAGGGATTGGTGTAGTTCCTTTTACATATTTGTTTAAAAACTCACCCACTTCAGGATAGGTTAATGAAGTAATTTTTGCAAAAAGCTCCTCATCGTTAAATGGTTTATTTACTCCGTATTCCTCAGAAAGCTTGTGCATTAAGTCAAGAATTCCTCTTTCTCCGTTGCTTTTTTCTCTAATAATAATGTCAATACACATTCCAATTAAAGCACCTTTTTGATATACGTTTAAGTATTGATCTTTGTATGGCTGCTCTAATACATTTTTACTCATTACAGTAAATGACATAGTATCATCTAAGCTTTTTGCCTGCTCGATTTTATCAGCAATACGAGTGTAAAATTCTGCTTCATCAATTAATCCCTGATTGATTTGGAAAAGATTGGCAAAATATTCAGTTACACCTTCGTACATCCATAAATGCTCAGACATTTGAGGTGCATTATAGTCAAAATACTGGATTTCTTTTGAGTGAATTGTTAATGGCGTTACAATATGAAAAAACTCATGAGAAACTACATCTTTCATAGATTCAACCAGTTTTTCTTTTGGCATAGTTTCAGGAAGTACAACTGTTGTCGCTGTTGGGTGCTCTAAAGCTCCAAAACCGTGTGCATCGTCTTTTGCCATACTTGACAGGTACAATAAAACAGTGTATTTTTTAGTAGAATTTACTTTTCCTAAAAAGTTTTTCTGCGCTGTCATCATTGTTTTCATTTCCGGAGTAATACTTTCTGCCGTAAATTTTCCTGTTGGAGAATAAACAGCAATTAAAATATCCATTCCGTTAACGTTAAATGTTGTATAATCAGGTTTAGAATACATAATTGGGTTTTCTACCAAAACAGCATAACGAGGTGTTGTAAAAACATCGCTTGTTTTACTTGCATCTTCATCTGTCATTGAAGTAGCGCCCCAAAGTGTTTCAGGATGCGTAATGGTAACTTTGTACGGAGTTTCTAAATAATCTTTAAAATAACCTACAAAACCATGTGTATTTACCATGAAATTTACACCTGCATTAATGTTTGTTCCCGCTGGAGAAAAAACGTCATCATTGCCAAATCCGGTTCCTTTTTCAGTATCGAAAGTATCGTTAACCAGATATGTGATTTTTGTTAGAGCTTTTGCATTAGAAATAGACCATGAATTGTCGTCAAGTCTTTTTACCGTTAAAGGATTTCCTTTAACATCATAGGCTTTAAAATCCTCAGAATATTTTCCGTAGTTATCTGTAGAATATGTTCCGGGAACAGTTTTTGGAATGCTGTAAACGATTTCATCAGTTTTAATTTTTGGCGGTGTTACCGTTACTAAAACTTTATCGTCTTTTACATCAACCAAATTAATGTTGACTCCTACAACATTACTTCCGGCAGAAGTACTACCTGTTTTACAGCTCCAAAGCGTTACGGCAAGAGCTAAGGTGTAAAGTATTTTTTTCATTTGTCTATGTTTAGTTATGTGTATTTGACTTAAAAAATGTTTAAATGTTACAATGAATTTTAAATTATAAAAAAAACTCCCGAAAACAGGAGTTTTAAATCTTAGTCAAACTTATTTTTTATATAATATTTTCCGTCCAGATCTTCGTCAAAATCATCAATTTTTACCGGTTTTGGTTTTGGTTTATTTGCAATAGCCTTCTTTTTCCACATCTCAAATTTTTCAAGAGGCATTTTCTTCTTCATGATTTCAAGAACTTCTTTTTCTGATAATCCAAATTCTTTTTTTATGATTTCAAATGGATTTCTTTCTTCTAAGGCTAACGAAACAAGTTTTTCCGTTTGTTCCCAATTCAATTCTTTGCGGTTACTCTTTTTCATCTCGTGAAAATTAATTCAAAATAGAGGGTTAATGATTAATAGATTGATTTTCATTTTATATATCAATATTAATAAAAAAAATAATTAGTTGTTTCGCTCAGGTATATTTTTTTTTATTGATTTTTAGCGTTTTTAAAAGACCTCGATTTTTGAAACGGAATTTGCAGTAAATTTTTCAATTGATTGTTTTCTTCGCGCTTCATGTGCGTATCGACGCCGTAGATTAGCTGCTCTTTTGGCAAAGTAGTAAATGTGCCGAAAAGTCGGTCCCAAACCGAAAATATATTGCCATAATTGCTGTCTGTATAAGGCAGGACATAATGATGATGAACCTTATGCATATTAGGCGAAACAATAAAATAGCTTAAAAAAACATCTAATTTCTCAGGAAGCGAAATATTAGCATGATTAAACTGCGATGCCACAACAGAAAGCGACTGGTACAGAAAAACCATCCACATAGGACTTCCCACAATTAAAACGCCAAGTGTTGTAAAGGCAAAACGAATAACACTTTCGCCCGGATGATGTCTGTTTGCTGTTGTGGTGTCTATCCAGGTATCGGTATGATGAATAAGATGAAAACGCCACAAAAACTTTACTTTATGTTCTATTAAATGTACAAGATAAGCGCCTATTAAATCTAGTAAAAGCAAACCAATAATAGTATAAAGCCATAAAGGCATTTCTGGAAGCCAGTGCAATAATCCAAAATTATTTTCTGTTGTCCAGGCAGCTGTTTTTATTAAAATAAAAGCCAAAATAAAGTTTACGATTATAGTGGTAATAGTAAAGAAAATATTGATTCCTGCATGGTGCCATTTTTTATACTGCATTTGAAAAAGTGGAAACGTATTTTCAATAAGCCAAAATAATGTAATACCGCCAACTAAAATTAAGCTTCGGTGAGAAGAGGGAATGGTGCTGAAATAAGAAATAATATCGTTCATAACAAATTGAGATTTGAGTTAGAATGAATTTTTCTTTTTCGATTTTATCTAAAGAAAAAGAGAAAACCAAGTATAAATATATTTGATTTTCTCTTTCAATTTTCAATTGTAATATTTTTTTTAAGCTTCTGCGTGATTTTGAAGCAGTGATTTATAAATAAATCCACCCACAATTGCACCTAAAATAGGAGCGGCCCAAAACAGCCAAACCTGAGAAAGTGGTTCTCCGCCTGCAAAAACAGCCTGAGATAAAGATCTCGCAGGATTTACAGATGTATTAGTAATAGGAATACTGATTAAGTGAATTAAAGTTAGTCCTAAACCAATTACAATACCACAGAAACTTGTATTTGCAAATTTATCAGTAGCTCCTAAAATTATCAATAAGAAAAATAGTGTAAGTACAAATTCAGCAATAAATGCCGCCGGCAGAGAATAACCATCAGGAGAAAAAGCGCCATAACCATTTGAGGCAAAAGCACCAGCTTGTGTATTATTAATAGCGTTTCCTGCTTTCCCTGTCCAGATTATAAATAAAGTCCCCGCAGCCGCAATTGCTCCAATACATTGTGAAATAATGTAAGGGATAAGATCTTTTGCAGGAAATCTTCCGCCTGCCCATAAACCAAACGAAACCGCAGGATTAAAATGCCCGCCAGAAATGTGACCTACAGCATAAGCCATTGTTAAAACCGTTAAACCAAAAGCTAAAGCAACTCCGGCAAATCCAATTCCTAAATTAGGATATCCTGCCGAAAAAATGGCGCTGCCACAACCTCCAAACACCAGCCAATAAGTTCCGAAGAACTCTGCAAACAATTTTTTCATAATAAAATAATTTTAGATTAATAGATTTGATTCTTATAGGGTATACTGAAATGCCCAAACAATCAAAACTAATTGTAAAGGTAAACGTACAAATAAAATCCATTTTGGTAAACCAAAACTTACATTTATATTTTGAAACATGAATAAATTTGCAGGAAATACAGCAACTAGCAATGCAATGATTCCCCACGCAGCAAAATGGCTTGTAGGAGAGAATAATAGGAGTATGCCCAGAATTATTTCGGCAGCTCCACTAACAGTGTTTAATAATTTAGGATTTTTAAAAAACGGCGGAATAATTTTAATATACATTTTCGGTTTGCGAAAATGATTAATACCAGCAAGTATATAAAGTACCGCCATTACATATAAATGCCATGGTAAATTCATGATATTGAGTTGTTTATGTCGAAATTATAAAAAAAATTAACACTTATTACATTACAAGGCATTTTTTTTTAATTGGGCGTAAAAAATCTTAAATTTTGCGCTTAAAATTGACATTCATAATAATGATAGCCAGAATGATTAAAATAATTCCAATCCATTGTGTCAGGATTACTTTTTCATTCAAAAGAACAAATGCCATCATTACGGAAACAGGAAGTTCCAGAGCTGAAACAATACTTCCTAATCCAATTCCGGTTAGCGGGAAACCTAAATTCATAAGGATAGGAGGAATTATAGTTCCAAATAAAGAAAGAATGATTCCCCATTTTAAGAAAATTTCCAGGTTAAAAGGAGTAACCTGCGTAAAAAATCCAAATGTAAATACGATAACAGATCCGCCTAAAAGCATAAATAAACTTCTTTGTGCAGGAGAAATTTCTGTAGCAACACTATTAGCAGTAAACATTGTAGTTGTAAAAGAAGCTGCAGCCAAAACTCCCCACATAATACCGCGCCAGTCCAGTACAATATCATTTTTAAGAAGATTTGTTGCCAGAACAGTTCCAAAAAGAACAATAAATACAGCAATTACTTTTTGTTTAGAAGGCAGTTTTTTTTCAAGAATCATTTCAAGTAGAACTCCCATCCAAACTGTCTGCATTAATAAAACTATACCAATTGATACCGGAATGTATTTTACAGCCAGATAATAAAACAAACTCGTCATACCTAAAGAAGTTCCGGCAAGCATTAAACTGAAAATGTTTTTTGGAGTAGCTTTTACAACTTTATCTTTATTTTTTAACTTTTGAAAACCGTTTATAATCAAAACGCCAAGAATTCCAAGTACAAATTGAGAGGTTGTAACTTCGGCAGTTGTATATCCTTCTGAATAGGCCATTTTTACGAAAGTGGCTAACATTCCGTAAGTTGTAGCTCCTAAAGCAACTAAAAATACTCCTTTTAATACGTTATTTTGTGACATTTTGATTATTTGTTTTAAAAAATTCAAGCCGGCAAAGGTAAGTTATTTTATTTAGGAATTAATAGAAAATATACGCAAACGTTATCATTGTGCCTATTTGGAATACTCTATTTAATTAAAATTTGAAGATATGGCAGAATTGATAAAATAAAAAAGCCGTCAAGATTTTCATCTGACGACTTTTAAAATATTTTAAGGGAATGATTATTTCACTGGCTGATTTTGATAAGTTTCGATTTCGAAAATCAAAGTAGCATTTGGCGGAATCACACCTCCGGCACCTTTTTCTCCATAAGCTAAATTAGAAGGCAAGAAGAAAATAGCTTTTTCTCCGTCTGTCATCATGTCCAGAGCCTCAATAAAACCAGGAATCATACCGTCTTTTTTACCTACTGTAAAAGGAAAAGCTTTATAACCGCCTTGTGCATCTCTATTTGGATCGTATTTTCCATAAGTTTTTGCTACTTCGGCAATACTGCTGTCAAAAAGAGTTCCATCTTCAAAATATCCAGCGTAGTGGAAGAATATATTAGAACCTTGAGCACCTTTAACACCAGTTCCTTTTTTTGTAATTACATATTTTAAATTTGATGCTGTTGTAGTTGCTTTTGCTTTTGTTGCTGCAAAATAAGCCGCTTTTGCTGCTACTACTTTTTTAGCTTCTTCTTTTTTCGCAGCCTCTTTTTTTACATCATCACTTAAAACTTTTAAAGCGTCGAATTTCTTTGCAGCATCTCCCTTACGAGTTATTACAATTTTTGTCATTACATCATCCTGAACAATTTTGTTTACATTGTCCATTCCAGAAACTACGTGACCAAAAATAGTATGTTTTCCGTTTAACCACGGAGTATCTTTATGGGTAATAAAAAACTGGCTTCCGTTTGTTGCCGGACCAGAATTTGCCATGGCTAAAACACCGCCTTTTTCGAATTTTAAATCATCTACAAATTCATCTTTAAAAGAATATCCCGGACCTCCAGAACCATTTCCGTCAGGATCTCCTCCCTGAATCATGAAATCATTAATAACTCTGTGGAATTTTAAGCCGTTGTAAAATGGTTTTCCTTTAAGAGATGCTTTTACATTAGGATTTGTACCTTCTGCTAAAGTAATAAAGTTTGCTACTGTTACAGGAGCTTTTACATATTCAAGTGATAATACAATATCACCTTTTGTTGTAGAAATTGTTGCAAAAATACCATCGTTTGGGTTTGCGGCAGCAACCGTTTTTGCAGGCGCTGCTTTTGCAGCAGGTTTTTTAGTTTGTGCCTGAATGTTTACTACAGCCAGACAAAATAAAAATAGAAATTTAAATTTCATTGTATCTAGAATTTAAGTCTATACTAATTACGGATAATTAATTATGGTTTCTCTAATAATTGAACTTCAAAAATAATATTTGCATTTGGCGGAATAACTCCTCCTGCACCAGTTTCTCCGTAAGCTAAATGCGATGGAATGAAAAGAACTGCTTTGTCTCCAAAAGAAAGTTTTTCGATACCTTCAATGAATCCTGGAATTAAACCGTCTTTACGACCTGCCTGAAACGGAATTGGCTGATAACCTTTTGCTTCAGCTCTAGCCGCATCAAATTTTCCAAATGCTTTATTGATATCTTCAATACTTGAATCAAATAATGTTCCATCTTCAAGGAAACCTGCGTAATGAATATAAACCTGAGTTCCTGTTGCCGGTTTTTTACCAGAACCTTTTTCAGTAATCACGTATTCTAAACCACTTGTAGTTTTTACAGCTTTTGGTTTTATTGAAGCATAATAATTTACTTTTTCTTTTTGAACTCCTGCAAATTTGCTTTTTTCTTTAGCTGCTTCCGCAAAATAATCATGGAATACTTTTACAGCATCAAATTTTTTAGCTGCTTCACCATTTCTGATAATGTTTACTGAAACAATTGTGTCGCCCTGAACTACTTTGTTTACAACATCTTGTCCTTTTTGGTCAACAACATGTCCAAAAATAGTGTGTTTATTGTCTAACCAAGGTGTATCAACATGGGTAATAAAAAACTGGCTGCTGTTTGTTCCCGGACCATTATTTGCCATTGCTAAAACACCTGCTTTGTCAAATTTTAAATCTGAGAATTCATCTTTAAACTTGTATCCTGCATCTCCAGAACCTGTTCCTTCAGGGTCACCAGACTGGATCATGAAATTTTCAATTACTCTGTGAAATTTTAATCCGTTGTAAAAAGGTTTTCCTTTTAAATAATCTTTAGTTACAAATTCGTTTTTACCTTCGGCTAATGTTACAAAGTTAGCAACCGTTACAGGTGCTTTTTTATAATCTAATTCAACAATAACGTGTCCTTTATTGGTTTCTATATCAGCGTATAAACCATCCGGCAGATTGCTGTGTTCGTCTTTGCAAGAATAAAATGAGCTAACGGCTAATAACAATAAAAAAATCTTCTTCATTTTTTAAACGTTTTTTTTATGGGTTTAATGTGTCTTTTTTAGTTTGAGCTGCAGGTTTTGTAACAGCTGGTTTTGCTGCTGGCTTAGTTGTCTGCGATGTTGCTGTTGTTGGAGTAGCAGCAGCTGCACTTTGCGGATCCGGAACAAAATTTCGTAAAGTAACCGTACATATTAAAGATTGGTTTGGGCCAATTTTTTTGTTGTCTCCATGATATCCGTATGCCATATGTGATGGAAAAAGGAAAGTAACGGTTTCATTTTTTTTCATGTATTTAATTCCGTCGCGTAATCCCATCATGATGTCTTGTTTGTCTACATAATAAGTCTGCGGACCAAGATCGGCCTCAGAATAAATCACTTTGCCTTCAATATCTTTTATTTCTAAATTAAAATAAGCAATATCTCCTTTGTGCGGTGTTGCGGTTTCAGTAGTACTTTTTTCATCATAACTAAACCAGTATCCTTTTTTTGTAGCATAATATTTTACTTTAGGATTGCTTTTGATGATCTTCTTGATTACATCTTCTTCGCTGGCTACTAATTTTTTGTTTCTGTCGGCTGATTTTTTCATAAAAGTACCCGAAGCTCTTGAAATTGGTCTTCGTGCTTCTTCATGATGCTTACAGCCTGCCAATACAACTGCAAAAAGCAGTGCGTAAATGCTGATTTTTAAGTAGTTCATATTGGTTTTATAATTTTAGTTTAGTTACTAAATCTTCAAACTTTTTAACGGTTTCTTCCATTGAAACTTCAGATCTTCCACCGGCTGCATTTATATGTCCGCCGCCATTAAAATGGTCGCGTGCAAACTGATTAACATCAAATCCTCCTTGTGAACGGAAAGAAATTTTAATTATTTTTTCGTCTCTATTTTCGATAAAGATAGCTGTAAAATTAATGCCGCGTATGCTTAATCCATAATTAACAATTCCTTCTGTATCGCCTTTTACATAATTAAAAGAGTCTAATTCTTCCTGTGTCAAAGTCATGTACGAAGTTTTGTGCTCCTCAAAGATTTTCATGTTTTGTAATGCACGGCCTAATAACTGCAAACGGCTGAATGAACTGTTATCGTATAACAAAACCGGAATTTGAGTATTCTCGACTCCTAAATCAATTAATTCAGCAATAATTCGGTGAGTGTTTCCTGTAGTTCCCGGAAAGCGGAACGAACCAGAATCAGTTAAAATTCCTGTATAAATGCAAGTTGCGATGTTTTTATCAATATCTTCTTTTTTGTTCAGGAAAGTGATAAAGTTGTAAACCATTTCGCAAGTCGAACCGTATGAAGGATCAGAATACATATAGGCTGCATAATCATGCGGTTTTTCATGATGGTCGATCATGATATAAGGAACCGTTAATCTCGCTAACGTATGTTCCATTTCACCTGTTCTGTGAAAAGCGTTAAAGTCGAGTGTAAAAATAAGCTCAGCTTCTTCTAATATTTTTGTGCAGTTTTCTGTGTCTTTTTCAAAGATTTTTACGGTTTCAGAACCCGGAAGCCAAGCAAGAAAATCCGGAAAATCATTAGGCACAATCACAGTTGGCTGATGATTGTTTTTTAATAAAAAATGGTATAAAGCTAAGGTAGAACCCATAGCGTCGCCATCTGGTCCTCTGTGCGGAATTATTACGATTTTCTTTGGAGCTGCAAGCAATAATTGAATTGCCTGAATATCTTGTATTTTCATAGTGTGCGAATTTACATTTTTTTAATGTAATGCTGAAAATAATTTTAGTTTTCAGTCTCAGTCACAGTAATCGATTCAATTTTAGAATTTAGAATTCAAAAAACGTAATTTATTTTACAAATTTTGAAGTTCTTTTTTCTGAAACTTTTGATACAATTTATATTTCGCACCTTTTACAATCTGAGATTTGTAAATACCAACAGAACCCGATGAGAAATAAGCAATTACACATCCTAAAGCAATGAAAATTCCAGGCTGAAGTCCAAATAATTCCAGTCCCATAATGGTGCAGGCGATAGGAGTGTGAGTCGCTCCTGAGAATACGGATACAAAGCCAACTCCTGCCAAAAGAGCAATTGGCATTGGAATAAATAGTGATAAAGCACTTCCCAAGGTCGCGCCAACGAAGAATAATGGAGTTACTTCACCGCCTTTGAAACCGGCACCTAAAGTAAATCCGGTAAACAATATTTTAAGCAGAAAATCGTACCATTCGCTTGGTGTTGAAAATGATTCTACAATAACAGGAACACCAAGTCCAGAGAATTTAGTAAATCCCAGACCTGCAATGGCAATGGCTAAAATAACACCGCCAATAACAGGACGAAGAGGTGGATATTTAATATTTTTTGAGAAAAGCGAACCCCAAAAATGAGTGCTTCTAGAAAATAATAATGCGGCAAATCCAGATAAAAGCCCAACTAATATGGTATAAAATAGGGTATTGAAGCTTATTTCGGGTAAAACCGGAATGCTGTAATGAGTATGTTTTATTTCCCAAAATTCTACTGTAAAATAAGCTGCATAAGCAACGAGAAATGAAAGTGCAATACTTTTAAAATTGATTTTGCTGAAATACAAAACTTCTAAAGCAAAAATGGCTCCGGCCAAAGGTGTGCCGAAAACTGAAGCAAAACCAGCGCTGATTCCAAGAATAATAAGAATTTTGCGTTCTGAATTGTCTAGTTTAAAAATATTGGTAAATTGGTCTGCAATTGCGCCTCCCATTTGTACTGCGGTGCCTTCGCGTCCGGCAGAACCACCAAATAAATGCGTTAAAAGAGTTCCTAAAAGAACCAGCGGTGCCATTTTAAACGGAATTGTTCTTTTTGGTTCCTGATATTCTTCAAGCAGTAAATTGTTGCCTTTTAGAACAGATTCTCCCCAGTAATAATAAGTCAGACCAACTAAAAAACCTCCAAAAGGCAAAAGCCAGATAATCCAGTCGTGCTGTATTCTAAACTGTGTTACCCATTCTAAAGAAACAAGAAAAAAAGCAGATGCAGATCCTGAAAATATGCCGATTAAAGCACAAATGAAAACCCATTTCAAGATTTCGAGAAGTAATTGTTTTAGATTCTGGGAAGCCATTAAGGTTTGGTAAAATAGTTTTGCCACGAATTTCACTAATTTTCACGAATTAAAAGAGAAAAAAATCATTTAAATCCTTTTAATCAGCGGCAAATCAAAAATAGTTAATTTAATTAGTGAAATTCGAGGCTAAAAAAACTACTGAACAACAGCAGTAAATTCTATTTCTACTAAATATTCCGGAGCAACTAATTTGCTGATTTCATAAAAACCTGTTGTTGGTTTTACATCTTTAAAGAAAGCCGAATGTGCTCTGGCAACTTCTTCAAAAGTGTCTACATTTGTAGTAAAAATGCGGGTTCTGATTACATCTTTAATACCAACATTTAAATCCTGAAGTACTTTTTCAACGCGTTCTATTATATTGTACGTCTGAGCATAAGCATCATCGGCTTTTACTTTATCGCCGTCAACAATTGCTACAGTGCCCGAAACTTCGATGATATTGCCAATTCTTACAGCGCGGCAGTATCCCATTTTGTCTTCCCACGGCGATCCTGTTAAGATATTTTCTCTTTTCATTTTTAGTGTTTTTTGAATTGTTCTTTTAAAAACAATCCTGGTTAATTAATGCGCTGCAATTTATGAAATAAGCTTGGCAAAATATATTTTACTGAATTGAAATCACGTTGAAAATCTTTCTTTTTTGTGATATTTTATAAATGAAATTTAGAGATTACTCGGTTTGGTTTTCTTCGTAAATTCGAAGTTTGTTTTGTGTATTTGTCAAATTTTGCTGTAAAGTTTCTATTTTTTGCAATAAATGATAAATAGCGTCAATACCTTCCAGATTAATATTAAGATCGTAATGCATGCGAATCATTTTTTCAATTGAAGGCAGTTGTTCCGGCTGCAGGTATTCGTCATTTTCTTCAATAATAATTTCAACTAAACCATAATTGTTAAGTTCTTTTATGAAGGTGTTTTCAATTTCATGATAAACACAAAATTGTGTTATTTGAATTAAATTTTTATTACTCATGATTTCTTAGTTTAGATAATTCGGCAAACAATTCTTTTTCCTTTTCAGATAATTTCGTTGGAATTTTTAGATTGTAGGTTACGTACAGATCTCCAAACTGATTGTCTTTTTTGTAAACAGGAAACCCTTTTCCTTTTAATTTTACTTTTGTTCCGGTTTGAGTTTCGGCAGGAACTTTAATTTTTACTTTTCCATCAAAAGTTTTAATATTGATTTCACCACCCAAAATTGCTGTATAAATATCCAGATCGACATTTGAGTATAGATTGTTGCCTTCTCGTTTAAAATCAGAATTGTTTTCGATTATAAAAGTGATGTACAAATCTCCGTTTGGTCCGCCGTTTGCACCGGCGCCGCCATGTCCCGGAATTTTTATGACCTGTCCGTTTTCAACTCCGGCCGGAATTGTAATTCGGATATTTTTGCCATTTACGGTTAAACTCTGTTTGTGAGTAGTATAGGCAGAAGCGAGATCTAACTGAAGTTCAGCATTAAAATCCTGTCCTCTGTATTTAGACTGGCGTCGGCCGCTTCCCGAACCATACATCGAATTGAAAAAATCTGAAAAATCACTTCCGGAGAAATCTCCTCCGCCAAAACCAGAAAAATCGCCTCCAGAGTATTGAGAACTGCTTTGTCTGCTTTGCTGCTGATTTGGATCGTAGCCTGCTTTTTCAAATTCGTCGGCATGTTTCCAGTCTTTTCCGTATTTATCATATTTTTTACGATTTTCAGGATTGCTCAAAACTTCGTTTGCCTCGTTAATTTCCTTAAACTTTTTTTCGGCCTCTTTATCATTGGGGTTTAAATCAGGGTGGTACTTTCGGGCCAGTTTTCGGTATGCTTTTTTAATTTCGGCTTCAGTAGCTGATTTTGTAACGTCTAATGTTTTATAGTAGTCAATATAATCCATCTTTTTTGAAATTTAAGATAAAATAAATTTAAGTATTGAAGTTAATAATAAGTTGTTAACTATCAAAGTGGTGAAGTCTATTTTAGCAGAAATTTATTACTCAAAAAATCAAAACCCTATTTTAAGACCCTGTATTTTTGGCAGGTTTTTTGATTCCAAAAATTAGCCTAATATATTGTTATAATAGTCTTAAAGTTGCCGAGCCAAACTTATTTATGTTATTTTTGTGAAGCTAGCTTGATTACTATAAAAATTTTTTAAGCCGATTCGATAATCTATTTTCAATGAAGCACATTTTATTTTTCATATTATTTTTTGCCGCTGTTAGTGTATCAGCGCAAGAATTTGGTACAAAATACAAGCCTATTCCTGCACCAAAGTTTAGCACCAAAAAAAAGACTCCAATTCCGCAGGTTAAAGACCCGCAGGCAGAAACTGCGGATATTCCGGGCATAAAAACCCCAAACGTTTTTGATAATACATCGATAACTCCAAAATCGCAATTTCAAATTGGTGAAGAGAAAAGTAAATTTTCTATGTATCAGCAAAATGACTTTGCGAATCCGGGCGATCAATATATCGATAAAATGGAGAAAGACGTAAACAAAGCCTTGAAAGACGCTGGTTTACGAGAAGGCAGAGGAACATTGGTTAAGAAAAATATTTCTCTTGGAGATTTTAAAACCAAATCAGAATATTTTATTGTAAAGTTCCGAGACTTTGGCGCTATCGATGGTGATATGGTAAAAGTTTCGTCTAACGATGCTGTAATCGCAAGTCAGATTTTATTAGATGCCAACTTTAAACAAGTAAAAATAAATCTGGCGCAAGGATTTAATAAATTAGATTTTGAAGCACTCAATATTGGTACTTTAGGAGGAAATACAGCCGAAATTCAGGTTTTTGACGATAAAGGCCAATTAGTAACAAATGATTATTGGGACAATCTTGCGGCTGGATTTAAAGCTTCTATTATTGTTACAAAAGAATGATTTTTTAAAGTTTCTAAGATACTAAGCTTTTGAGTTTTTCTTAAAATAACAAACCCGACAGGTTTTAAAAAACTGTCGGGTTTACTTTTAGAGATATTGAGAAACATATAAATTCAGTAACTGAGAGCCTTAGAATCTCACTATTTAGTAGCTAATCTCATCATCTTAGAAAGGATCTGCAGTAACCTTAAACTTCATATCTGCTTTAACCGTAACATCTTTCGTCAAGGTTTCTTTAAGAGTAACTTTGGTTCTTATTTTATAGCTGTCTGCTTTAATGTACTGATCTAATCTGGCATCGGTACAAATTAAATCAATTGAATTGTTTGATGTATTAATATCATCCAGATAAGCCAATTCTATTTCATCAGAATTTGTAGTAGATATATATAAGTGTATCGATTTTAAAAATGTAAAAGTTTTATCTGAAGGATCAGAGATAGATAATTTCAAAGATCTGATTTTGACATCTTTTACTAAATTGGCTTTTGTTTTATTGTTTTCAAATTCAGCCGATGAATTAGTGGTAACATCCGGCGTGATAATTTCCGAAGGCAGATTAATTGGCGAAGTACTTTTTATTTTAATCGAAGCATTGTTCGAAATAGTAAACGTTAGCAAATCATCAACAGCATCACAAGAAGTTAAAAATACTGACAAACAAATCGTCAGGGCAATAAGTTTTGATTTCATAGTTGTTTTTAGTTACAAAGGTTCAAAGTTACAAAGGAACAGAGTAAAATTAAACTTTGATTTTTAGGGTTAATTAAAATTGTTTTTCCTAATTACGAAGTTTTTTGGAAAAGGGTTTTCTTTTTTAGTCGCAAAGTTCTAAAGTTTCAAATTGGCAAAGTTTTTAAAACCTTTGAGCCTTTGTTACTCAGTACCTTTGTACCTAAAAATCGTAAATAGAAAAAAAATATTTTTTTTCTATTTACGATTTTTCAATTTCGAATATAAAAAGTATTTTTGCGCATGCAACACAACGTACTTATTTTAGATTTCGGATCGCAATATACACAGCTTATTGCGCGTAGAGTTCGCGAATTAAATATATTCTGCGAAATTTTTCCTTACAATCACATTCCAAGTGATTTATCAAGTTATAAAGCCGTAATTTTAGGAGGAAGCCCTTTCTCTGTTCGTGGAGAAGACGCACCGCATCCTGATTTATCACAAATTAGAGGTAAAATGCCTTTACTTGCTGTTTGTTACGGAGCACAATATTTAGCACACTTTAGTGGTGGAGAAGTTGCCGCTTCAAACACAAGAGAATACGGTAGAGCAAATCTTTCATATATTAAAGAAGGAGAAACTTTCTTTGACGGCGTTTCAGAAAACAGTCAGGTTTGGATGTCTCACAGTGACAGTATCAAAGCTTTGCCGACAAATGCTGTAAAATTAGCAAGTACGCATGATGTAGAATATGCAGCTTACAAAATTGAAGGCGAAACTACTTATGCAATTCAATACCATCCAGAAGTTTACCATTCAACAGACGGAAAAAAGATGTTGGAGAATTTCTTAGTTAAAATTGCAGAAGTTCCTCAAAACTTTACTCCAAATGCTTTCGTTGACGAAATGGTAGCAGAATTAAAAGAAAAACTAGGAAACGATAAAGTGGTTCTTGGTCTTTCTGGAGGAGTAGATTCTACTGTTGCGGCAGTTTTATTAAACAAAGCAATCGGACAAAATTTATACTGCATCTTCGTTAACAACGGACTATTGCGTAAAAACGAATTCCAAAGTGTATTAGATCAATACAAAGGAATGGGATTAAACGTAAAAGGTGTAGATGCCGGAGATCGTTTTCTTGGTGAATTAGCCGGAATCAGCGATCCTGAAACAAAACGTAAAACTATCGGACGTGTATTTATCGAAGTATTTGATGATGAATCACACCTTTTAGAAGATGTTAAATGGTTGGCACAAGGAACAATTTACCCAGACGTAATTGAATCTGTTTCGGTAAAAGGACCTTCAGCAACTATTAAATCACACCACAATGTTGGTGGATTGCCAGATTATATGAAATTGAAAATTGTAGAACCACTTAGAATGCTTTTCAAAGATGAAGTAAGACGAGTAGGAGCTACATTAGGAATAGATCCTGAATTATTAGGAAGACACCCTTTCCCGGGACCAGGATTATCAATCAGAATTTTAGGAGATATTACCCCAGAGAAAGTTAGAATTTTACAAGATGTAGATTCTGTATTTATCGAAGGATTAAAATCTTGGGGATTATACGATAAAGTTTGGCAGGCTGGAGCAATTTTGCTTCCTGTAAACAGTGTTGGTGTTATGGGCGATGAGCGTACTTACGAAAAAGTAGTAGCGCTTAGAGCAGTAGAATCTACAGATGGTATGACTGCTGACTGGGTTCACTTACCTTACGATTTCTTAATGAAAGTATCTAACGATATTATCAATAAGGTAAAAGGTGTGAATCGTGTAGTTTACGATATTAGTTCAAAACCACCTGCAACAATTGAGTGGGAATAAAAATATTATTGCTTATAAATTGTAAAAAATGCTCACTTTTGTGGGCATTTTTTTTGGTTGAAAATGAGGTAAAACTATATTTTTTAACTGAACTATTTAGTGTTCTAAGTTGTAACAAACTTTGAAGTAATAATAGTATCATTTTTAAAATTAAGTTACATTTGTAAAGCCCAATTTTTATAACCTACTATTTATGAGAGAACTTTTAACGATTTCTCTTGTGTTTGTTTTGTCTTTTAACAAAATATCTGCACAAGATTCAATAATTGAACATAAAATTCAAAAAGGAGAAACCGCTTATTTCATTGCCCAAAAATATAAGGTTTCTGTAGATGAGATTTACAAACTCAATCCCGAATCGCAAAACGGAATCAAAGACAATCAAATTATTAAGATTCCGCTTCACCAGTCAGAAAATACAAATCTGAAGCAGCAAACCCATATTGTTGCACCAAAAGAAACATTATTTGGTTTGTCTAAACAATATCATGTTTCGGTAGAAGCGCTTCAGAATGCTAATCTGGAAATGCTGGCCGGCGGACTTCAAATTGGGCAGGAGTTAGTAATTCCTCAAAATTCAGACAATGAAACTAAATCAGAAATTGGTGTTTCATCAAAAGTAACACATTTGGTTGCTGCAAAAGAATCGTTATTCAGCATTGCAAGACAATACAATGTTTCGGTTCAGGATTTAGAAAATCTAAATAAAGATATTTTGGTGAACGGTTTGCAGATTGGTCAGACGATTTCGATTCCGAACAAAAGAAAAACTTTAGATGGAAGAGTTCGTGTAATTAATCAGGAAACTGTTTTTCATATTGTAGAACCCAAAGAAACTAAGTTTTCAATTTCAAAAAAATACGGAATATCAATCGATCAGTTAGAATCTCAAAATCCTGAAATTGTAAACGGATTAATTGTTGGAAATAAATTAGCCATTAATACAAAAGAAATAAAACCGGCAAATGAAAGCGAAGAACTAATGCTGGCTCTCGCCGAAAAACAAGTTGTTGTTGAAAAAACAAAAGCCAAAACGGTTGAAATCGAAGATTTAAAGGATAGGCTTGTTGTTCAAAAAGAAATGAATCAGAAAATTATAAAAATTAATGATCTGAAAGTGAATCTGAATGATATGAATGGCTCTAAAGAAAACTCGGTTGAAAAACTGCGTTTGGTTTTAGAAGCTAATAAAAATGTTCAGGATGTTTTAATGGCAAAGTTAGATTCATTGGTTAATACAATGAACAGCGATTTGAAAGAATTAAAAAGGATGGATATTTTAAATGTCGATGAATCTAAACGTCTAGAAAAACTTTCATATGAAAGTATAGGAAAAACAAACGATTTATCGTCTCAGCTTAAAAAAGAACTGGCAGAAAACAGAAAAGCCTATGCCGGATTAATGAATAAGGTTGAGAAAATTGCAGTTGAAGAAAATCAGGAATACAAGAAGAAAATCCGCGAAAGCGAAAAAAACAATAATACAAGTTCGTTACAGCAGCGACTTTCAATAGAAGAAATAAAACGTTATAAAATCGATCAGGAAAAAGCAGATGCGCAAAACCAGCTTTTAATTGCAAAAATCGATTCATTAGATACTCAAAAACAAATTGAGGTAAAACGCCACATTAGCAAAGCTTCTTATTATAGTATGGAAGCTCGAAAATTTGACGACAAACTCGCTTTGGTTAAACTAAAAAAATACCAGAATGAAGCAGTTAAAAAATCAAACAGTGCAGAAACTTCAAAAGCGCTTTCTGTTGAAGAAATGCGACGTGAACTGAAAAACAATCCTTTAAAGAATGAAAAGAACATTAAGATTGAAGTTTATGATAATCTTAAAGAAGTTTCGAACGGCTATTACTTAGTTTTAGGTATATTTACAGGCGCAGTTCCTAGAGATAAGCTAATTATGCAACTTATTGATTCTGGTAATTTTAATGCCAGTTTCTTCTTTAATGTAAACAGTCTTTCTTATTATGTGTATGCAGATAAGTTTCAAAATATGGAAGAAGTTCTATATCAGTGCAAGAAAAAAGAAGAAGATGAGTTATATAAGAACATCATTATTACAAAGTTAGAAATTGATCTTCGATAGTAATAAAAAGATTAACAAAAATGGCGTGAATCTTGTATGAAGGAAATTAGTATCTTGTTTTTGAATTAAAAATTAAAATTGTTTTAAGCTTTATTATGAAATATTTTTCGACATTATTATTCTTTGTATTTTTTGTAACCAGCTCTGCATTTTCGCAGGGTAAAGTAATTAAATATACCGTTTCGAGCGGCGAAACGATTAATCAGATTGCGCAAAAATTCAAAGTTACCCCTTACGATATTTATGAATTAAATCCCGATGCAAGAAGCGGGGTAAAGCCAAATACTGTTTTATTGATTCCGGCTGCGAATAAAAATTCGGATAAAAAAGAAACAGCTGAGGCGAAACCGACAGGTAATTCAAAAGAGATTATTCACGAAGTACAGCCAAAAGAAACTTTTTACAGTATTGAAAAAAAATACGGCATTTCTGATGAAGCCTTAAAAGCAGCAAACCCAACTCTTGAAAAAACCGGAGTTCAGATTGGTCAGAAACTGGTAATTCCGGCAAAAGGTTCTGCTCCTAAAAATACGGTTGCGGCTGAGAAAAAACCGAAAGAAAAAGGACCGGAAAAATATGTTTTTCATGAAGTTCAGCCAAAAGAAACGAAGTATTCTATTGCAAAACAATACAATACAACAGTTGAAGATTTAGAAAAAAGAAATCCTGAAATTGTTTCAAGTTTACCAGTTGGGTACAAAGTAACAATTAAAGGAACTGCTCCAAAAACAGAAACAGCTTCGGCTGCAAAAACCGAAGAACCTAAAAAAACTGCTGAATCTAAAAAAGCAGTTTCTTATATGGAATATCAGGTTAAGCCAAAAGAAACTTTTTATAGTTTAGGAAGAGTTTTTCACTTAACTCAGGATGAATTAGTTGCTTTAAATCCTTCACTTTCAGAAGGAGTAAAAGAAGGAATGATTCTTAAAGTTCCTGCCGGATATGTGGCTCCGGCACCAATTGTACCTCAGTCTCAGCCTGTAGAAAAAACAACGCAGGTTATTGCCGAAAAACCAGCTGAAAACACAGGAAGCGGGATAAAAATTGTAGATAGAGTGAAATCTGAAACCGTTTCTGCAGATCCTGAAATTGTTGAATTAACGAAGAAAAGAGGCCAAAACGACCGTAAAAAAGTTGTTTTGTTACTTCCGTTTAATTTGGCAAAACTGCAGAGTGATACAACAGGAATGGCTTCACGTTTAAAAACGGATAAGTTCTTAAACATGACACTTGATTTTTATTCTGGAGCTATGATGGCAATCGATTCGGCAAAAACATTAAAACTGCCAATTGATGTTTCGATTTACGATTCGCAGGAAACAAAAACAACCTCAAATGTGGCGTCTTTAATTTCGCAAAACAAATTGCAGGAAGCAGATGCTGTGGTAGGACCGTTTTATCAAAATAATGCTGAATCTACGGCAAATTCACTTCGTCTGTATAATGTTCCGGTTATTTCGCCATTATCAAAAGATGCAGCGAATCCTATTGATAATTTATATCAGTCTATACCTTCAAATGATGTAGTGAGAAATGCCATTTTTGATTACATGAGAGCTAAAAATGGAAATATTGTTGCTGTTGTAGATAAGAAAAAAGAATCGGTTATTAACTATATTAAACAAAATCAAAAAGGAGTTGTTTTTGCCGGTTTAACTGAAACCGGAGGTCTAGATGCCGCTAATTTAAAAAGCTTGTTACTGCCAACGCGCATGAATTATGTGGTTATGGAAACCGGAAATACGGCAATGGTAAAAGCAACGATAAAAGCCTTGATTGATTCTCAAAAAAGCTGTCAGGTACAATTAGTAATTTTAGAACCTAACAGTACTCTTGATACTGACGAAATTAATTTTGACAACTTAGTACAGTTAAAATTAATGTATCCTTCTGTAACGCGCGACAGCGACGAGCAGGGAGCGTCAATCTTTAAAAAAGAGTACAAGTTAAAAAACAAAGCATATCCTAATACTTATGCAACAAGAGGTTTTGATGTAACTTTTGATACTATGATGCGTTTGGTACAAGGCAAAACATTTCAGGAAACAGCTGATTTGATGACAACGCAGCAGGTTGACAACAAATTTCAATACTATAAAAAAGAAGATGGCGGACACGCTAACAAAGGTGTCTACATTTTATATTACGATTCAGACTTAACTTTAAAAGCAGCAAATTAATGACATCAAAAGTAACATACTTAGGCGATTTAAGAACAAAATCAATTCATATACAATCAGGAAGCGAAATCATTTCAGATGCACCTCTTGATAACAACGGAAAAGGTGAAGCTTTTTCTCCAACAGATACTGTTGCAAATGCTTTAGCAAGCTGTATGATGACTATTATGGGAATTAAAGCCCGTGATATGGAAATTGATTTTACAGGTTCTACTGCAGAAGTAACTAAAATTATGAATGCAGAGCCACGAAGAATTGGCGCTATTGAAATTGTTTTTAATATGAAAAGCAATGCCGACGAAAAAAGCCGAACTATTTTAGAACGTGCCGCAATGACTTGTCCGGTATTTTTGAGCCTGAGTTCAGAAATTGAGAAAAATATTACGTTTAACTGGAGTTAAATAGTAAAGAAAGCCATTCATGATTGAATGGCTTTTTTTATCACATATTTAGTTTGATACTGGTAAATATTAACAAAATATTCATATCAAATATTGGAGAAAAAGTAACAAATTCGATTATCTTTGCATTTGCAAAAAATACGCATTTTTACGCAAAAATAATGCAAATAATTCAAATTGAAATGAGATTCAATTTTGATATTTCGGGTGTTTTTTATAGGAGGATAAAAAACTTAAATCCACATTCTGCTTCAAATCAATTATTTAAAAATTTATTTCAGTTATAAAGGTCTTATCTTTATACGACGGAATATGCATACACTCTAAAAATAGAAAAAAAACTATATCATGTTAAAAAGTAAAATCGATAAAGCAACAGGTTTCGAAAAGCGCTTCGAAAACATCAACACAGTTGTTTTTGAAAATTCTTCAGAAGCATCAAAAGCAGTTGCTCAGGAAATTGCAGCTTTAATTCAGTTAAAACAAAAAGAAAACAAACCATGCGTTTTAGGTTTAGCAACAGGTTCTTCTCCAAAAGGATTATATGCTGAATTAGTGCGCCTGCACAAAGAAGAAGGTTTAAGTTTTAAAAACGTAATAAGTTTTAATCTGGATGAATATTACCCAATGGAACCTAATTCGATCAACAGCTACGTACGCTTTATGAAAGAATTATTGTTTGATCATGTTGATATTTTACCTGAAAATGCTCATGTGCCGGACGGACTTTTAACAAAAGAACAAATCGCAGACTATTGTCATGAGTATGAAGCTAAGATTGAAGCTTTAGGAGGTATTGATCTTCAGATTCTTGGAATTGGGGGTAATGGTCACATAGGTTTTAACGAGTCGGGTTCTCTTCAAAACTCTAAAACTCGTTTAGTTGCTTTAGATCATATTACCAGAGTTGCAGCAAGTAAAGATTTTTATGGTTTAAATAATACGCCAAGAACAGCTATTACACTTGGGGTTAAGAAAATTATGGAAGCTAAAAGAGTAATCTTATTAGCGTGGGGAGAAGGAAAAGCAAATATTGTAAAAAAATCTGTTGAAGATGAAGTTACAAACAGAGTTCCAGCTTCGTTTTTGCAGGAACACAACGATGCTGTTTTTATTTTAGATAAAGAAGCATCTTCTAAATTAACGAGAATCAATAAGCCTTGGTTAGTTGAAAAAATTGTTTGGACAGATAAATTAATCCGTAAAGCGGTTTTAGGGTTGGCATTAGATCTTAAAAAACCAATTTTAATGCTTACCGATGCTGATTATATCGAAAACGGAATGAGCGATCTATTAGCAGAATTTGGATTGGCATACGATATCAATATTAAGATTTTTAATAAATTACAAAATACAATTACGGGCTGGCCTGGCGGAAAACCAAATGCAGAAGATACAAATCGTCCGGAAAGAGCAGAACCTGCTAAAAAACGTGTATTGATTTTTAGTCCGCATCCGGATGATGATATTATTAGTATGGGAGGAACTTTTATGCGTTTGCAGGAGCAGGGGCATGAAGTGCATGTAGCTTACCAAACTTCTGGAAATATTGCTGTTGCCGATGATGAAGCATTGCGTTTTGCAAGATTCGTAATTGATTACAACGAAAAATTCGGAATCAAAAGCCCGGAAGCAGATGATATTTATAAAAAAGCAGAGGCTTTCTTAGAAAATAAAAAGAACAGTGAAATTGATATTCCAGAAGTTCGTTACATAAAAGGTTTAATTAGAAAAGGAGAAGCAAGATCGACTAGTTATTTTGTGGGTCTTCCAGACGAACAGATTCACTTTATGGAACTGCCTTTTTATGAAACTGGAACAATTGAGAAAAAACCAATTGGTCCTGAAGATATTCAGCTGACAGTTGATTTAATTGAGAAAATTAAACCACACCAAATTTATGCCGCTGGAGATTTAGCAGATCCGCACGGTACACATAAAGTTTGTCTTGATGCAATTTTTGAAGCTGTAAAAGTTTTAAAACCAAAAGAATTCATGAACGACTGCTGGTTATGGCTATACAGAGGAGCTTGGCAGGAATGGGGAATTGACGAAGTTGAAATGGCTGTGCCAATGAGTCCTGATCAGGTTTTAGCAAAACGCCACGGAATCTTTAAACATCAGTCTCAAAAAGACGGTGTTGTTTTTCAGGGAACTGATGCCAGAGAGTTCTGGCAGAGAGCTGAAGACAGAAACCGTGAAACGGCAGAATTGTATCATCAGTTAGGTTTGGCAACCTATGCTGCAATGGAGGCTTTCGTGAGATGGCATTACTAAGTTGCTAAGGTTCTGAGAGGCTAAGATTTTAAGATTTATTTTCGCCGCGAAATCATTAAATACTTTTAATCTGTGGCAAAAAAAGAAAAATAATAATAGCTTTGCATATAATTGAAGCAAGAAGAAAGATATATTCTTTTTTCTTGCTTCTTTTTTTCTTCTAAAACTATGGAATCAGATAAAAAACAACTCATAAAATTAGCCCACGCCAAAATGCCTTTCGGTAAATACGAAGGACGATATTTAATCGATCTTCCTGAATATTATGTGGTTTGGTATCATAATAAAGGATTTCCAAAAGGCGAATTAGGACAGCAATTGCAATTGATTTATGAATTGAAGCTTAATGGACTTGAAGAGTTGATTCGAAATATTAAGAAGCAATATCCGAAACCTATTTGACATTCCTCAAAAATCTTCCCAATTAAAACTTAAAATTATCGATTACAAATTCAAGTAAACGATCTGTTTAAAAAATTGCAAAATTATCTCATTCTCGAATTGATAAATTGTCTAATTAAATTTGTACTTTTGCCAAGTTTTTTACACAACTACTTACAAACAACAACAGAATGAATCAAACAAAATATATTTTTGTTACAGGAGGTGTGACCTCTTCATTAGGAAAAGGGATTATCGCGGCATCTTTGGCAAAATTGTTACAAGGAAGAGGATACCGCACAACTATTCAAAAATTTGATCCGTATATTAACGTTGATCCGGGGACACTAAACCCGTATGAGCACGGAGAATGTTACGTGACAGATGATGGAGCTGAAACTGATTTAGACTTAGGACACTACGAGCGTTTCTTAAACGTTCCTACGTCTCAGGCTAATAACGTTACAACAGGAAGAGTTTATCTTTCGGTTATTGAAAAAGAAAGAAGAGGAGAGTTTTTAGGAAAAACAGTTCAGGTTGTTCCTCATATTACCAACGAAATCAAAGATAGAATGCAATTGCTTGGTAAATCAGGCGATTATGACATTGTAATTACTGAAATTGGTGGAACTGTTGGTGATATTGAATCTCTACCTTATATAGAATCTGTTCGTCAGTTAGTTTGGGAATTAGGTGAAAATAATGGAATCGTGATTCATTTAACTTTAGTTCCTTACTTGGCTGCTGCAGGAGAATTAAAAACAAAACCAACACAGCACTCTGTTAAGACTTTAATGGAGAGCGGTATAAAAGCAGATATTTTAGTTTGTAGAACTGAGCACGAATTATCTCAGGAATTACGCCAGAAATTAGCTTTGTTTTGTAATGTTAAGAAAGAAGCAGTAATTCAGTCAATTGATGCTTCTACCATATATGAAGTTCCAAATTTAATGCTTGAAGAAGGATTAGATGTTGTGGCTTTAAAGAAATTAGATTTACCTAAGAAAGCATCTCCAGATCTTAAAAACTGGAATACTTTCTTAAAAAGATTAAAAAGCCCAAAACAAACCGTAAACATTGGTTTGGTTGGAAAATATGTAGAAATGCAGGATTGTTACAAATCTATCTTGGAGGCGTTCATTCATGCAGGTGCTGCAAACGAAACTAAAGTAAACGTAATTTCAATTCACTCAGAGCATATTAATGCAGATAATGTTGAAGAGAAATTAGGAACTCTTGACGGAGTTTTAGTAGCTCCTGGTTTTGGAGAAAGAGGTATTGAAGGAAAAATCGAAGCAGTTCGTTACGTTCGTGAAAACAACATTCCGTTCTTCGGAATTTGTTTAGGAATGCAGATGTCTGTAATTGAATATTCTAGAAATATTTTAGGTTATGCTGATGCAAATTCAACAGAGATGAACGATAAAACGCCTCATCCGGTTGTGAATTTAATGGAAGAGCAGAAAAATATCACAGACAAAGGAGGAACAATGCGTCTAGGAGCTTGGAAATGTGATATTAAGCCAGACACTTTAGCATACAAAATTTACGGAGAAAAAACTATTTCGGAGCGTCACCGCCACCGTTATGAGTATAATAATAAATATGCTGACGAATTGCAGAAAGCTGGTTTAAAAGCTTCTGGAGTTAATCCGGATACAGGATTGGTAGAAATTGTAGAATTAGAGAATCACCCATTCTTTATTGGTGTACAATACCATCCAGAATACAAAAGTACGGTTGCCAATCCGCACCCTATATTTGTAAACTTTGTTGCCGCTGCAGTTAACGCGCATAAAAAATAGTAATTACTATTCTGAAAAGATTGTAACTTTTGAGTCAAACTCATTACTAATAGCCTTTGAAGAATAACTTTTTTAAATAAATAATGGAAGAAAAAAAATTAGACCTTAATTCGATCATTGGTTTTGTACTGATATTCGGAATCTTGATTTGGATCATGTATCAAAATCAGCCTTCTGAAAAAGAAATTGCTGCTGAAAAAGCCAAAAAAGAATTAGTTGCTAAACAAGAAGCGCAGGCAAAAGCTGATAAAGCTAAGACTGCAGCATTACCAGCTGTTGCTGTAACTCCTGGTGATACTTTACAATTGGCTCAATTACAAAAAACATTAGGTGGATTTGCTTATTCTGCAACGCTTCCTTCTGCAAAAGAGTCTTTTACAACAATCGAAAACGAAAAATTAAGATTGAAAATCGCTAATAAAGGTGGTTACATTGTTGAAGCAACTTTAAAAGGATTCGAAAAATTTAGAAAAGGTTCAGGCCAGTTAGTTGAATTAATCAAAAACAATAATTCAAACTTAAACTTACAGCTGCTTACTACAGATAACAGAACTTTAAATTCTAAAGATTTGTTTTTTGAACCAACATTAGAAAAAGTTGGAGCAGATCAAGTTTTGTCAATGCGTTTAAAAGCAGGTGCTAATGAATTTTTAGAATACAAATATATTCTTAAACCAAACGACTATTTAGTTGGTTTTGATATTCGTTCTCAAGGATTAAACCGTGTTTTAAATGCTGCAAAACCATTAGATTTACAATGGGATTTAAAAACATACAGAAACGAAAAAAGTGTTTCTTATGAAAATCGTTATGCCGAAATTTATTATGAGCATGAAGATGGAAAAATTAACTACGCAGGTTTAGGAAAACACGAAGAAGAAACAGTAGAAAAAGTAAGTTTTATTGCTTACAAACAGCATTTCTTTACTTCTATTTTAGTTACCGATAAACCATTTACAACAACTAAATTAGAATCTGTTAATTTAGTTAACGATGAAAAAATCGATACCGTTTTTACTAAACAATTTAAAGCGAATGTTCCTTTAGCGTTTTCTAATGGTGAAATTGATTATAAAATGCAATGGTATTTTGGACCGGCAGATTATAAATTATTGAAAACGTATGATAAAAACTTCCAAAAAATTATTCCACTTGGATGGGGAATTTTTGGATGGATTAACAAGTTGATATTTGTTCCGTTGTTTGGATTCTTAAGTTCAACATTAGGATTATCATTAGGAATTGCGATCATCATTTTTACGATTATCATTAAATTGGCCATGTCGCCAATTACCTATAAGTCATTCTTGTCTCAGGCTAAAATGAAAGTTTTAAGACCTGATATTGCAGAGTTGGGAGAAAAATTCAAAAAAGACCCAATGAAAAAACAACAGGAAACAATGAAACTGTACAACAAAGCAGGAGTAAACCCAATGGCAGGATGTATTCCGGCATTGATTCAGCTTCCTTTTATGTACGCATCGTTCCAGTTTTTCCCTGCAGCATTTGAATTAAGACAAAAAGGTTTCCTTTGGGCAGACGATTTATCATCTTTTGATTCAGTTGTAAAATTACCATTCAATATTCCGTTATACGGAGATCATATTAGTTTGTTCCCAATTTTGGCAGCAATTGCGATTTTCTTCTACATGAAAATGACTTCTGGAGATCAGCAAATGGCAGCGCCTCAGCAGGAAGGAATGCCGGATATGGCTAAGATGATGAAAATTATGATTTACGTTTCTCCGTTAATGATGTTAATTTTCTTCAACAGCTACGGTGCAGGTTTAAGTTTGTATAACTTTATTTCAAACTTAATCACAATCGGAATTATGTTTGTAATTAAGAATTACATCGTAGACAGTGAAAAAATTCACGCTCAAATTCAGGAAAACAAACAAAGAGAGCCTAAAAAACCTAGCAAATTCCAACAGCGACTTCAAGAAGTAATGGAGCAGCAGGAAGCAGCGAAAGCTCAGAATAAAAAGAAATAATTAAGATAAAAATCCCGATCTAATCGGGATTTTTATTTTTAGACAAATGTTCGTTTTAAAAAGTAAATGAAAATTTTAATTTTGAAACAGACAAATATACTTTGTGAAACGATTTTTCGTTTAACTTAAAAAATTGAATAAAACATGATTTCTAAAAAAATAGCAATTGGACTGGCATTGTTAAATGTTTTCTTTTTAAGCGCCCAAACGGAGTTTAATAAATTAGATGCTAACGGAAAAAAAGATGGTGTCTGGAAAGGAGTTTATGAATCAAAACGTCCTCGTTATGAAGGAACCTTCAGTCACGGAAAAGAAACCGGAATTTTTAATTTTTTTGATGATACCCAAAAAGGTGATATAATTGCTACACGCGATTTTACCTCTAATGACGGAAGTTCGTACACAATTTTTTACGACCAGAAAAAGAATAAAGTAAGTGAAGGAAAAGAAATAGGAAAAGATAGAGAAGGGGAGTGGAAATATTACCACAAAGCTTCTAAGGTTTTAATGAGTTCTGAAAACTATAAAAAAGGAAAACTAAACGGATTAAAAACGGTTTATTATCCAAATGCTAAGATTGCCGAAGAAATGACATACGTAAACGGTTCCAGAGAAGGGAATTATAAAAAATATGGTCAAAACGGAACACTTTTGGAAGATGCAACTTACAAAAATAATGAGTTTAACGGCGATGCTGTTTTTTATGATGCCGATGGTGCAATAGCTTCGAAAGGAAAGTTTGTAAACGGAAAAAAAGCAGGAATCTGGCAGTTTTATACCAAAGGAAAATTAACTAAAGAAGTTAATATGAGTGATCCAAAGGCCAGTTATAAAGCAGATTCAAAACCCAAAATGAGTAATTAAGAGTCAGCAATATTTTAAATTTTCGGCTGCGAATTCACAATTTTGTTTATTAAAAATAAAATTGTGAATTCGTGGCCGATTTTTTTTAATTTTGAATTACTAAAGCTTTGATTCAATGAGTTTAAACGAACTAACCGGAAGATTTTTGCTGTTGTTTTTTTCGATTTTGGTTTTGTATTTTTTCTCTAACAGAAAAGACAATGAAACTATAAATCCATTAATGGTAATTGTTGGACTTTGTACGTTTTCGCTGTGTTATTTGTTTACAAAAATTGAAATAGGAGTAGGAATTGGTTTTGGCTTATTTGCCATTTTTTCCATTTTAAGATTTCGCACACAATCTTTTACTGTAAATGCAATCATCTTTCTTTTTGCTACAATAACACTTTCGATTTTAGATATCATGTATCCTTTTGAAAAAATAGAAATCCTGTTGTTTTTTCAAATTATAATTATCGGATTTTATATTGCAGCTTCTGTAATTGTTAACAAAAAGGCATCAAAATATTTAAATGCTGTCGATGTAAAAATTCCTTTAATAAGTGATTTTTCTCTCGAAAACGGAAACATAAGAAAAGCAGTTCAGGAAAAAATCAATATAAAAGACTTTGATTTTAAAATTGTTTTGGTAAATACCGTTACAAACGAGATTGATCTTTTGGTTTTTTATTAATCGTTAAAAGGTCGAACCTGTTTAATATATAAGTCCCTGTTTTCTCCCACAATCTTAAACTCAATATCTACAGGATGAAATTGGTTTTTTCGCCAATAGCGGTACATTCTTTCCTCAATTTTTTTGCTTACAAGAAAAAGCCGGCTCATTTCTTTTCGGCTTAACAAAGGCTCATTATCATTAAGATTTGAATTGGAAGTATAATCCACATCAAAATCATCATCATTGGTGCCGGAATTGAAATGATACGCTACAAACTGCTCGCAGATTTCGCCTTTTTCGGGTTTTACAACCGAGTTTTCTCCTTTTTGAACATTAACCGTAATTCCTGGAAAGTTTTCTCTAAAAATGTTTTTTGTAATTACAACACCATTCGATAATTCGTCAGGAAAAGATCTGTGCACCAAAACTCCCATAGCAATATTCTGCTGGTCAATGCCAAAAAGTTCTCTTTCGTTGTACGAAGCTTCATTCCATACACTCGCCCAGACTTGTTTAATCGCTTTTTCAAAAGTTTTAATACTGTCACCCAAAATTCCGGTTTTAGAATCATACAATCCTGCACCATTAAAATCGTCAAGATCTTCAGCATTTGTAGACGACCTGAATCTGAAATTTTTAAACTGAGCATTTTTAAAAGCTGTATTAAGTTTTGAAATTAGTTCAGGATTAACAGGTTCTTTTTTAATGGCATCCCGAATTTTTTTCAATTGCTTATTAATCCAAACTACTGAATCTTTTTTGGTAAAAGCCAAAAGTTCTTGTATTAAAGGCGAAATTGATTTGTTTTGAATATGCTGGGTATAAAAGTAAAAAGGAATGGCGTGCGCATCTTCGGGCGTTTTAAAAGGAATTACTTTTGAAATCGCAATTAAATACGCCATATTCTGAGCTTTAGAACCAATATAATTCACACCTTTTTTAGGGATTTTTGATAAATCTACCAATTCGGTAACGCTGTTGTCAATAGTCAGTTTCTTCTTTTTTGAGTTCGTTTTAATGATAATTTTTTTATCACTTTCTTTAATGAAAAAAGTATCAACCTTTATTTTTAATTCAACTTTTTTAGAAAGCAGCCTTTGAATATTATCATCTTTTAAAGCCAGTGTATAGGCCATAATTGGGATTTTTCTGTTTTTACCCAATAGCACCAAATGACTTAATGGTGTCTGTAGTTCATTTACAATAATTCCTCTTACATTTGGCAGAACATCTGGCGTACCGTCTAAAACTATTATTTCATCTGGCTTAGGTTTTGTTTTGTCTAAATCTTTGATTTTGTATTGTTTTAAAATACCAATATTAGTTCCGGAAACTACTTCCTGATACTTTATTTCATTAAAAATATAATCTGATTTTACACACGGAATTTTAAATTGTTCCAATCGAAACCATTCCATCTGTTCTGGATTATTCAAATAAAACTTGAGATTTTCACCAATAAAAGTCGACTTTTTAACCAAATAAAAAAAACGTTCAATTAACGCAATCGGCATATGATCTGAAGCTGCCAGTTCAAAAATCCATTTATCGGTTCCTTTAATATGGTTTAAATTTCCAAGCAGAAAATCACGATTCTTTTCGGTATTGCTGTAATTTTCATTGTTAAAAATCTCTAAGTCATGGTGATAATTCAAATAATTAACTGCAAAATCAAAGTGTAACGGAATAGCTGTACTGTTGAAATAATACATTTTTTGTTTTCGTAAATCGTAAATTACTTTTACAGATTCGATATTAGAGAATTTATCAGACAAAGGTTTGCCTCGAAAAGCTTTATACGCTTCATAATCAGCTAATGATGATGAATATCTTTGTGCGTTTACATTCATCAAAAGCAGAAAGAAAAATAAGCTGTAAAAGAGTTTTTTCATGGCAGTTGAAATTGAATATTAAAAGTAAGTATTTAAACAATAAGTTTTATCTACTGCCGGATTATATAAACCAATTAAAACCACTGCAATTTTCTAAAATATGGCGTATCTTTGCACCCTTGTAAAAATAAAAAATTCAAAATGAAACGAGTAGTAGTTGGTCTTTCTGGTGGAGTAGATTCTAGTGTTGCGGCTTATTTATTGCAGCAGCAAGGATACGAAGTTATCGGGCTTTTTATGAAAAATTGGCACGATGATTCAGTTACTATTTCTAACGAATGTCCTTGGTTAGAAGATAGTAATGATGCTTTATTAGTAGCAGAAAAGCTTGGAATACCGTTTCAAACAGTTGATTTAAGCGAAGAATACAAAGAAAAAATCGTTGATTATATGTTCAACGAATACGAAAAAGGACGAACTCCAAATCCTGATGTGCTTTGTAACCGCGAAATCAAATTTGATGTTTTTATGAAAATCGCTTTAAGTCTTGGCGCTGATTATGTGGCAACCGGACATTACTGCCAAAAAAGCGAAATCGAAGTTGATGGAAAAACGGTTTATCAATTAATTGCCGGAAATGATGTTAACAAAGATCAATCGTATTTCTTATGCCAATTGTCTCAGGAACAATTGTCTAAAGCGTTATTTCCTATTGGAGCTTTAACAAAACCTGAAGTTCGAGAAATTGCTGCAGAAATGGAATTAGTAACTGCCGAAAAGAAAGATTCGCAAGGACTTTGCTTTATTGGAAAAGTGCGTCTTCCTGAATTTTTACAGCAAAAATTACAGCCAAAAGAAGGTACGATTATTCAAATTGATAAAAACGATCCTATTTATACTATTGATAAACCAGACGGAATAGCTTTAGAAGATGAATTAAAAATCGAAGCACAAAAGCTTAACTATCGTCCGGAAATGGGAAAAGTAATGGGGAAACACCAAGGGGCTCATTATTTTACAGTTGGTCAGAGAAAAGGTCTAAACGTGGGCGGTACTACAGATCCTTTATTTGTAATTGCTACCGATGTTGAAACCAATACTATTTACACAGGTTTAACAAGCAATCACCCGGGATTGTTTAAAAAAGCACTTTTTGTAGGCGAATCTGAAGTACACTGGATTCGTACCGATATGGCTTTGAAACCGGGAGAGACAATGGAAGTTATGGCCAGAATTCGCTATCGCCAGCCGTTGCAAAAAGCAACTTTACATCAATTTGAAAACGGAATGTATGTTCATTTTGATGAACCTCAGTCAGCTATTACAGAAGGACAATTTGTCGCTTGGTATTTAGAAAATGAATTAGTTGGTTCGGGAGTAATTTCTTAGCTTTATACTTTCTTAGGAAGAGATTCCTTTAAAAGTATAATATGAGATACAACTTTACATTTCTTTTATTACTTCTTTCTTTCTCTGTTTTTTCGCAAGAAGAAGCCTGGGTTTACTTTAATGCTAAACCCAACGCACAATCTTTTTTTAATAATCCACTAACAGAGCTTTCTCAAAGAGCTTTAGATCGACGAACAAACCAAAATATTGCTCTTGATTTAAATGATGCTCCAATAGAAGCTTCATTTATAGATCAGGTTAAATCAAGTACAGGAATAACGGTAATGGCGCAGTCTAAATGGCTCAATGCGCTTCATATTCGCGGTACGCAAGCCAATATAAATGCTTTAAAAACATTGTCATTTGTATCTAAAGTTGATTTTGCCGATAAGACTTTAAACAGCACAGCAAAGAAAGTTTCGGAAGCGAAAACCAGTCAGGTAGAAGATAAATTAAAAACAACGATTGATTACGCTTACGGAAATTCTGCAAGTCAAATCCAGATGCTGAACGGACAAGTTTTACACCAGCAGAATTTTACGGGAGAAGGAAAAATTATAGCCGTTTTAGATGCCGGATTTCCTGGTGTAAATACAGCTTCAACTTTTGAAAATCTTAGAAATAATAACCGAATTTTAGGCGGTTACGACTTTACTACAAGAAATGCGAATTTTTACGCTGGAGACGATCATGGTACGCTTGTGCTTTCGACTATAGGCGGTTATAAAGAAAATGCTTTGGTAGGAACTGCTCCAAATGCATCATATTATCTTTTTATTACAGAAATTGATGCCGTCGAAAATCCTGTAGAAGAATCGCTTTGGGTTGAAGCAGCAGAAAGAGCAGATGCTTTGGGTGTTGATATCATTACGACTTCATTGGGATATTTTGGTGACAGAACAGAACCAAGATACAATCATACTTACAGCGATATGAACGGAACAACAAATTTTGTTTCGCGTGGTGCAGAAATTGCTTTTAGTAAAGGAATATTAGTTTTGGCTTCTGCTGGAAATGAAGGCACAAGAACAGAAAAACATATTGGTTCTCCGGCCGATGCTGTTTCAGTATTAGCAATTGGATCTGTTACGGCTTCTAAAGTAAAATCAGGTTTCAGCTCAATTGGTCCGAGTTATGATAACAGAATAAAACCGGATGTTATGGCGCAGGGATCATCTGCAGTAGTTTCTAATACTAACGGGAATATTGGTGTTTCTGATGGAACTTCCTTTTCATGTCCAATTATGGCCGGAATGGCAGCTTGTCTATGGCAGGCATTTCCGTCTAAAACCAATAAAGAAATCAGACAAATGATTTTGCAGTCTGCTGACCGATATTCAAATCCTGATAATAATTACGGTTACGGAATACCTAATTTTGGTTCGACATTAAGTGTCGATAGTTTTATTGCCGAAACCACTTTTTCTATCTATCCAAATCCTGTAAAAACATCGCTTAATTTTTCTTTTGTAAATGAATCTAATACGGGATTAGTTACCATTTATTCGGTTTTAGGGCAAAAATTAATAGAAGAAACCATTACCAGCTTTAATCCTGTTCTTTCGGTGCAATCTTTACAAAACGGACTTTATTTCTATAGTTTTGATGCCGGAAATCTGCATAAAACAGGAAAAATAATCAAACAATAATTTTTCTTAATGAATAGAATTACACAGCTTTTCAATATAAAATATCCAATAATTCAGGGAGGAATGATTTGGAACAGCGGTTATAAACTGGCATCAGCAGTAAGTAACGCAGGGGGTTTAGGTTTAATTGGCGCCGGATCAATGTATCCGGATGTTTTAAGAGAGCATATTCAGAAATGCAAAAAAGCGACTGATAAACCGTTTGGGGTTAATATTCCAATGTTATATCCTAATATTGAAGAAATCATGAATATCGTGGTGGAAGAAGATGTAAAAATTGTTTTTACTTCGGCAGGAAATCCTAAAACATGGACTTCATTTTTAAAAGAAAAAGGAATTACAGTTGTACACGTAGTTAGCAGCAGTATTTTTGCTTTAAAAGCGCAAGAAGCCGGTGTTGATGCTATTGTTGCCGAAGGTTTTGAAGCCGGAGGACACAACGGACGCGACGAAACAACAACTTTAACTTTAATTCCTATGGTTAAGGAAAAAGTCAAGATTCCGCTTATTGCTGCGGGAGGTATTGCTACAGGAAGAGGAATGCTGGCAGCAATGGTTCTGGGTGCCGATGGCGTTCAGGTAGGAAGCCGTTTTGCAGCATCTATAGAATCATCTGCGCACAATAATTTTAAAGAAACTATAGTTAATATAAAAGAAGGAGATACTCAATTGACATTGAAAGAATTAGCTCCGGTTCGATTAGTGAAAAATAAATTTTATAATGACGTTCAGGCTTTATATGAAAAATGTCCGTCTAAAGAAGATTTAGCAGCGCTTTTAGGACGTGCCAGAGCAAAAAAAGGAATGTTTGAAGGAGATCTTGAAGAAGGTGAACTCGAAATAGGACAAATTGCAGGACTAATTCATGAAATTTTACCAGTAGAACAAATTGTTCAAGAAATGATGACAGATTTTAAAGCTGCGTGCCAAGAAAAGTCTACATTTGAGTTTTAAAATTACCCGCAAGACATATTTATGAATTCTATTCGCACTTATATAATTATATTGTTTTTAGCTTTTGGACTGCAGAAAGTTCAAAGTCAATCTTATCATTTTAAAACTTCGGGATTCAGCGTTTTAGAAAAAAATGAAAGAGGTAAATGGGGACAATGGTCTAACCTTGATTTAGTAAACCTTTCGGTTGTTCTTGATACAGATAAACACCGTATCGTTGTATACTCTCAGGAAATTCAGCTTTTTAATATTCTGGATTACATTGAAAGAGAAGAAAATGATACTGATATTGTGTATTCTTTTATGTGTAAAGATAATGATGGAAGAGAATGCAAGCTATCAATTATTACCCGTAAAAAGCAAGATTATCGCAAACAGCTTTACATTAATTACGACGATCATATAATCGTTTATAATATATTTAATGTGTAAAAGGTGCTAAGGTTCTAAGAGGCTGAGTTTCTAAGTCTTTCCAGCATTTTTTAAAAGTAAACCCGACAGGTTTTTAAACCTGTCGGGTTTGTTATTTTAAGAAAACTAAGAATCTCAGTATCTAAAAAACTTAGAACCTTAGTACCTCAGTACCTAAGAACCTTAATATCTATTTTTACTCAATATCCTTAATGAACTCATCGTATTCTAAATAGAACATTTCCAGAGCGTGCATTTTTTCATTGAAGAAATCAAAAATTGCATCCCAGTTATTTCGGTTACTGAAGCCAATGCCTTGTTTTTCAACCCATATTCGGCTTATTGTTTTACCGCTTTCTAATGTGTAGTTTTTCTCGAAAACTAAATCCTGGATAAATTCTTCTTCCAGAATATTTTTTAAAGCTTCGATTTTTTCAAAATAAGCATTTCGTTTTTCATCGCTTCGGTGTTCAATATCAATTAAAACCTGCGCTTTTTTATTATCGACATAAAATTTAAAAGAGAAATCTTTGATTTTGGTATCATAAAGAACCCATTTTCTTGGATATTTCTCGGCAAAAGCTACCCAAAATTCTCTTTTCATTCTTTGTGATTCTTCTCTACTGTACATTTTTTTAAGGCTTTAATGATTAGAAAACTTGTGGTACTGCGTTTTCTGGAGTATATTTATGTTTTATTAGATTACAAAAATACGCTTTGATTATGAATTTTCAAGATTTTTTGAAATATGTTCCCAATATAATTCCATTTGAATTACCTGCTGTTTCTTCACATTTAAAAATGGCGCCCAAAGAACGTATAGAAGGATTAAAAAATCTTGATGTAGATGCATTAACTCCCAGAATGGCGGGAGTAATGATGTTATTTTATCCCAAAAACAATAAAACACATTTAGTATTAATTGTTCGAAATACTTACGAAGGCGTGCATTCAGCACAAATTGCTTTTCCGGGAGGAAAATATGAAAATGAAGATTTTAATTACGAAAACACGGCACTAAGAGAAACGTATGAAGAAATTGGGGTAGAAAAAGAAAAAATAGAAATTATAAAGCACTTTTCGCCCATGTATATTCCGCCCAGTAATTTCCTTGTTCATCCTTTCTTAGGAATTGCAAAAGAAGAACTGGCATTTTATCCGGATATACGCGAAGTAGCCGGAATTATAGAATTACCTTTAGATGTTTTTTTAGAAGATGATATTATTATGGATGCAAGATTATCAACTTCTTACGGAGCGAATATTTTAGTTCCGGCATTTAATATTCAGAATCATGTGGTTTGGGGAGCAACGGCTATGATTTTAAGTGAACTGCGAGACGTGTTAAAAGCCGTTTTTGAAGCAAAAAACTAAAAATATTTATTTAATAATTTGATAATCATTTTGATAGGCTCTAATTGCGTAAAATGTTTTATAGTATTGCTGAAAGAATAATTTTTGTATGTTTGCGACCTAACAAAAAAATAAGGAGAAATTAGTTATGGGATTGTTTAAACGAAATCCTTTTGGGCATATATTATTCATCAAGAAATGGTTAATCCGTATTTTGGGAGCCATGACACACCGAAGATATAGAGGTTTTAACGAATTACAGATTGAAGGATCTGAAATTATTAAAACGCTCCCGGATACTAATGTTTTGTTTATATCGAATCACCAAACTTATTTTGCAGATGTTGTGGCGATGTTTCATGTGTTTAACGCAAGTTTAAGCGGACGTCAAGATACTATTAAGAACATTGGTTATTTATGGCAGCCTAAAATGAATATTTATTATGTCGCTGCAAAAGAAACAATGCAGGCCGGCTTACTGCCAAGAATTTTAGCTTATGTTGGCGCTATTACAGTTGAAAGAACATGGCGTGCCAAAGGAGTTGATGTTACAGAAAAGCGTGAAGTAAATCCAAATGATACCGAAAATATCCGTATTGCTCTTGAAGATGGCTGGGTAATAACCTTTCCGCAAGGAACTACAAAATCGTTTAAACCTGTTCGAAAGGGAACTGCACACATCATAAAACAACACAAACCTATTGTAATTCCTATTGTTATAGACGGTTTCAGACGTTCTTTTGATAAAAAAGGACTTCGTATGAAAAAGAAAAATATCCTGCAGTCTTTCATCATCAAAGAGCCTCTTCAAATTGATTATGAAAACGATACTATCGAACAAATTGTAGAAAAAGTAGAATATGCCATCGAACAGCATCCTTCATTTTTAAAAGTTATTCCGGCAGAAGAAATCAAAGCACAAGAAGAACTTAATAAAATGAGACGCTGGGATTATTAACTATTTTAGATTTTAGATATTAGATTTAGATTTTAGATATTAGATTTTAGATTTGTTTCAGGTTTCAAGTTGTAAAAAGTGAACTTCGTGCCTTAGCACCTTTTAGACTAAAAATCTATTTTCTTTAATTCCTTGTAATTAATGTACAGTCGTTTTAACAGAGTTCCGTAAAGCAGTCTGTAGAAACACCAGAACAATCCAAAGAAGCCTAAAATTACCAAGATTAAAATTCCTATTGTAGTAAGCATTGCTTTTCCGTTTACGGCTAATTTTTCTCTTAAAAAAGCCATATCAGGATTGTAAACAAAAGCAATAAAGAAGCTTAAAATAGAAGTTACGACAATCATTCCTAAATTGTACCAAACATAATACTGAACCGTTTTTCTGGTTCTTAAAATGGCACTCATTAACGATTTTGTTGCTACAGTGGTCGAAATTGTAGTGTAATTTTTGTAAAAAATAAACACAAAGATTAATCCAACCAAATAATTTAAATAAGTAAGATATTCAAGAATTGCCACAATTTCAGGATGGTTTATTTTACGTAAAACATCATCAGTATTAATAAACAAGTTTGAGAAAGTCCAAAATGAAATTTCTAGAATACTGATAATCAAAATCCATTTTACGATAGACGATGATTTTTTGTGAATCATTCTGTAGATTTCTTTTTCAGAAATTTGCTCAAAAGAATCCGAGTTCTTTTTCCAGTCTTTTTTTAATAAATCCAGTTCTTTCATAATAATTTTTAAGGATTTAGTATTTTTTTAAGTTTCCCTTTAATTCTGTTCATTTTCACGCGCGCATTCACTTCGCTGATTCCTAAGGTTTCGGCTATTTCTTGATAATCTTTGTCTTCTAAATACATAAAAACTAATGCTTTTTCGATGTCGTTAAGCTGATAAACTGCTTTGTACATCAATTTTATTTGTTCTTCCTCTTCATAGTTGTAATCAACATCTTTTACAAAATGCTGATGACTTTCATAATCTACGGTAGCTATTGTTCTTTTGGTTTTTCGGTATAATGTAATTGCTGTGTTTAAAGCAACACGATAAGTCCAGGTCGAAAATTTACTGTCGCCTCTAAATTTTGGATAAGCTTTCCAGAGCTGAATAGTGATTTCCTGAAACAAATCTTTATGAGCATCTTCGCCATCAGTATATAATCTACAAATCTTGTGGATTATATTCTGATTTGCCTGCAATTGCGCAACAAAAGATTGTTCTAGATTTTCGCTCATATAGACATTAGTAGTTATGAAATCATTTTTGTTACAGTTGTGGATTATTTTTTTTGCACAGAAGATTTCAATGATTTCAGTTTTGATTTATAATTCCATTAAAAATCTGCGGCAAATAAATTAGAAATCCTTACCTCTGTAATAATTAATCATTAGATCAATAAACTTGCTGTAGCTTTCCATTCCATCCTGCTGATTATTTGATTTCAGGAAATTATCATACAAAAAATGAAAACCTTCGTCGATTAAAGTGTCGTATTTTTTCCAAAAATCCTGACTTTCCTGATAGTTTTTTAAGATTCCCGGATTTACGGTTTTCTTTAATTCATTAAAGATTTTTTCATTTTTGAATTTCCAGATTCCAAGGCAGTAACGAAGTGTAAAACTGTACCCCGAATATTGAAAGTATAAATTGTCATTTTTAACAGAAGCCAATACGCCGATAAAATTGCATTCATTTTCACTTGCAAATCCTATTTGATGTGCCATTTCGTGAGCTGTAGTAACGGGAAAACCATACATTGGCAGTAAGTAATTTACCTGAGCCTCATTAGTAAAAGGATTTAAATAACCGCCAAATCCCATGTATGTCAACGGTATACTGAATAATGATTTTTTAACGCTCAAAGTTTGATATTTAAAGTACGGGTGTTCTTTTGCTAAATTGCCGTATCCGTTTAAATTCATCTGAAAAACTTCTTCTTGTGAATAGGGTAAAGTAATTTTAGCTTTTTCATCTTTGGTTATCTGAAATTGAATCTCATTTGTTTTTATAATTAACTTTTTTGTAAAAGCAAGTAAATCAGCATCGCTGTATTCTCTTTTTATATCCATTTTTTGAAAAAGAGGCTCACGGTAATAATTAAAAGCCCACAAAAAATGAAAGAAAAAATAATAAACAGAAATTTTACCCAGCATTTTTAAAATGTGATCTTTCCATTCGGCTTTCCATGTTTTTCGTATTTGCCAAAACCATTTTATTACAGATATAATCAAAATAGCATAAAAACAGTCGCCCACAGAAAAAGGAACTCTTCCTATAAATGATCTTAAAAAATGAGAAATTCTAATGTAAAGGTTGTTACTGTAAAAGCCTTCGACAAAATCCGGAAAAAACGGAAGTATTTTATAAAAAATGATTTGTGCTAAAAGGAATAAAGGCAGTATGTATTTTTTCTTCACGGGATGATTATGTTTTTATAAAAATAATAATTAAATACTACTTTGCTTTATTTTTTATAAATTTGTTGTACTATAAATGAGGAAAAAATGACACAAATCACGTTAAATATTCCAGATGAAGAACTAACATTCTTTATGAAATTGATTGAGAAATTTAATTACGAAACTGTAATTAATGATTTTTCTGTGTCTGAGGAGATGAAAAATTTATTAGATCATCGAAGAGTTACTTCAAAATCCGAGGATTATATTCCGTGGACAGAGGCAAAAAAACAATTGATTTTTAAATCAAAAAAATGATTTTTGAAGTTGTAATTGAGCCAAGAGCGATCTTGGATATTCAAGAAGCGATAAATTACTATGAAACTAAACAAGAAGATTTAGGGGAATATTTCTACGAGGTAATTAATGAACATATAGAATTACTAACTCAAAATCCTTATTTTCAAATTAGATATAAGGATTATCATGGTCTTCCTGCTAAAAATTCCCATTTATAATATTCTATTTTATTGATGAAAAGTTAAAAATAGTAAACATACTTTCAGTTTTTAATACATCAATGAGTCCATCCAAATATCCAAAATAAATCAAACAAAATATAATGAGTCAAGAAATAAGAAATCTGGAACCAAAGGCACTTTGGAATAAATTTGCAGATTTAAATGCCGTTCCGCGTCCGTCTAAAAAAGAAGAACGTGTGATTGAGTTTATGAAAAACTTTGGAAATAGCTTAGGTTTAGAAACTTTTGAAGACGAAATTAGAAACGTAATCATTAGAAAACCGGCAACTTCGGGAATGGAAAACCGTAAACCAATTGTAATGCAGGGACACCTTGATATGGTGCACCAAAAAAATGCCGATACTGTTTTTGATTTCGATACGCAGGGAATCGATATGTATGTCGATGGTGACTGGGTTCGTGCGCGCGGTACGACACTTGGAGCTGATAATGGGTTGGGAGTAGCCACTATTATGGCAATTCTGGAAAGTAAAGATATTCCGCATCCGGCAATTGAAGCTTTGTTTACAATTGATGAAGAAACCGGAATGACGGGAGCCTTAAACCTAAAAGGCGGAATTCTTCAAGGTCAAATTTTATTAAATCTTGATACAGAAGAAGATGATGAAATTGATATTGGATGTGCTGGTGGAATTGATGTTACAGCTACAAGGGCTTATAATGAAGAAGAAGTTCCGGAAGGTTCTGTAGGATATACGATTACTGTAAAAGGCTTAAACGGAGGGCATTCTGGAATGGATATTCATAAAGGTTTAGGGAATGCCAATAAAATCATGAATCGTCTGCTTTTTGATGGTTTCGAAAACTTTGGTTTACAGGTAGCTGAAATTAATGGAGGAAGTTTGCGAAATGCGATTCCGAGAGAAAGTGTTGCAAAAGTAATTATTTCTGAAATGTTTGATGAAGCGTATCTTTTTGATATGCAGGAAATCATTAACGATATAAAAGCTGAATATAAAACGACTGAACCAAATCTTACAATAGAAATTGTTAAAGGTGATCTTCCTGAAAAAATAATGGATTTAGGGGTTCAGGAAGGAATTATCAGAGCAATTTATGCAGCTCATAACGGTGTTTACAGAATGAGTGCTGATATGGCGGACTTGGTTGAAACTTCAAATAATATTGCGAGAGTAATTATAAAAGACGGTGAAATCTCAGTTGGATGTTTAACACGTTCTTCTGTAGAATCTTCAAAATTTGATTTGGCAAATGCATTACGTTCTACTTTTGAATTAGTAGGATGCGAGGTAGAACTTTCAGGTTCATATCCGGGATGGACGCCAAACGTAAATTCTGAAATATTAGAAGTTTTAAAAGATATTTACGAAAAACAAAACGGTGAACAGCCAAAGGTTGTAGCTTGCCATGCTGGTTTAGAATGCGGAATTTTGGGAACAAATTATCCGGGAATGGATATGATCTCTTTTGGACCGACTATTCATGGAGCGCATTCGCCGGATGAAAGAGCTAGTATTTCATCTGCACAAAAATATTGGAAATTCGTTTTAGAAATTCTTTCGAATATACCAGTTAAATAGAAAGTGTTCAGTGTTCAGGTTTTTAGTGTTCAGTGTATGCTGTATGCTTAAAAAATGAAATTCTACAGCATAAAAAAAGTGACTATTGGTCACTTTTTTTATTTCTTTATATTATATTTATTTATGATCTCTGATTGCCTTGGTTTCTGAACACTAAAAACCTGAACACTGATCACTAAATTTAATTTCTCTTCAAGACTTTGTATTGTTCGTAACAACCGCTTATAGCGTCCAGAATCTGTAAATCGTTGGCACTTTGAATAAAAGCATCAGAATAATTACATCTGTGCATAATTTCTGGAATTTCGTCTTTGCTTATTCCTAAAAGTACTGCTATGGTTTCACGATCGTATTTTGTTTCTAAAAGATTTCTAATGGTGTCATCTTTCTTCATATCCTTTAGCTTTTTAAGTTCCCTTGAATTTTTTCCAAAGAAATTGTAGAGCATATCTGCCGGATTAAAAATAGAACCTAGCACTTTTCCAAAAGCATTTGGAGAATATTCTCCTGCTTCATAACCTTGTGTAAGTCCTGAGATACTATAACGGTAATTTTCTTTTGTTGGAATTAACTTAGAATCAATTTCAAGATATCCGGTTAGGCTGAAAGGAGCAATGATAACCTCTTCAAGAGCAATGGCTTTTTCGGTAAGCTGAATTCGAGTTACTTTGTTTTTTATCCAGTCATTTGTTACTCTGATTCTTAGAGACTGAAACCCTAAAAGAGAAAAATGGATAGTATCATTAGGCTGTACATCAATTTCAAAATATCCTTTTGCATCAGATTTTGCACCGCGTACTTTGTTTGTGTTAATGATATTTACGTTTGGAAGAGGTTGTTTACTATCGTCGTTTATAATGTAACCGGAAACTCTTTGCGGGGTTGTCGAGTCAACGTCTTGCGCAAAACTAACGGCTGAGAATAGTAAAAAAAAGAAAACTGCGAAATATTTCATATCCTGATTTAAAGCACTAAAAGTAGTAAATCGAGATTAAATATTTCGTTGTCTTGGAATATAATTATAAGAAAATTAACAAAGCCGCTGCTAAGATTGTTAGATATAAGAAAAAATCCCAAATTCCAATTATATCTGGAATTTGGGATTTATATTTTAAGATATTAAATAAATTAATCTCTTCTTGGTCTTCTTGGTCTTGATGAATCACCAAAGCTTTCTGAACGTCTTGGAGCTCTGTCAGAACCTCCTTCGTTTCTTCTAAAACCTCCTTCTCTTGGAGCAGAGTTTCTGTCGCTTCTAAATCCTCCGCCAGAACCTTCGCGTCTAGGAGCAGAATTTCTGTCGCCTCTAAAACCTCCTCCAGAACCTTCGCGTCTTGGAGCAAAGTTTCCGTCTCTTCTTGATCCAGAATCTCTTCTTCCGCCACGGTTGTTGTGGTCACGTCTTCCGCCTCCGTCATTTTTAGAAATTTCAACATTAATACGACGTCCTTCTAATTGAACGTTGTTTAAAATATCCATTACTTTATCAGTGTGCTCAGGATCTGTATTAAAGAAAGAGAAACCTTCTTTTACATCAACTTTAAAAACGTCATCACGTCCTAAGTCTAAAGTTTCTTTTAGGTAATCTTTTAAAGACATCCAGTCAAAATTATCTCTGGAACCAATGTTTACGAAATAACGAACTGCTCCGTTATTGTTGAACTCTCTTGGTTCAGAATCACCTCTTTCACGTCTTTCACCAGCAGATTGAGCAGAGATATCTCTATTCTTTTTGTAGTAAGTAATGAAACGGTTAAATTCTACAGAAACCATTTTCTTAATCAATTCTTCTTTAGATAAATCTTCAAGAACATTGTTAATAGCTGGCAAATAGTTGTCAATTTCGTGATCAACCTCAGTATCTTTAATTTTGTTTGCTAAGTGCAATAACTGAATTTCGCAGATTTCAATTCCAGATGGAATAGTCTTTTCAACAAACTTTTGTTTGATGATTCTTTCGATAGAAGAAATTTTACGTAACTCACTTTTTGTAACGATTACAATAGAAGTACCTAATTTTCCAGCTCTACCAGTACGGCCAGAACGGTGGTTGTAAGTTTCGATCTCGTCTGGTAATTGGTAGTTAACAACGTGTGTTACGTTATCAACGTCAATACCACGCGCAGCAACGTCAGTAGCAACAAGCATCTGAATTTGTCTTCCGCGGAAAGATTTCATTACACCATCACGCTGTGCCTGAGATAAATCCCCGTGCAAAGCTGCAGCACTGTATCCATCTTCAATTAATTTCTCGGCAATAGCCTGAGTGTCTCTTTTAGTACGACAGAAAACCACAGAGAAAATATCCGGGTTAGCATCTGCTAAACGTTTTAGAGCTTCGTAACGGTCACGAGCATTTACTAAATAAAATTCGTGAGAAACGGTAGAAGAACCTGAGTTTTTAGCTCCAACAGTAATTTCTAATGGTTCGCTCATGAATTGTTTTGCAATTCTTGCTACCTCCTGCGGCATAGTTGCAGAGAATAACCATGTGCTTTTTTCGTCTGGAGTATCTGATAAAATAGATACGATATCATCATAAAATCCCATGTTTAACATTTCGTCAGCCTCATCAAGAACACAGTAATCTATGTTTTTAATGTTAACCAAACCTCTGTTAATCATGTCCTGCATTCTCCCTGGAGTCGCTACAATAATCTGTGCTCCTCTTTTTATTTCTCTTGCCTGCTCTGTAATACTAGCTCCTCCGTAAACTGCTACCACATTAATACCTTTTTCGTATTTAGAGTAGTTTTTAAGTTCGTTAGTAATCTGTAAACAAAGCTCGCGTGTTGGCGATAAAACTAATGCTTGTGTATTTCTGTTGTCGGCATCAATTTTTTGAATTAGCGGAAAACCGAAAGCTGCCGTTTTCCCTGTCCCTGTTTGAGCCAACGCAACCATATCCGTGTCTTTTTCCAATAATAGGGGAATCGCCTTTTCCTGTACCTCTGACGGATTTTCAAATCCTAGATCTAAAATCGCCTTCAGTAACGATTCATTCAATCCTAATTGTTCAAATTTGTTCATATATGTTTTTAAAATAGGGTGCAAAATTACTGCTAATTATTTAGATATACTAATGCTATTTTAAGATTTATGTATTTGTTATAAATTGATTATCAAAAAGTTATGTTTATCGTAAAATCAAGTTTCCTATAAGTTGATAAAAAAACGTCTGAAAATATCAATTTTGTTTCTTAAAATGTTGTATTTTAAACAATTATTTTCTTGAATTCAGGTAATCAATAAGTTGCTCAGTTGCTCTAGCACGATGACTGATTTTATTTTTAGTTTCGGCAGATAATTCAGCAAAAGTTTCACTATAATTCTCCGGTTTAAAAATTGGATCATATCCAAAACCATGATTTCCGGTTTTATTTAAAGTAATATTTCCTTTTGCTAAACCAGTAAAAAGATGCTGTTCTCCATTTAAGTTTAATGCAATAACGGTCTTGAACTGTGCACTGCGGTTTTCTTGGTTTTTTAAAGCATCTAAAAGCTTGTTCATGTTATCGTCGGCATTTTTTTGTTCGCCAGCGTATCGCGCAGAATAAACGCCCGGCTCTCCGTTTAAAGCGTGAACTTCTAAGCCGGTATCATCTGCAAAACAATCATAGCCAAATTTTTCGGTTACATAATTAGCTTTTAAAATCGCGTTGCCTTCAATAGTATCAGCAGTTTCAGGAATATCTTCATGACAGCCAATATCTTCTAAACTTAATAATTGAATAGATCCATTTAGAATGCTTTGAATTTCTTTGATTTTATTTTTATTGTTTGACGCGAAGACAAGTTTCATCATTGTAGTATTTTAAAGTAATTTTTTCAATTAAAGAGATAAATGTTATTCCAAATGTATACGCGAGAATATCCGACCATAAAAATTCCTGACCCAGAACATATCGGCCAAAAAGTGTTTTTCTGAGTTCTATTATCCATTCTCCCTGATAAAGCTGTAAAAACTCTATACTATAACAAGTTAATACTGAAAAAAGTATTGTAAAAGAAGTTTTTTTGCTCATAAACAATACTCTTGTCAATAAATAAATCATTACTGCATACAAAAAATCGCCAATCCATAAGGGGATTAAAGCTGTTTTTCTTGAAAGAATTCCAAGTAAAATAACGAACAGAAAAAATGAGAAATAATAAATTCTGACTTTTTGCAAAAGTTGTTTTTTTAGTAGAATATTAATCCGTTTTTGGTTATACAAAAATACAAACCTTTAAATAAGTTTAGTTTATTTTCTAAATTTATCGTTCAATAAACTATCTATCTAAAAATAACCACATGAATGTAAAATTTTTTACTCTGATTACAGCTTTATTTATTGTTGTAAATCAGGGTTATTCTCAAAAACAAAACGCGTTTAATATTAAAAAACAGCTGGATTACTGTGCAGAACAGGCATCAAAAACCTTAAAAGTGATTCCTAATGACGGTACTTCGCCAAGAACAGTTCCAAATGGAAGCAAAGACTGGAAATTTGTAGGTTATAAAGACTGGACAAGCGGATTCTGGCCGGGAGAATTATGGTTTTTATATGAAGCGACAAAGGATAAAAAATGGGAAAAAGAAGCTGATAAATTTACTCGTTTCCTAACGCCTTTATCTTTCAGCAAGGCAGCAGATCATGATTTAGGTTTTCAGGTTTTTAATAGTTTTGGAAACGGATACAGATTGACTAAAAATCCGGAATACAAAGAAATTATTCTAAAAACGGCCGATACTCTGGCAACACTTTTTAATCCAAAAGTTGGAACAATTCAATCATGGCCTCATAATAAAATGGGCGGACATAATACGATTATTGATAATATGATGAATCTGGAGCTTTTGTTTTGGGCTTCAAAAAATGGCGGAAACAAAAACTTGTATGATATCGCGGTAAAACATGCCGAAACAACCATGGCGAATCATTTTAGACCTGATAACACTTCTTATCACGTTATTATTTATGATTTTGAAACCGGAAAAAAAATAAAAGGCAGAACGGCTCAGGGATACAGCGACGATAGTATGTGGGCGCGAGGGCAGGCGTGGGCTATTTACGGTTTTACTATGACTTACAGAGAAACAAAAGATCCTAAATTTTTAGATTTTGCACATAAACTTACACGTGTTTATCTGGATAAATTAACAACAGAAGATTTGATTCCGTATTGGGATTTTAATGCGTCGGATATTCCAAATGCACCAAGAGATGCTTCTGCGGCAGCTATAGTTTCTTCTGCATTATTAGAGTTAAGTTCTTACACAAAAGACAAAACTTTAAAGAACGAATATTTGACTAAGTCTAAAAAAATGATTGTTTCATTATCAGATCATTATCAAAGCCGAGATGTTAATTCAGCTTTTTTACTTCATTCAACAGGACATAAACCTGCAGGCAGCGAAATAGATTGTTCTATAAATTACGCAGATTATTATTATCTTGAAGCACTTTTAAGACTTCAAAAAATAAAATAATTAAAATTATGGTAAAGAAAATAAGCCAGATTTCGTTTGCAATTATTATGGTTTTAATGCTTTCGGGCTGTAAAAACACCAAACAAAAACTTCAGGAATTTGTTGTAAAATACAATGCAACAGCTTCTAGTTTTAAGGCAGAAAATGTAACGCTTACTACGGCAAGAGGTTATATTAATGATAATAAAATTGAGCTGCGTTTTGAAACCAGTTTAGAACAAAATGACGCTAATAAAACGGCTGCAAATACATCATTTCCTAAATTATTAAAAGATATGTTTGATAAAAACCAAATACCGGAAGAACTTGTAAATGAAGGTGTACAGTTTGATGCGTATTTTTTAGCAGATGATAATACCGTTTTTGTAAAAGAAATAATTACAAAAGAATCTTTACCTCAATTACTCAAAGAATAATATAGAATAAATATATTTTAAAAAGCCTCTTTAATTATTTAAAGAGGCTTTTTGAGTTTATTTAAGGTTATTTTTTCAAAATTTGGATTTGTATAATTGATTTGTAGTCAAATAATTATATTTTTTAAAATTCTGATTTAGTGTTGTTTTTGTATTTAAAATTCATTATGTTTGAGTTAAAAATTAACTAATAAACCAAAAAATTATGAAAAAAATTACCCAAATCGCATTTATTTTTGCTGTAGTGTTATTCTTGGTAAGCTGTAAAAATACCAAACAAAAAATTCAGGAACATGTAAGTACTTATAATAATTCATCAACTATAAAAGGACATGGAATTACAAGTACAGCTGCAAAAGCATTTTTAAATGATAATAAAATCGAAATTAGAATCGAAACCAATCTGGAAGAAAATGATTCTAACAAAACCGCTTACAAAGAATCATTTCCTGAACTGTTAAAAGAAATGATTAAAAACAATCAAATCTCTACAGAGTTAATCGATGAGGGAGTAAAATTTGACGTTTATTTCTTAGCCTATAATAATGCCATATTAGCACAACAATTAGTTGATAAAGATGAATTAGCTGTTCTAGAAAATGGTGCTTCAACAGATAATAAAGAAACTGCGAAACTCTAAGCAGTTTTAAATATAAAAGAAAAGCCTCTTTGTAAATTCAAAGAGGCTTTTCTTTTTAGTTTCTTTTTGTAACGTTCGTAAGGTTATCAGGAAAATACAATTCTGATAGATTTGTAAATTCGTCGCCTCGCATAAAAATATTAATGTCGACATCTGCAAAAGAAGTTTTTCCGGCAGCGGCCAAAAGTTCGTTTGCCGCATGAAGCGTATTTTTATGAAAATGATACACACGTTCTGATTTATCAGTTACAACCAAACCTTTCATAAGCATTTTATTTTGAGTAGCAACTCCCGTTGGACATTCGTTATTATGACAGCGTAAAGCCTGAATGCATCCTAAAGAGAACATAAAGCCTCGTGCACTGTTACACATATCTGCACCTAAAGCCACGGCATGCAGAATTGAATATCCTGAAATGATTTTTCCGCTTCCAATAATGCGTATTTTATCGCGAATGTTCAGTCCCGCTAAAGTTTTGTTTACAAATATTAAAGCCGGCTCAAAAGGCATTCCCACGCCATCTGCAAATTCTAAAGGCGCAGCACCAGTTCCACCTTCTGCACCATCAACTGTAATAAAATCCGGATAAGTGTCTTCGGCAATCATTTCCTGGCATATCGCTTCAAATTCAGCTGTATTACCAATACATAATTTAAATCCGATTGGTTTTCCGTTTGATAATTCTCTTAGCTGTTTAATAAAATGAATTAATCCTTTTGAATCTGAAAAAGCAGTATGTCCCGGAGGAGAAAGAATCATAGTATGAGGTACAACACCTCTAATTTTGGCAATCTGTTCCGTATTTTTAGCTGCCGGAAGCACACCTCCGTGACCTGGTTTTGCACCTTGCGAAAGCTTAATCTCGATCATTTTTACATTTGGAAGATTGGCTTTCTCTGAGAATTTTTCAGGGCTGAAATTTCCTTCTGCATCCCTGCATCCAAAATAACCAGTTCCTATCTGCCATGTAATATCGCCTCCGCCTTCAAGATGATAATCTGTTAAACCGCCTTCACCTGTATTTTGGTAGAAATTCCCTTTTTTGGCACCAATGTTTATGGCACGAACCGCGTGTTCGCTTAAAGAACCAAAACTCATGGCTGAAACATTAAATAAAGAAGCAGAATAAGGCTGTCTGCAGTCTTTCCCGCCCACTATTACTCTAGGCAGTTCTTCGTTTACTTTTGCTGGAAAAATAGAATGTTTTATACCTTCATAACTTTCCGTATTTAGATTTTGCTGCGTTCCAAAAGGGGTACTCGAATCAATGTTTTTTGCCCTTTGATATACCAGCGAGCGTTGATTTCTGGAAAAAGGTTTTCCGTCTGTAGATCTTTCAATAAAGTACTGCTGAATTTCGGGAGCAATCATTTCAAATAAATATCTGAAATATCCCAAAACAGGAAAGTTTCTTAAAATGGCATGTTTTTTTTGAGAAGCATTGTAAGCTCCAATAATTAATAGAATTGGAATAACAAAAACAAGTAAATAACCACGTCCGGTGTAATAGTAAATTGCAGCAACAATTAGAAACAATAAGAATCCGTAAATAAAGAATTTCTTTCTCATGTTTTTAAATAATAATAAAGGGTAATAAATAAATTAGTTGAATCGTAATCGGACATAAACGTGTTTAATGCCTTTTTTATCTGATTCTCTTTCGTCGATTTCCAGAATATCTGTTAGTGATTTCAGCATGGGGGTAAGTTTCGAATAGCCGTAATTTCTTGGGTCAAATTCCGGTTTTTTCTTTACAATAAGGTTTCCTACATCGCCCAGAAATGCCCAGCCGTCATCATCTTCTATATCTTCAATTGTAGATTCAATAAGTTCAATAGTTTGTTTGTCGACTTTGTGAAGTGCTTTTTCAGCAGGCTTTTCAATTGGTTTTTTAGTATCGACAGCTTTTGGTTTTTTCTTTTGAGTGGCACCATCCAAAACCTCGATGTAAATAAATCGGTCGCAGGCTACAATAAAAGAGCTTGGGGTTTTCTTTTCACCAATTCCTATTACTTTCATTCCGGATTCGCGCAGTCTAACGGCTAATCGGGTAAAATCGCTGTCACTGGAAACAATACAAAAACCATCTAATTTGCCAGAATACAACAAATCCATGGCATCAATTATCAAAGCAGAATCGGATGAGTTTTTTCCAACGGTATAACTATATTGCTGAATAGGAGTAATAGCATGTTCTAACAAAACACCTTTCCATCCGTTTGCATTGGGTTTTGTCCAGTCGGCATAAATACGCTTTGTGGTTGGAGTTCCCAATTTGGCTATTTCTTCCATCATGCCTTTTACATTACTGTAGGGCACGTTATCTGCATCAATAAGAACAGCCAGTTTTAAATCTTTTGAATTGCTTAAAGGCATTATTATGATATTAAAAATTAAATACTCTCAAAGTTAAAATTAAAATTGGTTTTTATAAGAATTGAAAGGCGAATAAGTGTTTATATTGACACTAATTAGTTTGATTATAAATAAGGTTTTTCTTCAATAAAATTAATTAAAGATAATTTTGTCTTTTATTGTAAACTTTTATACATTTGTACAGAATTAATTAACGAATGTATGTTTTCAAAAGCGTGTGAGTATGGTATCAGGGCCTCTATTTTTATTGCAGCCAAATCTTCAAAAGGAATCAGGGTTGGAATAAAAGATGTTGCCAAAGAAATTGATTCTCCGGAACCTTTTACCGCCAAAATTATGCAGATTCTGACTAAAAGCGGCATTATTCATTCAGCAAAAGGAGTAGGAGGAGGATTTGAAGTTTCACCTGAAGCATCAAAATCAATAAAATTAATTCAAATTGTAGATGCAATAGACGGAAACAAAATATACAGCGGCTGTGGTATAGGACTTAAAGAATGTTCTGAACAGCATCCGTGTCCGGTTCACAACGAGTTTAAAAAAATTCGGGGTTTACTTTTAGAAATGCTTACCAAAACCACTTTAGAACAATTAGCATCTGATGTAAAATCTGGTGATTTTTTTCTAAAGACATTAAATATGAACGATTAACAAATAAATAAATATTAAAAATGAATACAAAAACCAAAATTTCACTATTGATCCTAATGGGATTTTTAACGATAACATCATGCGGGAAAAAAGAAACAGCTCCTGCTGATCAAACAGAAACTACTGAACCATCTGGAGAAGGAGAACAAGCTCCGGCAACAGCAGTAGCTGAAGAAAATGTTTTAGTACTTGAAGGAAATGACCAAATGCAGTTTAACGTAAATGAATTAAAAGCTGTTGCAGGAAAACCAATCAAATTGACATTAAAACACGTTGGTAAAATTCCTAAAGAAGCAATGGGACATAATTTAGTAATCTTGCAGCCGGGAACTGATTTATCTGCTTTTGCTTTAAAAGCTAATGATGCAAAAGCAACAGATTATATTCCTGAATCTGAAAACGCTGTAATTATTGCTCATACTAAATTGTTAGGCGGAGGTGAAGAAGATACAATCGAATTTACAATTGATAAAAAAGGAAATTACCCATTTATCTGCTCTTTCCCTGGCCATGTTGCCATGATGAAAGGTGTATTAATTGTTGAGTAAATAACCAAAACTCTAAATCTCTACCAAAGATTTGGAGTTTTTTTAAAAACTAATAAAAGACAAAAATGTCTTTTATTGAAATTCCCCCAAGGAAATGAAAAGAGAAAAAAAATTATGGATTGTTTTTGCATTGGTTATGAGCATATCATTTGCAGTGCTTGGCTATTACGGTTACGAAATCTATCAGCAGGCACCGCCCGTTCCTAATGAGATTATAACCGATTCAGGAAAAGTGGTTTTTTCTGAGACTGAAATTAAAGACGGGCAGAATATCTGGCAGAGTATAGGAGGCCAGGAAGTTGGATCTATCTGGGGACACGGTGCCTACGTTGCCCCAGACTGGACCGCTGATTGGCTGCACAGAGAAGCCCTTTTTATACTCGATCTGTATGCCAAAAAAGATTTTAATAAAAAGTTTGAAGATTTAGATCTTGAAAATCAATCGGCTTTAAAAGTTCGTTTGCAAAAAGATCTGCGAACTAATAGATACGATCCAGAAACAGGAGTTCTTACCATTTCAGAAAACCGTTTAGCAGCAATTGAAAATTTAAGTGAATATTATAAAGGACTTTTTACAAACGATCCGAAGTTTGATAAACTGCGAGAAGAATATGCAATTCCTAAAAATTCGATTAAAGATGAAGCGAAAATGCACAAAATGAATGCATTTTTCTTTTGGGCAACCTGGGCAACAGTTACAAACAGACCAGATTCGGATATTTCATATACACATAACTGGCCTTCAGATGAATTGGTTGGAAATAAAGCAACCAAAGAGCTTTTGGCCTGGTCTGGAGTCAGTATTATTCTGTTGATTTTAAGTATTGGAATTTTAGTTTTCTATCATGCAAAATCAGGTGAGGAAGAAGAATTTCCGCTTCCTAAAGAAGATCCGATAATTAATCAGGGCAAAACTCCGTCGATGAAACTGGTTGTAAAATATTTTTGGATCGTGAGTTTGTTAATGATTCTACAAATGGTATTTGGAATTATTACTGCGCACTATGGCGTTGAGGGAAATGGGCTTTACGGAATTCCCATTGATCAAATTCTGCCTTATGCAGTAACACGTACATGGCATACACAACTGGCTATTTTCTGGATTGCAACGGCATGGCTGGCGACAGGATTGTATATTGCGCCGGCAGTTTCTGGTAAAGATCCTAAATTTCAGTGTTTTGGAATTAATTTCTTATTCATTGCTCTGCTAATAATTGTTTTAGGTTCTATGGCCGGACAATGGTTTGGTGTAATGCAGAAATTAGATTTAGTACAAAACTTCTGGTTTGGTCATCAGGGTTATGAATATGTAGATTTAGGGCGATTCTGGCAGATTTTCCTTTTAGTTGGATTGTTTTTATGGCTTGCTTTAATGATTCGCCCTTTAATCCCGATTTTAAAGAAAAAAACACAAGAGAAAAACCTGATTATCCTATTTCTGATTTCTTGTACGGCAATTGCTATGTTTTACGGAGCTGGATTAGCATGGGGAAGACAAACCAATTTAGCGATTGCAGAGTACTGGAGATGGTGGGTAGTGCATCTCTGGGTAGAAGGTTTCTTTGAGGTTTTTGCAACGGTTGTTATGGCTTTCTTGTTTGTTCGATTAGGATTGCTGAAAACAAAAACGGCTACATTAAATGTATTGTTTGCCACTATTATATTTATGTCGGGCGGAATTTTAGGAACATTCCATCATTTGTATTTCTCTGGAACGCCAACAGCAATTATGGCGTTGGGAGCGACTTTTAGCGCACTTGAAGTTGTGCCTTTAACTTTAATTGGGTTTGAAGCGTACCAAAACTATAAAATCTCAAAATCAACACAATGGATTGCTGATTACAAATGGCCGATTTATTTCATGATTTCGGTAGCATTTTGGAATTTCTTAGGAGCCGGAATCTTTGGGTTTATTATTAATCCGCCAATTGCACTTTATTATGTACAAGGTTTAAATACAACACCGCTCCACGGACATACCGCTTTATTTGGTGTATACGGAATGTTGGGAATTGGACTGGTATTATTTGTTTTAAGAAGTTTATACAGAAATGTAAACTGGAATACCAAACTGCTTAAAATTACTTTTTGGTCGCTTAATATTGGTTTATTCCTAATGGCTGTATTGAGTTTACTGCCTATTGGAGTCTGGCAGGCAATTGAAAGTATTGATCATGGAATGTGGTACGCACGTTCATCTGAACTAATGCAGCAGCCGGCCATGATTACGCTAAAATGGCTTCGTGCGATTGGGGATTCGATTTTCGGGATTGGATTTATTACAATGGCGTGGTTTGTATTTGATCTGACATTAAAAAACAAAAAATAAAAACAAGTTAAAAATTAATTATCATGGAAAATTTAAAAAACAAAACAATAGGATCATTCGTGGCTCAGGATTATAGAACTGCGGCGGTATTTTCTAAATATAGAATAGATTTTTGCTGTAAAGGAAACAGAACTGTAACCGAAGTATGTGAAAAACAGGAAATAGATGCCGATGTCTTATTGCAGAACATTCAGGATGTTATTCATTCAGAAAATAATGGTTCAATCGATTTTAATTCATGGCCTTTGGATTTACTTGCAGACTATATCGAGAAAACGCATCACCGATATGTAGAAGAAAAAACACAGACACTTCTGGCTTTTTTAGATAAGTTATGTAAAGTTCACGGTGCAAATCATCCGGAATTATTCAGAATAAATGAATTGTTTACAGGATGTGCAGGCGAATTATCGCAGCACATGAAAAAAGAGGAATTAATCTTATTTCCTTTTGTAAAAAGAATGACAAAAACAAAAGAATCTGATGGGATTTTATCGCAGCCTTCATTTGGAAGCGTTTCAAATCCTATCGCGATGATGATGCATGAGCATGATAATGAAGGTGATCGTTTTAGAGAAATTGCTGCTTTAACTGATAATTATACACCACCGGCAGATGCATGTACGACATACAGAGTAACTTTTGCCATGCTTAAGGAGTTTGAAGAAGATTTGCACAAACACATTCATTTAGAAAATAACATTCTGTTTCCAAAAGCAGTTCTTTTAGAAAAAGAATTTGTTGAAGTAGAATAAAAATAAATTTTAATAGTGAAAAGAACACCGATATATCAATTAAACAGAGTATTGTCGGTGTTTTTTGTTTTTATAGACTGCTTGTTATTTGTTACTTTTAATGAATGAGTTTAACTCAAAAAAAGACTTTATGAATTCTCAAAAAAGCTGGATCATCTGCTGTTTTTTTAATTTTCTGATTGCCTGTACTTTCGGATTGGTAATGCGGCTGTTATATCTTTTTCCTGTAGATTTTATAAACTACAGTTTTCTGCTTCATGCACATTCACATGTGGCAATGCTGGGCTGGGTTTATTTAATTGTGTATGTTTTGATTGTTCGTTTTTTTATTCCAAAAGAAAAAAGTCAAAAACCTATATACAATCGTTTATTCTGGCTCACAGAATTTTCGGTAATAGGAATGATGATTGCTTTTCCTATTCAGGGTTATGCTCTTTTTTCTATTATATTTTCGACAATGCATATTCTGCTGAGTTATGTTTTTTGCAGATTGGTCTGGAAAGATAGTCTAAATGATAAATCGCCTTCACAAAAATTTTTATTGGTTTCTGTTTTATTTATGATTTTGTCCACTTTTGGAGTTTGGTGTTTAGGTCCCGCTGTTAGTACTCTGGGTAAACAAAGTGCTTTTTATCAGATAGCAATTCAGTTTTTTTTGCATTTTCAATTTAACGGATGGTTTTTATGGGCAATTCTGGCGTTGTTTTTAAAACAATTTCTGCAGAAAATAGAAGAAAAACAGTTTAAGAGATTTTACTTTCTTTTAATTACATCAACCTTGCTCACAGTTACATTTCCTATACGCTGGTTTATAGAAAATGACATTTTAAATGTAATAAATGCTTTTGGAGTTATATTGCAGCTGATGGCTTTTATTTCGTTTTATAGAATGCTAAAACCTCAAATTAATAGCTTTACATCAAGTTTAGACAAAATAACAAAACTCGTTTACTGCTTAGCTGTATTTTCGCTGGGTTTAAAAATAGGAATCCAGTTATTGACAATTTTTCCTAATATAGCTGAGGTTTCGCATCAAATTAGAAATTTTGTAATTGGGTTTATTCACTTAACAACTTTAGGAATTATAACGGGGTTTTTGTTTGGAATTTTACTTCAGAATAAAATACTTTCGGCAGATTCTTCAATTTTAAAAATAGGAGTGAAGTGTTTTATAGGAGGATATATTTTGACAGAGATTTTATTGTTTGTGCAAGGCTGGTTTTTATTTTTAGAAAAGGGAATAATTCCATTTTACTACCAGAACATTTTGATCTTTAGTATTTTTTTGGTTTTGGGGCTGGTTCTAATTATGTTATCAATAATAAAATTTAAATCTCATAATTTAAGCAATAGATGATAAATTAAATTAAAGAATCCCAGAGCGGGCTGTAATATTACATAATCAAATTAGAAATAATTTACTGACGCTTAAAATATCCTCTATGTTGCAGCTTTTTATAAATGATTAAATTTTCTATAAATATTTAGCTCCGTTGGAGCCATATTCTAACCGATTTAATCTTCTGTAAATATTTCGCTTCTCCGAAGCTGTCATTATAAACAAAAAACAAGAGTCGATCCATTCCTAAAAAATCTCCTCTTGTTTTTCTCCTAAATCAAAATGTTTAATCTTTATATTTTTTTAGCTTCCATATTTATGGTTTCAATTGTTTTTTCGTTGTTTACGCCAAGTCCTTCTTGTTGAAATACGAGTTCTCCGGCAGGATTAAAAACGCTTATAATATTAGAATGCGAAAAATCGACAGGCGATATTTGTTTGTAATTAACAGCCAGAACGGCAGCAAATTCGCGAGTATTTTCTTCTGTAGAACGGAGGAAAATCCAAGGTTCCTGATTCATTTGATTTTCAATAGCAAATTTTTTCAGTCTTTGCGGAGTATCAGTTTTTGGATCAATGCTTACCAGAATTAATTTGACATTCTTTTTTGTTTTTTTATCCAGTTTTGATTCAATATCTCTCATATCTGCTACTAATCTTGGACACGCTGCTTTACAACTTGTGTAAATCATAACCATAACCAGAACATTTCCGTTAAGGCTTTTTAGTTCAATATCTTTTCCGTCTTGAGTTGTCCATTTCGATGGCAGGTTGTAAATAGATAAATCACTAATTTCTTTATTGGGTTTTGCCGTATCATTTTTTTTGTCAGATTCTTTACAGCCTTGCAAAGCAAACATGAGAATGAAAAAGGCAGATAGTATTTTTTTCATTTTAAGGTTATTTTAAAATTAGGGTTTTGGTTTAGTATCACTCGCGCATCTAAAACCAAGATTCCGTGTTGAGTACTGCGCTTTAAGACTTCCTCTAAAAGCATATCTCATAAAAGCGGCATAATCCATTAAATCTGTTGCATTTACAGAAGCGCTTCCGCAGAATAAACTCTTATCGCTGCTTTTATCTTTTCTGGATTCTCCGGATAAAAAAATGCTGTTAAAATCAGATGTCCATTCCCACACTAAACCATGCATATCATAAACTCCCCAATAATTTTTAAAAGTTTTCCCTATTTCATTTTCATAGGTTTTTGACTTTTCGTACCAGGATAAAATGTATTCATTAAATTCTTTTTTGGTTCTGGCATCAATTCTTTTTTCATCGGCCATAGCTGCATATTCCCATTCATCCATTGTTGGTAATCGTTTTCCTTGACATTCGCAGTATTTTTTTGCAGCAAACCATGAAACACTTGTTACAGGCGATTTAGGTTTAGAACTTCCAAAACTATAATCTGCAGTCCAGTACGATAAGTAGCTTTTGTCTGCAAAAATTCCTTTTATTTTTGATTTGCTGTATGTTGGATTTTTTTTGACAAAATTTAAAAAATCAGCATTTGTAACAGGATAAACATCCATATAAAAATGTTTTACAATTACAGGTTTTTTGGAACTGGCCCCATAAAGAGGGACAAAAGATCCCTCTTTTATGTGAACCATTCCATTTTCCTGAGCTTTTGAAAACCCTGAAAGCATCAGAAAAATAGTAATGAAAAGGTGTATTTTCATATTGAATATTTGCCGTTATCTTAATGCTTTAACCATTTCCGGCGTGATTTCTGTTTTGTTGTTACCCCAGCTGCTATAAATGTAGGTAAGGACATTCGCGATTTCATCATCAGATAAATTTTGAGCCGGCATTATGTTGTTGTATTTTTTGCCGTTAACAGTTACTTCTCCAGTTAAACCATGCAGTATTGTTTTAATGGCACGTTTAGAATCAGCATTTAAATAATCTGATTTTGCAAGAGGAGGGAAGGTATTAGGAATTCCCTGCCCTTCAGATTGGTGACATGCAAAACAAGTTGTTCCAAAAATTTGTTTACCAATTTTTACTTTTTCTTCAACCGTACGTTTTGGGATCGCAGTTTTAGCTGCTGCATCTCCCGGTATTTTTTGAATTGTTCCTCCTTCAGGTAAATAAATACCTTCCTGAATTGTACCAGAATAAATATTTTTATTTTCGTTTCCTTCTACTTTCAGCATTCCTAACGCTCCTTTGTTAAAGGCTCTAAAAATAGAGTGGTCAACTAAGATAAAAGTTCCCGGAGTCTCAACTTTAAAATCTACTATAGAAGCGCCGCCTGCAGGAATTAAAGTAGTCTGTACGTTTTTATTAATCGTAGTTCCGCCTTCCACATGAACATTATCAAATATTTCTCCAATAACGTGGAAAGAAGAAACCAGATTTGGTCCTCCGTTTCCAACAAACAAACGAACAGTTTCGCCTACTTTTGCTGTAAGTTCATTTCCGTTTGTAAGAGAGCCTACTTTTCCATTAAATACTACATAATCAGGAGTTTCTTTTACGGCTTTGTTCATGTCAAATGGCTGAAGACCTTTTGCTCCATACTCTCCCTGTGTATAAAAATCACCCTGCATTACATAATATTCTTTATCAACCGGTGGAAGTCCGCCTTCCGGTTCAACCAGAATTAAACCATACATACCATTTGCGATATGCATTCCAACAGGTGCTGTGGCACAATGATAAACATACAATCCCGGATTAATCACTTTAAAACTAAAAACTTTCTCATGTCCCGGAGCTACTAATGATGAGGTTGCTCCTCCGCCCGGACCTGTTACGGCATGTAAATCAATATTATGAGGTAATTTATTATCAGGATGGTTTTTTAAGTGAAACTCGACTTCATCACCCACACGAGTTCTAATAAAACTACCCGGCACAGATCCTCCAAATGTCCAGTAAGTGTATTTTACTCCATCAGTCATTGTACCTTCCTGTTCTTTGATTTCCATGTTTAACTTAAGTTTCATGGCAGGTCTGTTTCCAATTGGTTTTGGTACATGCGGCGGAGATGTTAGTTCTGCTTCCATTTCTCCCTGAGTTGTAATATCAGCATAATTTTTTGCCTCTTCTTTTTTACAGCCTGTTAATGTGAATACAGCCAAAAGGAAGTATAACAATACTTTAATCCTTATTTTTTTTTCGTTTTTCATAAATTTTGGTTTTTTATTTTTAAGTTTAATTTTCTTCAAAAATAAAAGACTGTTTTGTCTTTTATTATGATAAAAGTCATACTTTGTGCTTAAAAAAATGGCAAGTTTGATATTAAAAAAATCAAAAAAGCAAAGGAGAGGATCTTGTTAAAAAACAGTTGTTGATTATTTTTTAATAAAAATAAATCACTCTCTGAATTTTAGAATAATAATGATTATTTTTGCTCGCTGATTAAGTTAAAAAAATTACTACACTATATTATGGTAAAAGATTTATTCGAAAGAATTCAGGACAATAAGGGACCTTTAGGAAAATGGGCTTCTCAGGCAGAAGGCTATTATGTTTTCCCAAAGTTAGAAGGAGAGTTGGGTCCTAGAATGCAATTTCATGGAAAAAATATCCTAAACTGGAGTTTAAATGATTATTTAGGGTTAGCTAATCATCCGGAAGTTCGTAAAGCAGATACAGATGCGGCAATTCAGTTTGGTGCAGCTTATCCTATGGGAGCTCGTATGATGTCTGGGCACACTACTTATCATGAGCAATTAGAAAATGAACTGGCTTCTTTTGTAATGAAAGAATCAGCTTATCTGCTAAATTTTGGTTACCAGGGAATGGTTTCTATAATTGATGCTTTAGTTACTAAAAATGATATCATTGTTTATGATGTAGATTCTCATGCTTGTATTATTGATGGTGTTCGTTTGCATATGGGTAAACGTTTTACTTACAAACACAATGATCTTGAAAGTATGGAAAAAAACCTGCAGCGTGCTACTAAAATGGCCGAAGAAACAGGCGGAGGTATTTTATTTATTACCGAAGGTGTTTTTGGAATGCGCGGACAGCAGGGTAAACTAAAAGAAATTGTTGCATTAAAACAAAAATACAATTTCCGTTTATTAGTTGATGATGCACACGGTTTTGGTACTTTAGGAAAAACAGGAGCAGGAGCAGGAGAAGAGCAAGGAGTTCAGGCTGATATTGATGTTTATTTTTCAACTTTTGCAAAATCTATGGCGAATATTGGTGCTTTCGTAGCAGCTGATAAAACCGTTATCGATTATTTAAAATACAATTTACGTTCGCAGATGTTTGCAAAAGCATTACCAATGATTCAGACAATTGGTTCATTGAAACGTTTAGAATTATTACGTAAATCTTCTGCAATTAAAGATAAACTTTGGGAAAATGTAAATGCATTACAAAGTGGACTTAAAGAAAAAGGATTTAATATTGGAGACACAAATACTTGTATTACACCAGTTTACTTAGAAGGAAGTATTCCTGAAGCGATGGTAATGGTAAACGATTTAAGAGAAAACTACGGTATTTTCCTTTCTATTGTTGTTTATCCGGTTATTCCAAAAGGAATTATCTTATTAAGAATGATTCCTACAGCTTCTCATACATTAGAAGATATCAACGAAACGTTAACTGCATTTGAAGCAATCCGCGAGAAATTAGTTAACGGAACATATAAAGAAATTGCAGAGCGTACAACTGTAGACGTTTCGTAATTACTTATAAAATAAATTTCCTTTAGTGGAAATTATGTAAAAAAATCCATTTGTTATACGAATGGATTTTTTTTATTTAAAGTAACTTTATTTCATAATCAACAAAATAAAACAGCATTATGAAAAAAGTATTAACAATAACAACCTTGGTTTTAACAGTTCTTATTTCCTGTAAAAAAGCAACTGAAACAGAGCCGGTACAAATTACTCCAAGTCCGCCAAAAGAAGCTGAAATTGTAGAACCAGCAGGAGATCAATGTTACGCTTGGAGATCGAATGGAAGCATTATCGAGATGAGTTTTAATGTAAATTCTCATCAGGAAGTAAATGGAAAATTAAGCTATAATCTAGTTGGAAAAGATAAAAACGAAGGAACACTGATTGGAAATATGAAAGGTGATACCTTAATTGCCGATTATACTTTTAATTCAGAAGGAGTTTCATCAGTAAGAGAAGTAGCCTTTTTGAAAAGAGAGAATACTTTTATTGAAGGTTACGGAGATATAGCTTCAGGAAATGATAAAGTAACTTTTAAAGACAAAACAAAATTAAAATTTGATCCAAAAAATACGCTTACTAAAGTAGATTGCAAAGTGGAATAAATAAAGTGTTTATAATTGAAAAATCCATTCGTTTTGGGGGCGAATGGATTTTTTTTTAAGTTTATCTTTTAAGAGAATCTATGTATTCACTTGAATTTCCGTTCCAATAACATTTAGTACAACGACCATTTTTAAATTCATGAATACAGTTTTTGTATCCATATATATGGTGTGCACATTCTGGACATAAATTCTTCATTATAGATGAATGTTGGAAAAACTCGCTTAGGCATTCATCACAAACAGCTTTTGAAGATTTTCTTAAATTCATTTTATACTGGCTGATTACTTATTGCTGTGACTGAAAAACTTTAATTAAAGATTTTTCAAATACGTTTTTCTTTGACAGTGAATCGTTGGGTCAAAGTTTTTCCAAAGTAAATGAATAGCGTTATTTTCTAATAATTCTGGAGTTCTAATGCAGTTTTTGATTCCTTTTGCCGAAAAAGTTTTGAAATATTCGTCAAAGATAATGGCGGTAACTCCTTTGTTTTGATATTCAGGATGAACACCAATCAAATAGAAAACAACATCTTTACTGTGTTTTTTTGCTTTTAATAATTGTAGAAAACCAAATGGAAATAGTTTACCTTTAATTTTCTGTAATGCTTCTGTAAAACTTGGCATTACAATACTAAAAGCTACTAAATTATCATCTTTATCAACAACGAACTTTATGTATTCCGGATTGATAAAACTAATGTATTTCTTTTTAAAATATTCTTTTTGAACATCAGAAATAGCTACAAATGAAGCTAGTTTTTCATACGATTCATTAAACAAATCAAACATTTTGTCTACATGAGGCATAATGTCTTTTGTTTTTGTAAAATTAAGTGCTTTTAATCCGTAGCGTTTTTTGATTAACTCCTGAGCTTTCTGGAAAAACTCTGGTTTAACATTAGAAAAAGGAAATATACTTTCGATATATTGTTTTTCTACCTGAAATCCTAACTGCTCTAAATGAGTTACATAATAAGGATGATTGTACCATGTAATCATAGTTCCCACCTGATCGTAACCTTCAGTTAAAACACCCACTTTATCCAGATTTGAAAATCCCATTGGGCCTTCGGCATGCTCCAGATTGTGTTTTCTTCCTAATTCAAATACCTTATCCAGAAGCGCTTTTGTTACTTCAATGTCATCAATAACATCAAACCATCCAAAACGAACTTTTCTTTTATGCTGATTGTTTACTTCTGCCCAATTTATAATTGCAGTTATTCTTCCCACAATTTGATTGTCTCTGTAAGCCAGATAGAAATAAGCTTCGGCGTTGTCGAAAGCAGGATTTTTAGTTTTATCAAACGATTCTAGTTCATCAGCAATAATAGGCGGTACCCAATATGGGTTGTCCTTATATAGTGAAAACGGAAATTTGATATATTCTGTTAATTCCTTTTTGGTTTTGGCTTCTTTTATTGTAATCATTAAGTCAGTATTTACTCTTAGTTGGGTATCGATTATTTGTTATTCGTATTTTGCTTTACGTTTTCTTTCTTTTTCCTGATAATCTATAGGTTTTTTATTATCTGGGTTCTTTTTTGCTCTTTCTTTATTTTTCAGTTCAATGACTTTTTCTTTGTACCATCCGTCATAACGCCAAGAGAAACCTACACCGCCGTATAACACAGAAGGTGTATTTTTAAAATTGGCACTTATAGAAGCATCAACCTGCATATTTGGAGATAAAAGAAAAGCGGCACCGCCACGAACGATTGCATCGCTGTAAAAATCACTTTTAAATCCTTGGTTTTCAACAAAACCAGACCATCTGTCGTTAAATCCGTGGGTCAAAGTTAAGATATATCCATAAGTTGGATAATCTGTAGAAATATAATCGGCAAAAATATTGGTTACAAAAACCCATGAACCGCCGCCTAAAATGTTTTGTGTAATAACTGAGACTTTAGGAGAAATGCCGCCGTCTGGAGAAAAATAATATGGATTATCGGCTCCAATAAAATTAGCTCCGGCGTAAACAGAAACAGCCGGAATCAACTCTCGCCATTGAAAATTACGATTGGCTTTGTAGCTGTAAATGTTTACTTCTCTTTTGTAATTTTTGTAAGGATCATAAATAAGATATTTTGCTCCTAAAGTAGTTTGTCTGAAATTGTTTTTTTTGTAGCTCGTGTAAGGTGTATCAAAGTTTTCCATTTGATACTGAACATCAAGAACAAATTCAAGCTGTTCAAGAAAGGCACCGTATCTAACACTTAAATCTGTGCCAAAACCAGATGCGTCGTAATCTAGTAAATCGTGTTTTTCTTTAATGCCATAAACGCCAATTTCGCCTTGAATAACTGATTTTCCAACTCCGTAAGCAGACATGCTTTCACCTGGGCGGTTAGAATTGATGACATCAGTGTATTGAGCAAAGAAAATCTGCGGTGTAAAAATAAGTGCGGTAAAAAGTAAATTTTTAATTTTCAACATAATTATTTGGGGATTAGAAAATAATAACGCAATTCAAATGTACTATATTTTATTATTTATTTAAGATTGATATTTTAATTTTAAAGAACGGATTTACTAATTTTGGAAAAAAATTATATGATCATGCAAGAAGCATCTTTTACAAATTTGTTTAAAACGATAATGTGGATTATTGCGTTTTATTATATTTTTAAATTTTTAGCCCGAATCTTTTTGCCTGTATTGGTAAAAAAAGCGGTTGAAAAGGCAGGAGAAAACTTTCAGAGACAACAGCAATACAGTCAGGACAATTCTTGGCAGCAAACCCGTAATAACAATAATGACGAAATAATCATCAATACAGCTAATGCAAAAAAGCCCCGCGAAACCAAAAAAGTGGGTGATTATGTTGATTACGAAGAAATAGATTAAGTTTGTATCCTGACAAATAGGGATTCATCATTTAACCAAACCAGCCAAAATTGAAAATAGTAAATAAATTCTATCCGCACGCCCTTGTAGTACTGGGCTTTATTCTCGTTTCTTTAATTTATTTTTATCCGGTTCTGCAGGGAAAACAAATTTTCCAGTCAGATATTGCTCAATACACCGGAATGGCCAAAGAGCAAAATGACTTTAGAGCCGCAGAACATGCAGAGCCTTATTGGACAAATTCGGCTTTTGGTGGAATGCCTACTTATCAGTTAGGAGCTAATTATCCAAACGATTTTGTGGGTAAAATAGATGATATGCTGCGTTTTTTACCACGTCCTGCTGATTATTTATTTCTATATTTCTTAGGCTTTTATGGTTTGTTATTGGTTTTAAAAACAGATCCGTTAAAAGCTTTTATTGGTGCAATTGCATTTGGATTTTCTACCTATTTAATTATTATACTTGGCGTTGGACATAATGCAAAAGCGCATGCCATTGCGTATATGCCATTAGTTATCGCCGGATTTATACTCGTTTTTCAGAAAAAATACATTTGGGGAGGTCTGCTCACCATGTTTGCGGTTGCGTTAGAAGTTAATGCCAACCACTTCCAAATGACTTATTATTTGTTGATTTTCCTATTGATTCTTTCAGGTTATTTTGCCTTTAATTTTATAAAAGATAAAGAGTATAAACCGCTTTTAACAGCAATTGGAACTTTGGCAATAGCCGGAATTTTTGCTATTGGTGCAAATGCGGCCAATTTAATGGCGACTAGTGAATATGCTAAATTTAGTACACGAAGCAACAGCGAATTGACTTTTAATCCTGACGGAACAAAAAAGACAAACGAAAATGCTTTAAGCCGTGAATATATTACAGAATACAGTTACGGAATTGCAGAAAGTTTTAATTTGATTGCTCCAAGACTTTTTGGAGGCTCAAATCATGAAAATATTGGTACAGACAGCAGTATGTACTCGTTTATGTTAGAGCAGGGAGTACCGGCAAGTCAGGCAGCAGATTTTGTGTCAGGAATGCCTACATACTGGGGAGATCAGCCTATTGTTGCTGCACCTGCTTATATTGGAATTGTTGTGTTCTTTTTGGCAGTTCTGGCATTGTTTATTGATGATAGAAAAATAAAATATGTATTTCTTGCAGGAGCATTATTTTCATTAGTGCTTTCTTGGGGAAAAAACTTCTCTTTATTGACCGATTTCTTTATTGATTATGTGCCAATGTACGATAAGTTTAGAGCCGTATCGTCTATTCAGGTCATTTTAGAATTATGTTTTCCGGTATTAGCAGTAATGGGAATTCAGTCGTTTTTTAAAGCAAAAGAAGAACCTAAATTACAGCAGAAAGCGCTTATACAAACAGGTGTTTTTGGTTTTGGAATTATTGTTATTTTGATCATTGCTAAAAGTTTCTTCCATTTTTCTGGAAGCAGCGATAATTATTTCCTTCAAAGTTATGGTCAGGCATTCGTAGACGTATTAAAAGAAGACAGAAAATCATTGTATTTTGCAGATTTACTTCGTTCAGGATTTTTTATTGTTGTGACTTTTGGAATTTTATGGCTGTTTATTAAAAACAAAATGTCTCAGACTACAACATTAATACTTGTTGCGGTTTTCATGATTTTTGATTTGTTTTTTGTTGACAAAAAATACGTTTCTGCAAAGGATTTCGTAAGTCCGGTTCAAATAGCCGCTCCATTTCAGGAAACTCCTGCTGATGCAAAAATCTTAGAAGATACAACGCATTACAGAGTTTTTGAAGTAAACGGCAATATGTCAAGCGCAAGAGCATCTTATTTCCACCATTCAATTGGAGGATATCATGCTGCAAAACCTAGAAGAATGCAGCAGTTGTTTGATTATCAAATTGCTAAAAATAATTTGGAAATACTTAATATGTTAAACGTTAAGTATGTAATTCAGACTGATAAAGAAGGAAAAGAAATTCCAACTATCAATCCGGATGCCAATGGAAATGCATGGTTTGTGAGTTCTGTAAAACTGGTTAATAAAGCAGATGAAGTGATGAAAGCTTTAGACCATATTGATACTAAAAAAGTTGCTGTTTTTAACGTTCATGAGCATGAAGTAAAATTCAGAAATGCACGCATGAAAAAACAATGGGACACAACAGGAACAATAAAATTAGTTCAGTATAAACCAAATTATATTAAATATCAATCTGATAACGGAAAAGATGGTTTAGCTGTTTTCTCTGAAATCTATTATAAAAATGGATGGAACGCTTATATCGACGGACAATTAACAGATCATTTTCCTGTTGATTATGTTTTAAGAGCAATGGAAGTTCCGGGCGGAAAACATACAATTGAATTCAAATTTGAACCAAAAGTTATTAAAACCGGAGGAACAATTAATTTGATTAGTTCAATTGGAATGTTTGTACTGTTGATTGGCGGTATTTACTTCGAAAGAAAAAAATCTAGTACAAATAAAAGTGAATTTAAGGCTTAATTTTAGATTATGATTTCGAAGATTTTAAAGATAGTTATCTTTGCTATTTTTGATTTATTCGTCTTTGTCTTCTGTTCAATATATATGATAGGCTATGATGACTTTTATAATGAAAGTCAGGGAGAATATTTTAGTTTTTCAAGTATGAAAACTGAATATAAAATTGTCTGGGGATTTTATAATTTTTGGATTTTTTTAAATTGTTTACTTCTAGTCTATATTATATTTAAAGTATACAAGAAATTAGCTTTCAAATGACTTTTAAATTACACTTAAAAATATAAACGATTTTCATTGGAACAAAAAAAGCTCTTAATTATTACGTATTACTTTCCACCAGCTGGAGGACCGGGTGTGCAGCGCTGGCTGAAATTTGTAAAATATCTGCCGGATTTTGGTATTCAGCCTATTGTTTATGTTCCTGAAAATCCAACTTATCCTATTGTTGATGAAGGTTTAGTAAGCGAAGTTTCGGATAAAGTTGTTGTTCTTAAAAATAAAATTTGGGAGCCTTACCAATTAGCTTCTGTATTTTCAAAAAATAAAACCAAGAAAATCAGTTCGGGAATTTTTCCGCACAAAAAAAAGCAGACTTTTTTAGACAAAACTTTTCTTTGGGTTCGTGGTAATTTGTTTATTCCGGATGCTCGTGTTTTTTGGGTAAAGCCTTCTGTTTCTTACCTCGAAAAATACATCAAAGAAAATAATATTGACACCATTGTAACTTCTGGACCGCCGCATAGTTTGCATTTGATTGGTTTAGAATTAAAAGAAAAACTAAATGTAAAATGGTTTGCAGATTTTCGCGATCCGTGGACTACAATTGGTTATCATAAAGCGTTGCGTTTATCCAGCTACGCCGATAAAAAACATAAGAAATTAGAGCATAAAGTATTAAATTCTGCCGATACTATTATTGTAACCAGTAAAACTACAAAAGCAGAATTTCAGGCTATTACCAATAAACCTATTTCGGTAATTACAAACGGATATGATGTCGAAAAAGTTGAAAAACAAACTTTAGATACAAAGTTTACTTTGGCACATATTGGCTCTTTTTTATCAGACAGAAATCCAAAGTTTTTATGGGAATGTCTAATCGAACTGCTTCACGAGATTTCGGATTTTAAAAATCATCTGGAAATTAAACTTATTGGAGCTGTAAGTCAGGAAGTTTTAGATTCTATTAAGGAATTTAAGTTGGATGATTATTTAAATCTTTTAGGTTATGTTTCGCACAACGAAGCAATTGCACATCAAAGAAAATCTCAGGTTTTACTTTTAATAGAAATTAATTCAGAAGATACTAAAAGTATTATTCCGGGTAAATTGTTTGAATATATGGTATCAAACCGTCCTATTATTGCCATTGGGCCAGATGGTTCTGATTTTGCCGACATCATAAAGGAAACTAATACAGGAGTATTTTTTGATTATTCAGAAAAAGCGAAATTAAAAAGTGTAATTTTGGACTTTTATAATCAATTTTTGGAAGGAAAATTACAAGCTAACGGTGTTGGTTTACAACAATATTCGCGAAAAAATCTTACTAAGCAATTAGCGCAGTTAATTAGCTGAAAGTATAAATAATCAAAATCTCTGAACTCTACAATCTAAAATAAGGAAATGGGTATTGTCTTAAACCAGTCTTTTAAAAACACCATAATAACATATATAGGCTTTGGAATTGGAGCCATTAATACACTTTATTTATATCCTGTTTTTTTAGGCGCAACTTATTATGCATTAACAAATTATATTACTTCTGCAGCAAATGTAATCATGCCTTTGTTTGCTATTGGAATGCAGAATACGTTAGTTAAATTCTATTCTCAATATAAAACAGAAGAAGAAAGAGAACAGTTTTTGTCTTTTACGGCTTTGTTTCCCATTTTAATGTGTATTCCGTTAGGAATAATTGGTATTTTCTTTTATGATGATATTACAGACTTCGTTTCTAAAGAAAACCCTGTTGTAAGAGAGTTTATGCTTTTAATTCCGTTTATAGGAATTTGTATGGCATATTTTGAGATTTTTTATGCCTGGGCGAGAGTTCACATGTATTCTGTATTTGGAAATTTTATTAAAGAAGTTGGATTAAGGCTGCTTTCGACCGTTGCTTTGATTGGCTTATATTTTAACTGGATTTCTTTAGTTCAGTTTGTTTATGTAACCGCTGCGATTTACTTTTTGGCTTTTTTAGTAACCATGTTTTATGCCTTTTATATAAAACGACCAAATTTTCAGATTACAATTCCTGAAAATGTAAAAAGTGTTATGGAGTATACTTTTTATATTATCCTTTCAGGAAGTGTTGCTAATTTGCTTTTAGACGGCGATAAGCTGATGCTCAACCAATATATGAAAATTGAAAATATCGCTTATTATTCAGTAGCGACATATATTGCTTTAGTAATTTCTGTTCCTAGCCGTGCGATGCATCAAATTGTGTATCCTATTACGGCTAAATTAATGCATGAAAATAAACACGACGAGCTTAACCAGCTTTATAAAAAAACATCAATAAACCTTCAAATGGTTGGTGGATTTGTAATGCTGTGCATTTTTGTAAACATTAATCAATTATATGAATTAGTTCCAAAGGAATATAGCGGCGGAATCTCGGTTGTGTTTATGATTGGTTTGTCAAAATACTTCGATTTAATCTTAGGAAACAACAACGCTATTATCTTTAATACGAAATATTATAGAATGGTATTGTATTTAGGATTAATGCTGGTTGTTTTAACGGTAATTTTGAATATGATTTTTATTCCGATTTTTGGAATCTTCGGATCTGCTTTTGCAACTTTATTATCTATTACTTTATACAGTTTAGCGAAACTTCTTTTTGTGGTTAAAAAGCTGGATTTGTACCCTTTTACAAAAGAAACTATTTCTTCAATGCTGTTAACATTTGCATTGTTTTTAGTATTTTACTTTTGGGAGTTTCCATTTTTCCAGCTTATCAGCATTGCTTTAAAATCGATTTTGGTAACCATTTTATATGTTTATTTAAACTACAGATTTAATATTTCTCCGGATATCAATAAAGTTATAGATACCATTTTGCGAAAAATAGGAATTAAGCTTGGTTAGTCTTTTTTCTTTGCATTACAGCATTTAGAGAAAAAAAATGCAATATTATATTTTCCTGATTATTTAAAAAGCGATTATAAACACTCTTTTTTTAATATTAAGAATAAAAGTGGGTTATTTTTGTAAGATGCTGAAAATGTGAATATAATCTTAATTTTTTATGGTTATTTCTTTGAAATTCAATTTATTAAAATTAATTTTATGTTGAATTTTTACTAACTCTTACAATTTTATTGTAGAAAATGTTTTATAAAATACAATAAAAAGCTAGATGTAAGTGTTTTATTAAATTGAAGTACCCATTCGAGATTGTTTAATTTTAAGTATCACATGCAGACAAACCAAAACAAATGATTATGAAAAGCAATAAGCTAAGTCAGGAACAAAGTGTACAGGTGTTTTCTAATATGATATCGAATAAAGTTCATAATGGATTTACGCTAGAAGAGAGAAATGATGAGTTACTTTTTGCTGTTCTTTCCAAAGGAGGAAAAGTAGTTAACCACAGTTTGAATTTCATGATTTTTTGTTTAACCCTCGGATTATGGTCATTCGCTTGGCTGTATCTTACATTCGAGGCCTCCAAACAAAAAAAGGTATTGGTAGCCATTGACGAAGATGGTTTTCCTTTTGAAGAAAGATGTTTAGTAGCCTAAACACTAAATTTTTAAAACAATTCAGCCATAAATTACATTTCTATTACTGTAATTTATGGCTGATTTTTTTTATAGCTGTTTTATATAAATTTTACAATTTGTCTTTTAAATAAATTCCCGTAACGGATTCTTTTACTTTTACGATATCTTCGGGCGTTCCTGACGCTAATAAATAACCACCGTTTTCACCGCCTTCAGGGCCTAAATCCAGAATCCAGTCTGCACATTTTATTAAATCAAGATTATGTTCGATTACAATTATCGAATGTCCTTTTTCTATTAAAGCGTCAAAGGAAGCTAATAATTTCTTGATGTCATGAAAATGCAGTCCGGTTGTAGGTTCATCAAAAACAAAGAGCGCTTTGTCTTTTGTGGCACCTTTTACAAGAAAAGAAGCGAGTTTGATGCGCTGTGCTTCACCTCCTGAAAGAGTAGAAGAAGACTGTCCTAACTGTACATATCCTAAACCAACATCTTGTAAAGGCTGTAATTTTTGCGTAATTTTTGTCTGTTTATTTTTTTCAAAAAAAGCAATTGCATCATCAATGGTCATGGTAAGAACATCGTTAATGTTTTGATTATCGAATGTAACTTCCAAGATTTCCTTTTTAAAACGTTTTCCGCCGCAAGTTTCGCAAGGCAGAGAAACATCGGCCATAAAGACCATTTCAACGTTAATAGAGCCTTCTCCTTTACAAGTTTCGCATCGGCCTCCATCGACATTAAAAGAAAAATGTTTGGCCTGATAACCTCTTATTTTTGATAGTTTTTCTTTGGCATACAAATCACGAATATCATCATAAGCTTTAATATAAGTAACAGGATTCGATCTTGAACTTCTTCCAATTGGATTTTGATCTACATATTCAATATGTTTAATCTGTGAGAAAGAACCAGATAATTCGCTGAACTGTCCCGCTTTTTCGGCTGCATTTTCCAGCTTTTTCTGCATTGCCGGAAATAATATCTTTTTAATCAAAGTACTTTTTCCGCTTCCCGAAACTCCGGTTACAACCGTTAAAACATCAAGAGGAAAAGTAACGTTGATATTTTTCAGGTTATTTTCGCGTGCACCGATAATATCAATATGATTTTTAAATTTTCGTCTTTTCTTTGGAACAGAAATTTCTAAATCTCCATTTAAATATTTCGAAGTAAGCGAATCTGATTTTAAAATTTCAGGATAAGTGCCTTGTGCAACAAGTTTTCCGCCAAAAGTTCCTGCTTCAGGACCAATATCAATAATCATATCGGCTGCTTTCATGATATCTTCATCATGTTCTACCACAATTACGGTGTTTCCTAAATCACGAAGAGAAAGCATTACTTTTATTAAACGTTCAGAATCTTTTGGGTGAAGACCAATACTTGGCTCATCGAGAATGTACATAGAACCCACCAAGCTGCTTCCTAAAGAAGTTGCAAGATTAATACGCTGAGATTCTCCTCCAGAAAGTGTAGAAGAATTTCTATTTAAGGTTAAATAATCTAAACCAACTTCGGTTAAAAATGATAAACGATTGTTGATTTCCAACATTAAACGTTTTGCAATCTGCTGTTCGTATGGGTTTAATTCAAGATTTTTGAAAAAAGTAACCAAATGTTTAATAGGAAGATCGACTAAATCAGAAACGGTTTTTCCGCCAATTTTTACATACGAAGCTTCTTCACGTAAACGTTTTCCACGGCAGGCATGACATTTTGTTTTTCCGCGATAACGCGAAAGCATGACACGGTTTTGTATTTTATAATTTTTTTCTTCAAGTTCTCTAAAGAAATCATTTAAACCCTGAAAATACTTATTTCCAGTCCAGATTAAATCTTTTTGATCTTCTGAAAGCTCAAAATAAGGTTTATGGATTGGGAAATCGAATTTATAAGCATGTTTTACCAGCTCGTCTTTGTACCAGCTCATGCTGTCGCCGCGCCACGGATAAATAGCACTTTCAAAAACAGATAATGACGTATTTGGCACAACAAGATCAGCATCGATACCTATAATATTTCCGTAGCCTTCGCAAACCGGACAAGCTCCGTAAGGATTGTTAAAACTGAACAAATGAACGTTTGGTTCCAGAAATGTAATGCCGTCTAATTCAAAATTATTAGAATACGAGAATCGTTTATCTGTTCCTACTTCCTGAAGGTAGCAGATTCCTTTTCCTTCAAAAAAAGCAGTTTGTACAGCATCCGAAAGGCGATTGTAGAATTCTTCTTCTTCCTTAACCACAATACGGTCAATGATAAGAAGAATATCTTTATTATCTAATTGATGAATATTTTCTGCCGAAAATTCATCTAAACGCACCATTTCATTATCGACTAAAATACGGGCAAAACCCTGTTGTAAAAGTATTTTTAGTTTGTCTTCAATTTGTCGGCCTTCTTCTAAATGAATAGGCGCAAGAAGAAGCCATCTGCTGTCTATTTCAAATGTTTTTACATCAGAAACAACATCTGTTACCGTATTTTTTTTGACTTCCTGACCAGAAACTGGCGAATATGTTCGTCCAATTCTGGCAAACAAAAGTTTTATATAGTCGTAGATTTCTGTAGAAGTTCCAACCGTCGAGCGCGCGTTTGTTGTATTAACTTTCTGCTCAATGGCAATTGCCGGTGCAATTCCTTTTATGTATTCGACTTTTGGTTTGTCTAAACGGCCCAGGAACTGACGCGCGTATGATGATAAACTTTCAACATAACGACGTTGTCCTTCGGCATATAAAGTATCAAAAGCCAGACTCGATTTTCCTGATCCGGAAAGCCCGGTAATAACAACCAGTTTGTTTCGCGGAATGGCAACATCTACATTTTTTAAATTATGTACTTGTGCACCTTTTATTATAATATTTTGCTTTGGGTCGAGTGTAGAAAGATCAATTTGCATAAAAAAAGTCAATTTTTACAAAAGTAATCAATTTTAAGCAGAGTTTTGTTAAGGATATTGTTCCAAATCTTAACAGAATTACCATGTTAGGTTTTAATTTTTGTCAGATATTTTTTTGAATAAAAATGCTTGTTTCAGCATAAAATATCCTACTTTAGAACTGTTTTAGTACTATTTTAATATCCTGACCAAATTTTGAAAACTAAACTATCTACCTTATTCTTTTTAATTAATTTCTTGTTGTTTGCACAAGAATTCCCGCCAATTATTAAATATTCGCCATCTGTGTACGGAGCCGGAAATCAAAGCTGGATGATTTCTCAGGATCGTAATAATTATTTGTATTTCGCCAATAACGACGGATTACTGGAATATAACGGAACCAGCTGGCAGTTGTATCCCGGGCCAAATGAAACTATTGTTCGTTCTGTTAAAGTAATTGGCAACAGGGTATATACAGGAAGTTATATGAATTTTGGTTTCTGGACGAGACAAGAAAACGGAAAACTGAAATATACTTCACTGAGCGACAGTATTAAAAATAAAATTTTAGACGACGAGCAGTTTTGGAATATTCTGAAATATGATCAATGGATTTTGTTTCAGTCTTTAAACCGAATATATATTTATGACACCAAAACGAGACAATTTAAAATCATTGCGCCTAAAAACGGCGTTGTAAAATCGTTTGCCGCTACAAATGCGATTTATTTTCAAACCCTTAAAGAAGGTCTTTTTGAAATTGAAAGCGGAAAAGCAAAACTAGTTTCTGACGATCCAATTTTAAAGAAGTTTACGATTGCCAATATTTTTACGACCGATGAAGGTTTATTGTTGCAGACACAATTAGACGGTATTTATAAACTCACTGGAAATACTTTAACACGTGTGGTTACAGATGTTGATGCGGAATTAAAATCGAGTTTTGTGTACAGCAGTCAGCGTCTTCAGGACGGAAGTTTTGCTTTGGGAACAGTTTCCAACGGAATTTTTATTTTATCTGATAAAGGAAAACTCAAATATCATCTTACGCAGAGCAAAGGTTTGAGTAATAATACCGCTTTGTCGCTTTTTGAAGATAAAGACCAGAATTTATGGACGGGACTCGATAACGGAATTAACTGTATTAATATGCAGTCGCCTGTGCATAGTTTTACAGACGATACGGGAGTTTTGGGAACCGTATATGCATCGGCGATTTATAACGGGATGCTTTACATTGGAACGAATCAGGGATTATTTTGTAAACCAAATCAAAGTAATTCTGATTTTAAGTTCATAAATGGCACAAAAGGGCAGGTATGGTCTTTATTTGTATATGATAATACGCTTTTCTGCGGACATGATTCGGGAACTTTTATTGTGGCAAATGAAACGGCCAGAAGTATATTTTCTGCCTCTGGAACGTGGAAATTTGAAACCGTTCCCGGAAATAAAAATTTGCTTCTTCAGGGAAATTATTACGGAGTTTCGGTTTTAGATAAAGTAAATAACCAATGGGTTTTTAGAAATAAAATTCAGGGTTTTGATTATTCGTCGCGCTATTTTGAAACAGGTAAAGATTCTGATGTTTATGTAAGCCATGAATATAAAGGCATTTTTAGATTAAAGCTTGATAAATCACTTTTAAAAACGCAGGGATTTTTTGCTTATAAAAGTCCAGATAAAGGAAAATATGCGAGTTTAACCAAATTCAACAATTCGATTTATTATGCTTACAAAGGTGGCATTTTTAAATTAAATCCTAACACGAAACAATTTGTAAAAGATACGCTGCTGAGTTCGATTTTTGAAAAAGACGAATATACTTCGGGTAAACTAATTGTCGATACTTCGAACAAAATCTGGCTTTTCTCTAAAAACTATATTCATTATTTCTCTGCCAGTAAACTGAGTAATCAATTAAAAGAAAATATAATTCCAATTCCATCGTCATTAACTAATTCGATGCTGGGGTATGAAAATATTACGCAGATTTCTAAATCGACTTATTTAATAGGAACTACAGACGGATATTATACTTTAAATATTGACGATTTGAGTTTTAAAAACTACAACGTTTTTATTACAGATATTACCACCAACAAACAAAATGAAACTTTTAAAAATGCCGGAATTTTAAATGAAGGCAGTTTTAAATCAGATGAAAATAATATTACGCTCAACTATACTGTTCCGGAATACAATAAATACATCAATTCAGAATATCAGTATTTATTAGAAGGTTTTCAAAACGAATGGAGCGAATGGAGTACAAAAGCTACCGTAAACTTTAAAAATCTACCTCCGGGAAAATATATTTTTAGAGTAAGGGCAAAATATGCCAATACTATTTTGCAGAATGCGGCGTCGTACACATTTGTGGTTTTAAAACCATGGTATTTAACCAATCTGGCTTATTTTATCTACTTCCTATTAATACTTACAATGGCTTATTTTGTTAATAAAGCCTATCGAAATTATTATCAAAAGCAAAAAGAAAAACTAATTGAAGAGAACAACCTTTTATTAGAAATCAAAGAGCTCGAAAACGAACAGCAGTTAATGAAACTTCGTAACGAACAGCTTTCGCAGGATGTTGACAATAAAAATAGAGAACTGGCTGTTTCGACGATGAGTTTAAACAGTAAAAACGAATTATTAGCTTTTATTAAAGAAGATTTAAAGAAAACGGCTCAAAATGACAGTTCAAACATTAAATCTGTAATTAGCACCATTAATAAAAATATTACCGAAGAAGATTCCTGGAATGTTTTTAAAGAAGCTTTCGATAATGCCGATAAAGATTTTCTGAAAAGAATAAAACAGATGCATCCGGCTTTAACGCCCAATGATCTGCGTTTGTGTGCTTATCTTCGACTAAATCTTTCCTCAAAAGAAATAGCACCAATGTTTAATATTTCGGTTCGAAGTGTGGAGATAAAAAGATATCGTTTGCGAAAAAAAATGGATTTGCAGCACGAAAACGGTTTAGTCGAATATATTTTGGCTGTATAGTATTTCAAAAATCGACTTTAAAAAACTATACATCACCTCAACATTAAGCTTTTCTTATGAAATCAGGCGCTAAATGTTAAAGAAATTAACATTCGTAAATTATAGTTAAATAACGGTCTTTTTTGTTATATCCTGATTTTAGGCTCTGTTTTTTTATGATGTATGTTTTTTGTTGAGGTTAATTTTGTCGTTTTGATAAGAGGAACAAATAAATTTAACTTTCAATAAAAACTAACTAATTATGAAATCTAAATTATTACTGCCAGTACTATTACTGTTTACATGTTTTGCATTTGCGCAGAACATAGATGTATCAGGAACGGTGCTAGATGCTTCTGGATTATCATTGCCAGGTGTAAATGTAAAGGTTAAAAATTCGTCTAAAAGTACAGCCACGGACTTCGACGGATCTTTTAAACTAACTGATGTTCCAAAAGGAACTCCAATTGTTTTTAGTTATATTGGTTACAGAACGCAGGAAGTTGCTGTTTCTGGAACTAAAATGACGGTTAAAATGAGCGATGACGCTAAATCACTAGATGAAGTTGTCGTTATTGGTTACGGTACTCAAAAGAAAAGAGAGGTTACCGGAGCTGTAGCTGTTTTAGACAGCAAAACATTAGATGTCTTGAAACCAGCAAGAATCGAACAGGCTTTACAAGGAACAATTTCGGGTGTAAACGTAACGACGCAGTCAGGAGCGCCGGGTGCGCCGCTTGATATTCGTATTCGTGGTATAGCCACAAATGGTGAAAATAAACCAACTGTTATTATCGACGGTTATGTGGGAGATTTAGGAGTTTTAAATCCTAATGATATTGAAACCATTACAGTTTTAAAAGATGCTCAGGCAGCAATTTACGGAACTATTGGTGCTAACGGTATCATTTTGGTTACTACTAAAATGGGTAAAAAGAATTCTAAAACGAGAGTTTCATTTAATAGTTATGCCGGTTTTCAGCAGACTTCGAGAAAACTGCCAACTCTAAATGCTACAGAATATGCTTTACTTTTAAATGAAAGTTATGCAAACGGCGGCAGACCTTTGCCTTACCCAAATGTAAGCGGACTTGGTAAAGGAACAAACTGGCAGGATGAAGTTTTTGAAAATGCGCCAATTATTAATAATGATTTGACAATTTCTGGCGGATCTGATAAAATTACCTATTCTATCAGTGGTTCTCACTTAGATCAGGAAGGTATTGTGGGAGGCGATAAATCAGGTTATTTAAGAAATACGGCGAGAATTGCGCTTGGTGCTGATTTAAGTGAAAGAATTAAATTGAAGACCAATGTTATTTATACGTATTTTACAAGAAATACATTAAATGAAAACGGATTAGGTTCTGTTCTTTTTAATGCCTTAAACGTTCCTGCAACATTACAGCCGTATGATGCAAACGGAGAATATTCTTTAGTGCCAAGTACAACAGGTTTAGGAACAGAAATCATAAACCCATTAGCACAGATTGCTAATACATATAATGATTACAATTACAAAAAACTAAACGGAAACTTTGGTTTAGATTATAAAATCTTTAAAGGATTTACATTATCAGGATCGATAGGTTTTAATACTTCGAACAGCGAATCAAAAACGTTTGACAAACAAATCAGCTATGGCGGAAAAGTATTTGATGTACAAAGAAGTTCTGTTAGACAAGGTGCTGTAAATGATAACGATTATTCATTTGACCTTTTTGGAACTTACAATACCAAAATCGCAGAAGCACATAACATTACCGGAACTGTAGGTACAACAATCTATAAACAGTGGGGGAATGGTTTGTATGCAACAGGTTTTGACGTGCCAAATAATTCTTGGGAAAATGCTGATATATCTTTAACAAAAGGTACATCTGAAACACTTACTAACAGTTCTTATGTCTACGATCAAAGAAGACTTTCTTATTTTGGAAGACTTCAGTATGATTACAAAGGAAAATATCTTCTTTCTGCAATGATACGCCGTGATGCTTCTACAAAATTTGGTCCCGGTAATAAAGTAGGTTACTTTCCTTCATTTACAGCTGGATGGGTAGTTTCTGATGAAAACTTTTTCGGACAGCCTAAATTTATCAATTTCCTGAAATTTAGAGCGAGTTACGGAACATTAGGAAATGACCAGATTCCGAATTACGGATATCTTGGATTATTAACAGGAGAAGCGACTTATGTTTTTAACGGATCATTAGTAAATGGTACAGCACAAGGACAGGTTCCTAATCCGGATATTAAGTGGGAAGAAGCTCAGAAATTTGATGTTGGTTTGGATATGAAATTCTTAAATGATAAAATATCTTTTGTAGCTGATTATTTTATTGATACCAGAAAAGATTTATTGATTCCTAACATTCCGGTTTCAGGTATTACTGGTACTGGTGCGCCGGGAGCAAGTGCTCCAACTTTAAATGCTGGAACAGTTAAAAATTCAGGTTTTGAATTTGCAATTGATTATAAAGACAGATTATCTGATAATCTTACTTTCAGCGTAGGTTATAATGTTACTTTCCTTAAAAATGAAGTTACAGCAGTTAACAACGGAACGGGATTTATTGAAGGTGGTGCTTTTGGTGTTGGACAGCCAGCTCCGTCAAGAATGGAAATTGGTAAACCAATGGGTTATTTTTACGGATACAAAACAGATGGAATTTTCCAGACTCAGAAAGAAGTTGATGCACATCCTTCTCAGTTAGCTTTAGGAGCAAATGCAGCGCCTGGAGATATTCGTTATGTTGATTTAAACGGCGATGGTGTAATTGATACTAAAGATAAAACCAATATTGGCGATCCAATTCCAGATGCTACAATGGGTTTCAATTTACAGTTAAACTACAAAGCACTTGATTTTGCCGTGTTTACATTTGCATCAATAGGAAATGATATGGTGCGTAACTACGAAAGAACACTTTCTGATGCCAATCGTATTAATTATGTTTTGGACAGATGGACTGGACCGGGAACAAGTAATTCTACACCAAGAGTTACAACAGGAGCAACATCTAACAATGTATTTTCAAATTATTTTGTAGAAGATGCTTCTTATTTAAGAATTCAAAATGTACAGCTTGGTTATACGCTTAATCCGGAAATATCAAAAAGAGCTGGAGTAACTAAATTAAGACTTTATGCAGGAGTAAACAACCTTTACACCTTTACAAAATACAAAGGTTTTGATCCGGGAGCTTCTTTTGGACCTACAAATAGAGATAATACTTCGCAGTCTCCTATTGGAGCTGGAATCGATTATGGTTTCTACCCAATTCCAAGAACCTATTTAATGGGCTTAAACATTAATTTTTAATTTCAGTTAAAATGAAAAAGTATTTATTTATATCCACTATAACACTGGTTTTATTCTCGACCGTACTAACTTCATGTTCGGATGAGTTTGTCGATCCAAAACCGGAATATTCTATAGATTCTGAGAATTACTTTAATTCAAAAGAAGAATACGACAACGCATTGATTGCCGCTTACGATTTACTGCAGTCTTCTTATGTAAATGTTTTATTAGGAGAAATTGCTTCAGATAATACACTTTGCGGCGGAGAAAGCCCAACCGATGTAATTGGTTTTCAACAGATCGATGATATGATTCATACGCCTGTAAACAGCAATTTAAGAGACATCTGGAACTGGATGTTTGCTGGTGTACAAAGAGCAAATTATATTCTTGAATTTCAAAATAAAACAGATTTTCCGGGAAAAACCCAAATTATAGCAGAAGCACGTTTTTTAAGAGCGTATTATCAGTTTGAGTTAGTTAAATGGTTTGGAGGTATCCCAATGAAAGGCGATGCGAGATTTAAAATTGGAGATGAAAAGACAGTTCCTCGTTCATCTGTAGAGGAAGTTTATGCTTCTATCGAAGCCGATTTAATTTTCGCATCTGCTAATCTGTCTCCAAATGCGGCTCAGCAGGGACGTGTAACAAAAGCTGCGGCTCAGGCATTATTAGGAAAAGCGTATTTATACCAAAATAAATTTACTCAGGCTGCAGCTTCATTAGATGCAGTAATCACTTCTGGCAAATACAAATTGGTAACAGATTATAATGCCATGTTTGAAGCTGAAGGTGAAAACGGAACAGAATCTGTTTTTGAAGTACAATACACAGATGTTGAAGGAGCAGGATTTGGATGTTTACAGTGTAGTGAAGGAAACGTAGCTGTTGGTTTTAACGGTATTCGTAACTATTCTGGACCTTTATTTTCTTCTGGTTACAGTTTTAATATTCCAACTCAGGAATCTTTTGATGCATTTAAAACAGGAGATAAACGTAAAGATGTAGCTATTTTAGATATTAATGCATGGGCTTTGGCAAATGCTTCTTATGATAATGGAAATGGTATCACATTTGGAAAAGGAAATGAAGATACAGGTTTCTTCAACAGAAAATATCTTCCAAGAAAAAGAAGTTCAGATGCTGCAGGAGATCTAAACTTAACAAATCCAAACAACTACAGAGCGATTCGTTATGCAGATGTATTGTTAATGGCAGCAGAAGCTTACAACAGAGGCGGAATTGACGACGGAAAAGCAAGAACATACTTAAATGAAGTAAGAAGACGTGCTTATGGAGACAATAACCACGATATTTTGACTTCTGGAGCAGCACTTACAGATAATATTTTAGACGAAAGAAGATTAGAGCTTTTTGGCGAAGGACACCGTTTCTTTGACTTAGTAAGAACTGGAAAAGCAGCCGGAACTATACCGGGCTTTAAAGCTAATAAAAACGAATTATTCCCGCTTCCTATTGAAGAAATTCAGTTTGCAAACGGAAACTGGGCACAAAATCCTGGATACTAAAAAACAGCAATCATGAAAAAAATACATTTTATTATAAATCTTTTTGTTTTGACAGTACTCATAGGCTGTGCAAACGATGACTTAGATGTTGATTTAGACGGAATAGCGGCTCCGGCCAATATTTCGGTTTTAACGACGGTTACACAAGACAATACCGGAAAAGTGACTTTCCTGCCAAAAGGCGAGGGAGCATCGCAGTACAAAATTAGTTTTGGAGACGGAACTCCGGATTCTGATTATGCCAGTGTAGGAGCGACTATTTCTCATGTGTATAAAGAAGGTGTTTATAAATCTAAAATTATAGCAGTAGGACTTAGTGGAAAAACGGCCGAATTAGAAAAAGAAGTTGTGGTTTCTTTTAAAGCTCCTGAAAATTTAGTAGTAGTAGTAACAAATGACAAAGTGGTTTCTAATAAAGTAACCGTTACTGCTACCGCAGATTTTGCTTTGTTTTATGATGTATATTTTGGTGAAGACGGACATACTGATCCAGTTTCGGCTAATAACGGAGAATCAGTTTCGTATACATATCAGCAGCCTGGAACTTATACTATAAAAGTAATTTCTAAAAGTGCTGCTGTTAAAACAACCGAATACACAGAAGAAATTACGGCAAAATTAGTATTAAACCCAACAACATCGGCACCAGCACAGCCTGGAAGACAAGCAGGAGATGTTATTTCAATTTTCAGTTCTAAATATGCAGATCTTGCAGGTACTGTTTTTTATCCAAATTGGGGACAAACAACTCAATATGCTGAATTTGATTTAGATGGAGATAAAATGCTAAATTATACGAATCTTAACTATCAGGGAATTGCACTTGCAGAGGGTGTAACTATCGATGTTTCCGGAATGGAATACCTTCACATGGATGTATGGACAGCAGATTTGGAGAAATTAGAAGTATCTTTAATCAAGCCGGGACCAGTTGAAAGACCTGTAACAAGTAATCTGACATCGAATCAGTGGACAAGTTTAGATATTCCTATTTCAGCATTTACAAGTCAGGGAATAACGGTTAATGATATATTCCAATTGAAATTGGTTGGAATACCAGCAGGTAAAAATGTATACATCGATAATATTTATTTTTACAAAACAGCTTCTGAATCAATATCATTGCCTCTTGATTTCGAATCTGCAACTTTAGCTTACACTTGGGGCGGATTTGGTAATGTAGATGCTTCGGTAGTTACAAATCCTAATAAAACCGGAATAAATGTTTCTAATAAAGTTGTTAAGTTAGATAAAAAAGTAAATGCAGAAACTTGGGGAGGAGCAAGCTTAAATCTTGAAAATCCGTTTGATAGTTCAAAAGGAACCAAAGTAAAAGTAGCGGTTTGGTCGCCTAGAGCCGGAGTGCCTATTTTATACAAAATGGAACTTTCGACTTCTCCAAAAGATAACAATGGAAATCCAACTGTAAATGCAGAAGTAAAAGTAAATACTACTGTTGCAAATGCATGGGAAGTTCTGACGTTTGATCTTACAAGCACAGCATCTTTTAACAGCAGCGTTAAATACGACAGAGTAATTTTGTTTCCGGATTTTGACACAAAAGGTGCAGGCGAAACTTATTACTTTGATGATATAAAACAATCCAATTAATACAAGAAATCATGAGCAAGAAATTAATTATAAAGATAGTATCCCTATTTACGATTCTCTTGATGACGGGTTGTCAGAAAGACGATTTTACATTCGGGTCAATAAACACACCTTCTAATTTAAAGGTAACTGCTGAAATTGTTGGTAAATCTGCCGATAATCCAAACGGAGACGGTTCTGGAATTGTGAAGTTTACAGCATCTGCAGATAACGCTATTTCATACAAATACGTATATCCCGACGGAACATTTGATAACGCTCCAAGCGGACAAATTTCTAAAAGATTTACCAAAACAGGAGTTAATACTTATACTGTAACTGTAGTAGCTACAGGTTCTGGTGGAGTAGCAACAAATACAACAATTGATGTTGAGGTAAGAAGTGATTTTAGCGACGATCAGGCAGTTCAGTTACTTACGGGCGGTTCGTCTAAAAAATGGTATTGGGCAGCAGGAGAACCAGGACATCTTGGTGTAGGTCAGAATGATGGTGATGCAGAGAAAAACTTCTACCCTAATTACTACAGCGCAGGTGCATTTGAAAAAGCAGGTTCGCCAAGCAGCAGCTGTTTATACGATAACGTATTAACGTTCTCAGTAGATGGCGATCAGCTTAAATTCCAATTAGATAATGGCGGAGCAACTTTCTTCAACAAAGATTTCCAAAGTGTAGGAGGAGGATCAGGTTTAACTGAAGATACATGTTTAAGTTATAATCCTGGTGGAGCAAAAACAGTTTCTTTAAGCCCTTCTGAATCAGTTGTAATGGCAAATCCTAAACATGCAGAGCAGACTAGAGGTACAACAATGAACTTCTCAGACAATGGATTTATGGGGTATTATATTGGTCAAAGTTCTTATGAAATTTTATCACTTACAGCAAATCGTATGGTTGTGAGAGCAGTAATGGGAGGAAACCCTGCACTAGCATGGTACCATACTTTTACAACAACACCGCCAAATCAAAATCCAAATCCAACAACTGATTATACAAACTTAGTGTGGGAAGATAATTTTAATACTGACGGAGCGCCAGATCCGGCAAAATGGGTTTATGACTTAGGAAGAGGCGATAACGGCTGGGGAAATAATGAAAAACAAAACTATACCAGCTCGGCTTCAAACATAAAAGTACAAGGCGGAAGTTTAATTATTACAGCTAAAAAAGAAACTTCGGGAGGAGCAGAATATTCATCAGCAAGACTTAAATCCGACGGTAAATATTCATTTACATATGGTAAAGTTGAGGTTCGTGCAAAATTGCCTTCTGGCGGCGGAACATGGCCTGCCATCTGGATGCTGGGGCAGAATTATGCCACTAAACCATGGCCTGCTTGTGGAGAAATTGATATTATGGAGCACGTAGGAAACAATCAAAACGTAATTCACGGAACATTACATTATCCGGCACGTTTTGGAGGAAATGCAGATACAGCTTCTAAAACAATTCCAAATGTGTCTACAGAGTTTCATATTTATAAAACTATCTGGAGTCCGGAATCTATCACAATTTATGTTGATGATACCCTGATTCATACAGTGCCAAACAACGCATCTTTACCTTTTAACAGCGGCTTTTTCTTGATTTTTAATGTCGCAATGGGAGGTAATTTAGGAGGAAATATTGATCCTGCTTTTTCACAATCTTCAATGGAGATTGATTATGTGAAAGTATATCAATAAGTTGAGTTAATTAATTAGTAATTCTAAGAAGGTCAGTTTCGGCTGGCCTTCTTAATTAAAGAACGAATATGAATAAAATAATTTTACTGCTTCTTATTTGTAGTTTTTCGTATGCACAAGAAGTTAAAAGAAAATTAGTGTGGGAAGAAAATTTCAATAAAAAGAAAATAAACGAAAAAGACTGGAATTTTGAACTCGGAGACGGTTGTCCAAACTTGTGCGGTTACGGAAACAATGAAAGACAAATTTATACTAAAACCAATCACGAATTTAAAGACGGAAATTTAGTTATTGAAGCCAGAAAAGAAGGCAGTATTTATACATCAACAAAAATAACCACAAAAGGCAAAAAAGAATTTAAATACGGCCGAATCGAAGCCAGAGCAAAACTTCCTATAGGACATGGTTTATGGCCTGCATTCTGGATGCTTGGTGCTAATATTGATGAAGTAAAATGGCCAAAAACAGGCGAAATTGATATTTTAGAATACATAGGAAGAGATCCTCATATGGTATATACAACCCTGCACACACAGGACAGCCATGGAAACACGATTAACACCAAACGTACAGAATTTCCAAATATTGAAGAAGGTTATCATGTTTATGCTATTGAATGGAATAAAGACAAAATTGATTTTTTTGTAGATACAAACTTAGTCTATACTTTTAATCCCGAAGTCAAAAATGAAGATACCTGGCCTTTTGATAAACCATTTTACATCATTGTAAATTTGGCAATTGGAGGCAATTTTGGCGGACCAGATGTAGATGATTCTGTTTTACCGCAAAAATATTACGTTGATTATGTAAGAGTATATCAATAAAATTATAACAGGACAAAATATAAAAATAAAACAGATGTAAATATTCTTAAATCCTTAATTGTAAGTTATTTATGTCTGTTTTTTTATCGTAAAATTAACTGTTAAAAAACAGCTTTTTTTAACGATTTTTGGTAAAATCAAACTTTCCGGCAAAAAACTTAACGATTTATTGTTAATTATTATTGCATTTGTTTGCTTTTTAAAATAATTATTTGTTAAATTTGATCACAATATTAACATAACTCCAAAAAAAGATCCGCCTATTACATAAAATTACTTTTTAGAAAAATTACTCCAAATTATTAAAACTAAAAAAGTAGTATTATGGCTGATCTGCATACTCCAGACGCTCTATTAGTAAAAAAATATGTTGACGGAAGCGAAGCTGCTCTGGCAACATTAATTAAAAGACACGAATCTAAGATATATGGTTTTATATATTCTAAGATTGCTGATAGAGATATTTCAAATGATATTTTTCAAGATACATTTATTAAAGTAATTAAAACTTTAAAAAGTAATTCCTATAACGAAGAAGGTAAATTTCTTCCTTGGGTAATGCGTATTTCGCACAACTTAATTGTGGATCACTTTCGCAAAACTAAAAAAATGCCAATGTATAGAGAAACCGAAGAGTTTTCAATCTTCTCAATCATGTCTGACGATTCGTTAAACATTGAAAGTAAGATGATTGTAGACCAAGTTGAGGTTGATCTAAAAAAACTGATAGAAGAACTTCCTGAAGATCAAAAAGAAGTCTTGATTATGAGAATGTATCAGGACATGAGTTTTAAAGAAATTTCAGAATTGACTGATGTAAGTATTAATACTGCATTAGGAAGAATGCGTTATGCATTAATGAATTTGAGAAAAATTATAGATAAACATCAAATTATTTTAACCAACTAATACTAATTTGAATATTAGCCCGTTATACTATAATAAAACACTAACATAGTATGGCGAAAATTTACTCAAAAAAAGCATTAGCTTCTCAAGATTTAAAACCTAAAAAAGAAGTAGTTTCTTTTTTATTAAGTTATTCACAAGCACTTAAGGTTGTGAAAATTGAAGACAAAAGTTTTGAAATCATAGCTAACTAAACAGCCCGCTGCTCTGGTCGGATGTTTATTTCGAAAGAAAAACCAAATGGTCGTTTTGGTTAAAAGCTCACTATTTGTATGCAAATACAAGTAGTGAGTTTTTTTTATGGAATTAAATTACCAAAAAATAAAACCTGTAAGTTTTTTGGTGGTATTTTATTATTATTTGTTAAAGTTTATTGTTTTTGGGTGTATTTGTTAGTTTTTTAAATTATTAATTTTATTTTAGTTAAAAAGTAGTTTTAACTTCATTAAAAATGAGGAATGCTTGCTTTTAAATTAAAATGTGTGTAAAAATAACCAACCAACCAGTAATAAATGTTTAATAAATAACCAATAATTCTATGGCGAAAAACTACTCCTCTCTATTTTAGTTTTGTTCCTTACAGACCTTAATACTTATTAAGATCAAGATTATATCGTAAATCTTGAAACCCCCAGTCTATTAACTACAAAACGTATAAGAAATGAAAAATAACCTTATGATGTTATCAATGTTTCTATTGATGACAATGGGAGCATTTGCTCAAAAAGAACAAATAAAAGAAGCACAATCCTTATATGATAAAGGAAAAAACGAAGAAGCATTAGCTGTTTTGAAAAAAATAGAATATCTTATCGTTAATGCTTCAGATTCTGATAAATCAGATTTCTTCTTTATAAAAGGAAATGTATGTAAAGATTTAGCAGCAAAAAATATAGATGCTGTTACCAATTTCGCTTTGGCATCAAGTGCTTATCAGGATATTCTTTTATATGAAAACGATTCCCGAAACTACAAATATGCTTTTAAAGCCAATCAGGCATTAAAGGCTATGAAATCGACACTTGTTGATGGCGCTTACAGTGATTATAAAGCAGGAAAGTTTAAAGAAAGTGCTGCTAAAAGTTATGAAGTATATCAAATAGATAAAAAAGATACTTTAAACCTTTTTAATGCAGCAGGCTCTTCTTTAAACGGAAAAGACTATGTTTCTGCTATAAAATATTATGAAGAGTTAAGAAAGATAAATTATACCGGAAAAGGAATGATTTTTTATGCCACTAACAAAAAGACAAAGGTTGAGGAAGCGTTTATTTCAATGAGTGCCAGAGAATCAAATATTGAGGCAGGATTGTATGAAAAACCAAGAAATTTTTATCCGCCTTCTAAAAAAGAAGAAGTTCTTCTTTCATTAGGATACTGCTATTTAGAAAGAAACGATTATGTAAATGCTGCTAAATATTACGAAAGTGATTTACAGTTAAATCCAAATTGTTTAGACTGCTGTATTAATCTTGCTTATGTCAAAATGCAGTTAAAAAAGGAAGTTGTAGACCAAATGAGTCTGTTGGGTAACACTCCAAAAGAAATGAAAGAATACGATAAATTAAGTCTTCAAAAAGACGAGATTGTAAAAAGTGCCATTCCGTATCTGAAAAAAGCGCTGGTAATCGAACCTAAAAATGAAGAAGCAACAAAAACACTTTTGGGAGTATATCGATCACTTGATATGACAAACGAATACAATGCTTTAAAAAATAGCCAATAAATAAAATTTAGAAGCTGCTAAACTTTCTTTTTAGCAGCTTCTTCTATAATAGATTTTTTACCCACAGTTCTGGTAATAATATCTTTTTCAAGACTCCATCCGCGTGCAGGCGAATATTCACGTCCATACCAAATAATCTGCAAATGCAAATCGTTCCATAAATCTCTTGGAAATAAACGTTTAGCATCTTTTTCGGTCTGCGCCACACTTTTTCCATTTGATAAATTCCATCGGTACATTAGTCTGTGAATGTGTGTGTCTACAGGAAAAGCCGGAACTCCAAACGCCTGAGACATAACTACACTTGCTGTTTTATGTCCTACAGCCGGTAAAGCTTCCAGCGCTTCAAAACTCTGTGGTACTTCGCCATTATGTTTTTCAATTAAAATTTCAGATAAACCATGAATCCCTTTCGATTTCATTGGTGATAAACCACAGGGACGAATAATTTCTTTGATTTCTTCAATAGACAATTTTACCATATCATACGGATTATCAGCCTTTGCAAACAAAAGAGGTGTAATCTGGTTTACACGTACATCTGTACATTGTGCAGAAAGTAAAACAGCGATTAATAAGGTATAAGGGTCTTTATGATCGAGCGGAACGGGTATAGTAGGGTAGAGTTCTTTTAACGTATTTATAACAAAGTGTACGCGAGCTTCTTTATTCATTTCTGTAATTTTAACCTCGTAAAAATACTATAAATTTTATTTGAGCAATAAGTAATGAGAGAATATTATGGATAAACTTAATTGGATTGAATCATCAGGTGGTCCACTTGTTCTTATTTCTGACAGAGAAGCAGGATTTTGGAGCGGAATACTTAAAACAGATAAGTATTTGGTAAATATTGAAGAAGAGTCGGAAGATTTTTTAAACCCAGATGAAACTGATTATGGAAAGGCTTGCATGATTAATAATTATTTAGGACTTGTTAAGATTCATAATGAAGATGTATTAATAGTTGCAGACGAGCCTATGTTAACAACGTTCTTTGTTATATCTCAAAAACCTGTTTTAGCAAGATGGATTTATGGAGAAAACAAAACGGATGTAAATAATTTTTTAATGCATATCGAATTGAATTTAATTGAAAATTGGGAATTTGAATTTAGAATTAATTTTTTTTCGGATAAGCAATTTTTGTTTGATTCGGCTGATTCGTTTGATAGTAAAACAAAACACTATTTAGAAGCAAATATAAAAAAGGGATGTTATAAAATACTAACGGCTTTGTATGAGCCTAATGATAAAACAAAGTTATTATTGCATAAATTTGAAATCGAAGATTAATAAAATTTTGTTTTGATGAAAAGTATGAATATAACTGTCATTTTGTAAATAACTCCAAGATAATCTTAAATAAAAAAAACAATCTAAAATAAAAAGATATGACAACATTAAAAGCCGGAGATAAAGCTCCAGCCTTTTCAGGAACTGATCAAGACGGAAAAGCACATAAACTGGCAGATTATGCCGGAAAAAAATTAGTAGTGTTTTTTTATCCAAAAGCAAGCACACCGGGTTGTACTGCAGAAGCCTGCGATTTAAGAGATAATTTTCACCGTTTTCAGGCAAATAATTACGAACTTCTTGGTGTAAGTGCCGACAGCGAGAAAGCACAGATAAAATTTAAAGAAAAATATGAGTTACCTTTTCCTTTAATTGCCGATGAAGACAAATCTGTAATTAATGCTTTTGGAGTTTGGGGACCAAAGAAATTTATGGGAAAAGAATATGACGGAATTCACAGAACGACTTTTGTAATCGACGAAAAAGGAATTATCGAAGAAGTAATCGAAAAGGTAAAAACAAAAGAACACGCATCTCAGATTCTTAAATAAAGTGTTTTTGTTTTAGGTTTTTTAACCGCAAAGCACGCAAAGTTTTTATTTTGTAGAAATCATTTTTGTGCGTAAAAAGTTCGCAAAGCTTTGTATTAATAGAGCTTTGCGGACTTTTTGTTTTATTAAAATCAAAGTCTGTTAAAAAACTTAGCGTGCTTTGCGGTTAAAAAATATGGAGTAAGTACTTAAAACTGGAAACTAAAAAAAGTCCCAACAAAGGGACTTTTTTATTATGCGTTTTCTTCCAGTTCTTTCTGCGGATGATATCCAAAAAGATGATGCTCTTTTATAATTTCTGCAATACCAGACGGAAGCATTGGTTCCCAGCCTTTTTTGCCCTGATTGATCATTTTTAAAACCTCACGTGAGAAGACTGATAAGTTATCTGGATCGTAGTTTTCAATGTCAACAACCTTTCCGTTAAATTTAAAGAATTTGTATAATTCTTTCATTCGAGGATGTACTTTTAAGTTGTTTGAATTCATTAATACGCCATCTTCGTCCAGCATTGGATACAAGAAAACCTTCATATCTCTGTAGAATAATTTTCCAAAAGCCTCCAGAATTCCTCCGCTTAAATGACGGTAGTATTTCTCGTCAAATATATCAACAAGGTTGTTTACACCCATTGCAAGTCCCATGCGGGATTTGGTATAATTTGCAAAGTATTCAACCACTTTGTAGTATTCTTGGAAATTAGAAATCATAACCGTTTGTCCTAACGAACAAAGTAATTCTGCTCTGTCCATAAAGTCACGTTCATCAATTTCTCCATCAGAACGTAAATTCGAAAGCGTGATTTCAAAAACAACAAGAGTATTATTTTTTTCAACCTTATTTTCTTTGAGAAACATTTCTAATGATTTCTCATACATATCCATATTAACTTTGGTAACCGGACGGAAACTACCTCTTAAAGCTAAAAGGTTCTTTTTGTAAAGAATAGCGGCCGGAAGAATGTTTTTTCCTTCAGGATTAAACATTACGGCATCTGTCATTCCGTTTTTAACCAGCTGTAAACTCATTAAGCGGTTGTCAACATCAGCAAAACGAGGACCAGAAAAGTTAATAGTATCAATCTCTAACTGATCTTTGTCTAAGTGGTCATATAAATAACGCAGTAAGCGTTTTGGATCATTGTATTTGTAAAAAGCGCCATAAATTAAGTTTACACCTAAAATTCCTAAAGTTTCTTGTTGTAAACGGGCATCAGTTTCTCTAAAACGAATATGAAGAATAATTTCGTTATAAGCTTCGTCTGGTTCTATCTGGTATCGAATTCCAACCCAGCCGTGGCCTTTAAATTGTTTAGCAAAATCTATTGTGGCTACAGTGTTGGCGTAACTAAAAAAGAGTTTTGTAGGGTGTTTTTCTCTGCTTAAACGCTCTTCGATGATCTGGCCTTCGTGGGTAAGCATTTTTTTTAAACGTTCTTCGGTTACGTATCTTCCATCGCTTTCCGTTCCGTAAATTGCATCGCTGAAATCTTTATCATAGGCAGACATCGCTTTTGCAATTGTTCCTGAAGAACCTCCGGATCTGAAAAAATGTCTAACTGTCTCTTGTCCAGCCCCAATTTCAGCAAATGTTCCGTAAATATTCTCGTTTAAATTAATGCGTAATGCTTTGTCTTTTATAGAAGGAATCTGTTCGATGACCCTGTCACCTTTGAGTTTTATTTCTGTACCCATTTTATTTTAAATAGATTTGTTACAAAGTTAGTAAATTAGGCTTCTAATGAAAGAGAAATAATCCTATTTTTGTAAAAAAATTAAGTTCAATTGAAGGTCTATTTTTTAGGTACTGGTACTTCTCAAGGCATTCCAATCATCGGAATCGATCATCCTGTTTGCAAAAGCACTGATGCTAAGGACAAAAGACTCCGTGTATCCATCTGGATTACATGGGAGGAGCATTCGTATGTAATCGATTGTGGTCCTGATTTCAGACAGCAAATGTTGTCTTGCGGATGTCGTAAACTCGATGCCATTTTATTTACACACGAACATTCAGATCATACTGCCGGATTAGATGATATTCGTCCGTTTAATTTCAGACAGGGCGAAATTCCAATTTACGGACATAAACGAGTTCTTGATAATTTAAGGCGTCGTTTTGATTATGTTTTCGAAACCGTCAACAAATATCCGGGTGCTCCAAGTGTTAAAACTATCGAAGTTAAAAACAATGAATCTTTTGCTGTTGGAGATAAACTGGCAGTTCCCATAAATGCGATGCACGGCGATTTGCAGGTGTTTGGATACCGAATTGAAGATTTCGCGTATTTAACCGATGTAAAAACAATTGAGCAGGCTGAAATCGACAAACTAAAAGGTTTAAAAGTTTTGGTTGTAAATGCCCTGCGCGTAGAACCGCATGATACCCATTTTAATTTGCAGGAAGCACTTGATTTTATTAATCTGGTAAAACCAGAAAGAGCTTATTTAACGCATATAAGCCATGTTTTGGGCTTTCATGAAGAAGTACAGAAACAACTTCCCGAAAATGTTTTTCTGGCTTATGATAACTTAGAAATTACAATTTAATTATACCACAAAATGAAAAAATCCTTAATGCTTTATCTTTTTATCCTCGCGATATTAATGAATGTTTTTACATATATGTTTTACAGCCGTGAAGTAAAATTTGGCGAAGAAAGATATGAAAAAACGACTAAAAAGCTGAGAGATAGTATTAATCTGGTATCGGCTAAATTAGCAGAAGCAGATTATTTTTCTTTGGAACACAATGAAAATGCACAAAATTATTTCGACAACAGTGCATCTGGCGGAAAAGTGATTTTATTTGAAAAACTGATTCCGGTTGTTACAGAAAAATTACTTGATTTTAATTCCAATCCAAAAGGAAATCCTTATACAGGACAAGACCAAATTGGACCAAATAAATTTATTATTAACAAAGTAAAAATCTTAAACCATAGATGGATCATTGCAGATTACAGTAATGGAGAATTATGGGGAGAAGTCTTGTTAAAATACTTTGTTGATAATGATGATAACATTACCTTTGAAGTAAATCAAACTTGGTTATATCAAAAATAGGATTTTAAATCCTATTTTTTTTGACCACAAATTAATAGGATATATGACAAAGATGTTTTTGTTTTCGATTATTGTGACCGCTGCAATTTCATGCGGGAAAAAAGTTTCTCAGGAAAATGTTACGCCAAAAGAAACTAAAAAAGAAGCCGTTGCAGGTGCTGATTCTGATTCTCACGGATGTAAAGCTTCTGCAGGATATACTTGGTCTGCGCTTAAAAAAGAATGCATAAGAATTTTTGAAGGAACGAAATTGTCGCATTACGATGATGGTAAAACGTATACAACAGCATCTTACGTGATTTTTGACGGAAATAAAGCCGAGCTTTTCTTAGACACTCAAAAAGAATCTATTATTTTAGAAAGAAAATCCGAAGGCGATTCGTGGAAAAATGGAGATTTAGAATTAATTCCCTGGAAAGGATATGTTTTGAAAAAAGCCGGAAAGATTATTTATACTGGGAATTAAATTATTCAAAATGGAAGAAATTAACAGACTTATTTCGGCATCAAAAGATAAAAAGTACTACAGCCATTCGATAAAAAATTTAAGTGATAAAAAACTAGCTAAACTAGAAAAGCTGGCATTGAAACTTGAAGAAGCTGGTGCTAAAAATCCATTAAATTGGGCTTTTAGCGAAATAGAAGAAGATATTCCGCAGTTTGGTAGATTTTTAGTTTTGAAAAATTTCTACGATATTATTCAGTCAACTGAAAGCAATATTTCATTAGCTAAAGATTTTGACTCCGAAGCAGAAAAAAAATATTCAGAGATTAAGAATATAGTTGGTGAAGAAAAATTGAATGTTTTTTTGAAGACTTTTTCTAAAGGAATTATAAGTAATGTTATTGATTTTCTTGATGATGGAAATTATAGTTCTGATAATGAAATAGGCTGGGCACTAGTAAAAACAGATAAAGAAGGAAATTTAACAAAAAAAATTATATCCGGACTTCACGAAGATTTTCCTGATTTTGAAGAAGAATTGAAAAGGAAGGAAGATAAAGGTATTTAATCTGGATGTCTTAAAAAAAATGTCAAAGCTTTAAACTTTGACATTTTTTTTTAAGATAAATATTAAACAGCCAGCCAGTTCTTAAAATCAAAGAAATTCTGCGGCGCTACGCCGTGTCCAACCGGATATTCTTTATAAACAACCGGAATATTTAGTTTTTCTAAAACTGCCGGAGTTTTTCTTGCCCACTCAATCGGAATAACTTGGTCTACAGTTCCGTGAGAAGCAAATATTTTTAGATTTTTGAAATCATTGTTTTCAAAACCTTCTTTAATGATATCTTCGTTGAAATAACCACTCATAGCAACAACACGCTGAATTTTTTCAGGATAAGAGAGTGCCGCTGCATAACTTAAAATTGATCCCTGGCTAAATCCGATTAAAGTAACATCATTAGCGTCAATAGGATAATTTGCTGTTAATTCATCAATAAATTTAGCAATTAAATCACGAGAAGTTTTTGCCTGCTCATTATCAGAAAATTTATTCTGATCGGCATCAAAATTAATGGCGTACCAAGCATAAGCACCATATTGTAAATCATAAGGAGCTCTTGCAGAAATAATGTAGTAATTATCGGGAAGCTCTGTTGCAAACGAGAATAAATCAGCCTCGTTGCTTCCGTATCCGTGTAATAAAAGCAACAACGGATTTTTATCTAAAATTACTTTTGGTTCTTGTATTTTATATTCTAAAGATAGATTCATTTTTTTAGTGTTCAGTGTTCAGGTTTTTAGTGATCAGTCTTGTTTTGCGGTCAAAATTTTAAACTTTGACAAATTTATCGACGTTTAATTGGAATTTGGATTTTTTTAAATTGGAAATTCAACCTCGTTATCCAATACTTTTAAACCATTTTTGAAACAATTCTCCAACCAAGGGAATTGGTCTCATTTGTCCTTGAATGGCAGTAAAAATACCATAAGTCCATAAAATAGAAACACAAATCCACATTGGGAAAGTGATAAAGAAGCTGTCAAAATTACTTGTCAGTGCTCCAAAAGAGATAAAAGTAAGCGAAAGTCCCAAAGCTTGACGAATATGAAAAGAAGCAAAAGAGTTTTTATTTTCAGAATTCATAGACATTGCAATAAGTACCCCAACAATTAAAATATAACTGGTTATCGCAATTGATTTTCCTTCTTCGACTGTATTATTCATTGTATTATTTTGTAACAAGTTGATTTTGATTGTAAATTCCGTAAACAGAACCTTTGATTTCAGTTCCTAAAAAAGCAGAATTTTTAGATTTTGAAAGAATCTTTTCTTTCGTAAATGTTGATTTTCCTTCCGGAGTGAAAAGAGTTAAATTTGCTTTTGCACCTTCTTCAATAATATGACTTTCTAATCCGAAAACACTTCTTGCATCAGTAAGTTTTGCCACTATAGTTTCAACAGGTAAAACAGTCATTAAAGCTCCAAAAGCACTTTCTAAACCAATTGTGCCGTTTTTAGCGGTATCAAATTCCATTTTTTTGAATTCAATATCGATAGGGTTGTGGTCAGAAGTAATAATATCAATTGTATGATCGGCAATTCCGTTCAATAAAGCCTGTCTGTCAACTTCTGTACGCAATGGCGGTGTCACTTTAAAACGAGTGTCAAAACCGTCCAGTTTTTCATCCGTTAAAACCAAATGATGCACAGATGCACTGCAGGTTACCTGCAAACCTTTTGCTTTTGCCTCTCTGATTAATTCAACAGATTTTGCTGTAGAAATAGTAGGAATATGAAGTTTTCCGCCTGTATATTCCAATAAAAATAAGTTTCTGGAAATTTGTAGTTCTTCGGCTAAATTCGGGATTCCTTTTAAGCCTAATCTTGTAGAAACAATTCCTTCATTGGCAACACCATTTCCTTTAATATTTGGATCTTGTGAATAAGCGATAACCAATCCGTCGAAATCCTGTACATATTGCAAAGCGATTTTCAGGATATTGGCATTGTCAATACTTTTGTTGTAATCTCCAAAAGCAATGGCTCCGGCTTTTTTCATGTCAAAAAGTTCAGCCATATCTTTTCCTTCACTTGCTTTTGTTAAAGCGCCAATTGGGAAAATTTCTGTGGCAGAACCATTTGCTTTATTTTTTACAAAATTTACCTGAGACTGATTGTCAATAATTGGAAAGGAATTTGGCTGTAAACCAATTGCCGTAAAACCGCTTTTGGCAGCAACGTTTAATCCGTTTGCGATAGTTTCTCTGTCTTCGTAACCTGGTTCACCCAGCGAAACACTGCTGTCGAACCAGCCCTGAGATACGTGAAGATCATCAAAGCGTACTACTTCTGCATTGTCGTTTGGAAGAGAAACGCCTATTTTTTCTATTAAACCATCGGCAATTAAAAGATCAACGGTCTGATTATGAAACGGACTTTTTGAGTCGATAATTTTTGCGCTTTTGATGATTATTTTCATATGTAGATTATTTTTTATCGTAAAAATGATTTTTGTAAAATGTGAAATGTTATTATTTCACAAATTTTATAATTGCCATTTCTAATGCTAAAAACAACAGTGCAAAGATAACAAACCATTTCCAAATCTGGCTGTCGGTACGTTCAGTTTGTAAGGTGTTAAATATGGTCGAAATCGTATCTGCTGTTTTAAAATCAGAAATAACATTTGTATTTACCCGGCTTAAATCGCTTTCGGTTCTTTTGTAATTAAAACTTAGATTTTCCACCCATTCTTTTTTGTCAAAAATGCTGTAATTTCCAGCTGTTTCAGGGAAATCATTAAAAGTAAGTTTGACTTTATTATTAAGAATCTGCTGAATTGGAATAAAAGAATCTTCTGTTCCTTTAACTTCCAGAATGGCATCTTTTGTCAATAACACATCAGCAAAATAAGGCTGATTATTTCCTATTGTTAAAGCATTAACACCTGTTTTTTGATTGTTCTGTGCAATTTTATAAAACAACGGAACAATTAAAGGCGATTGTTGAAAATTTGAGTTTACGCTATTTATAGGTGCCGAAAACACTGTAATTCCGGCTGTTGGATTTTGAACAGCTGTTACAAAAGCACCTTGGTCTTCATAAGATAAAACGGCTGGATATGGGCTTGAAATATCAAAAGAAGAATTTGTTTTTGGATATTGAAAATTCGTGATTTTATTTTCGAAAACTCCCGAAAATAAAGGATGATCGAAATTTATTTTAGTAATGAGCCTGTTTTCGGTTTTCAAATTATTAAACTGAACTTTTCCAAAATTTCCTAAAAATGAATTTAAGTTAGAAACCGAACTTTTTTCAGAAGGAATTATAACCAAATTACCGCCTTTTGAAACAAAAGCTTTTAAAGTTGTTTGTAATGCCTGCGGAATTTCTGTTAATTCGTTTAGAATAATTGTATTTTGTTTCTCTAAACTATTGTAGTCTAAAGAACCAATTGCGTAATTATTGTAATTAAATTCAGCCGGAGTATAAATTCGGGATAAGAAATTGCTTTTTTCTGGTTCTCCAATGCTGATTACGTTGGTTTTTTTGTTTTTTGAAATACTGAAAAACAATTTGTTATCATAAGTTAAACCATTATCTTCAATTGAAACATAACCGTGAAAAGCTTCTTTTGGAATCGTAAAATTGATTTTCTTTTTCTTTGTGTCAAAATTTATAATCGTTTTAGCAATCAGTTTATTTTGATTGTACAAAGCTGTTGAAACAGGTTTGAAATCTTCGCCGTAAGCCGATAAATTTACCCCAATTTCATAGAAATTTTCTAAAGTCTGATTGATGTAAACGCTGTCTATTGAAACATTGTTTTTCTGTTCGGCTTCAGAAAGTATAAAGTATGGTTTTTCTTCAGAGTCAGTGTTTTTAATGTCGTTTTCGGTTAAACCAACTGCGTCAGAAATAATAAGTATATCTTTTTTATGTGCCGATTTATGAGCTTTGATTTTAGCCATAATCGACGAAAGTTCAAAAGGTGCTGCACTGTATTTTAAATTCTGTAAAGCGCTTTTTGACGATTTTATATCAGTATTCCAGTAATTTTCTGTATTGGTAAGCAAAGAAAACTGAGCAGTTTCCGGTGTATTTTCCAGTAATTCCTGAACGGCGCGTTTTAGTAATTCTCCTTTTTTTCCTTTTGCCTGCATACTAAACGAATTGTCTAAAATTATATACATTTCGTTTGAGGCATTTTTGCTGTCTTTGGCTTCAAAAAAAGGCTGTGCAAAAGCAATAATCGCGCAGGTTAAAAGCAATAATCGGGTGGCAAGCAGTAAACGTTTTTTAATTTTAGAACTTTTACGGGTTTGAACCGCCAGTTCTTTTAAAAAACGAACATTTGTAAAATAAGAAGTTTTAAAACGTCGTAATTGAAATAAATGAACCAAAATTGGAACAATCAATAAAAACAGAAAATATAGAATTTCGGGGTGTTTAAAGTGCATTCTGGCTTTGATTAACTTCGTTTCGTTTTGCGAAGATGTTGGTCAAAAATACAAATTAAAAATTTATTAAACCATATAAGTCCATATAAGAGATTATAAGTTGTACTTAAAAAGCTAAAATGAACTTTGTACCGTTTATATTCATGAAAACTAAAATTAGAAATGTAACTTTTGTAACTGCTTTTGTAACAAAGAAGCTGTTTAAAAAAGATATTAATGTGTATTTTAGCTAATTCAAAAAAAACAAACTATGAAAAAAATATCATTAATATTATTTTCAGCTTTATTAGCCACAACTGGAAAAGCTCAAAATAAATTTAACCTATTGGTTGGAACTTATACCAATACCTGCCAGAGCAACGGAATTTATGTTTATGAATTTGATGCTTCAACAGGTGATTTTAAATTGAAAAAATCTTCTGAAAGTGTTGTAAGCCCTAGTTATTTATCCGTATCGGCAGATAATAAATTTATTTATGCCGTAAATGAAAACGGAAGTCACAGCACAGTGAGCGCTTTTCGTTATGATGCGGCTTCGGGAAAAGTTGATCTAATAAATAAAAATGATGCTTTAGGAGCAGATCCATGTCACCTGATTAATGATGACAAGAATGTAATTGCCGCGAATTACTCTGGCGGAAGCATTGTGGTTTACAAGAAAAATGCCGACGGTGGTATTACAGAAGTTCAGCAGTTAATTCAGCATGAAGGAAAGGGACCAAATGCGGCGCGTCAGGAAAAAGCGCATGTGCATATGGTAACTTTTTCGCCAGATAAAAAGTTTGTTTTGGTAAATGATTTAGGTTTAGATAAAGTGTTTATTTATAAATATAATCCAGCTTCTAAAAATGAAATTCTGACTTTAAAAGGAAGTGTTGATGTAAAACCAGGAAGCGGACCAAGACACTTGACTTTTAGTAAAGATGGCAAATTTGTTTATCTGGTTCAGGAATTAGACGGAACACTGACTTCGTTTAGTTATGATAAAACGGGAACTTTAAAACAAATTGCTGAAACAAGTATTCTTCCAAAAGGTTTTAAAGGCGGAACCGGTGCTGCAGCTATAAAAATTTCGCCAGACGGAAACTTTTTATATGTTTCTGATCGTGTAGATGCTAATTCGATTACGGTTTATAAAATCCAGAAAAACGGCAGTATCGAATGGGTTGAACAGCAAAGTACTTTAGGAAAAGGACCAAGAGATTTTGCGATTGATCCAACTGGAAATTATCTTTTAGTTGGCCATCAATACACAAACGACATTGTTGTATTTAAAAGAGACATCGCAACCGGAAAATTAACCGATTCTGGAAAGAGAATTCAATTGTGTTCTCCTGTAGGATTGGTTTTTACGAAAATATAGGTTTTTTTAAAAGGTTCTGAGGTACTAAGCTGCTAAGATTCTAAGCAAAAAAAGGCTCAAATATTTAAATTGTTTAAATATTTGAGCCTTTAATTTTATAAATAAAGAAAAACTCAGAACCTTAGCAGCTTAGTACCTCAGAACCTTAAAAAAAAACTACTTTTTTTTCTTCTTCTCATTTCTTGTTTTCAGCATATTTCTGTTAACAGAACCGTGGGTTTTCTTTTTTGTTTTTGAAGGGCCTCCCAAATTAACTTTTTTATTCTTTTTTGATTTTTCGTGAAAAGCTCCTTCACCTTCCAGTTTAGGTTTTTTCATTAAAAACTTTCTTGGAAGTCTGTCTTTTTCAGGTTCGATTAATTTTTCTGAGATTTCAACTTCTTCTGGGAAATCAGCGATTTTTAGTTCCTGATCCATTAAAAGTTCTGTTTCTATTTTGAATTCTTCTTCTCTTGGAGTAACAAAACTTATTGCCGTTCCTGTTGCATCTGCACGTCCTGTACGACCAATTCTGTGCATGTATAATTCTGGTTCTTCCGGAAGTTCAAAGTTAATTACGTGTGTAATATTCGAAATATCCAAACCTCTCGCCATAACGTCGGTTGTAATTAAACCGCGAAGATTTCCTTCCTGAAATTCAGCCATGGTGCTCAAACGGTAATTTTGAGATTTATTAGAGTGAATTACACCAAATTGACCTTCAAAAAGTTCATCGATACGATTAAAGAGCATATCTGAAATCTTTTTGTTATTTACGAAAACCAAAATACGGCTCATGCTTTCGTCATTTTCCAGTAAATGTTTTAAAAGATTTACTTTGGTATTGAAATTCGGAACGTTATAAGTAATCTGAGTAATTTTTTCAAGAGGTGTTCCAGATGGAGCCAATGTTACTTCTTCTGGAAAATCAAAATAATCGTTTAAGATATCATCTACTTCATCTGTCATAGTAGCAGAGAAAAGAATATTTTGACGTTTGGTTTTCATCATCGCGAAAAGAGCAGTCAGCTGTGGTCTGAAACCTAAATTCAGCATTTCGTCAAATTCGTCGATAACCAGTTTTTGTGTTTCGTCAAAACGAACAACGGCGTCAAGAGCCAAATCCATTGTACGGCCGGGAGTTCCAACTAAAATGTCGACTCCTTCGTAAACAGCTTTTTTTTGTGTATTGATGTTTACGCCTCCGTAAATTCCTAGAGTTTTAACCGACATATATGTAGTCAGTTTTTCTACTTCTTCAACAACCTGAACCACTAATTCGCGGGTTGGAACCAGAATTACAATTTTTGGCGTATTGGTGTGAGTAAACTTATAAAGTTTTAAAAGAGGCAGCAAATAAGCAAATGTTTTACCGGTTCCGGTTTGTGCAATTCCCATCATATCACGTCCAGACATGATTACAGAAAAAGATTTTTCCTGAATAGGAGTAGGCGTAACAAATCCTAATTCGTCAACTGCTTTTTGTAATGATTTTGGAAGATTAAATTTTTCGAAAGTGCTCATTTGCTTTAAATTTTGTGCAAATGTACGTTAAATTCATGGTTTTATTACGAAACTCTTAAAAGGAAGTGATAATTTGTTTTTGTAATTATTTGATTTTCATTGTTTATAGGTTTTAGAAATATTCTGAAATACTTGTTTTTTAGTAATCAAATCATTCCGATTAGGAAGAAATCACGTTCCTAATAATCTGCAAAAAATGAATTGTATATTTTATATTTTCAGCTCCGGAGGAGCATAATATTTGTAGCCAAAATTTATGCTAAAATGAATAAAAGCTCCAGCGGAGCGGCACATTTTAAAATCATGTCGCTCCGCTGGAGCTTAATTAGCCGATGGTTATAGTAGCTATAAATATATCGTCCCTCTGGGACTTGTCCGATTTGTTTTTGTATTAAAAATTTAAAATCCTTCAAAAACACCTAATCCGAACAAAGCAAAATCATACTTTACAGGATCCAGAGCATCCATTTTTCTTAATTTGGTGTCTAATTCTAGTAAAGCTTTGGCGTCGTTTTGCTTTCTTTCTAAAATGCCCAGTTTTCGGGCAACATTTCCGGAATGTACATCAAGCGGACATGATAAAACGGATGGCGAAATGCTTTTCCAGATTCCTAAATCGACACCTTTTGCATCCTGACGAACCATCCAGCGCAGGTACATATTGATTCTTTTTGCTGCTGAATTATTCAGCGGATCTGAAATATGTTTTTGGGTTCTGGCTAAATGATCGATTTCGAAAAATATTTTTTTGAATTCGCTGATGCTTTTCTGTAAACTGTCTTTTTCCTGATTTTTAGCAAATACAGCTTCCAGTCCGTTATGATTTTTATAGATGTGCTGTAATCCTTTTATGAAACCTCCAAAATCTTTTCCGTTAAAAGTACGGTGAACAAAGGTTTCAAGATCTGCCAGATTATCTTCAGAATGTGACATGACAAAATCGTAGGGCGTGTTTCCCATTAATTCCATCATTTTATGCGAATTTTTGATAATCATTTTACGGTTTCCCCACGCGATGGAAGCGCTTAAAAAACCGGCAATTTCGATATCTTCTTTTTGGGTAAATAAATGCGGAATCTGAACAGGATCGCTTTCGATAAAATCCTGATTATTATATTGAATAACTTTTTCGTCAAGAAATTCTTTGAGTTCTTTTTGATTCATGTATTAATGAATTTTCTTTTTATTCGATTTTCCTAGCCCTGATGGAAGCGGCATCCTTTTGTTTTTTTCTTTAAAAAAACAAAAGATACAGCGGACAGCAGGAATCAGCTCCTAATTACTAATCTGGCCGTCGACCATAATTAATTTTCTGTCGGCCATATTGGCTAAATCTTCATTGTGGGTTACGATTACAAATGTCTGCCCAAATTCGTCGCGAAGTTTAAAAAACAGCTGGTGAAGGTTTTCTGCAGAATGTGTATCGAGATTTCCAGAAGGTTCATCGGCAAAAATAACATCGGGTTTATTAATTAAAGCTCTTGCTACGGCAACACGCTGTTGTTCTCCACCCGAAAGTTCGCTTGGTTTATGATGAATTCTGTGTGATAAACCTAAATATTCTAAGATTTTTTTTGCTTCTTTTTCGGTTTCACCTTTTGGTTTGTTGGCCATAAATGCAGGAATACAAACGTTTTCTAAAGCTGTAAATTCTGGTAAAAGCTGGTGAAACTGAAATATAAAACCGAGATTTAAGTTTCTAAAATCGGATAATATTTTGTCCTGTCTGCTTTTCTTTTTAAAATAGCTTCTGTAATAAAAAAGCATGGCAAAAATGGGTAAAAACAGTACGCTTACAACTACTAATCGTATTGTATCGTCGAAAATTTTAGTTCTAAAAAAGATTAGATAAACAGCCAGAAGCAGCATGTAGATTATACCAGCCCAGGTTACGATTTTAAATGTGCGTTCTTGTTTGGTGTTATCGTTTTCAATATCCTGAAGTTTTAAGATATTTTCGCCATTTATGGTTAAAGAAGAATCCGGATTTCTTTCGGGTTTATCGAGAGTTCCTAAAATTTGAAGTAAAGTGGTTTTTCCGGCACCGGAAGCTCCAACGATCGAAACAATTTCGCCTTTTTTAATATGAAGATCAACTCCTTTTAAAACTTCGAGTTTATCGTAGAATTTATGAATATTTTTTGCGTGTATCATGTAGTGAAACTGTTTTTACAAAGAAACAAAGAATCTAATTTATAATCAAATTCAAAAGTTTAAATTCTAAATTGTGTTTTGGCGGAACTTTAAAAATAAAAATCGGTATGTAAATTGATATGGGAATTAAGAAATTAAATTTCATAAAGAAGTAATATTGGTTTCACGAATAATTTTTAAATTCGATTAACTTAAAAATAAACGCATTATGCAGGATTTGAAAGTAGTAGACGATAACAGAATGTCAAAATTAATTATTGGTTTAATTTTGGACGGAATTGGGATGATTTCTTTTTCGATTCCGCCTCTTGGCGAATTTACAGATGTTATCTGGGCGCCTGTTGCGGCTTTTATAATGACCAGAATGTATAAAGGAAGAGTAGGAAAGGTAGCGAGTGTTTTAACTTTTATTGAAGAGATAATTCCGTTTACAGATGTAATTCCTTCTTTTACACTTACGTGGATTTATACTTATTTCTTTACCCGCCAGCCAAATGATTTTGAGGAAACGACATAAAAAAAGCAGCTTATTTAAGCTGCTTTTTTGTTATTGTACTAAAACTTTTTTTACATGCAACACTTTTTTGTTTTCCTGATTTGAAACTTTTAAAATATAAACTCCTTTTGAATTTAGGTTTACGTTTTCTGTTGTTTTTCCTTTAATGGTTTTCTTTAAAAGTTCTTTTCCAGATATGTCATAAACTTTAAGCTCAGCTTTTTCAATGTCATTTTCAAGAAGTACAGAGAAATTGCCTTTGCTTGGTATTGGCCATACTTTTAATCCGTTATCCAGTTCTTTTTGTGTTTCTTCAGTTCCAAGATGCGTGTTGAGACCGCTTACAATATTTACTTTTCTTGTCATTGTGCCGCCTTCAGAATCCGTTACTGTAAAATTAAATGAAGCCAGACCATTTGCAGAAGGTGTAAAGGCAACTGTATCTGTATTTAAAACGGCATTTCCGTTAACAACATTCGAAATGGAATATGAAACTCCGCTTGTAAATCCTCTTGATAATTTTTGAATATTGATGTCTATTTTATTTCCGTTTGGTGATTCGTAATGCGGAAGTGCCATCCATTGTAAATAGTTGTCGAGATTGGTATAACCATCCTGATCGATATCGGCATTTGAATCTGAGAAATCACCAATTGCCGAATTTGCATTTGTTCCTATTAGATTTTCCCACCAATTTGGCAGTCCATCCTGATCTGTGTCCCAATCTGTATCTCTGTTTATTGCAGGATAATCTTCGTAACCGCCAACATCGGCTTCATTATCAGGAAATCCCGGTTTATTGGTTACGCTTCCTCTAATTGAATAAGTCCCGTTTAAAGTCTCAGAAATAATTCTTTGATCGTGTTCGTCGAATTCCGGCTGTACGCATCCTACATCTGAAAGAACAATTTTGTATGCATTTTTAGCTGATTGTGTTGTTACATAAGAAGGAAAAAACGGCGCATTTACGAAGTTATCATACGAAACTGTGTTGCCCGAAGCTTTTCTTCCTGCTGTTTGGTTGCTTTCGTCAAAATAGCCCGGCATTACATTTCCGTTGAAATAACATTGCTGCATTCCCGTTCCTACGCCTTCATTCTGCTGATTAAACGCTACAAATATTTTTGATCCTGCGCCTGGTTTGTAATAGTTGTTTACGAAGTTAACTTCTTTCGTTCCTCCATCTGTAGTTCTTCCGCCCCAGTTGTAAACGACATTGTTGGTAATATCCATTTTGCCTGCGTAAGCACCGTTTCCATCTAGTCCGCCACCAAGACTCCAGTTTCTGCCGTAGCAATGTGCTAATAAATTATGATGAAAACTTCCGATATCACCGCCAATAGTGGCCGCATAACCATGTTCTGTTCCGGCAGGATAATTTTGATGTCCGGCTGCGTTTAAAGCTTCAGATATTAAAGTTCTTTGAAGTGTAATATTTTTTCCGGAACGCGAGCTGAAAGATTCATCAATGGTCCAGCTGATAGAGCAATGGTCGATAATACTATGATCTGCTCCTGTTAATCCCATTCCGTCATAAGTAGGACCACCTCCAAGACGGACACGGATATTTTGTACAACTGCATCATTTCCTGTTACGCCAAAAGGAGCAGAACGAATACAGATTCCTTTCCCAGGCGCGGTCTGTCCGGCAACAGTTACGTAAGGCTGACTTAAAACCAAACGAGATTGTAATTGAATTATACCAGAAGTATTAAAAACAATTGTTCTTGGACCAATATCATTGGTTACGGCTTCACGAAAACTTCCCGGTCCGCTGTCATTTAAATTTGTTACAGCAACCACTTTTCCGCCGCGTCCGCCGCGTGCAAAACGTCCGTAACCTTCTGCATCAGGAAAAGCAAGTTGTGCAGGACGAAAACGCCATAGATTTCCTTTTTCAGTTCCGTTTGCTAAAACTTCGTCAATACGCCAATAATAAGTTTTTCCAGTATATAAGCCGTTTATTTGATAAGAATTATTCGCTAAAGCCTGGTTTCCTTTAAATTCTGGTGAAGCTGTCGTAGCGTTTTCAACTGCTGTTGGATCTGTTCCGAAATAAATGTTGTGTGAAACAGCGCCTGAACCAGCACTCCATTGCAGTAATTTTCCGCCAGATGTTAATTCTACATGTTCGTCATTTTGTTTGGGATTTGGGTTTATTGCCTGATGAGAAATATTTGGAGTGTTTAATTCAAAACCATTAAGAATAAAGTTTTTGATATTTTCTGTTCCTGAGGTTTCTGCAGCCATTAATATTACAACATCTGTTCCTGTTATGGCTTGGAATTTTAAATAACTAGATGCTGCATCGGCGGTTTTTGTCGCTCTTACAGTTGGAATTAAATTATCGACTACTAAATTTCCATCAACAGAAATATCAATTGGACTAAATGTGTTTGTGGCTGGACTGTCGACATTATTAAAAAAAGCTAATAATGTATGTTCCCCTGTAGTTAAACCGCTTATTTTAATTTCGATTTGAGCACCCAGATTTGCAGTCGTGCCTTTTACTGTAAGTCCGTCGCAAACTAATCTGGCGTAATAAGGAGCCTGAATTCCTGCTTTGTACCAATTTGTTCCTAAATTATCTCCATTGTTTCCTGCACGACTGACAGTAAAAGTAATTCCATTTTCGGTATAAGTACTGGTGTTTCCGGAAGCGATTACCCAAGCGGTGTAATCGGGATCGTTAACTTCGGCTTTTGGTCGGCCGGATTGGTCAAAATCAATTTTTACTACGGGATTTTGTGCAAAAATAACAGATGAGATTGTAATGCATAACAATGCCATTACATGACGTAATTTCAAGTAGTTTTTCAACATTTTAATGCTTTTAGGTTAGTAGTTAAGTAAGTCTAAGGTTACTCTTATCGTAAAGTTTGTTTTCCTAAAAAGTTTTTGAAAATGGCAATATTGGTCAGATATTGGTCATATTTTTAGGAATAACTTTTTGATTATGAGTAATGTAAATATTGCGAATACTTAAAATAAAACCATCCTGTACTATCCTGTGAAAATGTATTTTTTACACTTAACTGATTTTGTTTTTTTAAGAAGTATAATTTTTGTCTTAATTTTTTAAAAATTCTTTAGCGTGTGCAAAATAGAGAGATTGCAGATAAAGAATGAGGAATCCTTCCTGATATGATTTAGGAAAAGTAAAGAATGAAGGAAGAAAAGTTTAAAAAAAACTGTTATTCAGCTTTTGAATTGTCTTTTTTAAATAAAAAGCCAAGTCCCATATTTTTGAGCATTTTTTTTTCGAAGTTCCAGAAAAATTTACACTGTCCAAATACGGTTCCTATTACAACTAATAAAACCTGATAAATTGGGAAGATAATAATAAGGCGAATGAGTGTAAACCAGCCTCCAAAATCTTCTTTAGTGATTCCCAGCCAAACGCAGAATGGTTTAGACAGCCAGGCAGAAGCCGATCCTGTAATGGCAAAAACGATAAGTATTATAATGGCTTGTAAGTTTGAGGTAATTCCCCAGCGTTTTTTTAGTCTTTCCATGCTATTTGTAATGATTACAAATATAGTAACATTATCTTGAAGGAACGTTACCCCAAAGCGTTTGTTTGTAAGTATTTTGAAAATAAATCATGTAATTGTAAATTAAGTAATTTACTTCATATCCGTAGTGAATGTCAGGTCTGTAGTTTATAGACATTTCATACAAATTTGGATTGTAACGCTGTGGCTGTAAAACGCGGCTGTTCCATTCTGTTACATACAAATAGTTCTTATTTTCAAGATATTGTAATGAATAATAATTTCTGGGATATGCCCTTGATGCCAGCCACGTGCTGAAACCGTTGTCTATAATTATTACTTCATATTCAAGAGAATCATTTGCAATTCTAACAGTATCGCTTATTTTTTTATTAGATGTTGTATTAGTACTTGCAATGTTCTTAGAAGTCGTAGAACAAGCAATTACAATAAATAAGAGGATTAATATGGAAATGCATTTTTTCATGTTTTAAATTTACGAATATTTGATGAAAAGAGGGAGGAGTTTAACAAGAATGTAACTAAGCTTCTAAGTTTCTAAGGTGCTGAGCTTCTAAGTTTTTATTTTATAAAGTAGAAAAAGCTGTTTAGTAAACAGCTTCCCTTTGATAATTGTACTTCGTACCTTAGAAACTTAGAAGCTCAGCACTTTAGAATCTTTATTTACTCCCAAACAGCTTCCCTATAAAACCAGTGATACCGCCTTTGCTTTTGGTGACAACCAGTACATCGGCAACATCTAGTTTTCCGTCGTTATTTTGGTCTAAACCAAATTGTACTCCGTATTTTGAAATAGTGTCCATAATTCCTGATGCTTGTGTGCTGTTTCCGGAAATTGAATTTATAATATCTGAAATTTGAAAACTGTTGTCGTTTGGATCTTTTGCTTTGTTAACTAAAGAACCTAAAATCTGCGGAATTAAATTTGATGCAACTCCGTTTGAATCTGTATTGTTTAAGCCAAATTTTTCACCAAGATTTCCGCTTAACTGCTGTTGAATTTGCTGTACAACCGGATTTGAACTGTCAATAGGTGAATTTCCATTAAATAATCCTGCAATTTGATCCGTTCCACCTTCAGAAACAATCTTTTTTAATCCTTCAAAAATAGAATTGCTGGTTTCGCTTATTACGGCTTCATTATGTTCATTTGGGACAGCGTTATTGTTTACAACAGCATCGCCTCCGTATTGCTGTACTAATTGGGTTAATTGTTCAAACATGGTTAAGTGAATTTAGAGTTTAGAAATCAAATTTAAACAAAAAAATAAAGGGATTTATTAAACTGTATTAATAAATTTTATTGTAAGTGTTTTATTTTTAGGTGTTTATGTTTATTTTGACGTGTGGTAAAACAAAGATATCTTATTTTGTTTTTGAAATCAGGACCCTATTTAAGGTGTTTTTTTAGGGATTTTTGCTCCGCACCAGGAATTGATATTTTCAGGATTAAAGTCTGGACAGAGAAGAACATTTTTTTTGGAAAAATACAGCACATCATTATTCAATGTACTTAAGTTGTAATAATAGTTGTTAGAATCCTCTCCGTATCGCCATACGTCACTTGAGCCGTCATTACGAACAGTTTCTTTAAAAGTGAAAATTGAGGATTGTTTAGGAATGAAGTATTCTCTTTCAGTAATTAGTGAGAATGTATTTGAGAAAATATGGGTACGGGATAGTATAATAAGTGCTGTAAATATTATCAAATAAATAATCCATTTACGTAAAGAACTTCTTTTGTCAGCTTTCATTCTATAATTTTAATCTGAATCAAAGCTAAATAAAAAAAGAAAGAGATTTACTGTAAACAGCAAATCTCTTTTTAAGTAATTTATTATTTAAATTATTAGCTTAATAAAGTAATAATTTGTGAAGCTAATTCTGTACCAATTCTGTCTTGTGCTTCTCCTGTTGCTGCTCCAATGTGCGGCGTTAAAGAGATTTTAGAGTGCATTAAGATTGCCATTTCTGGTTTTGGCTCGCTTTCGAAAACATCTAAACCTGCAAACGCAACTTTTCCTGAATCTAAAGCTTTTACTAAAGCAACTTCATCAATAACACCACCGCGAGCACAGTTTACGATTCCAACTCCGTCTTTCATGATTGCAAGTTCTTTTTCTCCAATGATGTAACCATCCTGGGCAGGAACGTGTAATGTAATGAAATCTGCTTCTTTAAATAAAGATTCTAAAGATTGAGAAACGATTGTTGTTGTGATTGACTGTCCGTCGAAAAATTCAACTTTAACATCAACCTGAGGGATAAAGCTGTCTGCAGCGATAACTTTCATTCCAAGACCAAGAGCCATTTTTGCAGTAGCTTGTCCGATACGACCAATACCAACAATACCTAAAGTTTTTCCTCTTAATTCAGTTCCGTTAGCGTACGCTTTTTTCAAACCGTCAAAGTTTGAATCTCCTTCAAGAGGCATATTTCTGTTAGAATCATGTAAAAAACGAACACCAGAAAATAAGTGTCCAAACACTAATTCAGCAACAGATTCTGAAGATGAAGCAGGAGTGTTAATTACGTGAATTCCTTTGCTTTTTGCATAATCTACATCGATGTTGTCCATACCAACACCACCACGTCCGATGATTTTGATACCAGGGCATGCATCGATAATATCTTTACGAACTTTAGTTGCACTGCGCACTAAAATTACATCAACATTATTTTCGTTAATAAAGTTAGCTACTTGTTCCTGAGCTACTTTTGTAGTTATAACTTCAAATCCGCCTTTTTCTAAGGCTAGAATTCCACTTTTAGAAATTCCGTCATTTGCTAATACTTTCATTGTTGTGTGTATGTTTTGTTTGGTTAATTGTTTAATCGATAAACCAGCTATTTGATTTTTCTTTTTTGTATTGTAACTAAAAACTAAACTTTAGTTTCTAAAGCTTTCATTACATCAACTAATACCTGAACGCTTTCGATAGGCATTGCGTTGTAAATAGAAGCTCTGTAACCACCCACAGAACGGTGTCCAGGTAATCCTGAAATTCCTGCAGCTTTCCATAAAGCATCAAAAGTTTCAGTATGCTCAGGATTGTTTAGTAAGAAAGTTACGTTCATTTTAGAACGGTCTTCTACTTTTGCTGCACCTTTAAATAATGGGTTTCTGTCGATTTCAGCGTAAAGTAATTCAGCTTTTGCATTGTTTAATTTTTCAACAGCAGCAATGCCGCCTTTTTCTTTAATCCATTGTAAAGTTAAAAGAGAAACATAAACAGCAAATACAGAAGGAGTGTTGTACATACTTTCTGCTTTAATGTGTTTGCTGTAATCTAACATACTAGGAATTGTTCTTCCGTTTTTGCCTAAAATTTCTTCTTTAACAACTACTAAAGTTGTTCCAGCCGGCCCCATGTTTTTCTGAGCACCTGCATAGATTAAGTCGAATTTAGAAAAATCTAATTCGCGTGAAAAAATATCAGAACTCATATCGCATACAACCGGAATATTAGTTGATGGGAAATCCTGCATTTGAGTTCCAAAAATGGTATTGTTACTTGTGCAGTGGAAATAATCAGCATCAGCCGGAATTTCGTAACCTTTTGGAACATTATTATAATTGTCTTCTTTTGAAGAAGCTACGACAACAGTTTCACCGAAAAGTTTTGCTTCTTTGATCGCCGCAGTTGCCCACGTTCCTGAATCTAAATAAGCTGCTTTTCCGTTTTCTTTCATTAAATTATATGGCGCCATTAAGAATGCTGTACTGGCACCGCCTTGTAAAAATAAAGCCTGATAACCTTTTCCCTGAAGTCCTAATAATTCTAAAGCAAGGGAACGAGCCTCCTCCATAACTGCAACGAAATCTTTACTTCGGTGCGAGATTTCAAGAATAGATAACCCTGAATCATTAAAATTTAAAATTGCTTTTGATGCCTTCTCAAAAACTTCCTGAGGTAAAATACTTGGTCCTGCGCTGTAGTTGTGTTTTTTCATGGTTTTTGTTAATAGTCGAAAATTTTAAAGACGCAAATTTCGGTAATAAGAGCCGAAAAAGCGTTAAAATATTCGAAATAATTAAACAATTTATTACTTTGTTGTTAACAAAAACGTTATAGTATCAACGTTATCTGCATAATCCCACAATTGCGGATTTTGAGTCTGTCCAAATGCAACACTATTTTCGATTAAATTGCTGCTTACAATGCACTGAATTTGATCTTCGTCTGCTTTAAGACGTGACTTTAAATCTTCGATATTTTCATAATATTCATAAAAAACACTCGAAATAGGAGAGGCGTAACTTGAATCTTCTTTTAAAGTAAGAAAACCATTATCTGTCAATTTAAAATTACTCATTAAAAAAACAGCTTTGTTATAATCGTAATTATTAGCGTATTTTTCATAATGAATAACATCCTGATATTTAAAAACGGCCTGAAAAAAATCGTCAAAAGCGTAATCTTTTGGTACAAAAAGTTTAGATACATTTCGGCATCCTAAACCAAAATATCTAAATATGTCTTCTCCCAAAGCTTCTAAGTCTTCTTTTGATTCTTTTCCGTTTAAAACTGCAGCAGAATTTCTGTTTTTTCTAATTATAGAAGGTTTGTCTTTAAAATAATATTCAAAATAGCGGGCTGTATTATTGCTTCCGGTAGCGATTACAGCATCAAAATTTTCGAGTTTTCCTTCCACGAAAGTGATTTTGTCTTTTAAACTTTCATCAACAGCAATTAGATATTTTGCTAAAAAAGGCAGTAAATGCTGATCGTTTGATGATGTTTTTACTAATGCTTTGTTTCCGGTAATTAAAACTGATAAAAAATCGTGAAAACCAACAAGCGGAATATTTCCGGCAAGGATTAAAGCAACTGTTTTTTCTTTTTGATTGGTATTAAAATCATACTTAGAAACCCATTTACTGATGTTTTCTTCTGTTAAAGCATCTGCCCATGATTTTATCGAAAAATACACCTGTTCCGGCGTGTACCAGCCGTTGTGGAATTGTGAGAGATGTATAAGTCTCTCAAAATCATCAAAAAAGATGTCGTTATATAAAACGTCAGATTTTCTTGCAGAAGCGCCTTCGGAAAACTGACTTAAAAATTTTCCTAATTCAACAAAAACACTTTTTTTTGTTTCTAATGTCATAATGTTTGTTTATGAATTGTTTTGATTGTAATTTTGCACAAAAATAAGCTATATTACGTTATAAGGCAAAGTAGATTTAAATCTTTCAGCTTTAATCTATAAAACCTATATAACTTTTAACAAAACGAAGAAAAAGATGGCAATTATTATAACTGACGAATGTATCAATTGTGGGGCTTGCGAACCAGAGTGCCCAAATACAGCAATATATGAAGGAGCGGATGATTGGAGATATAAAGACGGAACTAGTCTTTCCGGAACTGTAATTTTACCTGACGGAACTGAAGTTGATGCTGATGATGCTCAAACTCCAATTTCTGATGAAGTTTATTATATCGTTCCTGGGAAATGTACTGAGTGTAAAGGTTTTCATGATGAACCTCAATGTGCTGCAGTATGTCCTGTTGATTGTTGTGTACCTGATGATAATCATGTAGAAGATGATGAAACTTTGTTAAACAGACAAGCGTTCCTGCACGGGGAATAATCATTTTTTATATTAAAAATATAAATCCTGAGCTTTAAGCTCGGGATTTTTTTTTACCCTGAAATCAGGTATTTTTAAAAGGTACTTTGTTGACAACTAATGTTTTATTTTTTGACTGTTGCTTAATTGTTAAAAAAATAATACTTTAGTTAAAAAAATAACAATGCCTATGAAGAAATTGCTGCTTTTATTTGTCATTTTGTTTAACTATGTAAGTGTTTTGGCTCAAAATGAAGAATACTCTATAATTGTTAAGGATATAGAAACGCTTCTGCCAATTGAAAATGCTACAGTTGTAATAATGAAAACCAAACAGATTTTATTAAGCAATGAAGAAGGTAAGGTAACTTTTATGCTTACCGGCGGTTCTAATGTTCAGGTTTCTGAAACCAATTATGAAGATACAACGGTACGATGGACTTCTTTAAACGGGGATCAAAAATTTGTTATTTATTTAAAGAGTAAAAACAATAAATTAGATGAAATAGTTTTGTCTAAAGAAGATCCGGAAAAGATACTACAGAAATTAGTTACTAATTCAACTAAAAAAATTAGCATTTCGCATAGACAAAAAGTATATGTAAGAGAGTTTTTTATGCTAGACAACCAGTATTCGTATTATAATGACGGATTGGTTAATTTTCAGTTTGATAAAAATAGTAATGCATCCACTTTACTTGTTGAACAAAACAGATCCTACGGATTATTGGAAACGGATATAAGCGCTGATTTGAGAGGATATGATTTGAATAATATTATGAAAAATTATTCTGATTTTAAATATTTTGATCCGTTATTAGATTCAAAAACAAAAAAGGGATATGATTTTGTTATTAGAGGACATGCAAAAAACAAAGATTATTATGTAATGCTTGTTACGCCTCTGGATAAAGCAAAAGAGGCTGTTGATAATTTTGAAATTGTTTATGATCCTGAAAAAAAGCTTATTATGGGATTTACAATTGATATTACGCCTCAAAATCTTGATAAAATAGAGGAGAAAACAACAGTAAATTCAAAAAATATTACCAAGTCTTTTGTAAAAGTAGACTATAGATTTGACGGGCAGGATTATTATTTGCTCAATTCAAATGAAGAAATTGCTTATGATCTTATTTTAAAAGAGCAGGTTAAGAAAGTTCAGGTGCGTAACAGTTTTGTAACGACTAGTTTTAATAAACAGAATTTTACATACAGTGAAAGTGATGTTTTTAAAGAAAAATCACTTTTTAATAAAAAGAATAAAATCCTGACCAATTATTGGGATATCTCAGGATTTACAGCTACTGATGAAGAAAAAGCAATTGTGAGTTCATTAGAATTTAAGTTGTAAAATGTAGATTTTAGATTTTAGATTTTAGATTTTTAAAACAAAAAAACTGAACTCTTTGAGTTCAGTTTTTTTGTTTTTGATTGGGATATGAAGTTAGAAATTAAATCCAAGTCTGGCGTAGTAGTACGCACCGCTGAAACCCATTTGTACAGCATCCCAATATCCTCCGGCTTCTGTGTTTCCCTGTTCGTCTTGTTTTGTGGGATAAACATTAAATAAGTTGTTGCTTCCAATACTTAATTTCAGACTTTTGCTTAATTGATATCCTAAAGTTAAATCAGTTACTAATCTTGGGTTGTAAACGTCATCTTCATCAGCATAATCAACTAAAACTACTTTGCTGAAACGTGTAAAGGCCAGTCCTGCATCGAATTTATTTTTAGCATAAGTTAAATTTAAAGCAAATTTGTTGTCTGGTGCAGAGGCTAGTAAAAAGGCTTTTTCTCTTTTCCCAAAAAACGTTGCTTCATCAAGCGGACCGTTTTTTACTTTGTCAATTTTCATATCGTTTATGTTTCCAACAAGCGTTGCGCCAAATTGTCCAGCATCAAATGTTTTTTTCCATGACAAAACTAAATCTAAACCATGTGTGCTGGTATCAACACCATTTGCAAAGAATTGAGCTTCAGAAACGCCAAGATTTAAAGATTCAGCATCAAAATATCCGGTAAGAACAATACGGTCTTTTACCTTAATATAATAACCATCGACTGTTGCTGTAAAATCGCCAAATGAAGCTGTAAAACCTAATGAGGCATTGACAGCTTTTTCCTCGTTTAATTTACTAATTCCAAAGGCTCTTGTTACTTCGCTGTCATTTGGAGCCAGTAAAACCTCGGTTGCACCGCTTGCATTAAAGTTAGTGAAACGCAGATTGTAGTAAATTTGAGCTAAAGAAGGCGCGCGGAAACCAGTACTTAAAGATCCTCTTAAATTAATATGGTCGTTTATTTTTAGTCTCGAAGCTAATTTTCCGTTTACGGTGCTTCCAAAATCGCTGTAATTTTCAAAACGAACTGCTGCACTTACCATTAAAGCATTGGTAATATCTAATTCTCCATCGGCATATAAAGAGAAGTTAGAACGGCTTTTGTTAACTTCGTTTGCTGGGCTGTAACCTGGAAAACCTTGAGATCCGCCCGGTCTTGGAATGGTTGGTGAAGAATCTGGATCTGTAGGATCGTAATCAGGATTAGGTACAGTTGGCGGACTTTGTGTTGTTGGATCTGTTATAGGTTGTCCGTTAGTATCATAAGTAGCATAAGAACCTTCTTCACCGGCAAAAATTTGAAATTGTTCAACTCTAAATTCAGATCCAAAGGCGATATTAAATCCATTAAGGACACTGTCGTAGTTTTTAGAAATATCAAAATTGGTTGTGTTTTGAAGTAAACTGTGCCCTCCTGCATCAAATTCATGAGGTGATTTTTCTTCTAACGATGCATTGATTGTTCCTTTGATATCGTATTGGAATTTATTTTTCCCAAAAGTATTACTCAAATCAAATTTCCATCCTCCACCAGATTCAGTTCTAATTCCGGCTGCAACAGAATTGTCATTAATTTTTGAAGTAATTCTTGGTGTGTAACCTCCCGGATAAACTGATTCTACAACTCTTTCTCCATCATTTCTGGTAAAAGCATAAGCATCGGTATCTCTAAAATTGCTTCCTCCAAAAGCATAAAATTCGGTTTTATCTGCAATAGGAACGGCAAGATTAACAAAAAGGTTTACTCCTTGCATTTCGGCATCACCAAAACCTTTTCTAAAATCGTATGCAGGTCTCAGCGTTTTGTTTTTGTTTAAAAATTCACCTGTAACGTTTACGTAACCGCCTTTAGTTCCTAATGCTACACCGTAATTTGCCGCAACTCTTACAGAACCACCGTCAAAATCCTGATCTTTTCCGTATGAATTTCCGTTGCCATGCTGATCTAATCGGTATCCTTTTGTGTTTGGAGTTCCCGGCAGAAAATCACCTTTTGCATTTGTGTTGAAAACTCCGTAAGTAACAGAACCAGTCAGTTCATTTACATTGTCATTTGTAACAATATTAATAACCCCTGCAATGGCATCAGAACCATATTGAGCGGCGGCACCGTCGCGCAGAATTTCTATTCTTTTAATAGAAGCGGCCGGAATGGCGTTTAAATCTGTACCTGTATTTCCACGTCCGCGAGTTCCAAATAAGTTAATTAAAGACGATTGATGTCTTCTTTTTCCGTTAATTAAAACCAAAGTCTGATCTGGTCCCATTCCTCTTAAAGAAGCAGGATCAACGTGGTCTGCACCATCAGACCCCGATTGTTTATTCGCATTAAATGAAGGCGCTACATACTGCAATAATTGGTTAATTTCTATTTTACCGCTTTGCGTAGTAACTTCTTTTACATTAATAACATCTATAGGTACGGCAGAATTTACAACGGTTCTTTTGGTATTTCTGGAACCAACCACGACAACGTCGCTTAAAACTTGTCCGCCGCTTTCGTCCAGAGTAATGCTCATTTTATCGCCTGATGCTGTTTTTTCGATTGTGGCAAAACCAACATAGCTGAAGATTAATACAGCTCCATCTTTAACTTTTATTTTAAAACCGCCCTCAAAATCGGTAGATACACCATTTGAAGTTCCTTTTTCGACAATATTAACTCCGGGAAGCGGTGTGCCTGTCTTGTCTTTAACAATACCTGATACTTCTTTTTGGGCAAAAAGAAATGCTGAATTCAGCAGGAATAAAAATAATGCAATCTTTTTCATGGTTATTGGTTTTTTGGATTGTTTTTTGTTTTGAATTTTTATAAAATTACTATTATTTAACAAAAACTTAATAAAAAGTTCAAAAATTTTTAAGAATAACCTTAAAATTATATTAATGCACATTTTTACTTCGATCACGAGGTATTAAATCTTATATTTGCAAAATTTTAAAGCCAAAAAATATGATTTTGGCAGAAATCAAAAAATCGTGTAAATCATAAACCATTAATAGAGAAGTATTAATGGAAATGACACTGATTATTTTCAGCGTCAATAAAATATAAACAGAAACAACAGATGAAAGCAGGAATTGTAGGATTACCAAATGTTGGAAAATCAACATTATTTAATTGTTTATCTAATGCAAAAGCGCAGAGTGCAAACTTTCCGTTTTGTACAATCGAACCTAATATTGGTGTTGTAAACGTTCCGGATCCAAGAATCAACAAATTAGAAGAATTGGTAAAACCTGAGCGTGTACAAATGGCAACCGTAGATATCGTAGATATTGCAGGTTTGGTAAAAGGAGCAAGTAAAGGTGAAGGTCTTGGAAACCAGTTTTTAGGAAACATTAGAGAGTGTAATGCTATTATTCACGTTTTGCGTTGTTTTGATAATGATAACATCGTACACGTTGACGGAAATGTAAATCCAATTCGTGATAAAGAAACTATCGATATTGAATTGCAGTTAAAAGATCTTGAAACAATCGAAAAACGTTTAGAAAAAGTAAAACGTGCTGCGAAAACAGGAAATAAAGAAGCTCAGACAGAAGAAGCTTTACTAAACAGAATTAGAGAAGCGTTATTGCAGGCAAAATCAGCTAGAACAATTATTCCTCAAAGTAATGACGAAGAGGTTTTAATGGAAAGTTTTCAGTTAATTACGGCTAAACCAGTTTTATACGTTTGTAACGTAGACGAAAGTTCAGCAGTAAACGGAAACAAATATGTAGATCAGGTTCGTGAACTGGTAAAAGACGAAGAAGCAGAAGTTATTGTACTTTCTGTAGGAGCTGAGGCTGATATTACAGAATTAGAAAGCTATGAAGAGCGTCAGGTTTTCCTTGAAGATATGGGGTTACAAGAACCGGGAGCATCAGTTCTTATTCGTGCAGCTTACAAACTTTTAAAACAACAGACTTATTTTACAGCAGGTGTAAAAGAAGTTCGTGCCTGGACAATTAATATTGGAGCAACTGCACCGCAAGCGGCAGGAGTTATCCACACTGATTTTGAAAAAGGATTTATTCGTGCAGAAGTAATTTCATACGATGATTACGTTCAATACGGTTCTGAAGCAAAAGCAAAAGAAGCTGGAAAATTTAAAGTAGAAGGAAAAGAATATGTTGTAAAAGATGGAGATGTAATGCACTTCCGTTTTAACGTTTAATTCTTTTTTAGAGAATAGAATAAAGAATAGAGAAAATAGAGAAAATAGAGAAAATAGAGAAAATAGAGAAAATAGAGAAAATAGAGAAAACCGCTGGAGAAATTCGGCGGTTTTTTTGTTTTTTGCCGCTAAATTTTTTTTGCCACAAAGGCACAAAGGCGCAAAGAATTTTTACAAAGATTTTATTGTAGAGGCGCACAGCAGTGCGTCTCACGCAAAGATTGTCATATAGATTACTGTTGTCAGGCTGAGCGGAGTCGAAGCCCCACAAAGATTGTCGATTTGCTTTGTCGAGTTTCTAGCGTGTCCTTCGACTTCGTTCAGGAAGACAAAAAAACAAAAAACGTTTAAATCTGCGCTTTCGCGAAAGTAAATCTTTAAAATCTTCATATAATTTTTAGCAATAAAAAATTTTGGCTCAAAAATTGGTTATTGAAAAATTAACCAATTACTAATCTAAAACCAATCATTAAAATGCTAAAAAAAACTTTAAAATTTCTGGGCTGGACACTTTTCGGAATCTTCAGTTTTATTGCTCTTTATATTACATCTGTTCTGATTATTTCAAAAATCACTGTCAATTCAGATATTGCAAAAGTCAACGAACAAGATGGTATTCCAATTTATATTCTTTCAAATGGAGTTCATACGGATATTGTTGTTCCTGTAAAAAATAAAATCAAAGACTGGCGAAATGAAATTCAATTTAGCCAGACACAGTCAAAAGATTCTTTAATGAATTATATTGCTTTTGGCTGGGGAGATAAAGGTTTTTATCTTGAAACGCCGGAATGGTCAGATCTAAAGGCCAGCACTGCTTTTAAAGCGGCATTCGGAATCAGCTCTTCGGCAGTTCATGCGACATTTTTTAAAACATTAAGAGAAGGAGAAGATTGTAAACGCATTTTAATTTCAAAAGAAAATTATCAAAAACTGGTAAATTATATTTCAGAGAGTTTCAGCGATCCGCTTCACCCGCAATGGATTGAAGGTCACAGCTACGGAAAAAAAGATGCTTTTTATGAAGCAAAAGGAAGTTACAGCCTTTTTTATACCTGCAATACCTGGGCAAATAATGCTTTAAAAGCAGCGAATCAAAAAGCAAGTTTATGGACTGTTTATGATAAAGGCATTTTTTGCCATTACAAGTAATAACATGGAAAAAATATAAAATTCCATTAAAAACCAAGAAGTAAGAAAATTTGATTATTGCTTAAATTTGAGAGAATATCAAAAAATCAGCAAATGAAAAATCGAAATATATTTTCAAAAACTTGGTTTCTGTTAAAGAATACTTTTTTAGAATTTAATGATGATAATGCTATCAAGCTTAGTGCAGCATTATCGTATTACACTATATTTGCACTGCCTCCTTTGTTAATTATTATAATTACAATCTGCGGTTTTTTCTTTGGAGAAGAAGCAGTTACAGGACAGCTCTACGGACAAATAAATGGATTGGTGGGTAACGGTGCCGCCACACAGATTCAGGAGGCGATAAAAAATGTACAATTGTCCGGAAATAATGTTTTTGCAACCGTATTTGGTGTTGTAATGCTGTTAATTGGGGCATCAGGAGTTTTTGCCGAAATTCAGAGTTCCATAAATTATATTTGGGGACTTCGCGCGAAACCAGATAAAGGAGTTAGGAAATTTATACAAAACAGATTAATGTCATTTTCGATGATTGCTTCTGTAGGTTTTTTAATGATTGTCAGTTTATTTATCAATACAGTATTGGATTTGATGAGTGCGCGTTTAAAAATATATTTTCCTGAAAGTACGGTTTATTTATTTTATGTAGTTAATATAGTTATTGTACTGGCGAGTATAACACTCTTGTTTACCATAATCTTCAGAACTTTACCTGATGGAAAAATCAGATGGAAAGATGCTATTATCGGATCCAGTGTTACTGCTGTACTTTTTATGATTGGTAAATTTGCTATTGGATTTTATTTAGGCAGTTCTACAGTGGCTTCAGTTTACGGTGCTGCCGGATCAGTAATCATTATTTTAGTTTGGGTTTATTATTCGGCAATTATTCTTTACTTTGGAGCAGAATTTACGAAAGTCTATGCAAAATCGTATGGAGGTAAAATTTATCCAAATGAATACTCCGTAGAGATTGCAAAAGAAGTTTACGAAATCGAAGATGTAACCCAAGAATCAACACAACAAAGATTAACAAACGAAAAGCCATGAAAATAATAGCCTTTGGAGGAAGTAACAGTACACAGTCAATCAATAAACGTTTAGCGGCTTATGCATCAAGTTTATTTGAAAATGCAGATGTTGAGGTTCTAGATTTAAATGATTTTGCTATGCCGGTCTTTAGTGTTGATCTTGAAAAAGAAGTCGGCCAGCATGAAGTAGCACAGGCATTTTTAAACAAATTAAAAGAAGCTGATATTTTAGTGGTTTCAATGGCAGAAAATAACGGAAATTATTCTGTTGCTTTCAAAAATGTTTTTGACTGGAGTTCACGCATCGAAAAAGATGTTTTTCAGCACAAACCAATGTTATTATTAGCAACTTCGCCGGGAGGCAGAGGAGGTTCATCTGTTTTAGGAATTGCGCAAAATCTTTTTCCGCGTTATGGTGCTGATATTAAAGGAAGTTTCTCATTACCAGCTTTTGGCTCGAATTTTGATTTACAGCAAAATAAAATTTCTAACGATGAGTTAGACAATGAACTGAAAAATATTATTAAATCAAATTTTTAAATGCCACAAAAAAAGATTGTCCTAATTTACCTTTTGCTAAATAGTATTTTCATCAATTTTACTTTTGCTCAAAAGATAAATGAAGTTGATAAAATTATTGCGAAATACCCTAAAAGCTTTAATACCACCGAAAAATTAGCAGAAAAAATCGGAAAAGATTTTGATTCCGATGCAGAACGTGCACGAGCAATCTACAGCTGGATTGCTTTCAATATAAAATACGATTACAATGCATTTTTGAATCCGCCGAGAGTGCAGGGTTTCAGCTATTCTTCTGAAGCTGAAAAACAAAGAAAAATAAAACAGTTAAATGATAATCTGATTCAGAAAGCTTTTAATTCTAAAAAAGCAGTCTGCGAAGGTTTTACGGCTTTATACCAAAATCTTGCTGAACAATTAGGATTAAAATGCGAAATAGTGCGCGGTGATTCTAAAACCAATTTAAGAGACATTGGCCGAAAAACAACTTCATCTAATCACGCCTGGAATATGGTTTTTGTTGATAAAAAATGGCGTCTGGTAGATGTTACCTGGGGTCAGGGTTATTATGACAGCAGTAAAGGCCGAATGGTAAATGATTTTAATCCGGTTTATTTTGATACAGATCCTGATTATTTCTTTGCTAAACATTATCCGGATTCCGGATCTTATTTAGGAAGCAGAATAAGTAAAGAAGACTTTTTAAACGGACCTTTAATTTACAATACAACCATCGAAAATGATTATAAAATTAAATCACCTGATTCTGGGATAATTGAAGTTAAGAATGGCGATAAAGTGACTTTTGAAATTAAAAATATTTCCAAATCCAATCAGGTTTTTTATTTAAATAAAAAGAATCAGCCTGTAAAAGTTCAGAATCCGAAAGAGAAACGAGGCGGTTTAGAATTTCAAATTTTGATGGATAATAATATAGGAGATTATATTACCATTTTTGTTGATACGAATAGCGTTGTGGCTTTTAAAATAGTTTCTAAATAAAGTAAATTTGACGTATCTTAGCAGTTATTCGAATTTAACAGCTATGGAAACTACTTTTTTGAAATCAATTTTAGATAATGATTTCTACAAATTCACAATGCAGCATGCTGTAATTAAGCTTTTTCCAAAAGCAAAAGTTCGTTATGGATTTATAAACCGCGGAAAACATATTTTTCCGGATGGTTTTGCAGATCTGCTTCGACGCTCTGTTGATGCTATGTCTTATCTTCGTTTAACAAAAGACGAAAAAAATTATCTGTCACATTATTGTCCCTATTTAGATCCAACTTATCTCGATTTTCTGCAGGGATATAGTTTTGACCCATCTGAAGTACAGATTAGTCAGGAAGGTTCAGAAATTACCGTTACAGTTGAAGGATTTTGGTATAGAACCATTTTATGGGAAGTCCCTTTAATGGCTTTGATTTCTGAGTTGTTTTATAAAGCCAGTCATTTAATACGTTTAAATGATGAAGCCATAAAAAATCTGACCAAAGAAAAAATCGACAAATACAATAAACTTGGCGTTTCCATTTTAGAATTTGGAACCAGAAGACGTCATTCTTATGAAGTACATGACTTAGTTAATGAAACTTTGAGAACACATGGCGGACACAGTTTTATAGGAACAAGTAATGTGCATTTTACAATGGTCAACAACCGAAGACCTTTAGGTACACATGCACACGAATGGTTTATGTTTCATGCAGCACAGTATGGTTTTAAAATGGCCAATTCTATCAGCCTTGAAAATTGGACAAAAGTTTACGGAGGTGATCTCGGAATTGCTTTAACAGATACTTATACGACTGATATATTTTTCAATCAGTTTGATAAAAAATATTCAAAACTTTTTGACGGCGTTCGTCACGACAGCGGCGATCCAATTGAATTTGCTCAAAAGGTAATTTCGCATTACACAAAAATGGGAATTGATCCAAAATCAAAAGCCATTGTTTTTTCGGATTCACTTAATTACGAAAAAGTAAAAACGATTGTAGATTTCTGTCAGGATAAAATCAAAATGTCATTTGGAATTGGAACAAATTTCACAAACGATGTTGGGCTTCCGGCAATGAATATGGTTATAAAATTAACCGATACAAAGCCAGATAATATACATTGGCAGGGTGTGGTGAAACTTTCTGATGAAAAAAACAAAAATACGGGAACACCCGAAATGATTGGTCTGGCAAAAGAAGTGCTTGGAATCAAATAGTGTTTTTTTTGCTAAAAAAGCAGTTTTGCCATGATTTTAGCGCCCGTTTTATTTTAAAATCAATTTAAATAGATTTTAAACTGTTATTATTCATAACAAAAAAGAAATACGCTTTTATTTTTTACCGATAAATGGTACATTAGCCAAAAATCCTAAATTCATTTATGCTAGAGCAAAATCAATACAACGAAGATAATATTCGTTCACTCGATTGGAAGGAACATATTCGTATGCGTCCGGGTATGTACATCGGGAAATTAGGGGACGGATCATCACCGGATGATGGTATTTACATTCTTTTAAAAGAGGTTATGGACAACTGTATCGATGAATTCGTTATGGGTGCCGGAAAAACGATTGAAATAACCATTAAAGATAAAACGGTTTCGGTTCGTGATTACGGGCGTGGAATTCCGTTAGGAAAAGTAGTCGATGTAGTTTCGAAAATGAACACTGGAGGAAAGTATGATTCTAAAGCTTTCCAGAAATCTGTAGGTTTGAACGGTGTCGGAACAAAAGCGGTAAATGCACTTTCGAATTTTTTCCGTGTAGAATCGGTTCGTGACGACAAACAAAAAGCAGCAGAATTCTCTGCCGGAAATCTGGTTCAGGAAGAAGATGTTATTGATACAACAAAACGTAAAGGAACAAAAGTAACTTTTACGCCAGACGAATCGATCTTTAAAAACTATAAATTCCGTTTAGAATATGTGGTTAGAATGGTCAAAAACTATTGTTATCTAAACAATGGTTTAACGATTATTTTTAACGGTGAAAAATACTATTCAGAAAACGGTCTTCGCGATTTATTAGAAGAAACAATTAATGAAGAAGATTTAGAATATCCGATCATTCATTTGAAAGATCACGATATTGAAGTCGCTTTAACGCACAGTAAAACACAATATAGCGAGGAATATCACTCTTTCGTAAACGGTCAGAATACAACGCAGGGAGGAACGCACTTAGCGGCGTATCGTGAAGCCGTTGTAAAAACAATTCGTGAATTTTATAATAAAAACTTCGAAGCATCAGATGTTCGTAAATCGATCGTAAGTGCGATTAGTATTAAAGTAATGGAGCCGGTTTTTGAGTCTCAAACTAAAACCAAATTAGGTTCTACAGATATGGGGTCTGATGACGGAACGCCACCAGTTTCTGTACGTACTTTTGTAAACGATTTTATCAAAACCAAATTAGATAATTATTTACATAAAAACCCGCCGACTGCTGAAGCTTTACTTCGTAAAATTCTTCAGGCAGAACGCGAAAGAAAAGAATTATCAGGAATTAGAAAACTGGCAACAGATCGTGCTAAAAAAGCCAATCTGCACAATAAAAAATTAAGAGATTGTCGTGCGCATCTTCCTGATACTAAAAATCCTAGAAATTTAGAAAGTACGCTTTTTATCACGGAGGGAGATTCGGCTTCTGGATCGATTACAAAGTCACGCGACGTTAATACACAGGCCGTTTTCAGTTTACGTGGTAAACCTTTGAATTCATACGGAATGACGAAAAAAATTGTGTATGAAAACGAAGAATTCAACTTGCTTCAAGCTGCTTTAGATATTGAAGACGGATTAGAAAAATTACGTTACAACAACATCGTAATCGCAACCGATGCCGATGTCGACGGAATGCACATTCGTTTATTATTGATCACGTTCTTTTTGCAGTTTTTCCCGGAATTAATTAAAGAAGGACATTTGTATATTTTGCAGACGCCCCTTTTCAGGGTTCGAAACAAAAAAGAAACGATTTATTGTTATTCTGAAGAAGAAAGAAAAGACGCGATTGAAAAACTAAAACCAAAGCCAGAAATCACACGATTTAAAGGTTTGGGAGAGATTTCGCCAGACGAGTTCAAAAACTTTATTGGAGACACGATTCGACTTGACCCAATTATGATGGATAAAAACACTTCTATAGAGCAGTTGTTATCTTTCTACATGGGGAAAAATACTCCAGACAGACAAGAGTTTATTATCAAGAATTTGAAGGTGGAGATTGACGAATTAGAAGAAGCATAATTATATGAAGAAAATTCTCTTTTTGGTTATTATCGTATTTTTTATTTCTTGTAAAAATAAACAGGAAGAAAAGACTTTTAGTAAAGTAATTAATAAAAGAGATTTTCCAATAAAGAACCTTTCAAAAATTGAATTAATATCATATTATAATAGAATTTTATGGGATTCTAAATTTAAAGGAGAGTTTCCAACTCATAAAGTATTAGTAGAAAATTATAAATTGACTTTCGACAGTACAATGATACAGGAAAGAGTTATTTTAAATAAAATTCAAGAAAAAGAACTTTTGAATTTAATGGTAAGTGATAGCTGCTCTCTTGATCAAATTGAATCAGCGTGCTATAATCCTAGACACATGATTTTGTTTAGAGATAATAAAAATAGAATTATCGCTTTTAATGAGTTTTGTTTAGAATGTTCAAGTTCCCGAAATTCAGAAAATTTAAAAGATTTTCAAAAGTATTGCTATTATGATATGAGTAACTTATTTAAAAAGTTTGGAATAAAACTTTTTGTTGAAAGTGAAGACAAAAAATCAATAGCGGAAGAAGAAGCTTTTATAGAAAAAATTAGAACTTCTAGATAATTAAATTTAAATAGAAAATACTGAAATAAATTCAGCACATAAAAATGAAAGACGAAGAAGACGATAACATAATTCCAAACGACGACGAAAATAATCAGGATGAAAACCAGACTGATGACAATCAAAATGGAGATGACGATGAGGTTATTGATGTAGATGCCAAACATTTTGAAGGACAGCATTTTTACGAAAATCAGGAAGAAGAAGGCGAAGACGTTATTACCAAAGTAACCGGAATGTACAAGGACTGGTTTTTGGATTATGCTTCGTACGTAATTCTGGAACGTGCTGTACCTGCAATCGAGGACGGTTTTAAACCTGTTCAGCGTCGTATTATGCACTCGCTTAAAGAGTTGGACGATGGTCGTTATAATAAAGTTGCCAACGTTGTTGGACACACAATGCAGTATCACCCACACGGAGATGCGAGTATTGGCGACGCCATGGTACAAATTGGGCAGAAAGATTTATTGATTGACTGTCAGGGAAACTGGGGAAATATTCTAACAGGCGACGGTGCGGCAGCTTCGCGTTATATCGAGGCTCGTTTATCTAAGTTTGCGTTGGAGGTTTTGTATTCTCCAAAAATTACAGATTGGGGTGTTTCGTATGACGGACGTCGCGCAGAACCAAACAATCTTCCTGTAAAATTTCCATTGCTTTTAGCGCAAGGAGCAGAAGGTATTGCAGTTGGTCTTTCGACGAAAGTCCTGCCTCATAACTTTAATGAATTAATTGATGCTTCGATTAAAATCTTAAAAGGAAAACCGTTTACGCTTTATCCTGATTTTATGACAGCTGGTATTGCCGACGTTTCGAATTATAATGACGGAATGCGCGGCGGACGTGTACGTGTACGTGCTAAGATTTCGCAGTTAGACAAAAATACATTGGTAATTACACAGATTCCGTTTTCTACCAATACTTCGAGTTTAATTGACAGTATTTTGAAAGCCAATGAAAAAGGTAAAATCAAAATCAAGAAAATCGAAGACAATACAGCAGCCGATGTTGAGATTTTAATTCATCTTTTCCCAGGCGTTTCTCCAGATAAAACAATTGATGCGTTATTTGCTTTTACAGCTTGTGAAACTTCTGTAGCGCCTTTGGGGTGTGTGATTGAAGATAACAAACCATTGTTTATCGGGGTTTCTCAAATGTTGAAAATTTCGACAGAAAGAACGGTTGATTTATTACGTCAGGAATTAGAAATTCAGTTAGAAGAATTAAAAAATAAATGGCATTTTTCTACTTTAGAAAAAATCTTCATTCGTGAAGAAATGTATATCGACTTCAAATTATATGGAGACAGAGAATCGTTATATAAATATTTATATGATCGTTTTGAGCCTTTCAAAAAATCATTTGTTAGAGAAATTACCGATGATGATTTGCAAAGACTGACTCAGATTCCGATGATTCGTATTACTCGTTTCGATTCTGATAAAGCTGATGAATTGATTTCGAGGTTAGAAGAAGAGATGAAAGAGGTAGAATACAATTTAGAACATCTTACAGATTTTGCAATTGCCTACTTTACTAAATTAAAAGAGAAATACGGAAAAGGACGCCATCGTTTGACAGAACTTCGTGTTTTTGATAATGTTGAAGCAACAAAAGTTGTTTTACGAAACACAAAATTATTTGTAAATCGTGAAGAAGGTTTCGTAGGAACCAGCTTAAAGAAAGACGAATACGTAGCAGACTGTTCTGATATTGATGACGTAATTGTATTTCTGCGTGATGGTACGATGATGATTACAAAAGTTGATGCCAAAACTTTTGTAGGTAAAGATATCATACACGTTGCAGTATTTGATAAGAGTGATAAACGTACGATTTACAACATGATTTATCGTGATGGTAAATCAGGGCCGTCATACATCAAACGTTTTAATGTTTCGGGGGTAACCAGAGATAAAGCGTATGATTTAACGAACGGAACAAAGGGCTCTCAGGTAGTTTATTTTTCACATAATCCAAACGGAGAAGCTGAGGTTGTAACGATATTACTTCGTCAGATAGGAACAATTAAGAAGCTGAAATTCGACATTGATTTTGCTAATTTAGCGATTAAAGGCCGTGCTTCTAAAGGAAATTTAGTTACTAAATATCCAATCAAGAAAATTGAGTTAAAAGAAAAAGGAATTTCAACTCTACTGCCAAGAAAAGTTTGGTTTGATGATACTGTTAAACGTTTAAATGTTGATGCAAGAGGAGAACTTTTAGGAGAATTTAAACCTACTGACAAAATTTTGGTGATCAGTCAGTCAGGAAAACTAAAAGTTATTATTCCAGAATTATCGACTCATTTTGAGGAAGATATGATTGTGCTGGAAAAATGGAAGCCTAAAAAGCCAATTTCAGCCATTTATTATGATGGAGAAAAAGAACGTTATTTCTTAAAACGTTTCCTTGTAGAAAATGAAGGAAAAGAAGAAAGTTTTATTACAGATCATCCAAATTCTCAGTTAGAGATAGTTTCTACAGATTATCGTCCGGTTGCGCAATTGGTTTTTGCTAAAGTGAAAGGAGTTCAAAAAGATGATCTTCATGTCGATGTTGAAGACTTTATAGCTGTAAAAGGTTTTAAAGCTTTAGGAAATCAATTAACAACTGATAAGTTGAGACAAGTTAATTTATTAGAACCGCTTCCTTATGAAGAACCAGTTGAAGAAGTTCCTGAAAAACCGGAAATTTCAGAAGATGATCCGGTTGAAACTGAATTAGATGACGACGGCCAGATTGGTCTTGTTTTAGAATAAATAAAAAAACGCTGAGATATTTTCTCAGCGTTTTTTGTTTTTAATAAAAACCTTATTGTTGTAGTTTTTAAACTTATTCTAGACTTTTTGCAGAAATCGTAAGCTTATATTTGTTTTTGATCTTTATTAAAATGAATAAAATCAATAAGTAAAAGTTTTAAAGTGAAAAGCAAATATATTTTTATTGCACTAGTATTAAGCAGCTGCACCAATAGCAAGTTTTATGGTTACGTATATGATTATGATACAGATAAACCGGTACAAAATGTATCTGTAGACATAAACGGTGTTATAACCGAAACAGATAGTTTAGGGTATTTCTCGGCAAACTTGAAATTAAATGAAGACTGTGTAATCATGTTGCAGAAAGAAAAATACGCGTTAAAAAAGGTATATCGAAAACCGGATTCTTTAGGAATGTTCAGCAAAAGAAATTTAGATAAACATAAAATTTATTTGTTTAAAAAAGAAAGTGACTTCTCCAATAAATAATAAAAGTTGTAAAAAAAATGCCAGAATATAGTTCTGGCATTTTCATTAATCTGAAATTTGTTTTGTCTTATTGGTATTTTTTATCAGTCAGCGTTTTCATGAAAGTCACTAGAGCTTTTTCTTCATTTTTTGTAAGCTTTAATTCATCAAAGGGCAGTGTTTGATTTTCAACTTCAAGCCCCAGACCTTTTCCGCCTCCTTTATTATAAAAATCTACAACTTCCTCTAGGGTTTTAAAAACTCCATTGTGCATATATGGAGCCGTTACAGCTGCGTTTCGGACAGTCGGCGTTTTAAAAGCACCCACTAATTGCGGCATTTCATTGTATAAATAACGACCTTTATCCGGGCTCAAAGTTTTGCCGGAAGCTTCGTTTGGCGTTCCAATTACTTCATGTTCCGTTTTAGAATAACTTGGCGGAACCGTTCCGTTAAATAAAGGCGTGAAATGACAGGTTGCACATTTGGCTTTTCCCATAAAAAGATTCATTCCCTCGATTTCTTCTTTATTCAATGCATTTTTATTTCCTCTCATGTATTCATCAAATCTTGAATCGAATGCGTTTAAAGAACGGACATAACTTGCAAGAGCATTTTGAATCTGCCAGAGTTCTGGTTTTTCCGTTTTTGGATATGCTTTTTTGAACAGATTGATATATTCTCGATTCAGTAAAATTTTAGCATGAATTTCATCCATTGAGCCGTGCATTTCGTCTCTATTCTGAATCACATCGACACTTTGTTTTTCTAAATCCAGCTGGCGCATATCCCAAAATTGAGCATTTTGAAGCGAAGCATACGTTAGGGTAGGAGTGTTTCGGGCTAAATTTGAACCTGTTAATGAAACGTTTGTTTTTAAACCATCAGTAAAAGCTTTTTCAGGATTATGACAAGTAGCACAGCTTCTGTTATTGTCTTTGGAAAGATTGGTATCATAGAAAAGTTTTTCACCCAGTTTTGCTTTATCAGCAGTAAAATTATAATCTTTTGAAAGTACAAAAGCATTGACATCAAAAGCATCTTTATCAAACAAAGTTTCAATTTCAGGTTTTAACGGACTGGTTTTCTTTACGTTTTGAATTTTTTCTTCTTTCTTAAAAGCTTTGATCTTTTTCGAAATAGGATTCAAATATTCAGTTATAAAAACAGCTCGGTTAAAAGCATTAAAGTTGTTATTCTCGTCACAGTATTTTTGCGATGACTGAATTAATTTATTTAATTCTGCCAATGTTTTACTATTGGAATTAATTGATTTCAGCGGTTTTAAAATAGAAATCAGACTTTCTCCCGTTTCTGAAATTGAAGATTGTAATATCGGGCTGTCAAAACCTGTAATTCCTAATGCTATAACACGATATATAGTTTGATTAACAGCATCTAAAACATGGTTGTCGCTTATTGTAATAACTTCAAAAATGTTCTGAACCTGTTTTATATTCGACTGAAAGATTTTAGCTTCTCTGATTACATTTTCTTTATCTTCTGATTTGTATTCCGGATAAATCATTTCTTCTATTACCTGAAAACCATGCGGTTCAAAGGATTTGTTTTCTTCCAGTTCCATTTCATCAAGAGCAGGACCATTCATAAATCTTGCAGTTTCAGGAATAAAATATTCAATTGCCCATTCTACTTTTTTATAAGCTAAACGAGATTTTTTAAACTGTTCTAGAATTTCTTTTTGTGATTTATTAGTACTTACCAATTTTTGAAACTGTACAATTTCACTATTTAGTTTATTCAAATCAATAAATAAATCCTGCTTAATAGTTGTAGTTTGCGAAACCTCATTTTTTTTACACGAAAAGAAAAAACAAACAACCAAAAAAAGAGAAATACAGTATTTAAACTTCATCATATTTTTTAAATGAAAACAACCCTTATTATAAATAAGGGTCGTAAGTTATTAAGGTTGAAATATTATCTTTCTACGTTTCTAATAATAACAGTTTGTCCGCCTTCTTTATTAGTAGTTGTACCAGAACCGTCGGCATTTTTAAATTTATCCAATTGCCAAGTATGCGGGTGTATGTTTAATGTAAAAGTATTTGGAACACCAATTACATCTGAAATGTCCTGCATAGCACCAAACTCCCAGCTTCCAAGTTTTGTTTCTCCAGTTTGGTTGTATAAAGTATTCCAGGCAGTATCAGTTCTTTTATGGTTCATATTTAACCACGGCTTATTTTGTTTTGTTGCAATGTTATACTGCCACACATAAGAATCGTGTTTTGCATCTGCATAATAGCTGTCACCGTCTTCCTGAATATAGACATAGTTTTCTGTAACACAAAGGTTATCTGGGTTAATTACCCCGGTTCCCGGCGTGCTGTCACCTTCCACAACAAGTTCTAAATTTCCTTTTAAAGGGTCTGCTGCATCCATTTTCAGCCTGTAAACTCTTCCCCACATAGTAAAACCATCAACTGGAGCATTGTTTGTTGCCTGTCCTGTTGCAGTAAAATAGATTTCTCTGTTATTGGCAGCGCTTCCTTTTCTGTAATCTACGTCTTCAACTCTGGAAAAACGAATAGCACCAGCAGCATTTACTGTAGTATTAATTTCGGCACCAGTAAGGTTTTTTGCGTTTGGAATTTCAACAAAAGTTACGGGATATGAATTGTTTAATGTCATTGAAGTTTCTACCTGATTTCCGTCAGTTCTTTTCAATGCATATAATTTTCCATTTGAAAGATCACCAACAGTACTCATATACATAATTAACTGACCAGCACTTGCATGTGCAGTTGTATACGATTGATCTTCTCCAATAATGATAATGGTTTTACCAGGATAAGCTTCTTTTGTTAACGGAACCGCATTTTCCATACTTGCTTTGCCCAGAGCAGGAAGGATTCTGTCTTTTCTGCTTTTTTCAGATGTTAATCCAAGCGGATTAATTCCGTGAACCATACTTTCCTGATTCGTTTCTCCTGCTGTTAAGAAAAGCGGTCCAAAACCGTGAACTTCCGGAGTAGCCAAAGTGGCAGAACATAAACGCGTCATTCCTCCAACTGCATCTACAATATAATCTCCTTTTACAGGTTTGAAAGTTTTATCAAGATAAACTCTTGAAACTGATTGTATTATTTCGTGATTAGTAATCATGATATAGCCGTCTCCATTTGGGTCTTTCATTAATCCTGCACCATCTGGCTGAGCACCATAAATAAAAGCTGGAGAATCTGTCAATACATCTTCACTACTAATTAAAGTGCTGATTTTAAGATTTTCAAATCCTGACATAGCATAAACGAAAGCAGGAGTTTTTGAATGTGATGTAAAATCGATAGCAGAATTTACTGTATCCGAATTTTTGTTGTCGTCATCGTTGCAGCTTATTACAGCAAAACTGGTAATGCCTAATACCGCGATTGACTTTAGTAAATTAACTTTCATAATTGTTTTGTTTTTTTGATCAACACAAAGCTATCTTTCAAAAACAAAATACATGTTATGGCTAGTTTTCCTTTTTGCTAATATTTATAAGTCTAGTATTACTAAATAGTAAAATACAACGACTGAATGTAAATTTAAGATTGATAAAAAAATCTTAAAATAATTTAAAAAGCCGATTAAGATTAATCGCTTTTTTCTCTTTTAATTTCTTTACAATTTTTAAAAATGCAATGGCGGTTATGTAAGCATCGCCAAGTGCGGTATGACGATCTTTTTTTGAAATATCAAACTTGTCTGCTAAATCGTCTAATGTATAATGATCTTTGCGTTCAAATAAATGAGATTGAATTAAAGTTTTCTTATATAAATAAGCAGTATCTAAAGTTTTATTGGTAAGCTGAGGCAGATTATTTCTTTCCAATGCTTTGTTAATCATTGTAACATCAAAAATGGTATGATGCGCTATAATGATAGAATCTCCCAAAAAAGCCAAAAACTGCTCTAAAGCTTCTAATTCAGAAGGTCGTTTGACCACAAAATCTCTTAAAATACCATGAATTTGTGCTGTTGATTTATCGTAATGATCTTGCTGCAGATATATTTCAAAACTATTTTTAACTGCTATTATTCCGTTTTGAAGAGCCAGAGCGCCTATACATAAAATGCGATCATTTTCATAATCAAAACCAGTTGTTTCGGTATCCAGAACCACAAATCTTGTTTCTTCGATTGTAATATTTTCATCGAATAGATTTTCTTCTTTTTTCCAAAAATTAAATAATCCCATTTATACCAGATTTGAAATATTAAAACGCACCGAAATGAGTTCCTGAAGTTCTTTAATAGTTTTAAAAGTACGTTTCAGTTTGATTTTTTCCATTTTTGTCAGAGATTCTAATTCTATAAATTGTCCAGAATCATGATGAAGTAATCCTTGTTTGGTTCTAAATTTTAGTAAAGCTTTAAACGAATACGAACACGATAAATACAATTCTCTATTGTTTGGCTCCAGTTCAGCCAGTTTTTCAAAGCGTTCAGCAGTATTGCTGATTCCTTTTACTGAATGGGATAAAATTAAAACCCTGGCAGCATCTGTTAAAGGCATTAAAGCTCTTCTTTTTATATCGAAGTTATCTTTATTAGCGCCGTCTTGTTCAACCAAAAATTGTCTGAAAAAGCCGGTAGGAGAAGGGCTTTGCAAAGCACCGCTCACTAAATGCATATAAAAAATAGGATTTGCTTTTATGGTTTCAAAAATATAATCAGATAATTGATCTACAGTTTCGGCATCGCCATAGGTTTTGCTGTAATCAAAGAAAATAAAAGATAATAAAACCTCATTTTTTCCCGGATTGGTAATCCAGTGATGCACCTGATTTTTCCATTCATCAAGACTCATACACCATTTTGGGCTCGACGCCATCATTTCGGCAGGGCAGTAATCATAACCAATGTCAAAAAGACCTTTATTGACTAATGAAGCAAATTTTGAGAAATAAACTCTGGTTTCATCTCTAAAAACTTCATTTACATTTTCATATACAATTGCATTATCCTGATCGGTATGCAGCATTTGTTCACCGCGTCCCTGACTTCCCATGGCTAACCACGCAAATTTTACCGGAGGCGGACTGCTCATTTTTTCTAAACAAATCTCGATAACATGATTTGTACAGGCTTCATTTAATTCTGTAATAATTTTAGAAATCAATGTCATAGGAATATTTTGGTCTAAATATCCTTGAAGCAATTGCATAATCTGGTTTCGAATTGGTTTTATTTCTTTGGTTTTCTTAGCTCTTTTTAAAGCTTTAATTAAAACCGCCGGATTATTTCCTAAAGCGACCATAACGTCATGTTTGGATAAAATTCCAACAGCTTTAGTGTTAACAGTTCCGTCTTTTGTTAGACATAAATGGCTGATATTACTTTTCATCATCGCCATTTGTGCTTCGGTTACGGTCATTTTTTTAGGATATGTAATAACCGGTTTTGTCATGATTTCTTCTGCAATTGTCGTGATAGGAAAATCTCCTGTTACGATTTTATTTCGAAGATCTTTATCGGTTAAAATACCTATTGGAAGCATTTCGTCTACAATCAAAATCGCTCCTACTTTTTTCTTGCTCATGATTTTGGCAATATCTTTTACCGTGGTTGACGGACTGCAGGTTACGATTTTTTTTGAATATTTTATTGGAGTTAAATCAAATGAATCATTGTTTGAATGACTGTTTTCATTTAAAAGATCATCATCGCCGTATAATTTGTCTTTGTGAATATCTGAATAAGGATTTCGGGTATTTGAAGCATAACTTTCAATAAGGAAATTACCAACGTTTCTGTTTTCTAATGCATAAGGTTTAAAAACAGCAATAGGAATTGCATATAAAATACTTTCTTCATGCGCCACGGCTTCCATAATGTAATTTTCCTGTGCCAAAAGCGGACGCAGTCCAAAAATATCGCCTTCGTCGCACATATCCAGAACGGTATTTTTAGTGCTCTTTTTAAGTGCAACGGCGCCTTTGTGAACTACGTAAAAGGAATCGTGAGTTTTATCATTTTCGGCAAAAATTACCGCGTCTTTATCTTTATAAATAATAGAAATTTGTTCCGAAAGTTTTTCCAGATCCTTAGAATGAAGGAAATTAAACGGCGGATAATTCTTTAAAAAGTCGGCAACTCTTTGCGAAATGGTATTTTTCATTGGGTTAGATTAGAATTTTAAAAATACTATTTAAAATAGAAATGTAAAAGAAACACGATTGTTTTTTAGTGACAAAGGGGCAGAGTGGCAAAGATTCAAAGTTTTTTTTAGGAACTGAGATCCTAAGTTTTCCTGAAAGAGTAAAATACTTTGCATTTTAGCGTCTTTGCGGGAGAATTAACTGCAGCTCAAAAAAAAGCTCCCAAAAAAGGAGCTTTTATTATATACAAAATTTGTTTAGTCAACTTTATAAACTTTACCGCGTTGTTTTTCTTCAGAACCTACCATACCAAATTCAAATGTATATGAATCTTTTGCTGTAGTTAGAATTTTCATGCTGATGGCTTTTTCTTCAGCCATATTTTTAGGATGTTTTTTTTGTAAAACATATTCGCAGTCACTAACCCAGCGAATTGTTGCTGTATCTGTTTTTCCTTCAAAAGTTTCGATTTCGATACTGTCTTTGCGTTCAAAAAAAGTTGTTTTTTTTACGCCGTTTACTTCAAACTCAAATTTAAATTTTCCGTTTTTGAAATCTTTGCAATTGTGTTCGGCATTATAGCATGAAACTAGAGCCAGAAAAGGAAATAAGAATATAATTTTTTTCATTTTAAATGTTGTTTTAGGAGCTTTTTGATAACGAGTTTAGATTTTTGGAATGTAGAATTCTTTTAGTTTTTTTTGATTCTTTAACTTCTTCTCTAATCTCTTCTTTTGATTCACTTTTTGCAGTTTTTGGCCAGATATGAAATCCGCCGTGGGTCATTGCTTTTACTTTGTTTAAAAATGCAGGCGGATAATCGTTAAAAAAGCTGATGTCTTCCGGATTGTCCCATAATCCCCAAATACCATTTTCGTCGATATCTCCTTTATAATTAATGATATGCGTCGCGTATTTTTTGACCATGCTGATTTTAAATTGCTCAAGATTGTAATTGCCACTCCATTTAAATGAGTTTATGTCATCAATTCCTGAACCTGAAACTACAGAATTTGCAAAACTCAATTCTATCGACATTTTGTGCTGTACTGTTTCATTAGAATAACAATAAAAACCTTCCCATTCTCCGCTTGGTAAAAAATGATGTGTTTCGTTATCAGTTGATTTCATGGGCTATTTTAAGCGCTTAAGTTCTTCATCGGTAAAGTTCTTGATTTCTTTTTCTTTGGCAAACTTTTCGGCGTTATAATTTCCTGATTTATTCTTTGGGATCGATAAACTTTCCCACGGATTGTTTGTGAGTTGTTTGGCATAAAAAACTATCTGCCCAATGTGATACGGATAATGCGCCAACTGACGATTTATGGCTTCAATAACAGTATGACCTTCGTTGCGGATATATATAATTTGAGAAAGCTGTTCTGGTTTTAAAGAATTTAAAGCATTTTCTAAACAGTTCCAGCCTTTGTTCCAAAGTTCTAAAACTTCATCTTTAGATTGTAAGTCATTTTCAAATTCGGCATCGCGGTTTCGCCATTCTTTTTCGCCGTCAGAAGTTAAAAAATCGGTCCAGCGCGAAAGCATATTGCCTGAAATGTGTTTTACAATAGTGGCAATGCTGTTTGTGTCTTCATTTACAGCAATAAAAAGCTGTTCAGGTTCAAGCTGATTCATGGCTTTTTCGCCTAGCATTTTATAATATAAAAATTGCTTTTTAACGCTTTCTAAATAGGATTCATAGGTTTTCATGATCGTCATATTTTAAGATCGAGTCTCGACTTTATTTTCAGAAATTAATGTTTTTCCCCAATCATTTAATTTCCAGAGTATTTCGACTAATTGCATTCCGGTTTCAGTTAATGAATACTCAACCCTTGGCGGCAGTTCATTAAAAGATTGTTTTGTAAGAATGCCATCTTCGACCATTTCGTTTAACTGCTGATTTAAAACACGGCGGTCAACTTTTGCAATGCCTCTTAAAAATTCGCTTGGTCGTTTCTTGCCTTCATTAATCTGCCACACTATTGGAATTTTCCATTTTCCGCTTATAGTGTTTACAGCAATTTCTAATGGACAGATTTTATTTTCAGTGTTTCGTTCCTTTGTCTGCATAAAATTGACTTTTATATCCCTATGGGATAAAAATATGCGGTATTGCCAGTATTAACAGGCTTTTCGATATTTACAAAATTAATTAAAATTTATGCATAATGAATAGTTTGGCTAATCAAATTGAATCACTAAATACAGAGCTTTTAAAACAGGTTCCAGAAGAAATATTAATAAATTTTCAAAAGTCAATAGAAGATTTAAGAACTTTGAATATTGAGAATACTAGTTTAAAAATTGGCGACACGCTTCCGGAGTTTATTCTGCCAAATGCAAATAATGAAACGATTACTTCCAAAAGTCTTTTAAAGAAAGGAAAAATGATTATTGCTTTTTACAGAGGAAGCTGGTGTCCTTATTGTAATTTAGAATTAAGAGCTTTACAGGAAAATCTGAAGAAAATTAAAGCACAAGGAGTTGTTTTAGCCGCAATTTCTCCTCAAAGCCCGGATCATTCTTTAACGCTTATTGAAAAACATAATCTGCAGTTTGAAGTACTTACGGATTACAATAATAATTATGCAAAACAGCTGGGGATTACTTTTAAACTTCAGGATTTTGTATTACCGCACTATCAGGCGCTTGGAATTAATCTTTCAGATTTTAACAAAAATGAAGAAAACACAATTCCTGTTCCCGCAGTATTTTTAACAGATGAAAATGGGGTTATCATTTATAAATTTTTGGATGTAAATTACATGAACAGAATCGATATTGATGAATTAACAGCGTTATTATGAGTGAGGTAAAACGAAAAAGAGCAAGAGCAGCAAAAGATATTCCGCCTTCTATTTTAGAACAGCTTAATAAAGGCGAAATCGAAACAGCAAATCTCGTTGAATGGCTTGCTGTTAACCAAATTACACTTCTTGAAAATCTGCTGAAAGATTTTAACAGAACAAAATATCTAAAACCTATTTTGACAGATATCCAAAATTTGAAAAAGCAGACCGTTAATACCATAAATGAAGCAATTGGAACGGGAATTTTAAAACAGTCAATTCTTAATAATGATAAAGAAATAGTATCTGTTATTTCCAAGCATAAATCTGATTTAGTGCGATGCTGGTCTGCTTATATAATTGGAAAAAATGAAAAATTAGTTATAGAAGAAATTTTAGAACAGATTCAGTTTTTAGCAGCCGACAAACATTTTGGAGTACGCGAAATTTCATGGCTTGCTGTAAGATCTTCTATTATGAATAATTTAGATAAAAGTCTTGAAATCTTATCAAAATGGGCTTTAAATGAAGATGAAAATATCAGACGTTTTGCAACTGAAGCCATTCGGCCGCGCGGCGTTTGGTGTGAACATATTAGTGAATTAAAACAAAAACCGGAACTGGCTTTAAAAATATTAGATTCTTTAAAATCTGATTCTTCTAAATATGTTCAGGATAGTGTGGGGAACTGGCTTAATGATGCCAGTAAAACAAGACCTGATTTTGTTAAAGATTTGTGTGAAAAATGGAAAATGGAAAGCCCAACAAAAGAAACGGCTTACATTATTAAAAAAGCATTAAGAACAATTGAAAAATAGTAAAAACTAAAACAAAGTTTATACAATTTTAATATCGTATTTATCTAAAAGTCCTGCAATTCCCTGAGTTGAAAACTGCGCTTTTCGCATGGCGTTAAATTCAGGATCGATTTTGTAATTATAAGCGGTTCTAAAATCAACTGAAGCCAGTTGTGTTTCATTAAAAATGGCGCCATCTAAATTACAGTCGATAAAAACAGAACTTGTTAAATTAGTTCCCACAAAAGTAACTTCGCGGACTGACGAATTGATAAACTTTGTTTTGGGCATTTTTTTATTTGAAAATATGGCATAATCCAGCGTACAATCTTCAAAATTTACCTGAAATAAAAAGTCATCGCATTCATTAAACGCAATTCCTAAAAGTTTACAATTTCTAAAAGAAACATTTTTCAAACTCGTTCCGGCCAGACTTGTCATCGATAAGTTACAGTCGATAAATTCGCAGTCTAAAAAAGAATTCGAACCGAAATTACTGTTAGAAAAATCACAGTTTTTAAAAATACAGTCTTCAAACTCTCTGTTATTGATTCGTTTGTCGATATAAACAACTTTTTCAAATGTTTTCTGAATGTGAATTATATCTTCCATATTTTTTTTACTAAAAGTTTGATTGTAGATTTTACTTATATGACTGAATTAGTCATTAAATATACCTTTCATGATGATTTTCAAACCTAAGAAAATCAAAACCATTGAACCTAGACAAGCCGCAATTCCAATTCCTAAAACCAAATAATGCCAATTTGTATGCTGATTCATAAAAGCATTATAAATTAACGTTGGTCCTATAAACATTAAGGGCAGAGCGCCTGTTAAATATTTAATCCCTTTTCCTAATAACTGCTTGTTTGTTGCCATTTTGTTTTGTTTAAAGTCTAAGGTTTAAAGTTGTAACACTTTACCAAAACTTTACTTATTATAATTATCGACAGCATTTCTTACGCTGCCGTATTTTTTTAATAATTGAGAAGCTTCGTCGTATGAAACTGGAATTTCTCCCATAATCATTTTTACGCCTCGGTCAACCAGTTTAACATTGCTTAACTGCATATCGACCATTTTGTTGCCTCTAACTTTTCCAAGCTGAATCATTGACGCAGTCGAAATCATATTCAAAACCAGTTTTTGTGCAGTTCCGGCTTTCATTCTGGAACTTCCGGTAACAAATTCCGGCCCAACGACAACCTCAATTGGAAATTGAGCAGTTAACGCCAGCGGACTTCCAGCATTGCAAGTAATACAGCCTGTTATAATATTATTTTCATTGCATTTTTCTAAACCCCCAATAACATACGGAGTTGTTCCAGAAGCAGCAATTCCTATAACAACATCATTTTCGCCTATGTTATAGGATTTTAAATCAATCCAGGCTTGTGTTGGATTATCTTCTGCGTTTTCAACTGCGCGTCTAATTGCGGTATCGCCGCCAGCAATAATACCATTTACTAAATCAAACGGAACACCAAAAGTAGGAGGACATTCTGATGCATCAACAACACCAAGTCTGCCAGAAGTTCCTGCGCCTATATAAAACAATCTGCCGCCAAGCTTTAATTTTGCCACTATATGTGGTATTAAAGCCTCTATTTGCGGAAGCGCTTTTTCAACAGCGAAAGGAACAGTTTTGTCTTCCTGATTAATATTTGATAACAATTCATGAACAGACATTTTTTCTAAATGTTCGTACTTGGAGGATTGTTCAGTTGTTTTCGTAAATGTCATTTTTATGTTATTTAGACTGGTCAAAATTAATGTTTTTTATTGCAATCTCGCAAGGTCTCAAAGATTTATAACATGTTTTTCTTCTATTTTATCTATCTGTAAAGACGAATTTAATCTGACATTGTTACAAGAACTAAAATATTATATTTGTTTAATATTAATAGACAAATGGATAAACTAAGTTTTTTAAATAGTATTGCCGTAATTGCCGTTTTTGTTTCTATACTTTTGGCTTTCTTCTTATTTACTGTAAAAACCGAAAATAAACTCGCTAATCGTTTATTTGCCTTCTTTTTTATTTTAACAGCAGTCGATCTCAGCGGTTTTTTTGTCTATGAATTTATAGAAGGACAACTAAATCTCGAAGTTTTTAGATGGACAACATGCTTACTGGGAATGCCTTTGTATTATTTGTTTGTTCTGGCTGTATGTTATTCTGATTTTCGATTAAAATGGAAACATTTACTGCATGCAATTCCATTTTTGGTCGTTAATTTAATTTTTGTTCCCAGATTTTATTTAACCGGAGATATCGAAAAAATCCAGTTTTTTAAATTACATGATCAAATGCCCGAAATGTTGATTTTTCGTTTTGTGGTTGAGTTTCAGTACGTGTATTATATTGTAGGCGTATTTTTGATTTTAAAGAAATACAAAGAAATTTATTTAGAGAATTATGCCAATACAAGCTTTTCAACTTATATATGGCTTTTTCAAATCACCACGGTTTTTCTTGTTGCGCATACAATCGTTGTATTGAAAAATCTATTGCGTTATACTGACTTTAATGAAAGTTTTATTTGGGCCAATATAGTAGTAGGAAGCGTGGCACTCCTAATTACTTGCTGGTTTATCCTGAAAGCTTTAAATCACCCTGAACTTTTTAGAGGAATTAATTCTAAACTGAAGCTGACAAAAAATATTCTGCCGGAAGTTGAAATTAAAGCAGAATCAGGAAAGGAGCAAAACGATTTAATAAAAACTCGAATAATTACTTTAAAGCAATATATGAGCGAAAAAGAACCTTTTCTGGATCCTTCACTTACTATTCAGGAATTGGCCAATCAAATTAATATGCCAGTTCGGGATTTGTCTATTTTGATTAATCATCATATCGATCAGCATTTTTTTGATTTTGTAAACGAATACCGTATTCAAAAAGCCATGCAGATTTTAAAAGATACTTCAAAAAAAGATCTTACGGTTCTGGAAATATTGTATGAAGTTGGTTTTAATTCAAAATCTTCTTTTAATACTTCATTTAAAAAATATACTAATTTAACGCCTACGGCTTATAGAAATAGTTGAAAATAAAGGTTTTGTAAAAAGTCGAACGCCTGACCGGATAAAGTCGAACCAATTTTTGAAATACAAAATGGTTCGACTTTTTTTTGTCGGTCGCACAGGGAGATTTTCTAAGGCAATTTTGCTTCAAATTAATCGAACAAGTAAAATTAGAAATCATGAAAAAATTACATCTCCTTATCTTTTTAGTACTGCCTTTATTTTGTTTAGCACAGTCATCATTTAAATTGAAAGGAAAAATAACAAGCGATAAAACTGCTTTAGAATGGGCAGAAGTTTCGATCTTAAATCAAGAAGGAAAAATTATCGACGGAACAGCGAGCAAAAACGGCGGTTCTTTTGAAATTAATCTTAAAAACGGTTTTTATAAAATAACAGTCAGCCTTTTGGGATTTGCTGATTATGAAAAAGAAATTTCCTTAGAAAAAGATACAGATTTAGGTGTTATTATTCTAAAAGAAAATGATACAAAACTAAACGAAGTTGTTATCCAGACTAAAAAGAAAACCATCGAACAAAAAACGGATCGTTTGGTTTATAATCTGGAAAATAATGTTACGACAACTGGCGGAGATGCTTTAAATGCGATTAATTCTGCGCCTGGCGTTGTGGTAAAAAACGATGCCATTACGATATTAGGAAAAGGAACTTCCCGCGTAATGATCAATGGACGTTTGATTGAATTAACGGGTGAAGAACTGAACAATTTTTTAAAGTCAATTTCGGCAGCAGATATTAAAAATATTGAAATTGTAAGCAATCCGCCGGCAAAATATGAGGCTGACGGCTTTGGCGGACTTATTAATATTGTCATGAAAAAAGGTGTTCGTGATTCTTGGAAAAATACGGTAACGGCTTCTTACGACCAGAACAAATACGGAATTTATACTTTGAGAGATAATTTCTTTTACAATAAAAATAAGTTCCGATTTTCGGCAAGTGTGAATGGAAAAACGGGTTACAAAAATGCCGATGAAAATCTGGAAATGTATTTTCCTGACGGACTTTCTAAAATGAGCAGCGTAACGAAATTAAAAGATGAAAATTTTTCTGGAAAACTGGCTTTAGATTATGATTTATCGAAACGTACAACGATTGGTTTTCAGTTTATAAATGACAGAAATAATCCTGATTTTGGATCAGATATCAAAATCGAAAAATACAATACGCAAAGCCAATTAGATAACGTAACGCTAAATAAAAGTTTTACTGATAAAGGTTCAAAAAACCAGACTTACAATGCGCATTTGATTACCAAACTGGATTCTTTAAACAGAAAATTATCTTTTGATGTGGATTATTTTAATTACAACTCGAAATTTGACAGGGATTTTACGGCAGATAATTATACACCTAATATGGAATTTATCGATATAAATCAGGCTGGAAGAAACATTTCAAACCAGGATATTGATAACTGGAGTTTTAAAGCCGATATGGAACATCCATTTACGTCTTTTAATTTGTCTTACGGAGCAAAAATGAGTTTTACAAACAGTTTAAGTGATGTTGTTTTTTATGATAAAACTACAGGAACACCGGAATTAGATCCAAATCAGTCAAACCGATTTAAATACACCGAAAATAATCAGTCAATATATATTAACGGTGATAAAAAAATAAACGAAAAGTGGAATCTGCAAATGGGATTGAGACTGGAAAATACGCAGACAAACGGATTTTCTGAAACCATGAATCAGGAAAATGTAAATGATTATGTAAAGTTATTTCCAACTTTTTATGCTTCGTACAAGAAAAATGAAAACAACAGTTTTGGTTTTAATTATGGAAAAAGAATCAACAGACCGCGTTTTGATTTGCTGAATCCGTTTAGGGTTTATATTAACAGTAATAGTTATTCTGAAGGAAATCCGTTTTTAAAACCTTCATTCAGCGATAATTTTGAATTGTCACATTCGTATAAAGAAGTTTTAAGAACAAGTGTTTTTATGAATGTTGTTACAAACGGATACGGAGTTATTTTTACCTCAATTCCTGAAACCAATACGCAGATTATAACGCGCCAAAATTATTTTAAAGGTTTAAATTATGGTGTAGGCGAAAGTTATTCAGCCAGTTTTGCAGATTGGTGGCAGAGTGAAAATACGTTGTATTTTTTAGGTTCTAAAACTGAGTTTATAAAAGATTTAAATGCAGTTCCGTCTAACAGTCTTCAAATTGATTTTACAACCAGTAACACATTTATTTTAGCTAAAAGCACCAAACTTCAATTTGATTTTAATTACAGTACGCCTTTTAAAAATGGTTTATATGAGATAGGTTATATGTCGAGTTTTGATATTGGTTTTAAACAGGATTTATTGAATAAAACGCTTCAGATTGCTTTTTTAGCCAATGATATTTTTAATACGTCTTATTTAAAAGATTTTACTTCGGTTGTAAATGGCGTGAAACAGGTTTACAGCCAAAATGAAAGTAATCGTTTTGTGCGTTTGTCTGTAATTTACAATTTTGGAAATAAAAAGATTAATATTAAGGAACGCAATTTTGGTAATCAGGATGAAAGAAAACGCGCCAATTAGAAAATGTAAAACAGGAGCTGGGAATTTGGAATTTTCTCTTGGAGTTTGATTTGCGTGAGGGATAGGAGCAAACTACCGAAGTAGTGCGGATAGCCCGGCCGGATTTGCGAAAGGCGCATATAAGCGGCTTGTTAAATAGCGCCTTTTGTAAATTTGGGCACGCCCAGATTATAAAAAGAATGCCAGTAAAATTCCAAGAACAATCATTGAAACTTTGGCAATATTAAATTTATGTCCTTCGCTGCTCTCAAAAATAATGGTCGATGAAATGTGGAATAAAATACCAATTACAATGGCTGTAATTTCAGTATAATAATCATTTAAAAACTGCAGATATTCTGATGCTATGGTTCCAAGCGGCGTCATAAGAGCAAAAGTAATCATGAAAACAAAAATCGCTTTTTTGTTTAAATCGGCATTAATAAAAAATGTGGTTAAAATAACGGCAATTGGTAAATGATGAATGGCAATTCCTACGGCCAGATCATGATGATGACTTACCGGAAATCCTTCTAAAAATGCATGAATGCATAAGCTGATGAATAGAAGCCACGGAATTTGTGACATTTTTGCATGTCCGTGAACGTGTCCGTGTTCTGCACCTTTTGAGAAAAATTCTAATACAATTTGAAATAGAATTCCAATCATTATAAATACACCAATTTTATGATTGTGCGTGCTGTAAACTTCTGGCAGAAGATGCATTACGGTTAATGATAACAAAAATGAACCGCTAAAAGCCAGCAGTAATTTTAAATTGGTTTTGTTATTTGGTTTAATAAACAAAGCCACACTATATCCTAAAAGTACAGAAAATAAGGGTAGTAGATAATTCATTTTTTGTTTAATCGGTTTTTGTTTAATCGTTTAATCGGTTTTTGTTAGTTTGTTTACAGATGAAACAAGTTAACATTTTAACGATTAAAGCTATTTAAAAATCATGATTAATCTTTCGCTTTCGGTTTTATGGAATTTTTTAAGCTTGTAATCGCCAAAAATATCCAAAAGGAAAATTCCGGCTTCGTCCATTAAATCCTGAAAATCTTGTAATGTAAGGGCTTTTACTTTTTCGGTAAAATGAAATTTTCGGCCTTGGTCTTCAAAATCAATTTCTTTAAAAATGTGTCCGTCTTCAACATATCTTTTTATATGAAAATCAATTCCGTCAACAGTTTTAACTTCCTGCGGCACGAGCGTTTCAATAACCTGATTTACGTTCATAAAATCGATAACCGCAAAACCGTATTCAGATAAACTTTCTTTAATTGCTTTAAGAGTTGTCAGGTTATCATCGTCGTTTTCGAAGTAGCCAAAACTGGTAAAAAGATTAAAAATAGCATCAAATTTTTCTTCAAAAGGTTCGCGCATATCGTGAACTTTAAAATGAAGATGTTCGTTGCTGTTTTTATTAGCTTCGGCAATGCTGTTTTCAGATAAATCGGCACCTAAAACATTATATCCTAATTGATTTAAATAAATAGAATGGCGTCCTTTTCCGCAGGCTAAATCAAGGACTTTTGCTTTTTCCGGAAGATTTAAATAATGGGTTAAGTTATCCATAAAAATCTGAGCTTCTCTATAGTTTCTATCCTTGTAAAGAATGTGATAATATGGAGTATCAAACCATGATGTAAACCAGTTTTCGGTATTTCTTTCCTGATTTGGTGTTGATGAGTTAGGTGCGTCAGACATTTATTCTATTTCAATTAATTCAAAGTCCGGCAAATTTAGTGTATTTTTGCCGAAAAATAACTATTAAGCAGCGATATCAGTAATCGTTCATTGTTAGAGATGTACCGCAGTGCATTTTTTAGTTTTTTTTAATTAAAAGAAAAAATGGAAGAAAATTTTAGAATGATAGCCAAATGTTTTTTTGGTTTTGAAGAAATATTAGAAAAAGAATTACGCACTCTGGGAGCTCAGGATGTAGAAAAAGGCGTAAGAATGGTAAGCTTTAAAGGAGATAAAGGTTTTATGTACAAAGCTAATTTATCGCTTAGAACGGCTCTTAAAATCTTAAAACCAATTTATTCGTTCAGAGCAAATAATGAGCAGGCATTATACAAAGGAATTTCTGGTTTAAACTGGTCAAAATTTTTAAATGCCAATCAGACTTTTGTAATCGATACAACGGTTCATTCTACTTATTTTAACCATTCTGAATTTGTTTCTCAAAAATGTAAAGATGCTATTGTCGATCAGTTTAGAGAAAGAACAGGGCAAAGACCAAGTATTGATAAGCAATATCCTGATTTAAGAATCAATGTGCATATCGATAAAGATCAGGTTTCGGTTTCTTTAGATACATCGGGGGCTTCGCTTCATCAGCGCGGTTATAGAACAGCTACGAATATTGCGCCTATAAATGAGGTTTTAGCAGCAGGAATTCTATTATTATCGGGCTGGGATGGTCAAAGTCATTTTCTAGATCCAATGTGTGGTTCAGGAACTTTCCTTGCAGAAGCTGCAATGATTGCCTGCAATATTCCGGCAAATATTAACCGAAAAGAATTTGCATTTGAAAAATGGAAAGACTGGGATAACGATTTGTTTGATACAATCGTAGACAGTTTAATGAAGAAAACAAGAGAGTTTCATTATACTATAAAAGGTTTTGATAAAGCGCCAAGTGCTGTAAGCAAAGCCAAAGACAATATTAGAAATGCTAATCTTGAAGATTATATTTCGGTTTCAGAAAATAACTTTTTTGATACTGAAAAAGAAGTTGCAGGTAAAGTGCACATGGTTTTCAATCCGCCTTATGATGAGCGTTTAGATATTCACATGGAGCGTTTTTATGCGAGCATAGGCGATACTTTAAAGAAAAATTACCCGGGAACAAACGCGTGGTTTATAACGGCAAATCTTGAAGCTTTAAAATTTGTAGGATTAAAACCTTCCAGAAAAATAAAACTCTTTAACGGAAGCCTTGAAGCTCGTTTGGTAAAATACGAAATGTACGAAGGAAGTAAGAGAACGAAATTTCAAGTTAACGAATAAAGTAACAAAGGAGCAGAGGTTCAAAGAAACAGAGGTTTAAAAACTTTGTGCCTTTGAACCTTTGTAACTCTGAACCTCAAAAAGAAAAAAAATGACAAAACTACAATTAAGAGCATTTCTCTATCAATTAGCGTGTTTCGCAGTTTTATTTCTGTTAAGCAGATTTACAATTGCAGCTTATACAGGATTAACCGGAATCTGGATTCCGCTGACGGCATTTGTTATTGCCACTATTATTTCGCCTCAGTTTAGAGCGGTAAAAACAAAAGACGGCGAGAAGCTTTTTATGAAATGGATTTTTATAAAAGGAGTTAGAGAAATTGGATAATTTTTAAATCAGCAATATGAAAAAAATTGGACTTATTGGCGGTATAAGCTGGGTTTCGACTTCAGATTATTACAAACTTATAAATCTGGGAATAAATGAAAAACTGGGAGGATTAAATTTTTCTGAGTGCTTGGTTTATTCTTTTAATTATGCTGATATTAAAAAGAATAACGATAACAACGATTGGGATTCGACCTTTAACATGCTTTTTAAAGGATGCGAATTTTTAAAATCGGGCGGGGCAGAAGCGATTGTTTTATGCGCCAATACAATGCATTTAATTGCCGATAGACTTCAGGAAGCAATTGATGTTCCGGTGATTCATATTGCGGTTGAAACTGCTGCTGAAATTCAAAAACAACAGCTTAAAAAAGTGGGTTTATTGGGAACTAAATTTACCATGGAACTTGATTTTTTTAAAGATAAACTCAAAGAAAAAGGTATTGAAGCTATAATTCCTGAAAGTGAAGAAGTGAAAGATTTTGTTCACTATACTATTTTCGAAGAGTTGGGAAGAGGAATCGTAACCGACGAAACTAAAAAACGTTATTTAGAAATCGCTGATGAACTTATTAAAAACGGAGCCGAGGGAATTATTTTAGGATGTACTGAAATTCCGTTAGTAATCAAAGAAGGTGATTTATCAGTTCCTATTTTTGATACTACTTTAATACATGCCAAGGCAGCAATTCAATTTCAGCTGTCTTGATTTATATAGTTTTAAAAAAAAAGCCTCGAATTATTAAATCCGAGGCTTTTTTTTATCTTAGAGAAACTACTTTTTCTTAGGAGCTTCGTTTATCAGCTGCGGTACAACTATCTTTTTCTTGTAAATAGGAATAAAATATGAAACTGTATAGTTAAATCCTACTCCAAAACTTCCGTCATACGTTCTGTTGAAACCCGGAATGTAAAGATTATCAAATCCCGATGGTTTATTGTTCATGGCTAAAAGTTTCAGCTGTACACCAAATCCAACAAATACATTATTAAAAACTTTTGCTTTAATACCAAGAGCAACTTCAAGCCATGCAGCAGATAAACCGCTGTATTTTTGACCGTCAGCAACTGGAGGCTGTTCTCCCCAATACGGATTTGGATTGTAGATTTTATAGCTGTTTAATTCCTGGCTGAAAGAACTGAAACCACCTCGTAAACCAATCGTTATAAGGTTTTCCATATCAAGCCAGTTGTCGTATAAATTATAATCAAAACCTCCTTTTATGTACGTTCCTGTTGCTGTAGAGTTTAATCTGGTGTCGTCTGTAGTCTTATCTTCAAAACCTAGTTCGGCAGCAATATAATATTTCTTTGTTAAACGCCAGTCTGCTGTAAATTCAATTCCTTTATAGTCTTTGTCATAAAAAGCTCTGGTTAATTTATATAAATCAACACCTACTCTTAAACCATAGCGATCTGTTCTTACAGGAACGGGAATACTATCTTTTTTTACTTTTTGAACAGCTGGTTTTACGGGTTCAGTTTTTGGTTTTTTATCATCAAGATCTCTTACTGTTACGGTATCTTTTACTACAACCTGTGAATGTCCCAAGAACATTGATAAAAGAAAACAAAGACTAAAAATATACTTTAATGTGTGTTTCATCTTCAAATTCGATATTAGAATTTACTACATTTATATTCTGCATCCAAAAACCGTCGCCTGCCGGATCTGTTTTTATAAATCCTGAATTTGCGCTATTATCGCGCGGATTTAATGTAAATGTGGTTTTAAAACCGCAGGCTCTTGAAACATAAACACTTTGAGTTGCATAATTAAATGTCAAAACATCTGTATTTGGGTTTGTGCTTGTTGCGTTAAAAATTAACTTATAGGTTGTCGTTGCGGCATCTGTTTTTAACGGAAGCGATATAGTATTCGCATTAGTTAAATATTTAGTTACCGAAGTTCCTGTTTCATTAAAAATAATCGCATCAGTATCTTCTTTACCTTCGCCTACTACTTTTAAATTCGTAACATTTCGAAGTGTAGTTGGGGCTGCGTTATCATAAAATGTAATTACAAGTCTGGGAGTTGTAGGCGTATTTGCATCGCAAATATCATCTTTCTCACAGCTGGACAAGCCAAAAGTAAAAAGTAATAAAAGAGAGATTATTTTTTTCATTTACAATTTTAAATTATCGAAGTTCTAAAAGTACAACATTTTCAACGTGATGTGTCTGAGGGAACATATCAACCGGACGCACTCGTGTTACTTTATATTTTTCGTCCATTAAAGCTAAATCACGTGCCTGTGTCGCTGAATTACAACTTACATACACTACTTTTTTAGGAGCAATTTTTAAAATCTGATCAATTACGGCAGCGTGCATTCCGTCTCTTGGCGGATCTGTAATAATAACATCCGGTTTTCCGTGCTGTGCAATAAAAGCTTCGTTGAATACCACTTTCATGTCTCCAACAAAAAACTCACAATTGGTAATATTATTGCGTTCAGCATTTGCTTTAGCGTCTAAAATAGCTTCAGGAACACTTTCTACACCAATTACTTTTTTTGCTTTTTTAGAAACAAACTGGGCTATAGTTCCAGTTCCTGTATATAAATCGTACACTGTTTCTTCTCCGGTTAATCCGGCGTAATCACGCGTGATTTTGTATAATTCGTAAGCCTGATCTGAGTTGGTCTGGTAAAAAGATTTAGCATTGATGCTGAATTTTAAACCTTCCATTTCTTCCAGAATATAATCTCTTCCTTTGTAAAGTTTGATATCCTGATCGTAAATAGTATCGTTTTGTTTTGCATTTACTACATATTGTAATGAAGTAATCTGCGGGAATTTTTCGTAGATGTGATCTAAAACTAATTCGCGGTTTTCTTTATCATCTTCAAAAAACTGAATCAAAACCATGATTTCGCCTGTAGAAGCCGTACGAATCATTAAAGTTCTTAAAAGCCCAGAATGTTCTCTCGGGTTAAAGAAAGCTAAATTATGCTCGTTTGCAAAAGCTCTGATTTCGTTTCTAATGGCGTTTGAAGGATCTTCCTGTAAGTGGCATTTTTCAATATCAAGAATTTTATCCCACATTTTCGGTATATGGAAACCTAATGCATTTCTGTTTCCTAAATCTTCTGTGCTTCCAATTTCTTTTTCGGTTAACCAACGGCTGTTAGAAAACGAAAATTCCATTTTATTTCTGTAGAAAAACTGTTTTTCTGAACCTAAAATAGTTTCAAATTCAGGTAATTCAACTTTTCCAATACGCTGTAAATGATTTTTTACTTCGTTTTGTTTGTAATACAGCTGCTGGCTGTATTTCATATTCTGCCATTTGCATCCGCCGCATACACCAAAATGTTCGCAGATTGGATCAATACGGTGTTCTGATAATTCGTGAAATTTTACGGCTTTTCCTTCGTAATATGCTTTTCTTTTTTTGAATGTTTGTACATCAACAACATCTCCAGGAACCACATTTGGAATAAAGATAACTTTTCCGTCAGGAGCTTTTGCTACTGATACTCCCTTTGCTCCGGCATCAAGAACCTGAATTTGATGAAAGACAACTTTGTCTGTATTTTTTCTTCCCATAGCGCAAAAATAAGCCTTTGTAAACTTTTACAAATTTTATTTTCATAATATTTTATCAAATTATGTAAATTGCTAGTTTAATTAACTTTAAAAGTTAACTTTGTTTTTGTTATTAAGCCCCAAGCTGCAGTATCTAACCTATAGTTTTGTTATGTATTATGAAATTATATCATAACCTTTCGCAAATTGGCTTTTTGAAAAAAAGTTATGCGTTTAAATTTTTGTTTGTTGCTTTTGTAGGTATTCATATTCCGCTAATCGGAATCCTTTTTTTTGTTCTTTTTTTCGAACATACCGTTTCTCCAACGTCAATTTTAGTTTTTTCTTTAATAATGACATTGTTAGCCACAGCAATAACTCTTTTAGTTTTAAAACAGCTTATAGAGCCTATTTCTATTGCATCAAAGTCTCTAAATGATTACAGAAACAGTAGAAAATTGTCGATTCTTCCAACAGAATATACGGATGAAGCTGGTTTGTTAATGTGTAATATTCAGGAATCTATCTATGAATCTGAAAGTTTTATAAATGAAAAACAGGATTTGATTTATATGCTTTCGCATGATTTAAAAAATTTCGCTGGAAATCCGCAGGGTCTGGCAAAATTAATTTTAAGTGAAAATCCTTCTGAATCTGTAAAACATCTCGCAGATTTAATCTGCGAATCCACCAATTTGCAGTTTCGATACATTGAAAATTTCATTAAACTTTTAAAAGAGCAGGATCAAATCTCAAAAATAACAAATGAGTCTAAAATAATTTCTTTTCAAAATATTCTGCCTTTTATTAATGAACAGGTAGAACAGCGCTTATTAGATAAAAACATAACGCTTAATTTGAGTATTGAAACTGATGAAGCGAAGCTTAGAATTGATGAAGGACTTCTGGTTCAGGTTGTAGTAAATCTAATTAGTAACGCTGTGAAGTTTTCTTATTTTGACAGTGAAATTAAAGTCAGAATTTATAAAGAACAAGCTAATTTAATAATTACCGTTGCTGATAAAGGAATTGGTTTTGATAAACATCAAATTGATGAATTGTTTAAGAAGTTTACCAAAATGAGCCGATTAGGAACGGCAAATGAATCTTCTACCGGCATTGGACTTTATTTATGTAAAAAAATAATCGAAAAAAATAAAGGCCGACTGAGCGCTGTAAGCGAAGGTAAAAACAGAGGTGCCGAATTTAAAATCGAATTCGATATTAACTAATAAAAAAGCTTATTAAGGTTTAAAATAAACTCTTAATAAGCTTTTTTATAACGCTTTGTTCCAGGTTCTAGAAAACAAGAGATGCTTTTCCATCAACACATTTTACACTGTTTGGCGGGTTGGTAGGAGCACAGTCGCTTAAAACATTCCATTTTATTACATATTCAGATCTTAGTTTTTGATATTCTTTTATTTTAGTATCAAGTTTAACCTTATCAGCTTTTTTAGAATACAAAATGTAACCTCTGTTAGTTCCACACGCTGATGAACTGATTAATTCATAACCCCATTCGTCCGGATTTGTACAGCTTTCTGTATTGACTAATGAAATTGCGATGATTTCAGTATACATTTTGTCTAGTCTTTTTGAGGTTTCTTCTGCAGATTCTTCATCGTTACTGTTGCAAGAGGCAAATATTAAAGAAACAGAAAATAGAATAAAGCTTAGTTTTTTCATGGTTAGTGAATTTTAGGGTTAGTTTTATTAGTAAGATGTTTCTTTAGTAAAAGGGTTGCGTAAAACGGTAAAAAAGATTCTAAGATGCTAAGTTCTTATTCATACAAGAAAAAAAACTAAGTATCTTAGAACCTTAGCATCTCAGAATCTTTAAAAAAAAATTACCAAAGATGGTGTACAGAAGGTTTTATATAATCTTCGTATATTTTATTCATTGCCGAAATTTGTTCAGAAGTTAATTTCGGTAAATCATAAACCGATAAGTTAGAAAGTACATGGCTTTCTTTTGAAGCTCCCGGAATAATACAGCTTATTTCGTTAAAGCTTAAAATCCACTGCAAAGCAATAGGAGCAAGGTTAGTGGTTTCCGGAAATAAAGCTTTTAATTCTTCAACAGCTTTTAATCCTAAATCATAATCAATTCCGGAGAAAGTTTCGCCTTTGTCAAAAGCATCTCCATTTCGGTTGAAATTACGGTGATCCTGTGCGTCAAAAGTCGTTTTAGCATCAAATTTACCCGTTAAAAGTCCGCTTGCAAGAGGAACACGCGCAATGATTCCAATGTCTTTCTTTTGGGCTTCTGAGAAAAATAATTGCGACGGACGCTGACGAAATAAATTAAAAATAATCTGAACGGTCGTCACATTCGAATATTCAATTGCTTTTAAAGCTTCTTCAACTTTTTCAACGCTAACACCCAGATTTAAGATTTTACCCTGTTCTTTTAAACGGTCAAAAAGTTCAAAAATTTCAGGACGATAATATACTTCTGTTGGCGGACAGTGTAATTGAACTAAATCCAGAGTTTCTAAACCAGTTCTTTTTAAGCTGTCTTCCACAAATTTTTGAAGCACTTTTGGCTGGTAACCTTCATTTACGTGTGGGTTAATCTGGCGTCCGCATTTTGTGGCAACATAAATACGTTCAGAACGCGAACGAACCACTCGGCCCACAGCAGTTTCGCTCAATCCGTTTTCGTAGACATCGGCAGTATCAATAAAATTTACGCCATTGTCAATTGCTGTGTTTATAAGTTCATCAGCCGTTTTATCATTAAATCCTGATCCCCATTTTCCGCCAACCTGCCAGGTTCCCAGAGAGATTTCAGAGATGTTAAAATTTGTTTTTCCTAGTTTTCTGTAGTTCATTTTTTCTTTTCAGTTTCAAAGGTTCAGAGATACAAAGTGACAAAGGTTTTTAGAGAGATTGAAAAAACTTTGCAACTCTGGATCTTTGTTACTTTGTATCTAAAAAAAATTAGTCAAATAAATCCGAAGACAAATACCTGTCTCCGCGGTCGCAGATAACGGCAACCACAACTCCTGATTCTAATTGTTCTGCGATTTTAAGGGCAACTGCAACAGAACCGCCGCTGCTCATTCCTGCGAAAACGCCTTCTTCAAGAGCGAGTCTTTTTGTCATTTCTCTGGCTTCTTCTTCGCTTACATCGACTACAGTATCTACTTTTGAAGCATCAAAAATTTTAGGTAAATATTCCTGAGGCCATTTACGAATACCCGGAATCTGAGACCCGTCGCTTGGCTGCGCACCAATAATCTGAACCGCTGGATTTTTTTCTTTTAAATAAGTCGAAGTTCCAATAATGGTTCCTGTAGTTCCCATTGCTGAAACGAAATGTGTAACGGTTCCTTCGGTATCGTTCCATATTTCAGGTCCGGTAGTTTTGTAGTGTGCTTTCCAGTTGTCATCATTTGCAAACTGATTCAGCATTAAATAACCACCCTGAGCCACTTTTTTATCGGCATAATCTCTTGATCCAATAATTCCTTCTTCAGCAGGCGTTAAAATAACCGTAGCGCCGTAAGCACGCATGGTTTGTGTTCTTTCTTTTGTAGAATCTTCCGGTAAAACCAATTCTATTTCTATTCCAAATAATTGCGCAATCATAGCAAGGGCAATTCCTGTATTACCGCTTGTTGCTTCAATTAATTTATCTCCTTTTTTAATTTCGCCTCTTTCAAGGGCTGCTGCAATCATGTTATATGCCGCTCTGTCTTTTACGCTTCCGCCCGGATTGTTTCCTTCCAGTTTCAGTAAAAGTTTAACGTTTTTATTTTTAACCAGATTGACAGTTTCCATTAATGGAGTATTTCCAATTAGGTTTAGCAATTTCTGTGGACCCATTTTTATTTTTTTTCTTTTATTTTAACTTCTGTTGTGGTGGTGTTTAGTACGATAGAATCTTCGGGAATAGATTTAGTAATCCATGAGTTTCCGCCTATTACGCTGTTTTTGCCAATAATAGTGCCTCCGCCTAAGATTGTAGCATTGGCATAAATGCATACATTGGCCTCAACGGTCGGGTGTCGTTTAGCATTTTTCATGTCTTTGCTTACGCTTAAAGCTCCCAAAGTTACACCCTGATAAATTTTAACGTGTTTTTTAATTACAGTGGTTTCGCCAATAACAATTCCGGTAGCATGATCAATAAAAAACGGCGAAGCAATATCGGCGCCGGCGTGAATATCCGTTCCGGTAATTCTATGTGCATATTCGCTCATTAATCTCGAAAATAATAACAAATCCAGTTTGTATAATTCGTGGCTTAGTCTGTAAATCGCAATGGCGTAAAATCCGGGATATCCCAAATAAACTTCATCAATGCTGTTTGAAGCCGGATCGTTTTCTAAAATGTAAGCTGCGTCCTGATTTAGTTTTTCTAAAACACCCGGAAGTTTTTCTACAAATCTATCCCAGATTGATTCGCAGAGATTTTCGGGCTTTTTGCAGGCTAGAACGGCAATTTCTTTAAAACGAATTTCAAGCTCGTCAATGCTTTCATCAAGAGCGGCATTCGAATCAAAAAGTGTATAAAAAAGCTTCTCGGTAAAATCTTCTGTTTTGGTTTTGATACCGTAATTTATATTAGAATGGCTCTTTAAAGCCTTAATATTTTGTATGATATTGTCTTTTGTCACAATAAAAAAATTGAGTGGATATTTTAAAACGTTAAAAGTAAGGTGTTTTTTGTAAATAAGGACATGAATTAACTAAAGAATTTTTGTTTTAAGAATGGTATTTGTGATAAATAATGTATCTAAAATGGCTTTTATTTTATGTGATTCTTAAGAAGTTATTTGTGTAAATTAGCAGATAAAAATTCTTAAAAATGAAAAATAATTCAACTTTTAAAAGTTCGATTTCTAATATTTCCTTCCCTGAAAGTGAGAAAATTTACGGTAAATCTATTCATGATCCTATTTTAAGTCTTATTGTTAAAGAACATCCATCATTTTGTGAAGATGATTCTATTTCGGTTCAGGAATTAAATGAGTATCGCCAAAAATACATTTCTAACTATTTGTCTACAGAAATAGGTATGCTTTCCGATCTGGAAAAAAATGTTATTTCGTCTTTAAAAGAAGATAAATCAATTGTAAGTATTGTAGAAGATGAAGAAGAAACTAGAAATCTGGGTCAAAAAATAGCCGATAAAGTAGCCGATTTTGGCGGAAGCTGGACTTTTATTATTTCGTTTGTTGTTTTTATTATCGTTTGGATTGGTTCAAATGTTTATATTTTGGTCAACAAAGGATTTGATCCATATCCGTTTATTTTACTTAATTTGATTTTATCCTGCATTGCCGCACTTCAGGCTCCGGTAATTATGATGAGTCAAAATCGTCAGGAGGAGAAAGATAGAAATCGTGCCAAAAAAGATTATATGATTAATCTAAAATCCGAATTAGAAATCAGAATGATTCATGATAAAATTGATCATTTGATAATGCATCAGCAGCAGGAATTAATCGAAATTCAAAAAGTTCAAATTGAAATGATGAACGATATTTTAAATCAGATTAAGAAATAAATCCTACTCAAAAATTAAAGATAAAAGTGTTTGTAGTAATAACCAATGCACATAAAAATGATATTTAGAGTAGCTGCTTTCCAGATAATTTTTTGGTAATTTCTTGATTTATCTAAATAATAAAGTGCCAGTAAAATTAAAAAAAGCAGGGTAGTATAAATAGCCGGATACATATAAAAGGCGGCTGAAAATTCACCTTTAAAAAGTAAGAATAAAGAACGCTGAAAACCACAGCCCAAACACTCAAAACCAAAGAGTTTTTTGAACAGGCACGGGATCATATATTTCTCTAAATTCACTAGATGATTTTTTTACAATTTTACAAAAAAATATTGGATAACATTTCAAAAGAAAACAACTGCTAGTTTAAAGTTTTATATTTTTGGATTCTTAAACTTTGAAAAATGAAAACGTTTAAAATTTTAATTATGATTCTTGCTATTTCAGTTGCATTGTATGAGCAGGTTTCAGATCAAAAAAACATCTATATAATGGTTATTGCAATCGCTGTTTTTATGTATGGAATGATGCAGCTGAGTGCCAAAACACCAAGTAAAAATCAAGAAAAAGAAGAACAGGATGCTGACTAAAGGAGATAAGGTTTCGGTTTTAGACGAGGCGATAAACGGAACAGTACTTTCGGTAAAAAACAATGAAGTTTCGATAGAAACTGAGGATGGTTTTATGATGACATTTTTTGTCAATGAATTAGTTAAGATACAAGATTCCAGTAATTTAATGAATTCTATTAAAAGAATTGATTTAGAAGAAATTACAAAAGAGAAAACTGAGCCAAAACCAAGAAGTTTTGTAAAGGAAAAGAAGGATAAACGAGAAATTGCTGCTCCGGAATTTGATTTACACATCGAAAAACTGGTTCCAAATAAACGCGGTATGTCAAATTATGATATTTTGACTCTGCAGACAGAAACGGCAAAAAGACATATTGAGTTTGCCATAAAAAATCGTATTCCAAAAATTGTTTTTATACACGGCGTTGGCGAAGGTGTTTTAAAAGCCGAACTTGATTTTTTATTAGGCCGTTATGACGGAATTGATTTTCGGGATGCCAATTATCAAAAATACGGCTTGGGTGCAACCGAAGTTTATATTCGCCAGAATAACAAATAAAATAATTTTAGGGGTTTAGAAAACTTACTTTTTGGACGTAAAAAAACGTCTGATTTTCATGCGATTTTTGATTAAAATCAATGCAGAAAATCAGACGTTTTTTTGTAAGAAAAAAATAAATATTTATTTCCTTAAAATGTTTTTTTTATGTTATAAGTCTACTGTGATTTTTCCTAAAAGGAAACTGCTTCCTAATTGGAAATAACTGTTTCCTTTTGTTAGCAGTACATTCTTTAAAACGACAGTATGTATAATGGTGCTGTCACCTATTTTTTCTGTAGTAACTTCTATAGTTGCTTTTTTGCTTGTACTAGTATCTGCACCAATCCAGGTTTCATTTAAAGCAGGTAAAGTTGGAATTTGTGCTGCACAAAAATTATAAGTATTAGTAATACTTCCAGATCCGTTAACGAAATTTCTATAAACGACTTTGTTTGTTGTTGCGCTTATTGGCTGAGATCTTGGCTGTCCCGGAAGAGTTGCTTCATTAGCCAATAAAGCAGGATCTAAGTTTTCTACCATTAAAGTAAATGATGCATTGTAGTTGTAAACTTTTGTATTGTCATCACATTTAAATGCTTCGCCAGTATCAGTATTTTGAAATGTTAAATCAGCTGGAGTTACAGTTGTTTGAAAAGTGCCATATTCAAATAATGCTTCGACCTGCGGACCTGCTGGTTTTTGAAAAGTAATATTTTCAAATGTAATTACATGATTGTATGCTTTTATTCGATATGAATCATTCGCATCTGTTTCTGTAGGAACCTGCGAAGTAACAATTTTTATTTTTCCGGCAGATCCTATCCATTCTTCTGTAACATTTGGTGAACTCGGCGGAATTGTGCCGCATATATTGTCTTTTGCCACAGTTCCGTTATAAGCTCTGTATAAAACACGATATTGTGAATTGTCTATGTCATAAGTTACAGAACCATTATCATTTACAAGACCTTCAGCATGCGGAAGTTGTAAAACCATAGCTTCCTGACTTTTTAGTTTGTAGATTATTGTAGGATCTGTAATAAGAGAGTTTTCAACAAATGGCGAACAACTAACCGGGGTGACATTATCAAAATTAATTTCGTCTACAGTTAAATCACCATCGTCGCAGCCGTTTAACAAAAACGCCAGAAATATAAGGCTTGCATATTTTTTCATCGTAATTTTATTTGTGCCAAAAATAGTGAAAAATTTGGCAATTGATATTTAAGATTAGACAATTGATATTTCATAACTTTGCAATAATGAAAAAAGTATATCTCGATAACGCCTCAACGACTGCGATGCGTCCTGAAGTTATTCAGGAAATGACAAAAATTATGAGCGAGGATTTTGGAAATCCATCATCTACACATAGTTTTGGACGAAATGCTAAAACGATTTTAGAGCTTTCAAGAAAAAATATTGCAAAACATTTAAATTGCTCTGCGCAGGAAATTCTTTTTACTTCCGGCGGGACAGAAGCTGATAACTGGATTTTAAGATCGGCAGTTGAAGATCTTAAAGTTGAGAGAATCATTACATCAAAAATTGAACATCACGCAGTTTTGTATACCACTTTGGCTTTGCAATCAGATTACAATATTCAGGTTGATTATGTGAATGTAAATAATGACGGAAGTATCGATTTAACGCATCTTTCTAATTTATTGGCAGACGAAAAGAAAACCATCGTTAGTTTAATGCATGTAAACAATGAAACAGGAACTGTTTTAGATTTAGATAGAGTAGGAGTTATTTGTAAGCAATATAATGCCTTATTTCATTCAGATACGGTTCAATCGGTTGGAAAAACTGAAATTGATCTTCAAAAAACGCCTGTAGACTTTATTGTAGCAAGTGCACATAAATTTCACGGACCAAAAGGTGTTGGTTTTGCTTTTATTAGAAAGAATTCGGGTTTACAGCCTTTAATTTTTGGAGGGGAACAGGAAAAGGGATTACGCGCCGGAACAGAAGCTGTACATCAGATTGCCGGAATGGCAAAAGCATTATCTGTTTCGTATGAAAATTTAGATCAGGAAAGAAAATATATTTCTGACTTAAAAAATTATCTGATTGAAAAGTTAGCAGCTGATTTTCCAGGTTTTACAATTAATGGAAAAAAAGAAGATTTCTATAATATTATCAATATTACACTGCCATTTTCTGCAGATAAAACTTCTATGCTTTTGTTTAGTCTGGATATGAAAGGAATTGCAGTTTCCAGAGGAAGTGCATGCCAGTCTGGAAGTATAAAACCTTCACATGTTTTAAAAGAAATGCTTTCAGAAACGGATTTAAAACTCCCAAATCTCCGAATTTCTTTCAGCCACTACAACACAAAAGATGATATCGACTGGCTGATTGAGAGTTTGAAGAAGGTTTGATTTTTAAGGTACTAAGGTTCTAAGATGCTAAGCTTCTAAGTTTTTGTAAGTTTTATTAAGTTTTATTAAGTTTTGTAGATAAAAAAATGGATGAGATAAATCTCATCCATTTTTTTATAAGTAAAATCTAAAATCTAAAATCTAAAATCTAAAATCTAAAATCTAAAATCTAAAATCTAAAATCTAAAATCTAAAATCTAAAATCTAAAATCTAAAATCTATTTTCTGATTATTTTTACTTGTGAATCGTTTGTCAGTTTTATAATTGTCGAAGGTTTTCCCGCCACTTTATCCTGATTCAGTTTTACCACATAGTCAACACCGTTGATAATTTCGGGACTAATATCTTTAAAAGACATTGGAGTTGGCTGTCCGGAAATATTAGCTGATGTAGAAACCAAAGGTTTTTTCATTCTTTCCATTAGTTTGTAGCAAAAAGGTTCTTTTACTAATCGAACTCCAAGCGATTTATCAGCCGAAATCACATTTGGAGCTACATTTCTGGCGTCGTCTAAAATTAAAGTTGTAGGTTTTTCAGAAAGGTCTAAAATCTGCCAGGCAACTTCAGGAATGTTTTTAAAAACATTGTACATCATTTTTTCTCCATTCATTAAAACGATCATGCTTTGCGTTTCTGCACGCTGTTTTAATTTATATATTTTGGCAACGGCTTCGGCATTAGTTGCATCACATCCAATTCCCCATACGGTATCTGTTGGATAAAGTATAATACCTCCTTCTTTTATAACTTCGTAAGCGTTGAGGATTTCTTCGTTCATAATCTTGTAATATTAAATTCTGATTTTAGTTTTTATTTAAAGCAAAAACTAAATGCCATTTCTACATTATTAAAAAGTAGCTTTTAAAATGTCAAAAATAAACTATTTTTGGAGTTAAAATTATTTCCTCTCAACGAAAATATAATAATAATTTATTCGAAGATCGTTGTTGAATTACAAGGCAAATAACAAATATTAAAATACCACAAATGTTTAAAGCAGTAAAATTATATTTTAGGCTAAAATCGTTAGCGCGAAAATTTCAAAAACAAAAAAAAGTACTTGATTTTACGAGTAATTTAAAATACAAAACAAATGTTATAATAGTTGATACTAAACTGCCTGAATATGATAAAGATTCAGGATCAAGACGTTTGACTGAAATTATAAAACTGCTTATTAAAAATGATATAGGCGTTTTTTTACTGGCAGATTTTAAAGAATATCGTTTTACTACAGATTATTTACAATTTTTTAGAGATTTAGGAGCTGTGGTATATGAACCTGCAATAGATAAATCAGGTAAATTAATAACAAAAAAAGATTTTGTAGAACAAGTGCTGCCTTTTGCAGATTTTGTCTGGCTGCACAGGCCTGAAATTTTTGCAAAATATTTTCCCATTGTTAAAAAGTATAAGCCAAGCGCGAAAATATTTTTTGATATGGTAGATTTTCATTATTTGAGATTTAAGAGAGAATCAGAGTTAACGAATAATTCCAGTGTAATGAAAAAAGCAGATAAATTTTTGAAGCTGGAACTTGAAAATTGTAAAAAAGCAGATAAAGTCATTGTGATTTCTGATGTTGAAAAAGAAACACTGCAGGAATATTACAATGAAGAATCTAAAATAATAAGTATTAGTAATATTCATCAATATTTAGAAAACAATAATTCGCCTTCTTTTGATGAACGAAAAGATTTACTGTTTATAGGAGGTTTTGATCATAAACCAAATGTTGATGCGGTAAATTATCTTGCTAACGAAATTATGCCTTTGTTATGGAAATCTAATCCTGAAATTTCAATAACTATTATTGGGAGTAATCCTCCGGAATCAGTTGTTAATTTGAACTCTGATAAATTTAGAGTTTTAGGTTATGCAGAAAATGTTGCACCTTATTTTTTAAATTCAAGAATTTTTGTCGCACCGCTTCGATACGGTGCAGGAATTAAAGGAAAAATAGGGCAGAGCCTGGAATTTGGACTTCCGTTAGTTACAACAGATATTGGGGCAGAAGGCTTTAATTTTTATGATAATAAAAGTATTATGGTTGGTAATACAAGTCAGGAAATAGTAGATAATATTATACTTTTATATCAAAGTAAAGAAGTTTGGGAAAAAGTAAGTTCTGGATCAAAAAATGTTATAGAGCCTTTTTCAATTTCTTCTATTGAACAAAAAATTCTGAGTTTAATTAAATAACTTATAATTTAAAAACCGTTTTCACCCAATTTTCAACGGTGTATTTGTGATATATTTCATCACTTAAAGGTTCGTAAGGGGTTGTAAGGAAATCTGGATTTATATCTATAGTTTTATTTTCATCAAGAATTAGAATATTATTTGGATTGTAGAAATCATATTGACTGATTGATTGATTAGTTGTGATAATTTTTCTTTGCATAGCCATAGCTTCAAAAATTCTAAAGCTTAAACCATTATGGTCATGTCGAATTAAGTCAAGAAAAATTTTTGAGTTTTCTAAATCGTCTTGTAAATCTTCGGCAAAAAGTTTTTTGCGCTGGTAAATTATATTTTTATTGATGTTTTTTGGTGCTTTTTTTCCAATAGCAATAAACTTGAATTTAATATTATGATCAGAAAGGTAATTTGCAAGATTGTTTAAAAAGTTAAAACGTTCATCAATCGATACAATTATAAAAATATTGTCATTTACATTTTTTGCAGGAAGTTCTTTTTTATCATTATAGATAAAATTAGAAATGAATTTAAAATTATATTTTGTTACATCGACAAAGTCAAATGAAAAGATTTCATCAAATATACCATCCAGTAAATGATCAATTGGAAATCTTTTACAGCTGTCGTAAATGTATGCGATATACTTATCAGTAAAAGTTTTAATTTGTAAATGAGTTTCTTTTGATAAACAGTCAGGACGTATTACTAAAATTACATCCTGCTGGCCAAGATTTTTAAGACGTTTTAAAACGTCTTTTTCCATTTCGATTACCTTTTTATTTTTTTTAAGAATCTTTTTGTTGAAAAAATTTGATACTCTGTCTAAAATTGAAGTGTACTTATATGTAAATTTAGATATATCAATATGTTCAGCTTCAATATTTCTTTTTTTGAGCTCAAGAATTATATTGTGATCGAAATTAAAGAAATCAAAGCTGATTAAACAAATTTTCATAATTGAATTGATTTTGAGATAATTTTTTGATAGTTTTTTAGTTTGAAGCTAAAGTAAATCAATTAAAAAAATAATACAGTTTTTAAGCCATATTGGTTTTTATTTTTGACAAAAATAGATATTATATACTAACTTGCAACAAGTTTTATATTGACTTTAATGATAGGTAAGATACAAGTAGGTTATTTAGTTTCGTATGATTATGAGTTGTTAAAAAATTCACTGCCAACGGTATATGCAGAGGCTGATACAGTTTTTTTAGCAATTGATAAAAATAGACGAACATGGAATGGGGAATATTTTAATATTGACAATTCTTTTTTTGAATGGCTTCGGGTTTTTGATGTCGATAAGAAAATTGTTATTTATGAAGATGATTTTTATGTTCCGGAATTTACAACAATGCAGTGTGAAATTAGAGAGAGAAAACTGCTTTCTCAAAAAATGGGATTGGGAAATTGGCTGATTCAAATTGACTGCGATGAATATTTTGTTGATTTTAAGAGGTTTGTCGCTGATCTTAGAAAATATGATTCTTATATTAAACAGCCTTTAAAGAAGACAATTCAAGTTGCTGCTTTTTGGGTTATTCTGTATAAGTATACTTCAAGTGGTATTCTTTATGTAGATAAACCTACTAAGGCGATATTTGCAACTAACAATCCTGAATATGTCAATGGCAGAAGGGTTAAAGCTCAGGTTATTTATACAGATAATCTTGTTTTACATGAATCTTTATCAAGAACTGAAGAAGAATTAAGATTTAAATTTGAAAATTGGGGACATAACAAAGAAACAAATAAAGACTTTTTAAATAAGTGGGTTAAGGTTAACGAAACTAATTTTAAAGAATTTAGAAATTTCTATTACATAGAGCCTGAAAGATGGAAGAAATTAGATTTCTTCCCAACGAAAGATATAATTGAGATTAAAAATTTTATTCAAAAAGAAAAAAGACTGACTCTTTCTAAATTTTTCATTTATAAAAAAAACTTTGGACAATGGTTTAAGTTTTTATTTAAATAAAAAAAGAGGGAAAAATTTGAAACTCAAATTTTTCCCTCTTTTTAATTAATGTTTTTTAATAAACTACATTTTTGATCCATCCTTCAACGGTATACTTATTAAAAATTTCGTCTGGAATTTTTTCATATTCATTTTCGAAAAAAGACTTTGGAATTACAGGATTTTTTTCGTCAATGATTAAAATGTTATTTGGATTATAGAAATCATAGTTTTTGATATCGGCATTTGTTGTAATAAGTTTTTTTTCTAATCCTAAACTTTCAAATACTCGAAATGTTAAACCAATTTGACCGTCTCTATTAATATCCATCAAAACTTTTGATTTACTTACGTAATTATCTACTTCAGATAATGTCAAAAACTTATTGATGTAAGTAATATGATCGTCGCTTGGTTTATGTTTTTTTGAAAATGCAATAAACTTAAAGTTTATTTTTTTAGATCTTAATTCTTCGGCAATTCGTATTAAAATTGGTAACCTTTTATCAATTGAACAAATAGTAAAAACATCGTATTCAAAAGTATTTTTATCTTGATCTTCTTTTTTTGTGTAAATCCAGTTAGAAGCAAATTTAAGATCAAACTTTTCGCAGTCTTCTTTTTCAAATGAATATACTTCATCGTAACTGTCTAAAACGCGTTTAATGTTAGGACAGCGATATATGTTGTCATTAAAAAAGCCAATTGTTTTTTTTGCATGTTTTTTAAACTCCAACGTACTTTTAGGATCTATAAAATCACCTTTTATAGTTAAGATTACATCTTGTTTTTCATTTTTTTCTAACTCCTTTATAATTTCTCTGCCGTGATGCTGGTGCTTAAGATTAGTTTTAAAAAATGCCTTTAGAATAAAATTATGAATTTTATGAAATACAGAAGGATATTTGTACTTAAAGTGCTTAAAATTTATATGTTTCACATTATGTCCTTCTCTTTCAAGAGTAGTTCTAATGTGATCATTCATTCCCAGGTTATCAAGACTTATTAGGGTTATATTCAGCATTTTTTGGGGCTATAGTCAGTTGAAATTATTTATACTTTTTGTCTTAAAAATTGAAATTACTGTAGAACAGTTTTGTAAACATCTAAATATTCTGAGGCTGCTATTTTCCAGTTAAAACATGCAGCTCTTTGTTTATAGATCGTTTCGTATTGTTCTTTATTGTTTTCAAAATCATTTAATCCGTCAAACAATACTGTTTTCATGTATTCCGGATCAAAATTAGACCAATATTTAGAAGCATTTCCTCCAATTTCCGGAAGGGAAGTTTTATCAGATAAAAAAGTAGGCTTTCCAAAACTCATAGCTTCAATTGGCGGTAAACCAAAACCTTCTCTAATAGAAGGGAAAAGAAACGCAGTACAATTTTTCATGAAAAACTGTTTGCCTTCATCGCTGATCTTTCCGGTTAAAAATACTTGGTTTGTTAAACCGTTATCATCAATTAATTTTTTTATTTCTTCACCGTATTTTTTATTGTTGTTGCCAGAAATAATTAGATTAAAGTCTTTTATTAATTTCATCATATTAATAATCGACTCATAATTCTTTCTTTCAATAAAATCACCAATAGCGTAAAAAAATGGTTTATCGACAGGAACATCGGCAACATATTTAGATGTATCTAATAATGTAGAAATAGGGTTTCCGTTATATATTACATATTCAGGTACATTTGGTACTTTAAAATGTCTGTGTGTTTCTGCTTTTGCAAATTCTGATATATAAGTAATTGCTGTAGATTTTTCTAATTTGGCAGTAAAGAGCCTGTTAACACGATGATTAGGATCTGAAGAAACCTCGTCAACAAAATTTACATCATGAACAGTCAAAAGATATTTATTGCAATGATAAGGTTCAACTTTTATGTTTTGATTTACAGAATGCCATAAATCGTATTTTTTTCTTATTCTAAACAAAGGATGCCTCGATAAACTTGTGTATTTATGATATTTAAATTTGTCTTTAAATTCTTCTTTTAGAATATCAGGATTAGAGGAGTTTAAGGTTAATTCGTAATTTTCAAAATCTAAACCAGATAAGCCTTTTATTAATTCATAATTAAAAGTTCCTAAACCGCCTGCTCTATTGTTTATGTTATGAGTTTCTAAAAAAATACTTTTTTTATGGGACATTTCTTCTTTTTTTTGCGAAAATACAATAATAATTTGAAGTCTTAGAAAGGATGTGTACTTTTGTTGTTTATAAATAAAAACCTGATGAATTTTAAAGTAAATCCAATTTTCGGAAACAATACTGAATCAATACTTGATAAAATCAAAATGTTTAGTTCTACCGGAGAACTTTTTGGAAATGGAGATCGTAACAAAATAAAGTTATTTGATTTTAACGGGAAGACAATCAATATAAAATCATTTAAAATTCCTAATTTGATTAATAAAATTGCATACAGGTATTTTAGAAAATCAAAAGCAAGGCGCTCTTTTGAATATGCAACTATTTTATTAGAGAAAGGAATTGGAACTCCTGAACCTATTGCATTTCTTGAAAATTTTAATATTCTGGGATTAAAAGACAGCTATTATGTTAGCGAACATTTAAATGCTGATTTGACTTACAGAGAACTGGTGGAAATTCCTGATTATCCAGATCATGAAAATATATTAAGACAATTTACGAGATTCAGTTTTGGACTTCACGAAAAGGGAATTGAGTTTTTAGATCATTCTCCGGGAAATACTTTAATTAAAAAGAATAACGAAGGAAATTATGATTTTTTTCTTGTTGATTTAAACAGAATGGAATTTCATAATTCGATGAGTTTTGAAATGAGAATGAAAAACTTATGCCGTTTAACTCCTGTAAAAGAAATGGTTGCGGTTATGAGTAGCGAATATTCAAAATTATACAAAGAATCTGAGCAAAAAACTTTTGATACTTTATGGAAATACACATCTGATTTTCAAGAGCAGTTTTACAGAAAGAAACGCTTAAAAAAGAAACTTAAATTTTGGAAGAAGTAATCCTGAAAAATTCTTTGTAGCGTACATAAATGCTATAGGCATTTAAGTAACAAATTGTTATTCCTTTTGTGCCGTCTAGAAAACCAAGACGGATCAAATATTGATATAAAAATGTATAAAGAGGATGGAAATACAGCAATAATCGAGCTGGTTTCTGTCCTTTTTTTATTTTTTCATTGGCTTTTAAAACACCATATTTATACATTTTCAATTTATATTCTTGAAATGAAGTATATGAAAAATGAATAATTTTATTTTTTAAAACAGCAGTTCCACCATTCACGATTAATTTTTCGTGAACCATTCTGTCTTCGGTATATCTGCAATTTGTTTTATTAAAAAGTCTGAAAATTTTATCAGTCTGCCAGCCGCTAAAACGTAATTTACGGTTTTTAAACATAAAAATTCTGTAAATCAAATAAGCACTTACATTGTCTTTACGATGTATCGTTGAAATGATTTCAGATTTAAGTTCTGGAGTTAAACGTTCGTCAGCGTCAATAAATAATATCCAATTGTTTCTTGCCTGATCTATGGCAAAATTTCTTTGAGAAGTATAATCAACAAATGATTTCTCAATCAAATTAACATTAGCAAATGTTTTGACTATTTGAGTTGTTGAATCTGTACTATAAGAATCTACTACGATGATTTCATCAGCAAAATCAATATCTTCAAGAAGAGATTTTATATATCTCTCTTCATTAAAAGTAATAATTAAAACCGACAGCTTTTGTTTATCAATAGTATTCATTTGACGTTTTTACTTATCTCAATTTTTATATTCTTGAAAATAAGTTTCTAATTTTTCCAGCATTAAAGGCAAAGGATATTCAGCGTAATATTCAAAAGTACGTTCCTTAATATATTGTTCAGTATGCTGTTCGTATATTTCAGGTTTTAAGTCTTTTAAATGTATTGAAGCATTTTTGGCTTCATTTTCGAATATCTGCCAAGTTTCTTTTCTAACAGAAGGTGTAAAAATTGAAAAAGTTGGAATTTCAAGAGCTTTCGCCATATTTACTGCACCGCCTTCATTTCCAATTAACATTTCGCATTGAGAAAGTAAAGCTAAAAACGGACGAAGGTCTGTACAGTATAAATCGAAAACAATATGTTTTTTGGTTTCTTCACTACAATAATTATATACTTCTAAAGCCAAATCTTTTTGAAACGGAACGTAATTAAAAATTATGGTTGCATTTGTTTTGGCAACTGTAAAATCTATAATTTTTGCCATTCCCTCTAGAGGATAAGTTTTGTAAACTTCGCTTCCTAAAATACCAAACATAATAAGTGGTTTTTCGGCAGTATCTATGTTGTAGCTTTTTAAAAGCTGTTTAGCTTCGTTAATTTCAGATTCCTTTAAAAATATTTTAGGTTTAACATCTGTAATTTTTTCTGAAATAAAAGGTTTAAGCAATAATAATCTGTTTTCAATTGCCAGACCATGTTCAGACTCTATGGCGTCAAAACGTTCGTATGTGTAATTGTAGATTATTTTAGTATACGATTTATAATAAGAAACTTTGTATTTTGCTCCTGAAAATAAGGTAATTAAATTAGTTTCTAATTTAGAATATACATCAATTACAGCATCGTATTTTTTACGGCGAATTTGAAAAATAAATTTAAAAAGAGAAGGGATTGATTTTCTGACTTTATTCGACAACGGAATAATATTGTCAATATTTGGATTTCCTATTAGTACATCTACAGAATTAGGATAGCACATATAATCGATCACTGAATCAGGAAACTTAGTCTTTAAGTTGTTACAAATAATTGTGCTGGTTAACACATCTCCAATTCTTTTTTGCTGAATGACTAATATTCTCATTTATTTATATGTTCAATTTGAAGGCTAAATTACAAACTATTTTATGAAGTGTGCAACCGTTGTAAATATTAAAGATAAACTAAAATAAAAATGTTATATTTTTGTCGGTAATAAATTAAATTTTACAATGGAAATTAGTGGTCTGGTTATTACTTTCAATGAAGAAAAAAATATAGGTAAATGTATTGATGCTTTATTAAAAGTCTGTAATGAAGTTATTGTAGTTGATTCTTTTAGTAAAGACCGTACGGTTGAAATTGCTAAAGAAAAAGGAGCAATTGTAATAGAACAGGCTTTTTTAGGAGACGGCCCGCAGCGAACACACGGTTTGCCGTATTGTAAAAACAACTGGATTCTAAATCTCGATGCCGATGAGTTTTTAGATAAAGATGCAGAAGAATTTATTTTAAATGGAAAATATCTTGAAGGTAACTATGATGCTTTTAGTTTTAGAGTAAAAAACTTTTTGGCTGATAAATTAATTGATTTCTCAGGTTGGTATCCAGATCATAAAGTTCGTTTTTTTAATAAGCTTACGGCACATCCGTCTGATTCTAAAGTGCACCAAAAAATAGTTACTCAAAATGAGAAAAAAGTAGCTGTGCATATTTTACACTACGGATGGGATTCTTTAGATCAGATTATTGCTAAAAAGAATCAATATTCTGGATGGCATGCACAGCAATTATTTGATCAGGGAAAAAGAATAAATGCTTTTAAACCGGTTTTAAATGGAACTGTGGCTTTTATTCGTTGTTACTTTTTTAAGAAAGGTATTTTTAACGGAATCGATGGATTATCAATAGCCATGATTCAAAGTTTTTTCTCTTATATGAAATATGCAAAGCTTTTAAAGCTTCAAAAAAAGAAATAAAAAAAGGGATGATTTTAAAATCATCCCTTTTTAGTCTTATATATTTTGTACTTGATTAAACAGCTACATCGTACTCACGAAGCGCATTGTTTAAAGATGTTTTTAAATCTGTAGATGGTTTACGAGTACCAATAATTAAAGCACATGGAACTTGAAATTCTCCGGCAGCAAACTTTTTAGTATAGCTTCCAGGAATTACAACAGAACGTGCAGGAACAAAACCTTTCATTTCAACTGGCTCATCGCCTGTTACGTCAATAATTTTTGTTGAAGCAGTTAGACAAACGTTAGCTCCAAGAACAGCTTCTTTACCAACGTGAACACCTTCTACAACAATACAACGAGAACCAATAAAAGCGCCATCTTCAATAATTACCGGAGCAGCTTGTAATGGCTCAAGAACACCGCCAATTCCAACACCACCGCTTAAGTGAACATTTTTACCAATTTGTGCACAGCTTCCAACCGTTGCCCAAGTGTCAACCATAGTTCCTTCATCAACATAAGCGCCAATATTTACATAACTTGGCATTAAGATAACACCGCTTGAAATATAAGCTCCGTAACGTGCAACAGCATTTGGTACCACACGAATTCCTTTTTCAGCATAATTTCTTTTTAGTAACATTTTATCGTGATATTCAAAAATACCAGATTCCCATGTTTCCATTTTTTGAATCGGGAAATACATTACAACTGCTTTCTTAACCCATTCGTTTACCTGCCATTTGTCGCCAACTGGTTCAGCAACACGTAATTTTCCTGCGTCAACTAATTCGATAACTTCTCTAATAGCATCAGTAGTAGTTGTTTCTTGTAATAAAGCTCTGTTTTCCCAAGCTTGTTCAATTATAGTCTGTAAAGAATTCATAGTTTAAATTTTTGGCAAAGATAAAGTATTTAAAGAAAAGCAAAAAAGTAAACGAGATTGAAAATGTTACAAATACAACATTTTGTTTTTAATTTGATAAACTTTTTAAGGCGTCATTACTTAAAAAGATTTTTAAAAACATCCTCTAAAAGTTTTTTTTATATCAAAATATGACAAAAGTCAGATTTTCCACTTTTTCTTCTATCTACTTTTGTTTAATTAATTCTTACAAACCAGAATTAAAAAATCCAATCCAAAACATATTAAATTTACAAGACATGAATCAAGAAAACCCACTTCGAACACCGGTTACAGTAATTGACAAAGAAGTTACATGGGATAAATCACAGGTAATTATGAGCAAAACAAATGCTTTTGGTATTATAGAATATGCCAATGAGGTTTTTGTAGATGTTTGTGGTTACGAAGATTACGAATTAATGGGACAGCCTCATAATATTATTCGTCATCCGGATATGCCAAAAGTTATTTTTAAAGTACTTTGGGAAAATCTTAAAAACGGAAAAAACTTTCATGCGATTGTAAAAAACCTGGCAAAATCTGGAAGATACTATTGGGTAATAACTGACTTTGATATTGCAAGAGACGAAAATGGAGTTATTGTAAATTATTTCGGCAGAAGACAGGCAGTTCCTCATGAAGTTATCGCAATGCATATTGAACCTTTGTATAAAAAACTTCTTCAAATCGAGGCCGCCAGCGGTGTTGAATTCAGTGAAAAATATTTAATAGGTTTCTTAGAAGAAAAAAAGAGAACTTATGTTGAATACATAAAAGAACTAATTTTTGAACACGAAAAAAACCAGGCAAAATTTGCTAATTACGAAGAAGAAAAAGATGGAGAAGAAGAGGAACACAGAGGTTTTTTTGGAAGATTATTTAATAGATAAAAAATTTTAGTTTTTAAATATTTAGGTTCGGGTCCGTTTTGAGTTTGCTCAGGGCGGGCCTTTTGGGTTTATGAGGTTTTTGTATTTTAAAAAAGTATTTTTTTTAAATTTGTAAAAAAATAAATGCCAAGAATTCTCTCCATAGATTACGGACAAAAACGTACCGGAATTGCAGTAACCGATGAAATGCAAATAATTGCATCAGGTTTAACTACAATTCCTACACATACTTTAGTTGACTTCCTTAAAGATTATTTTATCAAAGAAAAAGTAGAAGCTGTTTTAATTGGCGAGCCAAAACAAATGAACGGCCAGCCTTCTGAAAGCGCATCAGTAATTAATGGGTTTGTAACTCATTTTTCGAATATTTTTCCTGATATGAAAGTTATTCGTGTCGATGAGCGTTTTACTTCAAAAATGGCATTTCAAACTATGCTTGACAGCGGACTTAGTAAAAAACAACGCCAAAACAAAGGCTTAATAGACGAAATTTCGGCCACAATTATGCTTCAGGATTACCTTTCTTCTAAGCGTTTTTAAGTTTATTTAGAGCTAATTTCTCTTTTTTAGAAAAAATTATAGTTTCCTAACTTTTATCATGTAAAAATTAGTTTTTTTTTGCGATTGAAAGAAGTACCTTTGCACTTTAAAAACAAATTACTGTTATGCCTGACAATACAATACGTTCCAATAGTGAAGTAGTGCTTATTGGAGCTGGAATTATGAGTGCAACTCTTGGATTAATTTTAAAAGAGTTACAGCCGGATATAAAAATTGAAATTTACGAAAGATTAGATGTGGCAGCGGCGGAAAGCTCTGATGCCTGGAATAATGCAGGAACGGGACACTCTGCTTTTTGTGAACTAAATTATACTCCGGAAAAGGCAGATGGAAGTATTGACCCCAAAAAAGCAATCAGCATAGCTGAATCATTTGAAATCTCACGCCAGTTTTGGTCTTATTTAGTACAGCAAAATAAAGTTCCGTCTCCGGAAAATTTTATTAAAAGCGTTCCGCACATGAGTTTTGTGTGGGGAGATAAAAATGTAGAATATTTAACAAAGAGATTCGAAGCACTTCAAAGCAACCCAATTTTTGCTGATATGACTTTTAGTACTGATTTTAATCAGTTAAAAGAATGGATGCCTCTTGTAATGGAAGGAAGAGAGCCAGGCGAAAAATTAGCTGCAACTCACATGGAAATGGGGACCGATGTAAATTTCGGTGCTTTAACAAGAAGCATGTTTAATTATCTTGAAAAATTAGACGGTGTTACATTATATTTTAATCACGAAGTTAAAAAGTTAAGACAGCGCGAAGATAAATCATGGAGAATTAAAATTACCGATTTGTCTACAGGACAAAAACGTAAAGCTTATACAAAATTCGTATTTATTGGAGCTGGCGGTGGTTCGTTGCCATTATTAGAAAAAGCGGGTGTTCCGGAAGGTCATGGTTATGGTGGTTTCCCAGTTAGCGGACAATGGCTGAAATGTACAAATCCGGAAGTTATTGCAAAACATCAGGCAAAAGTTTACGGAAAAGCAAGCGTTGGCGCACCTCCTATGTCTGTGCCTCATATTGATACGCGTGTTATTGACGGTGAAAAAGCACTTCTTTTTGGACCTTTTGCAGGATTCTCAACGCGTTTCTTGAAAAATGGATCTTACTTAGATTTACCGTTATCTATAAAAGCAAACAATTTAATTCCAATGCTTTCTGCGGGATTTCATAATATTCCATTGACAAAATATTTAATTGAGCAGGTTCGTCAGTCTCCAAAAGACAGAATGAAAGCGCTTCGTGAATATCTGCCAAGCGCGCGTTCTAAAGACTGGAAACTTGAAAAAGCAGGCCAGCGTGTTCAGGTTATTAAAAAAGGTGAAAATGGCGGCGGTGTATTAGAATTTGGTACGGAAGTAATCAATACACACGACGGGACTTTAGCTGTTTTGTTAGGCGCTTCTCCAGGTGCTTCAACTGCTGTAGCAATTATGGTTGACTTAGTAAACAGATGTTTTGGAAACCAACTTAAAACGCCGGAATGGGAAGCTAAAATGAAAGAAATGATTCCGTCTTATGGAAAAACTCTGAATGATAAACCAGAGCTTTTAGCCGAAATGAGAAAACATACAGCTGAAGTTTTAAAAATTAAATAATTAAAATTTCAATGAAATAATACCAAAGGACTTAGTTTGCAAATAACTGAGTCCTTTTTTAATTTTAAACAAATAAATATGGCAATTTCTAAAACAAACAATCCGGCTTTAATTTTAATTGATATCCAAAAAGGATTTGATGACATTGAATATTGGGGAGGAGAAAGAAATAATTTAGATGCTGAAGCAAACGCTGCGGAAATTTTAAAATTGTGGAGAGAAAATAATCTTCCCATTTTTCATATTCAGCATTGTTCGTCTAATCCAAAATCGTTACTAAATGAAAATAATGCAGGAAATGCTTTTAAAGATTTAGTAAAACCAACAGAAGATGAAATCGTTATTAAAAAGAATGTCAACAGCGCTTTTATTGGTACAAATTTAAAAGAGCAATTAGATAATGCCAATATTGAAACATTAGTAATTCTTGGCTTGACAACAGATCATTGTGTTTCGACTACAACCAGAATGGCAGGAAATTTTGGTTATAAAACTTTTGTTGTTTCAGATGCGACCGCGACATTTAACAAAAAAGGAATCGACGGACAGGATTTTTCTGCAGAATTAATTCATCAAACAGCTTTGGCAAGTTTAAATGATGAATTTGCAAATGTTGTAAAAACAGATTTTATTCTGCAAAATATAAAATAAAAAGAAGATACAGTAGAAGAATTAAAAGCCTTAATCATTTTTTACGGCTTTTAATTCTTGTGTTATTTTTAAAATTTTCTCTGCCAGATTACTCATCCAGATTAACTGTTCAATAACCATCGAAGCTTCCTGCATTTTAGCCTGACGAGTTTCTTTGTCCAATTCGTCATCGGCAGCAAGACGTGTAAAGTTTTTACGCTTTAGTTCTTCAAATTGCAGCGTTACATCTTCTTTATCAAAAAAAGTATCCGTAATAATAGTTTCGTTTCTTAATATTGAAATAGAATGTTCTAAATTCAGTAAAATTGTTCTGATAATATAATTGAACGATTCAGAAGCAGATGTAGTCTGATGCGATTGAATATACGTTGATAAAGAAGCCAAAGCGGATAAAAGCGAATGGTTTAAAACTACAAGCTTATTGACCAAAGGCATTGTTTTTTGTTTTGATTTTGGCTCCTGCATCATTCTTTGAAACGATGTCATCAAATTTCCAATTTCAACAAAAGCATTTTTTCGGGCTAATCGGTATGATGTTGGAACTTCTCCTTTAGCATTATAAAAATCAGCTATTTCTTTTAAATAATTTTTATTGGCTCTAATAGAGTTTTCCAAATGAATCGGTGTATTGATAAATTCCCAGGCCGGCCATAAAAACTGGTTGGCAATAAAAGCAAGAGTTGCTCCGGTAAGAGTATCCAGTATTCTAAACTGAATAACTTCAACAACATTTGGCGTTAAAATCCCGTAAACAAAAACAACGTACATCGTTACAAAAGTAGCGCTGATTTTATAATTGATTTGCGTAAAGGAAATTCCGAGTAGCATACATACAATCGAAAAAATACTTAAAGCAACATGATTTTGGATAACAGAAACAATTCCAAAAGCCAATAATCCTCCTAAAATAGTTCCAAACATACGATTATAAGAACGTTCTTTGGTTAAACCATAGCCAGGGCGCATAATCACGACAATGGTCAGCAAAATCCAGTAAACGTTTTGCAGATCCAGCATTTCGCCAATAAACAAACCAACCAAAATCGTAATAGTTAAACGCAGTGAATGCCTGAAAATAGACGAAGAATAACTTAAATTTTCAGTCAGCGTTCTTAAAGGATAATATTGAGGCGTTAAGAATTTTTCTAACTCTTTGTCTTTATCTTTTAATTTATAAGACTGCATAGCCAGAGATAAAGCTCGCTGAATAGTTTTAATTTTACCAACCTGATTTTTAGCATATTTCAGCATATTGGTCAACATTAATACGCCTTCTGCCGCTTCGTCTTTTCCTAAAGTTTTTTCATAATCAAAAATGGCAAATTCTAACGCATCTAATTCGTTTTTAAGATCATTTTTGTCAACATACACTGCAATATGATGTACGTTTTTAGAAAGCTTTTTAAGTGTAGAAGCTAATTTATAAGCTACATTTTGATACGTACGCAATACTTCCGGATGTTTGGCAAACTTTACATGAAGTTTACTGTGGTCAAATGAAGTATAAAGTGCCAGTTCCTGAATTTCGACTAAAGTAATAAAAACCAAAAGCATTTTTCGGTTCTGGCTCGTAGTTCCAGATGTGTTTTGGTTACCAATTAGCATTTTTCTTAAGTCTTCATGAATCAAATTCAAATCGACTTGTATTGCCAGTTGTTTTTCAATAATTTTTTCACGATTAGCTTCAGGACTCCATAAATCACCTCTTAATTTTAAATATTTAGCAGTCAGTTTTATACCTTCTGCAATTTGTAATTCTATATATTTATAAGGCTGTACAAAGTGAAAAACAAGCGAAACTATGAGGTATAAAATTCCTCCAATAAATATGAAACCTGAATATTGAAATGCCTCCAATCCTTCGTGTAAATGTCCGAATGATAATGAAATAGATAATAAAGCAGAAAACGAAACCAATGTAGCACGCTGTCCGTAAACTGAAATCATCGAACATAAAAAAAGCAGAAACCCTAAAAATGGATAAAATAAAAACGGATAAGGATAAGCAAGGTTTACTAATAAATTTACACCCGAAACAATTAGCGATGCAACGATTAATCCTTTAATTTTGTGGCTTAAAGAACTTGGGATATCACTGGGGTAAGTATAAAATGCGCCTAATGCAATAGTAAATCCAATTTCAAAATGACCTAAAAAATTCAAAATTAAAACGGGCACAACCGAAGCTATTGTTACTTTTGAAGCATTTAAAAAAGAAGTACTGTTTGTAAATTTTGAGATGCGGTCAAACATATTGTGAGGTTTACTAGCAAAGTTAAGAATTGTACGAAATATTTTGGCATAATTATAGTTGAGTTTTCCAATGCTTATAAAAAATATGTTATAATATGTGTTTAGAACTATTCATTGACTATTTTTTACTATTTTTGCCAGCTGAATTATGAGAACCAATTTTAAGGTTTTCGTTAGAAAAACATTAAATAAAAACAAATGATTTTACCAATTGTAGGATATGGTGATCCTGTTTTAAGAAAAGTAGGTACGGCAATTACGCCAGATTATCCTAACTTAAAAGAGACAATAGCAAACATGTATGAAACCATGTACAATGCTTACGGAGTTGGACTGGCTGCACCGCAGGTAGGTTTGCCAATTCGTATATTTGTGATCGATACAACACCTTTTAGTGATGATGATGATTTACCAGCAGATGAGCAAAAGGATTTAAAAGGTTTTAAAAGAACTTTTATCAATGCCAAAATTGTTAAAGAAGAAGGTGAGGAATGGAGTTTTAACGAAGGATGTTTAAGTATACCGGATGTTCGCGAAGATGTTTACAGAAAACCAACCGTTACAATCGAATACTGCGAAGAAGATTTTGTTGTGAAAACCGAAGTTTTTGACGGATTAATCGCAAGAGTTATTCAACACGAATATGACCATATCGAGGGTGTTTTATTTACAGATAAAATATCTTCTTTAAAAAAGCGTTTGATTCAGAAGAAATTGAAAAATATTACTGAAGGAAAAACATTTCAGGAATACAGAATGAAATTTGCAGCCGCTAAAAAAGGCAGATAATGTTCTAAAAAAGAACATCAAAATATATTAGAAAATTCTTAATACTAATTTTAATAAACATGAATTTAGACAAAATTTTAGCCATTTCTGGGAAACCAGGTTTATATGTATTGAAAGTGCAGACTCGTACAGGTTTTGTGGCAGAATCATTATTAGATGGAAAAAAAATTACAGTAAACTTAAAAAGCAATGTAAGTTTATTATCTGAAATTTCAATTTATACATACGAAGGAGAAAAACCATTGACTGAAGTAATGCAAAAAATTGCAGTAAAAGAAAACAAAGGTCAGGCTATCTCTCACAAAGAAGATAATGCAACTTTAAGTGCTTATTTTAAAGAAATTTTGCCAGAATATGATGAAGAAAGAGTTTATCCTTCAGATATTAAAAAAGTATTAAACTGGTACAATACACTACAAGCAAAAGGTTTAGTTACTGATTTAGCTCCGGCTCCGGCTGAAACTCCGGAAGAAGCTCCTGCTGCTGAAGAAAAACCAAAAAAAGCGCCAGCTGCTAAAAAAGCAAAAGCTAAAAAAGAAGAATAGCAGTTTCTGCATTCAAAATATATTAATCCTGTTAAGACATTTTCTTGACAGGATTTTTTACTTTTACAGTATTCGGTTACAATGTCAAAAAACTTCTAAAATGAGCAAAGAACTTCAATTAAAAGCCTTCGAAAGATTATTAATTATAATGGATGAACTTCGTGAGCAGTGTCCGTGGGATAAAAAACAGACTTTGCAAACGCTTAGACATTTAACTATTGAAGAAACCTACGAATTAGGCGATGCCATTTTAGACAATGATTTGAATGAAGTAAAAAAAGAATTAGGCGATTTGTTACTGCATATCGTATTTTATGCTAAAATTGGCTCAGAAACCAATGATTTTGATATTACTGATGTATGCAACGAAATCTGCGATAAATTAATTCACCGTCATCCTCATATTTACAGTGATACAGTGGTAAAAGACGAAGAAGAAGTAAAACAAAACTGGGAAAAACTAAAACTTAAAGAAGGAAAAAAATCGGTTCTTGAAGGTGTTCCAAGAAGTCTTCCTGCATTAGTAAAAGCCAGTCGAATTCAGGATAAAGTAAAAGGCGTAGGTTTTGACTGGGAAGAACCGCATCAGGTTTGGGACAAAGTTCAGGAAGAGCTTGAAGAACTTCAGGTTGAAGTGCAATCAGGCGATCAGGATAAGATTGAAGCCGAATTTGGAGATGTTTTATTCTCGATGATAAATTACGCCCGATTTTTAAACGTAAATCCTGAAGATGCTTTAGAAAGAACCAATAAAAAATTCATAAAACGTTTTCAATATTTAGAAAGTAAAGCTTCTGAATTAGGAAAACCTTTAATGGATATGACTTTGGCAGAAATGGATGTTTTTTGGAATGAAGCGAAAAAGCAGTAGAAATTATTCTGCCAGCTTTTTTAATGCTTTTACATTTTTCAATATGATTTTTTTACCTGCTAACTCGATTAATTCCAATTTGTTGAAATCAGATAATAAACGAATACAGCTTTCGGTAGCAGTACCAATTATTCCGGCAAGTTCTTCTCTTGTAAGCTGAACTTTAAGTGTTTTGTCTGGATTTTCACCAAAATCATCATGAAGCTGCAGTAAAGTTTCAGCTAAACGTTGTTTTACAGTTTTTTGGACTAAAGCAATTTTATCATTATCAGATTCCTTTAAATCTTCACATACAGACTGCATTAAGTTTAAAGAGAATTGATTGTTGTTATTAAAAAAATGGATAATTTCGGTTTTCGGAATAAAACAAACCTCCATATCAGCAATCGCCTTTGCAGATAAATTTGCAGGCTCATTGCTAATCATAGAACGTTGTCCTAAAAGCTCACCAGATTTTACAAGTTTTACAATTTGGTCTTTTCCGTTAGCACTCAATTTAGAAAGCTTACCAACACCATCTTTTACACAAAAAACACCGTTTGTAACTTCGCCCTCTTCAAATATAGCTTCACCTTTTTTAATAGTATAGGTCGTTTTGCTATTAGCTAATTTGATAACTTCATCTTTATTAAGAGCTTTAAGTGAAGAAAGCTGTCTTACGATACATTGATCACATTTATTCATAGCAAAAGTAATTTAGTGCAAAATTAACGAATATTGCGGTTCAAAGGTAATTTTATTATTAAAAAAACCACACAAAAAATGCAACAATGTAATTAGAGCGTTTTATTTCATTATATTAGGATTTCAGTTTCATTTTAACATGATAAATGTCATAGTTACAATCACTACTTATTTGGAATATTTGCAGAATTAAAAAAACAAATTATGAGTGGGCAGAGTTGTTTTCATTGCGGGCTGGAAATTCCGAAAGATGAAGAGATCAATTTTGATGAAAAAACGTTTTGTTGTACAGGTTGTAAAACAGTCTACGAAATTTTTAGTCTTAATGATCTAACCTGTTATTATGATTTTGAAAAATCGCCTGGAGCCACACCACAGGACATTAAAGGAAAATATGACTTTTTAGACAACGAGTCTATTCTGGCTAAAGTTTTAGAATTTCAGGAAGCAAATACTTCAATAGTTTCCTTAAATATACCACACATTCACTGCAGTTCATGTATTTGGATTCTGGAAAACCTTAACCGTTTAAATACAGGCATAAGCAGTTCTCAGGTTAATTTTCCTGAAAAAAGAGTTAGAATAACTTTTAATTCAGATACAGTGTCTTTAAAATCAATCGCTTATCTATTAAGTTCAATTGGTTATGAACCTTATATTAGTTTAGAAAATTACGAAACGGGAAAAACAAAAGTCGACAGAAGTTTAACCTATAAACTTGGAGTTGCATTTTTCTGTTTTGGAAATATTATGCTACTTTCATTTCCTGAATATTTTGAAATGAAAGAATTTTGGTTAGATAGTTATAAACCGTTTTTTAGATTATTAATTTTTCTTTTAGCACTTCCAAGCTTTTTTTATTCAGCAAGCGGTTACTACGTTTCGGCATATAAAAGTATTAAAAGCGGCATGCTTAATATTGATATTCCAATTGCTTTAGGAATCATTGTAATGTTTATACGTAGTACATACGATATGCTTATGGATCACGGACCAGGCTTTTTTGACAGTTTAGCCAGTTTGGTTTTCTTTATGCTGCTCGGAAAAATGTTTCAAATTAAAACATACAGTTTTCTAAGCTTTGAAAGAGATTTTAAATCTTATTTTCCAATTGCCGTTACCAGAATTAATCCGGACGCAACTGAAGAAAGTGTGCCTATTTATGACGTTTTAAAAGGAAACAGACTTTTAATTAGAAATCAGGAATTAATTCCTGTTGATGGTATTTTGATTAGCGAAAAAGCTGATATTGATTATAGTTTTGTTACCGGAGAAGCCGTTCCAATTACTAAGAAATCAGGTGATAAAGTATTTGCCGGAGGAAAACAAATAGGTAAAGTAATTGAAATGGAAGTATTACATTCTGTTTCACAAAGTTACTTAACACAGTTGTGGAGTAATGAAGTTTTTCAGAAAAAAGTACAGCAAAAACACAAAACTATTACTGATGCTATAAGCCGTTATTTTACACCAATTTTACTACTTATTGCCTTTGCGGGATTTGGATATTGGATTTTTATTGATGCTAATACTGCATTTAATGTTTTTACCGCAGTATTAATTGTGGCCTGTCCTTGTGCACTTGCCTTAACGGCTCCGTTTACATTTGGTAATATCCTGAGAATAATGGGAAAACAAAAAATGTATCTGAAAAATGCCTTAGTTATAGAACAATTGGCGAAAGTTGATACTATTGTTTTTGATAAAACTGGCACAATAACCACCAACAAAAAATCGAATATTATATACGAAGGAAATACTATTTCTGAAGAGAACCTTTTATTGATTAAGAATGTTCTTCGAGGTTCAAATCATCCACTAAGCCGAATGTTATATGATTTTTTACCAGAATACAAGCGAATTAAAATTGATGATTTTCAGGAAATTACCGGAAAAGGAATTCTGGCAGTCGTAGAACGTAACGAAATAAAAATTGGATCTTCGGCATTTGTAGAAAGTCCTGTTTTAGAAACCTCAGAAATAGAAAAAACAGCACTTCATATTAAAATTGATGATCAGTATTTTGGAAAATTTGTTTTTCAAAACCAGTATCGCGATGGTCTTGAGGAATTATTTAATACACTAAGCAAAGATTATAATATTAAGGTGCTTTCTGGCGATAATGACGGAGAAAGAGCTGTTCTTGAAGATATTCTGCCTAAAGATACAGAGCTTGTTTTTAATCAAAAACCAGAGCAGAAATTAGAATTCATCAAGAACCTGCAGTCAGAAGGAAGAAATGTTATGATGGTTGGAGATGGCTTAAATGACGCCGGAGCATTAGCGCAGAGTAATGTTGGTATATCAGTTTCTGAGAATGTTAATGTGTTTTCACCTGCATGCGATGCAATTTTAGACGCCAGTGTATTTTCAAAAATAAATTACTTTTTAAAGCTCTCACATAAATCCATTTTAATCATTAAAATGAGTTTCACTTTATCACTGCTTTATAATGTGGTAGGACTCGCATTTGCGGTTACCGGAAACCTCAATCCTCTGGTAGCTGCGATCATAATGCCGTTAAGTACAATTACCATTGTGAGCTTTGTAACGATTATGTCTAACTATTTCAGTAAGAGTAATTTAGAATGATTTTAGATTATTAAAAAGATATTTTTTTTAATTTTAACATTCTTCTCTGCCTATGATAATTATCATATTTTAAACGCCAGCCACCTAGTAATTTTGTTAATATAAATTTAAAGGTATGAGTGTTATTTATCTATTAATTTCGGTAAGTATTTTCGTGGCGATTTGTTTCTTTATTGCCTTCATTATCGCTGTTAAAACCGGTCAGTACGATGACGATTATACGCCCTCAGTCAGAATTCTTTTTGATGATGAGACAAAAATTACTTCCCAAAATAATAATTCACCAATTGAAGAAAAACAAGTATAAATTATGGAAATGGAACAGTTTTATTACGACAACAAAATTGTAAAAAAATTCATTTACGCCACCATTCTTTTTGGAGTCGTGGGTATGTTAGTGGGACTGACCTTAGCGGTTATGTACCTTTTTCCCAATATTACAGATGGGATTTCATGGCTTAGTTATGGTCGTTTAAGACCTTTACACACAAATGCCGTTATTTTCGCCTTTGTTGGGAATGCCTTTTTTGCAGGAATGTATTATTCAATGCAAAGATTGCTGAAAGCCAGAATGTTTAGTGACTTTTTAAGTAACCTTCATTTTTGGGGCTGGCAGTTAATTATTGTTGCTGCAGCAATCACCTTACCATTAGGATATACATCTTCAAAAGAGTATGCAGAACTTGAATGGCCTATTGATATTGCAATAGCGTTAATTTGGGTTGTAATGGGAATTAATATGATAGGTACAATGCTTAGAAGAAGAGAGCGCCACCTGTATGTAGCAATTTGGTTTTATCTGGCTACGTTTGTTACAGTTGCTGTACTGCATATTTTTAACAACATCGAAATCCCTGTTTCGGCATTAAAAAGTTATTCTGTTTACGCCGGTGTTCAGGATGCTTTGGTACAATGGTGGTACGGACATAATGCGGTTGCATTTTTCTTAACAACACCATTTTTAGGGTTGATGTATTACTTTGTTCCTAAAATTGCAAACCGTCCAATTTATTCTTATAGATTATCAATTATTCACTTCTGGTCTTTAATTTTTATCTATATCTGGGCAGGACCTCACCACTTATTATATTCAGCGTTACCAAACTGGGCTCAGAATTTAGGTGTAGCATTTTCTGTAATGCTTATTGCTCCATCTTGGGGAGGTATGATCAACGGACTTTTAACTTTAAGAGGTGCGTGGGATAAAGTTCGTGAAGAACCAGTTTTAAAATTCTTCGTTGTAGCAATTACAGGTTATGGTATGGCCACTTTTGAAGGTCCAATGTTATCTCTTAAAAATGTAAACGCGATTGCGCACTATACAGACTGGATCGTTGCTCACGTACACGTAGGAGCTTTAGCTTGGAACGGATTTATGTCATTTGCGATTATTTATTGGTTAATTCCACGAATGACAAAAACAACATTATTCTCTAAAAAATTAGCCAACTTCCATTTCTGGATTGGTACTTTAGGAATTATTGTATATACAATTCCACTATATGTGGCTGGTTTCCAGCAAGCTTCAATGTGGAAACAGTTTAATCCTGACGGAACTTTAACATACGGGAACTTCCTTGAAACAGTAACCGCTATTATGCCAATGTACTGGATGAGAGCGATAGGAGGTAGTTTATATCTAATAGGAATGCTGACATTGGTTTACAATATCATCATGACAGTTAAAGCTGGCGAAACAATTGAGGATGAATTAGCTCAGGCTCCAGCTTTACAAAAAATAAGCAGCAGTAGATTAAGTGGAGAAAAATTCCACTCATGGTTAGAAAGAAAACCAATTCAGTTAACCATTTTAGCTACGATTGCTATTTTAATTGGAGGTATTATTCAGATTGTGCCAACGATTATGGTAAAATCAAATATTCCAACAATTTCAAGTGTAAAACCATATACACCATTAGAACTTGAAGGACGTGATTTATACATTAGAGAAGGATGTGTAGGCTGTCACTCACAATCAGTTCGTCCGTTTAGAAGTGAAGTTGAACGTTATGGTGTTCAGTCAAAAGCAGGAGAATTTGTTTACGATCATCCATTCTTATGGGGATCAAAACGTACAGGTCCGGATTTATTAAGAGTGGGTGGTAAGTACAACGACAACTGGCACTTTAACCATATGTGGAATCCGCAAAGTACTTCTGCAGGATCAATTATGCCAGGTTACAAATGGCTATTTGATAATAAACCAATGGATATTTCATTGACACAGAAAAAAATGCAGGCAATGATTTCATTAGGAGTTCCTTACACTGAAGCTGATGTTGCAAATGCTCAAAAAACATTACGAGATCAGGCAGTTAAAATTGAGAAAAGTTTAGAAAGCGATCCTGACTTTGTGAAAAGTTATGAAGACAGCCGTAAAAAAGCTGCTGCAAAAGGTGAAAAATTCATTCCAATGAATGAAAGAGAAATTGTGGCTTTGATTGCTTATATACAAAGACTTGGTACTGATATTAAAGTAAAAGAAACTAAATAACAGCATTATGTTTGAACAAATAAAACACAATATGGAAACAATATCGGGTGTAGAAATTTACCCGATACTTTCTCTCTTGATTTTCTTCTTATTTTTTGTAGGATTAGGCATTTGGGTGTTCTCTTATAAAAAAGATAAAATTCAGGAAATGAGTAATATACCTTTAGAAGAAGGGCAAGTTATAATCTCAAAAGATAGATAAAAAATGAAAAAGTTTTTCCCAGTATATGTTAGAGTACCGTTGATTTTCTTCATCGTATTTGCTTTGATGGAATATTTTATAGATTCAGGTGACAAACCGGCTTTTATTAAGTATCCAATGGTATCTGTCTTTTTATTTGTTTTCTTATTCATATTAATTGCAATCGAAGTTACTCTAAGTGCAGTAAATAGAGTAATGTATCAATTAATGTCACCTGAAGAAAAAGCAAAATTAGAATACGAAAATAGTTTAAGCTTTAAAGAAAGCACTTGGTTCAAAGATTTGATGCACAAGCTTACTAAAACTGAACCAATGTCTAAAGAGGCTGATCTTTTAATGGATCATGACTATGATGGAATTAAAGAGTTAGACAACAATTTACCGCCATGGTGGGTATATTTATTCTACATCTGTATCATTTTCGGAGTAATATATGTAGTTCGTTATGATGTATTAGGAGCTGATGATCAGGAAATGGAGCTGAAAAAAGAAATGGCTCAGGCAAAAATAGATGTTGAAGAATATTTAAAAACGGCACCGGATTTAATGGATGAGAAAACCGTTGTTTTACTTACAGATGAACCAAGTTTAGCGGCAGGAAAAGAGATCTTTACCAATAATTGTGCGGCTTGTCACAGGGCAGATGCCGGTGGACAAATTGGACCAAACTTAACAGATGACCGCTGGATTTTAGGTGGAGGAATTAAAAACTTATTCCACACCATTACAAATGGAGGTCGAGATGGAAAAGGGATGATTGCCTGGAAAGGAACTCTGAAACCAAAAGAAATTCAAAAAGTAGCGAGTTATATCTTATCGTTGCAGGGATCTAATCCAAAAGATCCAAAAGAAGCTGAAGGAGAAGTTTGGGTAGATGAAAGCGCACCTGTAAATGATGCAACATCTGCCGCTCCAAAAAAAGATACCACAGAAGTTAAAAAATAAAATAGAATACCATGTCAAATTTACCAGACGAAGCTTTTAGAGATACCATTGGAACGATAGATGAAGGTGGTAAACGGAAATTCATTTTTCCAAAAAAACCGTCTGGTAAATTTTATGATTACCGTAAAATTGTCAGTTATGTTTTATTGGCAATCTTATTTATAAATCCATTTATAAAGATAAACGGAAACCAATTTATGATGTTCAATATTATTGAACGCCGTTTTAATATTTTTGGATTTCCTTTCTGGCCTCAGGATTTTTACCTCTTTGTAATTTCAATGCTTATAGGCGTTGTATTTATACTCTTATTTACCGTTGTTTTTGGCCGAATATTTTGTGGGTGGATTTGTCCGCAGACTATTTTTCTGGAAATGGTTTTCCGTCGAATTGAATATTGGATTGACGGTGACCGCGGTGCACAATCACGTTTGGCAAGACAAGAATGGAACGCTGAAAAAATCAGAAAAAGACTGATTAAGTGGACTATTTTCTTTTTAATCTCTTTTATTATTGCTAATGTTTTTCTGGCTTATTTAGTAGGAAGCGATGCTTTGCTGTTAATGGTTGAACAAGGACCTATTGAACAGGCTAGTAATTTTATTGCACTGCTTATTTTTACCGGAGTTTTCTATTTTGTTTTTGTATGGTTTCGCGAACAAGTATGTATTATCGCTTGTCCTTACGGAAGACTGCAAGGTGTTCTTTTAGATAATAAATCAATAAACGTTGCGTATGATTTTGTTAGAGGCGAAAAAGAAGAGGGAAGAGCAAAGTTTAATAAAAAAGAAGACAGAGCTTTAACCGGAAAAGGAGATTGTATTGACTGTCTTCAATGTGTTCATGTCTGCCCAATGGGAATTGATATTCGAAACGGAACTCAGTTAGAATGTACAAATTGCACTGCGTGTATCGATGAATGCGATCATATCATGGAAAGTGTAGGACTTCCTAAAGGACTTATACGCTACGCATCAGAAGATGAAATTGCTAAAAAAGAACCTTTTAGGTTTACTGCCAGAATGAAAGGCTACAGCGCTGTTTTGTTTATTTTATTGAGTATTTTTGTTGGAATGTTATTTTTAAGAACTGATCTTCAGGCAGTTGTTTTACGTTTACCAGGACAGCTTTTTCAGCATAAAGGAGAAAAAATAAGTAACGTATATACGTATAAAATTGTCAACAAGACAATGAAAGATTACAACGATATTCACTTTGAGTTAATAGATCAAAAAGGTGAAATCAGGAATGTTGGAAAACAGCATTTTAAAGTAGCAAAAGAAGGAATTTCTCAAGGAACTTTATTTATAGAAATAGATGAAGTTTTATTAGAAAGCGACAAAACCAATGTAAAAATTGGCGTTTACAACGGAAATGAACTTCTCGAAACTACCAAAACAAATTTCTTAGGACCACGAAGTTTTAACTAAAACATATTTATCATGAAAATTAATTGGGGAACCGGAATTGTCATTGCATTTGCATTGTTTATGACTTTTATTTTATATTTTGTTTTTGAAGTACAATCAAATAGTAAATATGATAACGATTTGGTTGTAGAAGAATATTACAAACACGATACGCATTTTCAGGAAGAAATGGCCCGAATTCAAAATGCACATGATTTACAGCATAAACCTTCGATTAAATTTGAAGAACAAGGTGTAAAAGTAACTTTTCCAGCTACTTTTGAAAGCGACAAGATAAAAGGAAACATTTTATTATATCGTCCTTCAAATAAAAAGTTTGATTTTGATACTCAGATTGCTTTAACAAATTCTTCTATAGTCATTCCACACAAAAAACTTATAAAAGGACGCTGGGATGTTAATATGGAATGGCAGTATGAAGGTAAAAAATACTTAACAAAAGAAGTTATTTACGTAAATTAATAAAAATGTTATTTTCTGCTTTCATATTAGGTCTTATAAGCAGTCTGCATTGCGTTGGCATGTGCGGACCAATTGCGATGATGCTTCCTGTTGACAATCAAAATGAAGTTAAAAAAGTAACACAAATACTGACATATCATTTAGGAAGATTAACTGCCTATTCTGTAATTGGGTTAATCTTCGGTTTATTAGGCAGAGGCTTTTTCTTGGCCGGAATGCAGCAAAAAATGTCAATTTTTATTGGTATTGCGATGATCTTAATTGCTTTAATACCAGAAAAAGTTTTTGCTAAATACAATTTTTCAAAACCAGTTTACAAAGTAATTTCAAATATAAAATCAAGTTTAGGAAGCCAGTTTAAAAAGAAGAGTTATAAATCTCTTTTTACAATTGGCTTGTTAAATGGATTTTTACCCTGCGGTATGGTATATGTTGCTTTATTTGGAGCAATTGCAATGCAGAGTGCAGGTTTTGGAGTTTTGTATATGTTACTGTACGGATTAGGAACAATTCCTTTAATGACCGTTGTAGTGTATGTGAAATCACTTTTAAAATTACCATTTAGAAATAAACTTCAAAAAGCAATTCCTTATGTTGCAGTGATAATTGGAGTATTGTTTATTTTGCGTGGTTTGGGTTTAGGAATTCCCTATTTATCTCCTTCAAATATGAGTTTGTTTGTTCAGGGAACTCCTAATTGTCATTAAACTGTCATCGAAAACAAGTTTGTTTCCGGTGATTTTCTTTTTAAATGTAAATCAAAAGCCATACAGATGTTACGAACAAATGGTCTTCCTGCTTCAGTAATTTTGATTTTATTTTCTTCAATTATAATTAACTGATCGTTTTCTATTTCTTTTAAAGAGCTTAATACTTCCGGCAATTCTTTAAAGTATAAAGAATCCTGATTCCAGGAAGTTTCGAGTTCGCAGGTTAAATTTAAAATATGTTTTCTGATGATAAGATCTTCTTTATTTAAAATATGGCCTTTTACAACCGGAATTTGATCCCATTCGAGTAATTGATAATAATCCTCAAGATTTTTAGTGTTTTGAGCAAAACCATACCAGCTGTCACTAATAGAAGAAACTCCTAAACCAATCATAAGCTGCGTTTTTGAGGCGCTGTAGCCCATAAAGTTTCTATGCATAGTTTTGTTTTGTGCCGAATGATACAAACTGTCTGATTTTAAAGCAAAATGATCCATTCCAATTTCATGATAACCATTTGCAGAAAGCAGTTGTTTGCCAGTTTCGTATAATTCTCTTTTTTCGGCATCTTTAGGAAGGTTTTCTTCATTAAAACCTCGTTGGCCATTTCCTTTAATCCACGGAACATGAGCGTAACTGTAAAATGCCAGACGATCTGGTTTTACAGAATTTGTTTTTTCAACAGTATCAATTACATCTTCGACGGTTTGAAAGGGAAGACCAAATATAATATCATGACCTATTGAAGTATAACCAATTTCTTTTGCCCAAAAAGTAACTTTTGCAACGTTATGAAACGGCTGAATACGATTAATTGCCTTTTGTACCTTTTCTGAGTAATCCTGAACGCCAAAACTAACTCGGCGAAAGCCTAAATCATGTAGTTTTTTTAATTGTTCGTATGTTGTATTATTAGGGTGACCTTCAAAACTGAATTCATGGTTTTCGGCTTTATTGGCAAAGCTGAAAATGCCATTTATTAAATGTTCTAAATTATTTACAGAAAAGAAAGTAGGAGTTCCTCCGCCCAAATGTATTTCTTTTATAAGAGGTTTTTCCGGCAGTAATCTGCAGTATAAACTCCATTCTTTTAAAACGGCCTGAATATATTTTTCTTCAACAGAATGATTTTTTGTGATTCGTTTGTTGCAGCCGCAAAAGGTGCACATACTTTCGCAAAATGGTAAATGGATATATAAACTGATGCCGTTTTGAGAATTGCTTTCTGAAAATGATTTTTGAAAAGAAGATTTCCATTCTTCTACAGTAAAAGCAGCTTCATTCCAATAAGGTACGGTAGGATAACTGGTGTATCTTGGCCCTGGTACATTGTACTTCTGGGTTAGTGAAATTTTCATAAAGACGGATTTAGTTTTCACCAAAATTACCGCTTGAAACTGGTGTATAAAATGACAAATATCATATTAATTAATAAAAAAAGAGACTCATAAAGAGCCTCTTTCTACTGAATTAAATAACTAACATTAAATAGAATCCTGAATGATTTTAAGCCATTTTTTCGCAAACATATGATCTTGATACACGCTTATTTGTTTAATGCGGTCATCATCAAAATCATAGAATGGAATTATTATTTTTTTTGAAGTTTCTTTATCCTGAAATTCAAAATCTATTTTTACAATAGTATCTGAATTGCCGTCTGTTGTTGGGATTAATTTACATGAAGAAACACTTTTCAAATCGACATAGGTTGACTCCTGCTGATTTGGATTGAAATTCATTAGAATAAATTTTCTGTTTTTTTGATCGATTGTAAGTGTTTTATTGCTTTGAGATTCAGTCAAATCAAATTCCTGCGGATTGTTTGGATTGAATTTCTTTTTGATATTTAAGATTCGTGATTTGTTTGCAGCGCTCGATCGTGCTGAAAAATATATCGGTATGGCTACTATGATCGCGATCACAATACCAATTATGGTTACACTTGTTTCCATTTTTTGATTTTTAAGGTTGGTAAAATAATAGGAAATAATAAACAGTTTTCAGTATGAAAACGGCTTAGTTATGATGAAGAATTATTTCTTCAAAATATAATTTCGGGAATTATTTACCAAAAAAAATGGAAAGCATAGAGCAGTAACTGAATTTTTTTGCTCTGAGTGGTAAACTGATTAGTAAAGTTAAATGCAGATTTAACTGCTTTGTGCTGCGGAATAATAACAAGAAGTGCATCAAACCATTTGATGACCGCTGCGGTATCTGTTTTGATATTTGCAGCAAATTGATAACTGCCCTGAGGCTGAATAAATGCTGAAGAATCGGCTATGTCTTTGCAGAAATTCGTATCTGTTTTTTGACTTTCACTTTTTTGCACAGGAAACTCATCTGCTTTAACAGCAAAAAGAGCTATGATTAAAAGTGATACAAAAAATATGGTTTTACGAATCCAATTCATGGCTGCGAATTTAGTTCATAAAACACAATAAACGAAATTTTAAGTGCTAATTACTTCTTAAAATGGTTTATTATTTTATCCTCAGCTTAAATAAAAGCTGAGGATAAAATGTTTTTATTGCTGCATTTTGAAGTAATAGTCGGCAGAGTGTTTTCCTCCTCCGTAAAATAAGAAGAAAATACATAGTAATAAAACTACGATTGCTAGAATTAAGCTTTCAGAGTGCATGTGTCCCATTAAATTTACTAAGACAGCACCAAATAGTACAGGTAATTGAGCTGCAATTGCCCAGCGGGTAAGCAGCCCGAATACAATCATTATCCCTCCAATCATGTGGGCTGGTGCGATGTAATGCAAAAGAAACATGCCGCCTCCAAACCTATCAATAGGAGAAATTAAATCATGTAAATATTGAATATTTGTTACAAACGAAATCCCTTTCATAAATAAAAAAACACCCAATATAATACGCACCAAATCTACTGGTAAATAAGTATGCGAGTTCGCCCACTTATTTAAGCTTTTAACATTTTCCATGATACTACGTGATTAAAAATTATTACATAAAGTTACTAATTTTTAATGATATATGTAATTTAAGTGTCTGGAAATAAGTTTTTTACTTTTTATTTAACGTCTTTTTTGAATTATTAAAAAGTTAAACCTGAATTACTCCTAAATTAAATGGTTTTTGAATAGGAGCGTGGTTAGCAGCTTCAATTCCCATTGAGATCCATTTGCGGGTATCAAGCGGATCTATAATAGCATCTGTCCATAATCTTGAAGCGGCATAGTATGGCGAAGTCTGTTCGTCGTAACGTGCTTTTATTTTGTTAAATAATTCGGCTTCTTTTGCCTCGTCAATAACTTCTCCTTTTGCTTTAAGTGAAGAAGCTTCTATTTGCGCCAAAACTTTAGCTGCCTGAGTTCCGCCCATTACGGCAAGTTCTGCACTTGGCCAGGCAAATATTAATCTTGGATCATAGGCTTTACCGCACATAGCATAATTTCCTGCTCCGTATGAATTACCTACAATTACAGTAAATTTTGGTACAACAGAATTACTTACTGCATTTACCATTTTTGCACCATCTTTAATAATTCCGCCATGTTCTGATTTTGAGCCTACCATAAATCCGGTAACATCCTGCAAAAATACTAATGGAATTTTCTTTTGGTTACAATTCGCAATAAAACGGGTTGCTTTGTCGGCACTGTCAGAATAAATCACGCCTCCAAACTGCATTTCACCTTTTTTGGTTTTCACGACTTTACGCTGATTGGCAACGATACCCACAGCCCAGCCGTCAATTCTGGCGTAACCGGTAATTATAGTTTGACCATAGCCGTCTTTATAGGCTTCAAATTCTGAATTATCAACCAAACGATTAATGATTTCCATCATATCATATTGCTCGTTTCTGGCTTTTGGTAAAATTCCGTAAATATCGTTTTGTTCTAAAGCAGGTTTTTCGGCTTTGATTCGGCTGTAACCGGCTTTGTCGAATTCACCAATTTTATCGACAATATTTTTAATTTTATCTAAAGCATCTTTATCATCTTTAGCTTTATAATCAGTAACTCCGGAAATTTCGCAATGTGTAGTTGCGCCTCCTAAGGTTTCGTTATCTATGGTTTCGCCAATAGCGGCTTTTACTAAATAACTTCCGGCAAGAAAAATACTTCCGGTTTTATCTACAATTAAAGCTTCGTCACTCATAATAGGCAGATAGGCACCTCCGGCAACACAGCTGCCCATAACGGCAGCAATTTGCGTAATGCCCATACTGCTCATTTGAGCGTTGTTTCTAAAGATTCGACCGAAATGTTCTTTATCAGGAAAAATTTCATCCTGCATAGGAAGATAAACTCCTGCGCTGTCTACCAAATAAATAATAGGAAGTCTGTTTTCTATTGCAATTTCTTGTGCGCGAAGGTTTTTCTTTCCTGTAATAGGAAACCAGGCACCGGCTTTTACTGTAGCATCATTAGCCACAACAATGCATTGTTTTCCTTTTACATATCCTATTTTAACAACAACACCGCCAGAAGGACATCCGCCGTGTTCTGCATACATTCCTTCTCCGGCAAAACCGCCAATTTCAATACTATTTGAATTTTCATCTAATAAATAAGCGATACGTTCACGAGCCGTCATTTTTCCTTCGGCATGTAACTTTTCGATACGTTTTTCGCCTCCGCCTAATTTTACTTTGGCAAATTTTTGTTTTAATTCTGAAAGTAAGAGTTTATTGTGATCTTCGTTTTTATTGAAGTTTAAATCCATGATATAATATTGATTTTACAAAATAGTGTTGGCTAATTTACAAAATCAGTTGAAATAAATGAGTTGTTTTGTGAATTTAGAAAAAAGTTTATGAATGTATTTTCTTGTTTTTTCAAAATTGAACAAAGAAACATAAACCAATTATTTTTCTTTAATTTGTTTTTTCATACTAATTAGTATTTTATGTCTAAAGCTGCAAATACCCGACTTACAATTCTTCAAAAAGCATTTGAATTAATTTATACTAAAGGATACCAAACTACAAGTATTGATGAAATTATTGCAACTACGCAGGTTACAAAAGGAGCATTTTATTATCATTTTAAAACAAAAGATGAAATGGGAATTGCTATTATTGAAGATATTCTGCGTCCTGCAATGCTAGAACATTTTATAAAACCAACTGAGGCTTCAGAAAATCCCATTGAAGATTTTTATAACATGATTTCTTATTTACTGCTTGAAGATCCTTTTTTACAGGTAAAATACGGTTGCCCTGTTGGGAATCTTACGCAGGAAATGACACCATGGAACAACAGATTTAGCGAAGCCTTGTCTGAATTAGTCAATTTATGGAAAGAAACCTTAATTAAGGCTGTTGAAAAAGGAAAAGATTCAGGATTGATTAGAAATAATGTTTCAGGCGAGCAAGTTGCTTTTTTTATCTTATCCGGCTATTGGGGAATACGGAATTTTGGAAAACTTCAAAATGATAATTCATCTTATCTAGTTTATTTAAAAGAACTTAAATCATATTTAAACGGTTTGAAATAAAAAAAATCTCAAAAACATACTAATTAGTATGTTTTTAGATATATTTGCATTGTCTTAATCAAAAAACAATGTATCAAACACTTTTATCAGGTCATTCTTTTATAAGATGGCTCGTATTAATAAGCTTATTGTATTCTATTTACTTGGCTTACAAAGGTTATTCTCAAAAACTTCCATTTACTAAAAAGGTAAACGTTATTAGGCACTGGACGGCCACAATTGCACATATTCAACTTCTTTTTGGAATATTAGTGTATGTGCAGAGTCCAATTGTGAAATATTTCTGGAGAAATTACAAAGATGCCTTTTCAAATTTAGATGCGTCTTTTTTCGGAATTATTCACATCTTTTTAATGCTGCTTGCCATTATCGTTATTACCATTGGCTCAGCTTTGGCTAAAAGGAAACTTTTAGATGAACAAAAATTCAAAACTATGTTTTTGTGGTTTTCAATTGCTTTGTTAATCATTTTTATTGCTATTCCTTGGCCATTTTCTCCTCTTGCAAACCGACCTTATTTTAGATAATTATGAAAAATTTACTTGAAACAAATACCGGAAGATTACGAATTATTGGCTTTTTAGAAGGAACTTCTCTTTTAATTCTGCTTTTTATAGCTATGCCAATGAAATATATTTTTGAAATGCCTTTTCTAACTCGTCCTGTAGGAACTATTCACGGAGCTTTATTTCTGCTTTTTATTTTTAATACTTTAAGTGTTGGAGTAGAGCAGAGCTGGAAATTTAAAGATACAACCTGGAAAGTGCTTTTAGCCTGTGTTATTCCATTTGGCACTTTTTATATTGATTCGAAAATTTTGAGTAAAATCGATAATCAGTAATATTTAGTATTATGGTTTTTGTGTTTAAAACAAATATTGACAGTGTTTCGAAAGTAAAGAAAGTTACGCCGAAACTCAATAGGTTATTTCCAAATTCAAAGTGGAATTTTGATCTCGAAGACTGCGATAATATTTTACGATTTGAATGTAAAGATGATATTATCGAGAAAGTAATTTTTTTAATGAAAGTAATTGGCTTTGAATGTGAAGCTTTATAAAAATGAAAAAGGCAGAAGTTTTATCTTCTGCCTTTTTTTATTGTAATGCAATTCTTTTTATTTTTTAGGATTGCAGACCATTCGTTTTAACATTGCCCATTGTTTTAAAGCATCACGCGCTTCAACAGCTGGATAACCCAGCATTGTTTTTCCAGCGGGAACGTCTCCCGTAACCCCGGATCCTGCGCCAATTACAGCACCGTCGCCAATTGTGGTATGATCTTTTATAGAAGCGCTTCCGCCAATAATTACGCCGTTTCCTAATGTTACAGAACCTGCTAAACCGCTGTTTCCTGCCATGATACAGAATTTTCCCAGTTTACTGTTGTGGCCTATCTGAACTAGATTATCAATTTTACAACCGTCTCCTAAAACAGTAGAGCTAAATTTACCACGGTCAACGCATGAATTTGCTCCAATTTCGACTCCGTTGCCAATAATTACGTTTCCAATCTGCGGAATTTTTACCAAGCCTTTTTCTGTGCAAGGACGAAATCCGAAACCATCTGCACCAATTGTTGCATTTGGGTGAATAATACAATCGCTGCCAATATGACAACGTTCACGAACAACTGTTCCTGACCATATTATGGTGTTTTTTCCAATCGTACATTCATCAAGAATGGTAACATTAGGATATATAGTAGTATGGGCGCCAATTTCTACTTTTGGACCTATATAACAACCGGCACCAATTTTTGCGCCTTCGCCAATTATGGCTGTTTCGTCTACAGTTGCAGTTTTATGAATATTGTTATGAAATACGGGTGTTGGCGGTGCAAAAAGAGCAAGAATTTGAGACATCGCTAAATCGGCATTTTTTACTTTAATAAAAGCGCGATTTTCGCCCGGTTCGATCGAAATATCTTCGTTTACAACAGCAATTGATGCATTTGATGTCGACCAGTATTTTTCGTATTTTTTATTTCCTATAAAAGAAATTTCTGAAGTTGTAGCTTTTTCTAATTGTTCTGTTGCGGTAATGCTTTGTGAAGTAGTGCCGTAAATTACGCCATTTATAACTTCATTAATTTCTTGAATTGAATACGATCTCATTGACAATTTTTAATCACTTGGGGTTAATTTTTGCCAAATAAAATAAATTAGATTTTAATTACCTAATAAATTTTTTGAGTTTCTTAATAATTATTTGAAATAGAAGTCTAAATATTACAAAATTAACATTTTAACTATTAAATTAATGAGGTTTTTTTAATAATTAGAACTGGTGTAATTTGATTTTTAGATGAATTATCTTAAAAAATATGTACAGGAAAATAAATTATTTAATTGATAAGTACTGACTTACATATATTTTGTTAATTGTTCTTTACTTGAATGAATATTCAAAAAAAAAAGCGATTCACATTTAAGGAATCGCTTTTGAAATTATTCTTTGATTTTAGATAATGAAACTGCATTTATGCAATATCGCAAACCGCTTGGCGGAGGTCCGTCTGGAAAAACGTGCCCTAGATGCGCATCGCATACATTGCATACAACTTCAACACGCACCATTCCGTACGATCTGTCGGCGTGATATGCAATAGCATTTTCTTTAATTGGCTGCGTAAAAGAAGGCCAGCCTGTTCCTGATTCAAATTTTTCACTTGCATCAAATAAAACAGTGCCGCAACATTTACATTCGTAAATTCCCGGATCAAATAAACTGCATAATTCAGAGCTGAAAGATCTTTCAGTTCCTTTTAAACGTGTTACCTGATATTCTTCAGGAGTTAAAAGCTGTTTCCATTCTTCTTCTGTTTTCTCAACTCTTTTTTCAGGAGCCGGATTTCCTTTATTTGTAAAATGAATTACATCTGCCCATTTTATCATAACTTTTGTTTTTTTTAGTAAAATATGAAAAAGTTTAATTGTCAAAAGGATAATTAGAATAACGCTTATATTCTCCCGTTTCACAATTTATTTTAACTACATAATGCTTAAGATTTCTGGGAACTAAATCATCTGGAAGTGTTCCTGATTCTGTTTCTTCGCCAAATAAATAGTAACTATTTTCTGGACCAACCTCAATACCATTTATTGTGGTAGTTCTAAAAACCTGATTTTTTCTTTTTTCTTTAAGAATACGCTCGGCATCTTCAATTTTAATCTTGCATCTTTTTGCAAAACCATAATATTCAATACTATCAGTAGCGCTAATTTTTTTAATATGTTTTGAGATTTCGGGATTTATCCAGCCATTTTCTCTAAAAAGTATTGCACTTGAAAAAACTTCATTATTAACGCTTGGATTATTATTAAATCGACAATCATGGCTTCCAAGATAACCAGTCATTCCATAATGAAGATAAGCATAATGACTGTAACCTGAAATATAATAATGTAATTTGTTTTGTGTTGTAACTACGATTGTATCGGTTTTTAAAAAGCTCTTGTAGGGAATAGCAATAGTTTTGTATTCATTACCATCATCTTTTTTAAAACCATTTTTAATTAAGGTGTCCTGAATAAATTTCCCTTCTCTAAGAATTTGAAATTTAAGAACACTAATTTCGTTTTTTTTGAATTTTGCGAACTGAATTTCCGGTTGTTCAGTAATAAATTTGACGGAATCACATTCTTTTGAGAATACAATTCCATCAATTTCAGCTTGTTTTATGCGGTTACTTGATGACCAAAAGAACCATCCAATTGCTATTGCCAATAATGTAATAACAACAGCAATTAATGTTAAACAACCTTTTACATATTTGTTCATTTATTCTTCCTCTTTCTGTCCCATCATCATTAAATAGGCTTTAAGAAAAGGATCAATATTTCCGTTCATAACGCCGTCAACGTCGCTGGTTTCGTAACCTGTACGAACATCTTTTACTAATTTATAAGGTTGCATTACGTAATTACGAATCTGCGAACCCCATTCGATTTTCATTTTTCCGGCTTCAATATCAGCACGCTGCGCTTGTTGTTTCTTTAACTCAATTTCATATAATTGAGAACGAAGCATTTGCATAGCACGCTGTCTGTTATCTTGTTGTGATCTTGTTTCAGAACACTGAATTTGAATTCCGGTTGGTTTATGCACCAATTGAACTTTTGTTTCAACTTTATTTACATTCTGACCTCCGGCGCCACTAGAACGAGAAGTTGTAATTTCGATATCGGCAGGGTTAATGTCAATTTCGATACTATCGTCTACAAGTGGATATACATAAACAGATACAAATGAAGTATGACGTTTGGCATTACTGTCAAAAGGAGAAATTCTAACCAAACGATGTACGCCGTTTTCACCTTTTAAGTAACCAAAAGAATAATCACCTTCAAATTCTAAAGTTACGGTTTTAATTCCAGCAACGTCGCCTTCCTGAAAGTTAAGTTCTTTTATTTTGTAGCCATAACTTTCGCCCCACATCATGTACATACGCATAAGCATTCCGGCCCAGTCACAGCTTTCAGTTCCTCCGGCTCCGGCTGTAATCTGTACAACGGCACTTAAACTGTCACCTTCGTCAGAAAGCATGTTTTTGAATTCGATGTTTTCAATATGAGCTTGTGCAGTATCATATTGCTCATCAAGTTCTTCTACAGAAAGTTCACCTTCTTTATAAAAATCATAAGCCAGCTGTAATTCGTCTGTAAGACTTACCGCTTTATCATAATCTTCAATCCATTTTTTCTTGTTTCGAAGGTTTTTTACAATGTTTTCTGCTTCTTTTGGATTGTTCCAGAAATCAGGCGCAAAAGTTTTTTCTTCTTCGTTTGCAATTTCGATTAGCTTGGCATCAACGTCAAAGATACCTCCTCAACGCACCAAGGCGCTCCACAATACCTTTTACTTGTTCGGCTGTTGTCATAAATTAATAACTTGTTTTTTAGATGTTTTTTGTTGTAATTTGATTAGTCTTTGTCGAAAACTAATGTGTAATTTCGTTGTACAAAAATAAGATTTAGTTTTTAGAATTCAGCTATAAAATACTGTGCAAAAAAGTATAGATTTGTGAGGGCTGATTTTTTAATAAAAACAATTGATTGGAAAAATAAGAAATCAAATTTTGAATTATTAATGCCTGTTTTATATGTTTTTTACAAATATTACGTTAATTTGGTTGTATGTAATCTCCAAGTTAAAATTTATTAAAACATGAGATTAATAACTAACAGTTATACGTAATTTAGCAGTCCAAAATATATAGTTTTATATGGAAATAAATTTAATTAGCGATACCATTACCAAGCCTACATATGAGATGCTTCAGTATATGTTTAACGCTCATGTGGGCGACGATGTATATAAACAGGATCCTACGGTTATCGAATTAGAGACAAGAGTAGCCGAATTTTTTGGTATGGAAGCTGGACTTTTCTTTCCGTCTGGAACTATGGCAAATCAAACTGCAATTAAGCTTCATACACAGCCGGGAGAACAGTTAATTGCCGATAAATATGCGCATGTTTTTCATTATGAAGGAGGGGGTGTTTCTTTTAACAGCGGTGTTTCTTGCTGTTTATTAGATGGAGATCGAGGCATGATTAATGCAAAACAAGTTGCAGCCGCAGTTAATGATCCAGAATTTTATCATAGTCCGTTAACAAGTTTGGTTTGTGTAGAAAATACAACAAATAAAGGCGGCGGTGCCTGCTATGAATTGCAGGATTTAAGAGATATAAAAAAGGTTTGTGATGCTAATAATTTAAAGTTTCATTTAGACGGTGCCAGAATTTGGAATGCATTGGTTGCAAAGAGACAAAATCCGAAGGAATTTGGTGCTATTTTCGATACTATTTCGGTTTGTTTATCAAAAGGATTAGGCGCTCCAATTGGTTCAGTTTTGCTTGGAAGTAAAGCTGATATTCATAGAGCGTTGAGAATCAGAAAGATATTAGGCGGAGGAATGCGTCAGGTTGGATATTTAGCTGCTGCCGGATTATATGCTTTGGCTAATAATATCGAAAGATTAGCAGAAGATCACCGCCGCGCTAAAGAAATTGGAGCTATTTTAAGCACAAAATCATGGGTTGCATCTGTAGAACCTGTTGAAACTAATATTTTAATTTTTTCATTGGCAGAAGGTTACAGCGATCAGCTTTTGATTGAAAAATTAAAACAGAAAAATATTTTAATAAGTTCTTTAGGGCATAATAAACTTAGAATTGTTACCCATTTAGATTATAAAGAAGTAATGCATACCTATGTAGTAGAAACGCTTTCGAAGATTTAGAAAAGAAGGTTTAAGATACTGAGTTTCTAAGATTCTAAGCTTAAATCAGATAAAAAAGGCGAAGTTTTTATAAAAACTTCGCCTTTTTAAGTCTTAGTATCTCAGAAGCTTAGAAACTTAGAAACTCAGAACCTTAGTACCTTATTTAAACAAATTATCCATTCCCGGAATAGACGGCATATCCATTCTTGCAACAGCGTCTAATTCTCTTTCGTTAACACTTGTAGCTTTTTCAATTGCTTTGTTCAAAGTAACAATTAAGTAATCTTCTAATTGTTCTTTATCTTCTAAAAGAGAATCATCAATAGAGATTGATTTTATTTTTCTATTTGCAGTAACTGTAATTTTTAATAATCCGTCAGCGCTTTGTTCGTCAATTAAAACAGTATCAAGGCGTTTTTTTGTATCTTCAATTTTTTGCTGGGTTTCTTTAAGTTTACCCATCATTCCCATTAAATCCATTTTTTGTTGATTTTTAAATTGTTTCATACAAAATTACTATATTGCTGTATGATTACAATAGAATATTTTATGAAAAATTTAATTTCGTTCTATATGTGATTGTAGTATTTTTGTGTCTCCGAATTAAAAACCTAATGCTTAATTAAATCAATGCAGAACGATATACTGGCTCCAAAAGCCAAACAAATTCCAAAATCATTAAAGAAACATAAAGAAACAAGAATCGATAATTATTTTTGGCTTAACGACAGAGAAAACCCGGAAGTTATCGATTATTTAAACAAGGAAAACGAATACTATCAGCAAATGACAGCTCATACAAAAGATTTACAAGAATCTTTATATGAGGAAATGAAAGCAAGAATTAAAGAAGATGATTCGTCTGTACCTTATTTCTATAATGGTTATTTCTATATCACTCGATTTGAAACAGGCCAGGATTACCCAATTTTCTCCAGAAAAAAAGGAAGTCTTTCGGCAGATGAAGAAATTCTTTTTAACTGCAATGAATTAGCAAAAGAGCATGCGTATTTTAAATTAGGAGGTTTAAGTATAAGTCCTGATAATAAATTTGCCAGTTTTAGTACAGATATCGTAGGAAGAAGAATTTATACCATTCAAATTAAAAATCTTGAAACAGGCGAAATTCTGGCAGATAAAATTGAAAATGCAACAGGCGGATCTGTATGGGCAAATGATAATAATACAATTTTCTACACAAAACAAGACGAAGTTACGCTAAGAGCAGACAAGATATTCAGACATAAGCTAAATACAGAATCTGCTGCTGATGTTTTGGTTTATAATGAAACCGATGATACTTTTAATGTTTCGGTTAGTAAAGAAAAATCAAGAAAATATATTGTAATAAGTTCAGGAAGTACTTTAACGACTGAATATAGAATTCTGAATTCTGATAATCCAGATGGAGAGTTTGAAGTTTTTCAGCCTCGTGTGCGCGGATTAGAATACAGTATTTCTCATTATGAAGATTCGTTTTATATTTTAACGAATAAGGATAAGGCGACGAACTTCAAATTAATGAAAACGCCTGAAAATAAAACAGGGAAAAGAAATTGGGTCGATGTGATTCCGCATCGCGAAGATGTTTTATTAGAAGATATTGAAATTTTTAAAAACTATTTAGTTGTAGAAGAGCGTTCAAATGGTTTAAATCACATCAGAATCATGCCTTGGAACGATGAGCCTGGTTATTATCTGCCGTTTGGAAGTGAAACTTATAATGCATTTACAACCACAAATATTGATTTTGATACCGATATTTTGCGTTACAGCTATCAGTCGCTTGCAACGCCATCTTCGGTAATTGATTTTAATATGAAAACTAAAACCAAAGAAATCTTAAAAGAACAGCAGGTTTTAGGTGGTAAATTTGATAAAGAAAATTATATAGAAGAACGTGTTTGGGCTACAGCGAGAGATGGTGTAAAAGTGCCAATTTCGATGATTTATAGAAAAGGTCTGCAGAAAAATGGAAAAAATCCGCTTTTATTGTACGCTTATGGGTCATACGGAATCACGATGGATACTTATTTTTCATCAACAAGACTTTCGTTGTTAGACCGCGGATTTGTTTATGCAATTGCTCATATTAGAGGAGGAGAGGATTTAGGCAGACAATGGTATGAGGACGGAAAACTGTTAAAAAAGAAAAATACCTTTACAGATTTCATCGATTGCTCTAAATTTGTAATAGACGAAAAATATACTTCGCCGGAACATCTTTATGCTGAAGGTGGATCTGCGGGAGGACTTTTAATGGGAGTTATTGTAAATGAAGCTCCCGAGTTATATAATGGAGTTATAGCTCAGGTTCCTTTTCTAGATGTTATTACAACAATGCTGGACGACAGTATTCCGCTTACAACAGGAGAATACGACGAATGGGGAAACCCAAATAATAAAAAGTATTACGATTATATGTTATCGTATTCACCATACGATAATGTAAAAGCGCAGAATTATCCAAATATGTATGTATCTACAGGATTACACGATTCGCAGGTACAGTATTGGGAGCCAGCTAAATGGGTAGCCAAATTAAGAATTTTAAAAACAAATAATAATCAATTGTTTTTAGATACTAATATGGATGCCGGACACGGCGGGGCTTCAGGACGTTTTGAGGCTTTAAAAGACTTAGCAAAAGAATTTAGTTTTTTATTAGATTTAGAAAAAATTAAAAGCTAATTAGAAATTTTTTGTTAAATTTGCAACCTATCAAGGTATTTTAAAAATGCCTTCGATTAACTATTTTTTTATGAAAGAAGAAATAAACGCTTATAATAATGTTTTAGAGTTAATAGGTAACACCCCACTTATTAAGCTAAATAAAATCACCGAAGAGTTAGAAGGAAATTTCTACGCAAAGGTAGAAGCTTTTAATCCAGGTCATTCCTCAAAAGATAGAATAGCGTTATATATTATTGAAGAAGCCGAAAGAAAAGGAATATTGTCACCAGGCGATACCATAATAGAAACTACATCAGGTAATACAGGTTTTAGTTTAGCAATGGTAAGCATTATAAAAGGGTACAATTGTATTTTGGCCGTAAGTTCAAAATCATCCAAAGATAAAATCGACATGCTGCGAAGTCTGGGAGCAAAAGTATATGTCTGTCCCGCTCATGTTTCTGCAGATGATGAAAGATCTTACTATAATGTAGCAAAACGATTACACGAGGAAACAAAAGGCTCAGTTTACATTAATCAATATTTCAACCAGCTAAATATTGATGCGCACTACAACACTACAGGTCCCGAAATCTGGGAACAAACAAAAGGAAAAATTACACATCTTATTGCTTGCAGCGGAACAGGAGGAACTATCTCAGGAACTGCAAAATTCTTAAAAGAGCAAAATCCAAATATTAGAATTTTAGGTGTAGATGCTTTTGGATCAGTTTTGAAAAAATACCACGAAACAAGAGAATTTGACAATAAAGAGATTTACCCATATCGTATTGAAGGTTTAGGTAAAAATTTAATTCCTTCAGCAACAGATTTCGACATCATCGATAAGTTTATGAAAGTAACCGATGAAGAGAGTGCGCATTCTGCAAGAGAAATTACTCGTAAAGAAGGATTATTTGTTGGATATACATCTGGAGCAGTAATGCAGGCGATTAAGCAATATGCAGAGGAAGGTGAGTTTACAAAAGACAGCAACATTATAGCAATTTTCCCTGATCATGGATCACGCTATATGAGCAAAGTATTCAGCGATGACTGGATGAATGAACAAGGTTTCTTTGATAGTGTTAACGAAGAAGAAGCTCAAAAAGTTGAATTTGTGAAATAAGATTTATCTTAAATATATTTAAAACTCCATTTATTTTGAATGGAGTTTTTTTTTGCTCTTATTTCAAATAAAGAAAGGATTTATAAATCGTGTATTTTTTTATTGCTAAAATGATTGTTTTGTTTAAAAAAGCGTATTTATACGTAGGAAATAATCTTTTCGGTTGAATAAAAAATATAATTTTAACTAAAAGGGCTAAAGTATAATAATCTGTTTTTCAAGGTTAAAAGTATCAAATTTGGTTATTTTAACGATTATTTTGGTAACTGAACGAAGAAATTTTCTACAAGTTGTACATTAATATAGATTAGCGGTGTAAAATTAACACATTTATTTTCAACCCGTTAAATCTATCATTATGAAAAAAATACTACTCTCGTTATTGTTTGTAAGTTATTTAAATGGGGATGCTCAAAACCAAATTCAGGAGTTTAATTTTAATGGCACTTTAAATAACGAATTAAATACTATTTCTTTTATGGGCTCAAATGATTTTGTTGCCGATAGGGAAGGAATTGCAGGAAAAGCTCAAAGATTAAATAATAAAGCTCTGGAAGCTGTGATTGATAATCTTCCTCAAGGCAATACAGCGAGAACTGTAAGTATTTGGGTGAAGTTTAATGATATTGCTTCGGCAAATTACATTTGGGGGTATGGCTCGGCTTATAATGCGCAATATTTTGGTTTATTACATCAGGGAACCACATCGTCAAATTCTGATTTAAGTTTAGCAGGATGGGGTGCTGCAAACGATGTTATAGTTTCTACCGGACTGGCAAAAGGAATTTGGTATCAATACACTATAACATTTGATGGAACAGTTTCTAAAATATACAGAAACGGAGAATTGTTGAAGTATTTAAACGGTTTAAAACGTTCTACAAAAGGAAACATTTTTAGATTAGGAGAAATCAATACAAGTGTTGGTATAAATGCAGACATAGATGATTTAAAAATTTACGACGGAGCATTGACAGATGAACAGGTTTTAGAATCGTATAATAAATCAAAACCGCTCATTACGGCAATTTCTGAAACAACAGTTTCTGCTAAAACTGCAAAAGGAACGGTAAGAACTAAAACAAATGCAAAATCAACTATATCAAGCTCAATAATAGCCAATAAAGATGTAAATGCAGGAACAAAAAATATCGAAGTATTTTCGCAAGGAGAGAAGGTTTTAGGAAGCAATAGTTCAATGAATATTAATGATCTTCCAGAGGGAACTTATTTGCTAAAAATAACAAATACGCCAGGCAAGAAAATTACTTCAAAATAATTATTACCTTATTTTTAAAATAGTTAGTTAGTTTTTTTATATTTTTTAGTAGCAATCAGGTTTTGGAACAGGTAAAAAGTCTTCTGAATTTCGGGAGACTTTTTTGATTTTTAATACTTCTGGATTTTTTGAACTTAAAAAATAAATGATTTAAAGACTATGCTTTGAATTTTGTGAGAATTGTATATTTAGATGTAGGAATTGCTTGGAGGTGTTGAATTAAAATTATAGTTTTAACAAAATTTGTAAAAATATAATTAATATTTTAAGATCCTGAGGATTTATCGTTTAGCGATAACCTTACTATTTTTAAATACATATAAATAAAGCTAATCTCTTTTTGCATATGAAAAAAACATTACTCACTTTCTTGTTTGTGAGTTTTTTAAGCGTGAATGCTCAAAATCCAGTTCAGGAATTTAATTTTAATGGAAATTTAAATAGTGCCGATAATTCTATTTCTTTTTTGGGTGCGCCCACTTTTGCGAGTGATAGATTAGGTGTGGCTAACGGAGCATTACGATTAAACAATAAAGCTTTTCAGGCTGTTGTTGGCGATCTTCCGCAGGCAAATAAGCCCAGAACCATTTCTGTTTGGGTTAAATTTAATGGTTTAACGATTCCGAATTACATTTTGGGTTATGGTACACCAGCAAACGGACAGTATTTTGGTTTATCTCAACAGGCAGCAACGGGAGGGAATTCTGATGTAAGTCTAATAGGCTGGGGCGATACGAGTAATGTTGTGGCTTCGGTGCCGCTTGTAAAAGATACTTGGTATTTTTATAGTTTAACGTATGATGGCACTATTTCAAAAGTATATCGAAATGGTGAATTATTAAAAACTGTTGAAGGAATTTCGCGTTCTACAAAGGGATATATTTTAAATATTGGAAAGCTAAATGCGTCTACAAGTATCAATGCTGATATTGATGATCTTAAATTATATGCCGTAGCAATGACAGATGAGCAGGTTATGGAGTCTTATAACAGTTCTAAACCTGTTCCAGTTGTAACAGAATCAGCTCCGGTTTCGAATACAAGAAAAATAACAATTCTGCCTGCTAAAACAACGGCTTCTGCCAGTCCGGTAACTGAAGGTTATAAAACCAGTAAAAATGTTGAGGTCTTTTCGCAAGGCAAACAAATTCCGGGAATCAACGCTTCAAACATCACTGATTTACCAGAAGGTACATATTTGATTAAGGTGATAAGTGGCAGTGCTAAAAAATAACGTTCAATTTTTATAAAAAGAAAGCCTTCTGAATTTCAGAAGGCTTTCTTTTTTAGCTGATTACACTGATTACTATAAATAAAACTACTAGTAATATAATGGCGTATCTTGTGATTTTTGAGGTTTGCATAGTTGTTTTGAATTTGGACTTGGGCAAATATAGTAGTTTGTTTTGATTTTGAAGTTTTTTAGATTGAATTTATTGCATAAAAAAAGCTCTGAGAATTCTTCAGAGCTTAATTCGTTAATTTTTTATAAAGAAAAGATTATTCTTCTTTCATTGTATGATAAACGTTCATTACGTCATCATCTTCTTCTATTTTTTCAATTAATTTTTCAACGTCGGCGATTTGAGCTTCTGTTAATTCTTTTGTGATTTGAGGAATACGCTCAAAACCAGAAGATAAAATTTCAAGACCTCTGTTTTCTAATTCTTTTTGTAAAGCACCAAAACTTCCAAAAGGAGCATAGATTAAAATTCCGTCTTCATCTTCAAAAACTTCTTCGGCACCAAAATCAATTAATTCTAATTCTAGTTCTTCAGCATCAAGTCCGTTGTTTGCAATTCTGAAGTTGCAGGTATGATCAAACATAAACTCAACAGAACCCTGAGTTCCCATTGTTCCGTTGCATTTGTTAAAATAACTTCTAATGTTTGCTACAGTTCTGTTATTGTTGTCAGATGCTGTTTCGATTAAAATTGCAATTCCATGAGGAGCATATCCTTCAAAAAGAATTTCTTTATAGTTAGCAGTATCTTTGTTACTTGCATTTTTAATAGCACGCTCAACATTATCTTTTGGCATGTTGGCTGCTTTTGCGTTTTGTATAACAGCTCTTAATCTAGAATTGGCGTCAGGGTTAGGACCGCCTTCTTTAACAGCCATAACGATGTCTTTACCAATTCTGGTAAATGTTTTGGCCATTGCAGACCAACGTTTCATTTTTCTTCCTTTTCTAAATTCGAACGCTCTTCCCATTTCTAATTTTTAGTTTTGTGATGCAAAAATAAGGTTTTCCTAATTTTTACAAAAACAAAATAATTCTTTTTTACAGAATGTTTTTGAGTTTTTTGAGTTTCTCCCGAAGCCTGGGGATCAGGTTTCAAGTTGGTTTATGTTGACAAAGTTTTTAGGTTTAGCTAACCTGAAATTTGAAACCAAACTATTTAACCCCTCCGTTAAACTCGTTAATGATATTTACGGCTTCATTTAAGTACGGATTTGTTTTAAGATTATCCATTTGATATTGATTAATCGTTTTATCATTTGGATAAACTCCCAGCAGTAATTGATTTACAGAAGAATTGTAAACATCCAGTGGATTATTCTCATCATTAAAAGTATTAATCTCTGTCCAAAGAGAATTTACGACTTTCTTCTGTTTAAAAACAGCATCCAGTGTCATTGGAGTTTCTGATTTTGGAGTATTAACCAGCTGATCTATTTTTTGATTAATTTTTCTAATACCATTAAAATAATAATTATCAGCCAGTCTTGCGGTACTGTTTTTAGCGATTTTATCTATTAAACTTCGTTTTACATAAGGTCGGTATTTTAGTAAAGACTCAATGCTGTCATTTTTAATAGCCGTAGGGAAATCACTTTCTTTTTGGTACACATCTTCATAAAACTCCGGAAGCACAACATCTGGAGTTACACCAATATATTGATGGCTTTTTCCGGTTACACGATAAAACTTATTAATGGTGATTTTTAAGAAATCAGTATTTTTAGTTTCGTCCAGCGAAAGAATGGTCTGCATGGTTGCTTTTCCAAGAGTACTGCTTCCCAGCAAAAGAGCACGATTATAATCCTGCATGATTGAAGAGAAAAATTCACTTGCCGAAGCCGTATTGCTGTTAACCAAAATTACAATTGGGCCTCTGTAAATTAATCCTTTGAAAGGATCATTAATAACCGATTTTTCTTTGCTATGATCAACCACAATTGAAAGCGGACCATAATCAACAAACATTCCGGCCAGTTTTATGGCTTCTTCCATAGAACCGCCTCCATTGTCAATTAAATCAATAACCAGACCTTTAATGTTGTCTCTTTCCAGTTTAATAACTTCACGGGCAACATCATCGGCACAGCCTTTACGACTGTTTCCGTCTAAATCGGCATAAAAACTCGGGATTTTTATATATCCAATTTTACTTTCTTTACCTATTATAAAGCTAAAAACCGAGTTTTCTTCGTCTTTCATGACTTGTTTTTCGATGTGAACATCAAAATTTTTGCCTGAGTTCCTTTTCAGCGTAAGCGTAAGACTTTTATTGGCTTCAGATAAAATCATGGTCGAAATAGATTCCAGAGAAGCACAGGAAACTTCAAGCTTTTCTTTATGATTAGAAACCGAAATAATCTGATCGCCTTTTTTTATTAAGCCAGTTTGGTAAGCAGGACCATTTGGATCAATTTCATGAACAATAATCTCATTTTTTTCATTAAGATTAACCGTCATTCCTAATGATAAGTGTTCTTTTGATAAAGATGCCACGAAACTTGATTTTGAATCATTACTGAAATAAGCCGTATGCGGATCAAAATAGGTGCAGAAAAAATTATATAAATTTTCCTCCTGTTTGGTTTTAGTTTCTAAAAGAGTGCTTATGCGACAGATTTCATTAGATAAAATCAACTTTCTTGATTTTGCTTCAATCGAATTAAAATTGGTTTTAATAGAATCTAAGTTGTTGCTTACTTCGGCTATATCATCCAGAATTTGATAACGAAGTTTTTTTCGCCATACTTTTTCCAGATCTTCTTTTTTAAGGTAAAATGGAAATGATTTTTTATAAAACCGAATAGTATCTTTCTTGGTATAATCAAAAGCAGTTGTCTGAATTTTTTCCAGAACTTCCTTAGTTCTTATTAATCCGTTAATATATTTTGCCGTAATATCAGTTAAAAAACTACAATCATTCTGAAGAATTAAATCGTCAATTTGTAAACGATATTTTGCAGATAATTCGTCATATTCACTTTTAAATAAAATATTTCGGGAAGGATCTAATTCATTTATTAAATTGTCGAATACGAATATAGATAAGCTGTCATCAACAGGTTTTGGTCTTAAATGTTCGGTTTGAATTACCGCGTTTATTTTATTCAGTATTTCGCATGTCTCTGCGCTATTTTGACTAAATAGTAAAGTAGTAAACAGTAAAAACAACGGCAAAAATTTTCTCATGAATTTTTAGGATCAACATTCTACCTTAAAATTACGGTAATTTTTTGATATTGGTTTACATTATTTATAAAAAATCTTACAGATAAATAATTTATTTTACCTGGAATAATAATGCATTTTTTAAGAAATTAGAGACTTAATTTTTAATTTGATCAAAAAAAAATGCATCACATAATGTGATGCATTTTAGTATAATATTCGTATAAAATTATTTCTTGTAAAACGGTAATTTAACCACTTTAGCAGGAACATCATTTTTTCTGATTCTAATGTAGATATCACTGTCAACAGTACTGTGAGAAGTTGTAACATAACCCAATCCAATACCTTTATTCATAGAAGGCGACATTGTTCCAGAAGTTACAATTCCAATAACATTTCCGTCAGCATCAACAATTTCATAATCATGTCTTGGCACGGCGCGCTCCTGCATTTCAAAAGCAACTAATTTTCTTGTAACGCCAGCTTCTTTTTGTTTTTTAAGCGCTTCAGAATTAGTGAAATCTTTAGTAAACTTTGTGATCCATCCTAAACCAGCTTCAAGCGGAGAAGTAGTATCATTAATATCATTTGCATAAAGACAGAATCCCATTTCAAGACGTAAAGTATCACGTGCAGCAAGACCAATCGGTTTAATTCCAAAAGAAGCTCCGGCTTCAAATACTTTATTCCAGATTTGTTCTACTTCATTGTTTTTGCAGTAAATTTCAAATCCGCCAGAACCAGTATAACCAGTAGCAGAAATAATTACATGATCGATTCCTGCGAAATCACCCACTTCAAAATGGTAATATGTTATAGCAGATAAATCCACAGAAGTCAAAGACTGCATCGCTTCAACTGCTTTTGGACCCTGAATTGCCAAAAGAGAATAATCATCAGAAATATTTCTCATTTCAACACCCAAATCATTGTGAGACGAAATCCAGTTCCAGTCTTTTTCAATATTAGAAGCATTTACAACCAGTAAATACTGCTCTTCTTTCATTTTATAAATAATCAAATCGTCAACAATTCCGCCTTCGTTATTTGGAAGACAAGAATATTGCGCTCTTCCAATTGTTAAAGTCGAAGCATCATTTGAAGTCACTTTCTGAATCAAAGCCAAAGCATTTGGACCTGTCAACAAAAATTCACCCATATGCGAAACGTCAAAAACGCCCACACCATTACGAACCGTTTCGTGTTCAGCATTAACCCCTTCATAAGTAATAGGCATGTTATAACCAGCAAAAGGAAGCATTTTAGCCCCTAAACCTTCATGTATGTGCGTAAGCGCAGTATTTTTCATTGTGTTGTTTTATAAAATTGTTTTGCAAATCTATTCAAAAAATATCGAATTTAGATGTCTTAAATTATAAATTTCGCAATAATTAGGAGCTATTTCCTGCTATCCGCTATATCTTTTTGTCTCGTTAAAGAAACGAGACAAAAAGGATACCGCTTCTATCAGGGCTATAACACTCGGTTTCAAAAGAACTAATTATGATTTCGATTTTTTATGTAATTTTAATGTATAAAAGCATTCCAATGAAAGAGCCGTATTTAATCACCAAAGAAGAAATTCAGAAATTATATAAACCTGTAAATCCTCAAAGTCACAAAGGAACTCAAGGACACGCGGTGATTATTGCCGGAAGTTACGGAAAGATAGGAGCGGCCGTTTTGGCCTCAAAATCCTGTCTCAAATCCGGATGCGGACTCGTAACTACTTTTATACCTAAATGCGGTTATCAAATACTCCAAACTTCCATTCCCGAAGTAATGACCATAACCGACGAAAACACCAATTTCATAACCAATATTCATTTGCCCTTAATTCCGCAGGCAATAGGATTTGGCCCCGGAATAGGAAAAGAACTTGGAACACAAAAAGCTTTATTTGAATTTTTGAGAGTAAACAAAATACCATTAGTTTTAGATGCCGATGCTTTAAACATTATTTCAGAAAACATTTCGTGGCTGGAATTAGTTCCCGAAGACACAATTCTAACTCCGCATCCAAAAGAGTTAGAACGCCTGATTGGCAAATGGAATTCAGAATCTGAGAAATTTCAAAAAACAATTGCTTTTTCGGAAAAATACAAAGTTATTGTCGTCATGAAAGGTGCGCCGACATTTATTATAAATCGAACTTCAGTTTATCAAAACACAACAGGAAATGCTGCTCTGGCAACCGCCGGAAGCGGAGACACCTTAACCGGAATACTCACAAGTCTTTTAGCACAAGGTTACGAACCCAAATATGCTTCAAAATTCGGGGTTTATCTTCATGGTTTAACTGCCGATTTGGCTTTGCCTAAAACTGGTTACGAATCTTTTACGGCTTCTACGATTATTAAGTATTTAGGTAAAGCTTTTTTGAGTTTGGAAGTTTAACCGCAAAGAGCGCTAAGGTTTACGCAAAGCACGCAATTTTTAATCTCGCGAAGTCGCAAAGTCGCAAAGTTTTTTTAATTCTTCGCGACTTCGCGAGCAAATCCTGCTCCAATATAAAACCTTTGCGAACCTTGCGTAAACCTTAGCGCCCCTTGCGGTTAAAAAAATCACTAAGTTTGTATTTATGAAAAACAACTTCGATCTCAGAACGGTAAACGTTACCCGTTATATAACCCCATTACGCGAGGGCGGTTCCTTACCTGCCTTAGCAGAAGCCGACGACGATTTTAAATACGTATTAAAATTTAGAGGTGCCGGACATGGCGTAAAAGCCTTAATCGCCGAATTAGTAGGCGGACAAATCGCAAAAGCCTTAAAATTACAATTACCGGAATTAGTTTTCGCCAATCTCGACGAAGCTTTCGGAAGAACAGAAGCCGACGAAGAAATTCAGGATTTATTACAGGGAAGTCAGGGATTAAATCTGGCGCTTCACTTTTTATCTGGCGCCATTACGTTTGATCCTGCCGTAACAACTGTCGATGCTAAATTAGCTTCTCAAATCGTTTGGTTAGACGCTTATATTACAAACGTTGACCGAACTTTTAAAAACACTAATATGCTAATTTGGCATAAAGAATTATGGCTGATCGATCACGGAGCTTGTTTGTATTTTCACCATTCCTGGAACAATTGGGAACAACATGCTAAAAGTCCGTTTGCGTTGATAAAAGATCACGTTTTACTGCCTCAGGCTTCACTTTTAAAAGAAGTTGATGAAGAGTTTAAAGCGATTTTAACGCCGGAAATTTTAGAAGAAATTGTAAACACAATTCCGCTGGACTGGCTTCAGTGGGAAGATGCCGATGAAACGCCGGAAGCTTTAAGAAATGTGTATTTGCAGTTTTTAAAGACACGATTAGCCAATTCAGAAATTTTTGTAAATCAGGCTCAAAATGCAAGATAATCACTTATACGAATATGCTGTGATTCGTGTTGTACCAAGGGTAGAGCGCGAAGAGTTCCTGAATATCGGAATTATTTTGTTTTGCAAAAAAGCCAAATTTATAAAGGTTCTTTTTCACTTAAATAAAGAAAAAATACAAGCCCTTTCTACCGATTTTGACATCGAACAGTTAGAATGCAATTTAACTTCATTAGTAAAAATCGCTAACGGAGCCAAAGATGGCGGTCCAATTGCTGAATTTGAAATTCCGGAACGTTTTCGCTGGTTAACCGCCATTAGAAGTTCGGCAATCCAGACTTCAAGACCTCATCCGGGTTTGTGTCAGGATTTAGAGAACACTATTCAAAGATTGTTTGAAGAATTAGTTCTTTAAAAGAGGTTCAAAGAGGCAGAGTGACAACGGGGCAAAGGTGTTAGCAACAGATTAATTAAAAAAAATATCTGCTCAATCTGCTTAAATCTTTTAATCCCGATAGCTATCGGGAGCGTGAAATAAAACTTTACGGTTAAATAAAAAACCACGAATCGCATATTACTGCAATCCGTGGTTTTAAACTAAAAACTAACTCATATATTTTTAAAAAGAACCGCAGATATTACCACCTAAAGTAGCTCCGGCATTTGCAGAAATATCAGATTTAACAGCACTTGCGTTTAATTTTACGATAGAATATGGAGGAGTAAAAGCAGTTCCGCTTCCAACTTTAGTTCCTGTTACGTTTGTAAATACATTGTCGCTGGTAACAGTTACGGCAGTATAACCACTCATTAAGTCGATTGGATTTTTTACGCCTTCAAAAACGTTGCTTTCTACGCGAATATCAGCCTCAAAACCTGCAGCAACACATTTGTTGCTTACTGTACTGTTAAAGAAGCTGTTTACAATGTGAACTTTACCAAAACGAACTCTAGGCATTCTTTCTTTACAGCCCGGTGCCCACCAGCATCTTGCAAAAGTAATTCTAAGTTTTCCGCGGTCAGCAGTTGCACCATCGCTTGAACCAATTAAGTTCGAATATCTATGATCGTCAGATCCTCCAGATCCTCCAGCTTTTGGCGGTTTTAAATAATGAAATTTAGAATACGTAACCGAAATATAATCTGATTTGTTTTTAATGTCAAAGTTTCCGTCAACACCGTCTCTAAATTCGCAGTGATCTACCCAAACGTTCGTACATTCGTCAAGAATGGCATTGTCCCATCCGTCAGTATCATACGCACCCGGGCCTTCAAAAATCAGATTTCTGATAATGATGTTTTTGCATCTTTTAATGTTGATGATTCCAGAAGCATCTTTAGTTTGATTTGTTGAAACCAGTTTTGCACCGTTGGCACCATAAATCGTTTTTCCGGTTTGATCCTGAAATGATAATCTTGTTGTAACGGTAATAGTTCCAGAAACCTTGATCACTTTTACAGAAGTGTTTTCGATAGCCGATTTCAGCTGTGCGTAAGTAGTAACCGTAGTTTCTGCCGAAGAACCTCCTCCGGTTGTTCCTCCATTTTGCGAAGCCCATCCGGGAACCGCTGCGCAATTTCCAACTTTAGCAGTCAGGTTACTGCCTTCTGGAGTTGTAGTTTCAATTGCTGTGCTTTGAGATTCTTGTTCCAAAGCTGCGTCCTCAGTATTACATGCCGTAAAACCGAGAGTCAATGTTAATAATAACATCGAAAGTGTTGATTGTAATTTCATTGTTTAAGTTTGGTTTGTGATTATTAAAAAAATTTAACGGCACAAATCTGGTTATAATTTGAAGGAAAAAAGTTGAACAAGTTCAAACTTTTGTAAAAATTTCTACGAAATATGTTTTTTTAACACTTGTTAATTTACAAAAAAGCAAAAATAAAGTACATTTACGTAATCGATTACATTTTCTAAGCCCCTACAAGAGAATGTATTGAGAAAGTATTTCCACAAACAAAAAACCACAACATGTACAACCTACTTAGACAAAACATTGAGCGAAAGATTCCGCTCACAGATGAAGAATGGGAGATAATTGTTTCGAAAGCTGAAATCATTAAACTGAAAAAAAATCAGTTTCTGCAAATCCAGAATTCTAATAACAGTTATGAGGGATTTATTTTGAAAGGATCATTTAAAACCTACATTCTAAACGAAAACGGAACAGAAACCGTTATTTTCTTTTCATTTGAAAATGAATGGATTTGCGATCTGGAAAGTTTTTATCATCAAAAACCAACTACGTACAACATTAAAGCTATTGAAGACAGCGAAATAGTAGTCATTGGTAAAATGCAAAAATCCTATTTGTTTGCAGTGATTCCAAAACTAATTAAGTTTCATGTATTTATGATTGAGCGTGCCAATGTTGCCATCCAGCAGCGCTTATTAGATGTTCTTCATAAAACCTCTAAACAGCGTTATCTTGATTTTAAGGAACGTTATCCAAAAAAAATAAGTTCGATAAACAACAAGAATCTTTCATCATATTTAGGAGTTTCGCACGAGTTTCTTTCGAAAATCAAGAGAACAGTTTCTTGATTGAGTTAAAATAAAATCTCGAAAAGTCGCAGAGTCGCAAAGTTTTGAACCATATAAGTAATATAAGTTCAATTAAGTAGAAAACTTAAAATTCTTATATTACTTATATGGTTGTTTTTTAAATTAGACTTTGCGACTCTGCGACTTTGCGAGATTAAAAAAACTTAGAGAATCTTTGTGCACCTCTCTGCGAATCTCTGTGGAATAAATCTTAAGACAACTTTTTCTCCAAATAAATAAACTCCAAAGGGAATTCAGAAACCGTAGTATGAATTTCACTTTCAGGAAAAGCTTCACGTTTGCCAGTATCTACATAACCGTGGCGTTTGTACCACGCAACCAATTCTTCTCGAACCGAAATCACTGTCATAATAATAGAAGATAAACTTAAAGATTTAGCATGATTTTCGGCTTCAGCCAAAAGCTTTTTACCAATTCCTCCGTTTTGAAGTTCTGGAGAAACCGTCAGCATTCCTAAATATAATTGATGTTCTTTCTTAACCAATAAAACTGATCCAATAATTTTATCGTTTTCAGTAAATTTCAGAATTGTATTTTTTGGATCAAGGAAAATTTCGGTCATTTCGGGTTCGTCGGTTCTTTTGCCTTCCAGTAAATGCGCTTCGGTTGTCCAGCCTTTTTTAGACGTTTCGCCTCTGTAAGCGGAATTTATTAAAATGGTTAATGCCGGAATGTCTTCGAGTAATGCTTTTGTAATCATGTTATTTTGTAAAATGTTAGATGTAAGGTTGAGTTTTTAGAAGACCGTAAAATTACAATTTGACAGCGAATGAAAAAGAAGATATTTTAATAAATGTAAGTAAATATTTAAATAAATTTGTAATGAATTGAAAACTAAATGGTATGGCAAGAATACATTTATTCGAGTTTGAAGATCAGCAATGGCTTCCGGAATTCATTAGAAATTACATGACCGATTTTTTGCAGTTTCTTTCTAACAAAACGGCCATGTACAAAGGAATTGTTCCTGTAATTGAAAAAGCTTTACAAGAAAGCCAAACCAATCGAATAATAGATCTTGCTTCGGGCGGCGGGGGCGGACTTATTTGGCTGAATAATGAATTGCGAAAAAACAATCCCGATTTAAAAATTCTGCTGACGGATTATTATCCAAACATTCCTGCTTTTGAACACACCCAAAAACAAGCCGATAATTTCGATTTTATAAGAACTTCTGTCGATGCCAAAAACGTTCCCGAAAACCTCAACGGACTCCGAACGCAATTTTTGTCCCTTCATCATTTTAAACCCAAAGACGCACAGCAGATTCTGCAAAATGCAATTGACAGCAACAGCTCGATTGCGATTTTTGAAGGGCAGGAGAGAAGCGTACCGAGTATTGTGGCCATGATTCTTTCGCCGATTAGTGTTTTATTGACAACGCCTTTTATCAGACCATTTAAAATTGGCAGAATCATTTTTACATATCTCATTCCCATTGTACCGCTTTTGGTTTTGTGGGATGGTGTGGTTTCGTCTTTAAGAACCTATTCTGTTGATGAAATGAACGAATTGATTTCTAAGCTCAATAACAAGGAAAGTTTTAATTGGGAAGTTGGAAAGGTAAAATCCGGGCCTGCGAAGATTTTGTATTTGGTTGGGACGAGGAAAGCCGCTTAAATAGAACGCGGATGAAACAGATTTGCTTTCGCAAAACGCGGATTTACGCAGATTTTATAAAATAAAAAATCCATTTAAATCCGCGTCTTCGTGATAACGAATCCGTTTTATGATGCTGTGCGAAGTCTCCGACTTCGTACCCGCACCTAATATTCCGTTCCAATTTTATATACTTTGCCTTGTAGATTATTGGAACGGGTACGAAGTCGGAGACTTCGCACAGCAATCGTAATACTTCACAGAGCGGAGTTACAAATTGAATTTTAGTTATTTCTCTTCAAAAGATTCTATTAAAGCCAATTGTTTTTTTATTCTTTCGATAATTTTTAAATCACTGTCGCCGTGAATATCCCTTATATTATAATTTGGATTTCTTGGATCAGTAGTTTTTTGAAATTCATTAATTTGAAGATTAAAAAGTGCTTGTCCAAATCTTAGGCTTGGATTCTTTTCTAAATAAGATTCCAGTAATTTAAGTATAATTTTATGTTCTTGTTTCATTTATCATCAATATTAGATTGAGTTCTTTGATTTTCAAAAAAAAAGTATAGGATTAGTAATGAATTTCATCGCCATTAATAATAGATTATTTTTTTTAATATATAAAATTAATTCTTGCATGCATGAGCAAGACGCTCGCAATAGCAGGAAATCTTGAATTGCCTACAGCTTTAGCTGTTGGAACAAAGTTATGCGAGAAAATGGCTTTAGCCTAATCTTTTATATAAATTATGAAAAGCGTATCTTACAAAAAAGAATCTGTTTTTTACCGAAATCTATTTTCGTTTCAGAATTTTAAATATCTTTGAATTATGAGTACAGCAACAAAACCCAGACATATCGGCAGAAATATAAGCCGTATCAGAGAACTTAAAGATATGAAACAGGAAGCACTGGCACAGGCTTTAGGAATGAGCCAGCAGGCAATTTCTGTTATTGAAAACAGCGAAACGGTAGACGAACAAAAACTAATTGAGATTGCAAAAGCTCTTGAAGTTTCTGTTGAAGCTATTAAGAACTTTTCAGAAGAAGCGGTTTTTAATATTATTGGAAATACTTTTCAAGATCACGGCGCTATTACTACAGGTAATTATAATTGTAATTTTAATCCTTTAGATAAAGTGGTTGAACTTTACGAACGTTTGGTGCAAGCTGAAAAAGATAAAGTTGAATATTTAGAGAAATTATTAAACGGGAAATAATCCGTTTTTTGAAGATATATTGAAATGAGAAGAGATCTTTTTGTGAAGGTCTTTTTTTTATGCGTTTTATGTTAGTGAGAGGTTTGTATTAATATGAGTTTCTAAAGTAAATGTTTTAGACTTTTTTTATAACCAACTTCTTTAGCAAGATGAAGAACTGTTTTTAATGTTAATTTTGGGCCTGAATAGTTTAAATTTCCGTAACAATCGTTTAATAGATTAGTTGACTTAATTTCGCTGTGTAATTGATTATCTAATCTGCAAATTTGTAAAAAAAGATCTTTTCCAATTTCATAGCTAAAAGATGAAGAAATTGCAAAAGCAACATTTCTCCAGTTTAAATAATTATGTGTTATAGACTTATTTTTAAGTTTCAGAAATGCTATAATGTCAGATAATAATTTTAGATCTTCTTTTCTATCTACTTCACTTGAATAAATATAAGTTTTTAAAATTTGTTTTTTTACTTCAGTATTGTTTGTTAGCGAACTTTTTTCAATTATAGGTTTGTTATATGTTATTGATTTTGGGTTGTAATGGATTTCTGGATCCCATGATGTAAAACAAAGTCTCGTTATATCACTTCCACTTTTATCAATTTCAGTTTGGTAATTTTTTAAAAAATATTCACTTAATGACTTAAAAATTTCTTTATGTTGATTGATATTCGAGTTTATTTTTATCAAACCTTTTAAACCTAAGCCGGAAGGAGATTTCCATAAAGCTAAAATATATTTATCATTTGATAATTTGCTTTTAAGTGATATTAATTCAGCTTCTGTAAGTTTATCAATATCTATTATCATCAACTCATTGTAGTTTTGTAAGTTTTCAAGTTTTCTGCCATTTTTAAAAACTCCACAATATGTTACTGAAGGTAATTGATTTTTTAAATTAGTGTATAATTCTTTATCGTTTTTACTATATGCTTTTCTACATTCTGAAATAATATTTTGAAATACGCCAGTTTTAATATTTTTTAATTCTTCGAAAAGAGAAATTTCGGAATTCATTTTGGGATTTTTTAGATTCAGAAATCTTGATATTTTTATATCTTTTGGCTTTTCCATAAATGAATTGTAAGTTAATTAATCTAATATTCTATATTTGAAATTTCTTAAACTATATTTCAATGACATTAGAACAGATAACACTAGCTTATAGAAGATTAAAATCACATGTTTATCATGAAAATTCATTATCAGTTTTAATGAGCATTGCAGAATACGAAGATGATGAAATTGATTCAAAATTATCGAAATTATTTCAAAAAATTCAAAGTTATCAATCAAACGATAAAAGTTTAATTAATGAATTACTTGATGAGATTAAGTTTTCATTAATGCCGAAATCTTTTTCCGATGATCGTATTGATGGAACTGGTTTCTTGTATACTAATCAAAACAAGAAAAAAGAATATTTAGTTGATAGAGTTACGGTATTTATAGATTGTCCTGTGGAAATTCATATAATTTCAGTTTTATGGATTATGTTGATTGGTAAGTATTTAGATAAAGAACTTGGTCCGTACTGCTACGGAAATAGATTAGAAAGGAATGCCGATGATGATTTTGAAGAGAATTCAATAAAACTTTTTAAAAAATATTACATCAATTATTCTCAGTGGAGAGATGAGGGTATTCAAACAGCAAAAGATCTTCATAAAATAGGATTAGATGTTTCAATTTTAAATTTAGATATTAAAAATTATTATAACAGCGTTGATTTTGACTTAAATAAGTATGAGGAAAAAATACCAAATGAGTATAAATGGTTAAATAAATTGTTGATAGAAATTCATTCTGCTTACTCAGAAATATTGACTGTAAATAAAATTATCTCGTCAAATAAAAAAATATTACCTATAGGATTGCATTCATCAACTATTTTATCAAATTTTTATCTAAATAATTTTGATTTTTCTGTAAAGAATATACTAAAGCCTGCATATTACGGTAGATATGTTGATGATATTATTTTGGTTTATGCTAATCCAAAAATTAAAGAGCAAAATGTCTTAGAAAATTTTATAATAGATAATTTAATTTCTGAAGATGTTCCAGTAAAAAAGAGTGATGAAATAGAGAAGCTAAAAGGAGATTTTTTTATTTACGTTGAAAGTAATAAACTGTACTTTCAAACAAAAAAGGTTAAATTGTATAATTTTAATAAAGATGAATCTGTAAAATTACTTGAAAAATTTGAAGCTGAAATTAAAAAAAATAGTAGTGAATTTAGATTTGAACCAGAATCAGAAAATATTTTAGATGATTTTGAAAATTCTTCTTATAAATTAACTTATTCTGATACTATTAATAAGTTTAGATCAGTAGATAGTTTGTCAATTGATAAACTGGGTATATCAAAACATTTATCGAAATTAATTAGTGCAACTAAAATATCTAATGAAATTGACATTAATATTAAACAAAAATTATTTAATCAAATTAAGGAATGTTTTTCAGGACAAAGAGGTCTAGAATTGTCATCTCTTTGGGAAAAAGTTTTTAATTTTTACACAATACATAATGCTATTGAAGAAATAATAGACTTCACTAAAAATCAAATTATTGCTATAATTAGTATTAAGAAAACACTAAGTTCTGATGAAATAACGGATGATTTATTAGCTGATTTGAAAGAAAATCTATTAATACATTTAGCTAATTGTTGTGCAATGGCTTGTTCTTTGAACAAAGGATGGTTTACTGACAAAGTATTAAATAAAATAGGAGCATTAGATACAAAAAACCAGCATAATGCTATAATAAATGCTTTGTCTTTTGAGCATATTGTACCAAAGACTAATGCAATTATAAAAGCGAATCTTCTTAGGCATCATTTAATATATTATCCTTTACTTAATTACTGTAAACATCCGAACGGTATCAACTTTTTGAGTAAAAAACTTTATGATAAGGATTTCGACTTTGATGAAAAGAAAATTAATTACTCTCCTAGGTTTGTTCATTATAATGAGTTGTCGCTATTCTACCAATTTAAAAATATCTTTCATCCTTCAGATAAAAGTTATGAAGTATTGATAAAAAGAACTTTTGATGATTATTTATTTTTTAATAAGCTAAATTCCCCTTCATATGAACCATATTTTCCTTCATCCAGTGAGTTAAATAAAGAATGTATTGAAATTAAGGTCCAGAAAAATTCACAAATTCCCGGTAAGTTAAGAATAGGAATTGTTAATTCAAAGACATTATTGAATCATTCAATAAGCTCGATGAAAGATATGCCTATTTTAAATTATGAAAGATTTGACGAGATAAATCATATTTTAAATCAAAGTTTAAAAAGACAAAAATCAGATTTGATTGTTTTTCCCGAGATATCTGTGCCTTATCAATGGTTACCTCACCTTACAATGTTTTCAAAAAAGAACAATGTTGCAATAATTTGTGGTTTAGAACATATTACCAATAAGGAAAAGGAAGTTTTAAATTATGTGGCAACTATATTGCCATTCAAGTATAAAAATTACAATAATGCTTTTGTAGATTTAAGATTGAAAAAAGACTATTCACCTGAAGAAACAAGGCAAATAGAAGGCAGAAAAGGTTTTATAGTTCCCTATAAAAAAATGGATGACGAACCATTAAGGTTGTATAGTTGGAATAATATTTATTTTAGTGTTTTTAATTGTTTTGAATTAGCTGACATAAGAAAACGTGCAATGTTTAGAGGTAAGGTTGATTTTGTAGTAACAGTGGAATATAATAGGGATACAAATTACTTTTCTAATATTACTGATTCAATTTCTAGAGATATACATGCTTATATAATACAAGTCAATACTTCTGAATATGGGGATAGTAGAATAACACAACCTTCAGATTCATCAACGAAAGATATTTTGAAAATAAAAGGAGGTGATAATGTTTCTTTAATAACATCTTGTATTAATATTAAAGATTTAAGAGAATTTCAAAAACTAAATTATACATTACAGGAAGGAAATAGAAATTTCAAATATACACCTCCAAACTTTAAAATGGATAATCGTGAATAATTTGAATAACTCTATTTTTTTATTAAATATAAAAGCCACGATTTTGAAAATTAATCGTGGCTTTTAAAAATCTGTAAATAAATTATAATTTACCCCAAGAAATCCTTCAACTCCTCATAAGTACCAATCTTCAAACTAACTTTCTCCTCATTAATAACACTCTCAATTTGTGTTGGAATCGGAAGTGTAATTCCTAGCGCCGGTTCAACAACATCTAAGAATTTAATTGGGTGAGCGGTTTCTAAGAAAATACCAAGGGCATTAGGATATTTTTCAAGCTCTTTTTTGAGACCTAAATAACCCACAGCGCCGTGAGGTTCTGCGATATAACCGTCGGTTTTGTAAATTTTCTTCATGGCTTCAAGCGTTTGTTCATCTGTGTAGCTGTAAGAAGAGAAATCTTTTTCGAAAGCTTTTAAATCATTATTGTATAATTCCTGAATTCTAATAAAGTTACTTGGGTTTCCAACGTCCATGGCGTTAGAAATGGTTGCTTTAGAAGGTTTCGGGTCGTATTTTCCGTTTTCTAAGAATCTTGGCACCGTGTCGTTTACGTTTGTCGAAGCTACAAAATGCTCAATTGGCAAACCTAATTTCTTTGCCATAATTCCGGCACAGATATTCCCAAAATTGCCGCTTGGGCAGGAGAAAACCAATGGTTTGTTTTGGCTCTTCAATGCTTTGTAAGCAAAGAAGAAATAAAACATCTGTGGCAACCAGCGCGCAATATTAATAGAGTTTGCCGAAGTCAGGTTTTTGTGTGCCAAAGTTTCGTCTAAAAACGCTTTTTTCACCATATCCTGACAATCGTCAAAAACACCGTCAACTTCCAAAGCTTTAATGTTTTGTCCTAAAGTAGTCAATTGTTTTTCCTGAATATCGCTCACTTTTCCAGACGGATATAAAATGACAACATCTACGCCGTCAACGCCTAGAAATCCGCTTGCAACGGCTCCGCCTGTATCGCCCGAAGTTGCTACTAAAACAGTGTTTTTAGCGTCTTTTTTGTCTTTATTGAAATAACCCAGACAACGTGACATAAATCGCGCTCCAACGTCTTTAAACGCCATTGTAGGTCCGTGGAATAATTCTAACGAATAGATTCCGTCTTCGACTTTCACAACAGGAAAATCAAAAACCAAAGTTTCGGCAATGATTTCTTTTAGTTTTGCTTGTGGTATTTCGTCGCCAACGAATTGTTTAATCGCTTCAAAAGCAATTTCTTCGTGGCTTAAACTTTCGATTTTATCAAAAAATGAAGCATCAAGAGGCGTAATGCTTTCCGGGAAATATAATCCTTTGTCACTCGCTAATCCTTGTATTACAGCTTCCTGAAAAGAAACTTTTGGGGCATTATGGTTTAAACTGTAGTATTTCATTATTTTAGATTTTAGATTTTAGATTTTAGATTTGAAAAGAAAATTCCAAATTTTAAATCCCAAATTCCAATGGTTTATGTTTTTTAACCGCAAAGAGCGCAAGGTTTTTGTTTTTTTTGAAAACGCAGAGAACGCAAAGCTTTGTGGTACTATTTTTATTTCAATAATTATTTAAGCGCATTTTTTGTCATTTCGACGTTAGAAGAAATCTCCACGAGAAGCTCGACAAAGATTGGATTCGCATTGCGGAGTTACTTGCGAAGATTTCTCCTCCGTCGAAATGACAAACTGTACTTGCTATACTTTGCGTCTTCACTTTGCGCGGGCTTCTCCCGAAGTCTCGGGACACTCAGCCTGACAAACGTTACTTTTAAATGAACTTATATTATATGGTTTTATTTTCTTTTATAAAATCCTAACTCCATCCGGATTAATCTTCGAAACGTGAATTTCATATGGTAAATTCATTTTTTCGTAGACATCGCTCATGGCTTTGGCGATTTGGTCTGCTGTTTCTTTTCCTTTGCTTAAAGCGAAAATCGACGGACCAGAACCTGAAATTCCAGAACCTAAAGCGCCGTTTTCGTAAGCGGTTTTTTTGATCTGGTCGAAACCTGGAATCAAAACACTTCTAAGTGGTTCTACGATTTCGTCATGAAGCGAACGTCCGATTAAGTCGTAATCTTTAGTGTAAAGACCAGCGACTAATCCGCCTACATTTCCCCATTGCGTGATGGCGCTTTTTAGGGAAACATTTTGTTTTAAAACCGAACGAGCGTCAGACGTTTTTAATTCGATTTGTGGATGCACCACCGTTGCGAATAATTCTTCCGGACTGTCAATTCTGATAATATCTAGCGGAGCATAACTTCTTACCAAAGTAAAACCGCCTAACAGAGCAGGAGCAACGTTGTCGGCGTGCGCGTTTCCGCTGGCTAATTTCTCGCCCTGCATCGCAAACTGAACCAAATCTTTACGAGAATACGGTCTGCCCAACAATTCGTTGATTCCGAAAACTGCTCCGGCAGAACTTGCCGCACTCGATCCGATTCCGCTTCCGGCTTTGATATGTTTGTAAATTTCAATTTCAAATCCGAAATCTAATTCGTCAAGAGTTGCTAACATCGCCAAAGCTGCCACACCTGAAACGTTTTTTTCGGTTTCAAGCGGTAAATCGGCACCGACGATTTTAGTAATTCGAACGCCTTTCTGATCTGATTTTCGAACAATCATTTCATCGCCCGCATTGTCTAAGCAAAGTCCCAAAACGTCAAATCCACAAGAAAGATTGGCGATAGTTGCTGGGCAAAATAATTTTATTTCCATTTTTTGTTGTTTCAGGTTTCAGGTTTAAAGTTTCAAGTTGCCAAACTTTGTGAGCTTAACCGCAAAGTTCGCAAAGGTTTTTCGCAAAGCACACAAGGAAAAAAACAAGACTTTGCGAACCTTGCGTAAGCCTTTGCGTGCTTTGCGGTTAAACTTCAAACCCGAAACAAAAATTTATATATTACCTATACGAATTACATCCGCAAAAATTCCTGAAGCGGTAACGGCTGCACCGGCACCGGCTCCTTTTATTAATAATGGCTGATCTACGTAACGATCGGTGTAGAAAAGCACGATATTGTCTTTTCCTTCTAAATTATAGAAAGGATGATCTTTCGGGATAAATTGCAGACCAACGCTTGCTTTTCCGTTTTCGAATTGCGCTACGTATTTCAATCTTGAATCTTTTGCTAAAGCTTCTTTGTAAATATTTTCAAAATGAGAAGCGTGTTTAATTAACGAAGCAAAAAAGTCATCGTTGTTTGTTGTTGCTAAACATTCAGCTGGCAGGAACGATTCGTTTGCAATGGCGTCAATATCCATTTCGTAACCGCTTTCGCGAATTAGAATCAGAATTTTACGCGCAACGTCGATTCCGCTTAAATCGATTTTTGGATCTGGTTCTGTGAAACCTTGAACTCCGGCTTCTTTTACCACATCGTGGAAAGAATTGTTTTCATCAAAATTGTTGAAAATAAAGTTCAGACTTCCAGATAAAACCGCTTGAATTTTATGCACTTTATCTCCAGATGCAATCAGATTTTTTACGGTATCTATAATTGGTAATCCCGCACCAACATTTGTTTCAAATAAAAACGGAGCGTTGTACTGACGAGATAAGCTTTTCAGTTTTTTATAATTATCATAAGCCGATGAACACGCAATTTTGTTACACGTTACAACCGCAATACTTTCTTTTAGGAATTTCTCGTACATTTCAGAAACACTCGCATTTGCTGTAATATCTACGAAAATACTGTTACGTAAATTTAGTTCTTTCGCTCGAGCGATAAATTCTGTTGCAACGGCATGTTCTCCTTTTTCAAGAGTCGACTGCCAGTCTTTTAAAGAGATTCCGTCTTCATCAAAAACCATTTTTCTTGAATTTGATAAAGCAATTACGCGAACATTAATCTTTAAAACATCTTTCAAGAATTTCTTCTGGCTGTGAATCTGCTCGATGAATTTTTCACCCACATTTCCAACACCCATTACAAATAAATTCAGCTGTTTGGTGTTTTCTTCAAAGAAGTTTTCGTGTAAAGTATTTAGTGCTTTTTTAACGTCTCTTTCGTTAATTACAGTCGAAATATTTCTTTCAGAAGCGCCTTGTGCAATCGCGCGGATGTTTACGTTGTTTTTTCCTAAAGTACTGAACATTCTTCCGCTTAAACCTTGGTGATTTTTCATGTTTTCGCCAACCAAAGCAATAATGCAAAGGTCTTTTTCTACATAACAAGGATCGATTTTATTCTGCGAAATTTCGATTTCAAAAGCTTTGTTGATTGCAGCTTCGGCATTATCAGCATCAGAATTCAGGATTCCGATACAAATTGAATGTTCAGAAGAAGCCTGAGTAATAAAAATAACGTTGATTTTTTCCTGAGATAATACTTCGAACAAACGTCTTGATGAACCCGCAACACCAATCATTCCCGGACCTTCAAGTGTTAAAAGCGAAATATTATCAATATGGCTGATTCCCTTTACAACTGTATCTTTTGAAGAAGGCTGACTAGAAATCAAAGTTCCTTCGGCTTCTGGCTCAAAAGTATTTTTAATTAAAATAGGAATGTTTTTTCTTAAAACCGGCTGAATCGTTGGCGGATATAAAACTTTAGCTCCAAAGTGCGATAATTCCATCGCTTCTTGGTACGAAATAGTCGCAATTGGCTGTGCTTGTTTTACAATTTTTGGGTTTGCAGTAAACATTCCGTTTACGTCAGTCCAGATTTCCAATTGCTCCGCATCAAGTGCTCCTGCGATAATAGCAGCAGTATAATCAGAACCGCCGCGGCCTAAAGTTGTAGTGATTCCGTCTTGAGTCTGCGAAATAAATCCAGGCAGAATATTGATTTGAGCTTCGTTATTTTTGAAATATTCCTGAATTAAATTATTAGAAACTTCAAAGTTTACAACCGCTTTTCCGTAATTATGGTCTGTTTTAATTAATTCGCGGCTGTCTTTATAAACCGCATTTTTTTCAATCTGCTGAAATGCCTGTGCGATTATAAATGAAGAAAGTAATTCTCCAAAACTTAAAATAGTATCGGCAGTTCTTGGTGATAATTCACCTAAAAGGAAACAGCCGTCAAGTAAAGTTTCTAAATGGTTGATGATTCTTTTTACGTGGCTTAAAAGACTGCTTTGCTCGCTTACCGGAATCAGTTCTTTTAAAGTATCAAGGTGTTTTTTCTCGATTTCAGCAACAATTTCTCTAAAGCTTTCGTCATTAGCCGCTGCTTTTGCCGCCGCCGACTGTAGTAAGTCAGTCACTTTGCTTAAAGCCGAAACTACTACAGCAACTTTATCCTGCTGCGATTTTTGTTTAACAATTTCGAGAACGAGTTTTATATTTTGAGCATTGGCTACAGAAGTTCCGCCAAATTTTAATACTTTCATTTTTTTTGTTTTTAGGTGCAAAGGTTTTGAGTGACAAAGGTTCAAAGTTGATCAACCGTGAAACTGAAACTGAAAACTGCGACTTTTTTTTCTTCTTTGTAAATGTTTCTATGTATCCATTACCTTTCTTCTTTTGCGAAAAAAGTATAGACAATCAGGATTATATGTAAAAATGTATACCCCTAAGGGGTAGTAGTTGTTGTAGTAGAAATTGTGGTAGCAGCAATTGCAACTCTTGTTTGAGCTGTAATAATTGTAGATTGATATTTTATGCTGTTACTTTTCATTTTTGATTTTTCAAAAGTACAGCTTTTTATAAAAGTTAAAAACTTCAAAAGCCTTTTTACGAATATTTTAATAATTCAAATCTCAACAATTCAATATTGAGTATTTGTTAAAATTAAATATGTTAAGTTGTCGTTTTAATATATTTATGATTATGGTTTATTGACTTTTGCCCAAACAAAGGTTTGATTTTTAAAGGAAATTTGAACTAAAATTACCAGTCGCGCGCTTTTTTATGATTGAGAAATAAATAAAAGGCAAGAATCTCTTTTGAAGAAATTTTAATTATTGTGATAAAATGTTGCTTTTTAATATTGATTTGTTGAATTTTGACGTTTTAAAATTTGAAATCATCATGAGAGAAATCCATTATATAAGTACAGATACTATAACTTTAGAAACGCTTCATGAAATTTTGGCAAACAACAAAATGCTCGAATTATCAGAAGAAGCTAAAGTAAACGTTCAAAAATGCCGTGATTATTTAGATAAAAAAATGGCATCGCATACGGCACCTATATATGGAATTAATACTGGTTTTGGATCGCTTTACAGCGTAAAAATCTCAAATGAAAATTTATCTAAGCTTCAGGAAAACTTAGTAAAATCGCATGCCTGCGGAACAGGAGAAGAAGTTCCTGCCGAGATTGTAAAAATGATGCTTTTGCTTAAGATTCAGTCTTTGAGCTACGGACATTCTGGAGTTCAGTTAAAAACTCTGGAGCGTTTGGTTGATTTTTATAATAATGATATTCTGCCGATAATTTATACTCAGGGTTCACTTGGAGCTTCTGGAGATTTGGCGCCTCTGGCACATTTGTCGTTGCCGTTAATAGGTGAGGGAAAGGTGTTTTTTGAGGGAAAACAAATGGATTCTGCCGATGTTTTAAAACATTTTAACTGGGAACCAATTGTTTTAATGTCAAAAGAAGGTTTGGCTTTATTAAACGGAACTCAGTTTATGAGTGCTTACGGAGCTAATATTTTAATTAAAGCTTATAAATATTCGTATCTGGCGGATTTAATTGGAACAATTTCTCTAGAAGGTTTTGATGGAAGAATCGAGCCATTTAACGAATTGATACATTATATACGTCCGCATAAAGGACAAATTGTGACCGCACAGCGTATTACTGAATTCTTAGACGGAAGCGAAATTATTGTTCAGGAAAAGAAACACGTTCAGGATCCGTATTCTTTCCGTTGTATGCCTCAAGTTCACGGTGCTTCAAAAGATGCCATTGATTATGTTCGAAAAGTATTTAAAACCGAAATCAATTCAGTTACTGATAACCCTAATATATTTATAGAAGCTGATCAGATTATTTCTGGTGGAAATTTCCACGGACAGCCTTTGGCTCTTGCGTTAGACTTTTTAGCAATTGCTCTGGCAGAATTAGGAAGTATTTCAGAAAGAAGAACCTATCAGTTAATTTCGGGATTACGTAATCTTCCTGCATTTTTAGTAGATAATCCGGGGCTTAATTCAGGATTTATGATTCCGCAGTATACTGCTGCAAGTATTGCCAGCCAGAATAAACAATTGGCAACTCCGGCAAGTATCGACAGCATTGTTTCGAGCAATGGTCAGGAAGATCACGTAAGTATGGGAGCCAACGGAGCTACAAAAGCCTTACGAATTTTAGATAATTTAGAGCGTATTCTGGCTATTGAATTATTGAACGCATCGCAGGCAATTGCTTACAGAGAGCCTTTAAAATCCAGTGATTTTATTGAAATGTTCCTAAGCAGCTACAGAGAAGTTGTGCCTTTGGTTAAAGAAGACAGAATCTTACATAATGACATAGAAAACACAGTGTTATTCTTGAAGAGTTTCCAAATAGAAAACGATTTGTTAACAATGGCTTAACATTGCAAAGTATTAATGGAAGTAATTTTGCACTATCAAAAATAAAAAAATGTCAATAAACAGTATTTTCCAATTTTTAGTGCCGAAAGACAAGAAATTCTTTCCACTTTTTGAAGAAGCTTCAAGCAATTTAATTGAATTAGCTTCTAACCTTCACGAAGCTGTAAACCTTCCATTAAAAGAAAGAGAAGTTCTTTTTCAAAAAATTGACGAATTAGAACAAAAAGGCGAAGACATTACACGTCAGACCAATTTAGAATTAAGCAGAAACTTTATTACTCCATTTGATAGAGAGGATATTCATACATTAATTACGTCTATCGATAACGTTGCTGATTACCTTCACGGTGCAGCAAGCCGTATGAGATTGTATCAGGTTGATAAGATTACAAAATCAATCAGAAAGATGACAGAAATTAACCTTGAAGCTTGTCAAAACATTGACAGTGCTGTAAAAGAGTTAAGAAATTTAAAGAATTTCAAAGTCATTAAAGATGCTTGTGCGAGAATTAATAAGCTTGAGAACAAATCTGATAATGTTTATAATAAAGCAGTTTTTGAAATATTTGAAAACGAAACAGACGCTAAAAGTATTATTAAATACAAAGAAGTGTTATCTGTTTTAGAATCAGCAACAGACAAATGTAAAAGTGTTGCCAACATACTAGAATCTATTTCTGTAAAACATTCTTAATTCAATCTTTCATTCTGAAGTTATAATTTTATGACGCTACTTATATTAATTATAGTACTGGCCTTAATTTTTGATTACATCAATGGTTTTCATGATGCGGCAAATGCTATAGCGACTGTTGTTGCCACAAAGGTTTTGACACCTTTTCAGGCCGTTGTCTGGGCAGCATTTTTTAACTTTTTGGCTTATTGGGTTTTTGGGTTTGGTGTTGCCGATACTGTTGCTAAAACAGCGCACACCATGGAAATAAACCTGGTTGTAATTCTCGCAGGAGTAATTGCAGCAATTTGTTGGAATTTATTGACTTGGTGGTTAGGAATACCTTCAAGTTCTTCACATACTTTAATTGGAGGTTTTGCCGGAGCAGCCGTTGCACACGCAATTGCAGTTCATGGTTTTTCTGGTTATGTTGGAGAAGACGGAGCAACACATTACTGGTACGAAATTGTAAGCTGGTATAAGGCAGGAAAAGACGGGGCGATGCCTTCGGGAGTTCTTATTATTATTGCCTTTATTGTTCTTGCGCCATTATTAGGAGCTTTGGCTTCGTATTTAATTTCTATCTGGTTGTTAAATGCTTCTCGTAAAACAATTGGACCTAAAATTTTTACTGCAGCTTTAATGATCGCTACGATTGTTTTTGTGTACTATCAAATGGTACCTTACGATAAGATCGATAAACCAAGATTTGATTCTCATTTTTGGAGTGTTGCTTTTGAGGCTCACAATATTAAATGGTTTTTAGTTGCTTTTATTATCCTGACAGTTAGTGCATTTTGTTTAATATTTAGTAGTTTAAATCTTCATCAGGCTGATGCTGCTTTAAAGAAAATGCAGTTATTATCTTCTGCGGCATTTAGTTTAGGTCACGGGGGTAACGATTCGCAAAAAGTAATGGGTATTATTGCTGCAGCCGTAGCGGTTTATATCAACACAAATCATGGCGTACATATGGACGAATGGCTCGATGTTGTTTTACCAAATGAAGACTTAGGTATTAAAGGACAAATGCCAAGCTGGATTCCGTTAGCATGTTATTCTGCTATTGCAGCAGGAACATTAAGCGGTGGATGGAAAATCGTAAAAACAATGGGTTCTAAAATTACTAAAGTAAGTTCGTTTGAAGGTGTTGCAGCAGAAACTGCAGGAGCTTTGACACTTTACTTTACAGAACACTTAAAAATTCCGGTAAGTACAACGCATACTATTACAGGTTCTATTATTGGTGTTGGATTAACAAAACGTGTGTCTGCAGTTCGCTGGGGAGTTACAGTAAGTTTAATCTGGGCTTGGATTTTAACTATTCCAATTTCGGCTATATTGGCAGGTTTGGTTTACTTTATTCTAAGTATTTTTATGTAATAAACTGATGTTTTAAAATGTGAGATAATCACATTTTGTCTGCATATAAAAGCCGGTTTCAATTTTGAAATCGGCTTTTTTTTTTATATGTTATTATTGTCTTTTATTGAAAGTTTTATAATTTTTAGGGGATATTTTTTAAATGAAATAATAAGATCTTTGCCGAAAAATGAGCGGTAATTTTTAGCTCTATATGTTCAATTTAAAATAAAAAAAAGTGCAAAGATTTAATGGTTATGCAGCAGTAATAATCGCTGTATTATTTACAAGTATTACTTTTTATTCATGTAATAGTAAACCTGATGATATGAGAGAGGTTCATTTACAAGAAGATCAAAAAAAAGTTACTGACAATCCGGATCAAAAAACAGATTCTATTTCCTATTTTCTAAAAGACTGTGTAATAAAATCATTAACAGGTATTAAAACAGATGAATTGAAATATTATTCAAAAGAAAAAAACGATACTATAATGATAATCGTAAAAGTAGGAGATATGAAAGGAATTGAAAAATCTTCAAGAAAAGAATTATTATTTGCTGTTGAAGATTGTTTAAAAGCTGTTGACTATTTTGCGAATAAGAAAATTTACATTGATGTTGAAGGAAGGTATAATACCTTATTAGTAAAAACTCCTGTAGAATCTGATTTAGATGGTAAATTTGCTAAAAAAAGCCTTCTTTTGCCGTTTTATGGAAAATCAGTAATACCAAATAAAGAAACTGAAAATCACTAAGTTTATAACATAAACTAAATAGAAAGAATGGCTGAGAAGCTGTTCTTTTTTATTTTTGAAAAACTATAATTATTGACATTAAAACTATAAGGATTATTATGGACTTTAAGGTAACAAACCAAATAGAAAGAATTAAAAATAAGCTGGTTCTGGCAAAAGAATCAGATCATGATTTTAAAGTATTTGGAGCAAGATCACATAAATATGAAATAGGACCAACAGTTCCTGCTGATGAAGTTTTAAAATTTGAAAAAGAATATGATTTAGAGCTTCCGGAATGTTATAAAGCATTTTTACTGCATATTGGGAATGGAGGCATATCGTATCAAAATTCTGCAGCCGGACCTTCTTATGGTATTTATCCCTTAGGAGAATATATAAATGAATTTGTATACGATAATCCTGAAAATTATTTAAAAAATAACTGTATGCTTTATCCTAAAATGACAGAAGATGAATGGAAGGGATTAAATAAAACGATTGACGAAAATGATAATATTTCAGACGAAGAATTTGATATTGAGTTAGGAAAACTTTTTGCCGGAGTTTTGCCTATTGGAAGTCAGGGATGTACTTATTATTACGGGCTGATTTTGAACGGAAAATTTAAAGGACAGGTTGTGGGGCTGGATTTAGACAGGCAAAAACCATATTTTATTTTTGAATCTAATTTTTTAGACTGGTATGAACGTTGGCTTGACGGTATTGTAAATGAAAATATAAAAAATGAAAACCCGGATTTGTTTAATTATACATTAAGCGGAACTGTAGAACATATTTTAGAAGTTTATTTCTCAACAAATCAGAGTGAAATCAAAATCGAATGTTTGAATGGTTTATTAGGTAAAAAAAATCTTGATATAAAAACTTTAGATGTTTTAGCATCAGAATACAAATCCAATACTGGAGAGATAAAAAGAAAAATCATTTATATATTGACTATGATCGATTATAAATATGCTTTTGATTATTTAATGGATTATTCAAAAGAAAACCTGCTGGCAGTTTTTCAATCTGTAATTTGGTATGCAAAAGATAAGAGTAGTGATTGGTTAGAAACAATAAAGAATAACATTAGAAATATAAATGATGCTGAAACTTTTAGGTTTGGTACTTATGTGTTAAAGGAAATAAATATTGATTACGCACCAATTATTATTCCGTTTACTTCTCATGCTGATGAAAGTATAAGAGTGAATGCCTATTATTCTTTAGGACTTTTGAAAAACAAAAAAGATTATGTTGAAACTTTTATTAAAGGATTAAATGACAAAGCAAATAGAGTTATTCATATTACACTACAGGCTTTAGCAGGTGTAAACGATAAAAGTCTTTTAAAACATTATAAAAAAATTGCCGAACAATTTCCTGTAGAACAAGATTACATTTTAATCAATCTTAATCACAGGCTTAAAGAATTTGGATTAACAAATGAAAAAATAAAGAATATTGATCCGGAAAATTATTAAAATCTGAAATATAAAAGACCGGCTTCAAGCGAATTCGGTCTTTTTTGTATGTCAAAACTTCTGCAGATTCTTTCGGTTATGTCTGCGTTTATAATGCGTTTGTTTTAATTTTTTTTGATCCTCAGAAATGATGCTGATTGTTCCGTCGATTTCAAGCATGGCTAGTTTTACGTTTTTGAAAAATTCAATGCCGTGTTCTCTCATGGCTTCTTTTAATTCTTCATCAGAAATGTCAAGCTTGCTTAAAGTTTTGAAATCTAATTTGCCGTCGTGAATTAAAATTTGAGGTTTGTCTAATAGTAAGTCTCCAAAAATCTTATATCTGTGCGTTAATTTTTTAATGATATAATTAATTACAAATAATACCAAAGCAGCGATTAAACCGCCTGTTAAACTGGTATCGGGACCAACCATAGCATTTTGTACAGAATTGCTAATAAGTAAAATTAAAATTACATCGGCAGTATTTAATTGTGAAAGTTCTTTTTTGCCAAATATGCGAAGTGCAATTGTCATGAAAAAATAGACAGCTATACTTCTTAAAACAATATCTAGATACGGAAAAGTCATGTTTTTATTCTAAAGTTAAATAAAAAAGCTTTGCCAAAGTTTTAAAACTTCGACAAAGCTGCTAAAATATTTATCTGTTATTAAGTTTAAATGAACTTAATTATAATTTGAAATTCTTTTCAATTGCTTTAATCATTTCTCCGGCAACATCTTTGTTAGTTGCACCTTCAATTCCTTCAAGACCTGGAGAAGAGTTTACCTCAAGCAATAACGGACCTTTAGATGAACGAATAATATCTACTCCGGCAACTTTTAAATCCATTGCCTTTGCTGCTTTAATAGCGATTTTTTTCTCTTCAGCAGTTACTTTGATAACAGAAGCTGTTCCGCCAAGATGAATGTTTGCTCTAAATTCGCCTGGCATAGCTTCACGCTGAATCGCTGCAACTACTTTTCCGTCTATAACAAAACAACGAATGTCTTTTCCATTCGCTTCTTTAATGAATTCCTGAACTAAGATATTAGCATTTAAACTTTTAAAAGCATTAATAACACTTTCTGCTGCTTTTTTGGTTTCGGCTAAAACAACACCTTTTCCTTGTGTTCCTTCTAATAATTTGACAATTAGGGGAGAGCCACCCACCATTTTAATCAAATTGTCTGTATCAAGCGGAGAATTGGCAAATCCAGTTGTTGGAATATCTATACCGCTATTCAATAATAATTGAAGTGAATACAATTTATCACGAGATTGTGTTATCGCTGTAGCAGAATTTAAAACAAAAACTTTCAAAGCTTCAAATTGACGTGTTAATGCGCAACCGTAAAAAGTAATGCTTGGACGGATTCTTGGAATAATAGCGTCAAACTCATTTAAGATTTTTCCGCCTCTGTAATGAATCTCGGGTTTTTTAGCGTCAAGTTTCATGTAACATTCCTTAATGTTAAGAAAATGCATTTCATGGCCGCGCATTTCGCCTGCCTCCATAATACGTTTATTGCTGTATAATTCAGGATTACTGGCCAAAAGGCCAATGCGTAAACCTGTTGTGGCTTTTTCTGAATTTTGATATAATTCTTTTAAAGTTTCGGGAGAAGGCTGTCCTAAAAGATACTTTTCTTCAGGATCGACTAATACACGTCCGCTCATGGCTTCGCGTCCTAAAAGCATTCTAAAACCCATCGAATCACGATTGGTTAAAGTCATTTCGATAGGCCATTTTGCATCGCCTATTTTCAAATGAGTTTGAATTACGTAACGATGTTCTCTATAACCGCTTGAACTTTTTACAATTCGTTTGTCAACCAGCGGTGCTTCACAATGAATAATGGTTTTAATGTTATTCTGAATTGGGTTAATGTCAAATTTTACCCAATTAGCATCATTTTTTATAAAAGGCGCTATGTTGATTGCGTGCATTGCCGAAGTTTTGGCACCGGAATCTACACGAGCTTTAATTGTCGGGATTCCAAGTTCTGGAAATGAGCACCATTCTTCACTGCCTAAAATGACTTTGTTTTGAAGCATATTTTGTTTTTTTATTATAGAATTTAAATTCAAAAATAGCTATTTGCTTTTACTAAAGATAGTGATTTCTTTAAAAAAAATACCCGTTATGTTATGAAAACGTAACGGGTAAATTATTTTTGTTATAAATTTTGACTAATTTATTGATTAGTCGGCTCTTCGGCTTTATGAATTTCTACTGATAATTCTTGTGAATCATCTTTTAAATCCATCATGATTTCGTCTCCGGAATGTATTTTTGAAGTAATGATTTCTTCGGCTAACAAATCTTCAACATATTTCTGGATTGCTCTTTTAAGCGGTCTTGCTCCAAATTGTTTGTCGAAACCTTTTTCGGCAATAAATGCTTTTGCTTTGTCAGTTAAGCTTAATTTGTAACCTAACTCTGCAATACGAGAATATAGTTTTTTCAATTCGATTTCGATAATCAAATCAATGTCAGCTTTTTCTAATGCATTAAATACAATTACGTCATCAATTCTGTTTAAGAACTCAGGAGCAAAAGTTTTCTTTAAAGCGTTTTCGATAATGCTTTTTGAGTTTTCATCAGCCTGAGCTGTTCTAGCAGCAGTTCCAAATCCAACGCCTTGTCCGAAATCTTTTAACTGACGTGCACCAACGTTAGATGTCATGATAATGATAGTGTTTTTAAAGTCAATTTTACGACCTAAACTATCTGTTAAATATCCGTCATCTAAAACCTGAAGCATCATGTTAAATACATCTGGATGCGCTTTTTCGATCTCGTCTAAAAGAACCACACAGTACGGTTTTCTACGAACTTTCTCAGTCAATTGACCACCTTCTTCATACCCGACATATCCAGGAGGCGCTCCAACTAAACGAGAAATCGCAAATTTCTCCATGTATTCACTCATATCGATACGAACTAATGCATCTTCAGAATCAAATAATTCTTTTGCTAATACTTTGGCTAACTGCGTTTTACCAACCCCAGTCTGACCTAAGAAAATGAACGAACCAATTGGTTTGTTTGGATCTTTAAGTCCGGCTCTGTTACGCTGAATAGAACGTGCAATTTTAAGAACAGCTTCATTTTGACCAATTACTTTATTCTGAATTAAATCAGGAAGTTTGGCTAGTTTGTTGCTTTCTGTTTGTGCAATTCTGTTTACAGGAATACCGGTCATCATAGAAACAACATCGGCTACATTATCTTCTGTAACTTCAATTCTGTTGTTTTTAGAATCTTCTTCCCATTGTTCCTGCGCAGTGGCTAGATCTTTTTCAATACGTTTTTCATCATCGCGAAGTTTGGCTGCTTCTTCATATTTTTGTTTTTTAACAACCATGTTTTTCATTTCGCGAACTTCTTCTAACTGACGCTCTAAATCTAAAATTTGTTTAGGAACATCAATATTAGTAATGTGTACACGAGATCCGGCTTCGTCCAGGGCATCAATCGCTTTGTCTGGTAAGAAACGCTCAGACATATAACGATCTGTAAGTTTAACACAGGCTTCAATTGCTTCCGGCGTATAAGTTACATTATGGTGATCTTCGTATTTATCTTTTACATTGTTCAAAATAGCGATTGTTTCTTCAACAGAAGTCGGCTCAACAATTACTTTTTGGAAACGTCTTTCTAAAGCACCGTCTTTTTCAATATATTGTCTGTACTCGTCAAGAGTTGTTGCACCAATACATTGAATTTCACCTCTTGCTAATGCAGGTTTAAACATGTTTGAAGCATCAAGAGATCCTGTTGCTCCTCCTGCACCAACAATAGTATGAATTTCATCAATAAAAAGAATGATATCGTCATTTTTTTCAAGCTCGTTCATAACGGCTTTCATTCTTTCCTCAAATTGTCCTCTGTATTTTGTTCCGGCAACTAAACTTGCCAAATCAAGAGTTACAACTCGTTTGTGAAAAAGAATACGAGATACTTTCTTTTGAATAATGCGCAATGCTAATCCTTCTGCAATTGCAGATTTACCAACTCCGGGTTCTCCAATAAGAAGCGGGTTGTTCTTTTTTCTTCGGCTTAAAATCTGTGAAACACGCTCAATTTCTTTTTCGCGTCCCACAACAGGATCAAGTTTACCTTCCTCAGCCATTTCTGTTAAATCTCTCCCAAAATTATCTAAAACCGGAGTCTTGGATTTTTTGTTTGACTTATTGGCGGGATTATTAAAACTACTTTCCTTTAAACTGTCATCTTGTCCTGAATCGTCATTGTAAGATTCGTTTCTTGGCAAGTTTTCTAAGAATTCTTCTTCGTTTGGCGTCATATTTAAGTATTGTTCTTTAGCTACATCATAATCTATTTTCAGCTTATTCAGTAACTTGGTTGTTGGATCGTTTTCGTTTCGTAAGATACACAAAAGCAGGTGAGCGGTGCTTATCGACGAACTTTGAAATACTTTAGCTTCAAGAAAAGTGGTCTTCAGGGCTCTTTCGGCCTGTCGGGTAAGATGAAGGTTTTTCTTTTCAGTGTTTATTTCAACGCTGAGATTGGCTGGACTCAGTATTTCTACTTTCCTGCGTAAATGATCTAAATCAACTGCTAGGTTATTAAGTATATGAATAGCTTTTCCGTTACCATCTCTTAAAATGCCTAGCATAAGATGTTCGGTACCAATAAAGTCGTGTCCTAAACGAAGGGCTTCTTCCTTACTGTACGTAATAACATCTTTTACTCTTGGTGAAAAATTATCATCCATAATATATAATTGGTAGTGTAAATTTAATTATTTACTGATTGAAAAACAAAAATCATACCTAGTGAGATCTGCTGTCAGCTAATTGACAAAAAAAATAACAATAAAAGCGTTAAAAAACGCTTAATTTATTAACTAAAAGCGAAAACAAAGTTGTTAATAAATCATTTAAATAAGTGTAAGTAAATAGCTGAAAAAATTTTAAAAAAACGTATCTTGGCACGCTTTGAAACTAATATAATTATTTAAACATAACAACTTATGTCTGAAGGAGAAAAGTTAATTCCTATTAACATTGAAGATGAAATGAAATCTGCTTACATCGATTATTCGATGTCAGTAATTGTATCGAGAGCGCTTCCTGATGTTAGAGATGGCTTGAAACCAGTTCACCGAAGAGTTCTTTACGGAATGTATGATTTAGGTGTAACTTCAAGATCTGCCCACAAAAAATCTGCGAGAATCGTGGGAGAGGTTCTGGGTAAGTATCACCCTCACGGAGATACCTCTGTTTATGATGCAATGGTACGTATGGCGCAGGAATGGAGTATGCGTTATTTATTAGTGGATGGTCAAGGTAACTTTGGGTCTGTTGATGGTGACAGTCCGGCAGCGATGCGTTATACTGAGGCCAGAATGCGAAAAATTTCTGAAGATATTATGGCAGATATCGAAAAAGAGACAGTTGATTTTCAACTTAACTTTGACGATACATTATATGAGCCAAAAGTAATGCCTACAAGAGTTCCTACTTTATTAGTAAACGGAGCTACTGGTATTGCAGTTGGTATGGCGACTAATATGCCGCCACACAATTTAACTGAGGTTATTAATGGTACTTTAGCGTATCTGGATAATAACGATATTGAGGTTGATGAATTAATGACACATATTAAAGCACCTGATTTTCCAACAGGAGGTGTAATATATGGTTATGAAGGAGTTCGTGAAGCTTTTAAAACTGGTAGAGGACGTATTGTCATGCGTGCAAAAGTTGGTTTTGAAGAAGTTGATGGTAGAGAATGTATTGTTGTTACTGAAATTCCTTATCAGGTTAACAAAGCCGAAATGATTAAACGTACGGCAGATTTAGTTAACGAGAAAAAAATTGAAGGTATTGCTAATATACGTGATGAGTCGGATAGAAACGGTATGCGTATCGTTTATATCCTGAAACGTGATGCTACACCAAACGTAGTTTTAAATACCTTATATAAGTATACGTCATTACAATCTTCTTTTAGTGTTAATAATATTGCATTAGTGAAAGGTCGTCCGCAAATGTTGAATCTAAAGGATATGATTCACTATTTCATCGAACACCGTCATGAAGTTGTGGTACGAAGAACACAATTTGAATTACGCAAAGCTGAGGAAAGAGCACACATTTTAGAAGGTTTAATTATTGCTTCTGACAATATCGACGAAGTAATTGCGTTAATTAGAGGTTCTAAAAACACAGACGAAGCCAGAGAAAAATTAATCGAAAGGTTTAAATTGTCTGACATTCAGGCACGTGCCATTGTGGAAATGCGTCTGCGTCAGTTAACAGGTCTGGAGCAGGATAAATTAAGAGCTGAGTTTGAAGAATTAATGAAGTTAATCGAACACTTAAAAGCTTTATTAGCAGACATTAATTTAAGAACAAACTTAATTAAAGAAGAGCTTGTCGAAATTCGCGATAAATATGGCGATGACCGTCGTTCTCAAATTGAATATTCTGGAGGTGATGTAAGTATTGAAGATTTAATTGCTGATGAAAATGTGGTAATTACAATTTCGCATGCAGGTTATATTAAACGTACAAACTTAACAGAATACAAAACTCAAAACAGAGGAGGAGTAGGACAGAAGAGTGCGGGAACAAGAGATCAGGATTTCTTAGAGCATATGTTTGTGGCAACAAACCACCAATATATGATGTTCTTTACGCAAAAAGGAAAATGTTTCTGGATGCGTGTTTATGAAATACCAGAAGGAAGCAAAACGGCAAAAGGAAGAGCAATTCAAAACCTTATCAATATCGAAAGCGATGATAAAGTAAAAGCTTTCATTTGTACGCAAGACTTAAAAGACAAAGATTATATCAATACGCATAACCTTGTAATGGTAACTAAGCAAGGACAGGTTAAGAAAACTTCTTTAGAGAAATATTCTAAACCTCGTGCAAATGGAGTAGCGGCAATTACAATTAAAGAAGGTGATGAATTACTTGAAGCAAAATTAACCGACGGAGAAAGCCAGATTATCTTGGCGGTTAAGTCAGGAAAATTAGTTCGTTTTGAGGAAACAAAAACACGTCCTATGGGAAGAACAGCTTCTGGAGTTCGTGGTATTACCTTAAAAGATAGTACTGATGAAGTAATTGGTATGGTTACTGTTGCTAAAAATGATATTGCTGATTCTCAAATACTTGTTGTTACTGAAAACGGATACGGTAAACGTACTAAATTAGTTGACGATGACGGAGAAGATGTTTACAGAATTACAAACCGTGGAGGTAAAGGTGTTAAAACACTTAACATTACAGAAAAAACAGGAAAACTGATTTCGATCAACGCTGTAACAGATTCTGACGATTTAATGATCATTAACAAGTCTGGATTAACAATTAGAATGGCAATTGAGGATTTACGTGTTATGGGACGTGCAACTCAAGGTGTTAGATTAATAAACCTTAAAGGAAAAGATTCTATCGCTGCTGTTACAAAAGTAATGAAAGATGATGCAGAAGAGGTTGTAGTTGATGAAGATGGTAACGTTGTAGAATCTGCTATTGAGAGAGTTAAACCGGATATGGAAGTTCTTGAAGACGACGGAACTGTTGAAGAGGACGACGATGACTCTGATGATGTAGTTGAAGACGAAGATGATTCTAGTGACGAAGAAGAGTCTGAGGAATAAAAATAGAACCACAAGAAAATTAAATTAAATATACAAATTGAACATTATGAAAAGTAAATATGTTATACTAGCATCAGCATTACTGATTTCTGTAGCTACATTTGCTCAAAAAGATCAAATTAAAAATGCAGAAAAAGCGCTGAAAAGCGGTGATGCACAAGGAGCTCTTGCACAATTAAAAGATGCTGAGAACTTAATTGTGAATGCAAAAGATACTGAACAGGCACAATACTATTTTGTACAAGGAAATGCTTACTTAGACCTTGCAAACAAAAAAGTAGAAGAAAGTAAAAACTTATCTGCAGCTGCTGACAGTTACAAAAAATTAATTGAGGTTGAAAAAACGTCTGGAAAACAAAAATATTCTACTCAGGCAGCAGCTTCAATTACTAACATCAAAGGATTGTTAATTAATTCTGCAATTGCAGATACTCAGGCTAACAAACATTCTGAAGGTGCTAAAAAATTGTATGACGCTTATGCATTAGATAAAAACGATACAATTAACCTTTACTATGCTGCTTCTACAGCTGTAAATGCTCAGGATTTTGATACTGCACTTCCTATGTACGAAGAATTGAAAAAATTGAACTATTCTGGAAAAGGAACTTTGTATTTAGCTATAAACAAATCAAACGGAAACGAAGATAACTTCGCAAACGCAAAAGAAAGAGATTTAGCTGTAAAATTAGGAACTCACGAAAAACCTAAAACAGAAGCTATTCCTTCTAAAAGAGGTGAGATCTACAAAAACTTAGCTTTAATCTTAGTTCAAAAAGGACGTACAGAAGATGCTAAAAAAGCAATCGCTGACGCTAGAAAAACAAATCCAGATGATTCTTCTTTAATTTTAACAGAAGCAAATCTTTATTTAGAAACTAAAGACTACGATAAATACAAACAATTAGTTGGTGAAGCTTTACAAAAAGATCCAAACAATGCTGATTTAGTATTTAATTTAGGTGTATTAAGTGCTAATGCAAAAAACAATGCAGATGCAGAGAAATACTATTTAAAAGCTATCGAAATCAATCCTAACTATACAAATGCTTACTTAAATCTTGCTGCGTTAAAATTAGATGCTGAAAAACCAATCATCGACGAGATGAATAAATTAGGTACTTCTGCAAAAGATATGAAACGTTACGATGTGTTAAAAGCACAAAGAGAAGATGTTTTTAAAGGTGTTATTCCTTACCTTAAAAAAGCAAATGAGTTAGATCCTAAAAATGAAGATGTTGCAAAAACATTATTAGGAGTTTACAAAGCGTTAGAAATGACAGCTGAAGCAAAAGCTCTAAAAGCTACAATGAACCAATAATAATTTGGTAAAATCATAAAAAAACCATCCGCAAAACGGATGGTTTTTTTATGCTTAAAAAATACTTTTAAACTAAAGAAGCTGATAAAGTAATGGTAGTATTTAAAAGCTTAGAAATCGGACATATTTCTTTTGCTTTTGCAGCTGTTTTTTCAAATTCTTCCGCAGATATTGAAGGTACTTTTCCTTTTAAATCCAAATGAATTAAAGTGATAGAACCGTCTTCAAAAGTTACTGTTGCCTCTGTAGTTAAATCATCTGCAGTAAATCCGGCTTCGTTAAGCAAAAAACTTAACTGCATTGTAAAACAGCCCGAATGCGCTGCTGCAACAAGTTCTTCCGGGTTTGTACCTACGCCGTCTGCAAATCTTGTTTTAAAAGATAATTGAGCGTTATCTAAAGTTGTACTCTGTGTACTAATTGTTCCTTTTCCTTCCATACCGGTTCCTTTCCAGTTGGCATTTGCTTTTCTTGTAAATTTCATGATTTGTAGTAATTTAAAATTAAAATTGTATTTTGTTGATTGTCAATAATAAGTGGTTACTCAAATATAAAAAATATTTTCCAGTATTAATTTACGGATTTGTTATTTGAAAGTAAATTCATAAAAAAAAGACACAATGAATTGGTATTGCGTTTTTTTGAAATGGTAGAAAAAGAAAATTCCAAATCCCAATTGTATGTAATTAATTGGAATTTGGAATTTATAAAATTTAAAACTTTGAAGTTTACTCCTGATTCAAGTTTCTTAATTGTTTTAATTTATCTTTCCAGACTTCAAGGCTTTCTTTGTGTATTGCAATGTTTTTGCGTACCTCGGTAACAATTGAATTCTCTTTTTTAGCGTTTTTAGTATTGGTAAAGAACTGAATGTTGTTTTCTAACTGGAAAATTTCATTCTGAACCTCTTCAATTTTACGCATAATAAAGATTTTTTCATTGTCTAATTTGCGAGTATCGTTGCTGTCAGATAAAGAATCGATTCTGTTAGTGAAACGCATCATTTCTGATTCTTTTTTACTTAAGCTAAGTTTTTCAAAAAGAGCATCTAAAATTTTATTGAATTTACCTTCAATATGACGTCTCGAAAAAGGAACTTTTCCGTAACCTTTCCAGATTTCAATGTGCTGTTTAATAGCGTCAAGATCAGTTTTATGGTCACCTGTTAATTGGAAAGCTCTTAAAGTTTCTAAATACGCTTTTTTGTTGTCAAAAGCGGCAACCTCATCAGCATTTTCTTCTGATTTGTGTTCTTTTAGTTTATCAAAATAATGATTGCAGGCATCTTTAAACTCTTTCCAGATTTTATCTGAATATTTTTTAGGTACGTGTCCAATCTGTTTCCATTCTTCCTGAATTTGTTTCATGACTGGAGTAGTAGCGCTAAAATCAGTGCTTTCCTGTAACTCTTTTGCTTTTGCAACAAGAGCCATTTTTTTGCTTAAATTATCGTTTTGGTCTTTTTTAATGTCTTTGTAAAACGAATTTTTAAAAGCATTAAAGTTTCTAACGGCAGTTTTAAAAGAAGCCCAGGTTTCTTCATTTACTTCAGAAGGAACTTTTCCTACTGCGAAAAATTCATTACGTAAAGCTTCTACTTTTTGAATCTGAACCAGCCATTGTGAATGTGAATTTACTTTTTCAGTTCCTAAAACTTCAATTTTAGCAATAATATCTTTTTTAACTTCAAGATTTTGCTGTTCGTTAGCTCTTTGGCTTTCAAACAAAACTTCTCTTTTATCGTGAATTTTTTTAGTTAATTCACTGAATTTATTCCATATAGTATCTCGGTGTTCTTTAGAAACCGGACCAATATCTTCTTTCCAAAGTCGGTGTAAATCCTGCAATTCACGGAAAGCTTTATTTACATCGCTTTCGTTTACAAGCTCTTCAACTCTTGCAATAATTTTTTGCTTTTGATCCAGATTATGTTTGAAGTCTAAGTCGCGTGCTTCACGGTCTAAATGCAGATAATCATAGAAATTTTCTACATGAAAATGGTAATTATTCCAAACGTGATTGTATTTGTCCTTTGGAATTGCTCCTGCATTTTTCCATCTTTCTCTTAAATCATTAAAATGTTTAAGAGTATCTTTTATATTTTCCTGAGGATTAATAAGTTCTTTCAGTTCCTCAACAATCGCAAGTCTGTTGTCTAGGTTTGCTTTTAGATTGGTTTGTAAATGTTTAAAGTGGGCATTTCTTTTCTCTCTAAAAACATTATAATATTCATCAAATTTAGATTTTAAAGGAGAATGATATTCGAACTCTTCATTTGGATCTTCTTTTGAAGCATTAAATTCTTCTCTTTTTTCATCTATAAGATGATTGTATTGTAGTAAAAATGATTTTTTGATTTCTTCAATATGATCTTTTACAGACATAACTTTGTCTGTATTAATCAGCTTTTTAAGTTCATCAACAAGAGCATCAAGAGAAAAAGTATGATAATCCTTCATAGGAATATCATGACGCTCTTTTAATGTCTCATCTTCGCCTTCTTCAGCATTTGAATTTGTTATGGCATCTAATGCATTTTGATGATCAGCTGTTTCATCTGCTGTATTTTCAACAGTTTCTGCAGTGGTTTCAGAATCTGTATTTTCAATTGCATTGTTTTGCGTAGAATCGCTTATTTCGATTCCTGATTTTCCGTCTGCTTCCTGCAGGTTATCATTCTTTTCTTCTAACATTTTTAAATGTATAAGGTTTTTACTTTAAACAGAGCGAAAGATAGTAAAGGTGTTTCTAAATACAAAATAAATCGTTTGTTTATGCAGTATTTTACGATGAAATTCTTATTTAATCCAGTATTATATAAGTTGTATCGATGTTTTTTTACTTCTTTTTTGAAAGATATAAAAATTTATAATTATTGTATTTTTTAGAAAAAAAGGCTTAAAATGATGTTTTAGCGGCTAATTTCCATGTTTTACATCAATCAAAACAAAATCAAAATCCCCACTTCTAATCCGTAATTGTATGTTTTTTGACCTCCAAAAGCCACACTTGGATGAATGTACACTAAATTATCTGGTGTAATTTTTCTTCCAAATTCTAAAAAAGCATTGTTTTGAAATCCTTTAACGGTATTATTGTATCGAAAGGCTGCATCAGCTCCAATCCAGTTTTTTCCAAAGAACCATAAAATGACATTTTCAAAAGCAGTGGTATTAATATCGTTGCGATTGCTGTCGCCTGCAAAGCTTTTTTGATATTCAAGCGAGGCAATCCATAAATATTTTTTTGATTTTAAATAACGTCCGTAAAAAACGGTTGGAATAAATACCCATTTTCCAGAGCCAAAAGCGGGATCAGAAGCGGCATTAGAAACCACTCTTGCGCGTATAGCAATGGCGTTACGTCTTTCCATGTAAGGAATATAACTGATGCCGGCGCTTACATCGCCAATACTTGTTTTGTTAACAGAATTGGTATTTGCTGAAATTAAAGGAAGATCAAAACGAAGATTCCAGGCTTTATTTCCTATTGGGTAAAGAAAACGTAACTGGGTTGTGTTGTATGATCCATTTTCAGTATCTAAATATTCATTAAAAAGTAAAATAGTTTTTAAAAAATAATGATATCTGGCTTCTGAAAATGGATTATTATATTGAATAGTATCTTGTGCTTTAACAGCAGTCGAAAAAAGTAGAAATATGCAGAAGTAAAATAAAAGTATTTTCATAACTATCTACAAATGAGTAGACTAATTTATAAAAAAAAACACTTTAACTTCTTGAAAATCAGTTTTTTTTATTTGTTCCAGATCTTCCAGGCTTTTTCTGCCTGAAAAATCAGCATATCATATCCGTTCTTGATTACGGCGCCTCTTTCTTTTGCATTTTTTAAGAACTGAGTTTCAGCAGGATTGTAAATCAAATCGTAAGCGATGTGCTTTTCTGTAAAAAACTCATAAGGAAGATCAGGACAAGCCTCGATATTAGGACTTGTTCCAACGGGAGTACAATTGATGATAATTTGAAAATTATCAAAAGTAGTACCGTTGATTAAGTTGTAATCAATAATATTTTCTTTTGCTTCTCTAGATACAAAAGTATACGGAATGTCTAATTCATCAAGTGCAAATGCAACCCCTTTTGATGCACCGCCTGTTCCCAGAATCAAAGCTTTTTTATGATGTGGCTCTAATAATGGTTTTAATGATTTTTTAAAGCCGTAATAATCAGTGTTGTAACCTTTTAGTTTTCCGTTTTTGGTAAATTTAATAGTGTTTACGGCGCCAATTAAAGCAGCTTTTTTTGAAAGTTTATCTAAAAAAGGAATAACTTGTTCTTTATAAGGAATGGTAACATTTAACCCCTTTAAATCTGGATTGTTTTTAAGTAATCCGTTAAAATGGCTGATTTCAGAAATATCGAAGTTTTCGTAGCTGTTGCCGGCAAAAATTTCGTTGTTGAATTTTTCTGTAAAATAACCTTTTGAAAATGAGTAGCTAATATTACGGCCTAATAAACCAAATCGTCTTTTTAGAGTATCAATCATTATTATTTTCTGTGTTTTTCTATGTAATTTTTAACTGTTTTTTTAGTCCACACGACCGGAAACAAATCTTCGATAATGATATAATTATCAAAGTTTAAGCGCAAACCATTGCTTAAATGGAATTTTGCTTTTGTGTTATCCTGAATCATAAAATACAATCCGGCTAAACGATATTCGATTTCGTTTTCTTCCGGAAAATATTCTGTGGCCTGCAATAAAGTCTGAATGGCGCTTTCAAATTCTCCAAGAAACTGAAGAATATCAACCCAATATAACCATGTATCCAGCGCATAATCACCAAATTCTACGGCTTTACGATATCCAAATTCTGCTTCTTCAAAAAAGTTCATTTGTTTGTTAATCGTTGCATAGCGTTTCCAGTACATACGATTTTGATTATCGATTGCTAAAGCTTTGTTTACAAAAAATAAGGCTTTCTGGAAGTTTTTCTGGCGAACGTGGAAATCCGTAATAGCAATCCATCCTTTGTCTAAAAGCGGGTCTTCGTGTACAGTTTGATTGTAATATTGAAGTGCTTTTACAGCATTTCCTAATTTTTCATAACATTTACCAATACGTAGAAGGGCATAAGAAGTCGCATCGTCCAGTTCTATTGTACGATTGTAGCTTTCAATGGCTTCGTTATATTTTTTAAGACGCTCATAAGCTTTTGCTTTTTCCATAAAAGCGCCTAAAAATTCGTCGTCGATTAATGTTGCATAATCAAAGGCACGAATTGCATTTTCATATTCTTTTACGCCATAGTGAAGACGCCCAAGCTGATGCCAGGCAATCTCGCTGTAAGGGTTTTTGTTTATATAATCGTTTAAATAAATAATAGCTTCCTGATTTTGGTCTAAAAACTCAAAACAATACACTACGTTATATAAGGCAGATTGATCTTCTAAATCTTCTTCAAGACACTTAATGAAGTTTTCTTTTGCCAGTTCAAGACTATCCATAAAAAGATATTCCATTCCAATCAAGTTATACACATCAGCGTAGTCATCTGTATATTGCAAAGCAATTTTAAGTAATTCTACGGCTTTTTCGTGCTGATCTCTTTTAGAACAGATATTGGCTTTTTGGATATAAATTTCCTCGTTGTTCGGTTCAATTGCATACAACTCGTTTAAAAGCTTCTCAGCAATATCAAGTTTGTCTTCGTAAACCAGCATTTCTACTTGTACTAATTTTAAGCCCGTAGATTTTGGATGCTGATCTAATGCAAGTTTTAAGGCCTTTTTTGCTAAATTAGCCTTGCCTATATCTAAATAATGAAGAATAATTTCTTCAAATTCTTCAGAATCAAAAAAGAGTACTTTGTTAGTTTTTAACATCGACTCAAATTTTGATAAGGATCGGTTATAATCTTCTTCTTCGTTGCTTAATTGCATACTTTGTTTTATTTGAAATTAGCCTGTTATAAATTTAGGCAACCATATTATTGATGTGGGAAGGTAAATTAATTGTTTTGAACAATTTAATTAACAATATGCACAGGAGTTTTTATTCTCTTTTTAAGTTAATAGTTTGATTTTTATACTATTAAATTAAGTTAAATTATGCTTTTTCTTGTTTCATAATTTCGTCCATAACTTGTAAAATTACAGCGCATCCTTCCTTTATTTCTTCTTCAGAAATGGTTAATGGCGGTGTTATTCGGATGGCACATCCTTCAAACAGTAACCAGAAAAGTATCAGGCCTTTATCCTGACAATTTAAAATTACCTGATTGGTAATATCTGCCGTTTCGGTCATCGCAGCCAGCATTAAACCTTTTCCTCTAACTTCTTTTATCAAAGGATGTACCAAAAGCGATCTAAAGAGCTTTTCCTTCTCAAGTGCTTCTTCCATTAAATTTGTTTCAGTTAATTCCTGCAAAGTGGCTAAACAGGCTGACGCAATGACAGGGTGGCCTCCAAAAGTAGTTATATGACCAAGTTTTGGGTTTTCTGTTAAAAGATCCATTTTTTCTGCCGAAGCTGTAAAAGCTCCCACAGGCATTCCGCCCCCCATACCTTTTCCCATAACTACAATATCAGGAACAACATCGTAGTTTTGAAATCCGAAAAGTTTTCCTGTTCTTCCAAATCCGGGCTGAATTTCATCAACAATCATTAATGCGCCCATTTCATCACAGCGTTTACGGACTTTTTGCAGAAAGTTATTTTCCGGCTGAATAAATCCTGCACCTCCCTGAATTGTTTCTAAAAGAATAGCAGCAGTTCTTGTTGTGATTTTTTCTAAATCGGCTTCGTTGTTAAAGGTGATAAAGTCTACATCCGGAAGCAGTGGACGAAAAGCCTGCTTGCGTTCTTCGAATCCCATAACACTCATAGAACCCATTGTGTTGCCATGATAAGCGTTATGACATGAAATAAGCTGACTACGTCCTGTTGTTCTTTTTGCGAGTTTTAAAGCGCCTTCAATTGCTTCTGTACCAGAATTTACTAAATACGTTTTGTTTAGAGAATCAGGCAGGAGAGAAGCCATTAGTTTGCAATATTCTACAGCGGGACTTTGTGAATATTCTCCGTAAACCATTACATGCGAATATTTGTCAAGCTGATCTTTTATGGCCTGATTTACTCTTGGATGCTGATGCCCAAGCGTACAAGCCGAAACTCCGGCAACAAAATCCAGGTATTTTTTATTATTTGTGTCGTATATGTAAGATCCTATGGCGTGCGAAACTTCCATTCCTAAAGGGTAAGGAGAAGTTTGAGCCTGGTATTTTATAAAATCTGGATTCATTTTTTTAAGGTTCAAAGTGGCAAAGGTACTAAGATTCAAAGGTTTCTACTTTAGCCTTAGGTTAAGATTTATAAACCTTTGAGTGCTGAAAACTGAGATTACGGTTAAAAACTACTTCTTTTTAGGTTTCGTATCTTCCTTAACAGCAGGTTTTTTCTTATCGTAATTTAAAGTCTCTTTCCTGACTTTCAGCGGTACGTTTTTATTTTTTTCTTCCTGATCTTTGCCTTCTTTAATTAATTTTTCATTTAATTCGTTGTCTTCTGCGGTAAAAATATCATCTTTTGATTTTATTCTTTCATCACCGCGCCAAACGAAGCCTCTCAGCTTGCGTGCGTTTTCCGGAAGATCTGTTTCGGGATAAATATCTCCGTCAACTTTATTGAAGAATGTAATGGTTTCAATTAGATTATTTTCTAAAATCAAATTGATTTTACTACTCACATTTTTATTAATTCCAATAAGTTCGTTGTCGTCATTCCGCATAAAATATACGACTTCCGTATTTTTAATAACGTCTACATCGTGCAGTTTTCCTTCTTTAAATTTTCCGAATAAATTGAGCCCCTTGACCTGATTATATCCCGTGCCGAGGGTATCTTTAGATATAACAAAAGTATTATTGAGGACTTTTAACGAATCTAATTTTTTGGTGTTATTATCGCCAATTAAGTGCATTACGTCTCCCGTAATCTGGCTGTCTCCATTCCAGATAATTGGTTTTCCAATTAATTTGGTCAATGCCGTTTTAGAATTTGAATGTATCGAATCGCATTTACCGCTCATATCGGTTTTATAAAAACGAACATTATTAAAAGCTCTTAAAATTCTTTCGCCTTCTTTTCCGGTTACCATTAATTTTTTTCCATGAATATAAACTGAATCGTTTTCAACTAAGTTGATTGCAACGGCTCTTTTGGTTACAAACATCGAATCTTTTAGTTTGAAAATTTCAGCATAATGACCTTTTACAATTCCGCGGTTTATAGAATCTGTAATCTTTACATTCCTCGTTGCCGAAGCAAATTCAGTATTTCGGTTATAATACAAACTATCGCCTTCAATAAGCCTGTCATCATATTTTATGTACGATTTCCGTAAAAAATGGGCGAGGTTTTTCTTCGTATCATAAAAACCTCTTTCAGTATAAATGTAATTAGCCTTACTTGTAATGGTCGATGGGCCAAGCAGATAAGTGTGTCCGGAATTGCTGTAATAATCTAAATGGTTTGATTTTATAACATATTTTGGATTCGTAATAGTAACTTCTGTCAGGAATTGAAACTTTTTCTCTTCTGCAAAATATCTTCCTGATTTACTTACTAAAGTATTGTCTTTATTAATAATAGTTCCTTTTGTGTTATAATAAGCCTGTTGAATGTTTCGGTCAAAATGAATCGTATCTGTCTGCAAAGTCGCATCTGGAGAAGTCATAACAGCATCTCCGGTAGCAAAAGCTTGTTTTAAATTACCGCTGTATTCAGCATATTTACTATTTAAAAATAAAGTATCGCCCTGCACCAGTTGTACATTTCCGAACGCTTTAAGATAATTTTCATTTTCAAAAATATAAGCTCTGTTGCAAGTAAGCACAATACCGTCATGATCTACTTTTACATTTCCGCTCAAAAGTACTGCCCCCGGTACTAAAGGTTCATTTCGTTCAAAATTATCGGCATGTTCTACGTGAATCTGTTTTGGGGCTGTTTTTGCTGTTTTTGCCGCTTGCGCAAAAGTTGATTGAACGCTTAAAACAAGCACACAAAATATAAAAAAGAGTGATTTCTTCAAGTGATTAAATTTTTGTCAAATTTATGAAAAAGGAAGTAACCTTAGATTGTTATTAGGATTAATTTATAAAATCAAAATTTACATGTTAACGGCGAACAAGTTCCGTTTTAATTTATCAACAAAACTCAGAACTCTCACGTTGTAGTTTATGATTTTACAATGGTAAATAAACAAATCATTACTGCGGTATTCCGAGTTTTAAAAAATAAACTAAATTTAAGAATTGGTTTTGAAATTAAAGTTTCATTTCCATATTGTTAAGTTAGATTAAATAATATGATAAAAAGTAAAATTATTGCCACGGGAATTGCTGTGACAATGTTGTTTTCGGCTTGCAAAACAAAAGATTTAAAAATGAGTGAAGTAAAAGAAGAAAATTCAAAAGAACGCAAAGTTGTAGTCTATCAGGTTTTTACCCGTTTATTTGGAAACAAAAACAAAAGCAATAAAGCTTGGGGAACCATTGAAGAAAACGGAGTTGGAAAGTTTAATGATTTTACAGATAAAGCACTTCACGAAATTAAAGATTTAGGCGTAACTTATATTTGGTACACTGGTGTTCCTCATCACGCTTTAGTTCGCGATTATACGGCTTACGGAATTTCAAATGACGATCCCGAAGTAGTAAAAGGACGCGCCGGATCGCCTTACGCCGTTAAGGATTATTATAATGTAAATCCTGATCTTGCTGTAAATCCGGCAAACAGACTTCAGGAATTTGAAGATTTAATTGCCCGAACGCATAAAGCAGGATTGAAACTGATTATTGATATTGTTCCCAATCATATTGCTCGTAAATATGAAGGAAAAAATAATCCGCAGGGAATAAAAGATTTTGGTGCCGATGATGATGTTACAGTTGAATATAAAAGAGACAATAATTTTTATTATATCCCAAAATCACATTTTGAAATTCCGGACGGAGACATTCCTTTAAATGGAGAAAAGAATCCTCTTGTTGATGGTTTTTTTGATGAAAATCCGGCAAAATGGACGGGAAACGGATCTCGTAAAGTAAAACCGGATCAAAATGACTGGTATGAAACGGTAAAAGTAAATTATGGCGTTCGCCCTGACGGAATTAAGGATTTTCCAGAACTTCCGGCTGGTTTTGACCAAAAAACGTATCAGGAACATTTTGCATTCTGGCAGGATAAAGACGTTCCAAATTCTTGGAAAAAATTCAGAGATATTGCTTTGTATTGGACAGCTAAGGGAGTTGACGGATTCCGTTATGATATGGCAGAAATGGTTCCGTATGAATTTTGGAGTTACATGAATTCATCAATTAAAATGAAAAACCCGAATGCCTTTTTGCTTGCAGAAGTTTATAACCCAAATGAATACCGAAATTACATTCGTTTAGGAAAAATGGATTATTTGTATGATAAAGTTGAAACGTATGATAAATTAAAAGATATCATTCGCGGAAAATCTTCTCCAGATGGTTTATCAGATATTCAAAAAGGAATGGCAGATATTGAGCATCACATGCTTCATTTTTTAGATAATCATGATGAACAGCGTTTGGCTTCGCCAGAATTTGCAGGAACTCCGGAAAGAGGAAAACCTTTAATGGTAGTTTCAACAACTTTAAGTACATCGCCGACTATGGTTTATTTTGGACAGGAAGTAGGAGAGGCCGGAAACGAAAATGCCGGTTTTGGAACCCATTCCAGAACTTCAATTTTTGATTACATTGGCGTTCCAAATCATCAGAAATGGATGAACGAAGGAAAGTTTGATGGTGGTCAGTTGTCTGATTCAGAAAAAGCTCTCCGTGATTTTTATAAACGATTATTGAATTTCTCTTTAAAAAGTTCTGCTTTAATGGCAAGTTTTCAGGAAATTCAATCAATTAATCGTCAAAGTACGGCAGGTTATGACGAATTGATTTATTCTTATGTGCGTTGGTCAGAAAATCAAAAACTGGTTATAACGGTTAATTTCTCTTCTGAAAAAACAAGTGAATTTGATTTGAAAATTCCTGCAGATATTATTTCAAATTGGAATTTAAAAGATGGAGAATATCAGCTTACAGATCAATTATATAATAAAACCTCTGTGAAACTGATTGTAAGTAACGGAGAAGGAACAGTAAGAATTAAACTGCTTCCATCTGAATCTTTTATTTTTGAATTGAAATAAAGAATGATTTTGAAATACAAAAAAAGCTGATACAATTTGTATCAGCTTTTTTTTATACTTTCTTGACCTTTTTGAGAGCTTCGACGTAATATTCGTTTACCTTTTCCCAGTTTATATGTTCGTAAAAAGCGTCAATATAACTTCCTTTTCTATTTTGGTAATCCAGATAATAAGCATGTTCCCATAAATCAATACCCATAATTGGAGTTCCCGGAATCAAAGCATTTTTCATTAAAGGATTATCCTGATCTTCTGTTGTTGTAATCTGAAGTTTTCCATATCGGTCAACAACTAACCAAACCCAGCCAGAACCAAATTGCTTTTCGGCCTGACCTTTAAACTGAGAGGTTAAATTTTTAAAAGAACCAAATTCTTTATCAATTGAACTTGCAAGAGTATCTTTTGGAGTCTGCTCTTTTGGAGTTAAAATATTAAAATAAAGTGTATGGTTGTAATATCCTCCGGCATTCTGACGAAGTTTAGCATTATTAAGATCTAATTTCTTTAAAATATCCTCAATAGGCATATTTTCAAATTCAGTCGAAACAATCGCTTTATTAAAATTATTCGTGTACGATAAATAATGTTTCGAATAATGCGTTTCCATTGTAAGTGATCGCAATGCAGGACTTAAACCATCATACGCAAAAGGCAGTTTGGTCATTTCAAAAGAACCCGGATCTGCTTTTACATCATTTGGTGATCCAATTACTATTTTTTCCTCTTTAGTAGGCAGAGGAACTTCTACAACTTCGGTCAGCTTATTGTTATCATTACAAGAAAATAATAGTATGAATGAAGGCAAAATGCTGAAAAGAACAATGATTTTCTTCATAATATTAATTTATTTAGATATTAGCGAATTGATAATCTCAATATAATTTTCTTTGGCTTCATCTGTAGATAAATGACTTATCTGCATCCACGCATTTGTTTTGAATGCATTTCTTAAGTCAAAATTTTCAGACTGATTGTAAACGGCAGTCCCAAAAGTAGCCTGTTTGTAAAATGCATAAAGTCTTAGCTGCACATCCTGCGGCAGCGAAGCCTGAGTCATTTTCATTGCATTCTCTACAGCTTCAGAAAAACGTTTGTCTAAATCTTTGTCTGTCATTTAAGCTTTTGTCGCAATAATAGTCTTTCCACCAATTGCTTTTTGTCCTAAAACAACATTAATTGGTGTACCTAAAGGTAAAAATAAATCTACTCTCGATCCAAATTTAATGAAACCTGCATCAGTACCTTGTACAACCTGCATTCCTTCTTTTGCATAATTTACAATTCTGCGTGCAAGAGCTCCTGCAATTTGTCTGTAAAGTACAGCACCAAATGTATCGTTTTCAATAACTACTGTTGTTCTTTCGTTTTCCTCGCTTGCTTTTGGGTGCCATGCTACCAAAAATTTACCAGGATGATATTTACTGAATTTTATAATTCCGTCCATTGCATAACGTGTAACGTGAACGTTAATTGGAGACATAAAGATAGAAACCTGTAAACGTTTATCTTTGAAATATTCACCTTCGTAAACTTCTTCAATTACAACAACTTTTCCGTCAACCGGAGCAAGAACATGCTCGATATTACGAATTGCAATCCTTTTTGGATTTCTAAAAAATTGTAGAATAATAATTAAAATTACCAGTGCTGCTATCTGAACAAGCATTCTCAGCCAATAGATATCAATAAATTTATCGGCTAGTAAAACCACAACAACAGTAAAAATTACACCTATTAAAATAGACGGGCCTCCTTCTTTATGAAACATAATATAAAATTTGATAAAATAAAAATATAATTGGTGCTACAAATATAACACTATCTAATCGATCTAAGATACCTCCGTGGCCAGGCATTATTGAACCACTGTCTTTTACGCCTGCAATTCGCTTAAATTTGGATTCAATCAAATCACCGATTGTTCCAAAAAAGCTTACGATAAGAGCAATAATCATCCAGATTAAAATTGATTTATCACTGAATTCCGGTTTTGGCTGAATGTAAAATTTTGAAATTAAAAATCCGGCAAAGGCTGCGAAGACCATTCCGCCAACAAAACCTTCAATTGTTTTTTTAGGAGAAACGCGTTCAAAAAGTTTGTGTTTTCCCATTGATTTTCCTACAAGATAAGCAAAAGTATCATTGGTCCAGATTAAAACAAATAAACCAATAATAATTTTTGGGTTATAATCATTAGTTCCAAAGGAAATTTTTACAGTAAAAATAAAAGGAAGCGTAATGTATCCTAGTAAATATAAATATTTTGATGAAGTACTGATTTTTTGAACCGAATCATAAAACAAGAAGATGATGCATTTAATAGATACTACAAGCGTAACGGCAAGAAGTACCAAATCTAACTGTTTAATGTTTGCGTTTAAAGTCAGGTTTGAATTAAAAGTATTGTTTAAAAAGAGTTCAGACTGCTTATTATAATGACTGACTAGTATTACTGATGAATATATCAGTACACCAAATAAAATTGAAAAGACTTTATTAAGATTTACAATATTGCTGAATTCGTAAATGGTAATAATAAGGAAGATACCAAAAAGAACGATGAAGCTCTCGGTAGAAAACAGGATTGAAGTTAACAACAGAGCAATATAAACAGCACCAGAAATGGTTCTCTTAAGCGTTTCGTTCATCTTAAAGATCTTCTAAGAGCAGTAAATAAAGGTTTTTAGCAACACTTCCGTATTGCGTAAAATCTTCTTCTTTTGCTTTTTCGAAATATTTTATTGTGGTGATATTAGTTGGAATATCTCTTTCGTATTTGCGTTTAATGGCGCTTAAGCCATCACTTTTCATTGGGAGAATCTGGCTTGTTGTAGCAAGAATAACAATATTTGCCGGTAAATCGTTTGGTTTGTTTTGTCTGATTTGTTTAGATGAAAACAAAATTGAACCTTCATCTGCAATTAAATTTTCACAGCTTGCCAAAAGAAATTTTGGGTGAGAAGGAGCGATATAAAATAGTTTGTTTTCTTCTAGTAAAGGAAAAAGTGCCGATTCGTAGCATAAAACTTCATTTTCAAACCAGTCGTTTTCTTCTAATATGTTTTCAAATTGCTCAGCAACCTCGGTTCTATTTTCACAGTATAAAAACTTTCCTCCATTTTTCTTGAAATTGAAAATGAATTGCTCATCTAAAGACAAATGACTATTCGAAGCAGAAGAAGTTCCTGCGTACTCGCTTTCGTGCTCTTCGTCAGAAGCCGATTCGCCGGAACCAAATATTTTTTTGAAAAAATTCATTTTTTATATGAAATACTTTACATGTTAATTGAAAACGTTCAAAGATAAAAAAATCTTAATTCAAAAGGGTGTTTTGAATTAAGATTTTAAAAAATATTACTTATTTACTGAATAATTTACGAAACGACCTCTTCTAAATTTTTATCCCAGGTACGTTTTCCAAAAATTGTTTCAAGGTCATCTTTAAAGATTACTTCTTTTTCGATTAAGATGTCAGCAAGCTGATTTAACTTATCCTTATTTTCTTCAAGAATTTGAATGGCTCTTTGGTATTGGCCTTCAATTAATTCTGAAATCTCAGCATCAATAATTTTTGCTGTTTCATCAGAATATGGTTTAGAGAAATTATATTCGCTTTGTCCTGTTGAATCGTAATACGTAACGTTTCCAATTTTATCATTTAAACCGTAAATCGTTACCATAGCACGAGCCTGACGTGTTACTTTTTCTAAATCGCTTAGCGCACCAGTCGAAATTCTGTCAAAAGTTACTTTTTCAGCAGCTCTTCCTCCCATAGTAGCACACATCTCGTCTAACATTTGATCTGTTCTTACGATTTGTCTTTCTTCTGGTAAATACCATGCAGCTCCTAAACTTTGTCCACGAGGAACAATTGTTACTTTAATAAGTGGTGCTGCGTGCTCTAACATCCAGCTTACAGTAGCGTGACCCGCTTCGTGAATAGCGATTGCTCTTTTTTCCTCTGGAGTAATGATTTTATTTTTCTTTTCAAGGCCACCAATGATTCTGTCAACTGCATCAAGGAAATCTTGTCTGTCAACTGCAGGTTTGTTGTTACGGGCTGCGATAAGAGCTGCTTCGTTACAAACGTTTGCAATATCAGCACCAGAGAATCCCGGAGTTTGTTTTGCTAAGAAATCAAGGTCAAGACCTTCAACTTTTTTAATAGGAGCTAAGTGTACTTTAAAGATTTCAGCTCTTTCGCGAATGTCTGGTAAGTCAACAAAAATTTGTCTGTCAAAACGTCCTGCACGCATTAAAGCTTTATCTAGAACGTCAGCTCTGTTTGTTGCTGCTAAAACAATTACGTTAGAGTTTGTACCAAAACCGTCCATTTCTGTTAGTAATTGGTTCAAAGTGTTTTCTCTTTCGTCGTTTCCGCCAGACATATTGCTTTTTCCTCTGGCTCTACCTACAGCATCAATCTCATCAATGAAAATGATTGCCGGAGATTTTTCTTTTGCCTGTTTGAACAAGTCACGAACACGAGATGCACCAACTCCCACAAACATTTCAACGAAATCAGAACCTGAAAGTGAGAAAAACGGAACTTGTGCTTCTCCTGCAACAGCTTTTGCTAATAACGTCTTACCAGTTCCCGGAGGTCCTACAAGTAAAGCTCCTTTTGGAATTTTACCTCCAAGATTTGTATATTTTTCTGGGTTTTTAAGGAATTCAACAATTTCCTGAATTTCTTCTTTTGCACCTTCTAAACCAGCAACATCTTTAAAAGTTGTTTTAATGTCTGTTTTTTCATCAAACAATTTAGCTTTAGATTTTCCAATGTTGAAAATCTGTCCGCCTCCGCCAGCACCTCCGCCAGACATTTTACGCATAATGAAAATCCATACACCAATAATAATGATGATAGGAAGAAGACTGATAAGAATATCGCTCCAGTTATTTTTCTGAATGAAATTAAAATCTTTTAATTTTCCTTCATTAACTGCTTTTTCTAGTTTTGTTTGAAAGATCTGGTCATTACCAATTTCTAATGTAAAGTGCGGACCTTTATTTTCTCTGTCAAAAATATCCTTTGAAACTTTTTTATTTGAAGGATCTTTAAGGGCTGCTTTAGTTAAATAAACTTCAGCTTCAGCTTTATTATAAACGATAACTTTTTCAATTTGCCCTTTTTCTAATAAAGTATTGAATTTAGAAGAAGTTAATTGAGCGGGTTCGCTTAAGTTAGATCCACCGGTAGCAAAACTTATAAATAAAAAAACTAAAAGTATTGCGGTATATATTAACCAGGGACTTATTTTAAATTTACTCGGATTTGGATTATTATCTTTAGCCATTTAGAAAAATTTTTCTTTTAGTATTTGTTTTCGATTGTAGTTATTTTGGCGTCACCCCAAAGGCTTTCGATATTATAGTATTCACGAATGTGTTTTTGGAAAACATGTACCACGATATGCACATAATCCATAAGAACCCATTCTGCATTATCGGTTCCTTCTACGTGCCAAGGTTTGTCTTTTAAGTCTTTGGATACTGTTTTTTGAATTGAGTTTACAATGGCGTTAACTTGGGTATTTGAGTTACCGTTGCAAATAACAAAATAGTCGCAAACTGCAGTGTCTATATCTCTTAAGTCAAGAATATCGATATCATTTCCTTTTACTTCCTCAATCCCTTTGATTATGTTCGCCAGTAGAACATCATTATTAATAGTCTTTTTCGCCATGAATTATTTTATATGAATTTGTAAAGTTACCAAATTTTGTGATTATTTTTGAACCTTAACAAAATATTAAATTAAGTTATTTCAATTATTTAATGAAACTAATCAAACTCGATGCCATAGATTCGACAAATGACTTCTTAAAAGCATTATCAAGTCAGGATGAACAGGAGAATTTTACGGTGGTAACGGCTGAAAATCAGACAAAAGGCAAAGGCCAAATGGGAGAGAGATGGAGCTCTGAGGCTGGTAAAAACTTAATTATGAGTGTTTTGGTAAAGGATTTTCTTTTCGATAATGAAAAGGTTTTTGATCTAAGCATTGTAGTTTCATTATCGGTTATAGAGGTTTTAAAATCGTTAAATATTCCCAACATATGTGTAAAGTGGCCAAACGACATTATGTCATATAATAAAAAACTTGGTGGCATATTAATCGAAAATACCATAAAAAGTGATGGCAGAATCGTGTCAGTTGTCGGGATTGGGCTAAATGTAAATCAAACCAATTATACTGATCTGCCAAATGCTTCTTCTCTTGCCGTAATTTCGGGTGAAACTTTTGATAAAAACGAATTGGCGGTTTTAATCGTCGAAAAAATCAAAGAGAAAATTGATTTATGGCAGACTTCGGTTCAAAGTTTCTGGACAGATTACTTTGATTCTCTGTTTAAAAAAGGTGTTCCAATGCCTTTTAGAAACTTAAATAATGAAAACTTTATGGGAATAATTCAAGGCGTTTCTCCAATAGGAAAACTTCAGGTTTTACTTGAAGACGATTCTGTTGCGGAGTTTGATATAAAAGAAGTTAAGATGCTTTATTAAGCTTCTAAGGTGATGAGACGCTAAGGTTCTAATGTCCTTCGTCGAAATGACAAAAATGTGGTTAAAACTTTGTGATTAAGCAAAAAAAATACCCGGCAAAAGCCAGGCATCTTAATTTATAATTCACAATTAATAATTCACAATTAATAATTTACCATTATTAAAGTTTGTGCATATTGTTTGCTAAAGTTTCGATAAACTTGCTGATTGGACCTTTAACCATCATTGCCATCATAGCGTTGAATTCGCCTTCAAAAAATAATTGAACTGCACTTTCTGAATCAGAAACACTATCAATGTTTGAAGTCAGCGTAAACGGAAGTTTATCGCTTGCAGCACCCAGAACAATTTTGTTTGGAGCTGTTTTTTCTTTCATTTTTAATTTGATTTCCGGCATCCCTTTCAATCCAAAAATAAAAGCGTCTTCGCCAGTCACTTCAAATTTAGCAATGTTATCCGGCATTAATTTTTCGAAATTCTTTACGTCAGTCAGTTGATCGAATAAATCCTGAGCTGATTTCTGAACTGTAACTTTTGGACTTTCTAAGTTCATATGTTTTGTTTTTTATTTAACCGCAAAGTGCGCAAGGTTTTTTTAATATGCAAGGTTTTAAAAAGTTCGCAAAGCTAAAACTTTAATAAATTCCAATTTTTGTAAATCCCAAATTCCAAAAAGAGCGAAGCGATTTTTAGAAAATCTAAAATCTAAAATCTAAAATCTAAAATCTAAAATCTAAAATCTAAAATCTAAAATCTAAAATCTAAAATCTAAAATCTAAAATCTACTCTTCCTGTCCCCAAGTCGATGGGCTTTCGCTCCATTCAAGCAGGGTAGACTGCTGGTCTTCTGTAATATATTGTTTTTGAACAGCTAAACTAAGAAGGTTTTCGTAGTTGCTTAAAGTAAATAAATCGATATTAGCTTCTTTGAAATTTTCTTCGGCAACACCAAACCCGTAAGTGAAGATTGCGGCCATACCTTTTATGTTAGCGCCTTCGTTACGTAAAGCTTCTACAGCAAGTAAACTGCTTTTTCCGGTGCTGATTAAATCTTCAACCACCACAACATTTTGTCCTTTTTGTAAAAAACCTTCAACCTGGTTTTGTCTTCCGTGTTTTTTTGGCTCCGGACGCACATATACAAACGGAAGTCCTAAACTTTCGGCAACCAAAATACCAACTCCAATGGCTCCAGTGGCAACGCCGGCAATGACATCGGGCTTTCCAAATTGTTTTTCGATGTTCTTAGCAAATTCATCACGAACATAGTTTCTGATGCTCGGAAATGAAAGAATTAACCTATTATCGCAATAAATAGGAGATTTCCAACCAGAAGCCCATGTAAAAGGATTTTCGGGATTCAATTTAATTGCATTTATTTGCAAAAGCAATTCGGCTGTTTTTTCGGCAGTATCTTTATTAAAAATCATAGTACAAATGTATAAAGTTTTTGTAAACGACAAACCACTTTTTTTGACAAATGAAATCTCAAAAGAAACAGATTTTCAATTGTTCTTGTTGGAAAGTATTGATATCGAGCAGCTTATTATAAAAATTTTTCAAAATAAAATTCAAAAAGCGATTCTGTATCATCCAGATGAAAGTGAGATCATGAAAACCCTTAAAGCCAAGATTCCGGTGAATAAAGCGGGCGGTGGTTTTGTATACAACAAGAAAGGCGAAGTCTTATTTATCTTTAGAAACGGAAAATGGGACCTGCCAAAAGGAGGAATCGAGAAGGGGGAAGACATTGAAGCGACGGCTATGCGTGAGGTAGAGGAGGAGACAGGAGTAAACCAGCTTCGTATTACGAATAAACTTCAAAAAACCTATCATATCTTTAAACGCAACGGAAAGTACAAACTCAAAATCACGCATTGGTTCGAAATGCAGTCTGATTTTGAAGGAACGCCGCACGGACAAATAGAAGAAGGAATTGAGAAAGTAGCGTGGTTAAATCCAGAACAGATTAAAGAAGCGCTTACAAACTCGTATGAAAACATTAAATTGTTGTTTGAAGAAGAAAAAAATCCGGTAGTTAAATCTAAATAAGTTGAGATTTTAAGTATTTTAATTCAAAATTTAACCGTTTTTAAAAAGTCCTAATGGAAAATTTATTTCTATTAGGACTTTTTTATTACAGTCGTTTTGAGGAACGAGAAATCGCATTTTAAATGGGTAAAGATTAACGGCACACTTTACGAATTACCATTTAAATTGATTAAAAGATTATCATCATTAAAAACAGCAGTAATTATTTGACCATTTTTTTCGGCTTTAATTTCATTTTTATTCGAAGTTAATTCATAACCTTTTTGAGAAAGATAATTAGTAAAAGCATTTTTGTGATTTTGAATTTCAAATGTCGAAATCAATTCTGGGAAAACAGTTAATATTCTTGAGAATTCCTCGCTTTCGGTATTGTCTATAGAATCGTCTTTTATCGTAACAACCATGGTTCCCTGACCGTAATTTCCAAGATAATAACCACTTGAATTGAACATTGTAACAGCGATCATTCCAATAAGATGTAAATCATTTTGTACGGCATCAAATTTTCCAACAGTCAATAAATCGATATTATTTTCTTCTCCGTATTTTTTTAGTAAAAGTGCATCCTTCATTACAGATTCTGCATAACCGCCAGCTTTGTTTTCCCAAAGCCAAAGCCAGGTTTCTGACGAATGCGAAAATGAACCCAAAACCTGCATTGGAAAAGTAAGATCGTCTCCAAAAGTAATTTCTTCTTTATCCATGTCGACATTCCAAGAAAGTCCGCCTGTTACATTGTATAAATTTCTTTGTTTTTCTAATGCGAGAGCCCCGTATTTTTCTAAAAAATCATTTTCTGATGTGAAATTGATAGTTTGATTAATTGACGAAACCGCTTTTTCTTCTTTCTTTTTGAATAGATTATCGAATATTCCCATTTTTAGAGGCTTTAGTGTTATGAACCAAATATATTATTTTAAAAATAAGTAGGAAAACGATTAATTAGGAAAATTGGACAATATTTGTTGTATTTTTGTTCGAGATGAAATAATAACAATGTTACTTGTTATCATCCTTAATATTATTTTTTGAATTATGAGCGCACTTACAAAATCAAACCATATAGGGCGAAAAATAAGCCGAATTCGTGAACTTAGAGACATGAAACAAGAAGCTTTGGCTCAGGCTTTAGGCACAAATCAACAGGCAATTTCTATTTTGGAAAATAGTGAAACCATAGAGGATGAAAAGCTTAAAGATATCGCAAAGGCTTTGGGAGTAAGTGTTGAAGCAATTAAGAATTTTTCAGAAGAAAGTGTGTTTAATTATTTTAATACTTTTACTGATCACAGCGCTGGAACTTTTAATAATAACTGTACTTTCAATCCATTAGATAAATTAATGGAGTCAGTAGAAGAAAATAAAAAACTTTACGAACGTTTAATTCAGGCTGAAAAAGATAAAGTTGAGTTTTTAGAGAAGATATTGAAGGATAAATAAGTTTTTTTTTGTTCTTTATGGGATATTGAAAAGCCTAATAAAATTTGATTTTTTATTAGGCTTTTTTTGTTTTCAATTTATTTTGCTTGCGATAGTGAGATTTTTTAGATTTTATCCACTTTTTAAATTGTTATTGTTTAAGAAATTTTTTATTTAAACTGGTAACTTGATCTCTATATTTTTGACTTTTAAATCTGTTTCTAAATTGCTCGTAATTCATATCAAGTGTTATCCTTGCAATACCAGCTTGAACCCACTTTGTTGCATAAGAAGTAGGATAATTTTTCCAATATTCTTTTTCAATATCGTTAAAATGTGGTTTAATTTTTTTCCAACCTTCAGCTAATTTTTTTAAGTCAATCTTATACTCTATCATCTGATCTAATAGTCGGCCGGTTTGTTCTATGTTTTTTTTCCTTTTGGGAAAATTAGTATCCATGAAAGCTTGCAATGAATCTAAATTTAGTTCGATTTCTTCAAAATCTATTTCTTTCTTTGATTCTTTTATTAATTGATTTTGATAACTTTCACTTTCTTTTTTTAACTCTTCAAACTGTTCATCGGCTTCTTCAAGCTTTGCACTTATTCTGTGAAGTTTTCTGCGAAATTGAGTGGGAGTTTGTGCTTCAGTCTTATATGCAAGACTGTGTTCTATTTCAGCCCATGCATGCATTAAAATTGTTCTCACTTGAATTTCACATTTTAAATGGGAAAGGCCTCTGAAGTTTGGAGCTTTCTCCCATTCTTGTTTTATTGAAGCTATCACATGATGTGATCGATACCCAAATTGATTGTATTCCAGGTTAGTCTCCTTATTTTGGGATTCAAAAATTGAGAATTCTTTTTTTATTATTTCTATAATTTTAACAATATCCTTTTGATAATAGCAAATAATTCTTATGCCACAGATATCTTCAATTTCCTCAAGTGGATTCTCATAAGATTTGCGTTCAATTTTTTCTATAAATGAAGCCGTTTCTTTTACTCGAAAATAAATAGAGAGAAATTTAACGTCTGCTTTTTCCAATAATATACGCAAAGATTCAATTACGTTTTTACCTAAATTGTTGTAAAGAGTAATGTTTTCTTCGTATTTTTTTTTTATTTCTTCGATATCCATAAAAAAAATGCAATGGTTGATTTTCAAATGTAAAGTTTTAAATCAAATTTTAAATACGGAAAACCATAAAAATAGAAAATAATTATCATAAATTACAAAAACCTATAAACAGGATACTGCATATGCGCCTTTTCATAATAAACAGAATTCTTATAAATCCAATTTAATTGTGCTTCGGCATTTTTAGCAAACTCACGGTCATTTTGTTTTTTGGTTTCTAATTCTGCTTTTAAGGCTGGATTATCTTTTAGAAGTTTTGCAGCTGTATCTTCAAAAATATATTCAGAATAATGTTCTTTTTGCTGTAAAATAGCATCGAAGAAATTCCAGTTAAAAAACGAATCAACACCTTCCGGTTCAAAAGCTTCAAGAAGATATTTTACGCCTTTTTGGTTCGTTGGAACGTAATAATCTCCTTTGGCAAAATTCATTTTTACCATTTTAGAAGTTATGCTTGTATTTCGGTGTAAATAATGACCTTCGTAAGCAGACGGAACGGTTTTAAAATCGGCAATTTTATAGCTTTCAACTTCGATAATTGTATCGTTTTTAAATTGTCTGAACGAGATATTGTTGTTTTTTAAAAGATCAATAATATTCCAATAACCTCTAGGAATAATATAAGCCGTTGGAATCACAACTTCTTTGACTGATTTGAATTCTTTAATATATGGAACGTCTTTTTTGTACGGTTTGCTTCGGTCATAATATAAACGATCGCCTGTTGTAGCGTCACTTTTTTTGTAACCTGCTTCGTAGCCCAAAAATGTGAATTTTGTTGCTTTTGTACTGTCCATTTCCCATTTTAAAGTATAGGATTTTTTAGGCTGATACTGTTCTAAGTTTTTTACACGAAGTTCTTTGATTTTCTGGTAATTGGCATCTGTAAAATCCATTGTCGTTTTCATGTATTCATAAGTCATTTTTACACGTTCGGCGTATTTTTTCAGCATGTGTGTTTCGACCACAAAACCAATTGTGTTAAACAAAGAAGTATAACCCGTTGTATATCGCGGATTATCGACAAACTGCCCGAAACCTTTGTCTGGCGTGTCTTTAAACGAATCGACATAAGGCGTGGTTTCGATTTTCTTTTTTTGAAGATCTTTTACCAAAACCGGCATCATTTCGTTGTTCATAAAGTCGCCCAAAACAGTTCCGAGTTTGTTGTGCTGTGTCATGATATACGTCAGCTTGTATTGATAATCAGAACCATTGCTTACGTGATTATCGATAAAAACATCGGCATTTATTTTCTGGAAAATCTCGACAAAACTTTTGGTGTTTCTTGTATCGGATTTCATTAAATCCCGGTTTAAATCGTAGTTTCTGGCATTTCCTCTAAAACCGTAAATCTCAGGTCCGTCCTGATTAGCGCGCGTTGTCGAATTTCGGTTTAAAGCACCGCCAATATTGTAAACCGGAATAGTAACCAAAACGGTATTTTTTGGCGCTTTCATTTTTCCCGTTGCTAAATCTCTGTAAAACTGCATTGTGGCGTCGATTCCGTCTGGTTCGCCGGCGTGAATTCCGTTATTGACAAACAAAACGGCTTTGGTTTTCTGGATTTTATCAAAATCGAATGCTGCGTCAGGATTAAAAGTAATCATGTGCAAAGGTTCGCCAGAATCTGTAAGTCCCATTTCTTTAACTTGAATCGTTGGAAAATCATTTGCCAGCATTTTAAAATAACGAATAGTTTCGTAATAATCTGCTGATTGATTCCCGTTTCCTTTCTCGAAAAACGTGTCGTATTTTGTGTTGTTCTGCGCGAAAAGGGAGATTGTGAAAAGTGAAATGAGAAGGGTAAAAAGTTTCATGGTTTTGGTTTTAATACAAATCAAATATAGTTTTTTTTGTTTCAGGTTTCAGGTTTCAAGTTGATATGCTTTGTCTATAATTTTCTTAACCGCAAAGTGCGCTAAGGTTTACGCAAAGAACACAAAGTTTTTATTGGTAAAGCTTTGCGTTCTTTGCGTTTCTTCAACTCAATCAAAAAGAAAAAAAACTCAGTGCGCTTTGCGGTTAAATCGCCGGTATTCAAACTTGAAACTTGAAACAGGAGAAACTTGAAACCTTTTAATTACTTTTGCAGCATGAAAAATCACCATTCCAACAATATACTTTCGAATTTAGGGATTCAGAACCTCAACGAAATGCAGGAAACCGCACAAGATGCGATTCTGAATGATAATAATGTTTTACTGCTTTCGCCAACCGGATCTGGAAAAACACTGGCTTTTTTACTGCCGGTTTTAGAATTATTACAGCCCGAAATTTTATCGGTTCAATGTTTGATTTTGGTTCCGTCACGTGAACTTGGACTTCAGATTGAACAGGTTTGGAAAAAAATGGGAACGCAGTACAAAGTCAATATCTGCTACGGCGGACATTCGATTGATACAGAAATTAAAAATTTAAGCAATCCGCCGGCGGTTTTAATTGGAACTCCGGGAAGAATTGCAGATCATATCGACCGAGAAACTTTTAGAATTGATAAAATTCAGACTGTGATTTTAGATGAGTTTGATAAATCGCTTCAATTAGGATTTCACGAGCAAATGTCTTTTATAATTGGCAGACTTTCTAAAGTGAATAAAAGAGTTTTGGTTTCGGCAACTTCTGATATTGAAATTCCAAAATATACAAAAGTTGTAAATCCTACTGTTTTGGATTTTATTCCGGAAGAAGAGGAAAAAGCGAATCTTTCTATGAAAATGGTGATTTCGCCAACGAAAGATAAACTGCAGAGTTTGTTTAATTTGATTTGTTCGCTGAAATCACAGTCGGCTATTATTTTTTGCAACCATCGCGATGCTGCAGAACGAATCAGCGATACTTTAAATGAAAAAGGCATTTATTCGGTGTATTATCACGGTGGAATGGATCAGGAAGAACGTGAAAGGGCTTTGATTCAGTTTAGAAACGGAAGTATCAGTTATTTAGTTACAACAGATTTGGCAGCGAGAGGTTTGGATATTCCCGAAATGAATCACGTTATTCATTATCATTTACCTTTAAAGGAAGATGAATTTACACACCGTAACGGACGTACAGCGCGTATGCAGGCATCTGGAACGGCATATATAATTATTCACGAAAGTGAAAAACAACTGGATTATATTGATTATGAAATGGAAGTTTTAAATGTTGAAGGAAATGTTTCGTTACCAAAACCGCCTCAGTTTCAAACTATTTATATTAGCGGCGGGAAGAAAACAAAATTGAACAAGTTTGATATTGTTGGTTTCTTTTCTCAAAAAGGGAAATTAGAAAAAGACGATTTAGGATTAATTGAGGTAAAGGATTTTGTATCATTTGCGGCCGTAAAATACAACAAGGTAAAAGATTTGCTGAAAAACATTCGGGACGAAAAAATGAAAGGGAAAAAGTTCAAAATCGAGATTGCCCGAAATGTGATTAAAAAAGAAGAAGAAGATAAAAAGGAAAGATATTAGAACTTGTAAGACAAATTTTGGACTTAAATTACTGGTTATTTATTTGAAATTCAAGTGTTTGGAAAATTTCAACTAAGTTTAACAAATTTATGTTAAAAAAATAATCAATTGATAGCTGTTTTTTCAATATTTCTGTGTTTTTTTGTGATCGTAAAATTGTAAACCCCAAATTCCATATGAAAAAGATTATTACTCTTGCTGCATTGTTCTTTAGTTTTGTTTCGTTTGCACAGGTTAAGGTTCTTGAAACTGTTCCTGTTGAAAAATTAGGAAAAGTAAATAACAATTACATTCAAAAAATTGGTGACGAATACACTGTGTATTACACTATTGTTCAAAGTGATGATGATTCTACTTTGAGAAAATTTTCATTTAAAAACATCGATAATGCTTACAACTCTTTATATAGCATTATTATGGGTGGATTTACAGCTACTCCATTGTACGATATCAAATTAGAGTTACCTAACAACTACATTTGGTTACACTACACTGGAAATGTTGTTCCAGACAAAGCTACAGTTCAGTTCATGGTTTCTGGTAAAGAAAGAGACGCTGCTACAAACAACGTTTCTGAGCCTTTCGTAAAAGATCAAATCAATAAATTATTCCAAAAGTAATTTTTTTAAGGTTCAAAGCTTCTAAGCTACTAAGTTTCTAAGTTTTTAACGTTTATCTATAAATTAAAAAAAGCTGTTCTAATCGAGCAGCTTTTTTTGTTTTGTGTTTTTTACCGCAAAGCACGCAAAGTTTTTATTTTTTAGAGACTTTATAAAAGGGCAAAGTTCGCAAAGCTTTGTGTAAAAAACTTTGCGAACTTCGCGTAAATCTTTGTGCTCTTTGTGTTTAAACTTTTAAGTGTTCAAAATAAAACTTAGTAGCTCAGCAACTCAGAACCTAAGAAACTTAGATCTTCTTTACGTATTGTGTAATAATCACAATCTGCTGTCCATCTACTTTTCCTTCTATATATTCAGCATTTTCGTGGTCAAGACGAATGTTTCTAACAGCAGTTCCTTGTTTAGCAACCATGCTTGAACCTTTTACTTTAAGATCTTTAATTAAAACTACAGAATCTCCATGTTGTAAAACAACACCGTTGCTGTCGCGGTGAACCAGTTTATTTTCATCATCTTCGCCTTCGCCTGTAGCTTTTGCCCATTCAAGAATATCTTCTTCTAAATACATCATATCTAGTAATTCCTGAGGCCATCCTGCAGAACGCATACGGCTTAACATTCTCCATGCAACAACCTGAACCGGAATATTTTCATTCCACATGCTGTCGTTAAGACATCTCCAGTGATTTAAATCTACGTTGTCTGGATTTTCAATTTGGTCAATACAGGTGTTACAGGCTAATACAGCTTCATCAAGACCACCTTTTTTGGTTGGCAGTACTTGGTAAACTTTTAAATTTTCTTCGGCACCACAAAGCTCACATTTTGATCCGCTTCGTTTGCTTAATTCTCTTTCGATACTCATTATTGGTTGTTTATTTTAAAAATGCGAAATTACTTATATTTAATTTCGCTGGCAAGTTTATGTTATTCAATAATTATAAAATCAAAATTTCCATTTTCAGGAATACTTAAAATGCCTTTTGAATTCATTTCGTTAGTTGATTGTGTATAGATGAAATGATACCACCAAATAAAAAACTCTTCAAAAGTTATTTCATTTTTATATGCTAGTTTTGAATAAATTTCGAAACTATATTTTCTGTGTTTTTCTAAAATTTTAATCAATTCAGGTAAATAATTTTCAGCTATTTTACCGAAAATTTCATTATCTGTCTTAGATATTATATTTTTTGATGTTGTAAGTGTAGATTCAGTTCTATTATTTCCATAAATACCAAGATATTTATTTTCTTCAAGGCTTTGGTATTGATTTCCATAAATTCCAAATGCTTCTGTTTTTGAGTTTTTATTTTCTGTTATTTGGCAATAATAGTTTTTCCCATTTCTTAGGGGTCTGTTTTTTTGTTTTAGAAAATGTTTTTCAATATTATTAATCTGCCAGTTATCTAATAATACGTTGCTCAAAATTAAAAAAGACCACTTTTCAAAGTTTTGTGTTTTTGAAATTTCAGTTGTTTGAAATTCATCTTTAATTTTTGATAAATTTTTTACAATCGATTTTGTAATATTTTTTGAAATTGGTTCTGCATATTTATATAATAATTCTCCATCTGCATCATCCGCAATAAAAATGGTTGGTTTGTATGTATTATTTATTTTATGTAACCAGTTTTTAGATTCTAAAAGAGAAATTATAGATTGTATTTTTGCATCATTAAAGTGTGTATAATTTTGAAAATCTTTCACAGTGAAATCTTTGTGAAGTGCTATTAGAAATTTATCCAAACTATCTTTTTTTGTCCCAAAATCAGGAAAATTATCTCCTGAAGAAATAAAATGCTTTTCAGTATTTAAAAGGAAAACTTTTTTAATATTATTTTTTTCCTGACAGCTGGCTATTTTTATAAAAGAAACAAGAAAGAGTATTGCTAAAAAAGTTTTATTCATGATTGTTCTGCGACAAATTATTTCTGAACACGAACCGCATCCGGAACCAGCATTTCATATTCGCCTCCATGACGCAATACATCGCGTACAATGCTCGAACTAATAAATGAAGTACTTGCGGCTGTTAATAAGAAAACAGTTTCTATTTTAGACAATTTTCTGTTGGTGTGTGCGATTGCTTTTTCAAATTCGAAATCGGCTGGGTTGCGCAGACCTCTTAATATAAAATTGGCTTTTTCTTTTTTGGCAAGATCAATCGTAAGGCCTTCATAGGTAATAACCGAAATTTTTGGTTCGTCTTTAAAAGTTTCTTCAATAAAGCGTTTTCTTTCTTCGAGTGAAAACATGTATTTTTTTTCGGCGTTGACACCAATTGCAATTACAATTTCATCAAATAGAGGAATTCCTCTTTTAATAATGTCTTCGTGCCCAAGTGTAATTGGGTCAAATGATCCCGGGAATATGGCTTTACGCATCTTTTTTCTTTTTAGGTTTAAAGCTGCAAAGGCACAAAGGCGCAAAGACTTGCTTTATGTTTTTGAGCTGCTAATCTACTAAGAATTTTTCTTTTAAGGTTAAAAGTTATTAAGATACAAAGCTGTAATTTTTCGGAATTTGGATATTTTTATTGTAATTTAAAATTAAGTGATTCTCTTGGTGTTTATAGATTCTACCCATTCCTCTTTTTTACAGACTTTACATACAGCGGTTCCGCTTTTTTGTTCTTGGGTATGACCGCAGAAAGTACAGGAATAGATACCATCTTTTGGAATGAATTTACTTTTATCATAAAATAGAGAAGGAAGAATAGGGAGGCCATATCCTACTTTTTCATCTTCATAGAAATACACACTAATTTCACCGCTCGTTTCAATGTAGGCGTGTTTTACCTGTCCTAAATGTTCAATTGACCGAATTCGTAATTCTGCAAAAAATTCGTCCTGTGCTAAACTTTCCTTTTTGAAAGTTGAAACAGAAAACTTTCCGTCGTTGATTAAACATTCGGTTTTGCCTTCAATAAATTCTTCAAATTTTTTGCTTTTTCCTGTAAGCCAGGTTACCGATCGGTATAAAACAATAATTACGGTAAATACAATGACAGCAGGAATAATGCCGACATCTTCATAAAACATTGGATCGCCGGCAGCAGACCCCAGAGCAATAATAATAACAGTTTCGAAAATAGATAATTGTTTAACACCGCGTTTTCCTGCCAACTTAAGTGTCAGCAATAGAATAATAAACATGATGGTTGAACGAAAAATAACTTCGAAAATAAAGCTTTCCGGAAGATTGTTAAAAAGTAGTCTTTCCCATTCAAATATTTGTTTCATTTTTTTTTAAGCTGCTAAGGTTTTGAGATACTAAGATACTAAGTTTTGATGTTTGAGATGTATCTTAATTTCCATGTCAGATCGCAATTTTTAATGTAAATTTTGATAAACTATGATTGAATAACAGATATAAAAAAAGGTGCTAAAATCTTAGAATCTTAGCACCTTAGTATCTTAGAGGCTTTTTATTAGGCTAAGGCCAGCTCAATTGCATTTGTAAATAAATCTTCAAGTGAAATTCCTGCTGCTTTTGCTTGCTGCGGAATCAAACTTTCTGTTGTTAAACCAGGAATTGTGTTCATTTCGAGCATATACGGTTCGTTATCTACGATAATGAATTCGCTTCTTGAGAAACCTTTCATTTTTAAAACTTCGTAGGCACGTTTTGCCGTTTCACCCACTTTTTGTGTCAACTCATCAGAGATTCTTGCCGGAGTGATTTCCTGCGATTTTCCTTCATATTTAGCTTCGTAATCAAAGAAATCATTGTCTGATACGATTTCTGTAATTGGCAGTACTTTAATTTCGCCTTTGTAATTAATTACACCCACAGAAACTTCAGTTCCGTCAAGGAAACTTTCTATGATAATTTCGTTGTCTTCTTTGTAGGCTACTTCAATAGCAATTGGAAGTTCGGCTTCCGTTTTTACTTTAGAGATTCCAAAACTAGAACCCGCTTTGTTTGGTTTTACGAAACATGGAAGCCCGACTTTTTTAACGATTTCTGCGGTATTAATTTCGTCGCCTTTGTTTAAATAATACGAAATCGCTGTTTTGATTCCGTATGGTTTTAAAACAGATAATAAGTCTCGTTTATTGAAAGTCAAAGCCGATTGGTAATAATCACAAGATGATTGAGGTAATCCAATTAGTTCAAAATAAGCCTGCATTAAACCATCTTCTCCCGGAGTTCCGTGAATTGCATTAAAAACGCAGTCAAAAGTGATTTTTTCGCCGTTTACCGTAACAGAAAAATCGTTTCTGTCTATTGGAAATTCAGCGTCATTGGCGTCTACATAAACCCATTTATCTTTAAAGATATGAATTCTGAATCCGTTGTATTTTGTTTTGTCAAGATATTGATACACAACGTTTCCGCTGATAAGCGAAATTTTGTATTCGCTGGAATATCCGCCCATGATAATGGCAATGTTTTTCATTGACTTTTTTGTTTATTTGTTTAATCGTTAATTTGTTTAGTCGAAAATGGCGAAAGCGGGAAAATGCTGCTGATTATAGGCTTTCTTGTTTTAAACAAAATTATCATTTTTTTTGAAATGAAATACTTTATCTTTGCGTTCATCTAAAAATAAATTTATGAGTTTACGTAAGTATTTAACAAGCCGTGTGTTTTTTTTACAAGTATTGGGTGCCGCTGCTATTATAGCAGTTTTGGGTTATTTGTTTATGCACTGGCTGACGTTTACAACAGATCACGGACACGAAATTGCGGTTCCAAATTTAGCCAGATTAACTGAAGAACAAGTTGAGCAAAAACTGGACGAACTTGACTTAGATTATGTGCTTTTGGACAGTGTTGATTACAGAAGTGAATATCCGAAGTTTAGTGTTGTTGAGCAGGATCCGCTGCCGGGAACTAAAGTTAAAGTAGGAAGAAAAATATATATTAAAATTAATTCATCTGGATTTTCATCAGTTAAAATTCCTGATTTAATTGAAAAAACATATCGTGAAGCGGTTCCAACTTTAAAAGCTTTAGGACTTGAACCAGGAACTATTACTTATATTCCAAATCTTGGTAAGGATATGGTTCTTGAAATGCGTTTAAAAGGCAGAAATTTAAAAGTAGGAGATCGTGTTTTGAAGGCATCTAAAATTGATTTGGTTTTAGGTGACGGAAAAGCGAGTTATGTAGATGACAGCCAGGCAGACAGTACTGCGGTGCCTGTAGAAACCCCACAAGATGAACAATAATATTGAAGAAAATTTAGATCTGGAAGACGAATTATTCGAACATTACAGATTTGAAGTCCCAAAAGGTCAGGCGTTTTTACGTATTGACAAATATTTAATGTATTTGATTCCGAATGCCACGCGAAATAAAATTCAGAACGCGGCTGCTAACGGAAACATTTTTGTAAATGATATTCCGGTAAAATCAAACTACAAAGTAAAACCTTTTGATGTGATAACGGTTATGTTATCGCATCCGCCGTATGAAAACCATATTCTGCCAGAAGATATTCCGCTGAATATTGTGTATGAAGATGATGCTTTACTGCTTATTAATAAAGAGCCGGGAATGGTTGTGCATCCGGGACACGGAAATTATACCGGAACTCTGGTAAATGCTTTGGCACATCATTTTGATAATCTGCCAATGAACAGCAGTGAACGACCAGGTTTGGTACATAGAATTGACAAGGACACATCTGGACTGTTGATTATTGCTAAAACTGAAGCTGCAATGACGCATTTAGCAAAACAGTTTGAAGCTAAAACTACTGAACGCGAATATATTGCGCTTGTTTGGGGAAATGTAGCTGCTGATGCGGGAACCATTGAAGGAAACCTTGCGAGACATTTAAAAGATCGCATGCAGATGGCTGTATTTGCTGACCCTGAAATTGGAAAACCAGCCGTTACACATTATAAAGTTTTAGAACGTTTTGGATATGTTACTTTGATTTCATGTAAACTAGAAACAGGAAGAACACACCAGATTCGTGCGCACATGAAGCACATTGGTCACCCGCTGTTTAATGATGAACGTTACGGAGGTCATTTGATTTTAAAAGGAACTACGTTTACGAAATACAAACAATTCATTGAGAATTGTTTTAAAGCACTGCCACGTCAGGCGCTGCATGCTAAAACGCTTGGATTTGTTCATCCTAATACAGGAGAAATGATGCGTTTTGATACTGAATTACCACAGGATTTTCAGGATTGTTTAGATAAATGGCGCAATTATTCTAAATCGCATCAGATTGATGAAGAAGAGGATTAATTAGATAATTTTTTATAACCAGAAAGATAATAAGAAAAATAAGTCCTTAGATTTGATTTTCTTTTAAATAGTTAAGAGATTAAGTTAGTTAAGCAGTGCTTAATTTCTTAATCTCTTAATGGTTTTATAATGTTCTAATAACTAGATTCTTAATTTGTGATTTTCCATTCGTTAAGAAACCAATTTTTCCTTTTTGACTTAGATTTTGTTTTTCCAGTGAACACTCTAAAGACGTATTTTCGTCTACAATAAACTGGAGCTGTTTGTTTTGAACTTGTATTTTGACTTTATGCCACACATTTGAAGAAAAATCAAATGGTTTCTTTAAAACAGTTGGACCGCCCCGTTTACCATATTCGTCACTATTTTTATTGTAAGTTCCTCTGCCAATTACAATATTCTGGTCGATGTTGTATAAATAGGTTCTAATATAGTTTTGACCTTCAAAATTGAGCATTACTTCAAATAAATTACCGCTTGTAAGATTAACATCGAAAGTGATTTGATAATTTTCAGGAAGCTGTTTTTTTGATGTAATTGCAGTCCAATGTTCTGCAGAACCCGTTCCGTTAAAGATTTGATTTTCTAACGACCATTCTTTCGTATCGAATTTCCAATCAGATTCTGGTTTAGATTCTTTTGTCAATTGATATTCTTTTTTAGAACTTGAAATTGTTCCGGAGCACGAAATTAAAAACAATTGTAATAGTACAATTGCGGTAACCTTCATTTTCATTTTTTTTCTTAATTTAATTCTGAATGGTATTTTATTTTACCAATTGATCCGGTTTCGGCAGGTAAAAGTTCAAAAACAGAAGTAGGAGCGAGGCCTTCTTCAATTCGGTGTGAAACATAAACAATACTAACACTGGTTTCTTGTTTTATGGTATTAATGAGTTGAATTACCAAATCAACATTTTCATCATCTAAACCTTCAACCGGTTCGTCTAAGATTAATAACGGCGGATGTTTTAAAACGGCACGAACGATTAATGCAACTCTTTGCTGTCCAATAGAAAGATCTATGAAACGTTTTTTGCGTAAATGTGTCATTTCAATTACTTCCAGCCATTGTGAAACAATTTGCTGCTGATGAGTAGTTGGTTCAGTATAAAGCCCAATAGAATCAAAAAATCCAGATAAAATCATTTGTTCTAAAGTGTGCCCTTTTTGAAACAAATCAGTCATGGAAGTGGCGAAAATCCCAATTTGTTTTTTGATGTCCCAAACGCTTTCTCCAGTTCCTTTTTTTCTTCCAAACAAAAATAAATCCTGCCCAAAACCTTTCGGATTATCTCCTGTGATTAGTGATAAAATAGTACTTTTTCCTGAGCCATTCGGACCAATTAACTGCCAGAATTCGCCTTGTTTTATAGTCCATGAAATGTTGTTCAGAATTTTTCGTTCTTCATAACTTACAGATACATTTTCCAGTTTAATTAATACACTTTCGTGAAAAGAATGTGGTTCTAAAGCTTTTGGAATTGCAGCCGTATTTAGCGTTTTAAAGTGGCTTTCAGTTTTTGAAATAGGATGCAGTTCAAATGTATTGTCTTTGATTTGAGCTTTGTTTGGAACAAATTCCAGCACATCTGTTATTCGGTTTAAAAGCTGAATAATAGCAATGTCTTTCGTTAAATCTTTTAAAGAATCGGCCAGTATTACTCTCGAAGCCTGATCTAAATGATCGAACGGATTATCAAAAATGATAAAATCCGGTTTTTGATTGATGCAGTATTTTAAAAACTCTTTTTTACGTTCGCCTGAAGAAAAAGTTCTTAACTGACGGTGAGATTCTGGCGAAGCCTCAACACTGTCATATTGAAATTCTTTTTCTATAAATTTTTCAATTGCAATATCAGAGAAAAGAATTCCTTTTTGATTGTTAAAAACGGCTAATTCTCCTTTTATTTCGCCGTTTAGTATATTTTCTATGAAAGCTTTTTTATTTACCTGATTTGAAAGAAGTATGTCCCAATGCTGCATTTTTGGTATTTTAATATTGTTTAGTGCTGTTTTTATTTTATTTTTTCAAAGCCATTTCGCGGTCATTCCTTGACCATTCGCTCCATGAACCTACATAAAGTTTTGGAATTTCTATTCCGGCATAATCCATTGCCAGTAAAGTATGGCAGGCTGTAACTCCAGAACCGCAATGTACGATTACGGCATTTGATGTTTTGTTTTTTAAAACTTCTTTGTATTTCTCGTTTAAAATTTCAGGAGATTTAAAAAGTCCGTATTCATCCAGATTTTCGCTAAACGGAACATTTACAGCGCCCGGAATATGTCCGGCAATTAAATCCAGCGGTTCTGTAAGACCATCGAAACGATTTTTATCCCGTACATCAATTACAATGCTTTCATTGTTATTTCTTGCTGTTTCTACATCGTCAATAGAAGCTGTTTTTAATTTCCATTCAGAAACAGGATATTCTGTGTTCTCAAAATTTACGGTTTCAGAACTTACAGGAAAACCTGCTTTTACAGCATCTTGTAAACCACCGTTTAAAACCTGTACCTTTTCATGTCCAATTGAACGAAGCATCCACCAAAATCGCGACGCAGCGTTTGAACCGTTTTTGTCATCATAAACAATAATATGTGATGAAGGAGAAATTCCAAGTTTAGAAAGCACCTCAGAGAATTTAGAAAGTGAAGGCAAAGGGTGTCTGCCGCCGTTTGCGGGATCATTTTCGACAGATGCCAAATCTTTATTTAAATCAACATAGCGGGCATTTTTTAAATGCTGTGCTTTGTAATTTTCTTCGGCATTTACTCCGGCTCTGGCGTCTATTACTATTATTTCAGATAAATTTAGTTTTAGTAATTCATCTGCATTGATGATAGGAGAAAGTTTTGATGCCATTTTGATATTATTTTTTAGAATTTCCTAACCAAAGCAAACTGTTTATAATTAACTGGCTTTGTGTTTTATTTTCAAATGTATATGAAAGCGTTTTATTAGTGCCGCCTTCGTAATCAATATCATTATGGCCCATGTTTACGTAGACCATTTTGTATTTTTTATTCGTCCAAACAACAGGATAATAACCGCTGTGCCATATTTCGTGTGCTTTTGGACCGGTTCCCAGTGGAAAACTGCTTTCGTCTATAGCCAAAAGAATTTTTAAATCGGGATTTTTCGTCAGATCATTGCTCCATCTGTACCATTCGTTTGGAGCTGAAGTAAAAGTTTTGGGCAGATTTTTGGTAATCGTATGCTGGTTTTCAACTCTCAATACAGCCGATGTTGGTCTCCATGTATTGCTTCCGTATTCGCCGGAACCTAGAAAAGTGTTATGATACCAGTTCCAGTTTTGCGTATAAGTAGAACCATTTAAGGCAAAGGCAGAAAAATGGAATCCCATAAAGCCACCTCCTTTTTCCATGTACTTTTGAAAAGCTTCTCTTTGTTCCTGAATTTCCGGTCTTGTGTCTAAAAATAAAACAACCTGATAATCAGCAAGAAATTTAGCATTTAGATTATTCCAATTGCTTGTTGAATCATATACAAAGTGATTTTCTTCGGCTATTTTTGGAAACCATTTATTTGCTTCATGCACAAAACTTATATGAGCCTGATCATTTTTGGCGGTATAAAAAGCTATTACTTTAAATTTAGCTTTTTCTTTTTTATGCTGAGAAAATCCTGTAAAACAAACTAAAAAAAGCATCAAAAAGACACTTTTTTTAGTTGTAAAATTTATTCGATTGGAATTTTTCATTGGTGAAAAAAAACTATTATTCAGGAATTTTCTCGATTAAAATTTCGTTTTGAGCACTATCAAAATAAGTGCAGGTCATTTCGATAATATCTACTCTCCATTTTGCGATACCGCATTGTCCGGCATGATTGCAAAAGGTAATATAATCAGTTTCGCCCTGCTGGTGTTTTACAAGAAATTCAATAAAAAGTTCTTTGTTTACTGTTGAAGCAACAGAAATTGGATTGTATTTCTCGTCTGATGTTACTGAATAACCATTCACACCATAATACTCAACATGTCCGTCATTTACGAAGGTGTCGTATCCTTTTACGCCCAGAATAATTAAGTCTTGTATATAATTTGGAAAATCGTCACCGCTTTTTACTTTAGCATGAGCTTCTTTAATTTGGTCTACTGTAAACATAATATTTATAATTTTAGATTGTTGATTTTAAGTTAATTTAGCAGCGAATCATACAGGTTTTTCTTTAGATTTAAAAAAAAATAATTCGTAGAAATTCGCACCCGTGAAAAAATATTATTTCAAAAATACGATTAATGGTTTTATAAAAGCATCAAAAGATTCAATATGCGGCAAATGTCCTGTATTGGCAATTTCAACTAATTTTGAATTTGGAATTGATTTTTGAGTTTTTTTACCCAGCTCAGCATAATTTCCCATTGTTTTTTGAACTTCTGCAGAAACTAAAGGTTTTCCTAAGGCAGTTTTATCTCTTGTTCCAATAATTAAAAGTGTGGGACTTTTAATATTTTTAAATTCATATAAAACGGGCTGTGTAAAAATCATGTCGTACAAAAGTGCCGAATTCCAGGCTACTCTGTCATAATTAGGAGCCGTTGTCCAGCCTGCTCCAAGTTCTGCCCATTTTTGATAATCAGCATTCCATTTTCCGTCATAATAATTAGCCATTTGGTATTTTTTAATGGCTTCGTAATTTTGTTTTAATTCAGATTCGTACCACCAGTCAACAGGTTTATAAGGAACAATCAGCTTCCAGTCTTCTAAACCAATTGGGTTTTCTAAAATTAATTTTTCGGTTGTTTCAGGATACAGTAATGCGAAACGTGCAGCGAGCATACCGCCCATAGAATGCCCTAAAACTGCTGTTTTTTCGATTCCTAAATGATCTAAAAGTTTTTTTGTGTTTTCTGCTAACTGTTGAAAAGTATATTGAAAATTGTCTGGTTTTGTCGATTTTCCAAAACCAATCTGATCCGGAACTATAACACGAAAACCTTCTTTTGTAAGCGCTTTTATAGTAGATTCCCAATAAGCGCCGTTAAAATTTTTTCCGTGAAGAAGTACAATGTTTTTCTTGTTGTAATTTTCGGGAATAATATCCATATATCCCATTTTTAAATTCTGGCGCTGATTGCTTAGTTCTAAAAATTTTACTGGAAACGGATATTCATAATTCGTTAAATTGATATCTAACTGCTTTATCTTTTCTTCCTGAGAAAAGCAAAGTAACGGTAATATTAGTATGAAGAGTTTTATAAATTTCATTTTGATATGCTTTTTGGGTATGAACTATAAAATTACGTCATGCATTTTGAAAAGCAAGAATTAAACTCTTAAAATTATCAGAAAAAAAGTAAAGCCAATCTTTATGCCATAACAGAAATAATATAAAGAGCCTGTTCGGCAAGAGGTATGTTTCCTGTTATTTCTACTTTTTGTTTTGCTTCTTCCGGCGACATTCCTTTAGAAAATAATAACCAGGCATCATACGGATCGATTTTTAAAACTGCATCAGGTTCTGTTTCAGGAATATCAATAAATTTCCAATTCTCTTTTTCTTTAATAATATGCCATTCACCGCCAATTTCTGTTTTAATAACTAATGTAAAAACACTGCCAGCCGGGGCGTTGATTTTTTTATAAGTATATGGCAGAGCCTGAAGAAAAGTATGAATAAATGGATGAAATAATTCGCGGGTTAAAAGCGCTTGTTTTTCAACGGCATCTCTTATTTGTTGCTGATGCAGAAATTTTTCGGTGTATTCGCGCGCTATGTGAAAAGAGTTTAACGAAGTTTCTTCTCCGGCCCAAGCCACAGGAAATATGGCATTTTCATTAGGATTTAGAGTTTGCAAATGAGTATAATATTCTTTTCCTGTAATTTCCAGTAAGTTTATAATAACATTTGGACTGAGCCTTTTTGCAGCATTTGTCCATGTCATGTTTAATTGATTCAGAAAATCAACCAAATCCTGATAGGAGTTTATGTTTTCTGGCTTTTCTCCAAAATAATGATCTCTGGAAATCGATAATCCTCTTAGATTTCCGTCGAGTAAATGTGATGCAATATCTTTAACACGCCATTTTTTGCAAACCGTTTGTGCATGCCATTCTTCCTCTGTTAATGATTTTAAAAGATCAATTAATAGCTCGTCTAAAATAGGGAAGAGGTGAACAGTTTCGATTGGTTTGCTTTCTAAAGATTCCATTTTATAATTCTCTAATGGATTGTATCAGCCAAATGTTGTTGGTCTTTTTTAAGCTAAATTCAAATGGCATTGCAATTTCTTGTGATGAAACGATAATTACAGCTGTAGATTGGGTTATTTCTTTTTCGGTATAAACAGCATTTTTTTCTTTATTGAGAAATTCCGCTTTTCGATTAGCGGGAATGCTTTTCTCCATCTTTTTTAGTGTTTCCAGAACCATTAGATTTTGTTTGTTTAAAATTAATAATTCCTTTGCTGCATCACTATCAAAACGGTTTGTTGCTGCCAAATAAGCTTCAACAGTTTCTTTTGGAGATAATGTTTCTTTTGGAGATTTACAGCTTCCTAAAAACGTTAGGATAATCAAAAAAGAAAAAAAATGCTTCATGTTAGTTTATATTTTAAAGTCCAACAAAATCATCACTTTTTGGAAAAATACTTAAAGCCTGAATTGCAATTTCCGGAGTTGGCGAAGCCAGTTTTCTAAGTTTGGTATCCATCCATGCTCCGTCAACGGTAATTGTGGCGCAAAGCGTGTCATCTTCTCTTCTAAATTCATGAATAATTGACCAGCGCGAAGCATCGGCTTTCATTTTTGAAGTTTTGGTATGAATAAATATTTTGTCTGAAAGTTTTAATTCTTTTCTAAAAACACATTCTTCTCTAAATAAAACCGGACCAAAACCTTGTGTCTGCATTACTTTTAATGTTAAGCCTAATTCTTCAAGGATTTCAATACGATGCTGTGCACCAAAATCGTAATAAGCACTGTGACGAACATGAAAATTTGGGTCAAGATCTGACCAGCGAAAAGATATTTCTTTTGTAAATGATGCCATTTTGTAGTTGTAATTTTAATGATAAATCGAAATTACGAATAAAATACAAACGAAAAGCAGGAAATTACTATGCGTGCATATTTTTTTGTTTTCTAATGACATCTAATCCCTTTTATTGCATACTTAGTTTTGAATAATTTTTTCTTTGTTCCGAAAAATGAAGCAGAAAATTGGCAATCATTTCAATTTCATCCTCGAGAAAGCTTGCATTGAAATATTTTATATAAGGAATTAATTCATCTAAGGTGACAATTTTTACGAATTGAAATTGTTCGATTGGTTTATTATTAGTAAAGGCAATAATGTTTTTGATTGGCACTTTTCTATTTCCCCAAGAATACTCGAAAAAAAGCTTGTTTATATTTCCAGTGTTGTTGCTGAGTAAAATAAATAAGGCAAAATTTGTTCTAAGAATTTGTTCAACCGGCGATCGTAGATTTGGGTTATTGATAGACTTATCACTCCAGTTTTTTGTTTCAATTATGAATATTCCAGCCGGAGAAATTAAAAGATGATCAATCTGGATAGAATAAATATGATCGTTAGTACTTTTATTATAAATTGGAGGATTAAAAGAACAGCAAAAATCATTTATCAATATGCAATTATCAGGAAGTTTTTTGAGTGTGTTTTGTACTTTTTGTTCTCCAATTGCGCCATATATTGTATTATTTAAACTCGTAATCGTTTCATTTTTACTTTCACACTTTTGTAAATCTGTAATGCTACTTTCATTTACAGCATTTTGAAAATTTTCATTTAAATATTCAAAACGTTTATTCTTTTCTGAAAGCAATTTTTTGGCTCTATATTTAAAAAGAATAATTTTAAATGAAAACTGAATTTGCAATAACCAGAATTTTATATGAATTAAAAGATTCGTCCAATAATCTTTTATGGCTGTAATAACTTTGGAATTGATTTTAAACAATGTTTCAATTTCCTGATTTAAATAATCAAGCTTTTGTCTTAATTCTTCTTCTAAATCAGTTATTCTTTCAGAAATCAGATTGTTTAATTCTGAAATTTCATTTTCAATATATATTTTCTCTTGCTCAATAATTTTTTGGTGATTGGAAATAATTTGTTCTCTGTAAAAATGATAGTTCTTCTGAAAATGTATAATTTCATCTAATGTGTTGAATTCATCAATATTATTTTTGACCAATTCAAGCTGTAAAGTGTTTAGACATCCAATTGTATTATAAACTCTGCACATATTTTTTTTTGATTTAGTATCATAAAATATAGATCGAATAAAAATATATAAAAGTGGTTTATTTTCAGTGAGTTATATGAAGTCTTGATTGTTGTTCGTTTGATTTTTACTTTCCAGTTTTTTTACAACCCACGGAAGAGTAAGACCTTGCCCAATTAATGTTAATAAAACCACAGCCACAGAAATAAAGATTATAGCATTTCGTTCAGGAAACGGATTTCCATTTTCAAGAACTTTTGGAAGTCCAATTGCAATGGCAAGCGAAACAATACCGCGCATTCCGGACCAGCTCAAAATAATGCTGTTTTTGGTGTCGAGAAGTGCATGTTCGCTGACTTTTCTTTTTCCTTTAGTATTCTGAAAAGCTTTTTGCAGATTAATTTTCTGAAGAAATATCCTCACCATTCTGATTAAAAGCGCGACAATTGTGATAATGAATGCATAACCAATGTAAGGCAGAATCATCTGATCATCAATATTTTTTAATACATAACGAAAATTAAGCCCAATTAAAATAAAGATTAATCCGTTTAGGAGGAAAATAATAACATCCCAAAGATTTCTGGAATTGTTTTTCAGGCTTTCGGGGAAAATTTTATTGCTGAATCTGGCAATAGATAATCCTAAAATAACAACCGCAATAACGCCCGAAACATGAAGATGTTCTGCTACTAAATAAGCGACAAATGGCATTAAAAGCATAAAGCTAATTGTGACATTTACGTTTTTGTGGACTTTGGTTAATATGAAAGCGAGAATTTTTGCTATTACGAAACCCACTAAAAAACCGCCTCCTAATAAAAACATGAATTCTAAGGTGGCTTTCCAGATTATAAAAGAAGATCCCATAACGGCAGCAACGGCAAAGCGGTAAGCGACAAGTGCCGAAGCATCATTAATGAGACTTTCGCCTTCTAAAATGGTTATCGTTTTATGTGATATTTTTAAACCTTTTGTAATGCTTATAGCTGCAACCGCATCTGTTGCAGAAAGTATGGCGCCTAATACAAAGGCGAGAGGCCAGGTCATACCCGGAATTATGAAATACGCCACAACGGCTATTCCGGCAGCGGTCATGAATACAAGTGAAACGGCTAATGCTCCAATTGTATTTATATTGGTTTTAAAATCCTTTGGAGAAATATTAAAAGAAGCATCATATAATAGTGGCGGCAGAAAAATCAGGAAAATAATTTCGGGATTAATTTCTATTTCGGTCATTGTTGGAATAAAACCAATAGCAACCCCAACAATTACTAAAAGAATAGGATAGGGTAGTTTTGATTTTTCAGCAAATGCAGATAATCCTATTATAATGGCAAGTATAAATATAATGATGCTGTAGTTTTCCATTATTTTGTTTTAGAAAAATGCTAATGTAATTAATTAGGCTTATTTTTTAAAATATCTTCTTTGCCAGTAAGTTTGAAATAATTGATTAACTTTTCTATTCTGTTTTTATTGAAATCCATAAACCTGAAATCAAGAGTTTTGAGTGTAGTCATTTCTGCTAAAAAGAAAAATTGCTCCGCTTTTAGTTTGGTATTTATTTCTTGTAATTCTAATTCTTCAAGAACAGGGAGTGTTTGGAGTACCTCAGGATTCTCCCATTTTTTCATATTTCCAAGTTTTAATTTTTTTAATTTTTTGAGATTATCTAATTGAGGTAATTTTTTTAACTGTGATGCATCTATATTTAAAGAAATTAGATTTTTAAAATTCTCTATATTAATTTGATCTAGCATTTTTATTGAAGTAATCGAGAGCTTTTCCAGAGAAGGTTTATTTAATAATGTGAAATCTTTTGGGGCTATACAATTATCAATAAGAATTTCTTTTATTTAATTTAAACCTTTAAAAAAATCGAATGAATCTATTGTCGTTGATAAATAAATAAATTCTAATTCTGTACAATCTTTAATTGAATTTAAGGAAGAAAATTTACCAGTAAGACTAATTTCTTTTAATGATTTTAGATTTGAAAGAAATGAAATATCGAGTTTGTTTTTACCCCAAAGTTTTAAACTAATAAGCTGCTTCATTTTTGATAAGTCAAGAAATTTATTTAAATAAGCGTTTACATGTAGTTTATTTACGTAATTCATTTTATTCAAATATTCTATTTCTTGTTCTGTAATTACATGATCACTTGCGACACTCCATACATGCAAAATTAAGTCAGGTCTGACTTTAAAAACGATTTCATTTAATATTTCTAAAACCAATACTTTTTCATATCCAAATGCAAAAGTAATTGTTGCATTTGGTCTTAGAATTTCGATTGCTTTAGTCATTTTGTTTTTTGTCCATGGAAAACCATCCATACTATGTGTCCAAACCTCTTTCATAATAAAAAAAAATATAAAAAATAACTTACAAATTTAGTAAATTTATTTTTTGGAGGCTTATTTTATAATGAAAAGAGATTTTTTGATCCGATGAATATGAGACTTAAGGAACGCCGATTTTATGATAAGTTTATTTTAAAATATAGTACATAACAGAGAATCTTCATATTAATGACATGAAAACTAAGGTTGTGCCATGCATGTCAGGTTTTAAAAATGTCATGTTGGCAGATTTTTTTAGTGTATAAAATGTAAACTGACAATTTATATTGGTTTTTTATATTGGCATAATGATTGACTTATGCCACATGAGTTTAAAAATTAAATCAAAAATTAAATATATAAAAAATGGGTAAAATAATCGGAATTGACTTAGGTACGACGAACTCTTGTGTTTCTGTAATGGAAGGTAACGAAGCAGTTGTTATCCCTAACGCAGAAGGAAAAAGAACTACTCCTTCTATCATCGCTTTTGTTGAAGGTGGAGAGATTAAAGTAGGTGATCCTGCAAAAAGACAAGCAGTAACGAATCCTACAAAAACGATTGCTTCTATTAAACGTTTTATGGGACACACTTTTGCTGAAACTCAAGAAGAAGCGAAAAGAGTTCCTTACAGTGTTGTAAAAGGTGACAACAATACTCCACGTGTGGATATTGACGGTCGTTTATACACTGCTCAAGAATTGTCTGCTATGACACTTCAAAAAATGAAAAAAACTGCTGAAGACTATTTAGGTCAAACAGTAACTGAGGCAGTTATTACAGTTCCTGCTTACTTTAACGATGCGCAGCGTCAAGCTACAAAAGAAGCTGGTGAAATCGCTGGTCTTAAAGTTATGCGTATCATCAACGAGCCAACTGCTGCTGCACTTGCTTACGGATTAGATAAAAAAGGAAATGATCAAAAAATTGCTGTTTACGATTTAGGTGGAGGTACTTTTGATATCTCTGTTCTTGAATTAGGAGATGGTGTATTTGAAGTATTATCTACAAATGGTGATACTCACTTAGGTGGTGATGATTTTGACCAGGTTATTATTGACTGGTTAGCTGACGAATTCAAATCTGAAGAAGGTATTGACTTACGTTTAGACCCAATGTCATTACAGCGTTTGAAAGAAGCTGCTGAGAAAGCTAAGATTGAATTATCTTCTTCTGCAGAAACTGAAATCAACTTACCTTACGTAACTGCTACTGCTTCTGGACCAAAACACTTAGTGAAAAAATTATCTAGAGCTAAATTTGAGCAATTATCTGACGCATTAGTAAAACGTTCTATGGAACCAGTTGCTAAAGCATTAAAAGATGCAGGTTTATCTACATCTGATATCGACGAAGTAATCCTTGTAGGAGGTTCTACTCGTATGCCAAGAATCGCTGACGAAGTTGAAAAATTCTTCGGTAAAAAAGCTTCTAAAGGTGTTAACCCTGATGAGGTTGTTGCTATTGGAGCTGCTATTCAAGGTGGAGTTTTATCTGGAGATGTAAAAGATGTATTGTTACTTGACGTAACTCCTCTTTCTTTAGGTATCGAAACTATGGGTGGTGTATTGACTAAATTAATCGAGTCTAACACAACTATCCCAACTAAAAAATCTCAAGTATTCTCTACTGCTGCTGATTCTCAACCATCTGTTGAAATCCACGTATTACAAGGAGAAAGAGCAATGGCTGCTGATAACAAAACTATCGGTCGTTTCCACTTAGATGGTATTCCACCAGCACCAAGGGGAGTTCCTCAAATCGAAGTTACTTTCGATATTGATGCTAACGGTATCATCAAAGTTTCTGCAACTGACAAAGGAACTGGAAAATCTCACGATATCCGTATCGAAGCTTCTTCTGGTTTAACAGCTGAAGAAATCGAAAAAATGAAAAAAGATGCTGAAGCTAACGCTGATGCAGACAGAATCGCTAAAGAAAGAGCTGAGAAATTGAACGAAGCTGATAGTACTATCTTCCAAACTGAATCTCAATTGAAAGAGTTAGGAGATAAATTAACAGACGATCAAAAAACAGCTATCGAGTACGCTTTAACTGAATTGAGAATGGCTCACCAATCTCAAGATCTTGATGCAATCCAAAAAGGATTAGACAATGTAAATGCAGCTTGGAAAACAGCTACAGAAGCAATGTATGCTCAAGGTGGTGACCAAGCAGGTCAGCAAGCTGCTCCACAACAAGAGCAGTCTTCTGGAGACAATGTTGAAGACGTTGAATTCGAAGAAGTAAAATAAGTACTGATTATATCAGTTAATAATAAGTGCTAAAGCGCTGTAAACATAATGTTTACAGCGCTTTTTCTTTTTTGTTTTTATTGTTTCTGCTCGTTTTTAATCGTTTTTGATCATATATTTGTACCACATTTGCACCGGCACTTAAAAGGGGATAAAGTTACACTTATGTACCCTTATGATACCTTAATGAGGAGACAAAAGCGATGAAGGTTGAATAAAGAATGTTTTATCTCTGGGGGATAATTGCTGTTTAAAAATCGTTGCTTCTGTCTATATCTGACCATTAAAGAATTGAATTTACTGGCATCAACTGCATGTGAAAAAAACGACCTTAAAAGAGTCGCACTTTTTTCAGTGCTTACAGGACTGAGGAATTCCGACATTCAGAAGATGCGCTGGAAAGAGATTAGTCTGGAAGATGGTACAGTGAAACTGCATTTCACACAGAAAAAGACAAAGGGTGTTGAATATGCCTATTTCCCAGCAGGCTTTTCAGCTCTGCGGAGAACCGAGGCTTCCCCAGTAGCTTGTTTTTGAGGACTTTATAGACATAACATGGATTTCACGCCCTCTTAAAAAATGGGTTGAATCGGCGGACATCAAAAAAAATATTACCTTCCACTGCTTCCGTTATACATTTGCAATACTGCAGTTATCAAGTGGTACAGACATTTATACGGTCAGTAAAATGCTGGGGCATACCAACGTAAAAACTACTGAAATCTATGCAAAAGTAATAGATGAGAAGAAAAAGAAGGCATCAGAAGCTATACAATTGGAATCTTTAAAGAAAAAAAATAATTAAAATAAAGTACTTCGAAAAACATATTGCAGTTTACCAGTCTATTTTTTTAAGTTTGTTTCTTTGTGAACATAATCGGAAGACTGGGACTGCTGGAAAAAGATACTTATATATAAGATTCGAACCTAAGCTTGTTAGACCATAAATCAGCTGGATTTTTAATTTTCCAAATATCAATGTGCTACGATATTGCCACAGAAACTAGAACTTACGAAAAATCAGTAAAAAATGTATGTTTTTACTGCCTCAAGTCGCATGACGGCAAGCCGCTGTTGGCGGTAGTTTATTTAATCACGGGTCTTTAATAATTCTTTGACAGCTGTTTCTAATACAGGGTCATTTACGTTTAGCAAATCATTTTTGGTATTTAGAACATGAATGTCAACAGGTGCGCCGATTCCTTCATAACAAATCATTTTGTTGTCGTAGTAGCGCTCATTTGAGAGTGAAATAAGCCACCCATTTGGAAGTGTAAAGCCATACATATTTGAGTAAATGCCACGTGTGCTTGAACCGACGATTTTTACATTAGGCAGTTCTCTCATTATTGAAGCAAATAAATCTCCGGCGCTTACTGTTTTGTCATTCGTTAAGACTACTACAGGTTTTGTAAATTGAAAAACACCTTTAGGCTCAGTGTACCATGTTTCAAGCTGCCCAAAATCTTCATATCCTCCCTTTCTTATTCTTGTTTTTTTATGCATCCCAATTACTTTACCAGCTGTAAATCTGCCAGCAACTTCATAAGCAAATTCATCATTGCCCCCAATATTATCTCTTACATCTACGATAATTGATTTTACATCTTTTAAACTGGCAAACAGCGTATCCAATAGTTTGCCTGCAACTACTGCATCAGGTACATTATCTGAATCTTGATCAACGAAGCATCTGTTGAAACGCAGGTATCCGATATCATTTGAATTCGAATAAGCAAACAGAGGTACATGATTAAATTCAGGACCTACGTATTGCAACGCTGTAAAATGTTTTTGCGATAGGGAAGAATTTACCATTTGCCAAAACTCATTGCGTAAACTATCCGTTGGGAACTCTTTTACGAACTGCGAAGGTTTCACGGATTTGAATTGCTTTATTCCCGGAACGATAACATTGATATGATTGTCCTTAAAAGGAGCCAGCATCTGAGAAAAAACCGTATATAAAGAATCATCAGAAGTATTTGCGTTTATCAGTGGTCTATATTTTTGATAGGCGGCATGCCAGTCAATATTTCTTAATTTGAAGAAGGCATAGTTGTCTTCAAAAGTATGCCATAACACTTCAAAATTTAATTCCGGTTTTGAAATAGCAGTGTCCTTTGGATAGGATACCGGATTTTGGGCAAAGACAAAACTA